>Ga0065721_10003583_pt1 | contig 204042 bp, 181 predicted proteins | sample Mesricmetagenome_FD_59108 | JGI IMG/M metagenome (GOLD analysis project Ga0065721, IMG submission 59108) | Mesophilic microbial community from rice straw/compost enrichment Sample: eDNA_1 v2 (version 2) | ecosystem: Engineered > Solid waste > Grass > Composting > Bioreactor | place: USA... | reverse complement strand
CTGGCCTCCAAGATCGAATCCAAGTATCCAGGCTCCGTAGGCTGGGGAAAATACGTGCCTGTTGAGGAGGCGTTCCCAAAAGGCTGGCTCAGACAAAGCACGGAGATATCCCTTCGCGAGCTGCAGGCGGATACGATTGATTTGATGCAGCTGCATCAGTTTTGGCCGCAATGGACGAAGCAGGATTATTGGGTGGAAGAGCTGGGACGATTGAAGGAAGAAGGTAAAATTCGTTATATTGGCGTCTCTCTTCCCGACCAGAGACATGATATCGCGCTTCCGCTTGCCCAAAGCGGTATTGTCGATTCTATTCAAACCGTATTTAATATTTTTGATCCTCTGCCGCTGGACAGCCTTATTCCGATCTGCCAAGAGAATAAGGTGGCGTTTATTGCCCGCTGCGTGATGGATGAAGGCGGCTTGAGCGGTTTTCTAACAGAGAATACGGTCTTTGAGGACGGAGATTACCGCAAATCGTATTTCGATTACGTGCCTAGAAGCATGTATATCGAGCGGGTCAACCGGCTTCGCAAATTTATTCCGGAGTATGCGGACAGCCTGGCGGAGCTGGCGATCAAATATGTCCTTAAGCATCCGGGGGTTACTACGGCACTTGTATCTATGCATGTCCCCCAATATGCGGACGAGAATATTGCTGCTTTAGATAAAGCGCCTCTCCCTGATGACGTGTTTGAAGAGATTTTCCGCTATCATCGTTGGGTGCGCAATTTCTACGATACAAAGTTCTGGTAGCCGATATGGACAAAGTACTCTGGTCCGAGCTGCTGCCCTATGAGTTCAAACGGCGTATAGCCGAGACGCCGATTGTCTACTTGCCGCTGGGTATTTGCGAGCCCCATGGACAAATCGCGGCATTTGGACTGGATACCCTCAAAGCGGAATGGCTTTGCGAACAGGCCGCATGGCTTGAGGGCGGAATTGTGGCGCCGGCATTGGGGTATCAAATGCATGAAGCGGGTTTCCATGCGCGCTGGCTGGAGGATACCGTTGGCGAGCATAATGCTCATATGACAGGAATGCCGCCTCATGTCATGCTCTATTTTTTTCTCTATCAGCTTAGGTCATTTGCCAATGCAGGCTTTCGCGGAATAGTCGTCGTTTCCGGTCATAGCGGCGGGAATCAGGAAGATTATCGCCGTGCGGCTGCTTTATTCGAGGACAAGACAGGCATACGCGTCCGGGTGGTCAGCGATCCGGAGCTCGTCGCGGGCCTCCATGAGGGTGATCATGCAGGGAAATACGAGATTTCTCAGCTGCTTTACCTGCGTCCGGAACTGGTAGACATGTCGAAAGCAAGCTTGGCAGACGAGGCAGGCTGCGGCGGTGCGCTTGCCATTGGCGACGATGCGATGCAGGCGGATGCGGGGCTAGGCGAGCGTATTATGAAAGATTGCTTAAAAGCACTCGCAGAGTTGGTGGAGGCAATGAAGGAGAGCATCGAACCGGATGCGTCTCGCGTTTATCCCTCGTTAACGTATGACGATATGGAGCCGATGATGGGAGTCCTAATGAGCAAGCGTTCCGAATGGACGACTGTCGGGCCGCGGCCAGGCCAGCAAGCCGTTTCCGACCATTCTCAATGGAAGTCTTACGAATACGCAATGAAATCAGCTCGAGCGGAGGGCATGCTGGAATGAAACCAGATTGGCTTATAACAGCGACTACCTATCAGGAATTTCAGGCTTATAAGCTTGAGAGCCGTTTGGCGGAGCTGATTGTTATTCCCGCGCTGGGAGCGAAAATCGTCTCCATCGTCTATAAACCGACGCGCAAACAATGGCTGGCAGCCTCGCATCCCAGGAAGCTTAAAAGCGTTGCATACGGCTCAGACTATTCGCAGGCCGATCTGAGCGGCTGGGATGAGTGTTTTCCTTCCATTCTAGCCTGCTCCTATCCGGAAGCGGGAGCTTACTCTGAGGCTCTCATCCCCGATCATGGCGAGCTGTGGTCGATCCCATGGGAAGCGGTTGTTTCCTCCAATGAAATCCGTTGCGGCGTGCACGGAGTTGCCTTGCCCTATTGGTTTTCGCGCTCGATTTCCATGCGGGATGATCAGATCTTTCGTTTCAATTACGAGGTGCAGAATAAAGGAGAAGAGGAACTTGCCGTTTTTTGGACGGCTCACCCTTTATTTGCTGTAACGGAACAAACGGAGCTGATTTTTCCCGAGGGTACGACGGAAGTGCTTTGCGTGGATGGCGGGGAAACCCTGCAACAAGGCTTCAAATATGAGTGGCCGGCAGGAGAGAGCGAACTTCCGTTTCCCGTTAACCGGATCGGTGCTTCTTCGCGAGCCGATTCACGGAAATTCTACGTTGACCATGAAGTCAGCAATGGACATTGCGGCCTGATAGAACGGGATACGGGAGACAGGCTCGAGATGCTCTGGCCGCCGGCTCAGCTTCCTTATTTCGGGGCTTGGATTAATGAAGGAGCAGTCATGGAGACGCCTGTCTGCGCATTGGAGCCTTGTAATGGTTACTATGATGATCTCGCTCTGGCACACAAGCATAATAAGCTTCTCAGAATTAAAGCCGGGCAAACGGCGAGCTGGCATTTGGATGTCAGAGTGACTTGTGATAAGGGTTCATGACACTCGTACAGCCTAACAGCGGCAGCTTCGGATTGTATTTTTCGGTTCCGGGCTGCCTCTTTTTCTTGCCTGATGGCTGACATGGATGGCTTTTTCTTTTTCCTCGCAGTGCCCCAGCCCGCCCATTGTACAAAATACAGCATATTGGCTCTTCCTAGCCCAGTAACTAGTCTTATCCTGCACGAAATGCAGTATATTACGCTTCAGGGGGCCCAAATGCCCCATATTATAGAAATATCCTGTATTTGGTACAACGTATTAGGCTAGCTCCTCTGAAAATAGTCGAATATCCTGCATTCTGTACAACGTATTTAGCAGGCCTCTCCAAACAGGAGAATATCTTGCATTTCCCCCGGTGAAAGAAAGTTTTAGACCGTTACAATAAATTACAACATGAAACGACAGCTTTGAAGATCACAAAACCAGAACAAAAACCGCCATAGTTGTTGGCGGTTTTTGTTGTTCTTATTTAATTGCCGGTTGTCCCGCCGCGTATTACAACATCGGCAGGATGTATTTCGCGATGAAATACAGCACCCCGAAAGTAATGATGACATAAGCAACGTATTTGATAAATGTGGATGCTACACGGCTCGGGTCATGTCTTTTCTCAATATGGCGTTCTTCGTAATTATGCTGTTGAACGGACATTCTAATCACCGTCCTCTATTTATTTTCCTAGCTCCTATCCTTTTTTACCCGAGGCAGAATGGAATGAAACAATCGTCCGGCTTTGTTTAATCCCAAACTATAAAGGATAAGATCCACTCATGGTTTTCGATTTCCCTGAAATCTACAATAAAACTATCACAAGAGAGAAGGGAAAACGCTATGAAAAATGGAGTCATTCGGGAATTGTTTAAAAATCGCACCTTACTGCTTATGTTCCTCCCTGTAGCGGTACTCCTATTTTTGTTCAACTACCTGCCGCTGGCCGGACTTGTAATCGCCTTCAAAGATTTCGACTTTACCAAAGGCATCTTCGGCAGCAACTGGATGCATCCGCTGCTCGATAACTTTGATTACCTGTTCTCCTCGGACACCGCGTTCCGGGCGGTGAGAAACACGATTCTGCTGAATGCGCTGTTTATCACCGTTGGCCTGATTTTCGAGGTTGGGTTCGCGCTTCTGCTGAACGAGGTCAGGAACAAATATTTCAAACGGGTATCGCAGTCCCTGACGTTCCTGCCGTTCTTTATCTCCTGGATCGTCGTTGGCGTATTCGCCTACAACCTGCTCGACTTCGAGAGCGGAGCGGTAAACCACTTCCTTACAACCATTGGCCTCCAGCCGATCGACTTCTACAGCGAAGCGGGATTATGGCCGATCATCCTCACCATTGCGGTAAGGTGGAAGGCAACGGGATACGGCACGATCATTTACCTGGCGGCGCTGACTTCCGTCGACAACTCTTACTATGAGGCGGCCTCGATTGACGGAGCGACAAGATGGCAGCAGATTCGTTACATCAGTCTTCCCATGCTGCGTCCAACGATTATCATACTAACGCTGCTCGCCGTGGGAAGAATTATGAATGCGGACTTCGGCATGTTTTACGCGATGGTTGGCGACGCTTCCCTGCTGTTCCCGACGACAGACGTTATCGATACGTTCGTGTACCGCAGCTTGCGTAAATCCGGCGACATCGGCATGGCTTCCGCGGCAGGCTTCCTGCAGTCGATGATCGCATTTGTCCTGGTTATCGCGAGCAACTACGCGGCACGCAAAATCGATAAAGATTCGGCCATCTTCTAGAACGGAGGAAACAAGATATGCCAGCCAAAAGATTCTCAATCTCGCAGTCTCTCATTATTCTCGTCATTTCCTTGTTCAGCTTGTCCTGTCTATTCCCGTTCATCATGGTTATATCGGGCTCGCTAAGCACGGAGAACGACATTATCAATTACGGCTACACGATATGGCCGAAGCACATTACGTTTGATTCCTACCGGATCCTGTTCCTCGGCTCCAACCGGATTATCGATGCTTACGGCATCAGTATTCTCGTCACGGTAGCCGGAACGATTTTGTCCGTATTTGTTACCAGCATGGGCGCTTACGTTATGGCAAGACGTTCCTTCAAGTACCGGAATATTTTATCCGTCTACGTTATCATTACGATGCTGTTCAACGGCGGTCTGGTACCTTGGTATATCATCTGCGTTCATTATCTGAATCTGAAAGACTCGCTTTGGGCACTCATTCTACCGATGCTTGCCAACGCGTTTAATATGTTCCTGATCCGCAACTTCATGAATTCGATTCCGGAAGAGATTAACGAGTCGGCGAAAATGGACGGAGCGGGGGAATTCAAGATTTTCTACCGCCTGATCATGCCGCTGTCGCTGCCCGTACTGGCAACCGTTGGATTGTTCGTCGCCTTGAGCTATTGGAACGACTGGTTCCTCGGTCTGATGTTCGTCGACAAGCAGGAGCTCCAGCCACTGCAGCTGCTGTTAAGGACATTGGTATCCAACGTTGAGTTTCTTAAGAGCTCGAGCAACGCTTCGGCGATGCAGCGCATATCGGCGCAAATTCCGTCGGAATCGATCAAGATGGCGCTTACCGTCGTTACGATCGGCCCAATCGTTTTCCTGTATCCGTTCCTGCAGCGTTATTTCGTCAAAGGCCTCATGGTAGGCGCAGTAAAAGGATGACTATATCGGCTAACGCCGTGTAGTATATAAATCACAAGCATAAGGGAGAGGTCAGGATGAAGAAGAAGGTCCGCATTATGTCGTTAGCTCTCGCTACTACGATGTCGCTTAGCTTAATGCTGTCGGCATGCAGCAGCTCTAATAACGGCAATGGCAATACGACGCCTAGCAGCAACAGCAGCGGAGGGAACACTCCTAAGGAAAGCACGGCAGCCGAAAGCACGGAGCCGGAAAAAGAAGTGACGCTGAAGTTCTACTTCGGCGGCGACAAAAAAGCGGCTACCGACGAAGTATGGTCCAAAGTCAGCGATTACGTGAAAGAAAAAGGCCTTAATATTAAATTCGATATTAACTTTATTCCGTTTGGCGACTTCAAGGATAAAATGCTCGTTATGGCCGCTTCCGGCGACAAATGGGATATGAACTTTGACGGCGACTGGCTGTCCTACAAGCAAATGGCGGCAAAAGGCTCTTACATGACGCTGAACGATCTGCTGCCGGAATATGCGCCTAACCTGTACAAGAAATACCAGGAGCAAGGCACGCTTGGCGCGGCAACCGTTAACGGCAACATCGTAGGCCTGCCATGGACAATGAAGATGAATGAACGCAAGTTTGTCGCTTGGCGTTCCGACCTGACGGAGAAAGCGGGTCTGGATATTCCGGAAGGCTCCGTCAAAACCATCGAAGATATGGACAAACTGCTCCGCCAGATGAAGGAAGCTTACCCGAACGAAAGAATTAACCGTACAACGCCGCTGTCGATCTTTATGATTCGCGACGAGTGGGTCGACTTGAACTTCCACGGTCTTGGTTTCTACCTGAATGATCCGGCTGTCAAAGTACAACCGGTCGAGCAGCAGCCTTTCTACCTGGAGGCATCCAAGCTGGCGAAAGTCTGGTATGACGAAAACCTGATCAACCGCGATGCGATGATCGACAAAACGGATGAAGCAGCCGAGTGGAGAAACGGCAAGAAGCTTGTAACCGTTACTTCCCATGAATGGGTAGAAGCTAACCCTGGCTTCTCCGATCCGTCTTACAAGCTGACGGCTTCCGAGTTCTATCCGGATAAAAAATTCATTAACCGTACCGCGCTGGCTAACGTTGTAGCGATTAACCGCAACTCGAAAAACGCGGACCGCGTGCTTCGCTTCCTCGATATGATCGAGACGGACAAAACGTTGTATGACCTTGTTCAATACGGTATTGAAGGCAAAACTTACGTCCTGAACGGCGATACGGCGGAATATCCGGACGGCATGGATACCACGACGAGCAACTACATGGAGTGGGGCGGCCAATGGGCGTTCTGGAAGCCGCAGTTCATGCGTCCAACCATGACTTACGGACCAGGCTTCTGGGAGAATGAAGCGAAGTTCGCAAGCGAGTCTAACAACGTCAACTCGCCAATCGACGGTCTGTTCCTTGCGGAAGACGCGATTAAGAACGAAGTGGCGAAACGCGACGCGGCAAGCGACGAGCTGAGCAGACCAATCGAATTCGGCGTTGTGAAGGATGTAGACAAAGCGGTTAACGACTACATCGAGACGCAAAAGAAAAACGGTCTGGATAGCATCATCACGGAAACTCAAAAACAAATCGACGCATTCCTTGCTAACAAGAAGTAATCCTGCAACCAGCTAATATATCGCACAGACAAACAAGAGAAGCCGGCCTGATGACACCTATGGGGGGCTTCTCTTTTTCTCGGCCTTGTAAGCGGATACAACTCGCAAATACATCTGCAAACTGGAGGTTTGATTGTGATTACGAACCGAAATTGGACAAAAGCACGTGCCGGAATGGCAAAAATGCTAGTTATGCTGATGATTTTCTCTTCTGTTGGTTTTAACGGATTGCCTGGTGCTTATGCTGCGGACGATGCTTCCGATACAGCGTCGGTTACGCTAGGGGAGACCCCGGTGGAAAGCGGGATCTCCGGCAGAGCCGGCGATAACGGCGACGGGCTTCTAACGGGAACGGAAGCAGGTACTCCCTACTGGCAGACGAATAAAGCAGAAGGTACCACTTATCTGTATATGAACGTAAGCGACGATTATTTATTCGACAGCGCGGATTACGATGTGGATGTAACCCTCCGCTACTTCGATGAAGGAAGCGGAAGCTTCCTGCTGCAATACGATGCGCAGTCGGCTGCGTTCAAGGACAGCGCAATGTTTACGTACACGGATACAAAGACATGGAAAGACTATACCTTTAATCTAAGCGATGCCAAATTCGCCAACCGCACGAACGGCTCTGACTTCCGGATCGCCATAGAAGGCGGCGGAATTAACGGCGAACAGAATCCGGACTTGAAGTTAGCAAGTGTAACGGTCAAGAAGACGCTTAAGGAAACGGCCACTCCGGAAGCCAGCATAACGCTTGGCGCGAATCCCGTATCGCATGGCATTACAGCCCATCCCGGCGATGGTGCTGCGGAGAATCTTTTGACTGGCGAGATCGGAGGAAAGACATACTGGAAAACCAACCAGACGATCAGCCCAACCGACCATGGCGCCAATATTCTTTATTTCTATTTCGACGTCTCGGACAGCTTTTTGTTTGATAACGCGAACCAGGATGTTTTTGTAACGGTCGAGTATTACGACAGCGGCAGCGGCAGCATGAAGCTGCAATACGATGCGCAGTCGGCAGCCTTTAAGGATGCGCCCGAATTTACTTATACGAACACGAATACGTGGAAAAAACATACGTTTAAGCTTGGCGACGCGAGGTTCGCGAACGGCACCAACGGCGGCGATTTCCGCCTGCACGTATCCGGGCCGGGGGCGATTGGCGCCAATCCCGATCTCTATGTCGCTTCGGTATCGGTAAAAACCCAGCCGCAGCAAAATGTTTCGACGGAGACCAAAGTGTACGACACGGTCTATCCGACGGATGACGTTGTCATCGCCGATATGAGCGTGAAGGACTTCGGCGCAGCCGGCGACGGCGTGAAGGATGACACGAAAGCGTTTCAGGACGCGCTTGCGGCAGCAGGCAACCGCGGGGGCGGCGTTGTTTTTGCACCGGCGGGAACGTATAAGCTGACCAGTCATCTGATCGTTCCGACAGGGGTAACGCTGCGCGGCGATTGGATTAGTCCCGATGCAGCAGGTGGCGAAGTAAAAGGAACAATTCTGGCTGTCTATGCCGATAAAGGCATCGAGAACGGCCCTAGCTTCCTGCAACTGGCACCTGTGAGCGGCGTGACGAACTTGTCCGTCTGGTATCCGGAGCAGTCGCTTGGCGCACCGGTTGCTTATCCTTGGACGTTCGAGCAATTGTCCGGAGACAGCATGACGGTCAAAAATGTGACGCTGGTCAACTCTTACAACGGTATCAAGATAGGTCCTAGCTGGAACGAACTGCACTATGTGCGCAATTTGTACGGTACAGCACTCAAAACAGGCATTTTCCTTGACTACACCACGGATATTGGCAGGCTGGAGCATATCCGGCTGGCGTCCTCCTATTGGGCAGGCTCAGGCTTGGCAGGCTCGCCGCAGCAGGCAGAGCTGAAAGCCTATACGACGGCTAACACCGAAGGGATCGTCATGGGCCGCTCGGACTGGGAGTACATGTCCGATATTGACCTGGCCGATTTCAAGAACGGCATGCGGATTACGACAAGAACGGGCAGTTTGGAGACGGCTAACGCCCAGCTCTACAAAATCAATGTTCATGACAGCAACGTGGCGCTGAAGGTTGAAGGCGTTAACGATTTTGGACTTTTAATCTCGGACAGCAGCTTTAAAGCTAACGCAGGCGTTGACCCGAAAGCGGTCTATGCAACCGAAGGCTTCCACTCCATCGTTCAATTCAACCAGGTAACGTTTGGCGGTACGCCTCATCATGCGGTTGTGAATGAAGGCAGCGGCGTATTGTCGTTCGAGAACAGCACGTTCGAGAACTGGGATGATCTGAACGGCGGTTATGCAATTGACGCGAAGGGCGGCTCGCTTATTCTAGGTCAGTCCGCTTTCGCTAAAGCTGCCAAGCATGTACTCTTGGAAGGCAGTGTGGCTACGGTTAACTCGGTGAACTCCGGACATAACGGCAGTCTGGCGGTAACTGATAACAGCGATGCGGCAGAAGTTAACGTGCATCAGGATGCGAAATATGTGCTGGAGCAACTTCCTTCGGTTGCGGCCATTGATCTGGCGAACCGTCCGAAACCGGCTACGGGCAGCCTGTTTGATATTACGGCCGCCCCTTACGAGGCGGACAGCACCGGCGAGACGGATGTATCCGCGAAAATCCAACAAGCGCTTGACGATGCCGATGCGGCTGGCGGCGGTACGGTTTATTTGCCGGCGGGCATTTACCGCGTCAATACCCCGCTTACGGTTCCTAGCGGCGTAGAGCTGCGCGGTTCATGGGATGTTCCGCATCATACGATTGGCGGGGGGACGGCGATTTTCACCAATTACGGGGAAAATAACGCTGACGGCGCTGCGTTTATCTCGCTTGAGCAGGATGCGGGTCTTAGAGGCTTGTCCGTTTATTACGACCAGCAGAGCTGGATAAACGTGAAGCCTTACGCTTGGACCGTTCAAGGCAAAGGCAGCGGCGTTTACCTGATTGATACAACCCTTATCAACCCTTACAAGGGAGTAGATTTTGGCACTTACGATACGAGCGGTCATTACATTGATTACGTTGCAGGCTCTCCTCTAATGGAAGGCATTTTCCTCGGCGGCGGCGCTGACGGCGGATTAATGCGCAATGTTCAGTTCAACCCGCATTATTACGGGCGCAACAATTTCCCTAACCATCCTTCCACGGATCAGGACTTTGATGCGGTATGGAGCTATCAGAAAGAAAATCTGGATGCGTTCCGGATTGGCGATGTGAAGAGCGAGACGATCTTTAATACGTTTGTATACGGTTCGAAATACGGGATCCATTTTGAAGAGCAGAACGGGGTTGGACCTGAAGCGGTTGTCATCGGCCACGGTACGGACGGCAGCAAGAAGGGCGCCGTGCTTGATGCCGCGGGTGAAGCGGGTCTGAAGCTGATTAATACCGAGCTGGTGTCGATGAGTTCTTCGGACAAAGTGTATGTTGTTGTAGGCGAGGATTTTGATTCCAAAGCCGTATTCTTCAACTCTTCGATGTGGGGAGATACGACGCGTTCCTTTGATATTTTTGGAGGAGATGTCCGCATTCAGCAAAGCAACTTTACGAGAGTCGGGCAACGCGGCATTAACGCGGCCCGCGGCGACATTACGCTGTACGATTCTTACTTCCAGCAGCCAAATACGAATCATGTGTATGCCGGTCCGGGCATCGAGAAGCTGATTATCGCAAACAACCTGTTTAAAGGCGGTTTGCAGCTGATCAACGAAGCGGGGACAAAGGTAACGGGTTCGAACCTGGTTCCGGTTGCGCTGGATCTGGTGAAAGGCGAGTTCGACGAGAGCAACCCGGCTAACGCGAATTTTGCTCTGAAGCTGACCAACATGACGGAATCCGATCCGCTTGCGGGTAAGATCGAAGTCATTGCGCCAGGCAGCTACAAGGACAAATTTGTACCTGTTCGCTTCAACGGGATCGCGCTTGGAGAGAGCGTAATTGTGAATCTGCCTTATTTGTCGGGCGACACTCTGAAGTACAAAGTAACGCTGGATAATGGCTATTCCTATGTGACGCAGGTGAAGACGGCTCAGTCGTTTGCCACGCGCAAGGACGATAACAGCCAGGTTCAACCTAATATCGATATTTCGAGCTCCACCAATTACTCGAGCCTAGGCGGCATTTGGGGCGGCAAGGACGACCTGAGCGCACAGGCAAGCGTCCGCTACGATAACGATAATCTGTATGTAACGGTTCGTACTACGGACAATACGCATTACCAGACCTGGACGAACGGCGATATTTGGCAGGGCGACAGCTTGCAGCTTGGTATCGATTTATCGAGAAAAGACGGCTCCGCCAGCCAAAACGTAAACGAGCTAGGTTTTGCCCTTACGAACGGCGGCACGGTCTCGAAGTGGAGATGGCGTGCGCCTGCCGGTGTGACAGCCGGAGCATTTAACGATGCGGATGCGGTTATTACGCGGGATGAAGCGGCTCATCAGACGGTGTACGACATTACCCTTCCGCTCGCTGCTCTGCATGGCGCAGGTTATACCTTCTCGCAGGAGGATCCGCTTGGTTTGACGATTTTGCTCAATGAACATGACGGCGCCGGCCGTTCGGGCTTTATTGAATATAACCAGGGGATCGGAACAAGCAAGGACGCTACGCAGTTTGGCGATCTGTACCTGCTGAGCTCGGATTACGAAAGTCTGCTCGAGCAATCGGCTGAAGCAGCGGTTGCAGCGGCTGAACAGTCGAAGGATGTTACAAGCATTGATGCGGCAACCAACTTTGTCAGCCTGCTTCCGCAAGGAACGGTAAAATCCGGACTGTCGGCAAGATTGTCGGCGCTTGGCGGAACAACAAATCCGGGTAACGGATCGGGCTCTGGCTCAGGATCGGGATCGGGTGCCGGGCAAACGGATCAACCGAAGGTAACGGTTGGAGCGAATGGTGCTGTTAAGATAGAAGGTACACCAGCACTTGATGCGGGTTCGAAGAATGCGAAGCTGGCCTTGACGGGAACATTGCTTGATCAAGCCTTCTCGCAAGCAACAGCTGATCAGGACGGCAAGAAAAAGATTACGGTGACAGTGCCTGCAGCAGCGGTTGCAAACGGCTACTCTTTGGAGCTTCCTTCAAGTTACGTCAACGAGCAGTCGCCGGATAAACTAATTGAATTAGTAACCCCGTCAGGAACGATATTGCTCACCAGCGATATGCTGAAGCCTGATGCGGGCAAGCTTGGTCAGACGGTTACTTTCAGCATTAGCAGTGTGAATACAGGCAACTGGAGCGATGAGCTGAAGAGGAAGATTGGCAGCCATCCGGTCGTTGATCTGTCGATCCAATCCTCCGGACAGATCATTCCATGGAATAATGGCCAATCTCCGGTTACAGTAACTATTCCTTATACGCCTTCCGCTGCCGAGAAAGCGGATGCTAACAAACTGACTGTCTGGTACATCGACGGAAGCGGCAAGCCGTTCCCGGTACCTAGCGGACAGTATAAGGAAGCGGCCGGAAGCATCGTATTTACGACAAAGCATTTTAGTCAATACGCGGTTGTATATGTGCAAAAATCGTTCAGCGATCTGAACGGCTACGCGTGGGCAAAAGAAGCAATCGAGGTGCTTGCGGCAAAAGGAATTATTAACGGGGTATCCGATACGTCTTATGCTCCCGGCGTTTCGATTAAGCGGGCGGATTTCGTGAAGCTGCTCGTGGATACGTTTAATTTTACAACCGACACTCCGGGCACCTTTGCCGACGTGAGCTCAAATCGTTATTATGCCAACGCGGTAGGCACGGCCAAAGCTCTTGGCATTACGAACGGTGCCGGCGGCAACCGGTTTAATCCGGAAGCATCGATTACACGGGAAGAAGCAGCAACGTTTATCGAACGCGCTCTTGCCGCTGCCAAGGCTGGTCTTCCAGCCGGCTCTGATGAGGTGCTTGCTGGATTTACCGATGCCGGTGAAATTTCGGCTTACGCGAAGAGCAGCATAAGCGCGCTTGTCAAAGCAGGACTCTTGCAGGGGCATGACGGACTGCTGGAGCCAAAAGGCCAATTGACGCGGGCGGAAGCAGCCGTATTGTTCTACCGGATTTATAATCAATAAATTAGGTTGAGGGGAGCCGGATTCCAGGCAGGAATCCGGCTCCTTTTTGGCGTATTATTAGCGTACTAAACATGCCTTTACACCAATAAGCTATGGCGAGTAATGCTTTACCGGAATGCAGACACTGGAATGGCTATTCATGTTGGGAGGCTATATGAGATGAGCAACATTCGAATTGGGTTTATTGGAACGGGAGGTATTGCCGGCTGGCATGCCAGTCAGCTGCTGGAGCTCCCGGAGGTACAAATTACCGCGCTATCGGATACCAGCGAAGGCAACCGCGTTGCTTTTGCCGAAAAATTTGGCTTGCAGGATGCCCGGCAGTTCTCTGGTTACGAGGATATGCTTGAGCAAGGTGAGATTGATGCGGTTGTCATTTGTTCGCCGCATACGCTTCATTTCAGACAAGCTTATGACGCGCTGGACAGAGGGCTGCATGTGCTTATAGAGAAACCGATGACTTGTTCTTCGGCGGAAGCGGAGCAGCTTATTCAGAAGGCGGAAGAGTCGGGGAAAGTGATGCAGGTATCGTACCAGCGGCATTTTCAGCCGGAGTTTCTCTATATCCGGGATGCAATCGCCAGCGGAGAGATCGGCAAGCTGACCTCTGTAACCGCTTCACTTAGTCAGGAGTGGAAGCAGCTTACTGAGGGCACGTGGCGCCAAGTTCCTTCCTTATCCGGGGGCGGATTCCTGATGGATTCGGGAAGTCATATCATTGACGTGCTGCTCTGGACGACCGGACTCACTCCGGTTGAAGTGAAGTCCCAGCTTCAAACACATGGAGCACCGGTTGAGATCGACAGCTTTACATCCATCCGCTTTGCGGAAGGAGCCATTGCAGGGTTGAATTTTGCAGGATATGCGCCGGGCTGGAATGAGACGTTTGCATTTTGCGGGGAGGACGGCGGGATCTATTACGATAATGGTCAAATTACGCTTCGCCGCATGAACGAGGAGCCCCTTGTACCTGAACTGCCTAAGCCCTTCACCAATCAGGATAAAAGCTTCATTGACGCCATCCTTGGCCTTCATGAAGTGCTTGTCCCAGGGGAGTTCGCACTCAAGGTCGTATCCTTAAGCGAAATGATCTATCAAGCGGCTGGTTACGATCCGTTGAAAGGATAAACTCCAAAAGGGCTGCCCTAAGGTCAAATAGCCTTGGGTCAGCCCTTTTGCTTTCGCAAATCTATGAAAATAGCATCATTAGTATCCTTGTGCTTATACTGCGGTGAGGTTTGCCATCAGATAACATAAGCGTATTTTCTTCCGGGAATACCTCATAGCAACGGTATGAAGTCTGTATGGCGCTTGCGAGGCAGGCTCTTCCTGAACTGTCATATACATCTGTTGACACATCTGCGGTCGCATCGAAATTATTGTATTCGTCATGGTTTTCAATGAGCAGCGTGTGATTATCCGTCCACGAAATATTCGGCTCCGTATGTGTATCGGCATAATAGACTGTGCGCAAGCTATCCTGCTGACGATGGTCAGTTACATTCACATACATCGAGACCCCTCCCGCAGCGCCTCCCCAGGTGATATAGAACGCTTGGGCGCTATAAGCGCCATCTTGTGTGGTAATGGGCGGATTAAACGGCAAACCTTCCGTATAGTGAAAAATATAGGCTTGCTCGCGATCGTGTACGTAGCTCCAACAACCATACACCGCCGCCGCTAAAATCACCGCGCTCAGCAGGAATCTCTTTAATAACTTAGTCATGTCAGCACCTCGCTGTTTCAATAAAACGCAATATCCTTTTATTCAACCCAGCTTGTTCAATATCCTATCTATTTCCAATAGATTCGTTTATGCTGTAACGGGAGTTTGGTTATGATGAGGAGGACTTATGGCAACGTACATTTATTTTGTAAGGCATGGAATTGCTCCCTTTTCGTTGGAGCTTGAATCATCAGCTAGCGGGGCTAGTCTGAATGAACAAGGAAAATCGGATGCCAAAAAAGTGGCTGAATTATTAAAACATGAAGAAATTGATTTAATCGTTTCCAGTTCATTGAATCGGGCAAAAGAAACGGTAATGCCGTTGGCCGAGTTATTACAAAAAGAAATAATTCCATACGATGAGCTTATTGAAAGGTCAATTGCCAGCCTGAACTACCCGGTATCTGAAGAAGAGCTGGTTAATGGCATCGAACAATCGTTTTCCGATATTGATTTTTGCATGCCTGAAGGGGAAACAACAAGACAAGCTCAAGAACGAGCCATGCCAATCATATTGAAGCTGTTATCCGACTACGAAGGTAAGAAAATTGTAATTGGTACACATGGTAATATCATGACTATTATTTTGAAATTTTTTGACGATAGTTTTGGATTTGACTTTTGGACACAAACAAGCAAACCGGATATATACAAGCTTGAATTTGACGACAGCACGTTAAAAAACGTACAGCGGCTATGGAATTAATTCAAGAGACTAACGGCAGAGGGGGAGGGTGACGATATGAAAATCAATAAAGCGATCTTTATTATGCTGATCATAGCAGTTGCTCTAGGGTTTGTATTTGGGTGGTACCTGAAGCCAAGTGGTGAACATGAGAAGTGGATTCCGGATAAAATTAATATTTACAAGAATGGAGAACAAGAGCAGATTACGGAAGTTGAGCAACCACAATCTTTCGAACAGATCCGCCGCTTAATTGTGTTTGAAAAAGGAGATATGATGTCAGGGGGAAATCCTCCGGTATCAGAAGCTGATGTCAATGAAATGAAGAAATATGCTGTGGAGTATGTCTATGATAAACCGATTTCCATACTGATTAATAATGGTAATGATAAAATTGAGAAAATAAAATTCACCTCAATTCTTTTCCCTATTGATGAAAAATGGAATAGAGCAGCATATATACAAACAATCGATTCTGCTTATTTGTATATCGTCTCAAGACAAAGTCTGGAATTTAGTATAGGAAATAGGTAAACTTATAGCTATGTGATAGCCAATACTAGTAAATAATAGCTGGGTGGTGGATTATGAATCATACATTGGAATCGTCATTCCCATTAAAGGTGGAGTTAGCTGAGACCAATACAGTATTTTCCCGTTTAACTGCCTGGAGCGGTCTTGAAGGCAATCCTCAGCAAGTTTACATAGAGAACTTTGGCAATGCTAAGGCTTTTATTGTGAAAGGGATTCCCGATCCTTATTTCAATTCCGTCAGAGGTTTGACGAGTGAAGATATGGATCAGCTGGATAACATTATTGAGTTCTACCACGATCATAAAGTTTCATGTAGATTTGATATCCCTCCCTCTGTGAACCCGGATTTATTATTGAAGTTAGCCGAACGAGGATACTATCAGAGCGGGTTTCATTCCTCACTGTATCGCTTTACTAATAAGGAACTGTCTATACCTGGTAGTGATGATGGGATAGAAGTCAGGCAAATAGAGGACAGTGAATTTAACTATTTTGGTGAAATATATACAAAGGCGTTTACAATGCCGGATTTCTTGGCATCTGCCGTCACTGCAAACAATCTTGTTCTTAAAGATAGACCAGGCTGGCAATTTTATCTCGCGACCGATAACCATGTTCCCGCGGCCGTGGCCGTCTTATACGTTCAGGATGGGATGGCTTCACTTGCAGCAGCAGCAACTCTTCCAGCGTTTCAAGGTCGGGGGTATCATTCTGCTCTGCTCGCGGCTCGAATAAATGAAGCAAGGAAGCTTGAATGCGACCTGGTAGTAGGTCAAGCAAGATTTGGTTCAGCTAGCGAGGGTAATATGAAACGGTTTGGATTACAACTTGCCTATACCAAGTCCATTTGGAAAGAGATGCCGAAATAAATATGGTTTACAGCGATGAAGCTTTGTCCAGAGGTAAGCAATTGGCAATACTGCATGGAGTAATTTGATGAGGGGGAAAAAGTCTTATGGGCAATGACCTATACCGGAAGCTTGGCGCGGCCTTTCTCATTTCCGCTGGAATCATTTATGCTATCGAACGCGTAGGCTCTCTGCTAGCTCGCAGCCAAGAAATTATTGCAATGTACGAAGTGGGTATGTTTGATGTCCCGCCAAAAACTCAAGTCGCAGGCTTTTTTGATAATATCTTTGTGCCAATCCTTGCATTTGTCGGCATAATCCTGTTCGTATACGGTTTTCCAAAACATAAAACGAGAGACTAGTTCTATCCGGAAGAAAGGGTATGAAGTTATGTCTAATGGAACAAAAAGATTTTTTAAGTTATTTGCCAAAAACCTTAAAGAGGTCAAGGGACCAGGTCAATATAGAGCTAATGGAATTGCTGTCACTTGCGTTCATTGTCATTATAATCAATTCAAAAAAGGCTACGCTCAGTTAAATACAGCCTTTTTGAGTTTTCTTAATCTTGATTTTGCCAACCGGTCAGCGAATATATTATCTTGTGATCGTTGTGGTTATGTTCATTGGTTTGCTAAAGAAGTCGAAAGAGTATTTTAATCATTTAGAACGGGGCTGTCCCGTCATCATTCTAATGATTTCCGGTACAGCCCCATCTATATTCACTACGTTGGATTTCCTCCACTGAAATCAAGCTATAAGGAGGGTTTCCGGGAGCTACGTTGGATTCACTCCAGCAAAAAGGATAAGAATGGGCCGCTAACGTCCAAATTGGGCTGATTACACTGTACTCACTCCAATGTAAAACGTATCATCGGGCAAAAAGCCGCATTTATGCTGTATGAAATCCAATGCAGCTCTAAACTTCTAGGTGTAGAAATGACTTTTGGGACAGCCTCGTTATTTCACTTCAAACTCGCCTGTCAGGGCGATATTGCTGGAGCTTGGGCCAATCAATACGCGGAAAATGCCGGGCTCGACGATCCATTTCAGATCACGTCCAAGCATGCGGAGATCCTTCGGCGTCAGGGTGAATGCGAGTGTTGCTGTTTCCCCCGCCTGCAGATGAATCCGCTTGAAATGGCGCAGCTCTTTCTCCGGTCGTGCAATTGAACTGAACACGTCGCTGATATAGAGCTGCACAACCTCGTCGCCCGCTTGGCTGCCTGTGTTTGTTACGTCAAATGTCAGATTGAAGCTCTCGTCAGCCCGGATCTCATCAGCCTCCAAACGCAGGTTGTCATAGCTGAAGGTAGTGTAGCTGAGGCCATGGCCAAAGGCATACAGCGGCTCATTATTACCGCCGACATAATGCTTCTGACCGCCCCGGCGGCGGTTATAGTAGACGGGAATTTGTCCGATTGTGCGCGGGAACGAGATGGGCAGACGGCCAGCCGGATTATAATCTCCAAACAACACTTCAGCGATAGCGTCACCGCCCTTTTCCCCCGGATACCAGGCCTCGATTATGGCCGGAATATGCCCCGATTCCCATTCCAATGTAATCGGTCTTCCGTTCTGAAGCACGAGAATGACCGGTGTGCCGGTCTCGTACACCGCCTTTAGAAGCTGGAGCTGGTCGCCGGGCAGATCAAGGCTGTTTCGGTCGATACCTTCCCCGCAGGTGCGTTCGGAATCCCCAAGCGCAACGATGGCGACATCGGCTTTGGCTGCTGCAGCCACCGCATCCTGAATGCCAACCTCATTGCGATTCCAGCCAAGCACGATCTCAACGCCATTGGTGTCTTTGCAGTATTCCACCCGGATATCGTATTCGCGACCTGCCTCCAGCTCGATTGGCATACTGCGCTTAGCGCTTTTTTCCTTGCCCCAGCCGTCCACCAGCAGCTCCCCGTCCAGCCAGAAGCGCATGCTGTCTTGACTAATCGTACCGATATATCCGCTGAAGCTGTGCTTCGGCACAAGCTTGCCCGTCCAACGGACGGAGAAGCCCATCGTGTTGATGCTCTGATCCGGCTTTGTAATAACCCAGTTAAAATTGATGTTCCGATCCGACTTGCTAAGAACGGGCATACCTGTCAGCTCCGAATTATTGAAGTACTCGCCGGTCAAGCCCGGATTGCCATTGCCATCATAGAGACAATCCGCCGGAATAGCTTCCAATTCATCGGCCAGAATCCCGGTACCTTTCGCATACAACACCTTTGTAGCAGGAGAGACCGTCCGCTCAATCCCTTTCAGGAGGGTAACCGGCTCAAAGCCTTCAATATATGGAGTGTAATCGCCCAGTCTTGCTTCTGCAGCGCTAGGTCCAATAACCGCAACAGCAGCAAGCGATTTGCTCAGCGGAAGGGCGGCAGCCTCGTTTTTCAACAAAACGATTCCTTCACGAGCGGTCTGAAGCGCTGTCTGTCCATGCTCGGCACGCCTAATCACTTGCTTGGATAATTCCGGATCTGTATACGGATTCTCGAACAAGCCTAGCATGAATTTTACTTTTAACACGCGGGAGACGGCTTGATCCACTACCGCCGCATCCAACTCTCCGCTTTCTACCATTTCGATAATAGATTGCTGATAGAGCTCATGGGGATAGTCGTAATATTGCATATCTGTACCGGCTTCGAGCGCTTGCCGGATGGCTTCCTTCTCGGAGCTTGCGGTGTAATGGGCATGCTGCAGGCGGGCAATAGCTCCAAGATCGGAACGGACAAAGCCCGGCATATTCCACTCGCCCCGCAATACGTCTGTCAGCAGACTGTAATCGGCTGAACAAGGCACACCGTCGATAGAATTATAGGAGCACATTGCGTTCACTGCACCGGCTTCCACGAAAGCCGCTTCAAAGACGGGGAGATGATAGGCGTGCATATCGTTAAGGCCGATAGAAGCGGGGGAGTGATTCAGCCCGGATTCCGGAATACCGTGTACGGCAAAATGTTTCGGCTCCGCAATAATGCTGTTGTTGGCAGTCAGATCATCTCCCTGCAGCCCCTTAATCATTGCCACCGCCATCCGGCTCGACAGATGCGTATCCTCGCCGAAGGTCTCTTCCACCCGGCCCCAGCGGGGTTCCCGTGCCAGATCAAGCACAGGTCCAAACGTCTCATGAATGCCGCTGCTGCGCGATTCGGCAGCAATCTGGCTGCCAATCTCCTTTACTACATCCGGGTTCCAGGTCGATGCCATCGTAATGGCATGCGGATATACGGTGAAGCCAGGACGCAGCAGGCCATGCAGTGCTTCCTCGCTGAACAGGATCGGAATGCCGAGCCGTGTCTGTTCAATCGCGTACCGCTGCAGTTGATTATTCACCTCGGCTGTGCCGTACAGGTCATGCAGGCAGCCGATACCGTCCTCGCCAACCACTTCTTTTACTTTGCTCCAGTTCACCACTGCGTCGTCTGCCATAACGGTAATCATATGCGGATGGGTTGCGCTCATGAAGGATGCGCCAAAATATTGATCCAATTGGCGGACCTTCTCCTTTATGGTCATTCTCGCTAACAGATCCGCCACCCGCGTCTCAATCGGCGCATCCGCTTTTTTATACACAGTTGTGTTTGCCATTTCTCATGCCTCCTGTTTCAAGATCTAGCATCACTATAAGAAAAAATCTCCGGCTTTACTTGTCAGGGCTCGCTTGCCGTTTGTCATATTTTGCTGCGGAAGGCGGAGGGCGTGAAACCGTTCATTTTCTTGAACACACGGTTGAATGTCTCAATGCTGTTGAAGCCGGTACGGTATGCAATATCTGTAATGGAAAAACTGGCTTCGCTCCGTAGCAGGAACATAGCCGCCTCGGTCCGGTAGGCATGTACATAATCCACGAACGAGGAGCCGGTTGCCTCCTTGAAAAAACGCGAAAAATAATAAACGCTGAAGCCGCAAATATCGGCCGCGCTCTTTAACGTAATCTCGGTATCATAACTGCTTTCGATATATTTGAAGACGTTATCCAGCCGCTCAAGCTGCTCCAGCCGTTTTGTTTTCTCATCAGCGGAATAGGGAAGCATCGGAAGCCGCCTGATCATCGCGGCAAGAAGCTCATTCAGCTTTGCTTTGACAGCAAGCTCATAACCGGCCGTTCGTTCGGTCCATTCCTCATAAATCCCCCGCATGCTCCGCTCGAATTCAGCATGCAGACTGCCCGCAGGAGTCAGATGCTGCTCCGCAAATCTCCTGCCAAATACATAGTCTGAATAGCCGTCAAACACAGAATGATCAAGCTGTACAATAATTTTGGCGCAGCCAAGCGGGTTGGCGTAATAACGGTGAATATCGCAGGAGCCGATAAACAGCAGGTCACGCGGCTGCATGACGTATACCTGATTTCCCAATCCGATCTCCATGCTGCCTTCCATGATATAGACGATCTCGATTTCCTTGTGCCAATGGTCGGGAAAGCCTTCCTCCACCGAGCTGACAATAATATTAAAAGGCTTATTTTTCTGTTTCTGAATTTTTTCATGCCAGACGTTCATCATTCACCGCCCCTTTCACTCCTCTCCAGTCTAACGCAATAGGCAGCCTGCAACCTGCAAATCCGGCAAACAAGCCAATAATAGGACAGAAAGTTTAAGGATACCCCATTTAGAGCAGGCCAAAAGAGGCCTAGAATGGGAGGGAGCACGACAAGAGGAGGGTGACAGGATGGCAAAAATAACGGGAATCAAATGTATTCGTACCCGTAAAAACGGGACCTGGACCATAGTCAAAGTCATGACGGACCAGGATGGACTGTACGGGCTTGGCTCCGCATCCGATGTATATAATCCGGAAGCGGTCGTGCAAATTATTGAGCAATTGCTTGCCCCTCTATTAATCGGCAAGGATGCTGCGAATATAGAAGATTTGTGGCAGACGATGTATATGAGCGGCTATTGGCGAAACGGCGCTTTGCTGCATACCGCAATCGGCGGTATAGATATGGCGCTGTGGGATATAAAAGGCAAGGAGGCGGGGCTGCCCGTCTATCAGCTGCTTGGCGGTGCCTGCCGCGCGGCTGTGCCTTGCTACGGACATGCCGGCGGGAAGGATATTGCCGAGCTGAAAGAGGATGTGTACAAGTTCATTGAAGAAGGCTACACCGTCATTCGTGTCCAAATGGGCGGCTACGGAGGCGGCGGATTTATTGACCGGGATAAAGCCAATATCCCTCAGCAGGCATGGGGCAGCGGTCCGGTATTTGACGAGCAGTCTTATTTGCAGGCCATACCGCATATGTTTGAACAGCTTAGAAATGAATTTGGCATGGGCGTGCAGTTTACGCATGATGTGCATGAGCATCTTTCTCCGGTTAACGCTATCCAGCTTGCGAAGAGGGTGGAGCCTTACAGTCTGTTCTTCCTGGAGGATGCGATAGCACCGGAGCAGATCGGCTGGTACCGTCATTTGCGGCAGCAAAGCGCTACGCCTCAGGCGGTTGGCGAGCTGTTCATTAATCCGCAGGAATGGACGCAGCTGATCAAGGAACAGCTGATCGACTTCATCCGAGTGCGTGTCTCCAAGGCGGGCGGTATAAGCGCATGCCGTAAAATCGCGGCATTAAGCGAAGCCTTTGGCGTCCGTACAGCCTGGCAGGAGGGCGGAGAGAATGATCCGGTTAATCAGGCGGCTGCCGTTCATCTCGATATGGCGATCTGGAACTTTGGTATTCAGGAGGTCAATCATTTCAAGCCGGAGGAGAAAGAGGTATTTGAGGGACATATTGAGCGAAAAGGCGGCTACCTGTATCCCTCGCACAAGCCTGGTCTGGGAATTGAGCTGGATGAGCTCAAAGCTCAGCAGCTTATTGGAGAGGGCTGGAGCCGGTCGGTTTATTTCAATCCCTATCAGCTCGACCGCAAGGCGGACGGCACGCTGGTACGCCCGTAACGATATTTATGACAATGGGAGTGTTATCGCATGAAGACGATTGCAGTAACAGGCGGCAGCGGCAAGCTGGGCTCGGCGCTTATCAAGGAGCTCCTGCAAGAGGGCTATGCTGTCACATCGCTGGATACACAGCGTTCGAATGAATTGAAGTGCCGGCAAATCAAAGTGGATTTGAATGATTTTGGACAAGTGGTATCAGCGCTTCACGGAGCTGATGCGATCATCCATCTGGCTGCCATTCCTGCACCTTTGGGTTATCCCTATCCGTATATATTTTCCAATAACGTGGTGTCCGGCTATCATATTCTCGAGGCGGCGTCGCTGCTGGGCATCCGTAAGGTGGTTGTTGGCTCAAGCGAATCCTCTTATGGCTTTGCCTGGGCGCCAACGCCATTCTCGCCGGATTATCTGCCGGTGGATGAGGAGCATCCGCAGCAGCCGCAGGAATGCTATGGCTTGTCCAAGATCGTGAATGAGCTCACGGCTGCCATGTTCGACCGTCGTAACGGCATGCAGGTCATCTCGCTGCGCTTCTCTATGATTACAAAACCGGAGGACTATAAGCATCTTTCCATCCGTAAACCGGAAGCCTTCAAACATATATTCTGGAGCTATATCGACATCCGGGATGCGGTCAGCGCCTGCATAGCTTCGCTGAAGGTCGAGGACAGAGGGGCTATCTGTCTTAACATTACAAGCAGCGATACGCTCAGCGATCTGCCAACCGTACAACTGATCGAACAGTTCTATCCGGACGTGAAGGACCTGCGGGATTCCTTCCCGGAACGGACTGCGATCGTCAGCAATCAGGAGGCGCAGAGGGTGCTCGGCTGGAAGCCGAACCATTCTTGGGCGGACACAATGAATTGACCGGTTTGACTTTGACAATTCCTTAATCAAACAGAAAGCCCTGATGATCAAGAAGCTTTGATCGATCAGGGCTTTTGATTTACCAGCATGTATAAGTTTGCGAGCAAGTCGGAAGAACAAATTCTTATTGGCGATTAAACCTACCTCTAAACGCGGTCACCCTTCTTCGAAAGGCCTCGATAGAGGTTTTCCATCATATAAGAATTTGTGAATTTTTTGTTATAAACATGACTTGGAATTCTCCGGATCGAAACGCGCTCCGCCAAGGACGGGGCTGGTCGTTTCTGAGCTGGTTTCGACCCAAGTGGACTGATACCGCTTTGATGGAATCCATGATAAGGATAGTTACTGGGGGTTAACGCATCATTCTGCTGGAATAACTCCAACGTAGAAGGATCGCGGGACTTTAAACTAACGGGTTACTTGGCTATTCGCCCCGCTGACTCTTATTCTATCTATCTGACCGCCTGCTACTGCTGCTGCTCAGATGTTGCCCCCTAACTTACGTTGCACGAAATACAGCATATTGGTCCAGAATGGTGGGGGAAGGCGGGATAGGCTGCACAGAATGCAGTATATTCCGCCGAAACGAGCCCAAATCGGCTCATTCGTCTGAATATCCTGCAGTCCATGCAGGATATTTCTCATTATGGAGCCTAAATGCTGCAATATGCTGCAATAGGTGCAATGTAGAAGGAGGGAGGAACGTTAGCCAGCTAGTAGTCAATCCCTTACATGAGCTCAAGCGCTTCATTATGCTGCATGATATGCAGCATAGGCGGGAGGCGCGAAAGAGGAGATATCGAGTTGGAAGCGATGGATGATGGGCCCCCCACTGCTTCCGCTACAATTCCAATGCGAGGCATGCATGGGCGTTATGACGCCGGAGTATTACAAAAGCGTTCACGGATACGCATACAGAATAGAAGATACAAAAAGCAACGGAACGTAAGGAAACTCCTAACACTCCGTTGCCTCGTATATTCATAAGTAGCAGTGCGGACTTAAAGGACGCCGAGAGGCGTTTTTCTTAAATATAAGAAAGTATAAGTTGTTCTGTACTGTGCTTATATTTCATTCGCAAAACGTATGCTGTCCCTCCTAAGGACGGCACAGCCGTTTATGCTTGTATGACTAATAAATACGGTAATGGCCGCTTAAAGCCAGCAGGCTGAAGAAGTAGAGGCAATTGTCATAATAACGGCGTTCGCCCTTGCGGAGCGGAGTATTCCAGAATAAATGAACAAAGTGGGCGGCATCCGGCCCGTCCGCGGCAAGAGAAGCCATAGCATTGGCAGCAAGCAGCCCAACCGGATGAAGCGCCGGCTCCTCGAAAGGCTTGCCGTCAATGGTGTAGCGCCGGTAATCGGATGTATCGATCGGCCGGAAAAATTGCTGAATCCGATTGGACTGTGCAACTTGCCACGGGTCCCGGCGGAACCATGCCCAGTCCAGTCCGATATTGGCTGCTACCCGGTAAGCATCGCTGTAGAAATGCTGGAAGTCGCCATGCCGCTGCACCGCTGCCGGCGTACCGTCATAATTTGCGTATTCCGGCGAAAGTCCGGTCTCCGGATGGCAGGCAAGATGAAGATAAGCCCGGCTTGCTTCAGCAGCCTCTCTCCAGAACGGCCTGTCCGTTTCATCGGCCCACAGGGCAAACAGGTCGTAGAAATGGGGAAGATGGTAGGAAGGATCACTGAAGAGCGATTCCGGTACAAACTTGATCAGCTTGGTTGCCGGGTCCCACATCGGCTCGCCGCCATTGCCATTCTCGCCCTGGTGAATACATGCCTTCAGAATCCGTCTGGCCTGCTCCGAGTAATTGTAGGGCTCCTGTCCGTCGCCCCAACGGTTCGAGGCAAAGAACAGCGCCATTGCAAAAAACTCCTCGCCATCCGGGGCAGGGCCCTGCGACAGACGGGTTCCGTCAGGCTTGCAATGCCAGGCAAAATAATCCTTATACCGCCCTTCGTTATGCTGCATATAAGTGACCGAGAAATTCCACAGCCGGTCGAAGATCTGCTTGTCATTCATCTGGACCGCCATCATCATGCCATAAGACATTCCCTCCGACCGGACATCAAGGTTGCCGGTATCGAGCATATATCCCTTATCATCGCCCATCGGATAATAGATCCGGACCTCCGGATAGCCGTTTAGCAAGTCGGCCCATGCCTCATGAAGTCTGGCTTCAACTGCTGTCTCGGGAATCCCGAGCTCCGTGAACAGATTCCGGTATTCCCCGGTATAATAAGCCCCTTGTTCAAAAGCTGACATAGGTTTGTTAGCCCCCATTCCACAGTGATAGCCCCATCTTAGCATAGACCAAACTATATAAATTAAAGCGTTTTCAGCAAAAAGTATAGAATAGCCGCGAAAAAAACGCGGCAGCTGCTTCCCAACAAGCGGAAGCAGCTGCCGTATTCTTTTGCGAGGCTATTTATTCCAAATTCGCGTGATTGTTGTACATAGCTGAACCTTGAAGCTTTTTACTCTCCATCAGGCTCAGGACGACCGTATCCAACAGCAGCAGGAGGCTTTGCTCAAACAAGCTGCCCATCGGCTGGTTGGAGCTGCCGGATATGCTGTCTTTTGTAGAAGCGGGGATGACTACAATCGTAGAAGCTATAGCACCCAAGGTCGATTCCGGGACAATCGTAATGGCGGCAACAGATGCGCCAATGCTTTCGGCTTTGGAGGCCATGGCGGTCAAGCTTTTGGTCTCGCCTGAGCCTGAGCCGATCAGAAGCAGGTCGCCTGCCCTAATGCCCGGTGTTACGGTCTCGCCCACGACATAAGCGAGGAATCCCATATGCATGAGACGCATCGCGAAGGCGCGCATCATTAACCCCGAACGACCTGCCCCTGCTACAAAAATCTTCTCCGCTTCCGTAATTCGTTTGGCAAGTGCTTCTATCTCGCAGGGCTTAACGGCTTGGAGTGTCTGCTCCAGCTCCTGAAGGATGGAGGAGGCTGCGCTTTGTACGCTCATTGCCGCTTAACCTTGCTTGATCAGCTGCTGCATTTGAGCAGCTACTGCTTGTTTATCCGCAGAGCCGGTGATGCCGCCGCCAACGATTACCAGATCAGGCTGAGCGCTGATTACTTCAGGCAGGGTTTGCAGCTTGATGCCTCCAGCGATTGCTGTTTTCGCCTGCTTCACGACACGCTTGATGGTAGCCAGGTCCTCGAAGGAGTTTTTGCCTGCTGCCTGATGGTCATATCCGGAGTGGACACAGATATAATCGACGCCCAGGCTGTCGATTTCTTGTGCGCGGCCTGCGATATCTTTGACATTGATCATATCGACCATAATTTTTTTGTTTTGCTTGCGAGCTTCGTCTACGGCGCCTTTGATGGTTGAATCATCGGACACGCCAAGAACCGTAATAATATCTGCCCCGGCTTCGGATGCCTTCATCACTTCGTAACCGCCGGCATCCATAATTTTCAGATCGGCGAGGACTTTAAGCGCGGGGAATTCGTCTTTAATTTCTTTAACGGCACGAAGTCCCTCATTGATAACGACCGGAGTTCCGATCTCTACGATATCGATGTATGGCGCTACCTCTTTTACGACTTCTTTTGCTTCCGGGATATTGACCAGATCGAGTGCTAATTGCAGTTCCATATTTATGAATCTCTCCTTTGATTTGTGCGTGATTAAGCATGAGTTCATCTTAGGGGGATACCGATAATTATGGAAGTACGCACTTTCAAGTAAGTCCGTATCCTGCAGGATACTGTAAGGAAGCTAATGCAGCTTTATTACTTCAATAGAAAAGCTGTCCCCTCATCATGTTCATGACTTGTGGGACAGCTCCTGGTGTAAAGCAAGCGATAATCAATTGGGTTTATTTGTCAACAGCTTGGAGCGGCATAGGCTTCGATTCGGAGGTTCTGCCGAGTACCTCTTCGCCATAATGCCTGCCCCAGTTGTACATCAGCTTCAGGATGGGAACGAGGCTGTCTCCATAGGGAGTCAGCTTATATTCCACCTTCGGGGGGACAACAGGATATACGGTCCGCTCGACCAGCTGGTCCTCTTCCAGCTCGCGGAGCTGGTTGGTCAGAATTTTTTGCGTAATATGGGGAATGAGCCTCTGAAGCTCGCTGAATCTCTTTGTACCGTCAATGCCCAGATGCCAGAGGATAATAAGCTTCCACTTGCCTCCGATTAACGCGAGAGTTAACTCTTTTTCACAGTTGATCTGATCAATCTCAATCCGGGAACGGATATCTTTCGCCACTGCTTAAGCACCTCCAGTTTGCTTTGCTATAGTGTCACAATAGAGTACAGGATTACGGCGATGATGTCTACTGTGCAAAAGATGATGTCGATTATTATCGGTTTATGGTATTATCAAAATTATTGCCTATATTATGGTAAAAAGGTGGAGAATTGATGGATTACATGGAGACCCTGCACCGAAGAAATAAGCTTCTAGTCAATATTATTTGGGTGATGCTTCTGCTAGGCGTGGCCGTTGATTTTCTGACTGGCGCAGGGATGGATTCGATCATTGTTCTTGCGATTGTTGGCACGTTAACCTGCGGCGCCACAACGGTGCTGGTCTTTAAACACTGGCTGACTCGGTACGTTATGTATTTCATTTCAACGATCGTTACGGTGCTTACTTTGTTGCTGCTGTTAACCGGTCCGATCATTACTACTTATTTTCTTGTATATGTAAATCTTGCAATCATGACGCTTTACGGTAATTCAAGAGCAATCGGCTATTCCGGCTTAATGGGAGTTCTGTTAACGGTTTATTGCTTCATGAGTCCTGATAAAACAGAGATATTCGGGAATAATGCTCCAACGACGATGTTTATGTATTTCTTCATGGTCGCAGCACCGCTCTATGTTTCGACAAAATTCAGCGAGCGGCTGCAGCATAATATTATCGAGCAGGGTGAACAAGCTATACTGGAAAATAACCGGTCGCTTGAGCTTGTTGGGCAGGTCTCGTCTTCTGCTGTTTTGTTGAATACGTTCAGCACGAATCTGAAATCCAATATGACAACAGCCGGTACGATTTCCAGAGAGGTTACGTCCGCCTTCACGGAAATTACTTCAAGCATGGAGGCTCAAACCTCCAGCATGACCGACATCAGCGAATCGATTCGGCATATTGAAGCCTCTGTATCCTCACTTGCAGACCGCTCGACTGAAATGAAGGAGTTGTCGGCAAGCTCCGCCCTGTTGACGAAAGCCGGAAGTGAAGGGACGGCAGCGCTTGAGCAAGAGATGAAGCGGGTGAATGAAACGATTGACACCTCTGTGCAGCTCATGAATGAATTAGGCGAGCAAAATGCGAGTATCAGCGAGATTGTGGCGACCATCAAGCATATATCGACACAAACGAATTTGTTAGCCTTGAATGCGGCTATTGAAGCTGCGCGTGCCGGCGAGCATGGCAAAGGCTTTGCTGTCGTTTCCCATGAGATCCGCAAGCTTGCGGAGACATCGCAGCAGTCTACGGAGCAGATCGAACAGATTCTGGAAAGCCTCCGTACGAAGACGATTAGAGCAGCAGAGCAGGTGCTGGAGGGCCAGCAGTCCGTTGTTGGCAGTACGGCGGCAGCCCGTACGGTCGCTGATGTCATGAAGGCTTTATCGGCCGATGCCAATAAGCTGGAGAGTCATTCGGGCGAAGTGGATTATTCGGCGGAGCAGCTTCAGGAGCAGTATACGAGAATAACGGATCAGATTGTAACGATTGCCGGCTCCACAGAGCAAAATATGGCAGCCATCCAGGAGATGTCAGCCAGCATGACCACGCAGGACAGCCGGATTGTTGAGATTGTCGAGAGCTTCCTGCAGTTGGACAAGCTGACCTCTGATTTGAACAAGATGACGGAGCAGAAAACCAAGTAAATTTAAAAAAAGCCAACGCGGCAAGCTGCCTGCAACTCTACGCTTAAAAATAGTATAAAAATAAATATAAATAACAAAATTTTGGTATTTCCATTTGTTGCAGAGTCTATTATATTGAAAGTTGATTAAGGCCTTCCCCGTCATGCGAAAGATCGGAGAAGGCCTTATTATGCTCGGCAAATGAACAAATGGAGATGATAACGTGGTAGTTTTCATTTCGCTTATTTTCATTATTGCAGGAGTTATGGGATGGCTATTCCCGTCTTTAAGCTGGCATTTGAAGCATGGCTGGGCTGTGGACGGCAAGTCGGAACCAAGTGACAATTATATTTTTCTAAATCGGCTCGGGGCGGTAATTGTGCTGGGTTGGGGTCTCTATATTCTCATTACCGGGAACTTGGGCAAGCTTAGTTGAGAGAAGGGGAGGGGAGCAGGATGAGAAGATTGCCAATGGAACGGCCGACGGATCACTACGATGCTCGTTTGTTCAAGATTGATGAGCAGCTCTGTGCCTTGCTGGAAGAACGAAGAGAGATTTCGAATCAGAATCCAGGGTATCCGCCCTTCAAGAGCATTGAATGCTGGGCTGACCGTTATCATTTGTACCCGGATTTATTAAAGTCCTTATTTAACATGTTGCTGAATGAAGAGGTTTATCTGCCGGTAGTCGAGCCAACGGGCTTTCGCAACTATTTGCCGGTACTCCGGCATGTCGAGCAGGACAATCAGGTCTATACTTTGTCCGGTATAAGGCAATATGAGAATGCGAGTGTCGTAAACCTAAGCATACATGGGGACTGCCTGGAACGCGAAAACGAGTTTATGCGTGCGCATACTTATATTGAGCTGGATCTGGGCGAAGGTTATCATTGCTATGTAGATCAGGGAGCAAGTTCTGGAGGGAACTCTGTCTACAACTTTGTTGTTTCTCCCGCTCTGCCGGATGATCTTGCCGGTATTGCCTTTGTGTTCAGTGAATATGAGAGACCATTGAAGAGGAAGCCGAAAGGCATCGAGATTGTTTTCCGAATGGAATAATAGACAATGGCTTCATTGGGGAAGTTACCCGGCAATAGGCCATTGAGATGGCTGAGTCATGTTGAGAGTCAGAGGACTTTGGTGATGTTATATCTTCTATGAAGTGAAAAAAGGGCCTTCCCGAATATCAATATTCGGGAAGGCCTTTCTATTATTTATGCTGCCCGAGAGCTTCGATTCCAAGCGCGATCGATCCGCATAGACCGGCATTATCGCCAAGTCCAGGCGGCACGATATAAGAATCAATGCCTTCGCGCAGCGCTTCATGAGAAGCGTAGCCGTTCAGGTTCTTCTGTACTTCCCCGCGGATCAGCGGGAACAGCTGCTCCTGATGCATAACGCCGCCGCCAAGGATAACCTTCTTCGGAGACAGCAGCAGAATCGCGCTGGAAATAGCTTGACCGAGATAGAAAGCTTCCATCTGCCATGCCGGATGATCCTTTGTCAGCTCGTCAGCCTTCACCCCCCAGCGTTGTCCAATAGCGGGACCTGCCGCCATGCCCTCCAGACAGTCGCCATGATAAGGGCAGAAGCCGGCAAATGCATCTTCCGGATGTCTGCGGGTAAGCACATGGCCGCCTTCCGGATGCAGCAGGCCATGAACAAGCTTGCCTTCCGTATAGACGCCAACGCCAATACCGGTACCTACCGTGTAATAAAGAACGCTGTTTAATCCTTTCGCCGCTCCCCATTTCGCTTCGCCAAATGCAGCAGCATTTACATCCGTGTCCCAGCCGTAGGGAACGGGAAGCTCGCGCTTCATCGTGCCAAGGAAATCATATCCGGACCAGCCTGGTTTAGGGGTTGTCGTAACAAACCCATAGGTAGGGCTGGCAGGATCGATATCGATCGGTCCAAAGGTACCGATACCGATAGCTTCAACCTGCTTGTCGCGGAAGTAGTTCAGCACCTCGCGCAGCGTGGAATCCGGATGTTCGGTCGGCAAGCTGATCCGTTCTTCGATTTCACCGTGTTCGTTGCCGATACCGCATACAAATTTTGTTCCGCCTGCTTCAATTGCTCCAATACGCAAGTTCGTTGCCTCCTCAAAAGAATTGCCACACGAACGGCCTAGTTTTTGGCCGTTCGTGGTAAATCTTGCTTCGTAAGCATAGGTGTTAAAAGAATTGCCGCACGAACGGCCTAGTTTTTGGCCGTACGTGGTAAATCTTGCTTCGTAAGCGTAGGTGTCAAAAGAATTGCCACACGAACGGCCTAGTTTTGGCCGTACGTGGTAAATCTTGCTTCGTAAGATGCTGCTTGTTATTCGTGCGAAATAATAAGCTCAAGCTGGCCGCGAAGCGTAAAGCTGCCGAAGCCCAGCGGAATAATGAAATGATCGCCTTTTTTCAGCGGGTAGCTGCCTGTGGCATTCTCCAGCTCTCCAGCTCCGTCAAGGACGCTGCAGATAGTGAATTTAACCGGCTCCGGGAATGCGGATTCGCCGCCCGTGTTCCATTTTTGAACCGTGAAGAAGCTGTTGGATACAAAGGTAGTCACCTCGGTACCGCCTACGGTTTCCGTGGAGAAGGATGTCTCCGCATCCACATGAGGCACGGTAGTGACTTCAATGCCTTTGTCCAGATGAAGCTCGCGTGTCGCGCCTTTATCGTCTGTCCGGTCATAATCATAGATCCGGTAAGTGGTGTCCGAGCTTTGCTGCGTTTCCAATACTTGAATGCCTTTGCCAAGCGCGTGGAGAGTGCCGCTAGGAACATAGAAGAAATCGCCCGGCTTCACAGTTACCTTCGTCAGAAGCTGATTCCATTCACCAGCATCAACCATTTGTTTGAATTGCTCTTTCGTAGCCGCGGAATGGCCGTAAATAATTTCAGCCCCGGGCTCGCAGCCCAGAATGTACCAGCACTCGGTCTTGCCAAGCTCGCCGTTCTCGTTCACCTGCGCATAGGCATCATCCGGATGCACCTGCACGGACAGATCATCCGAGGCATCGAGGATTTTGGTCAGGAGCGGGAATTTAACTGCCGTGGAGCCAAACAACTGCGGCTGCTGCTCCCACAGCTCGCCAAGCTTAAGCCCTTTGTAAGGACCGTTATGAACAACGCTTTGACCGTTAGGGTGAGCGGAGACAGCCCAGCATTCTCCGGTACGGTCAGACGGAATATCGTAATGGAATTGCTCTCTTAATTGTTTGCCGCCCCAAATTCGTTCTTGAAATACAGGTTCCAGGAAAATCGGTTGATTCGCCAATCTTGATCCCTCCAAGTCATCAATTACAACTTTACTAAACTTGACAAAATAAATATCTGTAAAGTAAATTGATTATAACATAGGAACAGAGGAAGTTGAAGAATGCCGCGACCAAAAAAAATATCCATGCAAACGATCGCCGACAAGCTGGGCATATCCCGTAATGCGGTTTCCTTGGCGCTTTCTAATAAGAAGGGAATCGGAGAAGAGCTGAGGCAGCAAATTATCCAGACCGCCCAAGAGGTTGGATATCCGCTTAATGACGGCCAATCCTCCGTTAGCGCTCCTGTTCTCGTGCTCGTACCGGAACGGATTTTGAGCCATGAGGATAACGAGCATTTTTTGTTTTATCATGATTTGATCTGGGGATTGGACAGCCGGCTGCAGGAGGAAGGTTATAGCGCAGTTATTGTACGAATCAGCATTGCCCAAGAAGAGGAGCGTATCCTGCCCGAGCTGGTTCAGCATATCGAATATCAGGGAATTATCGCTTTTGGCATATTAGAGAAGGATTATATCGTTAAAGTGCAGCGGGCGCTTGCGAAGCCAATGCTAATGTTTGATTCCTTTTACCGGGATATTGCAGCGCCCACGGTCACATCCGCCAATATCGAAGGGGCATATGCGGCAGTAAATTGCTTGTTTGGGGCCGGTCATAAGAGGATTGGCTGCATTGCGCCGGTTAATCTGACGACCAGTCATGAGGAACGGTGGTTTGGTTATACGAAAGCCATGCTGGAAAACAACCTGCAGCCTGACTTCACCTACTGCCTGCTGGAGTCGGAAGGCTTTGGCCGGACGCAGGAGGAATTGTCGGCTTATTGCGACCGGTTCGGGAAGGGAGAATACCCGACGGCTGTTTTCTGCGGAAATGACCGGATCGCGCTATTGCTTATGAAAGAGTTGGATAAACGGGGCATTCAGGTACCCGGCGATGTATCGGTCATCGGTTTTGACGGGCTTGCGATGTCCGCTGAGGCGACCCCCCCGCTAACGACGATGGCTGTCAACAAAAAAGCACTGTGCACTGCAGCAGTAGAGGTGCTCGGCCAAATGCTGCGGCATCCCGATTATCCTGCTGTGCGCTGCAGTGTCACGCCTGTTCTGCGTATGGGAGGCTCTGTCAGAAGTCTGGCATGAGCCTCTTTGTTGTTTAGATACTTGCTCCGCTGTTGCGCTCGAAAGCGACAATCCATTCGCCTTGCGTAGCAGCATAGCCGGTATCTCCTTCTACAACAAGCCCGTACAGGTTCTTCACATCCAAGAATTCCTGACGCTGCCCATTAACAAACTCCAAGGTGATGTAATAGTAAGTATGGGAGGAATGGCTGATATGGCCATCATGATTATGAGAGCTTTGCTGAACATCCATTCGTTTCGCAACAACCTTTGCGAAGGTGGATTCTTTTGGGGAAGTCGCATTTTGCACATACTTAGCGCCGCGGTAAATGACGGTTCCGATAACGATAACGAATCCGATTACAATAATAATGGGAATAATAGTGATCATAAGATCAAATCCTGCAGGTGATCCAAAGCCGTTATTCATCATATTTGCTCCTCCGCCGATTCCATGATATGGATATAATGTACGTTGATTGTACGCATGGAGGAGAAGAAAAGTTGCACTTGATCTTAGGATACCGGATATGTTATAAATGGGGTATGACTAACTGACTGAATTTGAAATTTAGTCATTTCGTGAATATTCATGAAGAGAACGAGAGGAGATTGGCTCATGTCCATTGACCGCAAAGCGTTAATATTGAAGGCAGCGACGCAGTCGTTTGCGCAATTTGGCTATAAAGCGACCACAATGGATCTGGTGTCCAAGATCGCAAGCGTAGGCAAAGGCACAATCTATACTTTTTTCAAAACGAAGGAAGAACTGTTCGAAGCGATTCTTAACAAGGCCGAGATTGATTTGAAGGAAGCGATGAACTGCGGTTTTGCCAAGGAAGGCAGCCAAAGCTCCTTTATTCATAGTGTGTTCAACCTGCTTGATTCTATCCTCGAGTTCCGTTCGGATCATGAGCTGTTCGTCAAGCTGGCTCAGGAGGTGCGGGATATCGGCACTGTGCAGGCGCTGGAGGGAATCCGGCGGATGGAGCTGTTTGGGCTTGAGTTTCTGAAGCAAAAGCTGGATCTTGCGATTGAGAAAGGCGAAGTCAGGGAATGCGATACGACAATCACTTCCTACATGATCTTCCGCTTGTATCTTGGTCTTGCAACGGAATGGAACAAGTCGCATAGCGAGCCATTGACCAAAGAGCAGATCAAGGAGAATATCGCAATGCTTATCACCAAAGGCATAATGAAGGAATCCTGATCGCAGCAAATTCCAGCCTGTAAAGGGCTGTTTTTTGGGTCTAGAATGACCAAAATACGAATTTAGTCATTTATTCAATCAAAAGAAGGATGTGTGAACATGAGGCCGATTCAAGTTTTCTTCAAAGATATGAAAACTCTTGCGACAAAAAGAATGCTGCTGCTTTCTTTTCTAGGCGTCGCGTTGCTTCCAATGCTGTACAGCAGTATTCTGATCGACGGCTCAATGGACCCTTACGGTCAGACGAGCAAGCTGCCGGTTGCGGTCGTCAACCTTGACAAAGGGGCGACGTATGAAGGGAAGACGATGAATGTCGGAGAAGACTTCGTTCAGGAATTGAAGAAGAGCGATAATTTCAAATGGGATTTCGTAAGTGGTGAGCAGGCGAAGGATGGCATGGAGCATAACGATTATTATATGACCATCACCGTACCCAGCAATTTCTCGGAAAATGCAGCGACCTTAACGCAGGAAAATCCGGTTCAGGCGGAGCTGATTTTTGAGCCGAACAGCCAATATAACTTCGTGGCCGGTCAGATCGGCAACAGTGCAATGAAGGAATTGCGTTCGAAGCTGAGCGCGCAAATTACCGAAGCGTATACCCGCAGCATGTTCGAACAGGTTGGAACGATCTCCGACGGTCTGGGCAAAGCGGGAGAGGGCGCAACCGAATTGAAGGACGGAGCGGGCAAGCTGGAGGATGGCATAACAACGCTGAAGGAAAACCTCAATAAGCTGGCCAGCGGCACCTCCGAGCTGAGCGGCGGCGTATCCAAGCTGTACGATGGCGCAACAAGCTTAACTCAAGGCACCAGCCAACTGTCCTCCGGCGCATCGGGCCTAGCTGGCGGTCTGGGGCAATTGTCCGCAGCTGAGCAGCAGCTCGAAGACGGAGCTTCGCAGTCCAAGGCTGGCGCGGACCAACTGGCAGAGGGATTAAAGGCTTCGAAAGAGGGTGCGGCTGAGCTGAAGCAAGGATTAACCACTTCTTCTGCGGCAAGCGCTCAGGTAGCTGACGGTGCGGACCAGGTTGCAAAAGGACTCGATCAGCTGATGGCGGGATCGCCGGAGCTGCAAGATAACGAAACGCTGAAGCAGCTGCTTGCGGCAAGCAAGCAGGTAGCAGCAGGCAGCGCTCAGCTGAAGGAAGGGCAAGAGCAGCTCCTGGCTGGCAGCAGCAAGCTGGCGCAAGGCCAGGAGCAATTATATGCAGGCGCCAATTCGCTTAGCCAAGGCCAGGAGAAATTGGCAGCCGGCCTTGAGACCTTTGGCGGGAAGCTGAAGGAAGCGGGAACCGGTGCAGAGCAACTGGCTGCAGGTGCAAAAGCTGCAAACAGCGGTGCCGCGCAGCTGAAGGATGGACTTGGCAAGCTGTCCGGCGGCGTAGCAGGTATTGCCGACGGCTCGAAGCAGCTGGATCAAGGCGCAGGACAACTGAAGGACGGCTCGGCGCAGCTTGTGAACGGCTCGGGAGAGCTTGCAACAAAGCTTAATGATGCAGCTGCCGAGACAGGCAGTATCAAAGATGGCGACGATATCGTTAATATGTTTGCGGAGCCAGTTGTCGTGAAAGAAAATACAGACCATAAGCTTGACCATTATGGACTTGGTATTGCTCCTTATTTCTTGTCTCTGGCGCTATTTATGGGGGCGCTTGTCTATACAACCGTATTCTCGGTCCGGGATTCCTACACCTTGGGCGCATCGCCGATGGGCCGGTTCATGAGCCGCACCTTGACGTATGTAACCATAAGTCTTCTGCAATCCCTGATTGCCGATGCCGTACTCCTATATGGACTGAAAATTGAAGTAACGAGCGTTCCGCTTTTTGTACTCTTTACCATTCTGACAAGTCTTGCTTATACATTTATTATTCAGGCGCTTGTCACTTGGCTGGATAATCCGGGCCGGTTCCTGGTCGTTCTGCTGATGATCTTCCAGCTGACGTCCAGCGCGGGTACGTTCCCGCTTGAGCTGCTGCCGGATTGGATGCAGAAGCTGAATCCTTGGCTGCCGATGACCCATGCGATTACCGGCTTCAAGACAATTATAGCAAGCGGCGATTATGCCCTGATGCGTGAGCAGATGCTTGTCCTTGGCGCTTTTGCCGTTGTGTTCCTGGCATTTACCTTCCTGTACTTCAAACGTCAGTCGAAGCAGCCTGCCGACAACATTGGGCCGGCGGTTTAATTGGGAGTCAATCTATTAATTGACATGGAACATGCATCCACGCCCCCTTTTCTCTTGTTATCAAATCGGTTAGTATAAATAGAATAGTAGAGGATGATCAAAGCGGCCGTCATTTGACGGCTTCTTTTTTTCGTAAGGAGAGTGAGTGCATTGTTATCGTTCTACAAAGACGATTACCGGCGTTCGCCGATGATCGGAATTTGGCTGCTGCTGGTGATCAAATCCGTCTTGTTCAGGTTCTTCCTGTTCGGCGAGGTTCAAGGGAACGGACTTCTGGCGGATGCGGCTTCCTGGCTGGGACTGCTCCTGATTGTGGAGCTTGTTGCAGCGGCAAGATGGAGAGGGATTGCTTACTGGGTAATCAATCTGATCATTTCCGTCTCGCTGTTTGCATCTACTGTCTATTTCAGTTATTACGGCTCTGTGCCGACTTACACTGCACTGAAGGCACTCGATCAAGTGAATCAGATTCAAGACAGTGTAGAGTCGCTTATTAAGAGCGTCTATTATATTTATTTTCTGGACCTTGTGATTCTAACAATCTTGTATATCGTTCGTTTGATCAGAGGGACCCGTGTTTCGGGACGAAAAAGAATTGGCCGGCTTCGTCTCGTTATTGGAGGTCTTCTGGTATGTATCGCTGTATCCGGAAGCCTGGTGCGTGCCGGAAGCGATATTTCGAATGAGCTAGAGCAAGCTGAAGGACTGGGCTTCATCGGTTATCAGGCGGCTGCTGCCTGGGAGAACCAAAGCGAGAAGGCGATGGCAAGCAGCGGCGATATTGATCAGACAAAAGCAGAGATTGAAGCCCTCACGTCTTCTTATCCTTATCGGGATCAACCAGAGCAGCCGGCTGTTCAATTCGGCAGCGCCCAAGGGAAAAACGTGATTGTTGTTCAAATGGAAGCTTTTCAGAACTTTCCGCTGCATCTGTCCGTTGGCGGGAAGGAACTGACGCCGGTGCTCAACAAGCTGGCTGACGAGAGCTATTATTTCCCTTATATCTATCAGCAGATCGGCCAGGGCAACACTTCGGATGCGGAGTTCATGTCGAACACTTCCATATATCCTACAGGTGAGATTGCGATGTCTACCGGTTATGGAAACCGCGAGCTTCCAAGTATGCCTCGTATGCTGGAGAGCAAGGGGTATGAAGCGGACACGTTCCATGTGAATGATGTCACGTTCTGGGACCGGAATAAGCTGTATCCGGCGCTTGGCTTTAATCATTATTTCGACAAGCCATTCTACAAGAATGACCATTTTAATGAGTTTGGCGCATCCGATGAAGAGCTGTACCGGGTTGCGGCAGACAAACTGCAAGTATTGCATGAGCAGAAAAAGCCTTTCTATGCGCAGATGGTTACAGTATCGAGTCACTTCCCGTTTGAAGTGCCGGAGGACCGGAAGAGCTTGAACCTGCCGGCAGATCTGAAAGGGACGCAGCTCGGCAATTATTTAGAGGCTATCCATTACACCGACTATGCGCTTGGTACACTGATTAACCGTCTCAAGGCCAACGGCATGTGGGACGATACGGTGCTTGTAGCGTATGGCGACCACTTTGGCTTGCAGCCGGAAAAAGCCAGCGCGGCGGAGATTAGTCAGCAGCTTGGCATTCATTACGATGACCGTCTCAGCCGGTTCAACATTCCATTGATTATCCACGTTCCGGGTCAAACGGGCGGGCAAGTGGTTGACCAGCCGGGCGGGCAGCTTGATATTATGCCAACCCTCGCGAACCTGCTCGGCGTGAAGCCAGCAGACGAAGATGTCGTTGCGTTTGGACATGATCTTCTGAATATCAATCATAACGTATTTGGTATGCGTTACTATCTGCCGACAGGATCGTTCTTCAATAATGATATCTTGTTCGTTCCGGGCAAAGGCTTCGACGACGGCACGGCCTACTCGATCAAGACGATGGAGCCTGTCGAGGACTTCTCGCAGTACCGCAATGATTATGACTACATCATGAAGCTGATGAGCCTCTCTGACCAATATGTCCGCCAGTTGCCGAAGAGGGCTCCGTGAGGGGAATTGTAGTTTAGTCTCGACGAAAATGAATCTCCTTCCGGTCGCTGTTGCTCTCACTTTGCCTTGAACAATGTTCTAGATGATGCAAAGTGAGAGCAAAGGCGAACGTTTCACTCCTCCAGGAGATCCATTTCCTCTATTCCGTCCTACAATTTTTATTTTTAAATAAACCGCAAAGGGCAGCCATTTATTTGGCTGCCCTTTGGTTTTAGAGAAAAGGAAAAGATCCGGAGAAGAGAAAAATGCCAATAGCGATACCAATGATGCCCGAGATTCTGCCCATAACGAGCGAGGCATCGCTTGGCTCGGCATTCTTGAATCGCCAGCCGTATTGCATATACCAGCCCGCTCTGGGATACAACAGATTGAGAATCCCCACGATAATAAAGATCACACCAACAAACTGGAACATAGAAGCTCCTCCATTTCATAATGGAATAAGTAACCATCCAGTGTTGACCTAATCATAATGCAGGTTAGATATGATTGGAATATACAACCAGGATTTATCGCCGTCGTACCGTCTTATTTTCCTTCTGATAGCAGCACGAAAAGAGCTGATGTGGTCTGTAACAGGAAAAATCCGACTTATTTGCCTCTGATGGCTGCTCGAAAAGGGCCAGCGTGAGCTGTAACACGGAAAAACCATCTTATTTGCCTCTGATGGCTGCTTGAAATGAGCCAACGTGGGCTGTAACACGAAAAAACCATCATATTGGCTTCTGATGGCTGTTCGAAAATTGCTGACGTGATCTGCAACATGGAAAAACAGCCAACGGAAGTAGATAATTGGTGTTGGCACAAAAAAGGGGTAACCTTGATCATTGGGCTACCCATTTTTGCTTACTCCTAGCGTCGGAGCAGAAGGGAATGATGGGCCTCTCAAGAGCCAACCTTCACTCTACCCGAGCTCCCGGCGGAACCCTTCTTCCGCCATATATTCTTCAACTTCCTTATGCGTCTCAAACGCCATCTCCAGATTAAGACCGGAATAGACGTACCACATATCATCTTCCCATTTTACGATCAGACTTTGATTCTCTTCATTTGTCCACAGCTGATCCTTCTTTTTGCGGTTACGTGACGGTTTAGCCGCAGGCTCTTCCACGCGCAACGAGAGCGAATCGATCGATTGGCGGAGCAGTGTGCGAAGCTGAAGCTCATTGTAGTCGCGGATATTGATCATCCCTTTTTCGTCCTGGCTGAAATTGCGCAGCAGCCCGGCATACACGAAGCCATTACCGTTCGGGTGCAGGTGGTACACGACATTTTTGCGGTCATATAAGCTATTCTCGAATTGGAAGTTCACGCGTCCCAAAGACACATCACTGCGCGTCAGCTCCGGGAATGATTCAATAATAGCGAGCTTTTCTTCAAAAGTTAACATAACATCCTCCATCATCAATCCAAAATGTGCTTCGGCTATTATAGCATAAGCATCCACCGCTTACGAAACAGCTTTTGCAACTGTGCATTGCAGCTAAAGAGAATTAACCTTCATTAGTCCCCGCTACAAAGATACCTCGGGCTCGTTTACTCCTCACGCTCATAGAAATATGATTAGGAGAAACGAAGGGGGCGAGAAGTATGAAGCATGATCATACGTATTATTTAAAATATTGTATCGAGGTGTCCCGCAAGTCGAGAGAAAACGGCAATACGCCGTTTGGCGCGATTCTTGTGAACGGACAGGGCGAGATTGTTCTGGAGCAGGAGAACGTGGAAATTACGGAAAAACGCTGCACCGGCCATGCGGAAACCGCGCTAATGGAGAAAGCCTCGCATCATTATTCGCATCATGAGTTATGGAATTACACGCTGTATACCACTTTCGAGCCATGCGCAATGTGCGCTGGTGCAATCTATTGGGGAAACGTAGGCAAAGTGGTCTATGCGGCGACGGAGGAAGCATTGCTGAAGCTGACAGGTGATCATGAGCAGAACCCAACGTTTAATCTGCCTTGCAGGGAGATTTTCGCCAAAGGGCAAAAGCCGATTGAAGTCATTGGACCGTTTCCTGAGCTTGAAGATGAGGTAGTGGCCGCACATAAAGGGTACTGGGACTAAAATCTAATAAAGCTGCCGGACCGGTTCCCCTAACGGGAGGTCGTCTTTTTTGTCCTTGCTCTGCATAAGCATGTAGAGGTACGGGCTTACGAAGTAAGAATTCCCACAAATGTCTAAAGAAAGGCCATTTGTGGGGAATTCTTTGGTCTATGCTTACGAAGTAAGAATTCCCACAAATGTCCAAGGAAAGGCCATTTGTGGGGAATTCTTTGGTCTATGCTTACGAAGTAAGAATTCCCACAAATGTCTAAAGAAAGGTCATTTGTGGGGAATTCTTTGGTCTATGCTTACGAAGTAAGAATTCCCACAAATATCTAAAGAAAGGTCATTTGTGGGGAATTCTTTAGTCTATGCTTACGAAGTAAGAATTCCCACAATGGCCAAGTAAAGGCCGTTTGTGGGGAATTTTTTTTAGGAGGCGATGGAAGTGACGAAATGGGGAAGAAGGGGATGGCTGCTCCGATCGTTTGGCCTGAGCCGGCAGCAATTATGGTCGAATCGTTCTTTTGCGAAGGTAAAGCGGGTCAATTGGGGAAGCAAGATCTCCGCTCCAGGCAGCACACCAAAGCCATGGGGAACAAGCAAGTGGAGATCCCCGCGGAAGCCAAAGCCCGCCGGCAACTGGGGAGGCATGTGGCAGCCCCGCAAACGCCCGGTCAGACCGGCCGGCAGAGGCTTCAAGACGATGAGCATCAGCTCAGTGGGCGGTGAGGGCGGGGGAGCAAGACTGAAACCGCGTAAACGGAGAACAAAGCTGTGGATTATCGTCAGTATCCTTGTTTTGCTTATTGGAACGCTTCAATCCCTTGTCTATATCGAGAAGCATCTTCGTCCGCCGCTTATGAAGGTGGCACAACTGCGGATTAAGCAGGTGGCAACGCAGGCGATTAATAAGGCCACGACGGATGAGGTTGTCAGCAATGCCGATTTCGAGAAGCTTATCGATTGGAAAATGAACAGCGGCGGCAAAGTATCCGGCTTTATGCTGAACTATGCGGAGCATACGAAGATCCGGTCGGAGACGATCAAGACGGTCCAGGCTACGCTTGATGAGCTGAAGGAAATTCCTGAGCATATTCCGGTCGGCAACGCGCTTGGCAGCGCATTGCTCTCCACATACGGTCCAAGAATCCCGGTCAAGTTCGAACCGGTGGGTGCTGTGAAGGTGGATCTGAACACGCGCCAGACGAATGCCGGCATCAATATGATTCTGATTGAGGTGTATATCCACATCGTATCCGAGGTGGCGATTATCGTTCCATTCGAGACCGATCCCCAGATTGTAGAGACGGAAATTCCGATCTCCTATCTGCTTGTTGTTGGCGATGTGCCGATGTATTACTACGATAATGAAGGCAAGGCGGTAGGAGAATCTGCTCCGGATGCTCCGAATATTTCACTGCCGATGTCCAAGGGAGAAGGGGTAACCCGGCCGTCGGATGGAAGCATGCTGAAGGAGCAGCTGGAATCCGATGATACCTCTCTGCCTTCGAATGACGGCAGCAACTCCGTCAATAACACAGGTCATGCAGGAGACGGCGGTTAAAATAGAAGGGAAATAAAAAGGGGCATCCCAAAAGGTCCGAGTCGGCCTTTGGGATTGCCCCTTTATCCATTTGATTGTAACCGGCGGCGTTCATCCTGCTCCCATCGTCTCAAGAGCGGATAGGGATCAAATGCCCATTCGATAAGTCCGCGGTCACGATATACCCCGTAATGCAGATGCGGCGGGAACTTACCTTGTGTTCCGGGCTTGCCGTAACCGGAGCTCCCAACCCATCCGATGGTTTGGCCGGGTTTTACAATTGTCCCGATGCCTACTGTCTTGTCAAAGCCGGATAAGTGAGCGTAATAGTGATAATAATTGTTCAAATCCCGAATGCCAATCCGCCAGCCTCCATACGGATTCCAGCCCTTCACTTCTACTACGCCAAAGCAGGTGCTCCGGACAGGAATGCCGTAATTAGCGAAAATATCGGTTCCCTCATGACTCCGCCGTCCTCCCCAGCCGCGGGCATTACCCCAGGTGCTTTTGTAAGAATAATTCGTTCCGACCGGTACGGGAAAGGCATGCTCGAACAGATCCAGGCGGCCAAAGGTAGCATAAATGCTGGAAAACTGCTGAATACGCTGAACGGCCCTGCTATTATGATAATACTCCCATAAGCCAATTGCGAAATCATCCTCGGTTGAGCCGCCATATTGCAGCAGTCTTGCTGCTACGGAATACAGCAGATCAAGATCGCTTGAACGATTGGCAAAGCCGTCACCGTCGCCGTCACGACCTATGCCGTTGAACCATTGGATTGAAGCCGGTACGTTATCGGCCGGATCCGGATTTAGCGTGCCGGCCCATTGTTCCTCATCGATATAGATCCCTACGACGCTTCCCAATTGAGGACGCGCCTTCGGTCGGGCTTTGGACAACGTGCGCTCATATTGATCAACGGCAGCGAGGCGGTACCAAGGGAGTCCGGTCACATCACCGAGCCGGTCATAAAGCTGTTGTCTGCTTAAGAGCGGATCAACTTCCCCGCTTGAAGATTGTGTCTGGGCTGGTTCAGCTTTGTTGACGCTCGGATTCGCATACCCTGACTGCCCGGTCACCAGCATGGAAGCGACAACGGCAGCCAGAGCAATAGAAAAAGTCTGTTTCAATGGTTCCACCCTTTCGGAAGCTCGAAGCAATATTCGTTATGTTTTGCAAATCATTGGATTTTATCCGAACTATGCTATAATAAACGGTGAGATTCAGCTGTCCAATTGAAAGTGAAAGCAGGGAATTCCAATGAAATCAAACAAAGAAAAATTGAAAAAGCCGGATTGGCTTAAAATAAAATTGACAACCGACGGCAACTATGCCGAGATTAAAGATATGATGCGTACCAAAACGCTTCATACCGTCTGTGAAGAAGCTCGCTGCCCGAATATATATGAATGCTGGGCGAATCGTACCGCAACCTTTATGATTCTGGGCGATATCTGTACGCGGGCTTGCCGTTTCTGCGCAGTTAAGACGGGTCTGCCTACGGAGCTTGATCTGCAGGAGCCGGAACGCGTAGCGGAGGCTGCCGAGCAAATGGGACTGCGTCACTGCGTAGTGACATCAGTTGCACGGGATGATCTGGCTGATGGGGGTGCATCCATCTTTGCAGGCACGATCCGCGCGATTCGGGAACGGATGCCGTTCTGCCGGGTAGAAGTCTTGATTCCGGACTTTATGGGGAATGCGGATTCGCTTCAGGTGGTCATGGATGCCAAGCCGGATATTCTGAACCATAATATCGAGACGGTGGAGAGAATGTCGAACCGCGTGCGGGCGAAAGCGAAGTACAGAAGATCTCTTGAGCTCCTGAAACGTGCAAAGGAAATGAATCCGAAAATTCCAACGAAATCAAGCATTATGCTTGGCGTTGGTGAAACTTACGAAGAAGTGCTGCAGGCGATGGATGATCTTCGTGCAGTGGATTGCAATATTTTGACGCTTGGTCAATACTTGCAGCCAACGCCAAACCATATGCCGATCGAACGTTATGTGCACCCGGATGAATTCAAAAGCTTGAAGGAAGAGGGTTACAAGCGGGGATTCCGCCATGTCGAGTCCGGACCGCTGGTACGGAGCTCTTATCATGCGCATGAGCAGACCGATTCGGCCGCTGCCGCACATGAACGTGAGCTTAGCAACGTATAGCTTCTATTGGGGAATTCGAAAGAGGGGAAACGGGATTGATCCAAATCGGCGGCAAAATTTATGAACTAATTCATGAAAATCGAAACGGCTGGAATGCGGATGCGTTCAAGGATCGTTATAGCGAAGTATTGGAGCGTTATGATTATATCATTGGTGACTGGGGTTATAGCCAGCTGCGCCTGAAAGGCTTTTTCCGCGACAATCATATGAAAGCAACAAAGGACAGTGCCTACTCGGGGATGTCCGATTATGTGAATGAATATTGCAATTTTGGCTGCCCTTATTTTGTTCTGGAGAAGACAGGTACAATTAAGAAATCAACAGACGAAGAGGAAGCTGGAGATGAGCAGGAAGCGCCTCTCAAGCAGGATGCTTATGTGCAGGAGAAGATTGACGCAGAGGATGAGCAGGATGCAGGCGCTGCATCACTTGCAGACGCTATCTTGGCTGGTGCAGCTGCCGCAGCAAGGGAAAGTGCAGCCGCAGGCCGAGGCGGCACGCGTGCTGCTGAGGAATCCCCGCAGCAGCCTGCTCGCCAGCATAGCCAGCAATCTCCGCAGCATCGCAGCGGTAAGGAACAGCACAGAAAAAGCTACCGTCCAAACGGCAAGAAGCCGATTAGACCGTCAGCGAACAAGGATGTAGCCGCAGCATCCGAGCAAGCAACGGTCCATGCTCAATCCGGTCAGAAACGGGGAGAACGGGACAGAAACAAGGACCATCATAAAGAGCAAGGAAGCCGTCAATCCTGATGGCTAACACACAAAGGGCTGTCCAAAGGTCGCGAAGACCTGCGGACAGCCCTTTCTTTTGCAGGATTTAGAGCTACATATCGACAAAGGCATCGCGAACGCGGTTCCAGAACGGAAACGGACGGTACCGGGCAAAGCTGACTTTGCGAGTAGATACGCTGCAGCGGATAGAACGGATGTCGGTTCGTTGGAAGCTGAGATGATCGATCGTCAGCAGCAGGCGTTGCTCCTTCTTGGAGATAATATCACAGTGATGATGCTGCGGAAGCAGGAACGACGAGCCTAGTGTGCGGTAGACGCGATTGTTAATGGAGGCAATCTCTGCAATTTGCAGCGATTCGATCGAAGGATGGACAATTGCACCGCCTACACTTTTGTTATATGCGGTGCTTCCCGAAGGGGTAGAGATAACGATGCCGTCTCCGCGAAACATCTCGAACGATTCGTCATTGACGCTTAGCTGCACAACCAATGTCGCATCAACGCCTTTTAACGTAAATTCATTCAAAGCAAGGTAATAATAGTTCTGCTCGTCGGTTTCCACCGCGATCTCTGCTAATGGATAACGGACGAGATGGGGAGTTTCTTCCGCCATCAAGGTGACAAGCGTATCTAATTCATCTGCTTTCCAGTCTGCATAAAAACCAAGATGACCCGTATGAATACCAACGAAGGAAACATCGGTTACCCGGTTGACATATTTATGGAAAGCCTGGAGCAGCGTACCGTCTCCGCCGATGGACACAATAATGTCCGGTGACTCGTCATGGCGCGTAAGACCGCGCTCTGCCGCCAGCTGATGGAATTGCTCCGCTAATGATTTCGATAATTGATCGCCACGATCGATGACTGCATATTTCAAGAAATTTAAACCCCTTCCGGCCTATTGCATAATACTAATGATGATATAGGAATATGGCTTCAAATTCAACGCTGACCCGAAAAGTTTAAGGAGCCAGCCATCCCCATAACAGGTAGACAAGAGCAACAGAGATAAAGGCATGCGCCAGACGTGCGATCATAAGCGGCATATAACGCAGATTCGTCCGGCTCAACAAGCTTACTACTTGCGCATGTACGGAAAGTCCTCCCCAGGACAAGATCCATGCGGCTACAGCAGCTTGATGCATGAGTCCGGTATTTGCTTCTCCTGCAGCTCTGGCTCCAAGGGTTACTTCGAATAAACCAAAGATACTGGCGTCAGCCAGCCGCGGCGGCAGTCCAACTGCACCAAACAATAATCTCAGCCCTTCGGCTAATGCCTCAACGATGCCCGCACGAGTCAGAAGCTCCATAACCACGGAGAAAAAAACGACAAGACCGCCTACCACAATCATAAGACGAAGCGCGGATTGTATGCTGTCCTGCAGCAGCTTGCCAAGATTTCTGCCGTCAAGAAGCCTGGCCTCGTGCATCGCTTTGGTGGCTTCGACCAGCCGGGAGGATCTGCGTTGCTGCGAACGTCTAGGGGATTCGGTCACAGGCTCGTGGCGGTCATGGAAACGCATGAGCAGACCGATAATAAACGCCCCGCCATAATGAGCGGCTGCAAGAAGCGGCGCTAATGCGGCATTATGGAAAAAACCGACCGAAACCGCACCAATCAGGAAGATTGGATCAGATGTTGTCGTGAAAGCAACAAGCCGTTCACCTTCCGCGCGTTTGACAAGCCCTTGCTCCCACAGCTGGGCCGTGAGTCTTGCACCAACAGGATAACCGGATACATAGCCCATCGTTACTACAAAGCTTCCGATGCCGGGAAGCCGGAATAACGGTCTCATCAGCGGATCAAGCAGCTTGCCGAAGAAGTGGACAATCCCGAAGCCAAGAAGCAGCTCGGAGATGACAAAGAAGGGGAAAAGAGCCGGGAATAAGACCTGCCACCATATGGATAATCCCCGCAGCGAGGACTCCAGCGTTTGAGTAGGAAACACAGCCATCAGCAAGATGATAAGCAAGGCGATTAGACCGGTTATCGAGGCCGGCCGGGTAAGCGTTCGGAGCATGGATGCGTCCTCCTTTGGACAAGCGGAAAGCATAATGTACAACCTCTACAAGAGGTATATGAAGAAAGGCGGACAGCGATCACTTCTGAACGATTATTCCTGCGGAAAATTTTTTAATAATTCTAAGAAAACGCTTGCAAAAAGGGCTGGACGGTCTGATTTTTTATGATACAATAAAGGTACCTTTGAAGGCTTGGAGTGATGATAATGAGTATAATCGCTGGCATTCTGGTCTGCGCATTCGTGTATGTCATCCGAGAATCACTGACAGCACCGGGAGAAGAGGACTACGAAGGGTAACCGTTTCAACTAATTAATAACAATCCCGCATTGGTGACGATGCGGGATTTTTTTTGTGATATAATACTAAATACCTACAATATGGAGATGAAATTGACGATGAATAGGAATATAAGCCTTTATGAAGCAATTGGCGGAGCTGAGACTTTAAGACGAATTGTTGAGTCCTTTTACCCTAAGGTGCAGGCACATGAGCTTCTCGGTCCATTATTTCCGGAAAATATCCTCCCTGTTATGGAAAAACAGATTTTGTTTTTGACGCAGTTTTTTGGAGGACCTTCGCTTTATTCTGATGAGTACGGCCATCCAATGATGCGGGCCAGGCATATGCCTTTTCCGATCACACCAAAGCATGCGGAAGCTTGGCTTGGTTGCATGAAGCAGGCGTTGCTGGAGGTTTCCGGTTTGGATGAAGAGTTGCAAGCGTACATTATTGAACGATTATCAGGTCCTGCCCACCATTTTGTGAACACACCTGAATAGGAGATGGATTGGTATGGAGCCGCTCTATCAGACAAAGATGAATTGCATATGCTGTGAGAACATCTTTACGACATCACGAGTCCGCCCAAGCTTTAAAAAAGCGGTGTCCATTGATTCTGATTTTTGCGGTTATTATCAATCCGAGGTGAATCCGGATTATTATGTAGTCCGGGTTTGTCCGACTTGCGGATTTGCAACTACAGAGAATGGGATCGGGCGGCTTACCGATCGGCAAAAGAAAAATTACCATGAGCAGATTGGTTCACGTTGGAATCCATGCAATTATGGCGGTGAGCGGAATGCAGCCACAGCCATGAGGGTGTACAAGCTGGCCTTGTTATCTGCACAAGCCGTTGATGAGAAGCCGCGGGTTATAGCGGGCATCCTGCATCATATCGCATGGTTATACCGGTATGAGGCCAATCAGCAGGAAGAGCAACGGTTTTTGCGGTTCGCTCTGCAGGCGTATATCAAGGTATATGAGGAAGAAGGAACGCAATTAAATAATGCGAAGCTGATGTACATTATCGGGGAGCTTAACCGGCGGACGGGTGAATTGAGCGAAGCAGTCAAATGGTTCTCGCGTATTGTAAGCGACAAGCGCATTGTGGATGCAGCGATGATCCGGAGGAGCCGCGAGCAATGGCAGCTAATCCGGGAACAGCTGAATGAGGGACAGCCGGTAACGTCCAACGATGCATCGGGAGATTCTCCCGTGCAAACGACGGCTTAACAGGCTTGTCCGCTCATTAATGTCTCAGCTTGCGCAGCGACTGATCCGTCAGCATATAGTCATGATCCATATCAAGGACCGTGACTTTATTATGGCAGCAAGGAAAGACCAGCAGCTTTTTCTTGCCGTGCTGAATATCTTCGATCTCGCGGACGCGAAGCGGAATCAGAACATTCTCGCTGTTGCAGAAGGGGCAGCTTGGAACATAGACATCCTTCATAATAATGTCATACGGCCATGTTCTCTCGAACGGGATCATGAGGAGGACTCCTCAGAATCAGGAGCGGATTCAGACGGCTTACCAGCCTCTGCTTCCGCTTTTGCCAGTTCGGTCAGCTTTTGGAGCAAAATATGTTTAGGCATATGCATTAAATGTTCGATCGGCACGCCAAGCTGCTTGGACAGCTTGATTGCGGTTTCGGGTGAAATTTGCAATGGTTGCGACATGGTGTTATTCCTCCAATCTGGATATAATTAAGTTATACACCGCTAAAGCTAGATTGTGCAAATTTATTTGTCGATCTGATGTGGCGGTTTTTTCTTTTTGGAGGGCATACATAACCCCAATAGGGTGAAGGAGAGGGATGGCAGAATGACGACAGGGAATTATCCGTTGAAATGGGATTTGGAGACGTTTTATGAAGGAGGCTCGACTTCGGCCTCTTTCACTGATGAATTAAGCGGCATTGAGAAGGATGTCGCAGAGCTGGATCGTTTGTTGTCAGAGGATTCAGCAGACACAAATCAGAAAATTGAGGAAACGACGGCTATTATTCAGTCCGTGCTGATTCGTCTGCGCCAATCGGAATCCTTCGTAGAATGTTTGCAGGCGCAAAATATGAAAGACGCCGCTGCGAATGGTCTCAGCGACCGGGTAAAAACAATTAGCGCCAAGCTTCTTGGAGCATTAACGCGTTATGATAATGAGCTTCGCCAGATCGGCGATGAGGATTGGGCAAGGATCATTGGCGAAGGTTCGCTCGCAGAAGTTGCATTCAGCTTATCCGAACGCCGGGAGCTTGCCAAAGAAAAGCTTGCTCCTGAGCTTGAGGCACTTGCCGGGGACCTGGCTGTTGACGGCTATCATGGCTGGGGAGCATTGTATGATATGATCGTATCCAGAGCGAAATTCACCGATATCGGCGAGAATGGCGAAGAGAAGGTACTGTCCGCAGGACAGATGTTCAATCGTCTGTCGGACGGGGACCGTTCGGTCCGGGTCCGTGCATTTGCCGAGTGGGAGCGTGAATGGGGAGATGCTGCGGAGCTATGCGCGGATTCGCTTAACCGCCTGGCCGGATTCCGGCTGAAGCTGTACGGCAAGCGGGGCTGGGATTCGGTACTCAAGGAGCCGCTGCAAATTAACCGTATGACCGAAGCAACTTTTAACGCGATGTGGTCGGCTATCAATGAAGGCAAGCCCAAGCTTGTCCGTTATCTGGAACGGAAGGCGAAGCTGCTTGGCCTGGAGAGACTGGATTGGCATGATGTCAGTGCGCCGCTTGGATCTTCCGCGCGGAAGGTTAGTTTTGACGAAGGTGCGAAGTTTATTGTAGAGCAGTTCCGTAAATTTAGCCCGGATATGGCTGATTTCTCCGAGATGGCATTTCGGGACGGCTGGATCGAAGCGGAAGACCGCGCAGGCAAACGTCCGGGAGGCTTCTGTACCTCTTTCCCGAAAAGCCGTCAGACGCGGATCTTCATGACGTATTCCGGCACATCGGACAATGTGTCTACGCTTGCCCATGAGCTTGGTCATGCATATCATCAATATGTGATGGATGATTTGCCGGCGTTGTCACAGGAATATGCGATGAACGTAGCGGAGACGGCGTCGACGTTTGCCGAGCTGATTGTATCGGATTCGGCGATGAAGACGGCGACGGATCGGGAAGAGAAGTTAGGTTTGCTGGAGGACAAAATCCAGAACGCGGTGGCATTCTTCATGAACATTCATGCGCGGGTACTGTTCGAGACCAGATTCTACGATGAGCGCAAAAAAGGCATTGTACCGGTAGAGAAGCTGAATAATCTGATGGCCGAAGCGCAGCGGGAAGCATTCAGCGGAGCGCTTGGCGAAGTGCATCCGCATTTCTGGGCGTCGAAGCTTCACTTCTATATTACAAGCGTGCCGTTCTATAACTTCCCGTACACATTTGGCTACTTGTTCAGCGCCGGCATCTATGCCCGTGCGCAGCAGGAAGGCCCGGCATTTGCCGAGCGGTATGTGCAGCTCTTGCGCGATACCGGCCGTATGACGGTAGAGGAGCTGGCGTTGAAGCATCTTGGCGTCAACCTCGAAGAAGCCGATTTCTGGCGTGATGCTGTAGAGCTCACAACGAAGGATATCGATTTGTTCCTGGAACTCACAGAATAAGAGACAATTATTAAGTTAAGAGCCACCCCCAAGGATTAATGATCTTGGGGGTGGTTTTTTCGATTTCAAGAACGGTTGACCAACCTCTGTCATCTATTTTTTTCCAGTTTACAGAATAACCCTCTCATCGATATTTGCCTGATTAACTGCATAAGAATGCACACGTCGGTTGCCTGAACCGCAAGGGACTAGCAAATTGAGCTTTGCCATTTCACGCAGTATGCTGCGTGCAGTCTCGATATGAACGGATAAGTAGGTGCTGACCTCGCGAGCTCGGATCGGTCTATCGGTTCGCAGGACAAGGCGTAAAACCTCCTGCTGGATGATCTCTTCAGATGATCGCTCTCTGTAATGCCGGCCTAACCAGGTGCTCATAAACTGCTGTACGATTTGTTCGCACATGCGGGGCCTTTCATTCACATCATCATAAGAGAAGCGCAGGATTCTCCAGCCATCAATGACCAGATGGTTTTGACGAATTCGATCATCTGAGAATTGAGTTCGGCTAGCTTGAGAGGAATGAGGACCATAACCATCGATTTCAATATTTAGCTTAAGCGGGTACTTGAGGTAGGCAAAGTCTAAAAATCTTGTTCCATCTCGAAAGTCTGCAACCTCGTATTCCGGATGCAAGTAATCAAAGTTCCGAAAAGCAGGATACCATACATTTTGTAAAAAAAGCCTCTCTGCGTGAGCATGTCCTTGCTCCAGCCTTTCTTTTGCTTTGCCTTTGAGCTTTTTCAGGTGCAGCTCATACCATTTTTGATGAACCGTTTGGAATGACATAATATCGGGCTCCTCTCCAAAATAGAACACGCCGCTAACCCAGATGTTGTACATCAGGGAAGCGGCGTGTTCTTCACGACCAAAATATAGATTTGAGTAGATAGTACCGCTTTTATGGGAATTCCAGCAAGAGGGATTAGGTAGAGAGAGGTTGGATGAGGACAAGAGGACGTGTAGCTAGTAAATAAGAGGAAAAAGCCGACTTGCAGAGGTCAGGCGGGGGCTGAGAGGACGTGCGGCTAGTAAATAAGAGGGAAAATCCGACTTGCGGAGGTCAGGCAGGGGTAGGAGGGCGCGTGGGAAGCCAATAGGAGGAAAAAGCCGACTTACAGAGGTTCGGCGGGGGCTTGGAGGGTGCGTGGGAAGCCAATAAGAGGAAAAACCCGAATTGTAGAGATTAGGTGGGAGGTTGAGAGGCTTAAAGGCGGCAGATGGCAGGAGTAATGAGGCAGTTCGATGGAGAGACAATCATCCTAATGGTGATATGAACAGCATAAATAGAGCGGAAATGATACGTTTCAGAACATATATTGTGTATCAATTATATATGTGATATATTAATTCTGAATAATGATGGTTATATAGGGAAATATGTGTAACAAAAAGGATGAGAGGGTGAATCGTTATTCAGCTATCGAATCGACAACTAGAACTGCTAGAGCTAGTCAAAAAGCATGCACCCATTACAGGGGAGCAGCTTGCGGAAAATCTGGGCGTCAGCCGCCCGACGCTTCGGTCGGACTTATCGCTGCTTGTGATGCTGAACCTTCTGGATGCGAAGCCAAAGGTAGGGTATTTTCTCGGCGAAGCCTACCGTTCAACAGACGATACAGCAGCGCGGCAGCGCTTCGACAATATTAAGGTGCATGAGATTCAAGGGGTGCCGGTCAATATCCCGGAAACCCTGTCCATCCATGATGCGGTTATCACTCTGTTCACGGAGAACGCAAACACGCTGCTGATCGTCAATGAGCATAAGAAGCTGGCTGGCATTGTAACGCCAAAGGATCTGCTCAAAATGACGCTTGGAAACACCGGTGCCGTTTCTGTTCCGGTCAGTATGGTTATGACGCGTTACCCGAATATCGTCACGCTTGTTCCTGAAGAATCCGTTTCGGATGCGATTCGAAAGATGATGCTCCATCAAGTTGACTGCCTGCCGGTCATTGTACCTGGAGAAGGCGGACCGGATATTAGCGGATGGGTATCGAAATCGAACATTATCCGGCTTATGTCGGACATTGCAACAGCTGCGGAACTGGGGGATTAGGAGCTTATGTCAGAGCAAATTATTTACGTTTGTTCAGATGCGGTAGGAGAGACCGCGGAGGCCGTCGCAAAAGCGACACTGCGGCAGTTCGCATCCGATCATGTCAAAATTAAACGGTTTGGCCATGTGAAGACCGAAGAGGAAGTGATCCAAATTGTCGCAGAAGCAGCCCGGACAGGCGGCTTCATCAGCTACACGCTTGTTCAGCCGGAGCTGCGCGAGCTGATGAAGGAGGAATCCTTCCGCTGGGGAGTAAGAGCGGTTGATGTGATGGGCCCGATGATGCAGGCCTTTGTCGATACATTCGGCAGCTCGCCAAAGCGCAAGCCGGGACTCCTTCATTCCATCGATGACGATTATTACCGCCGGATGGAAGCGATCGAATTTGCGGTCAAATATGACGACGGGAAGGACGCTCGCGGCTTGACGCAGGCCCAAGTGGTCCTCATCGGTGTATCGCGGACATCCAAAACGCCGCTCAGCATCTTCCTGTCTCATAAAGGAATCAAGACAGCGAACTTGCCGCTTATGCCGGAGGTCCGGCCGCCTGCGGAGCTGATGCCTGCACCTGGCAGACTCATTGTGGGGTTGACGATGCAGCCGGAGCATTTACTCCATATCCGAACTGAACGCCTTAAGACGCTGGGTCTCCCGGAGTCAGCACAATATGCTTCGAAGGAACGCATTATGGAGGAGCTCGCTTATGCTTCCCATGTGATGGAGGAATTCGGCTGCCCGGTCATAGACGTGACTAATCGTGCGATTGAAGAAACAGCAGGAATTATTATTGAGCAATTATCTTAAATAAAAAACGCCGCCAACGTATTTATCACATAAAAATGGCAATACGTATGAGAGGATGCCCAATTATGTTAGAACGCGAATTGTCTTTAGAGCTTGTTCGAGTTACGGAGCTTGCGGCGCTTGCCGCTTCCCCTTGGATGGGCCGGGGAGATAAGAACAGCGCCGATGGTGCAGCAACCGAAGCGATGCGGAGCATGTTTGATACGGTATCAATCCGTGGTACTGTTGTTATAGGTGAAGGTGAGATGGATGAAGCACCGATGCTTTATATCGGCGAACAAGTCGGCAGCATGCAAGGACCTGAGGTCGATGTTGCTGTTGATCCGCTCGAAGGAACGGAGATCGTTGCGCGGGGACTCAATAACGCAATGGCCGTATTGGCCGTTGCAGGCAAAGGCCAGCTCCTTCATGCGCCTGACATGTATATGGAAAAGCTCGCGGTTGGCCCGGAACTTGCGGGCAAGCTGTCGCTGAAGGACCCTATCCGCACAACGCTGGAGAAGGCGGCACTGGCACTGGATAAGCCAATTACGGATCTGACTGTTATGATTCTGGACCGTGAGCGTCATGCCGATATGACCCGCGAGTTGAGAGAAGCGGGTGTCCGAATCAAGTTCTTATCGGATGGAGATGTAGCAGGAGCGCTGGCTCCTTCTTTTCCGGAAGCGGGCATCGATTTGTACGTAGGCTCGGGCGGAGCGCCTGAAGGCGTGCTTGCAGCAGCCGCGCTCAAATGCCTGGGCGGAGAAATTCAAGGCAGGCTGTTGCCTGAAAGCGAGGAGCAGTATGAACGCTGCATCTCTATGGGGCTGACGGATCCTCGCAAAATATTGGCTATTAATGATATGGTAGGTACAGGAGATGTCATTTTCGCAGCAACCGGCGTGACGCCTGGCGAATTCCTTGGCGGTGTACGCTACATGCCGGATCAGCGGGCAGAGACTCATTCGATGGTCATGCGGGCACAGACCCGTACCGTACGTTATGTGAAGTCGCTGCATTATCTGCCGAACAAACCTCTATTGCGCAAATAAACTAGGTAGGAAAGAAGGAATGGGAATGGAACGAACCTTTGTCATGGTAAAGCCCGATGGCGTGAAACGCGGATTAATTGGCAGCATAGTAGCAAGATTCGAGCACAAGGGCTTTAAGCTCATACAAGCGAAGCTGATCGAGATCGATATACCTTTGGCAGAGCGCCATTACAGTGAACACGCGGCGAAGCCGTTCTTCGGCGAATTAGTCGAGTTTATTACTTCCGGTCCTTCTTTCGCCATGGTCTGGGAAGGCCCTGGCGCAGTGAAAAATGCCCGTACGCTAATCGGCCGTACTAATCCGTCGGATGCTGATGCCGGTACGATTCGCGGAGATTTTGCGTTAAGTGTGGAGAGCAATATTGTGCACGGCTCTGATTCTGTAGAAAGTGCTGAACGCGAGATTCAGATGTTTTTTGGCGGACAACTATGAAGTTTTTCCTGGATACGGCCAATATTGAGGAAATTAAAAGGATAGCGAAGCTTGGCCTCGTTGACGGAGTAACGACTAATCCTTCTCTGATCGCGAAGGAAGGCCGTGATTTCAAGGAAGTTATTCAGGAAATCGCCGGTTTTGTCCATGGCCCAATCAGTGCGGAAGTGATCGGGACATCGGCAGATGAAATGCTGATAGAGGCCTTTGATATTGCAGAATGGGCACCTAATATTGTCGTCAAGCTGCCGATGACCGAAGCTGGGCTGTATGTCACGCGTGCTTTATCGGAGAAAGGTATCAAAACGAATGTTACGCTTGTTTTTACTGCCGCTCAAGGCTTAATGGCTGCCAAGGCCGGGGCAACTTACATCAGTCCTTTTGTCGGGCGTCTGGACGATATTGGAACAGACGGTATGGAACTTATTAAGAATCTCCGGACCATCCTTAACAATTACGGAATGCATGCGGAGATCATTGCGGCAAGCATCCGCCATATCGGTCATGTGGAGCAGGCTGCATTGGCCGGTGCCCATATCGCGACGATTCCGGGCGCACTTCTTCCGTCCCTTTGGAAACATCCTCTTACCGATGCGGGAATTGCGAAATTCCTGAGTGACTGGGGAGATAGAAAACTCCATTCATAGAGTATGCGCTCGTACCAAACCCTCATCAAACGGTAACCGTTTGCATGAGGGTTTTCTTGTTGCTAGAGCAATTAAATGCAACGATATGTCGCAAAATCCAAGGAATCATTGAGGAAGCTATTGACATGATACAAATTGTATCTTAAAGTAAGATATACAAATATTGATACATATCGTATCTTTGTTTTACATGGTTGCAGGAGGGAAGCGCGTGGAACTAAAGCAGTATCTCCAGATCATAATGAAGAAATGGTGGCTGATTGTCGCCATCGTGATTATCGCTGTTGCTGCAACCGGCATGAAAAGTTACTTTTTCACAACCCCGATCTATCAAGCGAAAGCCACTCTTATTGTCAATCAATCTCCTCAGCAGGCTGGCGTGGAAGCTCTGAACCTTGGGCTATTACAATCCAATGTTATGCTTATTAATTCCTATAAAAAAATCATTGAATCGGCCTTTATTATGGAGAAGGTCGTCGAGCAAAATCCTAGTCTCGGTATTAGTGCAGATCAATTATCGCAGAGGGTTAAGGTCACATCGGCAAGTGAATCACAGGTTATGGAAATTCTGTACACCGACTCCTCTTACAAGCAGGCGGCCCAGATTGTAAATGCGATATCTGAGATTTTTAAAGATCAGATTCCTCGTATTATGCAGATCGATAATGTGACGATTCTAGACAAGGCTGGTGAGAGTGATCTCCCTGATCCTGTCAATAACAGTCCTCTTCTTAATATGCTGATCAGCTTTATTGTTTCCTGTATGCTTGCAGTTGGCATCATCTTCCTGCTTGATTATCTGGATGACACGATTAAGAGTGAAACGGAAATGCTGCAAACTCTCGAAACGCCGGTCCTTGCTATGATCGATAAGATTAGTAAGCATGATTTGAAGATTAAGAAGAAACCAACTGTCAAGATGAACAAAGAGCTTGGCGAGGGGACATATGCCACTCTTAATCAGTAATTGAGCTTGTATCTGTAGAGAAACTAAATTGGATGGTGAGGGTGAGAGTATGATGAACAAGGTAAAAAAGGCGATTATTCCTGCCGCCGGGCTCGGAACCCGGTTCCTTCCGGCAACCAAAGCAATGCCGAAAGAAATGCTGCCGATTGTCGATAAACCTACGATTCAGTACATTGTTGAGGAAGCGATAGCATCAGGAATAGAAGATATCATTATTGTCACGGGCAAAGGGAAAAGGGCCATTGAGGATCATTTTGACCATGCCTTCGAGCTCGAGCATAATCTGCTTGGAAAGGGCAAGTTCGAGCTGCTGGACGAGGTCCGGCGTTCCTCCAACGTGGATATTCACTATATTCGTCAGAAAGAGGCGCGAGGGCTCGGCCATGCGGTATGGTGCGCACGAAACTTTATCGGGAATGAGCCGTTTGCGGTTCTGCTCGGTGATGATATTGTACGGTCGCAAGTGCCATGCGTGAAGCAGCTGATTGAGCAATATGAGCAGACAAACCGCTCGGTAATCGGGGTTAAAACGGTCAGCGGAGATCAGACGCATCGGTATGGAATTGTAGATCCCATCGAGAGCTTTGACCGGCTTTACCAGGTGAGGCGTTTCGTAGAGAAGCCTGTCAGAGGACAGGCGCCTTCCAATCTCGCTATTATGGGCCGTTACATTCTAACACCTGAAATATTTGATTATCTAAAGGATCAGGAAGAAGGTGCCGGCGGAGAAATTCAGCTTACCGACGCCATTCAGAAGTTGAATGAATGGCAGGGAGTATATGCGTATGATTTCGAAGGGACCCGGTATGATGTCGGTGAGAAGCTTGGCTTTATCACAACTACGATTGATTTCGCACTTCAAAATGATGAACTTCGTATCCCTCTTCTCGCTGCCATGGAAGAAATGCTGCTGCGGGAGCAGTCCAATAAGATTAATTAGAGGTGAATGTTGATGGCTCCGACTCCGCAGCAAAATGATCTTGAAGCAGTCTTTGATGCCGCTACCTTATATACCGCCTATGAGCGTCGGCCTCTCCGGGGTTATTTAATGGGCAAGCGTGGATTTGACCTGATTGCCGCTACGGCAGGGCTTATTCTGCTGTCCCCGCTTTTTCTTCTTGTTGCTGTATTGATTAAGCTGGAGAGCCCAAAAGGTCCTGTCTTTTTCTATCAGACTCGTGTGGGCCGCAATGAGCAGACGTTCAAAATGTTCAAATTCCGTTCCATGGTTACTAATGCGGAGGAGATGCTTGAGAGTCTGCTGAGTCAAAATGAAGTGGAAGGCGCCATGTTTAAGATAAAGGAAGATCCGCGAATTACAAGAGTTGGAAAATTCATTCGCAAAACCAGCATCGACGAGCTTCCTCAATTATGGAATGTAATTCGCGGAGAGATGTCGCTCGTGGGTCCGCGTCCTTCTCTGCCGCGTGAAGTGAATGAGTACAGCAGCTACGATAAGCTTCGGCTCAAAGTGCAGCCAGGCTGTACAGGTCTATGGCAGGTGAGCGGCCGTAATGAGCTGAGCTTTAAAGAAATGGTGGAGCTTGACTTGAGATATATTGAGGAGCGGGGTTTTTTACTGGATCTGAAGCTGATGCTGCTCACGGTAAGAATTATGTTTGGTTCCAAGAATGCTTACTAGAGACGGCGAAACGGAGGAGTTTGGGATGAAGCTTGTCCTGTTATCAGGAGGATCGGGAAAAAGGCTGTGGCCGCTTTCCAACGATTCCCGTTCTAAGCAGTTTCTGAAGGTGCTCGAGGATGAACAGCATCAGCTTGTGTCGATGGTGCAGCGAGTATGGGGGCAAATTACCGAGCGGGGTCTTGGCGGCTGCAGCTATATTGCTACCGGCAAATCCCAAATTGAAATGATGCATAATCAGATCGGCCGCCATGTGCCGTTAATTATTGAGCCCGAACGCAGAGATACCTTTGCGGCAATCGCTTTAACGGCTGCTTATCTTTACTCGGAGCAAGGCGCCGAAATGGATGAGACAGTTGTGATCTTACCGGTTGATCCTTATGTGGAAAGCCGTTTTTTTGATGAAGTGAAGCAGTTGGAAGCGGTTCTGAGAGACTCTGATGCCAATCTGGCATTAATCGGCGTGAGACCAACCTATCCATCCTCGAAATATGGTTATATTGTACCCTCGGTTCATCCGGAACAGTTTGGCTGCCGCCGGGTAGACCGGTTTGAAGAAAAGCCATCGGTGGAGCGTGCAGCCGAGCTGATTGAGGAATATGATGCGCTATGGAATTGCGGCGTATTTGCGTTCAAGCTTGGTTTTCTTATTAGGCTGCTAAAGGAGAAGGGATTGCCTCTTCATTATGAGGAGCTTGTCCGGCAATATCATACCCTTCCCAAAATCAGCTTCGACTACGAAGTGGTCGAGCGGACCAAGCAGATCGTAGTCCGTCCGTACGAAGGATACTGGAAGGATCTAGGTACCTGGAATACGTTAACGGAAGAGATGGGCAATCATCTGATCGGCAAGGGCATGATTAGTGAGGACAGTATAAATACCCACCTTATTAATGAAATCGATATACCCGTCTCCATTCTTGGTCTATCGAATGTAATTGTGGCGGTTAGCCCTGACGGTATACTGGTCGCGGAGAAAAGTGCCAGTCCGAGGGTAAAGGATTTCATTAATTATAATCAAGGTCCGAAGTTCGAGGAGCGGAGTTGGGGCTGGACACGGATTCTGGATGATCAACGATACGATGACGGCCGTTTGGTTGTGACAAAACGGGTAGGTATTTTACAGGGGCGAAACATCAGCTATCAGCTGCATATTAACCGGGAAGAAGTATGGACCATTGTGAAGGGTGAAGGTGAGTTCATACAAAACGGCAATTATATGCGGGTTAGAGCAGGCAATGTGTTACATATCCCGATGAAGACGCTGCATAGTATTCGGGCGATGTCTGAGCTTGAAATTATCATCGTGCAGTCCGGCAACGGGGAAGAGGACAGCCGGATCGTGGAACTGTACAATACCTGGGAAGAAGTCGAGGAGCATTGTACAAATATGTAGAAACAAAAAGCCCCATGACCGGGGCTTTTTGTTTTAGCTATGTTCATCAATACTTCAGATTCATATCACGCTTATGTGTGAAATAATTGATATTTTTTTCGATATTCTCCAGGGGTAAACGAAGTATGGCGTTTGAGCAGACGCGAGAAATAATTGATATCTTGAAAGCCGCATTGTTCCCCAACTCTTGCCAGAGGGAGCTTGGTATGGGTAAGGAGCCGTTTGGCGCGATCGATCTGCAGATGATGCCTGTACTGCACGGGACTCATGCCGGAATATTCCTTTAAACAACGTGCCAAGTAGTCGAAATGATAGTTTAAATCATGTTCAATACGTTTGGAATCGAACGGATATTCCAGATGGTCTGCCAAATAGGCAGCCACCTTCTCGCCAATTTCGTATGTCCGGGCATTTGGACTGTTTTGCCGCATTCCATTTTGGATATGTATGAGAAGCTGGCTGAACAGGATCTGTAATTCAAAAGAGCGAGAAAGAGTTAATAAGCTGTGCAATTTGATCATTTCCTCCAGCAATGGCACAACTGTGCGTACATCGATGGCGGCAAATTTGGGAATTTCGATTATAGCGGGAGGAGAGACGATGTCCTGATTCGTTACCTGCAGCAGGTGCTGCGGGGAGGCGGACCTCTCTTTTAGTAACAAATTATCCGACGAGGGGTATTGAAAATGAATCCAGTACACTTCTGTTTCGGACTCTGTAGGATGGAACCCACTATGTATTTTTCGAGGTTCTAGCAGAAGCATCATCCCTTGTTTAAGTACGTACTGGATATCGTTTTCCTCCATATATAACGTACCTTTGGTGCAGATGATTAGATCATATACATCAAATAGACGTTGAGCATGTACAATGCCCTTTTGCCATAGCGTGTAGCCTACAGTAGCCAGCAATGGAAAAGGCGGGACAGGCAGTTCGACGACTAGCATGATGTCAGCTCCTCATATTCAATGTAGATATTGTATGATAATTAGTCGTAGTTGTCTGCTGAATTATTAAATAAATCATATATATTAGTAGATATTGTTCGATATCGAGTGATTGCTCGTAACAATAAGGAGGATTAAAAATGGCAAACCTTAACCTGATTCAGCAGCAGAAATGGTTCGTTAATCAAAGATTCGGCATGTTTATTCACTTTAATAGTGCTACCTTTCAGTTTGCCGAGACGCAAATCGAGGATTGGGAATACGGGCACGAAAATCATGGGGAGCCTCGCCAATTTCCTTTTGATCCAAAGAACTGGAATCCATCAGAATTGGATTGTGCGCAGTGGGCCAAGGCGGCTAAATCAGCAGGTATGAAGTTTGCCGCATTAACAGCGAAACATCATGAAGGATTCAGCTTATGGCCGACCTGTTATACTGAGCATAGTGTAAAAAACGCAGCCGATAAGCGGGATGTCGTCAAGGAGTACCTTGATGCGTTCCGATTAGAGGGGGTTTCGGCGGGACTCTATTTCTCCATGTTGGATCTGCATCATCAAATAGGCCGTAAGAAATGTACGCCGGAGGATAAGCAATTCATCAAAAATCAACTGGAAGAGCTGCTGACAAACTACGGCGAACTTCCGTTCATTATCATCGATGGATGGAATGCGCACTGGGGCGGACCGAATTATGATGATCTTCCGTTTGAAGAGATTGATGAGTGGGTGAAAGGCTTCCAACCGCAATGCTTGTTAATGAACATCAGCTGCGAATCGACATTGGATCATACGGATATCGTCTTTTATGAGAATGCCGCCGGTCAAGAAATTGAAGATTCATTTGACGGGCCGGGAGCAAGCTGTAATATTTTAACCAAAACCTGGTTCTGGCGAAAAACGGATTCGACCATGGAATTGAAAAGTCCAGACTGGGTATTGCAAAAAGTGGAGGATGCCAATCGTCACAACGTCACGTTCTTGCTGAACGGGGCCCCGAACCAACGGGGACTGCTGGACAAAAATATAGAAGAGCGTTTCGCAGAAATCGGTAAACGTTTTGTGCAGCCTGAAGAACTTGATGATTTGCCTGCGAGCTGGCTTTACCGGAAGCATTATTAAAGTATGAAAAAAACGGGTTCATAGTGGACCTGTTCTATGGCGGCTATCGTCTGCGTCGAAGAAGAGAGCTCATTGACGGGGTTCTCTTCTTTTTCTATAGGTACGGCTTCATTCTGACCACATTTCAAGGGAAAATGTACCTTTTTGCAAGAGTGTACCTGTACAAATTCCTAAACAAGCCTTTATTATTGAATGTACGCTGCATGAGATAGCACAAGTCATTCAACTCAAAAAAATGATAGCGCTATCATAAATAGAGGGGGACATCATGCTGAAACGTTCCAGTATTTTTCGAAATTTTCTTGTTTCCTATATTGTTATTCTTCTGATCTCCTGTGTGGGCGGTTATATTTCTTACCTTACTTCTATTTCGGTAACGCAGTCCATCTCAATAGACAACAGTTTAATTCAGCTTGAAAAGAGCCAGGAGCTATTGGAGCACCGAATGGCGGAAGTGGAGGGCATGACTCGGCAAATTGCTATAAACCAAGAAATAAATGTGTTGATGAATGACCGCCATACCGTTCAGGATGTGTACGGACTTTGGAAGACGATGCGGAACGTACTGACCTTTGGGCAAACGAACGATTTTCTGCAGAACTATTTCATCTATTTGGCGAATTATGATTTAATCCTGACTTCCGGCTCCTCTTACCGCCCAGAGCATTATTATGAATATTTTCATTATGACGATTTGTCGTTTGAGGATTGGAAAAAGCAGGTTCTGCAAAAGACTCATCGCAGTGAAATCAAGCCATTAACCGCGTATACGGAAAGGGATACCCATACTTCCGTCATTACGTTTATGCAATCTTTGCCGCTCGATAGCTTTAATGATTCTTCGCCGGCGAATGTGGTGGCTGTAATTGATGAAAAGACCATAACGAGTTTGCTGTCAGGTATGACCAAAGGATTTGGCGGCTGGGTACATATTTATGATAGTGAAGGAAATACGCTTGTCCTTCAAGGCAACATCCCGCACTATGTGGCCAGCTTGAAGGATGACCCGGCGTTTGATAACAATAAAACGAGCCAATTTTATCAGAATGATCTGGTCATTACGACCCGTTCGGAAAAGAGCGGATGGGTATACCAGGCAGGCATACCGCGAACCGCCTTGATGGAGAACGCTAACAAGATCAAGCGTGCAACCTTTATTATTACCGGAGTGACCACGTTGATTGGCCTTATGGCAGGGCTGTTGCTGGCGCATCGTCACAGCGTTCCGATTCATCGAATGATTGGAATTATCAAAGAGCAGTTTGGCCGGGATGAACTGGAGAAAAGAAATGAATATGATTTTCTTAGCGGTAATATCGCCAATATGATCAAGAAAAACAAACAGCTTGAAGGAGATCTTACCCTTCAGCTTCCGCTGGTCCGCGACGCTTTTATTAAACGGTTGATTGCAGGCGAATTCGAGTCGCGCGATGAGATCGTGGCAGCTGCCAAACAGGCGAACATCTCGCTGGAGAAAGGGAGCGGCTATGCAGGTATTCTCTATATCAACGGCTACTCGGGTATGGACAGCGTTGAAATTTTGAACGAACTTAGCGCTACCCGATTCCTTATGAAACAAGCGCTCTTGGAAATCGCGGGCCCGCTTCCTATATCTGATTTAGGATCTGATAAGCTTGTTGTGCTGTTTTTCTCTAACGAGAATCGAGAAACGGGGCGAGACGAAGAGGAACGAATAACCTCTTTGATGGAGGAATTGATACAACAGGTCTTTCAGGAATATAAAGTTTCTGTTCAGGCTGGTTTTGGTGAGGCCTTTGAGACGTTAATGGATGTAAGCCAATCATTCGAGCAGGCCAAGCAAGCGCTGGAATATGCCGTGTTTATTAACTCAAAAGGAATATTGTGGAATCATGAAGCCCGAAGCGAAAACACGACCTACTATTACCCGCTTGATGCTGAGCAACGCTTGGCAAGTACTATTCGTGCCGGTGAAGAGGAGGAAGCGGAGAAAATTATCGACGCCATCTTCGAGCAAAATATTGGCCGACGCGAATTGTCCGTAGAGATGAAGCATCAGCTTGTAGGCGAAATCAAAGGAACCTTTCTCAAGTTGCTCGATCAGAAGGTTTTCCAGGAATCGGAGATGGAAAATGTGAAATGGAGGGTCATTGACATTGGCTCAGCCGAACCGCTGGATTCTGTTAAGTCAGAAATCAAAGGCATTACCGAAATGCTATGCGGCTATATCGTCAACAAGAAAAAGGACTCTCATATCAAACTGGTTCAGCGGATGCATCAGTACACGGAGGAGATGTACGCCAATCCTGATCTTACCCTATACCGGGTGGCCGAATATGTGGAGCGGCCGGAAAAATACATTTCTCAATTATTCAAAGAGGTAACCGGAGTGAATTACTCGGACTATCTGATGAAGGTACGCATGGAGAAAGCGGTTGTTTTGCTTAAAGGAAGCAATTATACGGTCGATGAGATCGCCGCCTGGGTGGGATATAACAGCTCCCATTCTTTCCGTCGGGCGTTCAAGCGGTTGATTGGCGTTACACCAAGCGCTTACAGGCAAACCTTGGATGAATAGAATCAAACCTTGCAAGCCGCATCATCCTCAAACGGATGATGCGGCTTTTTGTATACGGAACAAGGCGGAAATATGTATATCCTTCGGAACGATGGACCCACCAAAACGGGGAATTTGGATGCAAAACGACCGAAGTGTACCTGTTCAAGATTCGGATTTATGGACTATGCTCAAGCCAGAAAGAAAACGCTATCATACCATCAGGCATTTGCGCTGATGGCATAGGGGGGGATTATTCTGAATAAACAAGCTGCATTTTCACTGAACCATAAGAGCAGCCCGGCACGCAAGGTGAGTTACTGGCAGGTTGCCGGTAAAAGCATGAAGAGGCATTGGCAGTTGTATCTGCTCGCGATTCCTCCGATGTTGTTTTTCTTTATTTTCAAATACTATCCCATGCTTAACGCTGTCCTTGCATTCAAGGATTATAACGTTATTAAGGGAATTTGGGGCAGCCCATGGGTAGGCTTCAAGCATTTTGAATTGTTCTTTGACAATCCATTGTTTTGGACATTGGTCAAGAATACGCTGCTGCTAAGCGGTTATTTGATCCTTGTCGGATTTCCGATTCCGATCATCCTGGCGCTTATGATTAGCGAATTGCGCGGGAAGAAATTCAAAAAATTCGTGCAGATGGTGACCTTTGCCCCCTATTTTATTTCTACGGTGGTCATGGTATCAATCATCATGCTGTTTCTGGCTCCGAGGCTTGGCTTTGTCAATGTCGCCCTTAATTATTTTGGGCTTGAATCGGTGAATTTTTTGGGAGACCCGGGAATGTTCCGTTCCATCTATGTATGGTCCGATATATGGCAGACGGCCGGTTATAGCGCGGTCATCTATTTGGCGGCCCTGGCGGGCGTCGATCCGACCTTGTACGAGGCAGCAAAGGTTGACGGCGCTTCACGGTTCCAGAAAATCTGGCATGTGGATTTGCCGGGAATCGTTCCAACGATAGTCATCATTTTGATCTTGAACGTTGGCAATGTCATGGCGATTGGCTTTGAGAAAGTTTATCTTTTGCAAAATCCGCTGAATCAGGTGAATTCGGAAATTATTGCAACTTATGTATACCGAATCGGATTGCTGAACGCAAACTACAGCTTTGCCACAGCCGTCGGCCTGTTCAATTCGGTCATTAACCTCGTACTGTTGCTGACGGTGAATGGATTGGCCAAGAGGCTGACCAAAAATAGCATTTGGTAAGGAAGGAGTAAAGGTATGGCCATTCAATTTGCAGGAAGAAGAGAGATCAAGGAATCGAAAGGCGACCGATTATTTGCAGGTGTTATATACGCGATTTTGATAGTGGTCGTCCTGGCGGTTCTATATCCGCTAATCTATATTTTAAGCAGTTCCATCAGCAGTCCGGCGGCTGTCACCTCCGGGAAAGTATGGCTGTGGCCGGTCGATATTTCGTTTGAAGGCTTCCGTGTACTGTTTAACAGGGCGGAAATTATGACCGGCTATTTAAACTCCATATTTTATACCGCGGCAGGCACTTTCATCAGCGTTATACTGACCATTATGATTGCCTACCCGCTGTCCCGCAGCTCATTCTTTGGACGCAACCTGTTCATGATGATTATCACGTTTACGATGATTTTCAGCGGCGGCTTAATTCCTACCTATATGGTGGTGAAAGACCTGCATTTGATCGATACCCGCTGGGCGTTGTTGATACCCAATGCCATTTGGGTATGGCAGGTGATCATAGCCCGGTCCTTCTTTCAATCGTCGATTCCGGCAGAACTGATGGAAGCCAGTGAAATCGACGGCTGCAGTGACATCAGGTTCATTAGAAGCGTCGTCCTCCCGTTATCCAAGCCGATCATTGCTGTTCTGGTACTGATGTATGCCGTCGGGCAATGGAATGCCTATTTCGATGCATTGATTTATTTGAGAAGCGCAGACCTGTTCCCTCTGCAATTGGTCCTGCGAAGCATCATTATTCAGAATAACAGTTCGGGAACGATGGATGCCATGGCGATGGTTGAGAAGCAGCAGCTGGCCGAGTTGTTGAAATATGCTCTTATTGTTGTCGCGACTCTGCCGGTACTTGTCATTTATCCTTTTGTACAGCGCTATTTCGTGCAGGGGATGCTGGTCGGATCGGTCAAAGGATAACAAATCTTGTTTTTTAAGGAGGTGATGTGTACTATTAATTGCTTGGAAAAAAAGTATAACAAACTTGTTGGAGAACTATTAAAAGGGAGCGATTCGATTGAAAAAGAGTCTAACACTAATGATTATGCTGCTGCTGGTATCTATCATCGTCATCAGCGGCTGCTCCGGCAAAGAGACAAATAGCCCGAACAATGCGCCGGGAGGCAGCAGCGCCGCTGACGGAGGAGCTTCGAAGCCGGTAGAGGTCAGCGTGTTTGCAGTACAGGAATCGGGCATCGATATACCGACGAATAAGTTTACCAAATTCATTGAGGACAAATTCAACATTCAGTTTAAATGGCAGATTAATCCTTCTGACGGAGCAAAGGAAAAACGACAAATTTCACTTGCAAGCGGTGATTATCCCGATGCTTATTTACTTACAGCTTATATCGACGAATTCTCCCAGGCGGATGTTCTGAAGTACGGACAGCAAGGGGTATTAATTCCTTTGAATGATCTGATCGATCAGTATGGACCCAACATCAAAAAGGCTATGGAAGAGAGCCCTGAAATGAAGGCTCTTGTCACAGCGCCTGACGGCAATATCTATGGGCTTGGCGCCTATACGGAATGCTTCCACTGTTCTTATCCAAACAAAATGTGGCTCAACACCGATTGGCTGAAAAAGCTTAATCTGCAAGAACCAACCACGACTGAGGAATTCAAAGAGGTTCTGAAAGCCTTCAAAACGAAGGACCCTAACGGCAACGGAAAAGCTGACGAAGTACCGCTTAGCGGTTCGACGGAAGATTTCGGCGTCCGCATCATTCCATATCTGATGAACAGCTTCGTTTATGACGATGACCGGAACTATTTGACGATGAGTAATGGAAAAGTGCAATCTGCAGCCATCACGCCGGAGTGGAAAGAAGGGTTAGAGTTCGTCAAGTCCCTCTATGATGAAGGTCTGATCGATCCAGGCGCATTTACACAAAACGCTGAGGCCTTCAAAAAAATCGGTGAAAATGCCGATGCCGAAATTCTTGGCGCTGGGGCAGGCATGCATCCGGCTATCTTTATCAACATCGACCCGGGCAATACCCGTTCCGCGCATTATAATGAGCTGCCGCCGTTGACCGGACCAAACGGCATCTCGTATGCCACACATGATGCTGGAGGCGTATCTCCGGGAGCCAAGTTCGTCATCACGAATAAAGCAAGTAAAGAAGAGCAGATCGCCTTAATCAAAATGGTGGATTATATGTTCACACCTGAGGGGCAGACCAATGCTGGGACGGGTATGAAGGGAATCGATTGGACGGATCCCGAACCGGGAGACAAAGCGTTGGGAGAAAACGTACAACCGATGGTCAAATCCATTCCGACGAAGGAAGGGGAGGCGCCGCACAATGCTGGATGGAGCGGAATGGGGCATTTCTACATGCCAAGAGAATATCGCGATACCTGGGTACAGGGCGCTGATATTTACGCTGCGGATGGCTACGAGCGAAGACTGTACAATGCTACGCTTAAGTACGAAGGACATGAGCCTAAAGAAATCTTTCCGATTTGGTCTGTCTGGATCGATCCAAGCCTCATCGATGAAGCCAGCATGCTGCAGACCAATCTGAAAAATTATATTGAACAGAACGAACTGCAGTTTGTTACGGGGAACAAAAGCCTTGACAAAGATTGGGACGCTTATGTTAAAGGTTTGAAGGACCTGCAGTTGGACCGGTATCTGGAGATTCTGCAGCTGGCCTATGATAAATCATCGAAATAATTCTCCTACTCTATAATGAACTAATTGTTCTTATGCGGGATGCCAGTTCTATATTAGACTGGCATCTCATGCGTTTTTGTCCATGGTTACAAAATAAGTTTGCGATTATGCAATGACAAGCAACCTATCGAAAGGAGTATAGCATGACTGATAACGAAAACCCGAATCCAACTCCCGTGAAAGTGATATCACTGGCGGATTTTGGCGATGCCGAGTATTTACAGACAAACGCGGGGATGGCTATGCGGCTAGCGCTCGAGGCAGCGGAATCGTTGGATGTCCCAGTCGTTCTGGACATCCCTTTCGGAACGTATCATTTTTATCCGGAACATGCAGTTAAGGCAGCTTATCATATTACCAATACAGCCAGCGAAGAGGAAAATCCAGACGTCACGAAAACGATCATGTTGTTGCTGAAGGGGCTGCACCGGCTTACGCTGGAGGGGAATGGCTCTCTTTTTATCGTCCACGGCAAACAAACCATGCTGTTGCTGGATGGGTGCGCGGATATAGAAATTCGCAACCTGCGCTTCGACTATGCAATGCCAACTGTGACCGAGATGACCGTGGAACGGTGTGGAGATGATGATCTCGACGTTTGCGTGCATCCGGACTCTCATTATGAACTGGAGGACGGGCAGCTCACTTGGGTGGGCGAAGGATGGACATTTCGGGAAGGACCGGTGCAGCACTGCGACTTGCGCCAAAACAGTACCTGGAGGGTAGAAGATTGGCCGTCACGGGTCGAACGCGTTGAGGAAATCGGCATCCGGCGCCTTCGTTTTCATTTCGGGGAAGAAGCCGTTCCGGATGTCTTGCCTGGGATAACCGTGCAAATGCGGGATGGTATACGCGACCAAGTGGGCGCATTGATCGTAGGGTCTGAGAGGATACGACTGACCAACATGGGATTTCATTTCATGCATGGTCTAGGAGTCGTGGGCCAGTTCAGCGAGGAATTGACCTTCACGAATCTGGATATGACGCCGCGCTCCGAGACTGGAAGAACGGTAGCGGGCTTCGCCGATTTTATTCATTTATCAGGCTGTCGGGGGCGAATCTCGATTACGGACAGCCGGTTTGCCGGAGCCCATGACGATGTGATCAACATTCATGGCACTTACTTGCGTATCGTTGGCCAACCGGCGCCCGATCAAGTGCATGTTAGATTTATGCATCCGCAAACCTATGGATTTCAACCCTTCTTTCCGGGAGATGAAATTGCTTTTGTTGATGCGAACAGTCTTTCGTCATATGCATCCGGTCGGATCGCTGCTGCGCAGATGCTAAATCCCCGTGAGCTTCTCCTGACATTGGAGCAGCCGGCTTTAATCTTACATGGGTCGCATGATGTAATCGAGAATGTGACGTGGACGCCAGAGATTGTGATTGAAAGGAACCATTTTGCCAGAATACCGACTCGGGGGATACTTGCAACGTCGCCAAGAAAGACGGTCATACAGGGCAATAGGTTTGAGCGCATGTACATGAGCGCTATTCTGATCTCGGCCGATGCGAATTCATGGTACGAATCAGGTGCTATCGCGGATTTACGCATTACGGGCAACCAATTTGCTTACTGCGGTGGAGGGGAGCATCCCGTTATCAGAATAGCTCCCGAGAACGAGCTTTCCAGATCAGGCGCAGCGGTGCATCACAACATTCGAATTGAGGCGAACCAGTTTAGATCGTCTCATGCCATGCTGTTATCGGCGCGGAGCACGGAAGGGCTTGTCTTCTGCCGAAATGAGATTCTGCTCGAAGGGATAGACGATAGCAAGGAAAAGCTGAATGCTAGCGGGCTCTTTACGATTGCAACCTGCAGCGGCGTTGAAATGAGAGAGAATTCAATCCGTTTCAGTGAGGTTCTGCAGGGGGATGATTATGCATCCGCTTCTGAAGCAGCAACTGGACGCTGAATATGCCTGTCCCGAAACCCGCTTGCCTAATAGTCATCTATTAGAAAAAACTAATCTACCAAAGAGGCTGTTCACGGTTACCATTGCTAGATTGGCTGCATATATGGAAGGAGGGGAGGAAAGGAGGAGGATGTATGGCAACAGGCAAAACAAAAAATATGGGCATGAACAGCTGGGGGACAACTGAAACAGTCAAGCAGACCGAATTAAATGCAAACTTTGATGCATTAGACAGTGAGCTTGGTGCGCGAGGCTCTAACATTCGCTGGAAGGGAGCAGATGCCAGTGGTGCTGCGGGAAGCTATAATGCGCTGCTCGCAGCGGTGAATGATACGGCGACAACAGCCGTGTTTATTCCACCGGGTGTCTACCTGATTGAAAAGAGTATTACGATACCGCAAACGAAACGGCTGGAGTTCGCGCGGGGCGCCCGGCTGAAACCGGCAAAGGGTGTTACGGTTACTGTAAACGGAACCATTGCGGCAAGTCTTTATGATTGGATCTTTGATATTACAGCCGGAGGAATTATTGCGGGATCGCCAAAGGTAGGCGATATTTATCCGACCTGGTTCGGAGCCGTAGGCGACAGTACCGCGGATGATACCGCTGCCTTTCAGGCTGCGATGGCGATTTGCGGCAAGAAGAACCGGCTATTTATCCCGGTGGGCAAATACCGGATACGCCAGACATTAATCAATAATTCCCGCGGGATGTACGGTGCTGCGAATTATCTGGATGAGGGTCAGAGCGGGTCATTGCTTTTATGGGATCCGATTGACAAGACAACCGATCTATTACCATGTATCCGGATAGAGAACGCTGGGGTTGATGCGAACTTTGAAAATTTCGCGATTATTGGCCAAGTGAGCTACAATTCAAGAACATTATCGACTTGGATCAATAAAAGTCTGTTTGATCAGGATTCCTACAGCATGTTTGCTGCAGGCACCGCGGCAATTGAAGTAGCTGGAGGGGCTAAACCAATCTTCCGAAGTGTCAGTACCAAACAGGTTAAGGTAGGTCTGCTGCTAAACAGTACAGACGGGCATATCACCTCATACGATTGCACATGGAACGGTCTAATCGGGCTTTACTGCATGAAGAACAGCGAGGATTATTATATCGAGGGCGGCGGCATTACCGGCGCATTTTGCTGTATCATGCTGGGTATAAAGGAGCATGTAGGCCACTACGGCGGATTTAATGTAACGATGAAGCGCGTGCATATGGGTTATTCGCCTTATGGGATCTACCAGGTTATCGATTCGGACACTTACAATAATGGAAGCGGTGTTGTTGGAGGGCTCAGCGGAACGATGGAATCTGTCCGGTTCGAGCAGATTGGCGAGGCTGCGGTTCGACTATTGCCGAAATCGATAACAAACGGATTCTATATGTCCGGCTTTGGTATGTCCTGGTCTTCCGTTGATCCGAACTCAGCCGAATATTATGCCTTGCCCGATACCTTAAAAAGCAGTCAGTCGAAGCAAAGCTACAGTGTGTATCTGGGCACGATTATGAATACGCAATTCGATGATATTGAAGGCATTGCAGTTAAATCGAATGCTCCGGGCGCATTAGGGACGGCTTATATCAACATGCTGGAGAAAGACAATGTCATCTCAGGTCTTCAGGCTGAATATGTCCAAATAGTAAAGCGTAACGTGATGGCTACTTTGCTCTACTCCACGCCTTATTCAGTAGGAGAGTCCATTCGTGCGAAAGCAAATAATCCGGTAAGTCATGGTAATTTAATTGTTAATCCGGAGCAATTGAAAAACTGGAATATTGTTGCGGGCACCGGCGTCAGCCTGGCCATGATAACGAATCTTGATTCTCTGCCTGTTCCTTTTAGCCCGGAGATGAAGGCATATGCAGATAAAGCTGTTGCGGGGGTACTGAAAATTACGCCAAACGGCTCAAGTAACCCTTTTGTCGGAATCCCGTTTAATCCTTCACCGCTTTCTATCGATACGAAACGTTACGTTTGTTTCGAATACTTTATTTTATCCCCGCAAGCCCGATACCGCAGCCGACTTGAATTCGGAAATTTCACTACCCTCTATGACAATACGTTTGAAGTACCTGTAAATCAATGGACACGGATCTCCTGCAGGGAACAATATGCTCCAAACGCAAACGCCTTTTCGGCTTCCTTCTTTGATTTGTCAGCATCTCGGCCAACTTATTTGGCGGCTGTCATGGTATCTTACGATACGAACAGCTCCTTCTCTCCGTACAATCACGCTTATTCCAGACCAGCCATTGAAAGCGGAGAAGCTTTTATTCTGACGGATAAAGCAACGGGGGCAAGAGGAAGAATAGAACTTGTTAACGGTAAGCTGCAAATTACGATGATTCCATAAAGCCCCATATGCCTGCACTTGCATAAAAGCCGGTAATTGCGAAGCACTGCTTCCTGATTGCCGGCTTTTGTGATGGAATTATGCTTGACATGCTACTAATTGTATCATAAAGTTAGATATATACAAAACGTATCTAAAAGTACCGGCGGAGGTGCGTAAGTGGAAATCAAACAGTATTTCAGAATTGTACTTAAAAAGTGGTGGCTGATTCTTTTGTTAGTCTTGCTTGCTTGTGCGGCATCTGGTGTAAAAAGCTACTACTATACAACACCAATCTACGAAGCGAATGCGAAATTAATTGTAAATCAATCCGCAAATATCAATCAGCAAGGCTACCCGAGCGTTGGTCTGCTGCAAACAAACCTTATGCTGATGGATTCCTACAAAGAGATTATTGTGTCTTCCGCCATACTCGATAAAGTGGTGCAGCAATATCCTGAAATTGTGGATTCCGCCTATCAGCTGGCCAGCACACTTGCAGTCAGTTCATCGGATAACTCTCAAGTGCTTAATCTTACTTATTGGTCGACCTCATACGAAGCTGCAGCCAAGACTGTAAATGCTATATCCCAAGTTTTTAAAGAACAGATCCCCCTCATTATGAACGTCGATAATATCACCATCTTAAATGAAGCCAAAATAAATGACGGACTATCGCATGAACCTGTCAATATTAATATCTTTATGAGCATTGTAATGGCCTTTATCCTCTCTCTTATGGTTGCTGTCGCACTGGTCCTTATCCTGCATTTCCTGGACGATACAGTAAAAAATGAAGAGGAGCTCAAGGAGCTTCTAGGTATTCCGCTTCTAGCTACAATGGGAAAAATGAAAAAAGAAGATTTACGCGGCAAACACGGCGATCAGGTCCTAATTAGAAAAGAAGCAGGTGAAGGTTCATATGTCTCGCTCAACCAATGACAGCCGGTTAGTTGTTTTGATTAATCCAAGCTCAATTGTATCTGAAGCTTACCGGACGCTGCGTACCAATATCCAGTACTCCTCCGTTGATTCATCCATTGAGCTCCTGATGGTCACATCTGCCCAGGCAGGAGAAGGCAAATCAACAGTCATCAGCAATTTGGCAGTTGCGTATGCGCTGGAAGGGAAGCGGGTTCTTCTCGTTGATACGGATTTGCGAAAGCCGAGCGTTCACCGGATCTTCAACCAGACGAACCGTCAGGGCCTGACGAGCTTACTGACCGGGATGAGTACGCTGAAGGAAGTAGTGAAGGACAGCGGAGTGGATAATCTATCACTGATCACCTCTGGCGCAACCCCTCCTAATCCGGCAGAGCTGCTTGGATCCACTCGGATGAAATCTTTAGTCGATGAGCTAAAGGGAAGTTATGATCTTATCTTGTTTGATACTCCGCCTGTATTAGCCGTAACAGACAGCCTGATTATCAGTTCTTTGTGCGATGGCGTTCTCCTTGTTATTCATGCCGGGAAAGTGAAGAAGGCTTATGTGCGCAAGGCTAAGGAAAAGCTGGATTTTGTACAATCCCGAATTATTGGTGCTGTATTCAACCAGATGAAAAGGCAGGATATTGCCTTTATGAAATATTACGGATCGGGCAAGTAGCAGAGCAACGACAACGGGGCGCAGCAGAAGAGGTAATGTCTACTGAACCTTTATCACTGTAGGCACTCGGTCACGCTGTGGGTCAATTGACCTTAGACATCATTGTCGATAGTGTGATGTGAGGACAGGTTAAATGCCTATATTATTTCTTTAAAATGCTAGCTATGTTTTCTTGCCCGGCAAGAGGATATAGCTAGTTTTTTTAAATCGTAAAAAGGCCGGTGAGGTTTATGAAAATTAGCGTTGTCATTCCCACATTCAAACGAGTAGACAGCTTAAGAAATTGCTTAGACGGAATATCCGCGCAGCAACGGCAGCCGGATGAAATCATAATTGTGGCAAGAGATATGGATCAGGAGACAATAGAACTGCTTAGCCATTCGAGCAACAGGCTTCTGAAATCGGTTCTCGTTTATCGATCAGGCGCAGTGGCCGCGTATAATGCAGGGATAAAATCGGCATCTGGCGATATTATCGTCATTACCGATGATGATACAGTTCCTTATCCCGACTGGATTTCCAGAATTGAACAGCATTATGAAACAGACTCACAGCTGGGCGGACTTGGCGGGAAAGATTGGGTTTATCATGCCGGACAGCTCGAATTCGGTGAAGCGAGAAGCGTTGGAAAATTGTCCTGGTTCGGAAGAATCACCGGCAATCATCATATCGGAATAGGTGCCCCAAGAGAGGTTGATATTTTAAAAGGGGCAAATATGAGCTTTCGAAGAGAAGCGGTTGCAGACATCAGCTTTGATGAAAGATTGCGTGGAAACGGGGCTCAGGTTCATCTCGAAATTGGAGTAAGTCTGCTCGTCAAGCAAGGAGGCTGGCGGCTCCGTTACGATCCGAGTGTATGTGTTAACCATTACCCGGCTGAGAGGTTTGACGAGGACAAGCGACACTTGTTTAATGAGACCGCTTGTATGAATATGGCGCATAACGAAACCTATATGATCCTGAAGCATTCTAATACCTTTCGAAGAGTCATGTATATGATATGGGTTATAACGATAGGCAGCAGTCCATCACCTGGTCTGCTGCAGCTAATCCGGATGGTTCCGCGTGAAGGAATAACTGCCTTTCGTAAGCTGAGTACCACATTCAGAGGCAGATGGGACGGTTGGAAAACGTGGAAAATGTCAATAAATTCATAGATTTAACCCGGACTGTCTTTCTGAAATGCGCTGGTTTGGCCGGGATATTATTTCTTGTTGCGCTAATTGGCAATATATCTGCCAAGACCTATTTGTTTCAAGAGTTGTGGCAGCTGTCAGTTGTCTTATTGCTGACGATGGGCGCATTATTCATCCAGCAGGTTAAGCCGGTTGCTTATTTGCCTTATATGTTGGCTGTCTGGTCGGTATATCCAGAAATAAGGAGGCTGCTTGACTGGTCTTTTAACTCCTACAGTGACACACCGATTATGGCCTTAGCGCCGTTTCTTGTCAGTCTAACGATGCTTATTCCAATTATTAAAGGTTATAAAAGGCTTTCCCGGGTATCAATCGCTGTCTTGGCCACTGCCATGTTTGTATTTGTATACGGGCTTATAATCGGATTGCCTCAATATGGGGCGATGGCGGCTGGCTTCGATTTTATCAATTACCTTTCACCGATGCTTATTGTGCCGTATATCAATGTGAGTACATTCCATCATTCGGCTAGAGATGTATGGCTGAAAAGCTTTACTTCCATCGCTGTTGTGGTGGGAATATACGGAATCATTCAATATTTCGCTATTCCCCCATGGGATAAATTCTGGATGATTCAGTCGAATATGCAGTCGATTGGACATCCCAAGCCGATGGAAGTAAGAGTATTCTCCACCTTGAATTCACCGGGACCGGCCGGGGTTTATTTCTCTTTTGCGTTAGCGGTAATGGTAATGAATAAGAAATGGCGTGCATTTGGAGTGCCTGGTCTGCTGATTGTGGTCTTTGCCTTGCTTTTGACGCTTGTAAGAAGCAGCTGGATTGGTCTTGTCGCAATGATTATTGCTTATTTTATGCAGGCGAAATCCCAAAATAAAATGAAGCTTGTCACGATGCTTGCTGCACTGGTTATCTTCTTTCAATTTGTTCTTCCAAGTCTGCCAGGCTCGGATTCCATCACTTCCCGCTTTGAATCATTTGGCAATTTGAGTGAAGATACTTCCTATCAGGAAAGACTTGCTTTCTCAACACATATTTCACAATATATTTCGGCCAATCCGCTTGGAAACGGTCTTGGCAGCACGGGGCTCAGCGCCAAGCTTAATAAGAATGCCCTTCAGGATTTCGATAACGGATATTTGAATGTATTTTATACATTTGGGCTGCCTGGAGGATTATTTTTTATCGGACTATTGTTGTTTTTGCTTGTCTATACGCTAAAAGCATCAAACGAACACAAGGAATACCGTCATCTCGCGTTTGGGACGATGGTAGCTGTTATGTTTTTGTTCTTAAGCAGCAATATGATGTCGGGTGTCGGAGGAGCATGTATCTGGTTTTTGGTATCTATGGTTTTTATGGAGCATAAGGAGAAGGTGGATCATGAGAATTTGCTTCGTTACCCATAAGGTGAAAAAAGGCGATGGGCAGGGGCGTGTAAATTACGAGGTTATTCAGGAGTCTGTTGGACAAGGACATGAGATTGTCATCATTTCCTCTGAGATATCCGAGGATTTAAAGCATCATCCGCTTATTGAATGGAGGGAAGTAACCGTTAAAGGATGGCCGACGGAGCTTCTCAGGAACCAGGTGTTTGCGATTGGCGCAACGATCTGGCTGGACAGACTTCGTTCCCGAGTCGATCTTACGATTGTGAACGGATTTGTCACTTATGCCAGGTCAGATATCAACTGTATTCATTTCGTGCATAGCGCCTGGCTTGCTTCTTCCTATCATCCCTACCAGGAAAGGAGAAGTCTGAGGTCTTTCTATCAATACATTTATACAGGTCTTAATCAGTATTTAGAGCGGAAAGCAATGAAGCGCACAAGAACGATCGTTGCCGTGTCAGAACAGGTCAAACAGGAATTGATTCAGTATGCCGGTATTGGAAAAGAACATATTGCGGTCATCCGTAACGGCGTTGATTTGCAGGAGTTTTATCCGAGAGCGGTAAGGCGAGCCAATCTGCAACTGGCTGAAGAAACGGTGTATGCCATGTTTGCGGGCGATATTCGTTCATCACGCAAAAATCTGGACACGGTGCTGAAGGCGCTTAGCAAGGTTCCGGATGTTCATTTGCTTGTGGTTGGCTGGACGGAGGGCAGTATTTATCCTCAAATGGCATCCGATCTTGGTATTGGAGATCGTGTGCATTTTTTGGGATACCGCAAGGATATGGCCGAATTGATGTCCGCAGCCGATCTATTTGTTTATCCCTCCCGGTATGAGCCGTTCGCGCTAGTTATTCTGGAGGCAATGGCGACAGGTCTTCCGGTTATTGCAAGCCGCAACTGCGGGGCGGTTGAGCTGCTGAACGAGGAGGCGGCTGTCATACTCGATGATCCGGATGATGCGGCTGCTTTGGCGGAAGCGATAAGGAGCTGTGTTGCGGACCGCAACCGCTTGAAGCGCATGGGGGAGCAGGCGGTACATATTGCCGGAGGCTATTCATGGAATGCGATGGCCCGTCATTACAGCCAATTAATAGATGAGACGGCAAGAAAGAAGACTTTTGCTGCAGCAAAGTCTTGAAGGGAAATGGATATGGCTCTATTAAGAATGTTGAAGCGCAAAGACAGCTTTGGTTATATGACTCAGATTTTTGCATCAAATGTATTTATTCTCCTGCTTAATACGATGACTGGCGTTATCATTGCCAGATTTCTTGGTCCAGAAGGCAGAGGCGAGCAAGCGGCGATGATTATGTGGCCGCAGCTGCTTTCCTATATTGTTACACTCGGGCTGCCCTCCTCTATTATCTACTATATGAAGCAAAAAAACAGTGATCATGGCTCCTTGTTTCTGGCCTCTCTATGGATGTGTTTTGTGCTTGGAACAATATCCATGATCGGGGGACTTGTGTTTCTTCCGGGCTGGATGGATGGCTATTCGTCCGATAAAATCCGGTTTGCCTGCTGGGCGCTTATTCTTGTGCCTTTTGGTCTTTTGGGTGCAATCAATAACGCCGTTCTGCAGGCCCGGGAGGAATACTCGTTATTTAACCGCATCCGCTATCTGCCCAATGTTATTACTCTCATTCTGCTTTTTGCCTTGGTAGTAACCGGCAATGTCAATCCGTTCTATACATCGCTTGCTTATCTTGCTCCAACAATACCGCTGTCTTTATGGATCATGATCAGGCTGCTGTCCGTCTATTCGTTTAAACAAAAGGGAATTATACATTCCTCCAAGCAGCTGGTACAGTATGGCATCAGATCCTATGGTACAGATCTGGCAGGAACCTTATCCTTTTATATCGATCAGGTGCTTGTTGTTGGTTTGCTGTCGCCTGTAAGTCTTGGTATTTATCTTGTCGCCCTGAATCTGTCGAAGATGCTGGATATTATTCAGGCATCGGTTGTCTCCGTCTTGTTTCCGCAAGCATCAGGACTAGACCAGTCAGAAGCTATAAAGCTTACCTTGAAGGTATACCGGATAAGCTCCGTGATTACGGCCATTCTTGTGCTTGTTGCTATTGTGCTGGCGCCTTTCGGACTATTGCTGCTCTACGGCAAATCCTTTGAGGCTTCCATCCCTATCTTTCGCATTCTTATTATTCAGGCTGCTATTGGCAGTGTAACATGGACTCTTGCCCAGGGCTTTATGGCTACGGATAAGCCGGGAAGGGTTACGCTGCTCAAGGTAGCCTCCTTGATTATGAATGCTGTACTAATCAATCTGCTTACGCCGCATCTGGGAATTAAGGGGGCAGCATATTCGCTCCTTATATCCGCATGTGTCAATTATTTGTTTATTCTGCTCCTATATCGCAAGGAGCTTGGAACTGGCTGGACGACTTTCTTGTTCAGCAAAGAGGATTGGCGCTGGGTGAAAGAGCAGTTGAACAGGAGAAGGTCAAAGCCGTTGGAAAAGGAGGGAGCTTTATTATGAATATTCTCTTAACGATTCATCATGAGATGAACATAAACGCAGGAGTTGCGAATGCAACCTATCAATTATCTAGAGAGTACGAGCATGCAGGGCATCAGGTCAGTTTATTTACTTATGATAATCTGCCCTCCTATTTGCCGGGAAAATTGAAGGCTATTGCTTTCCCGTTTTATTTGTTCAGGCATATTCGGCGCGCAGGACGGAAGCTGGACATCGTTGATGCATCAAGCGGTGATGCATGGATCTGGAGCCTGTTTCGGCGAAAGAATCGGGAGCCTTCTCTTATCACGAGAAGCCACGGACTTGAACATACGATGCATGAGGGTTTGCTGGAGGAGCATAAGCGTGGAAATATCAAATTATCCTGGAAATATCCGCTTTATCATGGCGGTCTCCGGCTTTGGGAGGTTGCTTTATCCTTCCAGAAGTCCGATGGAGCTCTTTTCCTTAACCAACAGGATTATCATTATGCTGTAACCAGATTGAAGGTGAAGCAGGCAAGCTCACGTCTGGTCAGGAACGGGCTTCCCGACTACTTTCTTGGCTTGCCGGCAGCTGTAACGAAAACCCCGCCGGGTGACACAATCCGGGTTGCGCAGATTGGCAGCTACATTTTGCGAAAAGGTATCCAATATACGGCAGAAGCTATGAATATGATATTACGTGATTATCCGCAGGTGGAATTATCATTTATCGGAACAGGCTGTCCTGCCGAGACGGTGCTGGCAGATTATGACCCAGGGCTTCATTCCAGGGTTCATGTAATTCCCGCATACAACCATAAAGAGCTGCCGGCACTGCTTGCCGGACATCATATCAAGCTGCTGCCGACATTATCGGAGGGCTATCCTTTGTCCCTTCTGGAAGCGATGGCTTGTGGTCTTGCTCCGGTAACTTCGTTCACGACAGAGGCTTTTCTCCGTGACAACGAGGATGCACTTGTCGTTCCTGCGAGAGATCCGGATGCGATTGCAAGGAAGCTGAAGCTGCTGCTGGATGATCCATCCCGCTTGTTCGATCTCAGAATGAAGGCCTATCAGACAGCGCAGCAGCATGATTGGAGGCAGATTGCCGGAGAAGCTATCGAATTCTATGAAGAAGTACGCGGGAGGGGAGTGAAGAAGAGCGGATGAAAATCGTTCATATCGCCAATCATGTTCAGGAGGTTGGCAATGGCATTGTAAACGTCATGGTTGATTTGGCCTGTGAGCAGGCCAGAATGGGACATGAGGTTATTGTTATGTCGGGAGGAGGAAGCTATGAGCATCTCCTTCATGCGAATGGGGTATCCCACTGTACGTTGGATCAAACGAGAAAGCCTGCATCGATGCTGCGGGCTTTTTTTCGTTTCCGCTCGGAGATCAGACGTTTGCGTCCGGATATTATTCATGCCCATATGATGACAGGCGCGTTACTTTCCCGATATCTGAAAGGCCTCCATTCTTACAAAATTATTACGCATGTACATAATGAGTTTCAAAAGCATGCCGACTTGATGAGGGTTGGAGATGCGGTTATTGCCGTAAGTGATGCTGTAGCTCAATCCATGGCTGCACGGGGGATTCATAAGAATAAATTAAAGGTCGTACGAAATGGAACTGTTGGAAGTCCGAGGAAAATCCAGGCTTCCTCCATGCTGGATTTGAAAGGATTAACCATTGTGACGGTAGCCGGGCTCTATACGCGTAAAGGCATCGGAGATCTAATAGAAGCCTTTGATCAGATTGCCGCTAAGGTAAATGGCGTAAAGCTGTACATTGTTGGCGAAGGACCGGATCGCTCCGCATTTGAGAGTATGGCAAGCCTGTCCATTTACAGCAATCAAATCAAATTCGAAGGCTTCCAGCTTGATCCTATGCCTTATATGCAGGCTGCTGATGTATTTGTTCTCGCTTCCCACAAAGACCCGTTTCCGCTTGTCCTCATAGAGGCAAGGGAAGCGGGTTGTGCCATCGTTGCCACGGATGTGGACGGCATTCCCGAAGCGTTAGACCATGGAAGCTCCGGAGTGCTTGTTCCTCCCAAGCAGCCGGCCGTATTGGCGAGGGCGGTAATGGAGTTGCTGGAGGATGTGGAGAAAAGGGAGTATTTCCGGGAACAGGCAAGGCGGGGACTTGATTTCTACCGGGTGCAGCGTGTCGCGGAAGAAACATTGTATATCTATGAGGAAGTATTAAACAGATAAGTAGGATGAAGAGAGTGATCGCTAATGAATGTGTTGACGACCGGATTAGGATGGAATGATCAGCAGCCCGGAGGACTAAATCGCTATTTTGTAGATTATACAAGCGCTATGAAGCAATACGGCCATTCAGAGCTTGGGCTTGTAGTAGCTGAGCCTGGAATAGAGCTGAATACAAGCCTGAATGTAGCAAATACGGCAGTGGAAGCAAGTAATCTGCTGGCCCGGATCCGATCGGTTCGTAAACACACCCTTCAAGCTGTAGAGCTATTTCGCCCGGATGTTTTTAATCCGCATTTTGCTTTATATGCATCGATGGTATCCAGACATTCACTGCCGGATCATATTCCGATCGTCACCCATTTTCACGGTCCGTGGGCTCTCGAATCGAAGCTCGAAGAAGACAAGAAGCCGCGACTTGTTCGGGAAGCCCGGTATTTGCTCAAGAAGCAGGTCGAGCAGCTGACCTATCGGCGTTCAGACCGTTTTATTGTTCTAAGCGAATATTTCAGGGACATCTTGTCAGGAAATTACGGTATTGACGCTGGGAAGATCCATATTATCCCCGGAGCTGTTGAGCATGAGCGGTTCAAGCCTCATCCTGATAGGGAGGCTTTACGGACCAAGCTTGGTATTGCTCCGGGCCAGAAGCTGTTGTTTTGTGCAAGGCGTATTGTCCGCCGGATGGGCATTGACCGTCTGATCGAGGCTATGCATGCCGTAACCCGTGAACATCCTGTAGCTTTGCTGTACATTGCCGGAGATGGTCCTATGCGAAGCGAGTATGAGCAGCTTATTCTAAAGCTTGGTTTAACGGCAAATGTGAAGATGCTCGGCAGAGTATCCAACGAAGCATTGGTGGAATGGTATCAAGCGGCAGATTACAGTATCGTCCCGACGATTACTCTTGAAGGCTTTGGCCTTGTTACGATTGAGTCAATGGCCTGCGGTACACCGGTATTTGGAACACCTTACGGCGGCACCAATGAAATTTTGCGCCAATTCTCGCCCGATCTGCTGTTTAATGACGGGACTGTTGGATCAATAGGCGGAAAATTAATCGATGCTCTAAGCGGGAGACTGGCCATTCCGACAAGAGAAGCCTGCAGGGAGCATGTTCTTCAGCGGTATACGTGGAGCAGTGTGGCCGGTGCGGTCACCGAAGTGTTCCGGGAAGCACAGCATATACGCCAAAAAGGGGGAACCGGCAGATGAGAATCGCCTACTATAACCACACAAGCGCGGTCAGTGGGGCAGAGATGAATCTGATGGTGACAGCTAAGCATTATACTAAAGCACACCCGGTAATTTTTGCGCCAGAGGGCGAGCTTCTTGACCGGGCAAGAAAAGATTGGTTTGATGTTGTACCCATGGCCAGCTTTAATGCCAGACTCAGCCGTAATCCATTCCGGCTGGCTGCAGGTTTAATAGGAATGATTAAGGCTGGCTGGCAGCTATCGGAAGCTGTTAAGGAACAAGACATTCAGGTGATTCATGCCAATTCGCTGCGGGCTGGCATGATGGCTTCGTTATTCTCCAGGCGTCACCGTATTCCTGTCGTGTGGCATCTCCATGATATCCCGCCTAAAGGGTTGACCGGCTGGCTTATACGGATGTATGCAATGCGGGCTGCGCAGTCGGTTATTGCGATTTCTGAACCCGTCATGAAAGATTACCTTAAACTCGGAAAACGAATTCAGCTTGTTCACAACGGGGCAGTGCTAAGCGAATCCTCGGATAAGGAGAAGGAATATATTAGGGAGAAAATCCGGATGCAGCTAAACACCCCCTTGGAGAGCAAAGTTATGACCATCATAGGTCAAATTGCGCCCTGGAAACGACAAGAAGATGCGATTCGGGCTCTTCATGCATTAGTCCAACAGGGAGAGGAGAGTTATTTATGGATTGTCGGAGAGCCAAAGTTTCGTCAGGAGAACGAGAAATATCTGGAGGAGCTTTATCGGCTGGCCGAGCAATTGAAGGTGAAGAAGTATGTCCGTTTCACGGGGTTTCGCGAGGACATTGATGAAATTTGCTGCGCGGTAGATTTGCTGCTGCTATGTTCGGAGAACGAGCCTTTTGGGCGTGTCATCATCGAAGCCATGGCCCAGGGAACTCCTGTCATTGCTACAAGTGGCGGAGGGGTATCTGAGATTATTCAGCATGGCCGAAGCGGGCTGTTGTATACAACGGGACATATTTTGGAGCTTGTCCAGTGTATTAAGAATCTCCAAGGGGATAAGCAGCTTTATGAACAAATAAGTGCAAACAGCATGGAGCGAGTAAAGGATTATTTCTCCATCGAGCAGGCGGCCGCGAAGACGGAGCAAATATATTTGCATTTAATGACCGGGGGGAAGGGAAATAAACAGCGGACCCCGGCAAGCTGGGGAGGTGGCGGAATGAACGGCCGAATAGCCATTGTTCATGATTACTTAAACCAAATGGGCGGAGCTGAGCGAGTTGTAGGTGTTATGCATAAGTTGTTTCCTGAAGCACCAATCTATACGACTATTGTCGACAGAGAAAAGCTAATGCCCGAATTACGTGAAGCAGATATCAGATCGACATGGATGCAGCGTATTCCAAATATTTTACGTGATTTTAAATTTTACTTCTGGCTATATCCGTTTGCAGTAAGGTCGATGGATTTCAAAAACTACGATATCATTATCAGCTCCAGCAGCGCCTACGCTAAAGGAATCCGTAAGCCGGATCGGGCGGTCCATTTATGTTACTGCCACTCTCCAATGAGGTTTGCCTGGAATTTTGACGGCTATATGGAGAATGTGAAAGTATCCCGATTGCGGAAAATAGCTGCAAAATGGCTGACTTTTCCCTTACGTCTGTGGGATAAAGCAAATTCAAAGCAAGTTGATCGGCTGATCGCGAATTCCAGTGTGGTAAAAGAAAGAATAAATAAATATTACGGACTCGAATCTACTGTTATTTATCCTCCTGTCGATGTAGAACGTTTCTCGATCAGTGAAGAGGCCCCTGGTGATTATTTTCTCATTGTCTCAAGGCTAGTCTCTTATAAGAGAATTGATATCGCCATTGAAGCCTGTTCCCGCCTTGGACGAAAGCTGTTGATCATTGGAGACGGCGACGACCGTAAGCGTCTTGAAGCCATGGCGGGACCAACTGTTCAATTTTTGGGGCGGCGAAGCGATGAAGAGGTCACTCGTTACATGCAGGGATGCCGGGCATTGCTTTTCCCGGGGCTTGAGGATTTCGGCATTACGCCGCTTGAGGCGAATGCCTGCGGCAGACCCGTCATTGCTTTCGAGGCAGGCGGGGCGCTCGACACAATCAAATCTGGATTAAACGGTTTGTTTTTCAAGGAACAGAATGCTGGAGATTTATTAGAGGCCCTTCACATATTCGAGCAACAGCAATGGAATCCTCAACTTATTCGGGAACATGCGGAGACATTTAACGAACGGTTTTTTATTGAGCGATTATTGAATAGTCTTCAAGGTGCTATAGATCCGCTTGGCAGCGGATTGAAACAGTATGGGGTGGGAGCAGACATTCATTTTGGGAGATAGTATTGTCTTTTTTGATACATTTTGTTGATAAATACGATCTTATTTGCTACAATTAGTATCAATAAGATGAAGAGGTGAGATCAATTAGGGAGAATGAACGGTTAGATAAAAAGTTTTATTCCGCTTATGGTCTACGATTGGCAAGTGATATGGAAATGCCGGAATTATGGATTGAAGAAGATGATGGTACTGCAGCTGATGTGAGCATTGAATATGCGGATTTAAGAGGCTATATACAGAAATGGGAGCCTGATCAAAAACGCCAGATTGATCTCGCTCAAAATGAAATTGTGCTTCATATTCCGGATACGGGCTATTATCGAATAGTAGACAATTCTCTTATTCAAGTGATGCCTGAAGAAGGAGCGGATTTAAGAGAAGTTCGTATTTTTCTCCTTGGAGTATGCCTCTCCATTCTTATGGTTCATCGGGGAATGGCACCGATGCATTCCAGCGGTGTCATGATTGATGAAAAGGCCTACATCATTGTTGGCGATTGCGGGGCAGGCAAGTCGACGCTTGGTGCTGCGTTCAGGCAGGCAGGATATAAGCTGATCAGTGATGATATTGTAGGCGTGACAATCGATGAGAACAACCAGCTTACGGCATATCCCGGATACCCGCAGCAAAAGCTTTGGCAGCAAAGCCTGGATTATTTGAATATGGAAGCGGCGAATTATAGTCAGATACTCGATAATTATGCCAAGTTCGCAGTTCCGTTTGGGGATCAGTTCATGAAGGAGCCTCTACCGCTGGCAGGCATTTTCGAACTGGAGAAAGCCGATATTCCTCACATCGAGATGAGGACGCTGACATCACTCGAGCGGATACAACTCATTCGCTATCATTTATTTCTTGGTAAAGTTTTAAATGAATTAAATAAGGAGCAATGGCTGCTGAACTTTGCGGCCAAGGCAGCGCTTGCGATTCCGTTCTATCAGTTGAAACGCCCGGTTAACGGATTCACAGCACCAGACCTGGTCAATCAAATCATAAATACAGTGAGAGAAGGGGAGGTTGTGAAATTATGAGCGATCAAATTGTTTTGGTAAGCGGAAGGATTAAGCAGGCTGAGGGTTATTTGGTAAGCGACATGGGTGGAGACAAAGTGATGATGAGCATTCAAAGCGGCAAATATTTTAACCTTGGCCAATCCGGCGGTACCATATGGGGGCATCTCTCAGAACCAACAACTTTGGAAGACATCGTAGGGAAGCTGTGTGAAGAGTACGAGATTGACAGGGATACTTGTACAAATCAGGTAGCAGCTTTTCTGCAGCAGCTTGCTTCACAGGGGCTTATTATCAGCGCAGAGGACTAAAAGATGGGACGGTTCCGTAAATTTATTTCTTCCGACAGAAGCTTTAAGCTTATGCTGCTGGAAGCTTTCTTCTACCTCGGCTGGGCTAGAATCCTGAAGGCGATTCCGTTCGCGAAGATAGCTCCCAGCCTGGGGAAAGCAATGATAGAGACAGCTTACACGACTGCCCGTGAGGATGAAGAGCTTATACATACCATTGCCCGGTCTATTCGGATCATGAGCCGCTATACGTTATGGGAAAGCAAATGTCTGGTTATGGCTATCGCTTGTATGAAAATGTTGGAGAAGCGCCGGGTAGAAAGCACCTTATATCTTGGCACGATGAAAAATGACAGCGGTAAATTAAGTGCTCATGCGTGGCTCCGGACAGGTCCCTATTATGTAACGGGCGCCGAAATTATGGAACGGTATACGGTTGTCGGCATTTTCGGAAAAAGCTTGGCCGACAGAAAGTAAGGGGAGAATGAAATGAGTCGTCCTTTAGATGTCAGCTCGTTTTCGAAAGAATTAAAATTTATGCTGGATTTGCTTCGATCCGATCGACACATCGATGCTGACGAAGCTATAAAGCAAACGAAGGATCTGGACTGGCAGTCATTTCTGAAGCTTGTTACGTATCATGAGACGTTCCCTGTGTTGTATCCATTATTGGTCCAACTAAATGAAGATCAGAGATGGACGCCTGATTTCGTGATGAATAAGCTGAAGACGGTTTATTCCAGAAATACGTTCGAAATGCTTCATCTGCGCGGAGAGATGGAGCGGATGAATGAAAAGTTTGCTCATCAAGGTATACGGTCCCTGATTCTGAAGGGTCCGGTGCTTGCGGCAATGCTTTATGGTGATATATCGGGGCGTACTTCCGGTGATCTGGATATTTTGGTGTCAAAGCAGGACTGGGATAAATGTGTAACCATTTTGCTGGAAGAGGGCTATGTCCGGGGCGAGCAGTATGATGAATCTATGGAAATATTAAATAATACTGAACGCAAGACGCATCATATCTCCTACATCCATCCTCAGAAGAGAATTGAGATTGAGCTGCATTGGCGCTTGAATCCTGATTCGGTTATTGAACCAACCTTTGAGGAGCTTTGGAGCAGAAGGCAGTCTAGCCAGCTGAATAAATCGGTCTTTACGCTTGGCAACGAGGATCTGTTTGTTTATTTAATATTACATGGAACAAGACATGCCTGGACCAGCTTGCGATGGTTAATGGATATTGACCGGATGTTGAGCGGGTTCATGAATTGGAACCGTGTGAATCAACTGTTTGCGGCAAGCCGAAGCGTCAAACTTGGCGGTAAGGCGCTCCTCTTATCTAGTCAATTGCTCGGAAGCTTGCTGCCGGAAGAGGCATATGCCTTGACCTTGGATCCCAAAGCACACCGGTTGGCACAGCTTGCCTTAATCTTTATCAAGCAGAGGGTTATTTTGTTTCCCGAACCGGAAAGCAAAGAAATCGCCTTGGCTTACAACCGTTATTTACTTGCTGCGATGACCTTCAGACAAAGACAGTTTTATATTTGGAATAAATTATATCCCAGCTCAAAAGACGTCACGGTGCTGCATTTGCCTAGATCCATGCATTTTCTTTATTTTCCTCTCCGCCCATTCCTCTGGTTCTGGCGGCAAGTGAAACGGCAGACCACCTAAGGAGGCATTTTGCATGAAGGAGATTATGGTTTTTCTCAAAAAGCTGTATGCCTCGGCAGGTGTTCTTCTGTACGTACATCTGCTGTTAATGCTGGTAGTCAGCGGTTTGGAAGGGATTGGGATATTTCTCATTATTCCTCTATTAAGCATTATTGGTGCCTTTGATTTGAACGTAGATGCTATTCCATTGGTGTCGGATGCGATGAATACGCTGAGGGAATCGAATGTTCCACTAAATTTGCCTGTCGTGCTGCTAATTTATGTGATTCTCGTTGGAGGGCAAGCACTGCTGCAGCGTAATCAGACGATTCTATCGGAACGGATTGAGCAGCGCTATATCAAGGAGCTGCGGCAGGAGACCCATCAATCCTTGCTGAAGGCAAAGTGGGAATATTTCCTCCATAAGAGAAATTCGGATTTTAACCAGATGTTGTCTACAGAGCTCAATCGGGTCAGCAACGGCATCGGGCTGCTGCTGACTTTTATTTCTGCTGCCGCTTTTACTTTCATTCAAATCGGCTTTGCTATGTGGCTTTCGGTTAAGCTGACATCTATCATTATTCTAAGCGGGTTACTGCTATCTCTTATTTCAAGGAAGTTTGTAAGGAAATCAGCAAAGCTGGGGAAAGAAACGACCAAGCTGTTCCAAAGCTATTTTGCAGGACTTAGTGATCATTTTAACGGAATTAAAGATATTAAAAGCAACCTGCTGGAACGCTCGCATATTCATAAATTTGCTGAACTTTGCCGCCATATCGAAAGAAATTATATGAGAGCTGCGAGAGTATACGCAAATTCGCAATTTCTTTACCGGGCTTCATCCGTAATTCTTATTGCCGTGTTTGTTTACGTCTCTCTCACCCTGTTGCATGTTGCTGCCGAACAGCTGCTGCTCATTGTGCTGATTTTCACACGTTTGTGGCCGAGGTTCATTACCATTCAGTCATGTCTTGAACGAATTATGACGCAGCTGCCGGCTATGCAGGCCATAATGGTCCTGCAGCAGGAGAGTCAACAGGCGCAAGAGGCACTCCTGCTGCAAGACGAGCAATCGGAGTTGTCTATTCAAATTAAAGAGAGCATTGAATGCCAGCAGGTAAGCTACCGTTATGATAAGAGCGGCAAGCGGCTGGCTTTAGACCATATTGACCTAACTATTCCGGTTAACCGGATGACGGCTATTGTAGGGAAGTCAGGTGCAGGCAAAAGTACACTTGTTGATCTTCTTATTGGGCTTATTCAACCCGATGCAGGGAAAGTACTTATTGATGGTAGGGAGCTTGCGGATGAATTGCTTTATCCATACCGCAATTCAATCGGTTATGTTTCACAGGATCCATTTCTGTTTCATGGCAGTCTGAGGGAGAATTTGCAGTTGGTCGTTCCGGATGCGACGGAGTCAGACATATGGGAGGCTCTGCGTTTCTCGGCTTCGGATGAATTTGTCCGTAAGTTGCCGAATGGATTGGATACGGTGATTGGAGACCGTGGCGTGAGGCTTTCTGGCGGGGAGCGCCAACGAATTGTCCTTGCACGGGCGATACTAAGAAAGCCGTCCATCCTGGTACTGGATGAAGCGACTAGCGCCCTAGACAGTGAAAATGAAGTTCAAATTAAAGAAGCATTGGACCGTCTGCGGGGAACGATGACAATCATTGTTATTGCGCATCGTTTATCTACAATACGGCATGCGGACCAAGTTATTGTGCTGGAGAACGGTGAGATTGTACAACAGGGGAGCTATTACCAGCTGTCGCAGGAAACCAGAGGCACGTTTAAAAAATTGCTTAATTATCAAACAGAGGCCAACGCGTAAGCGTTGGCTCTTTTTTCTTTGTTCTTTCAAATACACAAAAACTCGTTTTCTCATATGAGAAAACGAGTTTTTGTATTCGTAAATGGATTAGCTGTATTTATGGCTGCCTTTAGGTTTTCCAAAAGACTCGACTTCAACAGCACCGTCGAAAGTCATTTTTACATCAAGTACTTCCAATGCAGGAGCTTCCCATACTTTTTTCATACTTTCACCTCCTCAATATTGTTCAAGTACCTCGATATGTATGAGATACGTTACGTTTCCTATTATAACACATAATGATACGAATTGTATCTATTTTTAAAAAAGTTTTTGAATTTTTTTAAGTGAGAGTAGTTGACGGACATTTGGAGAAAGTGGTAATATTTGTACATTACAAATTGAATCGGCAAATGTACGGAAGCACCGTAGAAGGCCGCAGGTAAACTGCGCCTTTTACGGTGCTTTTTTGCGTTTGCCGGATGAAGAAAGGCAGGAGCAGGCAGGTGAGGCAGCAATTAGCGATAGCAGTCAAAGAGCAGGATTATGTGAAAAGGCTGGCTGATTATGTTCGGGACAGTCCTTTCAGTGAACAGTGGCAGCTGACGGCTTTTACGCATGCAGAAGCATTTATACAATTTCTGAAGTCCGGTTATCCGGTTCACGGAATCGCTGCGCAGCCTTGTATGCTGGAAGCTGCAGCTGAGGTATTGCCTGAAGGGGTGCCGGTCGCTGCGCTTGTGGCGGCGCCTGGGCAGTTCTCGCAATATAACGAGCTGCTGCAATTTCAGGCGCTTCCGGGGCTGCTGCAAGGGATGGCTTTCCTAATGGCACCAACTTCACAGCAGGCTGCAAGAGATCACATTGTTCAGGTGATAACCGTCTATTCGGCATCCGGGGGTGTCGGGAAAACAACATTAGCCAGACAGCTTATACAGACAGCTTCGAGCAACGGACAACGGGTATTTTATTTAAATCTGGAACGCTGGAATGCCATGGATACTTGGCTGGAAGCTGGAGCAGTTCTAGGGGATGAAGGCTTATCCCAGCTGCTCTACACGCTGCAGTCGCATCCTGACAAGGTTAGCGACTGGCTTGCACGGCACTGCAAGCGGCATTCATTATTACGTGCGGACTATATTCTGCCGTGCTCGAATTCGGAAGACCGGATGACGCTTCAGGCCTCTGATGCGGTAGCCATTATTCAGATGATCAAGAAAACCGGTCAATATGATCTCATTGTGATCGATCTGGATGAAGGACTGGACGAGCTGCATCTGTCCGTACTGGAGCAGAGCCGGCATATTATCTGGCTGGTGACGGAAGATCCGGCTATTCAGCGCAAGAGCCAGTTAGCCTTTCAATACGGCATGCAGCGCTTTGGAGAGAGGTTCCGGTCTCTGGAATACCGCCTGCAGCTCGTTGTAAACCGCAGTGACAACCTGCTGTCTACAGGTCGCAGTACATTTAAGCCGACTTGCGCAGCACTTCCGGATACAGGCATTGCCGGCAGAGGCGGGGCCTCGGTTTTTGCATCTCCTTCGTATATGGCAGCTGTTGAGCGGTTATTCCATCAACTGGTGAAGGAGGAAGGAGGGATTCCGAGTGCTAACGGATGAAGCGGTTCTTAGGCTGAAAAACCAGATCAAAGAGCGGCTCGATTACAGCGGCTCTGTTACGGATGAGCAGCTGACCGCCATTGTAGAGAAGACCGTATTCGCATGGAGCAGCAGCCATCCTTTAACCGCATCGGAATTGGCGTCACTTGTGCGGAGGCTGTTTCATTCCTTTCGGGGACTTGATATTTTACAGCCGCTGATGGATGACCCGAGCGTTACGGAAGTGATGATTAATCATCACTCGGAAATTTTTATCGAGCGGAACGGGCAGCTTAGTCTGATTCCCGTTGCTTTTGAGAGCAAGGAGCGGCTGGAGGATCTGATCCAGTCCATTGTTGCAAGCGTGAACCGTGTCGTGAATGAATCTTCGCCAATTGTAGACGCGCGTCTCAAAGACGGCTCCCGCGTTCATATTGTACTTCCGCCAGTTGCGCTGCGGGGACCGGCAATGACAATCCGTAAATTTCCGGAGCGGCCGCTGACGATGGATGAGCTTGTAGCAAAAGGGGCGTTAACACGGGAAGCGGCTGTTTTTTTACAGCTGCTGACGAAGGCGCAATACAACATCTTTATAAGCGGCGGCACCGGGACGGGGAAAACAACCTTCCTGAATGCCCTGTCCCAGTACATTCCCCGCGATGAGCGTCTTGTCACCATTGAAGACTCTGCGGAGCTTCAAATCCGGAATGTTCCTAATCTCGTATCGCTTGAGACGCGTAATGCGAACACCGAAGGCAAAGGGGAGATCGCAATCCGTGATCTCATCCGGGCGTCGCTTCGGATGCGTCCTAATCGCATTATTGTTGGCGAAGTACGCGGCGGAGAGGCTTTGGATATGCTGTCGGCCATGAATACCGGACATGCAGGGAGCATGTCTACCGGCCATAGTAACGGCCCCCGGGATATGATGTCACGGCTGGAAACGATGGTAATGAGCACAGCGGAAATGCCGGTTCAGGTGATCCGCAAGCAAATCGCTTCAGCCTTGGATATTGTTATTCATTTGTCCCGTTTCAGAGACCGTTCCCGCCGTGTAACAGAAATTTGCGAGGTCGTTGGGATGGAGGATGGGGAGATTGCTGTCCGGCCGCTTTATCACTTCGAAGAGGAAGGTGAGGAGGGCGGGACAGTGATTGGCACGCTTAAACGTACGGGCTATAAGCTCAGTCATACCGAGAAGCTGAGGATGGCCGGAATTCGACTTGCAGAGGAGGATAGCGTATGCCCGTAATCCGGACAGCACCGTTGACTGCGAGATTACGAGCTGCACTTGAATGGTGCGGATGGGATTCTTCCTTCCGTGCAGGCGTTCAGCGCGGCTCGCCAAGTACCGTGAAGGCATTGCAGGATTATAACCAATACCGGTTGTCCTACGGGCAGTTTATGGGAGCAGCTGCTTTTGGCTGCTGCATACTATTTGCCGCCGTTTATCTCATCTATCATTCATTTTTCATATCCCTATTGTTCGCAATAGCTGGATTAATTGCCCCAAGACTATACAAGTCGTCCTTACTGATCCGCAGAAAGGAAAGGCTGCAGCTGCAATTCAAGGAGGCATTGTATTCCCTTGCTTCGTCCCTTGCTGCTGGCCGTTCGGTCGAAAATGCTTTCCTGGCGGCAATTAATGATTTGAAGCTGCTGTATCCCGATCCCAACACGGAGCTGCTGCTGGAATTTCAGATTATCAAGCATCGGCTGGATAATGCCGAACCGCTTGAGCAGGCGCTGCGCAGCTTGGCGAAGCGTGCTCATCTTGATGATATTACGCAGTTTGCGGATGTATTCTCGGTATGCAAACGTTCCGGCGGAGATCTGGTTGAAGTGATGAAGCGGACCTCGCAGACGATTGGGGAGAAGCTTGAGGTCAAGCAAGAGATATCCGTCCTGCTTGCTCAGAAGCGTTTTGAAGCCCGTATTATGATGGCAGTTCCTTTTGCTTTCCTTGGTTTTCTGAGTGTGTTTGCCCCTGATTATATGAAACCGTTGTATGGGGGAGCCGGTTATGTGCTGCTGACTATTGGCCTCGCCGTACTCGCGGTTTGCTTCTGGCTGATTCATCGAATTATGGAAATTCGTGTTTAGGAGGCGAGGAATGGCTGTTCTTGTACTGCTGCTGGTTCTGATTTGGGCACTGCTTATAGGCAGAGACGGTCTGGCGCAGCTTCTGAGGAAGAAGGGCAAACCGGATTTGAAAGTATTATTAATGATTAAGCCTTTTGACCGGTTGCTTGAACGAGGCAAGCTTTATGAGCATCTGCAGCTCCCGGTCAGCAGCTACCATTCGAAGCAGATCCTGTTGAAGGGGACGGACTGGCAGCTTAATCAGACCAAACAGCATATTGCGGAAACCGCAGGTTATGGTTATGCCGTTCTGACGGGATGCTCTCTGCTTGCTGTGCTGGCTAAGGAGCCTCTCCTGATCGGGATGGGAGCCTTGCTTGGGTTATTGCTTCCAGTTCGGCCATTTATGGAAGCCGGCCGGCTGGTCGAGCGGCGAAAGCAGGCGATTATCTCCGAGCTGCCGGAAGCGCTTAGCAAGCTGATGCTACTTGTTGGTGCAGGAGAGCCGGTGCTGCAGGCTTTCTCCCGCTGCCTGGAGAGCAAGGACCCGGCAGTCCAGCCTTTATATAAAGAATGGGAGAGGGTTGTCATTGCTCTAAGGAACGGTGAATCCTTCAGTACGGCAATTGAGCGGTTTAACCGATGCTGCTCCGTGCAGGAGGTATCCATATTTACAACGGTTATGCTGCTCAACTACCGCAGGGGAGGCGATCAATTTGTCCTTGCGTTAAGAGAGATTTCCTACTCCCTGTGGGAGAAACGCAAAGCCGTTGCCCGCTCTCGCGGGGAGGAGGCATCCTCCAAGCTTGTGTTCCCGCTCGTAGGCATATTGCTCGTTTTAATGGTATTTGTCGCAGCACCGGCGATGCTGCTTATGTCTTGATCTTATATATTAATTAATAGAGAGGATGTTTATAAATGTTAAAAAAAATAGGTAAAGCGGCTCGTTCCTTCTGGCGTTCAGAGAGCGGCCTTGGAACACTCGAAGTTATTTTGATTATTGCAGTAGTAATCATTATTGCGCTCTTGTTTAAAGACTGGATTATTGAGCTTATCGAGAAATTAATGGGCAAAGCCGATGATGAAGCGGATAAAATCTTCAGCTAACCGCAAACGCAGCTTGCTGCAATGGCTTCGTCATACAGAAGGGAGCTTTACGCTGGAATCGGCTCTGGTGTTCCCGATCATCTTTCTGCTTATTCTGCTGTTTCTATTATTCAGCATGTATATTTATCAGAAAGCGGTTCTCTATTATTCCGCTTCCGAGACGGCTGAACGGGCGGCGTTCAGCTGGGATAACAGCCACCGGAATGCCCGAAACGGCATGCTGACAACGGGGCAATATGACGGCTTGTACTGGCGGGTTAGCGGAGACTATATGTTGGGCTCCTTATTTGGGATAACGGCGGATCAGACGGATATTTCTCTCGAGCTGCCCGGTTTAGAGAATGCAGGCAAGCATGAGCTGGCGGAAATCAAGCTGCATCAAGCATCAGCCTGGCTGACAGGTGAGAACGGGCTGCCCTATCAAGGGAATATCGCTTATGCGAACAGCCTGCTGAAACGGGAAGTAGCTGTGAAGCTGAAGCAGCCCGTATCGCTTGCTCCGCTGGAGCTTATGCTTGGATTATCCGAGCCAAAGACGGCTTCAGCGGCCACTATTGTTGACCCGGTTCAATTTATCCGGGATGTGGATATGGTCCGGTATTACACAGCCAAATTTAACAACGGAACGTCAAAGCAGCAAGCCGGCAAAGCACTTAAGGCGTACAGCGGCGGCGGGAAAGCAGGCATGCCGTGAACAAATCAGCTGCGTCTCAGGGCTCTATAACGATATTTTCCGCGGTTGTTCTGTCAGGGCTGCTTCTTTTCTCGGCGGTACTGATCGATTATGGAAGAATGGCAGTTCTGCATAAGGTGACCGAGGATGCCGCCAGATCGGGCGTCCGGTCTGTCCTCTCTGCTTATGATGAGAGACTGTATGAACGGTATGGATTGTTTGGGCGGGGCGGAACGGACAGCGATGAAATCTTTGAGCAGACCGTACAAGCAAATCTTGGATCAACGTCAAAGCAAAATCAGGGTACGTTCAAGCTGGTACAGGCACAGCTTGAATCGGCGCATACTGATGACGCAGAGGTGCTGGGGAAGCATGAAGTGTTTGCCCGGCAGGTGCTGGAGGAAATGAAATATAAGGCCCCGGTGGATTTCACCCTGGAACTGGCATCGAAGTTTGCGCCGCTCTCCGGAACAATGAAGGAAGCAGCCGTCACCATCGATATGCTGGAAGAACTGAGAAAGCTGTACGACAAGCGGGAGGAACAGCTGGCTATTGCTTTGCAATTACAGCGTCAGGCTGCAGAGACTGTTGGTGGCATTGCCGGACTTATTCCGACTAAAGCATTAGAGCTTGCGACAGGAACCCAGCATGCTGCTCGGCTTGCCGGGGATTATGCGAAGTATGCGAATTGGGTGCTGACGGACCAGCATCTGGCCGAGCAAGGCAAGGAACCGAAGTATTCAGCTCAAATCAAGGAATATGAACAGAAAGCAAGAGGCTGGACAGATGAGATGTCCCGTGAGCTTGCTGCGGCGAAGAAGCAGCATGACAAGCTGCAACTGGAAGCTCACAGAGCTATTGATGCAGCCAAACAGCTTAATAACGAGATGCTGCGTATCAAGGAGGCGGCGGCTAATACTCCGTCTAACAGCGGCTATGATCGGGTTACCGGTAAAAATATAACCGGTGATACTGGCGCTTCTATGAATACCGCACCGCAGAACGATATGCAGGAGATCCGGCTGATGGCCGATGAGCTTATTTTGCCGGACAGTTGGTTTGCTGAATATGACCGGGGGATCGCCGAGCAAGCTTCAGTCTTTGCATCGCTGCAGATGGAGGCGGGAGGCTTTATCACGAATTTGACTGCCGGTCTTGCTGCTCCCAATCCAACCAATGAACAGATCAAAGAAGGCGCTGTGAATCTTCGTATTGCCTATGAGCAATATGAAGGGGCTTATATACGCCAAGGCTCGAGTCTTGATGTGCGCGAGCAGCAGCTGACAGATAAAGAAATGAAGAAAGAACGTCAGACGCAGGAGGCTAAGGCAGGCGAATTATGGTCTGAGGCCCGCAAGCTGCTGCATGGCATGACATCGGTTCCTCAGACGGAGGAGCATCTCCAAGTCATACAGGATGTTGAGAAACGGTATAAGAATAACCTCTTGTTTAATCAGGAGGCGGCCGAGGCGGAAGCCGCTGGTGTTGCCTTCGCACAGGATGCTCATGAGGAAGCGGAAGAAGCGATATCTGTCATGGGCGGATTGTTTGGCGGAATTGCCGATATGCTGGAGCAGACAAGAGATTCCGTGTATTTATCGGAGTATACGATATCGCATTATGCCTCCTTCGCGCCGCAAAACCTTCGGGCATTGCTCATAAGCGGTGATCAGTCCGAGCTAGCACATGCAATCGCGTTCAGCAATCAAGAGGCGGAGTATGTGATTTACGGGTTCCATAGCCCAACGGCGAATTTGGCAGCTGCCTACGGTGAATTAATTGGCGTCAGGCTGGCGGTACGGACCATGGAAGGATTGTCAGCCTGCAGGGCGGCTGCCCATCCTCTATTAATTTTGTCATGCTCGGTGGTTTACGGCTTGGAGAAAACAATGGAGGATATGGCTGCTTTCACCGAGCGCGGAGCGGCTCCGTTATCCAAATATATGAACGTGGATGTATCTTACACGGATTATTTGCGTTTATTTATGCTGGTTCACGGAGGTGCTAAACGTCCCTCAGCATTAGCTCGGATGATTGCTGTAATTGAGCATAACGGCGGTGTTACATTATCCAAAGTCCCAACAGCCTTGACAGGAGAAGTGAAGACATCTGTCGAGCTGTGGTTTTTGCCGGGCGTGATGGGCGTTGTCCAGCATTTTGGATCCTTGCAGGGAAAGGTTGTTGGCGGCCGCTATGAAACAATACAAACGATTGGCTGGTCTTATTAGATTGCGGAAGAGAGAGGGAGCGGGCAGTGAGAGCGGCAGCATAGTGCTTGAGGCAGCGCTTGTCATGCCGCTGCTCCTCATCGTCTTGCTGCTGTTCATCATAATGATCCGTCTATGCGCCGTACAGATGGCCCTTCAGTCGGCGGCTTCTCAGACAGTCAGGCAAATAGCCGCTCATATTCGTCCGGCTGATCTTGCCTTTCAGAAAGCATCCTCATCTATCCCTGATCTGGGGTCGATTAGTCTGCCGCTGCCTGACTGGGGAGGGTCGATTGCGAAAGAGGCTGCAAGCTGGCTGCCGGCACCGGCAGGAGCATTGGCTTCTACAGTGCTGGAAGGCAACTGGAATTCGATAACGGATGCGGCTGCCACTGAGATTGGCAGGGCCGCTGTCGAGCCGCTGCTCCAGCAATTCGCGGATGAGGCAGTGCTTCAGAAGGCGCATCTACGTTTGTCATATCTGTCTCTGCCAGATCTGAAGGAAAAGCAGCAGCCTTATTTGACAATCGAAGCGGAGTATGAGTTTCCTTTGTCCTTGCCGTTTATCAACAGAAGAATCGTATTAAGGGAGCAGGCATCGGAACGGGCATGGGTCAGCGATGCTGCGCCTGCAAGAGACGATGCGATTGAGGCAGATATGACGCCGATTCAGATTGTCTCCATTCAGCCGGTTCCGCTGCATCCCGGTAATAAAGCAACCGTTACGGCTCTAACCTCGCCGGGTGCTTCAGCGTCGCTTACTGTCAACTACAAGAGCGGCACAAGCATCGCGAAGCATCTTGGCAGTGCAAATGCGGATGCGAATGGTTATGTGCAGTGGACATGGCTTGTATCCGGCAATACGACACCGGGGATCTGGGAACTAACAGCAACCTCGGCGTCTGGCGAGACGGTATCCATGCATTTTAATGTGACCAAGAAGGGGGATTCAGGCTCTTGACCATACAGCTCATGGCTGCAGCGTTACTGTTAATGGCCGCTCTATATACAGATTTAAAGTCAATGACTATACCTAACCTGCTTACTGTTCCTTTTCTGGCAGGAGGATGTTTATATGCCTTGTTCGATGCTGGAGGTCACGGGTTCTTGCTTGCCATTGGCGGCGCGACGGCTGGATTTATTCCGTTGCTATTCCTTCATCTCGCGAAGGGGATTGGAGCTGGCGATGTAAAGCTGTTTGCTGCGCTGGGGGCCTGGCTCGGCACATTGGCTGTCCTGCAATTAATGATGTATGCCATTTTGTATGCAGGTCTGGTGGGGCTGATAGTGCTGCTCTTTAACCGACCGTTCGCCAGACGAATGACGGAAGGAATGACCACTTTTATTTCCTTGCAGTTTGGTGCGAGAACAGGTGCATCGTCATGGTTAGTTTGGGCAAAAAGCGGACGTACCTTTCCGTTTATGCTGGCGGTAGCACCAGGAGCGTTAACCTTATGGATCATATCGCTTTAAATATAGAAAGGGGGAACATTTGTGAGGCATCCGTTTAGGATTGATTTTTCTATGAGCCGCGGACATGAGATGACTGTTGACCGGTTAGACGGCATTCGAAGAGATGAGCTGGACGAGCTTGAGCTGCAGATGCTGCAGTCAGGCAAAATCCCTCATCTATTGCCGGTAGAATGGCTTGAAATCGATGGTCATGTTACCTTCCGCTATACGTTGGCAGGCCGGAAAATGCTGCTCCACCGCCTGCAGGTTCAACCGCTTGCGATGGAGCAATTTTATACGTTATTGCTTGGTATTGTGGAAGCATTCGAAGAATGCAAGCATCATATGCTGCGTCCCGAAGGCTGCCTGCTTGACGATCAATATTTATTCGTAGGCGAGCAGCTTAATGATATTGCTGTTGCGTATGTCCCGCTAAAAGAAGACGGAACAGGAGATTTGCTTTCGCTTGTTGTGAGGTGGACAGCCTACATTCAAGATATTGACGGTGCGGGACTTCAGCGTATTCTGCAGCCGCTTAACGGCAGCAAATGGCCGCTCGCCGAGCTAAGATCCGTTCTGCTTGGGCTGATCGGAGACGCTTTTATACAAGTCTCTCCCAATCAGGCTTCGGAACGCGCTCCCATTCATTTTCCGGCTGCAGCTTTGGCGAAGACTGCGGAGACCGTAGATTCAAAAGCAAGCCATGAATCAATGCCGAGGTATGTGTCTAGACCAGAGGCTGCTGCTTTGGAGGCAGTCCCCGATCATCATGATATTCCGCTTGTTGAGCTTGATGGGCAGGGCCCTGAGGCATCACGGAAAAGAATGTGGATCATAGCCGCCGTTATCGCTATAGCCGTTGCTTGTGTATGGAAATATATTTATTTGTCTTCACATTCCCAAAGCAGCTTATATATCAGCTTAGGTTTGACATTTATGGGTATGGCTGTTTTTTACATGGCATGGTCGCGCAGACTTCCAGCCGGGCTGCTGGCCAAAGAAAGCAACGGTGATGAAGCTGAGGAGTTTGTGCCGGAATCACAGCCGCTTGGTATGTGGCCTCGGTTTGATGAAGAATTACACAAAGAGCGGGTCGAGCCGTCTGCTGCACTAAAGCCTGCTAAACGTCCGGAAGCGGAATTATATACCTTTGCCGGAAATACTGCCGATCTTCGCAGTAAGCAAGCGGTACCGGCTGCGGCAGAAGCAACAGTGCTGCTGACTGAACAGGGAGACGAGGCTGGCAAGGCGGCAGAATCGGCATTATATCGGGAATGGGCAGGCGGCGGGTCCTGGATCGACTGGCGGGAGGAGAAGTTTACGATAGGCCGATTAGGCGAGCAGGTCAGCTATGAGGAAGAAGCGCATGGGATTTCAAGGCTGCATCTGGAACTAGAGAAGGAAGGCGAGGGCTATCGGGTGAAGGATTTGGGTTCCCGTAACGGCAGCATGCTGAACGGGCAGACGATGATTCCATACAAATCTTATCCGTTTGTTGTGGGGGATAAGCTCCAGCTGGCAGGCAGCAGCGGGCCTAAATACGAGCTAAAGACGAGAGGTTAACTCTCGTCTTTAGCTTTTTTGACTACATAAGAATGTGTAAGTTTCCGAGCCAGTCGGAAGAACAAATTCTTATTGGCGATTAAACCAACCTCTAAACGCTGTCGCCCTTCTTCGAAAGGCTTCGATAGAGGTTTTCTCAAATATAAAGACGCGTAACCTATCCTGCTTCTTCTAAAGATACCGTGACGCTTTACGCTTTGCTTATTTGTGTCAATGCACTTTCAATTGTCGGGTACTTGAAGGTAAAACCATGCTCAAGGGCTTTGCGCGGCAAAGCACGTTGTCCTTCAAGAAGCAGGGAGGACATCTCTCCCAGCACTGCTTTCATGAGAAAAGCGGGAGCAGGCAGCCAATGCGGCCGGCCAATCGCTTTGCCCAGCGCCCGACCGAACTGATCATTGGTTACTGGCTGGGGTGCCGAGCCGTTAACGGGGCCATGTATTTCACGATGGTCGATACAGAACAGGATAAGCCGGACCAAGTCCTCCAGGTGAATCCAAGACAGCCATTGCGCGCCGCTTCCGAGTCTCCCTCCGGCAAATAACCGGTGAGGCAGCGCCATAAGAGGAAAAGCGCCTCCTGTTCGGTTAAGCACAACGCCTACCCGCAGCTTAACCAGCCGTTTTACAGGGATTTTATCGGCAGCTTCCTCCCAATGCTCCACAACGCCGGACAAGAAGTCGGTAACCTTCAGCGGACTCACCTCATCAAAAGTGGCGGTAAGCGAGTTGCCGTATGCAGAAATGCCGGAGGCATTAACAACCGCCTCCGGCTTCTGGTTCAGTTCTTCTATGAGCTTGGCAATACGTGCTGCAGCATCGGTTCGGGATTGGAGAATGCGCTGTTTGGCTGCTGCTGTCCAGCGCTGGTTAATACTTTCGCCGGCCAGGTTCACGATGATGTCCGTGCCTTCCAGCTTGTCCGGCGCTGCAGCAAGCTCACTCCATGTTACCTGATGAAGCCTGGCATTCGCCGATGGAGCAGAGATTTTCTCCGTTCTGGATATGATCCAGACCTCATCTCCCCGTTCAAGCAGGGCTTTCACCAGTGCACGGCCGACAAAGCCGGTTCCTCCCGTTACCGCAACGCGCATTATTCATCCGTCCTTCGATTAGGATTTGGCTTCGAGCTTCTTCAGGAAGTATTGCGTTACATCCCCGCTGACTTTCTCGGTATATTCGAATTGAACCTTTGTGTCTGGCGGGATACTGTTGATTTCATCCGTCAAGTCATCCGTGAATTGCAGGACCATGGGTCCCGCCGGCAGGTCGATCTCAACCGAGGTTGTGTCAGCTTGTCCAACAAACATGCCTTCGTTTGTCTTAACAGCAGTGTCTGCAGGCGCGGTGCTTGATTCAGCATCCGGTGATGCGGTTTCCGGATCCATAACGCCGCTGTTTCCTTCGGTATTGGCTGGGCTATTATCTGAAGTATTATTGCTGTTTGCATCCGGCGCAGCATTGGCTGGTTGTTCAACCGACGAGCCTTGCTCATTATTGTTTGAATTGGCTTTGTCCGATCCGCACGCAGATGCGGTCATCATAACGGCGAGTAGTACGGCGCTGGCAGCGATCAAGCTGCTCTTCTTTTTCGATTTCATAGTTGTCATAAAGCACCTCCTAAAAGAATTGCGAAGCAATTCTGCTTCGTAAGCATTGGCTTTAAGAATTGCTTCGTAAGCATTGGCTTTAAGAATTGCTTCGTAAGCGTATGCTTATATTAACGAAATAATCCGTTTAAGGTTCCAATAGATTTGTACACACTAATCATACGGTTCAAAACAGCAGGCTGCCGTCAAAGTACAGCAGCCTGTGTTTTTGGCTTTATTTATTGAGCAAATGCCGATAGGGAGCATAGTCGATACCCTTGCGTTCCAAGAAAGAAACAAGGCTTCGATAGTCACGCTTAGGCGTTGCGCGTATGTATCCTTCAATGCAGTGGTCCCGCGTTACTTCTGAAGCTCCGTTGTCTATGGCGACCTGACCGATTTTCGCAGCAATGGAATGCTTGGCGATATCCCGGAATGCGGACGGAACAGGAGAGACTAGCTCGTCCAAAAAACTTTTTGATTCATCGGTCCACATGCTGCGGCTCCGATCAACCCAATAGTTTTGCCAGTCAAGCTTCGATTTGCCGTCCCGCTGAGGCAGCACCTTCAAAAATTTGCGGAACATGAAGAAACCGCCGATGGCCATAGCGCCGACCATAACGACTGCCCAGAAAATAATGAAAAACATAAACCAATCGGGAGCTGATTTCATACTGTACCTTCACCTCAGGAAGAATTATACCGTATTCCTAGATTTATTTCGACATTCCTTGTAAAATAAGGGTTGATCAACCGAAAGGGGCGTTTAAAAGATGTTGAAAATCGGTTCCCATGTATCTTTTTCGGACAAGGGGCTGCTTACTGCGGCCAAAGAAGCTGTATCCTACGGTTCAAGCTCGTTTATGATTTATACCGGCGCACCGCAGAATACCCGGAGAAAGCCAATAGAAACTTTATATATTGAAGAAGGCAAACAAATGATGGAACAGGCAGGCATTAACGAGATTGTCGTGCATGCGCCGTACATCATTAACCTGGGTTCTTACAAGGACGACACATTTGAACTCGCTGTCCGCTTCCTGCAGGAGGAGATCCGCCGTACCGATTATATCGGAGTACGGAATATCGTGCTGCATCCGGGTGCTTATACGGATAAGGATGCGGAGTTCGGTATCGCGCGTATTGCCGAGGGCCTTAATGAAGTATTGGAAGGCACCAAAGATACAAACGTAAATATCGCTCTTGAGACAATGGCCGGCAAAGGAACGGAAATCGGCCGCAGCTTCGAGGAAATTGCGTCGATTATCGATAAAGTGCAGAATAACGAACGTTTGACCGTATGTATGGATACCTGCCATATGCATGATGCGGGTTATGATCTCATTAATGATCTGGACGGCGTGCTTCATAAGTTCGATCAGACGGTTGGACTGGACCGCGTAGCGGTTGTCCATGTCAACGACAGCAAGAACCCCGTCGGGGCGGGCAAAGACCGCCATGCTCCTGTAGGCGCAGGCTGGCTTGGTCATGAGGCGATTCATAGAATCGTTCATCATGAGGCGCTGGCGGGCCGTCCGTTTATTTTGGAAACGCCATGGATCGGCAAAAACGACAAGAAGCAGTTCCCGATGTACGAAGCGGAAATCGCGCTGCTCCGCGGCGATGCGATGGAGCGCTTCGGCGAATCGTTCTTCGACCATGTCGAGCGTCTGCATCATTTCTACGGCAAGCAAGAAATTGATCCCCGCACATTTGTACTGTCGACCTGGGATGTTCTGAAGAATGATGCCAAGGCGAAAAAAGCGGATCCGCGTGAACCAATGGAGCGCCTGTTTGATCTGCTCGCGGAAACTGATGCGCTGCCGGGCGATTTGACCGAAGAGCAAATCAACCAACGGATTACAGCATGGTTCGCTGGCAAGCAATTGCTAAAAACGGTGTAAGGATGCTTCTAAGATAACCATTGTACAGGAAGGAAGTTTTAACGTTTATGTCTTTATCTACTACCGAGTTGCGCAGCGGACGCGCGCGCATGCTGATTTCGTGCCCGGACAGACCGGGTATCGTCGCGGCAGTTTCCCATTTCTTGTACGAGCATGGTGCGAATATCGTGCAATCGGATCAATATACGATGGATCCGGAAGGCGGCATGTTTTTTATCCGCTTTGAGTTTGATTTGAATGATATGGATAAGGAATTGCCTGTGCTTGTTGAAGATTTCGCCCGTGTTGCGGACCGCTTCGATATGAAATGGCATACGTTCCGCGCGAGCCGCAAGAAACGTCTTGCGATCTTTGTCTCCAAGGAAGATCATTGCCTGATGGAGCTTTTGTGGCAGTGGAAAGCAGGCGATCTGAATGCGGATATTGCGATGGTTGTCAGCAATCATCTAGATATGAAGGATATGGTTGAGTCGTTCGGGATCCCTTATCATCATATTCCGGTTACTCCGGACACCAAAGCGGAGGCGGAGCGCAAGCAGATGGAGATTGTTGCGGACAAAGCGGATTTAATTGTACTTGCCCGTTACATGCAGATCATCTCGCCCAAATTCATCGAGCAGTTCCCGAACCGCATTATCAATATCCACCATTCCTTCCTTCCGGCCTTTGTTGGCGGGAAGCCTTATGCGCAGGCTTATAATCGCGGTGTTAAAATCATCGGCGCTACGGCACATTATGTAACGGAGGAACTCGACGGCGGTCCGATTATCGAACAGGACGTTCAGCGTGTCAGCCACCGCGACAATGTAGAGGAATTGAAACGAATCGGCCGTACAATTGAGCGTGTCGTACTTGCCCGAGCTGTGAAGTGGCATACGGAAGACCGCATTATTGTGCATCAGAACAAAACCGTCGTTTTCAATTAATCCAATAAACGCTCCCGTTATTCTCTATTTTAAGGATGGTAAACGGGTTTTCGGAATGGTACAATATTCAAAGCCATTGCGCTACAACTCGCGCTATATCTAGAAATATAGAGAGAGACAGAGCAATTTTAAACAGGAATTAGGAGGAAGTAAGAAATGACAGTTACACAAAAATCGATTGAACAGCTTTCGATCGACACGATCCGTACGCTGGCAATCGACTCCATCGAGAAAGCAAAATCCGGACATCCAGGCATGCCAATGGGCGCAGCTCCAATGGGCTACCAGTTGTTCGCAAAAAACATGACGCATAATCCGTCGAACCCGACTTGGATTAACCGTGACCGTTTCGTACTGTCCGCAGGACATGGTTCGATGCTGCTGTATAGCTTGCTTCACCTGAGCGGTTATGATCTTCCTCTGGAAGAGCTGCAAAACTTCCGTCAATGGGGCTCCCTGACACCAGGTCACCCGGAGTTCGGCCACACAGCTGGCGTTGACGCAACAACAGGTCCGCTTGGACAAGGTGTTGCGATGGCAGTAGGCATGGCGATGGCAGAAGCTCATCTGGCAGCTACTTATAACAAAGAAGGCTTTGACGTTGTTAACCACTTCACATACTCCATTTGCGGCGACGGCGACTTGATGGAAGGCATCTCCCATGAAGCAGCTTCCTTTGCAGGTCACTTAAAGCTGGGCAAATTGGTTGTTCTGTATGATTCGAATGATATCTCCCTGGACGGAGCACTTGACCTGTCCTACTCCGAAAGCGTTCAAAAACGTTTCGAAGGATACGGCTGGCAAGTTCTTCGCGTTGAAGACGGCAATGATCTGAATGCTTTGTCCAAAGCAATCGCTGAAGCACAAGCAGAAACAGGCAAACCAACTTTGATCGAAGTGAAAACCGTTATCGGCTACGGCAGCCCTAACAAAGGCGGCAAAGGCGGACATGCTGGTCCTCACGGTTCCCCGCTGGGTGCTGACGAGACGAAATTGACGAAGCAATTCTATGGTTGGAATGACGAGCATCAATTCCATGTACCGGACGAAGTTCGCGCTCATTTCGCAGAAGTGAAGCAAAACGGCGAGAAAGCAAACGCAGCTTGGAACGAGCAGTTCGCAGCTTACAAAGCGGCGCATCCAGAGCTTGCAGCTCAATTCGAGCTTGCTACTTCCGGTCAATTGCCTGAAGGCTGGGATGCTGACCTTCCTAAATATACAACGGCTGACAACGCGGTATCGACCCGCGTAGCTTCGGGTAATGCCCTGAACGGCCTTGTGAAAAACGTGCCTAACCTGGCTGGCGGTTCCGCTGACCTGGAGAGCTCGACAATGACCCACCTGAAAGGTTTGGCACAATTCAAACCGGGCAGCTACGACGGCCGCAACATCTACTATGGTGTTCGTGAGTTCGGTATGGCTGCAGCAATGAACGGCATGAGCCTGCATGGCGGTATGAAAGTATTCGGCGGTACGTTCTTCGTATTCACCGACTACCTGCGTCCTGCTATCCGTCTTGCCGCTATCATGAAACAACCGGTAACTTATGTTCTGACGCATGACTCGATCGCGGTTGGCGAAGACGGTCCTACGCATGAACCAATCGAGCAATTGGCTTCGATCCGCATCATTCCTGATCTGACTGTTATTCGTCCTGCTGATGCAAACGAAACTTCGGCAGCTTGGGCTTATGCAGTTGAGAACCAAAGCAATCCGGTAGCGCTTGTTCTGACTCGTCAAAACTTGCCGATCCTGGAAGGCACAGTGTCCGGCTCCCGTGAGAATCTTAAACGCGGTGCATACGTTGTATCCGATGCAGCTAACGGTGCTCCGCAAGCTCAAATTCTTGCTACGGGTTCCGAAGTTCAGCTTGCTGTTGCCGCTCAAAAAGCGCTTGCTGAAGAGGGCATTCAAGTTCGTGTAATCAGCATGCCAAGCTGGGATCTGTTCGATAAGCAAGATCAAGCGTACAAAGATTCCGTTATTCTGCCTGAAGTTAAAGCTCGCGTTGCTGTAGAAATGGCTCATCCGTTCGGTTGGGATCGTTTCGTTGGCGACAAAGGCGTAGTTATCGGTATCGACCGCTTTGGCGCATCCGCACCTGGCGACCGCGTGATCAAAGAGTACGGCTTCACTGTTGAGAACGTTGTAAGCAAAGTGAAATCGGTACTGTAAATTAAAAAGCTATTTGGCGTAGAGGAGCTAACCATACAATGTCGCAATTTGAAAATGTAACGGTTGTCAAAGAAGCTAATGTTTACTTTGACGGTAAAGTAACTAGCCGCGCTGTTCTGTTCGCAAACGGCACGAAAAAAACGCTTGGCATTATGCTTCCAGGCGACTATGAGTTCGGCACGGATTGCATTGAAATTATGGAAATCCTGGCTGGCGACCTGAAAGTACAGCTTCCTGGTGAAACAGAATGGCTGCATATTCAAGGCAAAGGTGAATTCACTGTTCCGGCTAATACCAAGTTCAAGCTTCAAGTAGCGGCTGTATCTGACTACTGCTGCTCTTACATCTACGAATAGCATTGATTGAAAAGGCTGTGCCGCTCTTATGCGGCACAGCCTTTTCTCTGCCCTGCGAATGGCAGGAGCCAGGGGAGGCAGCAGCCTTTAAGAGGAAAAAGCCGACTTGCAGAGGGCTGGAGGGAAACGAGTAGGCATGGGGATGCCAAATAAGAGGAAAAAACCGACTTACAGAGGGTTGGCGGTGGACGAGAGGGCATGCGGATGCCAAATAAGAGGAAAAACCCGACTTGCAGAAGGCTGGCAGTGGATGAGAGGGCATGCGGGGGAACGAGGGGCCAGAGCAGCCATACATACTGGCAAACAACAAACAAGCCCCTCATGAGGAGGGGCTTGAGATCTATTCAAATTAATTGCTATTGCCAATCTTACGGCCGATCCATTGCTCGTAGGCTTGCGTTACGCTGCTCATGTCAAGCTCTCCGAGTCCCATGGAATCTCCGACCTGGAACAGGCTCTTGGCTGCTTCGAGCATCGGTGTAGGTACCTTCAGGCTATCTGACAATACGGAAGACAAGCGGAGGTCCTTCAGCATAAGTGCAAGGGAGAACTGGACGTCATAGTCGCTTGCGAGAATCTTCTCGCCCTTCAGCTCAGCTGTTCGGCTTGCCGCGCCGCCGGATTGCACGAGCTCAAAAAATGCGCTGCCGTTGATTCCGCCGCTTGCTGCGATTGCCATACCTTCGGCAAGTGCCGCCATATTGATGCCAACAATGGTATTATGGGCAAGCTTGGCGGTTGCACCGCTGCCGTTAGCCCCCATATGTATGATTTTGCGTCCCATGGCGAGAAGGATGTCCTCCACGCTTTTGAGCGCTGCCTCCGTGCCGCCAACCATAAAGGTCAATGTGCCGCCTTCTGCAGCAGGCTTGCTTCCGGTAACCGGAGCATCGATGAATACCGCCCCTTTGGATTCTGCCGTCGACGCCAGCTCCAAAGCCAAAGAAGGGGAGATTGTGCTGCTGTCAATAAGGGTTGTACCCGAACCCACTGCGCCGAAAATACCATTGTCACCAAAATAGACTTCGCGGACCGCTGCGTCATTACTGATCATCGTAATTACAATTTCCGAGTCGCGAACGGCATCGGCAGGGGTTGCGGCTTCCTTCGCGCCGCACTGAATCAATTCGCCGGCTTTTCCGGCTGTCCGGTTGTAGACGGTAACTTCAAAACCGCTGCGAAGCAGGTTCGCAGCCATGCCATAGCCCATAACGCCAAGGCCGATAAATCCGATTTTTTTCATATACAGTTCCCTCCTGTGTATCTTTGGATTCTAAGTTGTATCTTACCACATCAGAAAAGTAGAAGTTTTTCTCCTATCATAGCTTAGAATTAAGCGGAATGAAACATGCTTCGCTGTCAAAGAAAGGCGAGCCGATTCACCTTGTTAGGCTGAATTATGCATCAAGCTATAAAAGCTTTTACTAATCATTATAGATAATCTTCATACCTTTTTCATGGTTTAGTCGCTTGTTTTTCAAATCTAAATCCGATATTCTAAAGGCTAAGACAAGCAGGTTATTGAAAAACATTATCAGGGAGGCCTTTTTTCAATGAGTAAAACAGTAAAATTCGATTACACAAAAGCACTTGGCTTTATTGGTCAACATGAGATTGATCATCTGACAGAACAAGTTCGTATCGCTCATGAACAATTACATAACGGTACTGGCGCAGGCTCCGACTACCTTGGCTGGATTGACCTGCCTAGCAATTATGATAAGGAAGAATTCGCGCGTATCAAGCAATCGGCTGAGAAAATCCAATCCGATTCCGAAGTGCTCGTTGTTATTGGCATCGGCGGTTCTTACCTCGGCGCACGCGCAGCAATTGAGATGCTCTCGAACTCCTTCTACAACCTGCAAACCAAAGAGCAACGCAAGACGCCTCAAGTTCTGTTCGCTGGCAACAACATCAGCTCCACTTATGTGACTCATCTGCTTCAACTGCTTGAAGGCCGTGACTGGTCGATCAACGTGATCTCCAAGTCCGGTACAACAACAGAGCCTGCAATTGCCTTCCGTATTTTCCGTGAAGCGCTGGAGAACAAATACGGTAAAGAAGCAGCACGCAAACGGATCTACGCAACTACCGACCAAGCCAAAGGCGCTCTGAAAAAGCTGGCGACCGAAGAAGGCTACGAGTCGTTTATTATTCCTGACGATGTAGGCGGACGTTACTCCGTGCTGACTGCGGTAGGCCTGCTGCCAATCGCTGTTGCCGGCATCGATATCGACGCGATGATGCAAGGCGCTGCTGACGCATCGAAAGAATACAGTAACCCGAACCTTGCCGAGAACGAGGCTTATCAATATGCTGCAGCACGCAACGCCTTGTACCGTAAAGGCAAAGTAACGGAAATTCTCGTCAACTACGAGCCTAACCTTCACTTTGTATCCGAGTGGTGGAAACAGCTCTTCGGCGAAAGCGAAGGCAAAGACTACAAAGGGATCTATCCGGCATCTGTTGACTTTTCGACAGATCTGCACTCGATGGGTCAATTCATTCAGGAGGGCAACCGTAACATCTTCGAAACGGTTATCCAAGTGAATGAAGTAGCTGAGCACATCACAATCGGCAACGATCCTGCCGACCTTGACGGACTGAACTTCCTCACAGGCAAAACGATGGATTTCGTTAACAAAAAAGCATTCCAAGGTACGCTTCTGGCTCATACAGATGGACAAGTACCTAACTTTATTGTTAACATCGCCGACACAACACCATACACGTTTGGTTACATGGTGTACTTCTTCGAGAAAGCCTGCGGCATCAGCGGCTACCTGCTGGGTGTGAATCCATTCGACCAACCGGGCGTTGAAGCGTACAAACGCAATATGTTCGCGCTGCTTGGTAAACCAGGCTACGAGAAAGAAAAAGCTGAGCTCGAAGCTCGTCTGTAATGCTGGAGCGTTATTCTACAGTTAGAGGTCCGGGCAGCGAAGAGATCGTCATCAAGAAATCCCGTTTTATCGGCTATGCAAAGCCGGTGGAGACAGAGGAGGAAGCCGTTCAGTTCATCGACGAGATCAAACGGCTTCACCGCAGTGCGACTCATAACTGCTCGGCTTATGTGGTCGGGGAACGCGATCAGCATCAGAAAGCCTCCGATGACGGTGAACCAAGCGGAACGGCCGGAAAGCCGATTCTGGAGGTCATCAAGCATAAAGGGTTAAAAAATGTAGCCGTCGTTGTAACCCGTTATTTCGGCGGTATCATGCTTGGGGCCGGCGGACTTGTCCGTGCCTATACCGATGGCGCTGTAGCCGGGATTGAAGCCGCTGGTGAAATCGTGCAGGTACTGCATCGCGAAGTGTTTGTAGATGTGGACTATACTTGGTACGGCAAGGTAGAGAATGAGCTCCATGGACGGGGAACGCGTCTTGGCGGAACCGAATTTACGGACCGTGTTATTGTAAAATGCCTGCCAGTTGTGTCGGAGGCGGAGAGCTTTATCGCATGGATCACCGATTTGACGCAAGGACAGGCGGTTATTACAGAGGGCGAAGAGGTCTACTATATTGAAGGTGAATAAAAAAAGCCGCATGTTGTCTTGGTTTCAAGACAATATGCGGCTTTTTCCCTATCTTCTATACTAAAAATGGACAGTCCATTTGCGCAGAAAATGTAAAAATGGGATTGACTAGACCAGTTGTTGTCTGCTAAATTTATAATACCAAGTGAGTTAATAGGAATTGTGTTGAATAATTTATTATGATTACAATGAATCAGCAAACACCTGCGGCTCGAGCCGACGGTTTGGAGGTCATTAGCAGCATGAATGTCATGTTTCGCAGCAAGTGGTGGAGCTTTGGATTTCGAAGCGCGATTATGCTCTACTTTTTCGTCTTAATTGTACTTCCCATTATCGGAATTTATTCGCAGTCGGTTTCCAGTGGTTTCATACCTTTCTGGGAGAGTGTATCAGATCCTCTTGCATGGAAAGCCGTGCTCTTGACTATCAAGCTGGCGCTTATTGCAACCGTCATTAATGTGATGCTAGGTTCCATGATCGGTTGGGTGCTCATCAGGTACCGTTTTCCGGGAAGAAGGATCTTGAACAGCTTGGTTGACCTGCCGTTTGCTCTTCCGACAGCCGTTACCGGGCTTATGATCTTGCTTCTGCTGGGTCCAGGCAGTTTTGTGGGAGAGCTTGCTTCCAAGATGGGCTTCGAAATTGTATTCCATCAGCCGGCTATCATCATAGCGATGGTCTTTGTTACCTTTCCATTTGTTATCCGAGCTGTACAGCCTTTACTTGAGGAGATTGACAAGTCGGAAGAGGAAGCCGCCTACACAATGGGGGCTACCAAGCTCCGTACATTCTTCAGCGTGATTTATCCTTCTATGCTGCCGGGAGTAATCAGCGGCGCGATGCTGGCTTTTTCAAGAGCGCTGGCGGAATTTGGCGCTGTTGTGCTTGTAGCAGGCAATATTCCAGGCAAGACGCTGATTGCCGCCGTTTATATTTTCGGAGAAATCGAAAGTGACAATCCGCAAGGGGCCGCAGCAGTGTCTGTATTGCTGCTGACGCTTTCTTTTATCATTTTATGGACGGTCAACCTGATTCAATCTAGGAGGCCGGGAAAATGACCATTAGACGAACGTGGATTGGCCTTACTTATATTGTTTTTACTTTACTGCTCATTATTCCGCTTATTGAAATATTCACAGGCTCATGGGCGGACGGCTGGAGCGGCTTTGCCGAAGGCTTGACCCGGAAGCAATCGCTTCATGCCCTTCAGATGACAGCTATTATCGTCGTCGTTGTTACTGCCATCAACACCGTATTTGGTGTCATGCTTGCGCTTTATCTGGTCCGCGCCCATTGGATCGGCCCACGCATGAAGCGGCTCCTTAACAGTATCGTCGATCTGCCGTTTGCTGTATCGCCTGTCATTGGCGGTTTAATGATTGTTCTTTTGTTAGGTCCCAATACGGTGATTGGCTCCTTCTTTGAGGATTCAGGCTTTAAGGTAGTATACGCGCTGCCGGGGATGATTCTTGCTACCCTGTTCGTCACGTTCCCTTTGATGGTGCGTGAAGTGCTGCCGGTGCTTCAGGAGATTGGCGCCCAGCAGGAGGAGGCAGCATCAACACTTGGTGCTTACTCATGGTATACGTTCTGGAAAGTAACCTGGCCTTCGATCCGCTGGGGTGTGATCTACGGCGTTGTCCTTACGGTCGCAAGAACGCTAGGTGAATTTGGCGCGGTCCTGGTCGTTTCAGGAAACATTATGAATAAGACGCAGACAGCAACAACGCTCGTGTATCAGGATGTGGAGAACTTTAACGTAGTGGAAGCTAATGGTGTAGCTTTGGTGCTTGCGGTGTTCTCAGTTGGCCTTCTCCTCTTAATGGAATGGGCGAAAAAACGAAAGGAAGTGCATTAAGCCATGCATATTGAAGTTCGTAACCTTAACAAAAGCTTTGGCGATTTCCATGCCGTGCAAGATGTCAGCTTTGAGATTGAAAAAGGTCATTTGATCGGGCTTCTTGGACCAAGCGGCGGCGGTAAAACATCGATTCTTCGTATGCTGGCTGGCCTTGAAACGCCAACTTCGGGCGATATCATTTTCCACGGCAAGCGGGTGAATGATTTGCCGCCGCAAGAGCGGGGAATCGGCTTCGTATTCCAGAACTATGCATTGTTTAAGCATATGACCGTATATGATAACATCGCTTTCGGGCTGAAGGTAAAGAAACAGTCCAAAGAACAAATCCGCGAGCGTGTATCGACTCTGGTTGAGCTTACCGGCCTTAAAGGCTTCGAGCACCGTTATGTGCATCAGCTGTCCGGCGGTCAACGCCAGCGTGTTGCTTTTGCCCGCGCGCTCGCTCCTGAGCCGCAGCTGCTGCTGCTCGACGAGCCTTTTGCGGCGATTGATGCGAAGATCCGTACCGAGCTCCGTACTTGGCTGAAAGAGATGATTGAGCGTGTTGGCATTACGTCCATCTTCGTTACTCATGACCAGGATGAGGCCATTGAAGTGGCAGACGAGATTATGATCATCGGCAAAGGCAGACTCGAGCAGAAGGGTACGCCATGGGAGATTTATAAAAATCCGCAAACACCGTTTGTGGCAAGCTTTATCGGTGAATCCACGATTGTGGAAGATATTAAAGTCTTAAAGGGTTTTGACGCCGCGTTAGCCTATCCGGGGACAAAAGCGCTCATCCGCCCTGAATATATCGAGATTGGCAAGCCGGGCGAGATCCGCCTGCAGTCCGCGACCGTAAATGCAACGGTAAAAGCTTTGCATTTCCGCGGCAGTGAATGGATGGTGGAGCTGCTTGTTGATAATGTGAAGCTTATTACGTACCATTCGCTGGAGAAGGAAGTATTGCAGCCCGGTGAGCAGGTTAGCGTGCTTGTCCATCGCGCTTATCTCTTTAACGATAACGACAGCTGGATTATGGAGAACAGTCTGAAAGTTGACCCAATGCCTGTTCATATCTAAAGATACCAGCAGAAAGAGTTGTATACGAACATGAATATAAATCGAAGAGCAAGCCGGCAGATTGCTATGCTGCTCCTTGCCGTAGTACTGCTGATCACAGCGGGATGCGGCAAGGAGGAACGCAAATCACCTGCTGAGTCTACCGCACAAGACGGTGATGTAACGCTTGTCATCGGTGCCTACTCCGTGGTGAAGGATGCGTTCAGCGAGCTGCTGCCGCAATTCCAGGCCTATTGGAAAGAGCAGACAGGTCAGAAGGTTGTATTCCAGGAATCCTATGAAGCCTCAGGGACACAAGCCCGGGCAATTGCGGGAGGCTTCGAGGCCGATGTCGCGGTGTTGGCGATGGAAGGCGATCTCGATAAGATCTCGGATGCGGGCTTCATTACGCAGGATTGGAAAGCCCAGCCGAATCAAGGCCTAATTACGAAATCGATTGTTGTACTCGGTACAAGAGAAGGCAATCCGAAGGGGATTAAGGATTGGGATGATCTCACTCGTAAAGACGTGAAGGTTCTTTATCCGAATCCGAAAACCTCCGGCGGCGCGCAATGGGATATTAACGCGATTTACGGAGCTGGGCTGAAGAAGTCGGAAGAAGAAACAGGGACCAAAGACCCGGAATTCGCCAAGCAATATCTGGAGTCAATTCATAAGAACGTGGAATCGCTTGATAAGAGCGGCCGTGCCTCTATGGCAGCATTCGAGTATGGCGTAGGCGATGTTATTGTGACCTATGAGAATGAATTGCTTGCCCGTGTTATGAACGGCGTGAAGTATGATATCGTTGTTCCGAAGAACACGATCCTGATTGAGAATCCGGCAGCTGTAGTAGATAAGAACGCAGATAAACATGGTACGCGCAAAGTAGCGGAAGCGTTTATCTCGTATCTGCAAAGCGAAGAAGCGCAGCGTACGTTCGTGAAATATGGCTTCCGTTCGGTGGATGAGAAGATAGCGCAAGAGTCGAAGGACAAGTATGCTGTACCTGAAGGATTGTTTGATATTAGTTATTTGGGCGGCTGGAAGGAAGTCCGACAGAATCTGTATTCGAAGAAAGGCATCTGGTATCAGGTGCTCGCAGGAATTTAAAGCTACAGCAAAAACCTCCACTGGCTGCTTCCCAATGGAGGTTTTTGCTGTACTTAGGTTTTCTCACTTTGCAGCAGGCTGCAATACGAATTTCTCAATGACATGGCGCACGCCTTCTTCATTATTCGTAAGCGTGATATAGTCCGCAATTTCCTTCAGCTTAGGAGTTGCGTTGCCCATTGCAACGCCAAGGCCTGCAGCTTCAATCATCTCATGATCATTCCAGGCATCGCCAATGGCAATGGTCTGATCAAGCGTGCAGCCCAGATGCTCAGCCATAAAGCGGAGCGCATGACCTTTGGTGCCTTCCTTGTGCATGAACTCCAGATAATGCGCTTTGGATTTCGTAATATGGACCCGGTCGCCAATTATCGGCTTTAGCTGTTCGGCAAGCTGATCCAGATAAGCAGGCTCGTCAATGATCAGCAGCTTGTTATTTGGCTTCTCCAGCAATGCTTCGAAATCTTCCGCTACGACATACGGGATATTGGTTAATGTCGAATACTTGATGGCTTTGTCATTGGCTTCTTTCACATATAAAATATCATCCGCATACAGCTGCAGATGCAGGCCATGCTCCTCGGTAAAGGCATACAGCTCTTTTGCCGCATCCTGCGGTACGCAGCGCTCATACAGCACTTGTCCGTCCAGAAGGGTTTTAACAAGCGAGCCCTGATACGTAATGATCGGGACATTCAGTTGGATTTGATCCGCAATTTTTTTCGCGGAAGCGTACATCCGTCCGGTTGCCAGAGTAACCGTCACTCCTTGCGCAATAGCGGCCGCCATCGCTTTTTTTGTACCTTCCGTTACAATTAACTCATTATTAAGAAGCGTATCATCAACATCGATTGCAATTAATTTATACATGTTCTCTCTCCTGTCTCTATTCGTACAATTCCCAAAGCTAGGTTGATTGTAGCGAAAAATAATGCTTGGTTCAAGCCTAATCAAGCTATACACCGTCACTATATTTGCTCCGCAGACCCGAAATAAGCTACAGTAGAAGACAGAACGATCAGTCATAGTCAGGAGTGACCTTAAGTGAAAGAATTCTCGAATGAGGCAGCGAAGCAGCGAATNATTACGCTGGCAATTCTGGGTGCNTTATTATTTACGATTATCGGATTTATTCTTGGCTGGNTTTGGATGGAGGTACGGTANCCGATGCTGAAAGAGCCTGCATTCCGCAACTTCACGGTATCTTATAACACGATTCTGGATAAATACTTAAACGGCGCGAAGTCGGAGGAGCTTATTAACGGGGCTTCACAAGGCATGCTTGCTTCGCTGGGTGATCCTTATTCCAGATATTTGATCAAGGAGCAGGGCAGCGCGTATACGCAAGGCTATGAAGGCGAATTTTCCGGTGTCGGCATTACGCTTCAGGAAGCAGACGGCAAGTTTATCGTAGCCAGCATTACAGAAGGAGCACCGGCCGAGCGCGGAGGTGTCCACGCAGGGGATGAGATTGTAGGTGTAAACGGGACCTCCATTAAAGGGAAAGCCTATGATGATATTATAACAATTCTTCGCGGCGATGTCGGAACAAAGGTAAAGCTGACTCTGCAGCGCGGAGGAGAAGCCAAGCCGATTGAGGTAGAGCTCACGAGGGAAGCGATTGCTGTACATACCGTAACATCGGAGATGCTTAGCGGAGGAATTGGGCATGTCACGATCTCGAAGTTCGGCGAGAAGACCGATGATGAGTTCAAGACCGAGGTGGAGAAGCTGCAAAAAGAAGGAATGACAAAGCTGCTGCTTGATCTTCGTTCCAATCCCGGCGGTCTGCTGCAATCTACGATTCAGATCGCGAACATGCTTGTGCCTAAGGATAAAAATATTCTTGAGGTTGTCTATAAGAACAACAGCAAGACGATTACTTATCGTTCGAAGCAAGAAAAACCGTGGACGATTCCAATCGTGGTTCTTGTAAACGGTCAGTCTGCAAGTGCCAGCGAGGTGCTGACCGCTGCACTGAAGGAATCCGCAGGCGCAACGGTTGTTGGGGAGAAGACCTTTGGCAAAGGGATTGTCCAGACCTTCCAGCAGTTTAAAGACAAATCGGTTCTCAGTCTTACGGAGGCACAGTGGAAAACACCGGGCGGTACATGGATTCATAAGCAGGGTGTAACGCCGGATGTGACCGTTGCCTTGCCTGCTTTTGCAAGCCTCAGCCAACTCCCGTTCGGAACGGAGCTTAAGACCGGAAGCTATGGGGAGAGCGTCAAGACGCTCCAACTGATGCTGCAGGAGCTTGGGTATACGCCTGTAGGGGATATTGGTTTGTTTGATGAACGGACGGCAGATGCGCTAAGCCGCTTCCAAAAGGATGAGGAGCTGGAAGTGACCGGGAAATTTAATGATAGTTCAGGTTACCGGATTCTCGAGCTGCTGAGCGATAAGCTGAAGGAAGAGGATACGCAGCTGCACAAAGGAATCGAAATTTTGAATAGTAAGTAAGTCTGGCGTATTCGCTATTGACAACGGGAATGATAATTATTATCATTTGTAATGAGAAAGTATTACACCGTTGCGTTGCGAGGTGAGCCGGCTTGAAGAAGATCAAATATTGTACCCGGAATTTGAAGAATGGGACGAAGCCTGTTTATAAGGCGATGAAGGCCAAATATCCGGATATCAAGATGAAGAAGAAAGATTGCCTTGGAAACTGCAGAACCTGCAAGCACGAGAGCTTTGTGATGATCAAATCCAAGAGCATTTGTGCGTCCAGCCCGGACCAATTGTATAAGCAATTGAAGAAAATGATCGGATAATCAAATATTTTGGATAATTTTGCATGGGACGGCTTTTGCCGTCCTTTCTCTTTGTGTTAGAATAATACCAAACTAGAAAAAGAGGTGCATAAGCGATGAATGATAACTTAGCAGCAGCGCTCAATGAGCAGATGAATTTTGAATTTTATTCGGCGCATGTGTATCTTGCAATGGCAGCATATTGCTCCGGCGAAAGTCTCGATGGTTTCGCGAACTTCTTCATTATTCAGGCCGAGGAAGAACGATTCCATGGTATGAAAATATACAAATTCCTGAACGACCGCGGACGCCGTGCTGCACTTTCTGCTCTTGGCGAACCGAAGAACGAATATGCATCGATGCTGGATGCTTTCGAGCATGGCTATGCGCATGAGCAGCAAAATACGAAGCGTTTCTACAACCTGGCGGATATCGCGCTGAATGACCGCGAGCATGCGACAATGTACTTCCTGAAATGGTTCATTGACGAGCAGGTTGAAGAAGAAGCATTGTTCGATAACATTATCCAGAAGCTGAAGCGGATCGATAAGGACAGCAACGCTTTCTATATGCTGGATGCGGAATTCGCGCAGCGTACGTTCGTGGCGCCGGCAGAATAATAGACAGCATGAAGAAACGGGACCTGGCAGCATAACTGACGGGTCCCGTTTTTATTTCGCAAGGAGGGTGTTCATTTGTTTCTGGCTCAGCGGATATTGGGATTTGCGGCTGTTTTCATCGGACTAATTATGATGTTCATTGGAGCTTTCTGGCAAGGATCGGTTGTTGCCTTTGCAGGCTTTGTACTTGCATCCCTCGCAGAGATTGTTCTTATGCAGCGAGACACGTATGTCCTGGCATTAGGATTGCCGTACAAGAATGAACAAATTAATCTAATTATTAAGCGCAGTACGCCAGTGAAGGTGTTCTCTTCCGGCTTAAGCATCCATCCATTTGACGGTACTGCTTACCCGCTGCTTCAGCTTCATGGAGAAGCTTATTTACGGGCCAAGGCCTTTGTTTCCTACATCGAGCAACATGAAATGGAATACCGGTTTGTCTTTCCGGACGTTGACCCCGTACTCCTCGTATGTGAGCCCCGTTGCAGAAAAGGCAGCAGCTTATTTCAGTTTAATGACCATGTATTCGTCAAACTGTCGGCGCTTCCCCTTGATGTTCATCGGGAGGGCGATCGGCTTCGGATTGAAGTCGCATCCAGTCGGCATTAGCTATAAGCGTTGATGATAAAAGAAGATACCGCCGCGGGTTTGCCGCGGTAATAAGCCGGGGAGCTGATATACAGCTCCTCTTGTGCTCTTGTGACAGCTACGTAAGCGAGCCGCCGTTCTTCCTCCATAGCGGCTTCCGCGATATTGTCGCCAGCCTGAATGGCGCTCCTGTCGCTGTTCTTCTCAGCGGTGATCGCCGAGCTATGGGGCAGTATCCCTTCGGACACGCCGCATACAAAGACGACCGGAAATTCGAGGCCTTTAGACTTATGAATGGTCATAAAGTTAACCGCATCGGCGTTGCTGCTATCGAGCTTCATCTGCTTCATCTCTTCATGCTTTGCGGCAATCTCGTCGATAAAAGCAAGAAAAGCTGAAATGCCGTCAAACCGCTTGGCCGATGCCTCAAGCTCATCCAGCATTTCCTTCAAGGAATCCTTATGCTCGGTTAAAGCCGGGCCGCTCTTGTTTGCTTCGATAAACTGATCGTAGAATTCAATACGCAGCCGGCGGATAGCGGCCTCGGGCTTCAGCTTTTCCAGGGAACGGATTAATTTGATCCGTTCTTTTATTTTCTCCTGATGGAAAGACTTAATATCAGGGAAACGGGTCAGGTGGATCAGCGGCCATTTCTTAGGCTGCTTCTTATCCTCGTTCCAGATAAAAGCCATGGCTTGATCCGGACGGACATACATCGTGGCGAGCATTGCTTCCATGGCATCGAAATTACGGCGGTCAACGGATAGCCGTAGATGGGCGATAACGGGCTTAATGACCCATTGCTCATACAAGGATTCGCCGCTGCCGTAATCGATAAACGGCACTTGCCGGATGACCAGTTGATCAAATACCGCCCGGCTGCTGCTGGCCGTCCGGAACAGAATGGCAAAATCACGGAATAAGCGGCCCTTTTTCTCCTTCTGCTGGAGCAGTGTATTAACGATTAGATCCGCTTCATCGTCGCTGTTGCCAGGTCTTGCGTACACCGGGGGAAGGCCATGGGGCTTTGCTGTCAACAGTGTTTTGCTCCGCCGCAGTTTATTATGACGGATTACCGCATTCCCAAGGCCAACGATGCCGGAGCCGGATCGGTAATTGACGTCGAGTATGATGTTTTGGGCGCCGGGGAACTGCTTCTCGAAGTTCAGGATATATTCATTGCGCGCTCCGTTAAAGGAGTAGATCGTCTGATCATCATCACCGACCACCATCAGATTCCGGTGCGGCTGAACGAGCAGCTTGATGATCTCGTATTGAATCGTATTTGTATCCTGGAACTCGTCAATCATGATGTAACGGAACCGATTCTGCAGCATGGCGAGCAGATTCTCGTCCTGCTTCAGCAAGTGATAGGCTTCGAGCAGCATATCGTCATAATCGATCAGATCGGCCTCCCGTTTCCATTCTTCATAACGGGTAAAGATAAGCTTAAGCTGCCGCTCCTCTTCCGTCTTCTCCGGGAGGTCGGGGACGGTTATCATTTGCATTTTATACGAGGATAGCAGGGTAATAATGGTTTCCGGCTGGTATGTTTCATGTAAATTCCGCTCCCGAAGCAGCCGCTTGAAGTAAATTTGCTTGCGTCCGGTTTCGCCCAGGATATTCTGCTTATACCCGCGTCTGCGGAGCAGGAGCAGGCAGAAAGAATGAAACGTACGTGCTTCGATACGGGAGGCCGCTGCTACCCCAATATTCGGCAATGCAGCGATTCGAAGCTTCATCTCATCGGCCGCTTTTTTGGAGAAGGTCATGAGCAGCAGCTGCTGGGGCTGAATGCCGCGAACCAATAACATATACCCGGTCCGGCAGACCAGGACGGAGGTTTTGCCTGAGCCTGCGCCGGCGAGTGTCAGAATTGGGCCGTCAATATGGCGGACAGCCGCGATCTGCCGCTTATTCAGCCGAATTCCCCGGCTTTCCAGGGTCCGGAAATAAAAGGCGTCTTTATCAGAGGCCGGCACCAGTTGCTCGCTTGTATCCGCGGAAGCATGCTCGGCAGGCGCAACATTTTTATTCACGACGCCATACGGGCGTTTGTAATAGATTTTATTGTTGGAATTTGCTCCATTATTCATTGTTTGTAATCACCTGTTGTCGATTATAGCATGATAGAATGGATGTTCGTACGTTAAACGATAATTATTAATATTTGGAGAGGAAAGTGACAGCATGATTGGACCGGCGAGCAAGGAAGATGTGGAGCAAGTGATGCCGCTCCTGCATGAAGCGATCGGCAATATCGCCTGTTCGCTTGCGGGAGTAGACGATGAGGCAGAAGCGATGCGGGTTTTGGCTGATTTTTATAAGGAAGAGGATAACCGGGTCAGCTACAGGAATGTGATTGTAGACAAAAGAGATGATGTTGTTGCAGGTATCCTGGTCTGTTATGCCGGGGATAAGGCAGAGCAGCTGGATCAGCCTCTTATTGAACGCGTGAAGCGGGTAACGGGACTTGCTGATTATTCGATCCTGACGGAAGCCCGGCCAGGCGAGTTTTATTTGGATTCCATTGCGGTCCATGCCTCGTTCCGCAATCAAGGAATTGCCAAGACGCTTATCGCGGCATTCGAGCAGGAGGCCGTGAAGCAAGGCTGTAATCAGGTCTCGTTGATCGTTGAGGAATATAATGACCAGGCACGTATGCTCTATGAAAAAATGGGCTATAAGGAAGATGGTGAGTTAATTATAAGCGGGCATCGCTATACAAGAATGGTAAAGACTAACTCCAGTGAATAATGATGAGGAAAGAAGGAATGCGGCGAGTTATGTCGAAAATGTAGAACCGGCGTAATTATTAAACGTAACGGGTGATACATAATGAACCTAATCCATTCCGCTTGGAGTACCCCGACTTTTAGTTGTGAAGATTTGCAGCCGTCCGAGATCGGCATGGTGCAGGAGCTCTACATGGCAAGTGCGCCGGTTGCGTTATGGGACGGGAAAGAGCATGATCCCGATTATATCGAGCGTTCCTATCAGGAAGGCATACTGCCGGAGGGCGGCGTAAAGGAACAGTTCCGGATTCAGACTGTCAGGCTGAAAACAACTGGAGAAATCGTTGGTTTCATTAGCGTATATCATGGCTATCCGCAGTCCGACTCGCTTTATTTGGCCATGATGTGCATTAGCGGAGATTTTCAGAATCAGGGCTACGGCCAGGAAGTGATGAAGCATTTTCTGCTCGAAATCGGGCTGCTGGGTTATTCCGAGATCAGGGTTAATGTCTCGCTTCGCAATTGGGCGGGTTTGCGATTCTGGACCAAATCCGGCTTTAACCGGATCAGCGGCATATTTGGCGACACGGAATTTTCAGAAGGCAAATTCGCGGATATCGAGCTGATTAACCGATGGTGATAATCTGAGAAATTTTAGTTATCATTGTGTAATGATTATAACTATGTTAAGATTATAATTATTCTAAATTATAATCATTCTAAATAAGATGTTAATACAACGTATAATGAAGCACAGGAAAGGCGGGTGAGCTTTACGATGATCGAGGAACAATTGGAAACGATCAACCGTCAGTTAAGAACAAAAGGTTATAAATTAACACCTCAGCGTGCAGCGACAGTTCGTGTATTGCTGGAGAATGAGAAGGATCATCTGAGTGCAGAGGATGTCTACATGCTGCTCAAGCGCAGCAATCCGGATATCGGTCTTGCAACGGTTTATCGTTCTCTGGAGCTTCTGAGCGAGCTGCATGTGGTGGAAAAAGTGAATTTTGGCGATGGTGCGACACGTTACGATCTTCGCAGCACGGATCAGGAGCATCATCATCATCATCTGATTTGCACCGAATGCGGCACAGTTGAGGAGATTAAGGATGACTGGCTGCTTCCGATGGAGAATCGGATTGCGAAGGAATTTGGATTTAAGGTTTTGGATCACCGGCTTGACTTTCATGGGATTTGCAAAGCCTGCAAAAGCAAGGCATCCGGCAATGATCATAAAGCGGTGTCCTAATATAATAAGGAGCCTTTGGAGCGGTAGACCGACCCAAAGGCTTCTTTTTTTCAAAATAAGAAACTATATTTTCACTGCACAACCTTCAAGGGACGGCGCAGCCGGCTATGCTTATCCGCATGGCTTGCCGTTTATGTAGTAGCTGTCCTCGCGGTAAGTGCGGAACGCAACCTCCAGCTCATCAATTCCAATTCGCGCCAGATGCGCAGTGACGGCTTGCGCGAATCGGTCACGGACTGCTTGTCCGCGTTCGAACCAGCCCACCTCAACAAACGGATAGGATTGGCCTTCCGCAAGGCCGCCGAAGATGGCGGTTGTATGAAGGCATTCCATCGTGAAATTATCTGTACCGCATTCGCATATGGAAGCCAGTTCCTCTGCAAGTGCAAGGCTAATTGTTGTCAGCTGCTCTACGGGTACTCCCCGAAACAATAGTTGCGGCATATGTCTGCACCTCTCCTTCATGACTGTCTATCCATTAGATTACCTTGACCGGGCAGCAGATTGCAATGGCGGTTGCAGACTTTGCTGCTCTTGCGTTATCGTAAGAGACAAGCATAGAAGCAGGCCCCTGAGTAAGGGAGCCTGCCGGATTTTAACTGTATTTCAGCCAAATATTGCTCAGGGCAAGAAGCGGCCAAATATAGTTGTTGCTCGCATAATGGACGTAGACACTGCCGGGCAGCGCTCCGCCCGTGGGGTAGCTGTAGGTCCAATCATGACGGTCCAACGACTGCAGGAGCGCTTCGACACCGCGTTCCAGGGCAGGAGTAGGCTTCGGCAATGCGGCCGTCAGACCATCGAGGGCCCACGCAGTCTGGGATGGCGTACTGCTGTTCAAGGGAACGTAACGCCTGACTTTGTCACTGATGCAGGATTCCCCCCAGCCGCCGTCCTCATTTTGCACTTGAAGCAGCCAGTTGACCCCTTTCGTGACCGCCGGATGGTCTTCCGCGATACCTGCAGCCGTAAGTCCTTGAATAGCGGCACTGGTACCATGTACATAAGTAATGCCCCAACGTCCGTACCAGCTTCCATTGCTTTCCTGTTGAGACAGGATCCAGCGGATGGCAGATTCGATCCAGCTGTTGCCTGCATTCATGCCAAGCTCCTGGCCGAGAAACTGCAATGTCCGTGAGGTCAGGTCAACAGTCGAGGGATCTACGGCAATATCCTTGGCTCCGTCAAAAGCGAAAAAGCTGATTGGAAGCCGTGAACCCTGCCGTTCAAAAGCCGGCCAGCCGCCATTGTCGTTCCGCATCGTCAGCACCCAGTTTAATCCCCGCTGCCAGTCCGCCTGAAGCTCGGGTGAGCTTGAGCTGTAAGGCTGGATGGCGCGCAGAGCGGCGGTCGTATCATCGACATCCGGATAAAGGGTATTCACATTAGAGAATCCCCAGCCCCCTGCTGGCGTACCGGGATTGCGGATAGCCCAGTCGCCAAGCTGGGTTTGTTGTCTCTGGCGCAGATAGGCTCCGGCATTCTCCAATGCGGTTGATGTCGGGTTTACTCCTGCTTTGCGCAAGGCATGAACGAGCATGGCGGTGTCCCATACCTCGGAGGAGGCAATCTGCACATGGCTGTTTGCACACATGACAGACCGGATACCGCTTACCATGCGGTGAACTAGAGGTGAGCTTGGCGAATAACCGAGCATAAGAAGCGTCAGAATCATAAACATGGTAGCTGTTGTATACGTAAGCAGCGTGCCGTCCGGTTCGAGACGGTCGAACAGGAACTGAACCGCTTTTTCCTCAGGGGTAGGCGATTCGAACGGAAGCAGCTCCGATAAGGATATGGACCCGATCAAGGCGGCGAGTGCCGCAATCCATGGCGAGTCATTCTCGAACCGCTTCGAGCTGCCTGTAAACAGATCGGACAGATCAGGCATGGAAAGGCTATGCTGTACGAATTGGGCGTTAGCCAGCATAATGATCGGCACGATATGTACGCGGGCATGCCCGGACAAAGAGAACAGATCAATTCCAATCCCATGCTCGGAGAAAAAGACTTCCAGAGGAATACGCATCGACTTTGGCCAGTCCGCCTGCCCTGCTGCGGCGAGAATCGCCTGCGTCAGGAGAGAGCGGATCTTGGACAAGCCGCCCTTGCTGAGGATGAACTGCTTGGCTAGCTGCAGCCGCGGGTCCAACTTGTTCAAAGTACCGGCATAGAGCAGCGCAAAATAAGCTTCGGCAGTTGCATCCAGATTGCCGTCTTCTTCGTCGGGGTATATTTTCCAGGTGCCGCTCGGAAGCTGTTTGCTTAAGATTCGTTGGGCGATCTGCTGTATAAGAGCTTCATCCTGGCTGTAGCCAAGCATTCTCAAAATAATGATAAAATAACTGTCCGGCATTGTGCCGGAATCAAAGCAAAGGCGCCATGCGCCGTCAGATGATTGCAGCTGCAGAAGCTCATTCCGCATTTGTTCGATCCTTGCGCGGATCCGATTCATATCCATAGACCGCATTCATTCCTTTACAACGAAAGTATTGCTGCTTGTTATGTATATGCGAGATCCGGCAGGGAAAAGAAGAACTTTCAAAGTGTCACAGCACCGAGAGGAGATATAAGGAAGATGTACGATATTACGATTGATTTATATAAAAATTGGATCGATACGGTAAAAGAAGTATTCCGCGGATCGGGGCATCCGCTCCCAGGCGATCTTAGCGATACAGAGGTTGCCATTCAGTATTTCCGCCAGACGGCGCAGTCGGATGAGGAGGCTGCAGAGCAGCAGAAACTGAATGAGGAACGGCTTCGCTCTATGCAGCAAACGATACTGGATCATTTCGAATCGGTTGTGCTGCCGGATATTCGGACTCGCACGCGCTACAGAGGCGACCGTTTCTGCTTCCAATGGGTATTCAACAATGGCGAGCATATTGTCGAGGAATATTCGTCTTACCGCATTCCTCTATAAAAAAAGCGGCTGCCCGTTGATTCCGGGCAGCCGCCTCCTATTCATTGCTCATCTGCTTCCTTATAGTGCTCTGCGCAGAAGCCGAGCAGCTCCTGCTCTTCCTCTTCCTCTAATTCAAAGTCGAGCAGCTTCTCCGTAACCCGTTCAATCAGCTCATGCTTGATCAGACGGCCGCCGCCGCTTTCCTCCAAGCTGTACACGGCACGGATATAAATGCCGTTCTTCGAATACAACTCATCTTCTTCATCCAGTTCAATATCAATCAGGAACTCATACCGGCGGCCGGATAAGATGCCGAACGGATCTTTAATAAATTCTACGCTATAGCTTGTAATCTCAAGCATGGTTATCATCCTTTGCTTCTTCTGTTATCTGGTTTGGCTGTTTCGCTTCGGAACGGATTGTAGAACAGCTTAGGAATACCGGTATCAAACTTCATCAATTCCCCGGTTACCGGGTGCTCGAAGGCGAGAATGCGCGCATGCAGGCCAAGCCGTCCAATCGGTTTGGTCCGGGAGCCGTATTTTTTGTCTCCTGCGATAGGATGCCCGATATCCTCCATATGGACGCGAATCTGATTCTTGCGGCCGGTCTCCAGATGGACCTCCAAGAGGGAGAAGGCTTTGCTGGGCTGGAGCAGTTTGTAGTGGGTAACCGCTTGTTGTCCGTCGTTCGGATACGGGCTGGAATACATCTTCAGCGTCTTGCTCTCTTTCAGCCAGGAGGTAATCGTCCCCTCTGTCCGTTTCACTTCGCCTTCAACAAGCGCGACGTAAGATCTTTCCTTCACGATGGTCTGCCACTCTTCCTGCAGCTTCTGCTGCACGGCTTCGCTCTTCGCGAACATCAGCACCCCGGATGTATCGCGGTCGAGACGGTGAACGATGAAGATCCGGTTCTTAGGATCGGCCGTGCGGACATGCGCGGTCAGCTGGCGGTAGGCAGTCAGCTCGGCTTCTTTGTCCGAAGCGATCGTGAGAAGTCCGGCTTCTTTGCTTGCGACAATGACATGATCGTCCTCATGCAAAATAGTAAGCCCGATGAAGGGAATCTTCTCTTGCTCCCGTTCTTTGCGTATAACAACGGTTTGTCCCGGCTGAAGCGGGTAGTTATATTTGGTCTCAACGTGATCGTTCACGTAAACTTGTCCATGCGCAAGCAGCGATTTGACTGAATTGCGGCCCTGGTTCAGATGAGCCAGTAAAAAAGCGAGCAGCTCAGACGCCTCGGTGACGGCAAACGATTTGTTTGGCGCCGGGCTCTTGGTCTGAGGACTCTTGGCCTGACTATTTTTAGCCGGGCTATAGGGTTTCTTTGACATGAATTTAGGTTCCTCCTGCATTGCTTCTTCAAGCTTGACTGCTATCACTATACCATGACAAGGCGGACAAATTCTACGCGGAGGGCTTCACATTCCGTTCATGTTGAGCCGATATAATAAGCGTGGATACTGATTACTCTATGAAACCATTTTCATAGACAAGGACAGGCAGATAGTGTACGATTATTAAATCCATCAATATCACTGGTAATACAGTAAGAATTTGGAGGAAACGGTAAACGTGAAAAGAAAATTAGCTTATACCTTGTTAAGTCCGCTGCTTGCAGCAGGCCTCTTGCTTTCTCCTCTGGCAGCGCCAGACCATGCTGCAGCTGCAGCTGTTCCGGTTAAACTGGCTGCGGCAACCAAGAGCTCGACGATTTCAGTCTATGTCGACGATAAGAAGCTTTCGCTCTCCAAAGCTCCTTATACGAAAAACGGCGTAACCTTTGTTCCGATGCGTGAATTGTTTAAAGCTCTCAATGCCTCGGTAACATGGGAAGAGAAAGCACAAACAATCATTGTGCGGAAGGACTACACATCCATTACGCTAACGATCGGCAACAAAGTGGCCCTCATTAACGGTAAGTCCGTGAAGCTGGATGCAGCGCCTGAGATCAAGAGCAACACGACCTTTGTTCCGGCCCGTTTTGTTGCCGAGTCGCTTGGCGGCACAGTGAAGTGGGATAATGCAGCTCAAGCGGTACGCATCACAACGGATGAATATGAGTGGCAGAAGGAATACGAGCAAGCCCAGGAAGAGCTGAATAACCGCCCGAAATATACACCAGAGCAAATCGTAGATATGTACGATGACAGTGTTGTGACGATTACAACAAACAAGGCGCTTGGCAGCGGTGTAGTGATTGATGACCGTTATGTGCTGACGAATTATCATGTTATTCAGGATGCCGCTTCGGCAACGGTAGTTACCGTTAATAACAAGGAGATCAAAGTGTCCGGCGTAGTCGCCTACAGCAAGGACAATGATCTCGCTGTTATCCAGACGGACCGTTCAATCGGCGCAGCACCGGTCGAGATTGGCTACGGCAGCATGAACGTGAAAAAAGGCGATAAGGTTGTAGCCATCGGAAGTCCGCTTGGTCTTCAGAATACGGTATCTGACGGATTAGTCAGCGGTGTCATCTACATAGGCAAAACCCGTTATATCCAGACCAGCGCCCCAATTGACCATGGCAGCTCCGGCGGAGCGTTGTTTGATGAATACGGCGAGCTAATTGGCATTACATCACGAGGCCTAACCTCTCAAGCGGACCTGAACTTTGCCGTATCGTCGCTGTATGGAGCGATTCTGATGGAGGATCTTCCCGATACGCCTGCAGATAATGTGAAATTCCTTGATCCAACGCTGCCGGATACTCTTGCTGGCGAATCGAATGACAATATTGCGGCTCTGCTGAAAGAGCAATTTGGCACATTCGAGACTGAGCAGGGAGTCGCGGAGCTGAGCAACTGGAAGGTTACGCGGGATTCACAAGGCTGGCTCATGATTACAACCGATATGGATCCTGTGTTCTACACCTATTACGGCGGGCAGACCAAAGAAGAGCTGCGTACCTGGGCAATTAATCTGGCCTATGAGCTGCATCGCATGCTGCCGGATGACAAGATTCAATTCCAGATTTACTACGATCGTACATTTGGCTTTGAACCGCGCGGCTTCGATTCCAGCGAAGTAAAGGCGCTTGGCGATGGAAAATGGCAAGTCCGCTTCCCGATTCTGGATATGCAGTTTAAAGATCAGCTTTATATTAAGGTAAGGGACTAATTCATAATTATAGGCATGAGGCTAATCGAGAGGAGATTATTGCTCCTTGAGGCTAGCCTCTTCTTTTTTACCCGCGTTTTCGGTACAATAGTAGTCACTTGTATGAGAGTAGAAAGAGGTACCGTGATGAAAGTTGTGTTATCTACACTAAATGCCAAATATATTCATACCTCGCTTGCCCTGCGCTGCCTGAAGGCGTACAGCGGCGAGCAATTTGATATGGAAATTGCCGAGTATACGATTAAAGATCCGGTCATGAACATTGTTTCGGATATTTTCTCGCGTAAACCGGATGTTGTTGGCTTCTCCTGTTATATCTGGAATATTGAAGAGACGATTACGGTCATCAATATGCTGCGCAAAATTATGCCGGAAATCAAGATCGTCCTTGGCGGCCCTGAAGTCAGCTATGACACGGAATATTGGATGCAGCGAATTCCGGAGGTTGATTTTATCGTCGTTGGTGAAGGGGAAGAAACGTTCCATCATCTGCTGACGGAGATTGAAGGAGCGGGCAAATACCATATGGTATTTGGCGTCGCTTATCGCAAGCAGCGCGAGGACCGTGTAGACATTCTGGTGAATCCGGGCCGTCCGAAGCTGGATCTGGCGACTTTGCCGTCGCCGCATCGCTTCCAGGAGGATATTCCGCATCTTGGCAGCCGGGTTGTGTATTTCGAGACAAGCCGGGGTTGTCCGTTCAGCTGCCAATTCTGCTTGTCGAGTATCGAGGTTGGGGTCCGTTATTTCGATATGGAGCGGACGAAAGCCGATATTACGTATTTGATCGATTCCGGCGCGAAGCTGATCAAGTTTGTGGACCGTACCTTTAACATCAAGCGGGACTATGCGCTCGAGATGTTCAAATTCCTGATTGAGAACCACCGCGGCTGCATTTTCCAGTTCGAGATTACGGCAGATATTATGCGGCCTGAAGTGCTTGATTATTTGGCGGAGCATGCACCGCCGGGCGTCTTCCGCTTCGAGATTGGCGTCCAATCGACCAATGATCCGACGAATGAAGCGGTACAGCGCCGCCAGAACTGGAAGAAGCTTGTACGGACCGTTACGAAGGTGAAGGAGTCCGGCAAGATCGACCAGCATCTGGACTTGATTGCAGGCCTGCCGCTGGAGAATTATGATACGTTCCGCGGTACGTTTAACGATGTATTCGAATTAGGACCGGAAGAGCTGCAGCTTGGGTTCCTGAAGATGCTTCGCGGCACCGGATTACGCCTTGATGCCGAGAAGTGGGGCTATATTTATATGGATCATGCACCATATGAAATGCTGGGCAATGATCTTATGCCATTTGCCGATATCGTGCGGATCAAGCGTGTAGAGGATGTTCTGGAGAAGTATTGGAATGCGCATCGGATGGACCGTACGCTTAATTATTTGGTCAAAGAGGTATTCCCTTCCGCCTTTGACTTCTTCCAATATTTCGGGGACTTCTGGGAAGGGAGAGGCTGGCAGAAGATCGGTCATCAGCTGGAGGATTTGTTCTCCCGGCTGTGGGCATTCCTCACCGAGTACAAAGCTGGCGCGGCATCCGAGGAAGCGAATAAGCTGGATCTGGATGTTGTGCTTGGCCTCATGAAGTATGATTACTTCCTCAACCATAACTACAAGCCGCGGAAAACATGGTGGGAGTTCACGATGGACAAGGCGGTATGGAGCGGCTGGATGCGCCATTTGATTGAGCATCCGGAGGAAGTATCGGAGGACTTTGCTGCGCTTGGACTAAACGAGAAAGAGCTGCACAAGCATACGGTCATTGAGATGATTCCGTTTGATCTGGAGCAGTATTTGGCGACAGGCGAGATCGTGAAAGATAAGCATACGCTGCTTGCTGTCCTGTATGCGCTTGGCGGAGGAGAGCGTCAGGCGAAGCCGACACCTAAGCCGTTTATGCTGAAGGTAAGCCAAGACGCATTGTCTGTTGGGTTGTAGAAGTTTGAATAGGGCCGCCCTTTGAGGCGGCCTTTCGTTGTTGTTTGCAGCGGCATTCCCAAGATCTGCAGGGATATTAAACCATTGCTCCCGGTTGCCCATATGATACAATAGGAAGCTGTGTAGAGTTGTATAAAGGAGTTATAATTTATGGAGCATACTATTCCTTCCGATGCGCTGATTACCATTGCAGGTACGGTTGGGGTCGGCAAATCGACGTTAACCTCTGTTTTGGCCAAGCGCCTTGGCTTTCGCACTTCGCTGGAGCAGGTTGATCATAATCCGTACCTGGAAAAGTTTTACCATGATTTTGAAAGATGGAGCTTTCATCTGCAAATTTATTTTTTGGCCGAGCGCTTTAAGGAGCAGAAGGCAATCTTTGAGGCGGGCGGAGGTTTTGTGCAGGATCGTTCCATCTATGAGGATACCGGCATCTTTGCGAAGATGCATGCCGATCAAGGGACAATGAGCGCGACTGATTATGAAACGTACACCAGCTTATTTGAAGCGATGGTGATGACGCCGTATTTTCCGCATCCGGATGTTCTGATTTATTTGGAAGGCAGCTTGCCGTCTATTCTGAAACGGATTGAAGCGCGAGGACGGGAAATGGAAATTCAGACGGAGCATCGCTATTGGGAGCGGATGCATGAGCGTTATGCCGCCTGGATTGGCGGGTTTAACGCCTGTCCGGTACTCCGGCTTAATATTGACGAATATGATAGTAATGATCCGGCATCGCTGGACGGCATTATCGCGCAGATCGGTGACTCGATCAAGGTTTCGCGCAGCAGGCGAAAGTCGGAAGCGGCAGCAGCCGGCGAACAAATAGTGTAATGAAATGGCAAAGGAACTGCCGGGAATCAAATAAATTCCGGCAGTTCCTTTGTGTTTTTCAAGATGGGATGGATTGGTTTGTGCTTCTGTCTGCCTGTGCTGTTGTTAGCCTTAGAAAGGCATTCAGCCGTTCGGAGAACAAGAACATTGCTGCTGCGCACAGGACGATATAAAACGGGAAGATGCCGATCGAAAGGGAGGAGGCCAGTAATCCCAGAAGCGGCGGCATAAGCGTGCTGCCTGTGTATGCAACAGCCATTTGATAGCCCATAATGGTTTGGGATTGTTTCTTCCCGAACCGTACCGGCGTCTCATGCAGCATACATGGATAGATCGGCGCGAGACCGAATCCAACAATGATAAAGCCTGCCAGCGTGAAACCGTCGGGAAGCGGAAGAAAGAGCAGCAAAGCGCCGATCAGGGCAATCAGCTGACCGCAGCGAATCAGATTGCGGTTGCTGACTTTAAAGGTGATGAAGCCTGTAATAAACCGGCCTGCGGTTATGCCGGCATAGTAGAGAGACACCCACTGCGCGGCCGTTGAGGCGGACACATTCTTCATATTAACGAGGAAGCTGCTTCCCCATAGGCCGACTGCGGCTTCAATCCCGCAATACAGCAAGAAGGAAACAAGAGCAAGCTTGACGCCTTTGATTTTTAAAGGATGTACAGCAGCAGCTTTTTCAGGAAGCTCGCTTACAAGATCCTCATGCTCTGTTTCTTGCGAAGCAGCTTTATGAATCCTTGCTACCCGATCCCATAACGGGAGGGTGAGGAACAAGATGACAACAAGAGCGCATTGGATGGCTGCTACGGTCAGATAGCCGTATCTCCAGGCGTTGTTCGTAATGAACTGGGCCATAATGACCGGACCAAGCGTAGCGCCTACACCCCAGAAGCAATGCAGCCAGCTCATATGATGCGCCTTATAATGAGCGGCAACGTAGTTGTTAAGCCCGGCATCAACGGCTCCTGCTCCCAATCCTAACGGAATAGCACAGACGAGCAGCCATACGAGGGATGGAGAGGTGGAATAGCCAAGCAAGGCGCCGGCGGTCATGATACAGCTGATCAGGGTTACTCTGCCGGTACCAAAGCGGCTAAGAATCGTACCGCTTGCCAGGCTGGATACGATGGTTCCGGCAGCGATAGTCATATACAGGACACCGGCTGCCCCCAGCGGAGCATGAAGCTCCGGCTGCATAACCGGCCATGCGGATCCAAGCAAGGAGTCCGGCAAGCCTAGACTGATAAAAGCCAAATAAATAATGATTAAGAAGAAAGTTGCCATTAGAGTTCACCTGTTTCTTTTATTCCTATAGAAATCATAAGATCCAAACCCAAGCTTTGCAGGCCGTTCAAATAATCCTTCTTCAGATCACTGGCCGTGAGCAACGGAAGATGCTCTTTCGGGATATAATCGGCGCTTCGCTCCGATATCTGCTCAAGCATGGATGGACTAACCTCGGCATGATTAAAAATAATCGTATGCGGGTTAAGGATTGCCGTAAACGATGCAACCAGACGGCTGATCGCATCAAGCCGACTGTCTCCGTCCTGTCTTTTCATCGCCTGGTGAAAGTTGGAATGATCGTATTGGGGAACAAAGGATACCTCGCCCGAGAAAAAGCTGCTTCCTCTTACGACATCCCCGTTAATCATGATGCCGGCCCCCGGACCATTTTGTCCGAAGTACAAATAGGCCAGGGATGGGTTATTCTGATGCCCGCTATTCTTGTAATAGCCGAGGACAGCGGCATTCATATCATTCTCGACAACAACAGGCCGGGCGAATTGCACTTCCAGCAGCTGCTTCAGATCGATATGCTGAAAGTTTGGATAGTCCGGAATATGAATAAGTTTCCCGTTATTTACGGCACCTGGTACGCCAATAGCGATAGAGCTGACTTTGGGATAGCTTCGGATGAGCTGTTCAATATGCATGGTCAGGCCGGGAACATCATTGATTAACGCACTGGCTGTTGTTCCTTGCTCCTTGATCTCCCCTGCGCAGTTAAAGATCGTATAGCTCATGTCTGACTTCTCGAAAAAGATCGCAAGCCCCAGCATAACCTCGGGATTATAAGCATAACGCTGCGCTCTTCTGCCGCCGCTCGAATCATCCAATCCGACGGTCAGCAGTTCTCCGGCTTCTTCCATTTGCCCAAGAAACTTGCTGATCGTAGGAAAGCTGATGCCAAGCTTCTGGCTAAGCTCTGCTTTCGTGGCGCTTCCAAGCGTCAGCAGAGCAGACCGCAGGCCTTGAAGAATCATATTTTTCATCTCTTTGGGTGTTGCGGGCAAATCACTCATGATAGAATACAACTCCTCTATAGAAGCTTATTAAACATCTTTAATAAGTTGGTTTGATCGTATCAGAAATTAGTTCAAGGAGCAAGAGGTGTGCGTAAGAAAATAAATTTAAGCAATGGAAGCTATAAACCCGGGAATAGGAATGGTATAATGTTATTAAAGATGACATAGAAATTTGAAAATGATTAATTAAACTTGTGAATATGGATTATTGCGTTATAGGAAAGTTATGAAATATTACACGAAATCTTGTTTGTATGAAGTCTATCCATGAACTTACTTAAAATATAGCTAAGAGAGGGGGCTGCACATGGATCTGGAAGGGTTGCAGTCGTTCGTTTTCATAGCAAAGGAGAAGAGCATCTCAAAAGCGGCAAGTTTGCTGCATGTTACGCAACCAACGCTTAGCGCACGCATCCGCAAGCTTGAGGAAGGGATGGGCGTCAAACTGCTGGAGCGCAGTTGGGACGGCGTTCGGCTTACGGAGCAAGGACATTTTTTTCTGTATTATGCTATTCAGATGGTCGGACAACTTCATGATGCATCGGCGATGATCAGCAAGGTTGAGTTGAGTAAATTCTCTCAGTCGATTGAAGAGGTTACACGAAGAGATCGGCTTGTCATTGGTCTGGATACAGGGTTGTCGGGTGTCTTAATGGACCCCCTGGCGTCGGCGCTGCAGCAAATTCATCCCAATCTGAAATGCAAGTATGTTTCCCATTCATCAATGACTCTTATTGACCTTGTTGAATACGGGGCGATCGACATCGGTGTATTTTACGAAGTGAAAGAATGCCGTTTATCTACAAAGCTGCATTTATTGGATGATGAATGGGTGCTGCTGTGCTCCGAGGAGCTGTATGATGCTGCACAGGACGGCGCTGATTTCGTGGAGCTGGTGAAAAATGAAATGTTTGTATTGTTTGAAAATCCGATTGCTACCTATGTCAACGTATGGGAAACGCTGCTTGGGCTGTTTGGAACGATGCCCGATAAATTTCAGATCGTGGACAGCTGCGATATGATGCTTGGTGTTGTTGCGAATGCGCAGGGCTACACTTTTGTGCCCAAAACCTATATCCCTCCTATTTATTTGGCCCATTATCCAATTCGTATGATATCCTTCCGCGACAGATTGCCTGCCTTGCCGATCAAGATCGCCTATTCCAATTCTGTTCCGTTTGACGTGCCGGCAGAAGTGCTTAGAGAAAGGCTGTCGAAGCTGGGAGCGGCAGTGTCCTAAATGGTTTATCGCGGGGAGGCATTGAAATAGAAAAACGCCCTCAAATGTCTGTTGGAAGACGTTTGAGGGCGTTTTTGTGTATGTCATGTTGCTTAATATAGGATGCGGATTATGTCGTTTCATCCTTCCAGAGAGGAAGGAGAGGTGGTTCGATGCCCTCAAGATCCAGGTCTTCAAGCGATTGAAGCAGGCTCTGAAGCGGCAAAGCAATCTCCGCAAGCGCGGATATGCGCTGCTCGTCGAGCGGTACGCCTATAGCGGATTCAAGCAAAGCTAAGGCGGGATTTTGTATTTTGGTCATGGCTGATATCCTCCTAATGGTTGAATGGAATTACAATGACGGTCTGCTTAAATGCCAGCCTGCACTTTGCTCGTAAGCATGCCCGATGCCAAGCACTTCGCCTTCGGCAAATGGCTTGCCGATAAGCTGGAGGCTGATCGGAAGTCCGCTTTGATCGAAGCCGCATGGCAGGGCGAGGCTAGGCAATCCGGTCACATTGGTTGGCATAGTGAGTTCAGCCAGGCGCATGCCTACTGCTGTGTTATCGATGGCGGGAGCCGTAATTGGCAAAGTAGGTGTTACAAGCACGTCGGCTTCATGCAATGCCTCCGCAAATTGCTCCTGCAGCAGCTGTCTCGCCCGCTGTGACTGGAGATATTGGACGGCTGTCACAAGACGTCCGGATTCAATCATGGCGAGGACATCCGGCCCGTACATCTCCGGACATTCCCGGTACCATTTATCATGAATGGCAGACACTTCCCCGGAACAAATGCCGCGTGAGATAGCCATTACAGTGTCCAGCAGCGGAATGTCGACGTCAATGATTTCGGCTCCAAGCTGCTTCATGACCGCAATCGCCTTATGCACGGCAGCAAAAACCTCCGGACTGTTGTTGTCGAAATAGTAAGTGGTCGGAATGCCGATACGCACGCCCTTTAAATCCTCACGAAGCATTGTGGAATAAGCCGGTACAGGCAGCGTGCTTGTTGTAGGGTCAAGCGAATCATAGCCGGCCATTGCTTCGAGACATAATGCGGCATCCTTGACTGTCCGGGTGAGAGGGCCGCCGTGGTCAAGCGACCAGGATAACGGGAAAATGCCGTTTCGGCTGACCCGCCCATAAGTAGGTTTTATTCCGACAATGCCGCATGCTGCGGCCGGGATGCGGATGGAGCCTCCTGTATCTGTGCCGGTTCCCATAAAAGCTAGGCCGGCAGCCACTGCCGATCCCGAGCCGCCGCTGGAGCCTCCCGGCGTCCTGCTGATATCCCATGGATTGCGGCAAGGGCCAAAGTGGGGGCTGTTTGTCATGGCTCCGGCCGCAAACTCATGTGTCTGCACTTTGCCGAGCAGAATTGTACCGGCTTCGCTTAATTTGGTGACGGCGGTTGCGTTTGTGTTTGGGATATGATTCTCGAATATTTTGGAGCTGATTGTCGTTCGGATGCCCTTAGTATAGTAAATATCCTTGTGAACGATCGGAATACCATGCAGCGGACCTTTTATATTGCCGCTCATGATATCCTTCTCTGCCCGTGATGCCTCTTCAAGGGCGAGCTCTGCGGTTACTGTAATAAAGGCGTTCAGCTTTGGGTTAATCGCCTCGATGCGCTGGAGCAGGCTTTCGGTTACCTCAACGGGGGATAAGGCTTTTGATGCCAGCTTTGCGGAAATTTCGTCAATCGTGGAGTAGGCGATGTCTTGATGAATGGTTGTCATAATGAAACGACCTCTCTTTCCTGGAATGAAGTGGGCCCTGCTTAGACAAACTGATGTTTTTTCTCTGATGATGAAAACTTGAGGTGAGCTAAATCCGAACAAATATGGAATTCGCGGATTTATTGTTAAGTAATATAACATTAATTTTGGGAAAAGGAACAAAAACAAGGTATAGAATGTTTCGATATCCTGTTTTCACTATTTGCATGTTAGTATTAATGACATAAGGACGGCGGAACAATGTTAGAGCATTAGAAGCATGTGTTGCCCTGAATGAACAAAGGAGGGATATCAAAAATGTCAGAGCTGCTTGAGATTGATGGTCTGATTACGTCATTTGCAACTAAAAAAGGAATGGTAAACGCGGTGCGAGAGGTATCGCTGAAGGTTCGGAAAGGAAAAACGCTTGTTATATTAGGCGAGTCAGGCTCCGGCAAAAGTGTCATGCTGCGATCCATCCTTGGACTGACGCCGCCGGATGCGAAGCTGTCCGGGCAAATCCGTCTTAACGGACAAAACCTGCTACACAAGAACGGTAAAGAGATGGAGCGGATTAGAGGGAATCGGATCGCGATGATTTTTCAGGATGCTTTATCGGCGCTGGATCCGTTGTACCGGGTCGGGAATCAGTTAATGGAAACGATTCGGACACATCAGAAGGTTACGAAACGTGAAGCTGTCTTAAAAGTTGTCGAATTATTCAGAAAAGTCGGCATTCCATCTCCCGAGGAGCGGATGAAGGCTTATCCCCACGAGATGAGCGGCGGGATGCGCCAGCGGGCGGTTATTGCGATGGCGCTTGGCTGCATGCCCGAGCTGCTGCTCGCGGATGAGCCTACAACGGCGCTTGATGTCACGATTCAGGCGCAGATTCTGCGCTTGTTCAAGGACTTGCAGGCAGAGTATGGGATGACGGTCATTCTGGTTACTCACGATATTGGCGTAGCGGCCGAAATGGCGGATGACATTGCGGTTATGTATGCGGGGAAAATCGTTGAATACGGCCGTGCGGAAGAGGTGCTTGCATCTCCTTCTCATCCTTATACAGCAGGCCTCATTGCAGCAACGCCGCGGAGTAAGCAAAAAGGAAGGCTTATGACCATTCCCGGCCAGCCGCCGCTTATTGCCAGCATGCCAGCCGGCTGCGCATTTGCAGCGCGATGTCCTTCTGCCGAAGATCGTTGCCGGGTTGAACAGCCGGAGTTCCGGCAAACGGGCTTTGTACAGAAAGCTGCATGCTTTCTTTCGGAGGAAGATGAGAGGATTGCGCAGCGGGCTTAACGCTTATTCCAACCTATAGAAACAGAATAACCAAAACGGAGGGGTTAGAGATGAAACTGTACGGGAGACGACACCAAGGAAAATGGATGCTTTTGCTTCTGGCTTTGAGTCTTATGCTGCTGGTATCTGCTTGCGGGAAGGGGGCCGGCGGAACCGCCGCCGGTTCCTCGGCGAAAGGCACGCTTATTATCGGCATGTCGGCCGCCAATATCCCCGTGCCTGATACGACGCCAACCGAAGGCTACGAGGGGATGCGGTTTGTGGGCTACCAGCTGTATGATCCTTTGGTCAAATGGGATTTGACCAAAGGAGATCAGCCGGCAACCCTTGCTCCGGGGCTTGCCGAATCATGGGAGGTAGCGGAAGGCGATAACACGCTATGGACCTTTCATCTGCGGGAAGGGGTAACGTTCCATGATGGAACGCCGTTTAACGCGGATGCAGTGATTTTCGCGCTTGACCGGATCATGAAGCCGGATTTCGAATATTACAATGTCCAGATGGCAGGCTCTACGGGCAGCTCGCTGCGTCATATCGCCAAGTATGCCAAGGTAGATGACAAGACGATTACGATCCAAACGACAAGCCCGTACAGTTTTTTGCCTTATGACTTGGCGAGCATTCTGATCCCGAGTCCGGAAGCCGTCAAGGCCGGGGGCGATACGTACACGAACCATCCGGTTGGCACGGGGCCGTTCAAGTTCGTCAGCATGAAGCAAGGGCAAGAGATGGTTATGGAGAAGAACGGGGACTATTGGGGCAATGTGCCTAAGCTGGATAAGCTTATTCTCCGTCCGATCAGCGATCCGTCTGCACGGCTTGCGGCTATTCAATCGGGGGAAGTGAACTGGGTTGAAATTCCGCCAACCGAGTCGATCAGTCTATTGAAGGATTCCGGCTATCAGGTGCTTACGAATCCGTATCCGCATATTTGGCCGTACGTGCTGAATACGATGACCGGCCCATGGAGCAACAAGCTTGTCCGGCAGGCCGCCAATTACGCGATTGACCGCGAGGGGATGAGCAATGACCTGCTGAGCGGGGCTTCCATTCCTGCCACCCAGCTTCTATATAAAGGACATGCCTGGTACAACGAAGATGCGACGAACTACTCGTACGATCCGGAGAAAGCGAAGCAGCTGCTGGCTGAAGCCGGTTATCCGAACGGTTTTCAAACGACCTTCCTGGTGCCAACCAGCGGTTCCGGCAACATGTGGCCAATCCAGATGAATGAATATGTGCAGAAAAATCTGAAAGCCGTAGGCATTGACGTCAAGCTGGAATCGATTGAATGGCAATCGCTGATCAATCAGTTTTTGCAAGGCTTCCCGAAAGACAAAGAGCTGGGCGCCATCAATATTTCCCTGCCGACGATAGCGCCAAACACGTTCTCCAACGACTTCTCGTCGGGTGCGATTTTCCCGAACGGCATCAATATCGGTGGCTTCTCCAATCCTGAGCTGGATAAGCTGCTGGAGGAAGCGGAAGCAACATTCGACAATGCCAAGCAGACTGGCTTGCTGAAGCAAGCATCGGCTATTGTCTCCGAAGAGGCGCCATGGCTGTTTGTTGTGCATGACCTGAATCTACGGGCGCTGGCGCCTGATATTAAAGGCTTCGTACAGCCGCAATCCTGGTTTGCCGATTTGACGACTATTTCAATCGAATAGGGGGCGAGGATACATGCTGTCCTTTCTGGGGAAACGTTTATTGCTCTTTATCCCTACGCTGCTTGGCGTATCGCTGATTGTCTTTCTTATGCTTCAGATGGTCCCCGGTGATCCTGTGAATACGATTGTTCCGGCCGATGCGACCGAAGAGGAGCGGATGCTGGTAACGAAGGAGCTGGGACTCGACAAGCCGATAGCCATGCAATTTATTTATTGGCTGGGCCAAATGCTGCAAGGCGATATGGGCCATTCCATTGTGAAACGGCTGCCTGTCGCTGATCTGCTCCTGCCGGCTGTATGGAATACGGTTGTACTTGCTGCAGCCTCCGCCATTTTTTCCTTTGGCCTAGGTATCTTCATTGGCGTGTACAGTGCTTACCGGCCCAAATCCTGGATCGCATCAGTGTGCAATGCGCTAGGACTCGCGGGCATTGGGATGCCCAACTTTTGGGTATCGCTGATTCTGATCGGAATCTTTTCCGTCAGTCTCGGCTGGTTCCCGTCATCCGGCATGTACAGCGTAGGCCGGGTGGATCTGCCCGATCTGCTGAATCATTTGATTTTGCCAACGATAGCGGCTTCCTTAACCTCGCTTGGGGTGATGACGAGGATGGTGCGAAGCACGATTGCCGGCTTGCTGCAGCAGGATTTCGTATTTGCCTTGAAAGCAAAAGGAGCCCGTTCGCGGACGATACTCCGCCATGTACTGAAAAACGGCATGCCTACGATTCTGACGGTAGCCGGTCTGCAGTTTGGCTATCTGATCGGCGGCTCCGTGCTCGTCGAGACCGTATTCGCCTGGCCCGGGATCGGCCAATTAATCTACCAGGCGATTGGCCAGCGGGATTTTCCGATCGTGCAATCAGGCGTGCTTGTTGTTGCGGTAACATTTGTTGTCATCAACCTGATTGTGGATGCCATGCATGCCGTGCTGGATCCGCGGGTCAGACATTCATGAGAGGAGGAATCCTATGGCTTCCAATATTCAGCATTTAACCGAAGCGACGATCGGGAAGGACCGCGTAAAAGAGCCGTCAAGGGCAAGAGAGCTTTGGCAGGCTTTCTGCAAAAGAAAAATGGCGCTGGCGGCGCTTATCGTACTGATGGTGATTTTGATTGGCTGCCTGGCGGCGCCATGGACTGCGCCTTACGATCCGTACGAAGGAGCGGTTAAGGATCGGCTGCTGCCAATTGGCACGCCGGGCCATCTCCTCGGAACTGACGAACAGGGCCGTGATCTGCTCAGCCGGATTTTGTATGGAGGAAGACTGAGCCTGCTGTCGGGATTTGCGCCCGTGCTCTTGGCTGTTCTGATCGGCGGAGGGCTTGGCATAGCCGCCGGTTATTTCGGACGGCTCGTCAATATGGTCATTATGCGTTCGCTCGATATCGTGTATTCTTTTCCGGCCATCCTGCTGGCAATCGGCATATCGGCCTCCCTAGGTCCCGGCATCAGCAACGTCATCATATCGGCGACGGTTGTCTTCATACCGCCGATTGCCCGCATCGCGGAAACGGCCGTAAAGGAGGTGAGGAAGGAGGAATACATCGAAGCGGCTATCTCGAGCGGAGCCAGTCATTCTCTCGTCATACGTTTTCATATTTTCAAAAATATCTTCAATCGGCTGTTCGTCTACAGCACGACGCAAATTGGCATTTGTCTCATGCTTGCATCCGGTCTTAGCTTCCTTGGCCTAGGCGTGGCGCCGCCAACTCCCGAATGGGGCTTTATGCTGAACAATTTAAAGCAGGTTATCTTTATCGACCCGATTGTAACCATCGTTCCCGGCGTGTTTATCTTCATAACCTCGCTTGCGATGAATCTGGTGTCCGATGCTTTGTCTGATGTGCTTGACGCGAAAGGGTAGGAGGGGAAGCCAGTGGAGCAAATTCTTGAAGTAACCGGCATTAGCAAGACATTTCCCGTCCAGGGCATGTTCGGAAGAAAAAAAGGCGGAGTTTCGGCTGTCGACGGCGTCAGCTTTTCGCTGCCGAAGAGAGGGACGCTGGGTATCGTTGGAGAGTCCGGCTGCGGCAAATCCACGCTGGCAAGGCTTATTATGCGGCTGATCGAACCGGATACCGGCAAAGTGCGGTTTGAAGATGCCGACCTGCTTCAGATGGGCAAGTCCGAGCTGAAGGGTATCCGAAAGCATATTCAAATGGTATTCCAAAATCCGTATTCCTCGCTTAATCCCAAGCTGACGATTCTGGATAACGTCGCATTCCCGCTGTGGGCGAACGGCGAAGCGAAAGAAAAAGCGCGGCAAAACGCCTATAAGTATCTGGATGCGGTTGGGCTGCCGCGGTCGTATGCCGCCAAATTCCCGCATCATTTAAGCGGCGGACAGCGGCAGCGCGTCGCGATTGCCAGGGCGCTGGTTCTGGAACCCGAAATCGTTATTGCCGACGAAGCGGTGTCCGCGCTCGACAAATCGGTGCAGGCCCAGGTATTAAATCTGTTCCAGGATTTAAAAAAGGAATTTGATCTTTCTCTTATTTTTATCTCGCATGACCTGCATGTTGTGGAATATATGAGCGACGAGGTAATGGTGATGTACTTGGGGCGGGTGGTCGAACAAGGGCCTAAGGAACAGGTTTTCGGAAAGCCTGCCCATCCATACACACAAGCGTTGTTGAAGTCCGTTCCTTCGATGGAAATTCAATCGCGTACGCTTGAAGAGGTAGCGGCGTTGAAGGGCGAGCTGCCAAGTCCGCTTAATCCGCCGTCGGGCTGCCGGTTCCGCACCCGCTGTATGTTTGCGGAGGAACGCTGCGCTGCGGCGGCTCCCCCTCCGGTGGAGGTTGGTACAGGCCACACGGCGGCATGTTTTTTGCTGGAAGAGCATTCCTAAGGGAAATACCACTACTATATGAAGGGTGATGAATACGATGGAGATGAACAAAAAATATGAGGATATCGTTACGGTAGCGGCTATTAACTTCCAACCAAAATGGGGGAATAAGGCGGATAATTTGCGGCGGATGAAAGGATATGTTACCGCCGCAGCAAAGCAGGGAGCCGATATCATTTTGTTCCCGGAGACGGCGCTGACCGGTTACGGGGTTAAGGATGATGATCCTGTAATGCAGCGGGACAATGCGGAGACTGTTCCCGGACCGTCGACACTTGAGCTGGCCGAGCTGACGAAGAAATACGGCGTGTATGTCGTGGTCGGCATGCCGGAGCGGGATGCGAAAGACGCCGGCGTGATTTATAATTCGGCGGCGGTTATGGGGCCGGAGGGTGTGATCGGTGCGTATCGCAAAATCCATCCGGCCGCCAAAGAATCGATGTGGGCGGCCAAAGGCAGCGAGCCGCTGATGTTTGATACGCCGTGGGGGCCGGTTGGAGTCGGAATCTGTTATGATTCGTATTGCTTCCCTGAGCTGGCGCGGTATTACAGGGCGCTTGGCTCCCGCTTGTATTTGAACGCTACGGCTATTCATAACGTGGAGCGGTGGGAGGATTTGTATTACCCTACCCTTAAAGCCCGCAGCATCGAAAACGGCATGTTTGTGGCCAGCTCGAATCTTGTTGGCGATGATCTGGATACCTACTTCCCGGGAGCCAGCATGATTGTTGGTCCGCATAACAAATTCGGCTGCGAATATAAAGCCGAACCGGTCGTGAACCAAGAAGCGGTCGTTATCGCTACGCTGGATCTGTCCCAATCGACCGGACTATTAAATACGATGTTCGAGAATAATCCGCTGACGGGCGTGCCGGATTGGCGTCCGGATATATACGCCAAGCTGTTGAGCGATTTGACGAAGGAAGGCAAATGGTCGGTCAGCTCGGAAAACAAGGTGCTGGCGCCTCCGGCCTCGGTAACGGTATAAATCACAAACAAGAGCTGCCGGAATTTGATCCGGCAGCTCTTGTTGTCTAGACTATCTGGGCACGTCACTTCTTCTCCACCGCGATCAAATAAGGCGCGGTATCTCTTTGCGGCTGGCGGTATAATACAGCCGCATACAAAGCCCCAGGCAGCGTTGCTGCCCAATTGGCGACAATCTCCGCCTCCTCCGCGCCGCCCGGATGCCCCGGGTACAGCGCGATCGTTACAATACCGCCGCGGCGCAGCAGCGACAGCGCCGCGGCCAGGGCGGCGATGGTCGTCGACGGCTGGGTAATGACCGACTCGTCGCCGCCCGGCAAGTAGCCGAGGTTGAACATCACGGCTGCAACCTTGCCCTGCGCGGATAACCCCGCCGCTTCGGCCATCCGGGCATGACTGACCAGATGGAGCTTCACTTCCGGCAACTTGTCCGGGCTGGCGTAGGAGCGGAGCCGCTCCTGCGTCCGGTCCAGCGCATCCTGCTGAATGTCGAAGGCATGCACCGTGCCGCGCGGTCCTACCAGCTCGGCGAGCGAAAGTGTATCTACGCCGCCGCCGGCGGTTGCGTCAATGACCGTATCGCCGGGCTGTACACGCTCGGCAATCCAGCGATGCGCCATGCTGAGTATCGACAGAAATCCCATTTTATCTCCCCCTCCAAAGCTTGCCCTGCCAGGTCTGGCGGCGTTTCAGCTCAGCATCGATGGCGTTCAGTACGACCCATTTCTGCATGCTCCACATCGGTCCGATGAGCAGATCTTTGGGCGCATCACCGGTAAGTCTCTGGATGATCATATCCGGAGGCAGGAATTCCAGGGTATCAACGATCAGCTTCACATATTCGTCAAGCTCGAGAAACCGGAGAAGACCGGCTTCGTATTGCTTTACCATAGGTGTCTTGCGCATGAGATGGAGCAGGTGAATCTTGATGCCCTGCACATCCATCTGAGCGACGGCACGGCCTGTTTCGAGCATCATCTCATGGCTTTCCTGCGGCAAGCCGTAAATAATATGCGCGCATACCCGGATGCCCCGCTCGCGAAGACGGCGTACCGCATCCAGATAGCAGGCTGTATCATGGGCCCGGTTGATCAGCTGCGAGGTAGACTCATGAACGGTTTGAAGCCCCATCTCGATCCAGAGATAAGTCCGCTCATTCAGCTCCGCGAGATAATCTACTACATCATCAGGCAGGCAGTCCGGCCTGGTTGCGATAGACAGGCCAACCACGCCCGGCTGCTGCAAAATAACCTCGTAATATTCCCGCAGCTCTTCAACCGGCGCATAGGTATTCGTATAGGCTTGGAAGTAGCCGATATAATTCGCTTCCGGCCATTTCTGATGCTGACGGTCTCTGATTGTATTGAACTGCGTTACAAGATCGTCGCGCCTTCTCCCGGCGAAATCGCCGGAGCCGCGCGCGCTGCAGAAGGTGCAGCCGCCTGTCGCGATTTTGCCGTCGCGGTTCGGGCAGGTAAAGCCGGCATCGAGCATTACCTTGAAGACTTTGCCCCCGAGCTGCTCGCGCATCTCGTAGTTCCATGTATGAAATCGTTTATCGCCCCAGAGCAAGGGCTGATCAGGCGTTAGTTGTGAAGCATTTATGTTCATGCCGTTCTCCTTTTATGCGGATAAGAATTGCATCCTCCATTTTATCGGAAAGAAGGGGCAAAAGCCACGCTGAATTATGCGGGATGGCAGAGCTGGCGAGGGGGATTGCCGGACATGAGACGAGCTGGAAATTATTTTGCCGAGAGTGCGATTTGGGCTTGCGTAACCTAACATGATCTGTTATATTAAAAGTGCGACAAATCAATGAAAAAACCTTACATGCTTAATTCGTAATGATCGTCATAAAACGTCGATAAACTGGAAATGCTGTAATAATAAATCGATGAGGTGATCTGTAATGAGCCAACAAACAAGAATTCCGCATGGTGATGAGAAAGTAACGATTGAATTAACAGTGAAAGAATTGATGGCGCTTTCAGGAATTCGATTCCACAACAACCATCATATTGAAATATCCGCGCGTAAGAAACTGAATGAAGTGATTGAGAATACTTACCGCGATGTTCAAGCTGAAGGTCCAATTGATTATCAGCTGCTTATTTAACGGTTTGGCAGCGCCGGCATTCACACAAACCTAAGCCTTGACGATTCCAAGAATCGTTAAAGGCTTTTTCTTTTTGCCGTCATTGCGTTTAGCATCTTTACAAGGCGGTTCAACTTGGGCACAATAAGGACTAGCTTAATTAGTAGGAGGACCAGTACAAGATGCGTTTAAGAGGAAGAAAAGGAATCCGCGAGTCGCTGGAGGCGCAGCCGGAGTTAGTCGTACTTGATGCCAAGCCGCTCAAAGGCAAATGGCGCGAGTTTTTTGGCAACGATAAGCCGATCCATGTGGAGCTTGGCATGGGGAAAGGCCGTTTTATCAGCAACATGAGCTTCCGTAATCCGGATAATAACTACATTGGCGTTGATATGTATGATGAGCTGATCCGCCGTGCAAGCGATAAAGCCCGCAACATCTGGGAGGAAAGCGGAGTAGAGGAGCCGCCGAATCTGGCGCTGCTTCGTGCCAATATCGAGCATATTGAAGAGATGTTTGAGCCGGGAGAGATCGAACGGATTTATTTGAATTTCAGCGATCCATGGCCAAAAAGCAAGCATGCCCGCCGCCGGCTGACGCATCCGCGTTTTCTGCTGAAATATGCTCAGCTGTTGAACGAACGCGGAGAGATTCATTTCAAGACCGATTCGGAATCTCTCTTCGAATTCTCGCTCAATAGCTTTGCGGAAGTGGAGCTGCAGCTTCGCAATATCTCGCTTAATCTTCATAAGAACGGTCCGCGCGAGGATCTTGTCTTTACCGAATACGAGATGAAGTTTATGGAGAAGGGTCAGCCGATCTTCCGCCTTGAAGCGGTAATTGGGGAAACTGTGCTGCGCGAATACCGCGAAAGCAAGCTGGAGAACTCGCGCCGCGAAGAAGCCGAAGCAGAGGCTGCCGGTCAGGACGAGGATGATGCTTCCGAATAAGCAAGCCATAAAGCGAAATCGCTAAAAAATAGCGGTGCAGGGAGGGAATCATCCTTGCACCGCTAATTCATGTTTTTGGCAAGCTGGGAGCGTCCAAACCTAGTTGCTATGCGCTGCACTGGATTTCATCCAGCGTAATTCCCGATTGAATGGGAGGGCTGCCCCCTACGTTGGATTTGCTGCAGTATAATGCGCGCCATAGTCCAGTAACCTCATTTCTGAGCGGCTTACATTGTAGTAAATCCAGCCTGCAGCATGTGTGACAGCTTGAAAGAATAAATTTACCGGAGTAATTCCAGCGTAGTACGATCTATTGCTGACCAATTATTCTAGAGTAAAGTAAGAGTCCATGCGTATTCCACGGATAACGCTGTCAGCGTGCCTACAAGCGCGCCGGCGGCGACATCGGACGGATAATGGAGTCCCAGATACATGCGGGACCATGCGACGGAAAGTGCAAGCACGACTGCGATTGGCATGATGATCGGAAACCATACTCCGCTGGCCCCAATAATCGGAATGATATAGGCGAATACAGCGGTTGTATGCCCGGAAGGGAAGGAAGAATCGACCAGCGGCTTTTTCCCTGTATTAACCCCGTTTAACGCCTGATAAGGGCGAAGTCTTTTTAATTTCCGTTTCACGACATAGACAGGCAGATGACTGATAAACACGGCAGTAAAACATTGCCAGCCTGTCGTACTCCATGGATTGGGTGCAAACATCGCAACAAGGAAAGAGCTGATGAGTGTAAATGATGCTCCTCCAACATGCGTCACTGTGCTTAGCCATACCCCGAGCAACCGGTGAAGCCTGCTTTGCGATCGGCGCTGATTCGCCCATAGGATCATTTGCAATTCCCGGGTTCGTAACCACCCTATCATTCTTCTCATCCGTTTCCTCCTAAAAGAATTGCTTCGTAAGCATGGGCCTAAGAATTGCTTAATTCCCACCCATTATAATCGATATTTGTTTATTATGGTTTAATTTATAAGCTTGTACAAGTTTTAAGTTTATACAAAGGCAGCTGATTGCAGCAGATTAACGTACTTTTAAAATGCTGTTGATTTTCCGCTAACAGACCCCCTGTAAAATGGAGCCGATCAAGGTTTCATTCCGAAGCTTATGCTTTCGAGGCATGAATCACTCCAACGGCTGAACCTTGCCTTTTGTAGGCGGTAATTCATTTTAGGGGGCGTTCTTCATGAGAGTTGCGCTTTTTACCGACACGTTTGAACCTGATGTGAATGGTGTTGCACGCACGCTTGGCCGCTGGACCGACTATTTGAAGCGGCAGGGCGCTGAAGTTCTTGTCCTTGCTCCTGATTCCGCTTCCGGCAAGCCAAGCAGCAAAGCATCAAGCTCCGTTGAGCGCTTCGCCAGCCTGCCCTTCTTCTTATATCCCGAGTGCCGTCTGGCACTGCCAAATCCGATTCATATCCGCAGGGCGCTGAAGGAATTCCGTCCGACCATTATCCACGTGGCTACCCCGTTTAACCTTGGACTTTGCGGCGTCCATTACGCCCGCAAGCTCCGTATTCCGCTTGTTGCCTCCTACCACACTCATTTTGATCAATATTTGCCGTTTTACAATTTGCAATGGATGGCAAAGCTGTTATGGAGATATATGGAATGGTTTCACCAGGATTGCCGCAACATCTATGTGCCTTCCCGTTCCACATATCAGGATTTGAAAGATAAAGGCTGGGATGCCGGCCGGCTTGAAATATGGAGCCGCGGCATGGATACAGAGGCCTTTCATCCGTCGGTAAACCGGGAAGAGTGGCTCCTGAAGCATGGAATCGACAGCAACCGATTTGTTGTGCTTTATGTTGGAAGACTGGCTCCCGAGAAAAATGTCGATACCGCGTTAGATGCTTTTGCCGAATTCCGCCAAAATATAAGTGAGGAAGCGGTTTTTGTCATAGCAGGTGACGGCCCTTCGTCTGAAGCGCTGAAGGAACGCTGCCGCCGGGAGGGCATTGATGCCCGTTTTATCGGCTTTACAGCAATGCCGGATTTGCAGCAATGGTATGCTGCAGCCGATCTGTTCCTGTTCCCGTCAGCGACGGAAACCTTTGGCAATGTCGTGCTGGAGGCGATGTCCTGCGGTACGCCGGTCATCTGCGCCGATAAGGGCGGCGTTACAGATTCCGTTCAGCATGGCGTAACGGGCTTGTTATGCAACCCCCATAATCCCCGTTCCTTTACGAATGCTATGGGGTTGCTCTACAGCAATCCTGAATTGCGTGCGGCACTGGCCGAGCAGGGCAGGGTCTACAGCCAAAGGCAGTCTTGGGATGCTATTTTCGACAAGCTGGCTGCCAGCTTTGAGCGTTACTCAATGCCGGTTCAGCCGCATATTCGTCACAAAGCAAAGTAATGGACCGGGAACATTGTATCAACTATTTACGTATATATTGGACGTAAGGGCTAAAAAATTAGGAAATGGATGAAAATAAGGGCGTTAAGGCGCAAAAGGAGGTAAGGGAACCATCTGACTGCCATGCAAGCGTTTTACTGGCTGGATAACGGATAATGGCGTGAATTAGCGCTTTTGACAAAGATAATCAATCTGTGGAAAATCAAAATGTCCCGCGATTCGTTTACACAAACACAAAAAAAACGGAGCGGACACAAGAGAGAATTATGATAAAGAGCCTGTCGGCGCCCGCAAGGGTGATCAGAACAGGCAATTAAAAAGGGGTCTCAAGGGGGCAGTACCGAGAAATGTTCAACACCATTATGCTAGTGTTCCAAATCGTATTTGCATTGCTGGGCTTGTACCAACTGTTTTTGACATGTTTTGGCTGGCATCGCAAGAAAGAAGATTTATCCCACCCGCCGCAAAAGACATTTGCTTTACTCGTTGCGGCACATAACGAAGAGCAGGTTGTCGGGGCGCTGATTGAAAATCTGCTGAAGCTGAAATACCCGCGTGAGCTGTTTGACATTTTTGTCATCTGCGACAACTGCACGGACCGTACGGTCGATATTGTGAACAGCTATGAAGGCGTTTATGCCTGCGTGCGCAATAACAAGAACCAGCGGGGCAAAGGCTATGCGGTGGAATGGATGCTGAAAGAGCTGTGGAAGATGCCCAAGAGCTATGACGGCGTTGCGATCTTTGATGCCGACAATCTGGTGGCGACTGACTTCCTGCAGTACATGAACAATGATTTGATGAATGGACATCAGGTTATTCAGGGCTATCTGGATACGAAAAATCCGAACGATTCGTGGATCAGCTCGGCGAATGCGATCAACTACTGGTTCTGCAACCGTCTATGGCAGCTGCCGCGCACGAATCTGGGTCTTGCGAATTTCCTCGGGGGCACGGGCATGTGCTTTGACGCCAAGCTGCTGCAGGAAATGGGCTGGGGCGCAACCAGCCTTGTAGAAGATCTGGAGTTTACCGTCCGTTGTATTCAACGGGGAATTTATCCGAAGTTTAATTTCGAAGCGAAAGTGTTCGACGAGAAGCCGATTACGTTCCAGGCATCGGCACGTCAGCGGCTGCGCTGGATGCAAGGACATTTCGACGTAACGCGCAAGTATATGCTGCCGCTGCTGTGGCAGGGTATTAAAGATCGCAGCATGACCAAGATTGACGCTGCGCTGTACGTATTTAATGCATATAACTACCTCGCCGGCTTCTTCATCGCGGCGATCATCTGGGGAGATATGCTTCTCTTTAGCGGCAACAATGTGGAATCGGTATATAACCTGCTGCCGATCTGGCTGAGCGTGCCGTACATGGCGTATGTGTTTATTCAAATTCCGCTGTCCATGTATATGGCGAAGGTGCCGTGGAAGCTTTATCTGCGGATTCCGACATTCCTGCTGTTCACGTTGTCCTGGTGGCCGATTACGGTTCATGCGTTCTTCACGCAAAACAACAAAAAGTGGAGCCATACACAGCACACGCGCGTCATTCGTCTCGAAGATGTGCAAAGCAAACAGCTGTAATAACACGTGGTATAGTGGGTTGACACATATAAATCCACTGTGTTATAGTATGTCGGTAACGTTTTTGACAAACATATTTGCACAAGCAGAAGCACCCGCTTCTCACCTTTCGGTTCTGCCGGCTGGTTCGCGATAATCGACTAAGCTTAACAAGTTACTTTCTTGCGAATGTAATGAGTTCGGCCACAATGAACGGTTATACAATGCGGGTTCGTGCGAACCCGCATTTTTTATTTGCAAACAAACATAAACATCCTATCTTGGAGGTGGCACGTTATTAGCAGAGAACATCAAATCAACGATGAGATCCGGGCCAGAGAAGTACGACTTGTTGGCGCGGACGGCGAGCAAATCGGTATCAAATCGATCCGTGACGCTTTGCAGATGGCAATTGACCTGAGCTTGGATCTGGTGAATGTAGCGCCGACGGCTAAACCGCCGGTATGCCGGATTATGGACTATGGTAAGTTCCGTTATGAGCAGCAGAAGAAAGAAAAAGAAGCACGCAAAAATCAAAAGATCGTCGACCTGAAGGAAGTTTGGTTCCGTGCCAACATCGACGAGCATGACTATCAAACGAAATACCGGAATGTTGTGAAGTTCTTGGGCGAAGGCGATAAAGTCAAAGCTTCCGTACGCTTCCGCGGACGGGAAATTGCCCATGCGTCGATCGGCCAGAAAATTCTGGACCGCCTGGCGCAAGAGGTTGCCGAAATATGCAGCGTAGAACGTGCACCGAAGCTGGAAGGCCGGAGCATGATTATGATTTTGGCACCAAAAAGCAACAGTTAAATAAAGGGAGGATAATCGACATGCCTAAAATGAAAACACACAGCAGTCTGAAAGACCGCTTCAAAATTACTGGTACTGGTAAAGTGAAACGCTATAAAGCGTACAGAAACCACTTGCTTTCCCACAAATCCGGTCGTCAAAAACGTGTACTTGCTGGCCAACCACTGATGGCAGCTGGCGACGTTCGTCGTATTCAACAAGGTCTCGCTAACCTTAAATAGTAGCAATCGTTCAGATAAGCTTAATCAAATTCAACCTACGGGAGGTTTCCACTCATGGCAAGAGTTAAAGGCGGTTTTGTCCGCGCTCGTCGTCGTAAAAGAATTCTTAAACTGGCAAAAGGTTATTTCGGTTCGAAACACCGTCTGTTTAAAACAGCAAAGGAGCAAGTTGGTAAATCGCTTCTTTACGCATACCGTGACCGTCGTCAAAACAAACGTGAATTCCGCAGACTGTGGATCGTTCGTATTAACGCGGCTGCTCGTCAAAACGGTCTTTCCTACAACAAATTCATGTACGGCCTGAAACTGGCTGGCATCGAAGTTAACCGCAAAATCCTGGCTGATCTGGCTGTTAACGATATCAACTCGTTCAACTCCCTTGCTGGTGTTGCAAAAGCGAAAATCAACGCTTAGTTTCTAAGCGTGATATAGAAGAGGTTGTCCCTATGAGGGGGACAACCTCTTTTTTTGTTACCACATAAGAATTTATAAGTTTCCGAACAAGTCGGAAGAACAAATTCTTATTTTCGTATTAAACCTGCCTCTAAACGCGGTCGCCCTTCTTCGAAAGGCCTCGATAGAGGTTTTCTCATTAAAGTAAAAAAGATCGGATGCATGTAAAAATCCTCTGTTTCTCACCTTTGCCGGACCGCTTAAGATAAGAAAATAGAAATAGAGGTTCGACTGGCCGGGGGACCCGCATGCAAGAGAGTAAGGAGAGAAGAAGAGGGGGCGAACAAACCTGTTGGATTGGAGTTGAAGAAGGCTTCTGGCAAACGAATCACAAATTAGAATGATGACGGAGGCAATATCAATGAGAAATAAACAATTCAGACAGTTGACTTCAACCGTCTTGCTGCTGCTCTTGACGATCACATCCTTGAATTTAGGACAGCTCCGAGTAGCGTATGGAGCGGATGAGACTCTTGATGTTGTACAGACCCAGCTGACGGGAGAGAATGTTGTTGATCTGTCGCAGGCAGGAAATGTAGATTGGCTGCATATGAAGGGGAACGGCGTCAATGATGTCACATCGATCAAAAAAGCGGGCTCGAACGCGATTACCTTCAATTTACAGGGGGAGACGGGGGTTGAGGGAAAACTGGACAGAGGGGGCGATGCGACCTATCTGTCTTATTCCTGGAATGACGGCATGACCGGTTATGAAACGGGGACGGATGATACCGGGTTTATGGTCATGTTTCCGGTAGACCGCAGCCCCGGCATTTATGAGAATATCGGTTATGATGTAGAAGCGGCGACTCAATCGCAGGCTTCGAGCGTCGTCTTTGGAATTGGCATGTGGCAGGCTGAAGTGGACGTGAATATTTACGCGAACGGCGCCTTGTACGAAACAAAGAAAGTAAGTGCGGGATCTTCTGCGCAAGTGTATAAGTATCAGATTGAAGTGCCCGCAGGGGTTGCTGTGAAATTGGAAGTCCGACAAACGAAAACGCTTTCTCAATATGGCAATATGAGCTTCTCGGGAATGGCTGTTGCCAGCGAAGGGGCACAGGAGATTGCTCTTGATGTGAAGCAAAACCAAGTAACCGGCGAAGATGCGCTGGATCTGTCCCAGACTGGCGATGTGGATTGGCTGCATATGAAGGGGAATGGCGTTAATAACGTCACGGCTGTCAAGAAGGAGGGATCAAATGCGATCTCCTTCAGTTTGTATGGGGAGACGGGCATTGAGGGAAAACTGAACAGAGGAAGCGATGCGAATTATTTGTCCTATTCCTGGAATGACGGCATGGCCGGCTATGAAACGGGAACGAATGATACCGGGTTCCTAATTCTGTTCCCGCAAAACCGAAATGCCGGTACATATACGAATGCAGGCTACAATGTGGAGATAACGCCGCAGCCGCAGGACTCGACTGTCGTATTCGGAATCGGCATGTGGCAGGCTGAAGTAGATGTGAATATCTATGCGAATAATGCCTTGTATGAGACCAGGAAAGTAAGCGCAGCGTCTTCGGCACAGGTATTCAAATATCAAATAAAAGTACCTGCAGGCATCGCTTTGAAGCTGGAAATTCGGCAAACCAAAACGCTTGCCCGGGACGGTAACATGAGCTTCTCAGGCATGGCTGTCAGCAGCCGGGAAGTTGCGGACAAATCGGGTTTGCAGAATGCTTACAAGCAGGTAAAAGATATTATGCAAGGGCTGTACACGGATGAGTCCTGGCAGAGTTTTGTAACGGCAAGAGATATGGCAAAAACCATACTGGATAAAGCGGATGCGACGCAAGCGGAAGCTAACGGAGCTTTGTCCTCCCTTTCTGCGGCTCAGGCAGCGCTTGTCAGAAAAGCAACAAATATTATGATCGACTATACGGGGACTGTGACAGGAGAATACGAGCTTGGCAGCCCGGGCGATCAACAGGACCGATATCAAACCTTTACGCCACAAGAAAACTTCGATATGGAGCTTGTTCAATTCAAGCTCAAAAAGATAGCATCGACGCCTAGCGATCTTATCGTACGGCTGTATCTCACGACAGAGGCAGGATTGCCAACGGGATCACCGCTTGCGGAAACGACGGTCCGGGAAAAGCTGGTCGCCGACGGTGATTTTACGACAGCCAAGCTGGCCTATAGCCTTGCGAAAGATACACGGTATGCGATCGTGCTGTCGCAGACCGAATTGAACAGAGATCAGTACCGCTGGCTTGTCATGGCTAAGAACGTCGAAACGAACAGCGAATATTTTGGCAAGTCGGTGTCGGGCAACTTCCAGCAAGAAGCATGGCTTGGTACGGGAATATTGCGCATCATCAAAAATACATCCGTCGACCGAAGCGCCTTGGAGCTGCGAGTCGAGGAGCTTGGACAATATAGCAGCAGGCTGTACACCATCCCGTCCTGGACGGCCTTGCAGAACGAATTACAGCAGGCGCATGCCGTATTAAATGATGTCGACGCTGCTCAGGCCGATATGGATGCGGCTCTGGACCGGCTGCAAGCCGCTTACGACCAATTGGAATTAAATACAGATGCAGCGAATCTGTCCAGGCAAGTCGATGCCATTAGCCGCGCGGTGGTCAAAGGGTATACGGAAAGCTCGGTTAATGTGTTAAACGATGCGCTAGATGCCGTGAAAGCTTTGGATGTTCACGCCTCGGATGACGAAAAAATTAAAGCTTATTCGAACGTAATGAACGCTCTCGACAATCTTAAAGAGGCGGGAAAATATCAATACGAAACGCATGGGCAAATGACGGCAGCCTTTGGCTTCGAGGGAGATAAAAACGCTTCTCTAGCCTTTACGGACGGCTCGTATCAGATCGGCGGAAGCCGCGGCATGCAAAGCGGCCCAATCGCACCGAAGCAGATGGTCACATTTGGCGTGACGGATACGAGCGATATCAAATGGTATAACGGAGAAGGATATTTGCCGGTATTCGTCAGCGAATATACGAAGGACAATGTACGTTATAAAATCGAAACATTTGCGAATAAGCATTCGGTGGCCGGCAAAGATTATGTCGTCGATTATTCTCGCGTAACGGCGGTTAACGACTCGAATGAAACGAGGCTGCTGCCGCTCGTCTCCCAAAATCTGACCGCTCTGAATGAAGCGGCACGGAACGCGTACGTGGCGGAAGCCGGTCAAACGGTTGTCAGAGAATATGCGATCGAAGCAGATAAGTACGAATATTTCGATGGCAGCAAACCGAGCTATTCTTCCTTAACAAGGGAACAAATCGCGGAGCAAGGATCTTTCGCTGACAACTACAGCGAAATGAAAACGTATTGGAATTCCCGGCTCTCCAATCTGGTAGATATTGAATTGCCGAATCATGAGCTTGTTAATGCGTTTAAAGCAGGTTATATCGATACGATGATTATTAAGGACAATACTTATTTGCATGTTGGTGAGAATGGGTACGACAGATTGTTCTCCCATGACACGATTGGCATTATGGTTCAATTGATCCAGAGCGGAGACTTCCTATATGCGAAGGATTACTTGAAGAGTATTCCGCTGACTGGCGGAATCAATATTGAGACAGGAAGCGTGGACCCTGACCAGTACTGGGATGCGAACTGGAAGCTGCCATGGGCTTACGCCGTTTATTTAAGCAAAACAGGAGATGCGTCCATTTTCCAGGAATCGATGACTGCGGATGACGGATCGGTTGGAACCGTATTCGAGAAGCGAGTAAAAGCCGGCGCAAGAAGCATCGAAAGCGACCGGACGGGCGAAGGGATCATGAAAAAAACGTATGCCATCGACAGTGAAGGGTATTGGACCATTGATAACTATTCCGCATTGACGGGGCTAACGGCCTATGAGTATATCTCCCGGGAATTATACCGAATCAATCAAGACGAATATTATTTGCACGAAGCTGAATGGGCCAAAGCTCAATACGATGATCTGCTTGCGAAATTTACGGCGAGGCTGCAACAAACGATTGCGGAGAAAGGATTGAATTACATTCCGGCATCCGTAGTGCAGAGCAATAACGAAAACCGCATGCAGGACTCAAGGGATGCGAACTGGGCATCGATGTACTTATTCGGACGATGGTTATGGGATGGTTACCTGTATGGAGCAGAGCAGCCGGAAGACAATATCAATCTGACGATGCTGGACGATACGTATTCGTATGGCATCAACAGAAGATTGGATGAACATACGACGGATTCCCCTTACAACTTCGGCGGATACCCTCATGGATTTTATTCCAGCGCGTACAACGCAGGCTATGGCAGTGCTGCATTGCGCGGGGAAGAGTACAGGGATATCGGGATCAAAGCGTACGAATTTATGATCGAGAAATCGATGAGCGGGCCGTTCAGCTGGTGGGAGGGCATTGCGTATCCTGCGGCAAACAGTCCTTGGGCAAATACGAGCGATAGCTTGAACGCACAAAATACGCCTGGCGGCGGCGGGTCGGCACAGCATATGTGGGGGCAGGCCGTTAATTCGAAAGTATTGATCGATTCGCTTATTGCGGAGAGAATTTTTGACCAAAATCAAAAAGATGAAGTTATCGTGGGCCGCGGCATTCCGAAGGAATGGGTTCTTGAAGCAACAAGAAGTCAACCAGTCGTCGCTAAAGTACGGAATTATCCAGTCATGCAAGGAGGCAGGGCAGGATATGCCATTGTCCGAAATGGCAACAAGCTTGAGGTAACGCTGGATGTGCAGCTGGAGCAGGCCGGAATTGACACCAGCAGCGCGAGCTTCAGCATTCAGTTGCCCAGCATGGTGAACAATATTGCCGGCGTCTCAGCAGGCGTAGTCAACAATGAAAAAGGCATCGTGACCGTTCCGCTGAACACGAAAAAACTCATCATTACGCTCAGCGATTTGCCTAATGAAACCTGGAGCGGCGGAAATGGCGGCAACGAGGGCAATCATGGAAATGATGGCGGCGGAGCCGGGCATGAAGACGGGAATTCAGGAACTGAGGGCAATACCGGCACGGAGAATCAGACGAAGCTGACGGATATCCAGAATCACTGGGCCGGCAAGGACATTCAAGCGGCTGTCTCGCTTGGAATCGTCAAAGGCTACAGCGATGGCACATTCCGCCCGAATACCAATGTCTCGCGCAGTGAATTTGCCGTTTTGCTCGGCCGTGCACTCAAATTCCCGACCGATTCATCCAGTCTGTCCTTCGGGGATGCGGACAACATCCCGACATGGGCGAAATCCTATATTGCTCATGCTGTTCAATCGGGCATTATTTCCGGTTATGGCGATCAGACTTTCCGTCCCGACGGCAAGATCACCCGGTTGGAATTGGTTGCGATGCTGGCCAGAGCGTTGGATTTAAAGTCGTCCGGAAATGGAAAAGCGCCATTTGCGGATGGAGATCAAATTTCGGAGTGGGGCCAATCGTATGTGACGGCCGCTTATGAAGCAGGTCTGATCCAGGGCAAAGCGGATAATCGATTTGCTCCCGAAGACCAGGCTACGAGAGCCGAAGCGGTAACGCTTATTCTTAGAGCCATTCGATATCTGGAGTCGAAATAAAGACAGGGGAACCGGCGTCTCGCTTTGCGGGATGCCGGTTTTTTGCGTTTCTTTTGCGGGGTAAAAATCCTCGGTATTTGTTAAAGATCCTCCGTTTAAGGAGATGTCCGCTTCTCTTATGATGAATACAGATAAAGATTCTATAGGAGGGACACGAATTGATGAATGCCGTACATGTTGGAAAAGGGAAGGAAGAAGGAGCGAAGCCAAGGCTGCGTTTCGCGCGGCTGGCTAACTCTTCCGTATTCGTAGGCTATTTGTTTGTAGCTCCCATCATTCTGTTGATGGCCTGCTGGTTCTATTATCCGCTGCTGCGTTCCTTCCTGTACAGCTTCCAGGATATTAATTTCCTGAATCCATCCGCAGCGCGGTTCATTGGATTGGATAATTACAAAGGGATTTTGCAGGACCCGGATTTCTGGAATGCTTTCCGCAATTCGGCTTTGCTCACGGTTATTGCTGTTCCGCTGCAATCGATGATCGCGCTTATTATCGCGGTAGGGTTAAATAAAGTAATCCGCATGAAAGGGGTGTTCCGGACGCTCTATTACATGCCTTATATTACTTCGACGATTGCCGTGACGACCGTCTTCATGTATTTGTTCATGCAGCAGGATGGAATAGCAACCCGGTTCTTCCATCTGTTCGGGCTGAAGGATGTGTCCTGGTACGCCAGCGTGACGTACGCGCTGCCGTTTCTGATCATTTTGACCGTCTGGACATATGTTGGATTTTATGTAGTCATCTATCTCGGGGGATTGCAGACAATCCCTTCGGATGTGTATGAATCCAGCAAGGTGGACGGTGCAAACGTCTGGCAGCAATTTTGGAAAATTACCGTACCGATGCTGAGACCAACGACCTTCCTTGTACTGACATCCGGCATTATCTACGTGATGCAAGTATTCGATCAGCCTTATGCCCTTGCGCGGAACGGATCTCTCGGAAGCCCGGCGGGAGCAACGAGCACGATTGTTGTTTATTTCTACAGCCAGGCATTCAGCTATAATCGGGCAGGATACGGAAGCGCAGCGGCATTTATTATTTTCACCCTGATCGTTGCGGCTACCCTGATTCAGAAGCGGTTTACACGGGAGGACATTTAGTTATGGACAACAGAAAGAGCCAGTGGCTGCGTTATACGCTTCTTACGATATGCTCATTAGTATTTGTAGTGCCTTTTGGTTATGCGCTTTATACCTCGCTGTTATCCAAGGCGGATATCGACAAGCTTGTGGCTTTAAACCGGCTTACATGGACGAATTATTCCGATGTATTGCTTCATTCGGATATCAAGATCTGGTACAAAAATTCCATTATTGTGACGCTTGGTATTCTGATCGGCAATTTATTCATTAACACAACGGCCGCCTATTCGCTTGCGCGGCTTCGCTATCCCGGCAAAGCCCTCATCTTTTTCCTTATTATCGGAATGATGATGGTTCCTTATCAGGTGACGATTATTCCGATCTATTCGATGATCGTCAAGCTGGGGTGGCTGAATTCTTACGAAGGACTGATTCTTCCTTTCTTGTTCCAGGGCTTTCTGGTATTTCTTATGCGTCAGTTTTTCATCACCATTCCAAGGGAGCTGGAGGAAGCGGCCGAGGTGGATGGCGTAACTAAGATCGGCATCTTTTTCCGGATAATCCTTCCTTTGTCGAGAGGAGCGATTGGAACGCAGATCATATTCAGCTATACGGGCACATGGAATTCGTTCGTCTGGCCGGTTACGCTGGTCAATGACAGCCGCATGTATGTGTTGACTGTCGGATTGAACACTTTGAAAAACCGCTATTTCGAGTGGCCCAATTTGACGATGACCGGGGTTATCCTTCTGACGATTCCGATCATTATCGTATTTTTGATTTTCCAGCGCCATCTGGTGCAAGGCATTGCGACTACCGGATTAAAAGGGTAGGCACTATATTGATCAAGCTATTTGTTTGCCATAGAATAAGTATCAAACGGCATGGTTCGACAATCATTTGACGGGGCGGCAAGGTGGGAGCATGGGGATGATAAAGAGATTCAAGGATTGGAGTATTCGTCAGAAGCTGTTTTCGACTTACGTGCTTCTTATCTTGTTACCGCTGGTCATTATCAATTTCGTATCTTTTACGTTGTTTATGTCTTCCTTTGAAAATAGAATTGTCAATTCATTCAAAGATTTGAATCAGCAGATCATAGCCAACAGCGATACCTTTCTCAAAAACATTCTGAAAATATCGGAGAAGCCGTACTATGATCAGCAGCTTGTCGATATCCTGGCCAAGGATTATTCGACAGTGGAGTACGAGATGTTCGAACGCAGTCAAGATTACCGATATGTGAATGATACGTTCTTTAAAGATTTGCTCATGTTCAACAATGATATCGACTCGCTTGTGATTTATCCGCAGACAGGCAGCTATGTTTACCGGAGAGGCTACGAGGTCATCTATAACTACAACTATTCTCCTGCGGAAGAGACTTGGTTCAAGAGGGTTGTCGGCAGCAAGGGAGCACCGGTTGTCATCGGATTACATAAGGAAAAGCAGGTCAGTTCTCCTGTGAAGGACGTTGTGTCCGTGGGGAGAGTTATCGTAGATTCCAATTCTTATCGCAAGCTGGGCGTATTTATCATTAATTTGAAAAGCGAAGCGTTAAGCACTCTGTATAAGGGGCTTAAATTCAGCTCCGATGTTGAACAGGTTATCGTGGACGAGAATAATACGGTATTATTTTCGACGAACAAGAGCGAAATCGGCCAGGCCTTTGATACGGTGCTGGGGCGCTATAATCCGAAGCTGTCCGCTAACCTCGGCGAGGGGGGCAGCATTGGCGATTATTATATCGTAAGCGATTCTTCGGAGATAAGCGGCTGGAAGTTTTACAGCATTATTCATAAAGGAAAATTGTTCAGCGAAGCGAACCAGATTAGAAGATTAACTTGGTATACGCTTATACCGCTGACTGTAATCGCTTTCTTTGCGGCTTATATTTTATCGCGGAGAATTTCGAGACCCATTCTTGACCTGAGCAGGAAGATGCGGAGGGTAGAGTCGGGAGAGTTTAACGTTACCTTCATGCTTGACAGCCGGGATGAGATCGGTCAATTAGGGCGCGCCTTCAACAAGATGACAAGAGAGATCAAATCCTTGATTGGCCAGATCAAGGAGGAGGAGCATAAGAAACGGAATGCCGAGCTGAACGCGCTGCAAAACCAGATCAACCCTCATTTTATGTATAACACGTTAACGATGATCAAGTGGATGTCCCAGGCACAGCGGGCGGACAACATTACCGAAGTGCTGGATGCGCTTATTCGCATATTGACGTTTTCGACGAGAAACACGGAAGAGTATGTCACGATTGAAGAAGAAGTGACGTTTATCCGTTATTACATGCAGCTTCTGCAATTGCGTTATTACCATGCTTTTACGTTCGAATGCCGCGTCTCCGAGGAAGTGTTGTCGTATCGGACATTGAAATTTATTGTGCAGCCGTTTGTTGAGAATGCCGTGTTCCACGGATTTATCGAGGAGACTCGAACTTACAAGCTGACGCTTGACGTGGAGCGGGTAGAAAATGCTGTGTTGTTCATCATTCGGGACGATGGGGTCGGAATGGAAAAGGAGAGACTGCAGGAGCTGCTGCATCATGCGGAAGAGTGCTCTGAGAAGATGAACTCGATTGGGATCTCCAACGTGTTCAAGCGGATTCAGATGCATTTCGGAACGGCTTACGGGGTGGATATCGAGAGCGAGTGGAAATCGGGCACAACCGTGCGGATTCGGGTTCCCCTTATTGCTGACGGGCAACACGTAAACGGAAAAGGAGTTGAGGCCAATGAAAGTGTTGATCGTTGATGATGAGCATTTCGTGCGAATGAATTTCAAGTCGTTCATGGATTGGGAAGGACATGGCTATCAACTGGTAGGCGAAGCCCGGAACGGACAAGAGGCGCTTGACAAGATAAATGAGCTGAGGCCGGATATCGTGTTTTTGGATATCCGGATGCCTGTGATGGATGGTCTGGAGCTGCTGCGCCATTTGAAGGCGTTATCTGTCTCATGCAAGGTCATTATTCTGAGCAGTTATAATGAATTCGAATATGTCCGCGAAGCGATGCTGCTTGGAGCGGCCGACTATATTCATAAGCCAAGCCTTTACCCCGCGCTTGTCTTCGAGACGCTGAGCCGCGTTCGCAGCCTCGTGGACAAGGAGCGCGAGCAGACGGATCAAATCGAGCATTTGCGACGGAATGAAGAACGCAGCAAACCGGAATTAAAGGCGTTGTTTTGCAAGGCGTGGATTGAAGGCTCTGTCAGGCATGAATGGGAAATCGAGCAGAAGACGAAACAATTGAAAATCGATCTGAAACAGCCCAACGTCTGCTGTCTGCTTTTTTTTATCGATCGCTTCGAGTCGGTTCAGCAGCGGTATGCCAAGCCGCTTGATCACTTGGTCGGGTTTTCGGTTAACAATATTTTGAGCGAGATTTTCCGCAAGTTTGAGGAGCTGGCATTCGTCCAGATGAGCGGCAACCAATTCGCTATATTGAAATCGTATTCCAAGCTGCGCAGCTTAAATGATGTGCATGAGCAGCAATGGCATTTGATCCGGACCGTTCAGACCACGCTCAGGCAATTTATGAATATTAGCGTCAGTTTCAGCATCAGCACTTTGCACAGTCAATTGCTCAAGGTGCCCGCCGCTTACGAGGAAGCGCTGCGGACGTCGGATGAGCTGTTTTTTGAAGGTGAAGGAAGCATCTTGTTCTATGAGAAAATGAGGAGAGAAAAAAACGTCGTCCATGAACGTGTCTACGATGAGCTTGCCAAACAAGTTCGAACGCAGGCAGAAGCGGCCAGATGGAAGGAAGCTGAGGCCGCTCTTCAATCGCTGTACGATACAATCGGGAGAAACAGGGATATCGGCAAGAAGGAGGCGCTGGACCTAAGCGTCAGCATGCATTATTCGCTGCTGGAGTTAGGTTCTGAGGCGGATCGGAATACGCAAGGAAGCGCATTTCCTTCGATCGAAGCGATCATGGGGGCGGACAATCTGGGCAGGGTCAGGCAGCTCCTGTTCGCCGAGCTGGCCTATCTTCGAAACAAACGGCAGGAAGCGGGCCAATCTACCAATTTGAAGATCCAGAAGGTGCTCGCGTATATTCACAGCTATTATGATCATGATCTCACCCTCGAAGAGCTGGCCCATCATGTCAGTTTGAACAGCAGTTATTTGAGCCGGTTATTCAAAGAGCAGACATCGTTTATGCTTATTCCTTATATCAACCAATACCGGGTGAAGAAGTCGCTCGATTATCTGCTGGACGGCAAACTGAAGACGTACGAGATCGCGGAAAAGGTCGGATTCAAAAGCGTGGACAACTATTATATTGCTTTCAAAAAGGTGTACGGCCAGCCGCCAAACGAATACCGCAAGTCGATATTGGAAGGGGCAGGCAAGTAAAAATCATCGTTAGAATGTAAAGATCCACTATTTTTCGGCAATCGCTTACTTCTTATGATTTAAGTACGCCGGATGCAGGCGAATACATTACATTTAAGGGGTACTAACGATGAAAAAGTCATGGAACTATCTGGTTTGCTCCGTTCTGTTAGCGACGGTGGTCTCTGGATGTGCTGCGAAATCCAATACGAATGAAGGGGCTTCCCAATCTTCATCCCCATCCGCGTCGGCTGCCGCCAAGCCGGGGCAAGCGGAGAACAAAGATCCTGTCGAGGTCACGATGGCCTATTGGGCGAACGCTTCCGAGCAGAAAAACTTTGAATTTATGGTGAACGGCATCGAACAGGAGCATCCCGAAATTAAAGTGGTCATGCAGCAATATCCGACCAGCGACGAGTTCTGGAAAGCCGTTCCGGCTGCCATTGCGGCAGGTGTTGGCCCTGACATTATCGCCATGTCGGACGAAGGGAATTACGAGTATATAGCCAAAGGCGTACTCGAACCGCTCGATGAATGGATGAGCCAAACGGGTTTCGACAAGAGCCGGATTTCGTCGTCCCTGTATAAAGGCTGGACGGACAACGGTCAACTGTACGGCATTCCTTACGACTCATCAACTTCGATGCTGTCGATTAACAAAAAGCTGTTCGACCAATCGGGCATCACGAAATATCCTGAAACGATGGATGAACTGGTGGAGCTCGCCAAAGCAATGACGAAGGACGGGGTAAAAGGAATCGTCGGCAGCATCGATCCGTTCCACATTACGCAGTACGTGCATGCATTCGGAGGAGATTGGAATTTCGGCAAGACAATCAACTCGCCGGAGAACATCAAAGGCGTACAATTTTTCACCGATCTGTTCCTGAAAGAAAAAGCAGCTATCGCTCCGATTGAAATCGGCGCGCCATGGGATGGAGAAGTATTCGCAAAAGAAAAAGGCGCGATGTCAACTGGCGGACCTTGGTATGTCGGCTACTTGAAGGAAGCCAATCCCGATTTGCAATTGATTGCGCTGCCAATGCCTAAAGGCACCGTAGACGCGCAAAGCGCTTATTCGCATGGCTTGTCCATTCTTAAAGGAAGCAAGCATAAGCTGGAAGCGATGGAGGTCATTCAATTCGCCTTGCGCGACGAAGCGCAGCTGAACGCGATTGAGGCGGTTGGTTATTCTCCAGCCGTATCGTCGCTGCTGCCGAAATATTTGGAGAAGTATCCTGAGCTGAAGCCGGTATTCGACAATATGGAGAAAGCGGGCATGCCGTTTGCATATCCGCAAGAGACGAAGATGTTTAATGCCGATCTCGTTAAGGGCGTCGAGGAAATCATTTTCAAAGGCGGCAAGAAATCAGTGGAAGAGCTGCTGAATGAGCTGCAAGAGAAATACGGGCAAAAGTAATTTATAGGATATAAAGTACATGGAGGGTTATCCCAAAAGTCATAAATATGACGATGGGATAGCCCTCTCTCTTATATTCGGGCGTTAGCCGGAATCATATGTCCCGTTCTGAAGAGGGCTGCAGCCGGTAGTAGCGCGGGCTAACGCCGTGGAAAGCGGTAAAATGACGGGTAAACGGATGAATCGATGTATATCCGAGCCGTTCGGCAATGGCAGTGACGGAATAATCCGTTTCAACAAGCAGCTGGGCAGCTTGTTTCATCAGCAGCCTGTGGCGGTACGCTTGAGGCGTAAAACCAGTCTCCCGCTGGAAAAGGGAGTGGAAATAGGAGCGCTTCAAACCGCACATCGCGGCCCAATCCTCTACTTGGGAACGCGTCTCCGGATGCTCGTTCAAATGCGCAAGCAGCTTGACGATCCGGAAGTCTTTTGGCTGGCGGCTATGAATGGCGTTGTACCAACTGAGCATCCAGGCATAGAGCAGACTGTTAACCAGCTCGGCACGGTAATGCGCGGAGTCTTCAAATTGTCTTCCTATCGATACGAAGGAATCGTACAGCCAGGGATAAGGCTGAAGCGAGAAACAGCTCGGCAGCGTATCCAGCTCCGGACATGGCTCTACACGCGGACTGGAATCCAGCAGGAACGGTTCCGGTGCATGGATGAACCCCCGGTTGTAAGTGCTGGCAGAGCCATCCCACATATCGCAATACAGATTATAAGAGGATAACGGCTGGCCCTTTCGAATATGGAAGGCATGAGGCTCGCCTGGACGAAGAAAGATCAAAGTCCGCCGATCAATGGGATATAACTTCCCGTTCACTTCCATTTCTCCCGGTCCGTCAACGAACAAATGGAATGCGTACACATTGCTGACGCGCAGCTTCTCATTCCATCCCCCAACATACAGATAACGCATGGAATCACCGACATAAGGCTTTATTTCATTTAAGGTTCTCATTGCTTTCCCTGCCTTTGCAGTCCGTCCAGCCAGCACCCGGTTACAGATTAACGGAGGAATCGTCAACTGATTGGACTGGCGGGCAAATACGTCTATTGTGATCAATGTTACAATAATGGCGTAAATTGCGAAAGGGCTTTCAATGAAAGAGCGGACGATTAGTCAACAGGGAGAGGATGATAATGTTGAAAATGATCTATACACAGCCGGCTGCAGACTGGAAGCAGGGGCTTCCGCTGGGCAACGGACAGCTTGGCGCCGTCCTGCATGGCGGTATCCACAACGAAACCTGGAATATGACAGAAATAACCTTCTGGTCGGGCAAGCCGGAGCGCTTTGGCGGAGCTCCGGATGCCAAGGAGAAGCTGAAGACGATGCGTGAGGCTTTCTTTAACGAAGATTATATGCTTGGAGACAGACTGGCGGCTGAGCTACTGGAACCGGAGAAAGGCAACTTTGGCACAAATCTGCCGTTATGCGATATTCTGATCAGCTATGAGGACGAAGGCAGTGAACTGGTCCGGGAGCTGGATCTGGAACGCGGAGTGGCAACGATATCGTACAGAAGCAGCACTGGCGCGTTCATGCATAGAGAAACGTTCACAACTCATGCAGACGGAGTGCTGGTTTCCCGGATAAAGGGGGATCAGGCGGGCAGTGTATCCCTTAAGCTGCGCATACAGGGCAGAACAACAACTTTTGATGCCAGGTTGGAAGGGCCGGATAAGCTTGTTTTCCGCACACAGGCAACAGAGACGATCCACAGCGACGGCACTTGCGGGGTCTGGAGCGAAGGTGGAGTAAAGGCTGTTGTTACGGGCGGGCGAGTATACGGGGAGGCTGACTCGATAGTTATTGAACGGGCTGACGAGGTACTCCTTTACTTTGCGGCAGCAACGGATTATGGCCGTGAAGATGATAATTGGAAGGCTGAGGGCACTGCCTGTCTGGAGGCAGCGGAGGCAAAAGGCTTCGAGCGGCTGCTCAAGGATCATATACAGGATTACCAGTCCTTGTTTGGACGGGTCGACCTCGATCTTGGCGGCCCGGATGCCTATGCAACCTTGCCTACGGATGAGCGTATCCGCAAGCTGAGAAGCGGGGAGCCAGCGGATAACGGACTTATCGCGTTGTTTTATCAATACGGGCGCTATTTAACGATTGCTGGTACCCGCGCGGATTCCCGTCTGCCGCTTCATCTGCAGGGACTATGGAATGACGGCGAGGCTAACGCCATGGCCTGGAGCTGCGACTACCATCTGGATGTCAATACGGAGATGAATTATTATCCGACGGAGATCAGCAATCTGGCGGAATGCCATATTCCGCTTATGAATTATATCGAGCAGCTTTCTTTTGCTGGCCGTGCAGCCGCGGAGGATTTCTACGGCTGCGAAGGCTGGGTGGCGCATGTATTCTCGAACGCTTGGGGATTCGCCTCGCCTGGCTGGGGACGCTCTTGGGGACTGAATGTAACAGGAGGACTCTGGATCGCAAGCCATATGAAGGAGCATTACGAATATAGCGGGGACCGCGGGTTTTTGACTCGTCAGGCCTACCCGGTTATGAAGGAAGCGGCGCTTTTTTTCCTGGATTATATGACCATTCATCCGAAATACGGCTGGCTGGTGACCGGCCCGTCTACCTCGCCGGAGAACAGCTTCTATCCGGGACCGGCGGAGCAAGGCGAGCAGCAGCTGTCCATGGGCACCACGATGGATCAGATGCTGGTCCGCGATTTGTTCGGCTTTGTGCTGGAAGGAGCGGAGCTGCTTGCGGTGGATGAAGAGCTGCAGCACCGGTTGAAGGAGGCTATTAAGCTTCTTCCGCCGCTGCAAATCGGCAAACGCGGACAACTGCAGGAGTGGCTGGAGGATTACGAGGAAGCGCAGCCGCAGCACCGGCATTTCTCTCATATGTACGGGGTTTATCCGGGGAATCAGATTACGCCTGAAGAGACGCCTGAGCTTGGTCAGGCCATGCGGCAAACGCTGCTTGGACGGATGCTGGTTGATGAGCTGGAGGATATCGAGTTTACGGCAGCTTTGTTTGCCCTCGGCTTCTCCAGGCTTCATGACGGCAATCAGGCGGTGAAGCATGTCCGGCATTTGATCGGGGAGCTTTGCTTCGATAACCTGTTGTCCTATTCCAAGCCTGGCGTGGCTGGCGCGGAGACGAATATTTTCGTCATTGACGGCAATTTCGGCGGTACGGCGGCCATCGCGGACATGCTGCTTCAAAGCCATGCGGGCTCTATTCATCTGCTGCCAGCTTTGCCGGCGGATTGGGCGAGCGGTTCGTACCGGGGACTTCGGGCAAAGGGTAATGCGGAGGCAGCGGCCAGTTGGGAGAATGGGCAATTGACGGAAGCCGTCATTACCGCTTATTCGGATCTGGAGACGGTTGTGAAATGCGGCGGCCATCAGATTCATCTGCAAATGGAAGCGGGCAAGCGTTACCGGCTGGATGGCCAGTTGAAGCTGCTTGAGGCTGTAACGGCATAATAGATCTATATCAAACCGCCAAAGAGGGGGCCATTGAAGGGCTTTACTCCAAACTTTGGCGGTTTGTCGTATGGTTCGTTAAATATTTGGATTGTTCAAGCCTTGTCTCTATTTTACATTGAAAAAGCAAACTGAAAGCGCTTCACCACTTTTGATGCGAACAGGAGGCTTGATGTAATGAAGAGGAAATTTGGGGCATGGTCCGGCAAAGGATGGTTTTTGCTGCTGGCAGCGGTCCTGGTCTTGCAATTGACTGTAGGTCCTTCCGGGCGGGAGGTTGAGGCGGCAGGAGCGGAGGTAACCGCTGCTAGTGATACAGCAGCTGCCGACAGCTATTCCTTTGAGGCTGAATCCGCCGTCAACACGTTGTCGGGCAAGGCGGAGATCAAGGCATGCGCAGATACAACCGGCTGCTCGGGCGGCCAAATCATTGGAGGACTGTGGGGAGGCTCCTCGCTCACCTTTAACGAAGTAACGGTAGATACAGCCGGCGTATATACGATGACGGTCCATTATATTTCGGGCGATCCGAGATCGGTTGGAGTCAGCGTAAACGGCGGTACGATTGATCATTATGATCTGCCGAAGACAGTCGACTGGAACACGCTTGGCGCCTACGAGCTGGAGCTTGAGCTGAAGGCGGGAAGCAACATGATCCGTCTGGACGATGAGGGCGGCTATTCCCCGGACATCGACCGGATTGAGCTTCGCTTGTCGGAAGGCGGTTCCGGCGAACCGGGTGCAGGGACGGCATATGAAGCGGAGGCGGCTGGTAATGTTCTGACGGGCAATGCTTCCGTCAGCGGCTGCAGCGCAGCGACCGGCTGCTCGGGCGGCAAAAAGGTTGGCAATCTGTGGGGCGGCTCGACTCTGCAATTCCGTGATGTAATGGCGGAGAAAGCAGGCGTGTACACGCTTAGCGTTTCTTACATATCGGGAGATCCGCGTCCGGTATCGATTGCCGTTAATGACGGTCCATTGGATAACTACGCTTTACCTAAAACCGAGAATTGGGATACGCTTGGCGTATTCAAGCTGGAGGCCCAGCTGAAGGCGGGGGCCAATACGATCACGTTTAACGATGACGGCGGCTGGTCGCCGGATATCGACAAGATCGAGATCGCGTCTACGGAAGATCCGGGGGAGGATCCGGGTCCGGTAGACAATATCGGCCAGATCGGCAAAGCTATCGATTCGAAGAAATACGGCTCGATCAAAGTTACGGCCTACCAAAAAGGGGCGACCTTCGTATCCGGCAGCTACAGCATCACTTACAACACGGAGTCGGGTCTTTCGGCGTACGCCTGGAACGGCAAAACGCTTGTAAAAGGCGCTTATGCGAGCGCTCAGCTGGAAGATCAGCTGCTGGACAGCCGCAAATACAGCGAGCATAGCTTCAAGCTTAACAGCGTGGAGAAAATCAAGGACGGACATGGCAAGGGCGTCCGCATCATCGTTGAAAACAAAAGCGTTGGCCTGCCGGTGATGAAACAGATTTACCAGCTGTATGAGGATCAGTCCTACTTCCTTGTATCCCAGCAGGTAGCGGGCAGCTCCACGATCAGCTCGAAAGATATGGCTCCGCTTGTCGTTAATGCGAGCGGCGGCGTTGATCTCGGAACTAGCGGCGATAACCGCGTCCTGATCACGCCTTACGACAACGATGCTTGGTCCCGTTATCAGGCACGTACGATCAACACAGCTCTGAACAATAATAACTATATCAGCTCCGAAATGACGGCGATCTATGACAATACGAGCCGCGCCGGACTTGTTATCGGTTCGGTCACGCATGATGTATGGAAGACCGGTATTTTCTGGAGCGGCTCGAATGACAAGCTGAACAAATTGAAGGTGTACGGCGGCTTCACTTCGCTTACATCCACTCATGACAGCATCCAGCATGGCAAAGTATCGGGCAAAACCATCACTTCTCCGCAAATTGCGATTGGTTATTATACGGATTACCGCGATGGACTGGAGAACTACGGGGAAGCCAATGCGGCAGTAGCGCCGCCGCTCAAATTCGAGAAGGGCGTGCCTTCCGGCGTGCCGGTCGGCTGGAACAGCTGGGGCGCATATGAAAGCTCACTCAGCTATGACAAAGTCGTAGCGGTATCGAACTTTTTCAAGGATAATCTGAAGAAGTCGTTTACGAACAAAGGCACGGTCTATATCAATATGGATTCCTATTGGGATAATCTGACCGAGCAGCAGCTTCGCGACGCGGTGAAGGTTATTAAGAAAAACGGGCAAAAAGCCGGCATTTACTACGGTCCATTTGTATACTGGGGTGACAACATGTCGCAGCCTGTAGAAGGGACAAACGGCAAGTACACTTACGGCGATATCGTGCTCCGCGATGCCGATGGCAACATTCTTCCAAAGGTAGACGGTGCTTATGCGATTGACCCGACACATCCCGGCTCGAAGCAGCGTGTCGAATATATTTTCAACAAGTTCCTGGATTATGGCTTTGAATATATTAAGATCGACTTCCTGTCCCATGGCTCGTTTGAAGGCAAGCATTATGATCCTAAAGTACAGACTGGCATTCAAGCGTACAACCAAGGCATGGCTCATATTAACAAGACGCTGGGCGGTAAAATGTTCATCAGCGCGTCGATCGCGCCAATGTTCCCTAGCCAATACGCTCATGCGAGACGTATCTCCTGCGATGTCGACGGTTCGCTTGGCCGTACGGAATACCAGCTCAACAACCTGACTTACGGCTGGTGGCAGAATGGCACGATCTATTCGTACACCGATCCGGATTACATGACGCTTGCAAAAGGCGGCTCGTTTAACGCGGCCCAGACGCGGGTTAATGCCGCGGCTATTTCCGGCACCATCTACATGAACTCCGACGACGTCAGCAATGCAGAGACGCAAAAGCTGATGAAGCAGCTGCTCACGAACAAAAACGTCAACGATATCGCCTTGATCGGCGAAGCATTCCGTCCGGTTGAAGGCAATACGGGCAACGCCGCGGCAGATATCTTTGTCCTTCAGGATAAAAAGGATTACTATCTCGCCGTGTTCAATTACACTAACGACGCGGTAACCAAAACCGTCGATCTGAAGCGTGCTTTAGGCGTATCGGCCACAACAAAAGTTGAGCTCACGGACGCTTGGACCAACTCCAAAGTCGAAGCGAAGAACACTCTTGAGGTGAGCCTCCACGGCGCTCAATCCAGGCTCTACAAAGTGAAAATCAAGAAATAAGCTAACAAGGCTGTGCCGGGTAAGTACCGGTACAGCCTTTTGTTACCACATAAGAATGTATAAGCTTCCGAGCAAGTCGGATGAACAAATTCTTATTGGCGATAAAACCAACCCCTAAGCGCGGTCGCCCTTCTTCGAAAGGCCTCGATAGAGGTTTTCTCATGATAGCGTCATTTGTTTCCGCTGCGACGCAAGAGCCGCCCCTACACGTGACGCGCTCGTACGCCGACCTTACTTTCTCTACGTTGGATTTCGTCCACTAGAATGAAGCTGTAATGTACGAGATTGGCGCGTACGTTGGATTCTATCCAGCGTAAAACTCCAAAGTGGACGTGGATGGTTAATAATGGCTAATTCCGCTGGATGAAATCCAATGAAGCTTAGCTCAAGGACTTTAAAACGCGAAAAATGCTGGATTATATCCAACGTAGACGCTGTAGGTGGACTTGAACTAAAAAGTAGGCACGGATGTTCTTGCCAATGCGGGAGAGGTTGGCTTCCAACAGCAAAACGGCTGTGCCGGGTAAACCCCGCACAGCCGTTTTTTACGTCACCCCAAAATGGTGACGTTCTTTTGCTGGGTTTTAAGAACTTAACCTGCAGGTTAAGTGCAAGCGAAGCATCTGAATGATTCTGTAGAAGTGAAACGTTCGCTTTTGCTCTGGGGATTCCAATCCGCTAGGATTGTTCAAGGAATCCTCGAGCAATGGCGATCGGAAGAACATTCGAATGCGCAGCATGCCCTTTAACCTGCCCGCGAAGCGAAGTTCTTACTTCCCAGGAATCCGAATCGTCACCGTCGTCCCGATTCCAAGGCGGCTGAAGATCGACACCCCGTACGAGTCGCCAAACAGCAGCTTGATCCGGTTATCGACATTATGCACGCCGTAACCTGACAGGGTATCCTCGCTTGGCGGCAGGCAGCCGTTTGGCATCCGCATGCCCATGCCGTCATCAATCACATTGAGCAGAATATCTTGTCCCTCGCGATAAGCCTTAATAATAATATTGATGCCATGCTCATGATCCCATATCGCATGGTTAATGCAGTTTTCCACAAACGGCTGCAGTGTCAGCTTAAGGATTGGGCAAGGCAGCACGGACTCCTCAATATCGTAGTGAACCCGGAGAAGATTGGCGAACCGCACTTGTTGAATCGATACATAATAACGGGTCAGCTGAATTTCCTCATGCACCGACAATGTGTTTTTGCCTTTGTTCAGCGAGATACGGTAGAACTTGGCCAGATCGGTCACCATCTTGTTCATGCGCGGATCATCGTTGCGGATAGCAAGTGATGAGATCGAAGCAAGCGAATTGTACAGGAAATGCGGGTTGATCTGTGCCTGCAGCACGTTCAGCTCGGCTTCCCGTTTATCAATCTCTTTCATATAGACATCAGAGATTAGCGAGCTTAGACGTTGACTCATTTTCCGCAGCGCGTTGCCGATTTGACCAATCTCATCCCGGCCAAGCGGCCGTATGTCGATGAACTCGAAATCCTCCCGTTCGATGCGGCGGATCATGCCAACAAGCTTTTCCATCCGTTTGGTGAACAGCCGGGCAGTCACATAGATCAGAATCGCCATGAGAGCAAGGCTGACTAAAGCGTATGTGAGTATCCGTTTGGCCGTTAAATGCGCCTTGGACAGAAAGCTGCTGTAAGGAATAAGCGAGACGCTTTTCCAGCCGTATTTGGTTGTATTGTAGACGACCAGTACTTTCTCTCCGTTATAGGTGCTGTCGAACTGGCCTGCCTTCCCGGCCGGAAACGAATCTGGCAAATCGATGGGCTGATTCAGAAGGCTTTTATCCTTGGCGGACATAACAATGCCTTCTTCATTAATGATCAATACCGTTTTGTCACTTGATTCCTTCTCCATCAGCCGGAAAATATCGGATTCCAGGATATTGATTGTGAGTATGCCGTAGGCATTGTTCATGCTGCTGATATTAAGCATCCGCGACAGCGTGAACATTGGCGGCTGATCGGGCTCCGAAGGCGATGTAACGAAGCGAACATCCCCGAAGCTGCCGCTGAGCGATTTATAAGCCAAGGTGTTACGGAATTTCTGATCCATGGATTTAATGTACATACCGTCGGTAGGCAGCGTCTCGTTGCTGATGAAGATCGTCATTGATTCGATGTCCGGATTTGTCGTCAGCATGTTCACGAACGAGTTGTTAATGTATTTGTAAGCATCGACGAAGAGCGAAGGGTCCTTCGAATAATCATTGGTCAGATAGGCGCGCAGCGTGGAATCCAGGTACAATGTCGCGGACAGCTTCGTGTACGTATCCAGCTTGTTCTCCAGGTTGGAATTGATTTGCGCGACTGTAGAATCTGTACTTGCTACCATCTGGGCGGACAACTCGCTGCGAATGGTTGAATAGGAATATTGAACGAAAAAGAGCAAGGGGAGAATGCCTCCCAGCAAAAACATAACAAACAGCTTCTCGCGAAGCCGCCAATTGTACAAGGGATTCATCAGCCATCTTCTGGCAAGCCTCTTCATGAATTAGACCACTCCAACCTAAAGTTGCAATTTGCGGTACTCGTTAGGCGTACTGCCTTTATGCTTCTGGAATACCGAACAGAAATAGGAGACGTTCTCATAACTAACCCGATGGGCGATTTCTCGGACCTTCAGGGAGCGGTCTTTCAGCAGCTCAGCCGCATGATTCATGCGAATTCGGGTCAAATAATCGAGGATGGTCTCGCCGGTCTTTTCTTTAAAGATCGTCCGCACATAGTTTGGTGACAAAAAGACTTCCTTGGCGATATCCTCCACTGTTAGAGACAGATGATAGCGCTCGGCGATCAGCTTCATAATCTGATCTGCGACCGATTGATGGCGGTCGATATCACGCTCTGCTGCGGCTTTCAGCAGCTCAGAGCAGAAGCGGAGCACATAAGCGTGATAATGGGCTATTGTCGGAAGCGATGATAGCTCTTTCCAGTGATCCGCAAGCAACTGATCGCGAAGCGGTCCCATCATAAAGGAGGTAAAATGCTGCTCCAGGACAGTCAGCAGTTGGATCACCGCCCGTACGGCGAAATTACGTTCAATCCTCTCCTGCCGCATGCTGCAGAACCAATCATCCAGCACCTGATCGGCGCGTTCCGCATCCCCGGCTTGAATAGCGGCAATAAGGGAAGCTGCTGCTCCTTCGACGGGGATATCGGTCTGCTTCACGAGTTCTCCGTTGCCGCTGCGGATGACGGAGCCAGCCTGCCGATACAGCTTCTCTTCATTACAGCGTTGTGACTCCTCGAACGCTTCCTTGAGCAGATGAAACCCTTTGTAAGGGCCGGATAGACCGATGGTCGCAAAAGCTTCTCCCTCTGCCGTTACGGCCAGCAGTTCCTCCCGGAGCAGCTCCCAATAAGCGGTTTCCCAATGCTGGGATTTTCCTTGAAACAAGACAAACAGCGTGTTTGGACCAGTCTCCAGTACGATCGCGGCGTCTAATCTCCGCTTCAACAGATCTCGCGCTGCCTCAGCTGCATCTGCAGTCAGAATAGAAGAGGAATGCTGCAGCAGCTCGATTTCGGCTCTGCCGCGGCTGCGAAAGGCCGGAGGCTCAAGCGTCATATAAGCGGCTCCAAAGGATTGATGGGCGAGAAAACCGGAAGCTCCTTTCTCCCACTGTCTGATCCACTCCAGCCGCCGCTCCGGGGATGGCTCGCGGACGATGCGCAGCAGCAGCTTTTCCAGTCGCCAGCCGCCTCCTTCGCTTGCGAGCTGCTCCTCCTCGCATTTCTTTTTAACCTTTTCCAGAAGAACAAGCAGTTCTTCCATATCGATCGGCTTGAGCAAATAGCCTGCTGCTTCGATATTCAGGGCGGACTTGATATATTGAAATTCGTTATGACCGCTTAAATAAATAATTTTGACGCTCTTGTCAATTTGCTTCGCGCGCCGTCCGAACTCCAGCCCGTCCATGATCGGCATACGCACATCCGTCACGATGATATCCGGCTTAAGCTCCGTGAGCTTGGTTAATGCTTCCTTGCCGTTTCGTGCCGTCCCGACGACCTGGATGCCGGCTTGCTCCCATGGAACATAATGCTCCATTGTTTCCAGTTCAATTGCTTCATCATCTACCAGCAGCACAGTGTACATGTCGGCACCGCCTCTCTCGAAGAAATATATTATCCGCGTTGTTACTAGTTTAACGGCAATGCCGTTATTCAACAATGGAGCATAAGGAAGTGTGTGGATTTCGAGCATGAATCGGTAGATCTTATTATAGAACGGTTATTTTGCCGGGCCTATAATAAGGACACGAAGCAATGAAAACGCAATCAATTCACGGGAGGGCAACACGATGAACATGCAAACGAAGGCGCATCCAGAGGGAAGCGGGGCGCTTGCCGTCAAGCGCAATAGAGGCGGGCTGCTGGGCAGGTTGAAAGAGCAGCGTCTGCTTTACGTATTGATGCTGCCCGCGATCCTCCTGACCCTGATGTTCTCCTATGTGCCGATGTTCGGGCTGTATATGGCGTTCATTAATTATCAGCCGGGCGGAGGAACGTTTTTCAAACAATTTTTCACGACGGATTTTGTAGGGCTGCAATGGTTTCATTATTTCTTCACCAACGGTGATTTCGTCCGGATTATGCGCAACACGCTGGCGCAAAGCTTCCTGTCGCTGCTCTTCGGATTTCCGATGCCGATCATCCTGGCGCTCATGATTAATGAGCTGCGCACCGGCTGGTTCAAACGAACGTTTCAGACCGTTTCTTACATGCCGCATTTTATTTCCTGGGTAATCGCGGCGAACATCATTATTACGATGCTTTCATCGGGCGGGGTGGTAAACAACATCCTGACCGGGCTTCATATCATCGACGAGCCGTTCCAATTCATGCAGAAGGGTCCGCTCTTCTGGTGGATTATCGCTTTCTCGAATGCCTGGAAGGACATGGGGTTTAACGCCATTATGTACCTGGCAGCGATTGCTGCAATCAACCCTGAGCTGTACGAGGTTGCAAAGGTTGACGGTGCAAGCCGTCTGAAGCAAATGCTGCATATTACGCTTCCGTCGATCCGGCCGACCATTATTATTTTGGCTATTCTCGCGGTTGGCGGTATTTTGAATGCAGGCTTTGACCAGCAGTACCTGCTCCAGAACAATACGGTCATGGAATACTCGGAAGTTATCGATACGTACACGTACAAATACGGTCTGCAAAACGGCATGTTCTCCTATGGCGCTGCCGTCGGATTGTTCAAATCGGTCGTGGCTTTCATTCTTGTCATAACCGTGAACCAGATGGCTAAAAAAATGGAAGAGCAGTCGCTGTTCTAGCACAATGACGGAAGAGGAGAGCAGACTATGGTGAAAGACAAAAAAGATTTTCTCTTTATGGGCGCCGTTTATACATTTATCGTTGCGATATTTATCGTTACCTTCTATCCTTTTTGGAATATCTTCATTATTTCATTTAACAGTGCGGAGGATACGCTTCGCGGTCATCTGTATCTATGGCCAAGAGAGTTCAGTCTGGCAAGCTATAAGCAAATTTTGACCGACAGCGAGATATGGACGGCGATTCGGGTTACGCTGCTGCGTACGATAATCGGCACGCCCCTTGCCGTTATTGTCATCAGTATGCTGGCGTTTGCATTGAGCAAGAAGGAGCTGGTCGCGAATCGTTTCTGGACCTTGTACTTCGTTTTCACGATGTATTTCGGCGGCGGACTTATCCCTTACTACATGGTGCTCAAAAGCTATCATCTGATCGACAGCTTTATGGTATTTATCGTGCCGGGTTTAATGAACGTGTTCTATATGATCATCATTAGAACCTTTATGCAAGGGCTCCCGCAGGAGCTGGATGAATCGGCGAAGATGGACGGAGCGAATTATCTCCAGATTTTCTTCCGCATCATTTTGCCGCTGACAACCCCGGTGCTTGCCACCATCGGCCTGTTCACCGCGATCAGCCACTGGAATTCCTGGTTCGACTCGTATGTGTTTACGTATAATCCGGATTTGAAAACACTGCAGGCTGTACTCGTCAAAATCCTTAACCAGTATCAGACAGGCTCTATGGTTGGTGATGCGCAGGCGATGGCGAATTCGGCCAAACGTATGGCGGTCTCGCCGGATACGATCCGGATGGCGGCGACTATGGTTGCAACGCTTCCTATTATTATGGTGTACCCGTTCCTGCAAAAATATTTCGTTAAAGGCATGACACTGGGTGCGGTTAAGAGCTAACCCGCCCGGTTGCACCAGAATACGAGCGGGAGGTGTCGCCCGGCAGAAAAAGGTCGAACAGCTTGTTCAAATTGTAGCCTATAATTATTGAATAAGGGGGATTTCATATGAACGCAAAAAAATGGATGCTGTCGCTTCTAACAACTGTAATGATGATTTCCGTAATATCTGCTTGTTCTTCGAATTCATCTAATAAACCAAGCAACACGGGAACGGCTAATACGGGAACAAATAACAGCGAAACCAAAGAACCAAGCACGGACCCGATCACCATTACGTTTTTTGACAAAAATACAGGTGACAAATTCGACAATGCTATTGCTAAAGAAATTACGAAACGCACCGGCGTAACAATCGAAATTCAGCAGCCGACGGGCAACCCGACAGAGAAGCTGAACCTGATGCTGGCGAGCGATGACTTGCCGGATATGATTATGTTCGACCGCTCCAGCGATCTGGTGGCGAAATACACGGAAGCGGGCTCGATTATTCCGCTGGATGATCTGATTGAGCAATACGGTCCGGATGTAAAAGAAATGTACGGCGATGTATTGAACAAAACGCGTTACAAGGACGGCAAAAACTACTATCTGTCCAACTGGTACGGTCTTGAGCATGAGCCGGTATTTGGCTTCAATATGCGTAAGGATATTGTGAAGGAGCTTGCTCCGGATAAAGCGGATGGCGGTGTTCCGTTCACGCAAAGCGAGTTCAAGCAGCTCTTGATTGATTTCAAAACGAAATACCCGCAAATCGATGGCAAGGATTCGATCGCTCTGACGATGGACGGCGAGAACTGGGGCGGCACAATCGGCACCTTCAAAGGGATGTTTGGCCTGATGCCTTACTACGAGCATGACGGCAAGCTGCAATACGATGTGAAGGATCCGAAATATAAAGAAATGATTCTGTTTATGAATGATCTGTACCGCTCTGGTCTGATGGATAAAGAATGGGCGATCAACAAGCGTCAGGTATGGGAGCAAAAGATTGCTACAGGCACCATTTTCTCTTCGACAGGTGCATACTGGGATCTGGGCAACTCCAACACCATTCTTAAAAAGGATAAAGGTGAAGAATCGCAGCTGTTTGCTTATAAAGTGGTTGCAGACGGCGTAGACCCTGCGAAGACAACATACGGCGGCCGCAGCTCCCTTGGCTGGGACGCGATTGCTATTACCAAGAAGAACAAAAATCCGGAACGTACGATGCAATTCATTAACTTCCTGGCAAGTGAAGAAGGTCAATATCTGCTCATGTGGGGGATCGAGGGCACGCATTGGGATATGAAGGACGGCAAGCATGTACCGCGTCCGGAAACGCTGCAAGCTTTCAAAGACGACTGGGCGGCTTATACGAAAGAAACGGGTATCCGCAAGTGGACTTGGTTTATCAAGAACGGCCCTGGCACAGACGGCACGCCTTATGACCTTCCAGGCCGTTACGAGCGAGCTCCGGTTGACCAAATGGCAATCAAAAACCTGTCGGACAGCATATTTGATACTGCAATTTATGACGGCATAAGCCCGCAAGGCGGCACGCCGGAAGCTCTGTCCGAGCAAAAAATCAGCGATATTACGAAGCAGGCGATCACAAAAGCGATTATGGCACCTTCGGCTGAAGAAGCAAGCTCGATTTTTGATAAAATGCTTTCCGATATAAAAGGCGCAGGCGACGAGAAGGTTGAAGCTGTCTACACCAGCAATTATGAGGCCCGCAAAGCATTGTGGAATTAATGGCAGTCATATAATGACAGCAGATACGGATAGAGGGGGAAGGCCAGCCAAGCTGGCTTTTTCCCTTAACATCATAGAAATTAATAAAATTGGATGTCATTCAAAAACGGAATGGGAGCGAAGAAATAATGACGACAGATATGGGGCAATTCAAGCTGGAGCAAGCTTCCGGAATATTTGCAGCGGATAACGGCCTGCTGAAAGTGACAGCGAATACAGAACAAGGCACGTTATCGCTTGCTTGGAAGAATGGACAAACCATGACAGGCCTGTACGCGGAAGCGCGTGTGGGCGGAGCAGTCGTTCGTTCTTCGTTGTATAGCTCGCATGCCGTTCCGGATAGCTCGGTTCAGGCGATTAAAGACGGCTTTGGCGAAGGGCTGCGTTTCGGCTTCGAGCATGCCGAGCCAGGCAAGCCGGTGCTGAAGCAATGGATTCGTTTGTATACTAATCTGCCTTACGCCTTGATTGAGCTTGAGGCCGTGGATACCGAGGAATGGGAGACAAACGAATTAACTCCGCTCGCCTCTTACCTCAATGACAATGGCGTACTGGATTTCGGTGATAGCTCTAAAGAAGAAATCCGCTCGCTGTTTATTCCATTTGATAACGATAAGTGGGTTCGCTTCGGCTCTCATGCCAATCCGGCCAGCGTACGAAGCTACGAAATAACGGCGATTTATCGAGCCCAATCACGCCGCGGCTTTGTAATCGGCTCCGTCACGCATGACACTTGGAAAACAGCTATCGACGTGGAGGGTACTTTCTCGGAAGCAATCGGCCGTCTGCGGGTAATGTCGGGTGCTTCAGATTTGCAGACACGAGACACCATTCCTCATGGCTCGCTGCGGGGGACATCAATTGTTTCGTCCACCATTCTGGTAGGCGCTTACAACGACTATCGCGAGGGCATGGAGGCTTACGGCAAAGCTAATGCGGTCGTGCAGCCTGCCCTCTCTTGGTCCGGCGGTGTTCCGATGGGCTGGAACAGCTGGTCAGCTGTTATGGCAAAGCTCGATTACGAGGTCTATACGCATACTTCCGATTTCTTCGCGAAGGAGCTTCAAGAGAACGGGTTTGCGGATCAGGAAGGAAGTCTGTACGTTAACTTCGACGCTTTCTCCAATAATTTGAAGGAAGGGGAACTGGCCGATGCTGTCCGCCGCGTGAAGGCAAACGGACAGAAGCCGGGAACTTATTATACGCCGTTTGCGTTCTGGGGCAGCGACCCGGATACACCGGTCGAAGGGACGGACGGTACCGTCTTGTACCGCGAGATCTTGCTGAAGGATGCAGCAGGCAAGCCGTTGCCTAAGCTGGACGGTGCTTTCCCGATTGATCCGTCGCATCCGGAGGCAATTGCCCGCATTTTGCGCAAGCTTGATGAAGTAGTGGCAGATGGCTTTGATTATTTGAAAATGGACTTTTTGGCGCATGGTGCAATGGAGGGTGTACATTATGAACCTTCGATTCGCACCGGCATACAGGCCTATAATTACGGAATGGCCGCTATTGCGGAAGCATTAAGCCCCGAGCGGATTGGCCGTCCGTTTCTGATCAATTTGTCGATTGCTCCATTGTTCCCGCATGGTTACGCGCATAGCAGACGTGTTTCCTGCGATGCCTTTGGTTTGATCAGCGACACCGAATATATGCTGAACGCCTTGACGTACGGCTGGTGGATCAGCGACAACTTATACCGCTTTAATGATCCGGATCATATCGTGTTGTTCAAAAGCTACAATCAGGAGTCCACTTCTCTGCATGAAGGCCGCAGCCGCTTGAACTCGGGTGTTATTGCCGGCACTTCGCTGCTGCTCGGCGACGATTACCGAATGGAGGAAGCAGCAGCCCGGGCCAAAGCATGGATGACCAACAGGGAAGTCATGGCGCTTGCAAGGCGCGGTGAATCCTTCCGTCCGGCGGAAGGCAGAAGCGGTACGGGCGGTGAGGATTTGTACTCTCTGGCCGGGGATGGCGGCACATGGGTTGCAGTCTTTAACTTTGATGCGGGAAGCGGCAAGTCGAGGGAGATCGACTTATCCCGCGTTGGCATCGACGGATCGCAGGGGCTGACGGTCCGCGATTTATGGAGCGGCGAATCCTTTACTCTGAAGCCGGGTACGACCGAGCATGTGGTCGAGCTGGAGCCTGCGGAGTCGAGGCTGTTGTTCTATATTTAATAGAAGAAGCGGTGCGGGGCCATACCTGCACCGCTTTATTTGTTGCAGCCTGCTGTCTTCTACTACAGTTTGTCTCCGCCAGTTAGGCTGGTTAGTCCTGCCAGCTTAGCCTCTCCCATCACCACGCGAGAGTCGCCAGTCTAGTCCTGTTCCATCGCCGGATTATCCACCCCCCCTCTCAATCGTTGCTCCAGTAATTTCGTTGATAAAGAAATAGAATTCCTTATTTGAAGAGCATCCGGCCAATTTCCGGTATCTTATTTACTTTTTGCATGAATAGCGGAAATGAGTTTCCGTATTAAGAAATAAATGACTTAACAAACCGGCTGAAAGGTGAAATCTAAAGACCATCCGGTGGTCAAAGGAAAAAATGGCTGTATATAAGGAAATCGTTCACCTAACGACTCAGCTATAAGGCTAGGCATATACCTATCTAAGCACAAGAGAACCGGACATCACGATCCGGCGATCGCATACTGCAGCAACTTCGCTAATAAGGAAAACAAATTCCCAATATGAAGGGTATCCGGCCAAATCTGCTCAACTGCCAGCATCTTATTTACTTTTTACATGAACAGCAGAAACGAATTACCGTACTAAGAAATATATTACTTAACGCACGCACCTGTTGAAAGAACTTTACGCACCATTGAAGGATAAAATCTGGAGATCCTCCAGTGGCTGAAGGAAAATATAGCAGGATATAAGGAAAACTGGTACCTAACGGTCAAGTTTCAAGTTAAACGAACAGGATGACATCAAGATATGTAGTCTGCCAGCCGATACACGGATACTCGCTTTGCGTTAAGATCACATTCGAGAATGCCTTCATCGCGGAGCTTATGCAGCCAGTTGACTGCCGTACGTCCGGTAACCTGGAATTGCTTGGCTATATCGTCGGGTTTGATCTTGCCATCCTGCCGGAGAGCAATTTGCATGATGAGACTCTTCTTGATTTCCTGCAGCTGATTCTGATTGCCGCTGTCCAATGCGTAATTCCGCGACCACCAGTAACCGATAGCCTGCATGATGGCACGCTGGCAGCGCTCGGGCTGATGCTCAACCTGCCAAGCGGAAAAACGGAGCACCAGCCAGCCGGAAAGTATCAGATCGTTCTGCCTTGATAAATGATCATTAAATTCGCCTGGCGTCAGATCGCGGGCGTGCGTGGTAAATCCGTCAATCTCAATCGCTAACCGGATGCCGTTACGGACATAGTCAAAGTCGACAAACCGCTGGCCGCCTTTAAAATCGCGGAAGGGTATTCGGCTTTAAGCCCGCCGTACTGAAATTGAAAAGCGGGCCCCAAACCTGCTCCAGGAACATCAGCTCCATTCTGCCCAGCTTCCTCCGGTAATGTCCGTTTGCTGCGGCTTCGTGCTCATGCGATTCGATAAAACGCGCTAATTCGTATCTCATCTCTATCACAACCTTTCTTCCCGGAAAAATAGAACACCCCGATCACAGCACGAATACGAGTGCTGAAATCGGGGTGTTCTTCATCCCTGGATGATATCTATTCCTAAATTATAGATGAAATAGGTTTGAGCTTCAATGTCAGCAAGGACAAATAAACAGGCAGCCGAGCTGCTTCCTGAATAATCTGTAGAATAACGGGAAGGGAGGGATACTCATGAGCAAAGTGAGCAAAGTTTCTAAAGCGCAAGTAAAGAAATTGATCGGCAAACCCATATATGCGGTTCGCAAAGACGGATCTGTCGTTACGGGTAAGCTTGTGGAACTGCGGCAAAACAAGCTCGTATTAGCACCTCTGAAAAAGGATAAGGGGAAAGTGGTTAAAACTAAAGCGATTTTGCCGCTTGTATTGTTTGATCTGCTGGCGATCGGTACGCTTGGATTCTGGGGCGGCGGCGGCGGTGGATGCGGATGCGGCAACTTTGGATGCGGCGGCGGCTGTGGTGGCGGTGGCTATGGCGGCGGCGGATACGGTGGCGGCTATGGCGGTGGCGGATACGGCGGCGGTTATGGCAGTGGATACGGCGGCGGCCCGTACGGTGGCGGCGGATTCTATTAATAGTAAGAACTAGATGAGGAAGCAAGCGGCTTAATCATTTCATAACAGCGGAGCTCCGGATAATACTGGATGGCTTGATAGCCGAGGCGGCTGTACAGGTTTTTGGCCTTGGTATTGATATCGTCCACGAAAAGTCTGGAAGCTCTGCAGTTATGGGTTAGGCCGTAAGCTTCAGCGGCGAGCAATAGCTTCCGGCCCCATTGCCGGTTGCGGTGATCCGGATGGACAACAAGCATATCCAAATAGAGGATTTCCCCAGTAATTTCGAACCGGATAAAGCCGAAGGGCTTGCTTGTTTTTCCTTCTGAGGCTACATAGGTAACCCCCCGGCGGAAGCGCACAGGGAGATCCCGTATCGTCTGGGCATCCAAAGGATGGGCCGTATGCGACATCGGAATAAGCTCAGCTTGTATGAGACGGAAAATCTCCGTATCGTCTGTTTTGGGATTACGTGCACGTATCATCAGCGATCCCGTCCTGACTGAATGAAATTGCCGAAAATGGGCTATGTTATCTTATGACGGAAAGGCGAAATATGCCCTAACTATTTTTTCGAAATTGTTAGGCACTTTAGCTTGACGAACAGATGTGCAAGGCATATAATAAAGAAAATCTTATCCAAGCATATGTTATCGGCAATGATGAGGACGAAGTGTTAAGGGCTCTTTTGCTCAGAGAGCGGATGGATTAGCTGCAACCATCGCCAAAACCCCTTTTCTACGAGCTCACCTCGGAGCTGTTTTCCTGAAAAGCAACATCCGTCAAATGTTGGTTATTAGGGGGAATCGCAAGACACGCGTTATTGTGTCAAAGGTATGGGCGTATTGTGCGCACACGTTCATTACCTTATGGAGGTTATACATTGCAAGATGTATAACGAATTTGGGTGGTACCACGGAAGATATAACCTTTCGTCCCTCAGGCTTCACTATTTGAAGCTGGAGGAACGAAAGGTTTTTTTGTTGTTTTCGAGAGGAGGATGACTAATGGTCACGCAAAGTGCAACGCTGAAGTCAAAAGAAGAAGTTATGGAACGGATGAGAAAGCCTGAAGTAATTTCCGGTTCTGAAATATTACTCCGCAGTTTGGTGCTGGAAGGCGTCGATTGCGTGTTTGGTTATCCGGGCGGTGCTGTGCTTTATATCTATGATGCAATGCACGGATTCTCCGATTTCAACCATGTGCTCACACGGCATGAGCAAGGCGCAATTCATGCGGCAGACGGTTATGCCCGTGCAAGCGGCAACGTTGGCGTATGTATCGCTACATCCGGTCCGGGAGCAACGAACCTCGTAACGGGGATTGCAACAGCTTATATGGACTCTGTACCACTCGTTGTTATTACCGGTAATGTCATCTCGTCCCTGATCGGTACGGATGCTTTCCAGGAGGCCGACATTACAGGTATTACAATGCCAATCACAAAACACAGCTATATGGTCCGTGATGTAGAGGATCTTCCACGCATCATCCATGAAGCCTTCCATATCGCCAACACCGGTCGTAAAGGCCCGGTTCTGATCGATATTCCGAAAGATGTATCGGCGGCCAAAACATTGTTCAAACCGGTAACGGATGTGAACATCCGCGGCTACAATCCAACGGTATCGCCAAACAAGCTGCAAGTGGACAAATTGATCAAAGCGATTGAAGCGTCCGAGCGTCCGCTCATTCTTGCTGGCGGCGGTGTTGTATATTCCGGCGCGCATGAGGAACTGCTTGAGTTTGTAACAAAGACAGAAATTCCGATTACCACAACATTGCTTGGACTCGGGGGCTTCCCAAGCGGCAATGACCTGTGGCTCGGCATGCCGGGTATGCATGGTACGTACACGGCGAACAAATCGATTCAGGCTGCGGATCTTCTTATTAATATCGGAGCTCGCTTCGATGACCGCGTAACGGGCAAGCTGGCCGGTTTTGCGCCGCTGGCGAAAATCGTTCATATTGATATTGATCCGGCTGAGATCGGCAAGAACGTTCCTACCGATATTCCTATCGTTGGTGATGTGAAGACCGTTCTGCAACAAGTTAACCAGCTTGCGAAACGTGCAGACAAAGCTGACGCTTGGCGCGAACAGATTCAGGAATCGAAAGCGCAATATCCGTTCAGCTACAAGGACTCGGATGTTGAGCTGAAGCCGCAATGGGTTGTTGAGATGATTCATGAAACAACGCATGGCGATGCTATTGTTACAACTGACGTAGGCCAACATCAAATGTGGGCTGCGCAATATTATAAATTCAACAAACCGCGTTCATGGGTAACTTCCGGCGGTCTTGGTACGATGGGTTTTGGCTTCCCGTCGGCAATTGGCGCCCAAATGGCTAATCCGGATCGTGTTGTTGTATCCATTAATGGTGACGGCGGCATGCAAATGTGTGCGCAAGAGCTTGCCATTTGCGCAATCAACAACATTCCGGTTAAGGTTGTTATCTTGAATAATCAGGTGCTTGGCATGGTTCGCCAATGGCAAGAGCTGATTCACGAGAACCGCTTCAGCCATATTGATCTTGCAGGCAGCCCAGACTTCGTTAAGCTGGCAGAGGCTTACGGCGTCAAAGGCTTCCGTGCTTCGAATAAAGAAGAAGCAAGAGCAGTATGGGAAGAGGCAATGAATCATCCAGGACCTGCCGTAGTAGAATTCGTCGTTCGCAGAGACGAGAATGTGTATCCGATGGTTGCACAAGGAAGCACAATCGACCAGATGATCATGGGGGATGCGGAATGAAAAAGCACACGATCGCAGTAATCGTTAACGATCAGCCCGGCGTTCTGCAGCGTGTATCCGGCTTGTTCGGACGCCGCGGCTTCAATATTGAGAGTATTACCGTTGGTGCAAGTGAAGAGCAAGGCTTGTCCCGTATGGTTATCGTCACTAGTGGCGATGATCATACGCTCGAGCAAGTTACAAAGCAGCTGTACAAGCTCATTGACGTTATTAAAGTTATCGATTTGAGCTCCAATCCGATGGTATCCCGTGAGCTTGCGCTTATTAAAGTAAGTGCGGAGCCAGCATCCCGCCCAGAAATTCTTGGTGTGGTGGATACCTTCCGCGCTGCTGTAGTCGATATCGGCACTCATTCGCTTATCGTTCAAGTTATCGGCGATACAGAGAAAATCGATGCGATCGTAGAGCTTTTGAAGCCTTACGGCATCCGTGAGCTTTCGCGTACTGGTGTAACGGCGCTTAACCGCGGTAACGCACGCTAATAACATTTGGTAATAACAATTATAATAAGCTATATCCCGTTTTGAACGGGAGTTTAAGGGGAGAACCACCTTGAGTGGCCAAATATAAGAAAGTATAGACTTCCTCTATACTGTGCTTATATTTCATCGCGAAACTTACTGCTCCTCCTGAGGAGGGCGCGCCGTTTCCGATTTTCTCTGCTTAAACACCCGTTCAAAAGGGTTAAATTAAAGGAGGCAATCATTAAAATGGCAGTTACATTGTATTATGAAAAAGACGCAGACCAAAGCGTACTTCAAGGTAAAACAATCGCAGTTATCGGTTACGGCAGCCAAGGCCATGCGCAAGCGCAAAACCTTCGCGACAGCGGCCTGAAAGTAGTTATCGGCCTTCGTCCGGGTAAATCCGCAGACGTTGCAGCAAAAGACGGTTTCGAAGTATTGACTGTAGCTGAAGCGACTAAAGTTGCTGACGTTGTTCAAATTTTGCTCCCTGACGAAACCCAAGCAAAAGTATACGCGGAAGAAATCGAACCAAACCTGAAAAAAGGCGCAGCTCTGATGTTCTCCCACGGCTTCAACATTCACTACGGCCAAATCGTGCCTAGCAAAGATACAGACGTATTCCTGGTAGCTCCTAAATCCCCTGGTCATATGGTTCGCCGTACATACCAAGAGGGCTTCGGCGTTCCTGGTCTGATCGCTATCCACCAAGATGCTTCCGGCAACGCGAAAGCTATCGGTCTTGCTTATGCAAAAGGTATCGGCTGTACTCGTGCAGGCGTTATCGAAACTTCCTTCAAAGAAGAAACAGAAACAGACTTGTTCGGCGAGCAAGCTGTACTGTGCGGCGGCGCTTCCGCGCTCGTTAAAGCAGGCTTCGAAACTCTGGTTGAAGCTGGCTACGCTCCGGAAATGGCTTACTTCGAGTGCTTGCACGAGCTGAAGCTGATCGTTGACCTGATGTATGAAGGCGGTCTGGCTACTATGCGCGACTCGATCTCCAACACAGCTGAATACGGCGACTATGTAACTGGTCCTCGTATCGTTACGGAAGAAACGAAGAAAGAAATGAAACGCGTTCTGGAAGATATCCAATCCGGCCGCTTCGCACGCGACTTCATTCTTGAAAACCAATCGAACCGTGCTATGCTGACAGCTACTCGTCGTAACGAAGCTGCTCATCCAATCGAGCAAACTGGTAAACAGCTGCGCGAACTGATGCACTGGATCAAAAAGTAATAAGATCATAATCCGCATATAAAAAGATGTTATCCCGGTTCGCCGGAGTGCGCGTAGGTTAGGTTCCAAGCCTGCCTGCCACGCCCTCTGAGCGGTCCGGGATGATTCTGTTCTCGGAGGTGTAAGGCACAAATGCGAAAAATTTATATTTTTGACACGACGCTTCGTGATGGAGAGCAGTCTCCCGGTGTTAACCTGAACACAAAGGAAAAGGTTGAGATCGCGCTTCAGCTCGAGAAGCTTGGCGTTGACCGGATTGAGGCAGGCTTCCCTGCAGCTTCCCCGGGAGACCTCGCGGCCGTTAATGCAGTTGCGAGCGCAGTTAAGAATGCTACGATTATTGGCTTGTCACGCTCCCGCGAACAGGACATCGACGCGGTACGTGAAGCGTTGAAAGGCGCACAGGATCCATCGATTCACGTCTTCCTGGCTACCAGCCCGATTCACCGCAAGCATAAGCTTCGGATGGAGAAGGAACAGGTGCTGGAAACGGCAGAACGCGCGATCCTCTACGCGAAGAAATATTTCAGCAAAATCGAATTCTCGCTTGAGGATGCAGGACGTACAGAGCTTGATTTTGTCTGCCAAATGACGGATATGGCGATTCGCGCAGGCGCAACGGTTGTGAATCTGCCGGATACCGTAGGTTATTTGAATCCGCTTGAATACGGCAATATCTTCAAGACGGTGAAGGAAAATGTGCCAAACATCGAAAAAATCCAGCTCAGCGCACATTGCCATGACGACCTTGGCATGGCAACGGCTAACGCTCTCGCTGCTATCCTGAACGGCGCCGATCAGATCGAAGGTACGATCAATGGTATTGGTGAACGTGCAGGCAACACAGCGCTTGAGGAAGTGGCGCTTGCGCTTGAGACACGTTTCGATTATTTTGGCGCAAAAACAGGTCTGAACCTGCAAGAAATCGCTAGAACAAGCCGCCTTGTCAGCAAGCTGACCGGTATGGTCATCCCTGGCAACAAAGCGATTGTTGGCGCCAACGCATTTGCTCATGAGTCCGGCATTCACCAGGATGGCATGCTGAAGGAGAAAACGACTTACGAGATTATTTCTCCGGAAACGATTGGTCTTCGTGATTCGAAGCTTGTTCTTGGCAAGCACTCCGGACGCCATGCGTTCCGTGAGAAGCTGATCGATCTCGGCTACGAGCTGGACGAAGAAGCAGTGAACGCTGCTTTTGCGAAGTTCAAGGATTTGGCTGACCGCAAGAAGCATGTTACGGATGAAGATATCCGTGCCTTCCTGGAAGAGAAGCTGGTTGATACGCCGGAAGTATATACCCTTGAAGCGATTCAAGTGAGCTATGGCAATCAATCGACGCCTAGTGCTTCGGTCCGCATCCGTGCTGCGGAAGGCGAAACACGCGAAGAAGTAGCAATTGGCAACGGTTCGGTAGACGCGATCTACAACGCGATTGACAAAGTAACGGCCGAAGCGGTTGAGCTTGAGGATTATTCCATCAAGTCCGTATCGCAAGGCAAGGATGCGCAGGGCGAGGTGCATGTCGTGCTGAAGCAGGATGAAGTATCTGCCCAAGGCCGCGGCCTCAGCACAGACATCCTTGAAGCAAGCGCGCGTGCTTATATCGATGCGCTGAACCGTCTTATCGAGAAACGCAAGTCCCCTGGACGCCGCGACAAGATGAGCCTGATCTAACAAGCCATAGTACCAACAAAAGCCAAACCGAGAAAGTCCATTCAGACTTTCTCGGTTTGGCTTTTGCGGTTAGCGGAACAAATGGTGAAGGTTTTTATTTCGTTCAGCTAAAGAGGGCTTTTTGTACTATGTTCATATGGAAAGGAAAGGGGCCGGAAAGATTTGATTAGCGAAACGCTGCAGACGTCCAGAAGGGATGAAATGATTGATATTACGCGCAAGGTCGCTTCGATTGTGGCACGGGAAGGCGTTCAGGACGGGCTTGCCGTTGTATACTGTCCGCACACGACAGCCGGTATTACAATCCAGGAGAATGCCGATCCGGATGTCAAACACGACATTCTGATGCGCCTTGACGAGGTATATCCTTGGGAGCATTCGAAATACCGCCATGCGGAAGGGAATACAGCCTCCCATCTGAAGGCGCTCACGACCGGGACAAGCCAGACGATTATCATTAACGGCGGCAAGCTGGTGCTTGGCACTTGGCAGGGCATTTATTTCTGCGAGTTTGATGGTCCGCGTAATCGCCGTTTTTATGTGAAGCTTATTCAGGGATAAGCTGAAGGACAGCCTTTATAAGCAGCACCTATAAAGATGATAGATTTTATATCTTGGTTTTCATGCCGGAAATATGGTACAAATGATAATAGTGTGAGAATAGCTTACTAGAGCGAATATGAGGAGTGTGCAGTTATGTCAGAAGTGAAAAAAATCGCTGTCATCGCCGGCGACGGTATTGGTCCTGAGGTAGTTGGCGAGGCGCTTAAAGTCATGAAAAAAACCGAGGAACTGTTCGGTTACCAATTCGAATTCGAGCATGGTCTGTTCGGCGGCATTGCAATCGACGAGAAAGGTACGCCGCTGCCGCAAGAAACGCTTGATATTTGCAAGAATGCAGATGCGGTTCTGCTCGGCGCTGTAGGCGGCCCGAAATGGGACAACAACTCGAAAGAGCTTCGTCCTGAAACAGGTTTGCTCGGTATTCGCAAAGCTCTCGGCTTGTTCTCGAACATCCGTCCTGCTAATGTATTTGATTGCCTGAAGGAAGCTTCAACACTGAAGCCTGAGGTTCTCGAAGGCACTGACCTGATCGTTGTGCGCGAATTGACTGGCGGAATCTACTTTGGAGAGAAATTCCGCCGCGAAGGCGCAAACGGCGAAGAAGCGGTTGATACTTGCGTATACAATGTGCAAGAGGTTGAGCGCATCGTTCGCCAAGCTTTCGACATCGCGATGACACGCAGCAAGCGTCTGGCTTCCGTTGATAAAGCTAACGTTCTTGAAACCTCCCGTCTGTGGCGCGAAGTGGTTAACCGGATCGCTCCTGAATATCCGGAAGTTGAACTCGAGCATGTGCTCGTTGATAACTGCGCAATGCAATTGCTTCGCCGTCCGTCGAGCTTTGACGTTATCGTTACAGAAAACATGTTTGGCGACATCCTGAGCGACGAAGCAGCTATGCTGACGGGTTCGATCGGCATGCTCTCCTCCGCGTCCCTTGGCGAAGGCAGCTTTGGTCTGTACGAGCCGGTACACGGCTCCGCTCCTGACATTGCCGGCCAAGGCATCTCGAACCCGATCGCAACGATACTCTCCGTTGCACTCATGTTCCGCCTCACATTTGGCTACCATGAAGCGGCTCAAGTCATCGAAGACGCGGTTAAGAATGTCCTTGACGCTGGTCACCGCACAGGCGATATCGCGGTTGACAAGAGCACGGCAATCGGCACAACTGCAATGGGCGATCTGATCGTTGCTGCAATGACCAAATAAGGTCATCCTTATTTATAATTATTATAAATAAATATCGATTCTAATATTGACTTTATTCTAGGCTAGTGTTACTATTCTATAAGTAAGTCACGGATTAATAGTGACAAAAACTATAATATTAGTTGGATAGGTTAAGGAGGAATTGTATTATGGCAGAGCGTTTGGTTGGCCGTCCGGCTCCAGACTTCAAGATGGATACGGCGACAGGTGACGGTAAAGATTTCGGAACAGCAACTCTTGCTGATTACAAAGGTAAATGGCTGGTATTGTTCTTCTACCCACTCGACTTCACATTTGTATGTCCTACTGAAATTACAGCTTTGAGCCTTGCTTCCGAGCAATTCAAAGCGCTGAATACAGAAGTTCTTGGTGTTTCCGTTGACAGCAAACATAGCCACCGTGCTTGGATCAACACACCAGTTAACGACAATGGCCTTGGCCAATTGAACTTCCCGCTGGCTGCTGACATCACGAAGAGCGTTGCTCGTGATTACGGGGTCCTGATCGAAGAAGAAGGCGTTGCACTCCGCGGCCTGTACATCATCGATCCAGAAGGCGAAGTGAAATACCAAGTCGTTAACCATAACGACGTAGGCCGCAGCGTTGACGAAACGCTTCGCGTATTGCAAGCTTTGCAATCCGGCGGTCTGTGCCCAATGAACTGGAAACCAGGTCAACAAACACTGGTTGCGAAATAAGTTCTGAAGCTTAAGAAAGCCCGTACCACTTTTTGTGGTATGGGCTTTTTTTGCATCCAAATCCTGGTTTGCATGTAGAAAGAAGCCGGATTATGCTTGTAAAGCAGGAATTTCGCGACAGAGAAGCGAATAAGTTTGAGAAGTAAGCATGCGCTAGTTAACTTGATCCTTACGAAGCAGAATTATCGCAGAGAGTGCGAAATTCTTAGGCTGATCCTTACGAAGCAGAATTATCGCAGAGAGCGCGAAATTCTTAGGCTGATCCTTACGAAGCAGAATTATCGCAGAGAGCGCGAAATTCTTTTAGGAGGTTGTCCCCGATGAGCTTTTGCTGTGGAGCGAGTATGATCGGAACGAAAGGCACTTTGAAGCATATGCGAACCCATATTCATAATGTACCGATTCTATTTTGTCCTGTCTGCCATCGTGTAGAGATTCATTATTTGATTGAGAATGAATATGAGATTTTGGCTGAATATGCGCATGGGGACGGCGCCGCTGAGGTTGATTTCCAAGATTATGTGGAGCAGGAAGGCAAAGCGTTATACGAGAACTGCGTGAACCACGAGAATGAGGATCCAACGGAAGTTGTACTTAGCCAGATTGATATTTCGCTTGATTTGTTGAGCTTTGCAAAGCAGATTGGCGATGAAGCATGGGAAAATGAGCTTAAGACGCGTTTAGGCATGTTAAGTGGCAGACGAAATAAACTACGGCAGCGACGAACTTCTGTTTAACTTTCAGGACATACCAAGGTTAAGCCTCCGGAGCCGGAGGCTTTTTTACCACATAAGAATTGATAAGTTTCCGAGCAAGTCGGAAGAACAAACTCTTAATGGCGAGTAAACCAACCTCTAAACGCGGTCGTCCTTCTTCGAATGGCCTCGATAGAGGTTTTCTCATTTCAATTGAGTTTTCTCATATTTTTTCTCATATTTCTAACATTTGCTAATATGGAACCCCCTGAAAAATAAAGTGCCGTATCGAAACTTATACAGAGAGGAGGATACTCTTCATGTTAAAACGGTTTTTGCGGCGGTTAACTGCCGCTGAAGCTAAGCATGACGCAAGAATAGCTCCTGAACAAATCATTAAACGTATTCATGATGGTGATGAACAGCTGAGGGAAAAATTTATTTCCGATTACAAGCCGTATGTAGCGAAGGTGACAAGCGGATTTTGCAAGCGGTATGTAGACCCGACGCGAGATGATGAGTTTAGTGTGGCATTAACTGCTTTTAATGAAGCGATTACGCAGTTTTCTCCGGAATCGGGCAGATCCTTCCTTAGTTTTGCAGAGACTGTGATGCGCCGAAGAATGATTGACTATGTGCGCAAGGAGCAGCGTCATTTGAAGACGGTGCCGTATACAGCCTTTGAACAGCAAGATGAAGAGGAACAGATTTATAACCCGATTGATACCAAAATGGCTTTGCAGGCCTATCAGCTGAAGCAGGATAGTGATGACAGGCGTCTCGAGATTGAGGAATATACAAAGGAACTGCAGCAGTTCCAGATTTCCTTCATGGAGCTGGCGGAAAGCTCGCCGAAGCATGCCGATTCCCGCCAGCTGCTGCAGAGGATTGCTCAGACGCTTGCAGGACAGCGGGAGCTGTTTGCCCAGCTGTATATAACGGGCAAGCTTCCGGTTAAAGAGCTGACGGAGATGTGTGGTGTATCCCGGAAAACGGTAGAGCGCAATCGTAAATATATTATTGCAATTTCACTTATTATAAATGGTACATATCCATATTTATCGGACTACTTAAACATAACGATACCAATGCCAGGGAAGGAGGCGGGATTATGAAACGAGGGATTGTTCTTTCCATAGAAAAGAAAAAGGCTGTCGTCATGACGGCGGATGGCCAGTTCATTTCAATCCCGCAGCAATCCCATATGCGTATTGGAGAGGAAACCGCGATTCCGGCAGAGACAGCAGGGCCTGCGCCGCGCAAGCCGAAACGGGTCTATTGGTATACAGGTGTAGCTGCGGCCGCAGCAATCCTGCTATTCTTTATTCCGTTCTTTTACCTCACAAAAGCTGAAGCTCATCCTGTAGTTGCTTATTTGAGTCTGGACATTAATCCAAGTATTGAGCTAGGGGTGGACAAGCAGCAGCTTGTGCAGGAGCTCAAAGGTCTCAACAGCGACGGGCAAGTAATTGTGAGCAAGCTCAGTTATAAAGGCAAACCGCTTGAAGCGGTTGCTGCTTCTATTATGAGTACGGTTGCGGCAGAGCATTATCTGGACAAACCGGATAAGGATATCGTCATCACAAGCCTCATGGTGGATGATCAGAATCTGGCTGATGATCTCGAAAAAATGGTAACAGCTGCAATCGACCAGAAGATCAAAGAGACGATTAAACAAATTGATGCTACGAAAGAGCCCAATGTGACGGTGCTGTCCGTTCCTTCAGAAGTACGTGAAGAGGCAGCAGCCAATGGCATTTCATCAGGTAAAATGGCCGTCTATCTTATGGCCAAGGATGAAGGCTTTGAGATCGAGCTCGAACAAATGAAGGTCCAGTCTATTGCGGAAGCAACACAGGCAGCAGGCGGCGTCAAAAAAATTGTGGAGCAAGGTGCCAGCAAGGAGAAGCTGAAAGAGCTCGCCCAGAAGGAAAAGAAAAGCGGCAAGCAGGCAACCATTGCACCTGCTGCGGATAAAGCTTCGGGATCTAAGACGAATATCGTTACGGGTAAGAATGAGAATAAGACTGATCCGGTAAAACCGACGGAGACGCCCACTAAGCATCCGACTAAGCCAACACAAACCGAAAGACCAGGATGGTCGAAGGATCAAAATAACAAATGGAATAAACCAAATCGCCCCGTGAAGCCGATATCTCCGACCAAGCCTTCTGGCTCGGATAAGAATAAGTGGCCGAATGGGGATTGGTCTAATAACAGAAGTAATCCAAATGATAAATCAAATGGTAACAAGAAAGGAAATACCAATAAGGATAAAGTAGGAAACAGCTCAAATAAGCTGGAGAATTGGTCTTGGCAAGATTACAACCGTAATAGCCGTAATGATCGTAATGACAAAAAACGGAATGAATCGGATAATCGTCACGACCGGAATAGATAAGCAAGGAATAAATAGGCCGATAGGCGCGGGAAAATAGTCGGTTTTTAGTGGGAATGCCCCCCTAGTTTTCGACAAAGTCTCCGATTGACAGCTATTGGTAATAAAACCTATGATAATAGTGATATGTTAGGTATGTAAATATTGTCTATAGATGTGGCCGGGGAGGGTTGATGATGCATTCCATTAGAAAGCGCTATTTCCCGGCGCTTGCCGAATATATTCGTGGCGGCGAGGAGCAATCTCTCTACAAAGCATCCGCACTCGGTAAAGACATGCAAAGCTTCAACCCTGAGGAGATTATTGCTGTTCACGAAGAAAGCATTCAATATTTGGCGGCCAATGTGGAATCTGAGGAAGCGGTAAAACTTTATAATCAATCGTTTATGTTTCTTATAGAGGTGATGGTCGCCTACAGGATGAATGAAGCTCCTGCCGATACCGTTGAGCAAAAGTTCTCGGATATGCGGGAAAGGCTTTTTCTATCCAACCGGTCGTTTGAGATGGTAAAACATAAGTATGAGAATGTCCTCCAGCATATGGACAGCGGAATCGCCCTGTTCGACAGTGACGGAATCCTGTCGTTTATTAATGTCCGTATGGCGAAGCTGCTGGATATTCCGCGTAAAACGCTGGTCGGCTGCAATCTGCGGGAGATTCTGCTGCATCCTTTGCTCAAGCGCTCTACCAAGCGTGTTATTCTTCGTTTGTACAAAGAAATGATTCTGAAGCGGAATGTTTATTATGAGTTTCAGGATAAAGACGGCAAGCATCTGCTTGTGACCTTCACCTATGGTGATCAGATGAATGGTGATTTTCTAGTAAGCGTGAAGGATGTATCCGAGTACAAGCAAATTGAGCAGACTGCCCTGCAAAACGACAAGCTGGCGATGCTTGGGCGTATAGCAGCGGCGATCGCACATGAAATCCGTAACCCGCTCACTTCGATCCGCGGCTTTATTCAGCTGCTTCGGCCTTACTTGATGCAGCTTGGCAAAGAAGAGTATGCCCGGATTATTCTGACGGAAATCGACCGTGCAAATGATATTATTTTCGAGTTTTTGAATTCATCCAAGCCTTCGGCACCGATGAAGAAATCGGTCTCGATTAACCGGTTAGTTCAGGAAGTGATTCTGCTTACGGAAAGCGAAGCCTTGATGCGCAACTGCGATATTCAGTTGGAAACCTACGAGAATGATCGTGATCTGATGGTTTCAATCGATGTCAAGCAGATCAAGCAGGTTATCTTGAACATCGTTAAGAACTCCATTGACGCCATTGAATCGCTTCAGGAATCCCGCCGCGGCCGGATTGATCTTGTAGTAAGGTCTGATGGGCAATTCGCGGAAATTACACTGAAAGACAATGGCAAAGGAATGGACAAAGCGACGCTTGCCCGTTTGTTTGACCCTTTCTTCACGACGAAGGAAGCAGGCACTGGACTTGGCTTGTCTGTCAGCTACCGGATTATCCGCAATCATGGTGGTTCAATCCGCGTGGACAGCACTGAAGGAAGCGGCACTTCATTCCTTATCTATTTGCCATTAGCTGAATAAACGATTAGAATCGGGGATAGATCGCTGTGATCATGCGGTCCCCGATTTTGTCATTGAAAGAGAGGAAATTATTTATGCGTACACATTTTACATATGAGGCGGCTGCAACGGCAGGGTCTGCGGATGCGATCGTCAGGCTGATTCATGCAGGAGAGCTTAAGGCTGGCAGCATGGCACAATGGGTTCAGCCGCAAATTGATGAAGCGGTCCGCGGGTTATTTGCCAAGGGCCTGTTTAAGGCTGAGCCGGAACAAACGGAAATTTTGTCGACCCTTGGCCTCCATTCGGCTTCGCATATTATTTTTGCCGGGTATGACGAGAAGAGCGGCATAGACGGTCTTCGGCGTGCTGCAGCTGCTGCAGCAAATGCCTTGAAGCGGATTAAAGCACAAACGGCACAGATTCGTCTGCCGGAAGCGATTGTCTCATCAACTGATTACACATTGCAGCAAGCGGCACAGGCCTTGGTCGAAGGCTTATCCCTGGCCGTTTATGACCGTCTTCCAGAGCTGCGTCAGACGAAGCAGCGTTATACGCTGTCCCATGTATCCTTTGTACCTGCAGCAGGTGCAGCGGTTCCTGCGGATATTGCACAGCAATGGGGCGAAGGGATTGCATTAGGCCAGCTGTATGCAGAAGGCGTTATGGTTGCGCGTGATTTGACCAATATGCCGGGCAATAAGCTGGTACCGGAAGCTCTTGCTGCACATGCGGAGGAGCTCGCCCGCGAATATGATCTGGATATTGAAGTATTGGATGAGTGGGCAGCGATTGAGCAGGGAATGGGCGGCTTGCTGGCTGTTGGCCAGGGCAGTGTTCATGCGCCAAGAATGATTGTGCTTCATTATAAAGGCGCTCCTGATCAGGAAGAAGCCTGGGGGCTGATCGGCAAGGGCATTACCTTTGATACCGGCGGTATTTCGCTCAAGAAAGGGCCGGGCATGGAAGAGATGATCTCCGATATGGGCGGAGCAGCGGCTGTTCTTGGCGCCATGCGGATTATCGCTGAGCTTAAGCCTGAAGTAAATGTGATTGCGGTTATCCCGACAGCGGAAAATATGCCGTCTGCTCAAGCCTTTAAGCCGGGCGACGTTATTAAGATGATGAACGGCTTAACGGTAGAGATCGTGAATACCGATGCAGAAGGACGTCTAGTCTTGGCAGATGGCCTGACGACAGCCATTCGTCGGGGGGCTACGCAGCTGGTTGATGTTGCAACTTTGACTGGCGCCATCATGGTTGCATTAGGTACGGAAGCAACAGGCGCCATAACCAATAATGAAGCGTTAATGCAGCAAATGCTTCAGGCCGCAGCTCGTTCCGGGGAACGGATCTGGCAGCTGCCAGCGTATCCGGAATATAAGAGAATGCTTCGCAGCGATGCGGCTGATCTGAAGAACAGCGGCGGACGATACGCAGGAGCTACGACCGGCGGTTTGTTTATCGGAGCTTTTGCGGAGGATCTTCCTTGGGTCCATCTGGATATTGCCGGTACGGCATTCCTGGATAAAAGCCGCGGGATTGAACCAAAAGGGGCAACCGGCGTAATGGTCCGTACCCTGGTCGAATTAGTAACGAAGAACGAGGGCTAGAGGATAACATCGATACAGCTAGTTATGAACGGCTGAAATCCGGGCCGTCATAGCTGGCTGTTTTGCTTTAATTCACAAAGAAAGTTCTATAGTTTTTTGGTATTAAAGGCTGTGGAACAGCCGTACAATTCTCGGTGTACACCGAAGTAATAGAAGACAAAATGCATTTGAAATCGCTTTCAAATAACTAAAAACCGGTCAAACACCTAACAATAGGAGAATAGCGGTTACTCGCAGCGGGATATAACCTTACGTATGTTAAAGAGCAGCTTTAAAGATTCAGGTGTCAGGGGGCTTTGGAGATGTACAAGGTGTTGTTAGTGGACGATGAGATTTTTGTACGTAAAGGGTTGCGAAATTTAATAGATTGGGAATCGCTTGGCTATGATATTTGCGATGAAGCAGATAATGGTCAGGAAGCGCTTGAGAAGATCAGACAGCTCGAACCGGATCTGGTTATTGCCGATATCCGGATGCCGATACTGGATGGCCTGGAGCTGATCCGAAGGGTCACGGAAGAGGGCGGGCACAGCCCGACCTTTATTATTGTCAGCGGGTATCATGATTTCCAATATGCGCAGCGGGCTTTGAGATATGGGGTTCATGACTATATCTTGAAGCCAATTGATGAAGCTGAATTGGAAACAACCTTGAAGGCGCTTTCCGGAACGCTTGGCCTGAAAAAGCTTACCACGATTGCAGGGGATAGCCTTGTGACGGACTCCATTGTAGAAACATTGGTTCAAGGCCAGTTCTCCGAGGCGGATAACGGGGCGTTATCTGCCGCACTCCAGATGCCGGAGATCTCCAGCTTTGACTACGTGCTGGTGGAGCTTCATGCGAGCGCCCGATCAGCGGGAGGAGAATGGCAAGCGAGGGAGCTGGCGGCAGTCGTACAGGCGGTTGCAGCAAATCCGGCCAGCAAAATTCCCGTTTATGGGCAGACAAATGCCTTATTTGGCCTGCTTATCGACCAGAAGCAGTTCGTTTCACCGGAGAGGCGTCCTGAGTCAGCCTATGCCAGCCTGCACGCGGCCATTACGAAATCTTCTGCACGGCCAGTAACGTTATATATCGGCAAGACGGTTGAGCGTCTTGCCGATATGTATCTTTCCTACCGCTCTGCCAACGAAGCCATGTCCTATAAATACGCGGAGAATGGTGCATCCGTCATCTATGCAAGCCAGGTTCAGGGAACACCCTTGTATTATTTCGACGTGGATTCCGAGCTGTACAGCAGATTGCTTGAGCGCCTGGAAGAAAATAATGCAGAGTTATACGAGCAGGATATCGACCTGTTGTTCCGCCAATTCGTCGAGAAAAGATTTGCTCCGAATGCGGTTGCCAACACGATAACCTGATTTGCTATCGGCATTATTAATATCATCCGGAAGATGGAAGGCGATGAGAAAGGGCTAAGGATGCTTCCTTTCATGATGAATGGGCAAAGCGGCTTCAGCCGGCTGCATGAGTTGAAAGGCTTGTTTACGGAATTTCTCCATGAAGCTGCGGCCTATTTAGCGGAGCTTCGGAACGAGCAATCCAAGGGCGGGATCGAGCGGATTAAGAAATACATTGAAGCGAACTATACCGAGAATATTAGCCTTAAGAGTATTGCGGGCAAATTTTATATGAACTCCGTTTATTTGGGACAGCTGTTCCGCAAAACATACGGTATTTATTTTAATGATTTTCTGCTGCAAATCCGGATCGGGGAAGCGAAAAAGCTGCTGCGCCAAACGGATCTTCGTATGTATGAAATCGCGGAGAAAGTGGGTTTTCAGAACGCCGATTATTTTGTGACCCAATTTGAGAAGCTGGAGAAAGTAACCCCGACTGATTACCGCAACAAGCTGCTGGGCAAAAAATAAACAGGTGGAGATTTAATGGGCAGATTTCATTGGAATCATCTTAAGCTGCGGGACAAGCTCTTGCTGATGTATATACTCTGTGTATTTATCCCGATTGTTCTGACGAATATCGTCTTCTATAACGTAACGACCAATAATATTAAAAATCAAAAATCGCATGACGCCGACATCGCCCTGGAGAAGCTTCAGGGCGAGCTTCGTGCTGTCATTGATGAAGCGGCGGGCATTTCGTATTTGTATTACATTGATCCGCTTCTTAATCAGCTGCTGGACAAAAATTATGAGTCTAAAATTGAATATGTCGAAGCGTTTAATAACATCCGAAGCGTATTTAACAAATCTGAGCAGGCGTATAAAACGACCAGCTCTACCGTCATTTATACCGATAATCCGACCGTCTTATCCTCGGGTCCCATTATGCCTCTTAGCGACTCCGTCAGAGAGTCCGATTGGTACCGGGAATTTATGAAGACGGATGTCTCTTATCCGCTGTTTATGCAAGACTATGACACCTTCAGCCTTGTCCAAAGATTGAATTATATCAAGGGAAACGGTTATACGAATCTGATCAAGATTGATCTGAACATGGCGACTATCAAGCAGCTGTTTGCCATCTCGGGCTTCGAGGGCAGCCTTTATTTTCTGAACCCGGAAGGGATGATTCAATATTCCAATGACAGCGGTACGGACTGGCATTCGCAGGATATACAGCTGGACGCATTGCCTAAGTCGAACCATTCCATCTCCTTCGATAAGATCTATACGAACAATAACTATTTGAACGGCTGGTCGCTGCATGGTGTTATTAACGAGGGCAGCTTCCTGCATGATGTGCGGAAGTCAGGCTCCTTCGTTATTTACCTGGCGCTTATTAATTTTGTGCTGCCGTCCTTAATTATTGCAGCCCTCTCCAGATCCATTCATGCAAGGCTTGTCAAGATCGTCAAGCATATGAAAAAGGTGAAGAATCAGCATTTTGAGACGATTCCGCTTGATGGCGCGCGTGATGAGATCGGCCAATTAACCGGTGAATTTAACCGGATGACCGAGCGGATCGACAGTCTGATTACCGATGTGTATCTCGCTGATATTCAGAAGAAGGATTTGGAGATCCGGCAGCGGCAGGCGCAGCTCCATGCTCTTCACAGCCAGATTAATCCCCATTTCCTGTTCAACTCTCTGGAGACCATTCGTATGCGGAGTCTGATGAAGGGAGAGACCGAGACCGCGAGGACAATTCATTATATGGCCAAAATTTTCCGTAAATCGATTTCCTGGAAGCGGAGCTGGGTCTCGATCCGGGAGGAAATTGAGCTGACCGAATGCTTCCTCGAAATTCAGAAATACCGCTTCGGAGATAAGCTGCAATATCAACTGACCATTGAAGATGCCGTATACGATCAGATGATTCCGAAGATGACGTTCCTGCCGTTTGTGGAGAATGCCAGCATTCACGGAATTGAAAGCTCGCCGGGGATTGGCCTGATCCAGCTCCATATCGGAATCACCGGCAATAAACTGATGTTCAGGCTGTCCGATAACGGGATCGGCATGTCAGAAGCCAAGCTGTCAGAGCTGTTGAATTATTTGCGAATGGATGATTCCATGGGGGATAACGTAGGCATGAAGAATGTCTATACAAGGCTGAAATTATGTTATAAGGACTCCTTCGAATTCAATATCCATAGTGCTGAGGGCCAAGGAACAACGGTGGAGCTGCGCCTTCCCCTCGACATGAACGGCCAATAAATGACAAAAAACTTGAACTATGCTTTTCAAAGTACGAACTAAAGTTTGAGGGGTAATCAAGAATTCGGATTCGTTTTATGATGAAAGTGCTTACAACAAACACGCTGAAATGACGAAAGGGGTCAAAAAGAAAAATGGTTAACAAAAAGCTTTTAACTGTCAGCTTGGCTGCTGCAATGTTAGCTGTTACTGCAACTGCTTGCGGTGGCAATAACGATAATAAAGACACAAAAAGCAGCAACACAGGCAATAGCGAAAATGCAGCAAATGCATCTACTTCTCCTGAAGCAGAAGACAAAACACCCGTCACTTTCTCGTACTACAGCTTCACCAGCCAGAAGGACACTTTGGCGAGCGATACCGTTATCGGTAAAGAGCTGCAGCAGCAAACCGGCGTAGACTGGAAAATGGAATTCCTCGTTGGCGATCCACAAACGAAATCCGGCGTTATGATTGCGAGCGGCGACTATCCGGACGTTATCGTACCGGAAGGCGAAATTGACAAGCTGCTTGACGCAGGCGCATTTATTCCGCTTGACGATCTGATTGAGCAATATGGTCCAAACATCAAACGCGTATACGGTCCTTATTTCGATAAATTCAGACAAGCAGACGGTAAAATGTACTTCCTGCCGTTTGGGGCTAACCAAGGCTATATCGGCGACCCTGGCATCAGCCAAGGCGCATTCTGGATTCAGCGTTCCGTCCTGAAGGAAGCGGGTTATCCGAAAATCAAGACGCTTGACGAATACTTCGATCTGATCAAGCAATACCAAGAGAAGCATCCGCAAGTAGACGGCAAGGATACGATCGGTTTTGCATCGCTTGCAGGTCCTGCTGACAGCTTCTTCTCGATCACCAATCCATCTATGCACCTTGCGGGTTACCCGAATGACGGTGATGTAATCATCGACATGAACACGCATGAAGCAAAAACCTATGCAGCTACTGACAATGAGAAAAAATGGCTGCAAAAGCTGAACGAAGTAAACGCGGAAGGCTTGTTCGATCCTGAAACCTTTACAGCGAATAAAGACCAGTTTCTCGCCAAGCTGACTTCCGGCCGCGTATTGGGTTACTTCAACTATGCATGGCAGGTTGGAGACGCGACGAACAACCTGAAGAAAGCGGGCATTGACGAGAAGCGTTATGCTCCGCTGCCAATCGTCTTTGACGAGAACACGAAAGACCAATATGTAGATCCGCCTAGCTTTGTTAATAACCGCGGCATCGGCATCTCGGTTAAAGCGAAAG
>Ga0065721_10003582_pt1 | contig 204746 bp, 169 predicted proteins | sample Mesricmetagenome_FD_59108 | JGI IMG/M metagenome (GOLD analysis project Ga0065721, IMG submission 59108) | Mesophilic microbial community from rice straw/compost enrichment Sample: eDNA_1 v2 (version 2) | ecosystem: Engineered > Solid waste > Grass > Composting > Bioreactor | place: USA... | reverse complement strand
CTTGTATAACTTGTTGCTTGAATTCGATTGTAAACCGTCTCCGTTGCATAAATAATCCCCTCCATTGGTTCTGCTTCTAGCTTACACTGTTAAGTGTCCTAGACTCAAATCCAATTTCGGGGCTTAAGAGATTCCATACGTTGCATCAATATCCTTCGTAGATATACTTCCTTCCTTCTTCTCTGAATATAACTGATCAATTACAATAATCTCATTTTCTATTTTTCTAAAACGAAACATATTATTGTATGAAGAAATGTCGTTTATAAGCACAATATTATGATTCTTCAAGAGTAAACATGCTTCAGTTAATTGTTCAAACCAGGTTGACAATAAATCTGCCCCTTCCAAGGGGATTTGCTCTATAGGACAAAACCCAAATGACTGCTTATCAAAAATAATTTCAATACATCCATGCACCTCGATCTCAAGATTCTCTACCTCATCCAATTCTTCCATGTTTATTCGATAATTTATTTCAAACATTTATATCCTCACCTTCCAAAATAACTGGCATCAAACTAGCAGTTTTTATCGTATCATCTGTCGTATCAATCGCCAATATGCCTAGTTTAACTCAATTCCTCAAGTATCTCCCCCATGTAAGCAGAAATAACTGGTTGTATCGATCCCTCTTTTTATCCATTAGCTTACAACACAAAAACCGCTATAGATCAGGATTTTCAGCATCCTGTCCATAGCGGTTTTGGTTGTTATATCTTGCTGATTCAATTCACTAGCCTACAAAGCCCTCACAGGCTCCTTCTCGCCAAGGGTCCTCAAGTAGTTCGCGATAACCCTGGCCAGCTGCTCAGGCGCTTCGACCAGACTCATATGAGCCACGCCTTCGAACGTATTCTCCTGAATATGCGGGTACTCGTAAGTCGACTTTGGCGTCTCCTCTTCATTGACGGAGAATGTATCATCCGGAGAGACGACCTCATCCTCCGCCCCCGCTACCAGCAGAATCGGGTAACAAGCTTCATGCAGCATAGCGCTTCGGTCCGGCCTCATCATCATGCCTTCAAGCGTATGAATAGCTCCCTTTGCAGACATTTTGAGTCCGGCCTCTTTAACCTTTTCCACCTCATCAGGCATATCTTGCCTCTTGGATTCCTTGAACAGCTTCGGAATCAGCTCATGCACATAAGGCTCGATCCCTTCCTTCTCGATAAAAGCAATATCCTGGTACCTTTTCCTCTTCACTTCTTCCGTATCCGGGAGAGCGGTAGAATGAATAAGTCCAAAGCCGGACAGCTTGTCCGGATATTTATCTGCAAATGCCAATGTGACATAACCGCCAAGGGAATGGCCGAATACAACCGTTTTATCAATTTCCAGCTTTTCAACTAAGCCATTTATATCATCCGCCATCACTTCCATCGTATACACATTGTCTGGTACCGATGTCTCGCCATGACCACGCAGCTGCGGCATGATTACGCGGTAGTGCTCGGTCAGCAGCGGACAAACATTATGCCAGTAATGGGAGGAGCCGCAAAAACCATGAAGCAAAATAATTGTTTTTTCGTTATCTTGACCACATTCTTCATATACCATATCGATGCCGTTAACATGAACTTTATGCTTCTCCATCGATCCCACATCCTTTTCGATTTGGAATTGCTATCATGTCATTACTTAACCAGTTATCGATCTAACGAAACACTATTTTCAGATAATTCTGAATTCTATCATTACAAGATAGCCATCCATAGCAAAAAATAGCCCCGGTTCCTAGAGCCGAGGCTGTTCCAGATTGCAAACACTTTCGCTGCTTATTTCGCTACGGTCTTGTTGTAAATGCCGATTTTTTCGGTAATCTGCTTTGCCGCATCATCTAATGCAGCCTTAACATCCTTCTTGCCCGTGAATGCTTCCTCGATTGCCCCTTCTACCGTCTGACGTGCATCCGGGAAGACACCCATAACGGCGCCTTGGCTTGCTGTGCTTGGCTTGGAGGCATGAAGCTGGTCAACAGCTGTCTGGAACTGCGGATACTTGGCCAGATTATCCTTTACGATCTGCTCATCATAAGCTTTCGTTGTGATCGGGAAATAACCGGTGTTGATATGCCACTCCGCCTGCACGGCCGGCTCCGCCAGATATTTGATGAATTCCCAAGCGGCCTTCTGCTCTTCAGCCGGCTTGTTGTTCAGAATCCACAGGCTCGCACCGCCTACCACAACGCCGCCTTCGGAGGATGCGTCAGGCTTAGGCAGGAAAGCCGTGCCAACCTCGAATTTGCCTGCCGCGCCGTCAACAATGCCGCGCAGCGAAGCCGTCGAGTCCAGCGTCATAGCCACCTGGCCGGCAAGGAATGCTTTTTTCGTATCATCTGTCTTGCGTCCGAGATTCAGGACTGATTTGTCATCGACCATACCCTTCCACCAGGTCAGCGTCTTGACGGCTGCTTCCTGATTCACAAGTGATTCCGAAGCGGCACTGTCGCGTCCGTTGCCGTTATTAACGAGATCCTTGCCCTGATTGGCGAGAAGCTGCTCCATGAACCAGCCATAGATGGCGAAGGATGCTCCTGTTACGCCGTTTCCGGTCAGCTTTTTGGCCGCATCAGCTACCTCTTGGTAAGTGACAGGCGGCTTGTTCGGATCAAGACCGGCATTCTTGAACAAGTCTTTGTTATAGTAAAGAATCGGATTGGATGTATTAAAAGGCATCGAGTATTGTTTGCCNTCGAANGTGTAATAGCTGCGGATATTNGGTTCAAGTGAGGANACATCGTAATTATCCTCATCGATGAACTGTTGAACTGGCGTNACGGCACCGGAATCGATCATGAATCTCGAACCAATCTCATACACCTGAATCAAGGAAGGACCGGACTTCGAATCCATGGAAGCCTTGAGCTTGTTCAAGCTCTCATCATAAGTGCCTTGGAAGACGCCTTCCACTTTAATATCGGGATGCGAAGCGTTGAAATCGCTGACCAGCTTGTCCGCAGCCTTGCCAAGCTCGCCGCTCATGGAATGCCACCAAACCACCTTGACAGGCTCTTTTGCCGGCTCCGTGGAAGCTCCGTCCGCATTTGCGGTGTTCTCCATATTGGAAGCCGAGACAGTAGGTGACGGATTGTTCCCGCCGTTGTTGGGATTTGCTGCGCAGGCTGATAAAGGCAGCACAAGCATAGCCGCCACAGGCAATACCATTTTCCAATTGCGTTTAACCATGGTTTCTTTTCTCTCCCTTTAAAATCAATGTTTTCTATATGGCAAGTCCGATAGGACAAGTACCCGGATAAGTTCAGCCCTTCACCGCACCAGCCGTAATTCCCCGCACAAGCGGCTTCAGGCCCAGCGCGAGCAGAACAAATGATGGCACCAAGACAAGCGCGACTCCGCATAACACCAGATTCCAGCTTGTGAGTTCTTCGAATTGGAGCATCGCGATTCCGATCTGTATGGTTCGCATGGCATCGCTGCTTGTCACGAGCAGCGGCCACAAGTATTGATTCCAACCATTCAGGAATACATACACCGCAAGAGATGCAGCAGCCGGGCCGGATAAGGGCAGCACGATGGACATAAAGTGGCGGAAATGCCCGCAGCCATCGATGCGCGCCGCTTCAAAAAGCTCGCGAGGCAGCTGCATGAAGAACTGACGGAGCAGGAACACGCCAAACGCCGAAGCTGCAAACGGCACGATAAGCCCTTGAAACGAATCGAGCCAGCCCCAGCTTTTGACGGTCAAATAATTAGGGATAATCGTGACTTCCCATGGAATCATCATCGTGCTGATAAATATAGCGAACCAGAATCGGCTGCCGGCAAACCGAATGTAAACAAATGCGTAAGCAGCTAGCGCCGCTGTCAGCACCTGAAGAACCATAATCGAGACCGCCAGAACAAAGCTGTTGAGGATAAAGCCAAATATCGGCACGGTATCTATGGCGTTCTTCAGCTCTCCCGTGTAAAGACCGGAAGGAAGAATCTTTGGCGGATATTGGCTTGCTTCGGCCGGCGTCATGAAAATTTGGGCAAGCAAGTACAGAAGCGGTCCAAGCACTAACAGCGACAGCAGGATTAGCAGACCGTAAAGACTGAATAAGCGGGCCGGACTGCTCGGATGACTGACAGCCTTCACTGGTAATGCACCTTCTTTCCAAGAACAAGGAATTGTACCGCCGTCAGCAAAAGCATCAGAATAAACAGGACAATCGCCAGTGCGCTGCCGGTTCCGAACTGGTAGTTAATAAATGCTTCCCGGTAGATGGAGTACACCAGCACATCCGTTGAACCTGCCGGTCCACCCTTGGTAAGGATATTGATTTGTCCAAACGATTGAAAAGCGCTCATAATCGACACAACCGCCAGGAAGAAAAGCGTTGGCGACAACAGCGGCAACTTGATCGAGAAAAATATTCTCCACATCGAGGCGCCATCGATACGCGAGCTGTCCATCACATCGTTATCTAGTCCCTGAATTGCTGCCAGCAGCAGGACGAACGGAAAACCGGAGTTCATCCATATCGTCATAAGCGAGACGGAACCAAGCGCCGCACCCGGATCGGTCAGCCATTGGATTTGTCCGAATCCGATCTGCCCAAGCAAGTAGTTGAGCATCCCTAGAGATGGATGGTACAGAATCATCCACAGAATGGATGCTGTTCCGACGGAGAGCGCCAGCGGAAGCGAGAAGATCAAGCGGAACAGCTTGCTTCCTTTGCCTGCCGCATGGACAAGACTGGCGCATAACAAACCGAGAACTAGACCAGCTGGCACGGTCATCAGCGTGAATTTGACCGTGATCCAGAGGCTATTCCAGAAGGCGGACGATTCCATCATCCGCGAATAATTGTCCCAACCCGCGTATGCGGCAACCCTGCCGCGGGGATCGGTAAGCTGAAAGCTCAAATAAACGGAGCGAGCCATCGGGTAAAAGAAAAACAGAATGAATATAGCTACGCTTGGCGCCAGAAACAGGTAACCGAGGAGATGCTCCCGCATCCGCCTCAGCTTGCCTGCGGCGATTGGGGTACCGGCCGAGATTTTGGAAACCGGAGACAAGACCGATTTAGATTTGTCCGAGTAGAGGGATGAACTCATTGGTGACTGCAACCGCCCTTTCGAGAGATGGTTTAGCCGGATTCGGCTTGGCAAGTCCCAGGATAACCCCTATTTGTAACCTTAATGTCAGAGTTTTATGAAGATTAGGAAAGGTGGTAACGCTTAATTGAAAAAAATCAAAGCTTTCTAAAGATTTCTTTATATACGCGGCCAAGCATCGGGCCGATTGAAGGAATATCTGGACCGACTATTAGCGGCATGTGAAACAGCCTGCATGGTTGACCATGCAGGCTGTTTCACATGCCATATTCCTAAGCATCCTGCTTCCCGGAACTATCCGCCAAATCAGGAGGCTTCTCCTCGCAATAGTTATATTAATGAAGGAAAATTCCTGAGCCGGACAAACAAGACTTTTTGCAACAGAAGCTGTTTCAGCTCCCGGCATCCTGGTTAAGTATCTATCAAGCAAGACAAGCAAACAGACAATAAGCAAGCCAACCGAAAGAAAGGTGATTACAATGTTAGGATGGGCATTACTCTTCTTCATCTTCGCAATCGCCGCCGGCCTGTTTGGGTTTCTGGGCATCGCATCTGCGCTGGCCGGCATTGCGAAAATCTTATTCGTAGTCTTTATCGTCCTCTTTATTGCATCTCTTATATTTGGACGAAGACGGGCATAGCCGCAAGCATCAATTAATCATTTAACAATCGAGGAGGAATTACAATGACAACTCAAACCATAACGACAAGAGTACACACGGTTAATAACATGCTGGAGGTTCAGGAGCAGGTTCACCGTTTCGAACGCGACGGCTATGCGAGGGAGAACATCTTTGTACTGACTCACGATAAAGGCCGTACAGCACGTATCGCCAAAAATACCGATGCCGAGCAAATCGGTGTATCTGCAGAAGGCGTAGGCACCGCAATCGCCAACATTTTCCGCTCGACGGGCGATGAGCTTCGCGCCAAGATGAGATCGCTTGGGATCTCCAAGCAATATGCAGAGCATCTGGAGCAGCAGATGGACCGGGACAAAATTCTGGTCATCGCTTGGGGCGGCAAGGAATACAAGGATGACGAATACGATTCTTCGGTCTATTATTATCCTGAATACCGCTTATAAGCCTGACTCCATACATTCAAGCGTGAACATCCTCAGAGGAACAGCATACGTTACTTGTTGAAATATAAGCCTAGTATAGAAACTATTTATACTTCCTTATATTTTAATTCAAGACCTATCCGTACGGATAGGTCTTTGAACTATGGTATAGTGTTAAAAGATATGCAGGAAAGGAGTGCCCCGGATGAGTATCCTCATTGTTGACGACAACGCAACCAACCAGCTCATCGTGCAGACGATTCTGAATAAAGCCGGTTACCGGAATTTGTTGACCGCCTCTTCCGCTCATGAGCTGTACGAAATACTTGGCCTTGAAGGCTCGACGGCTGCAATGGACACTGATGTGGAATTAATCCTTATGGATATGATGATGCCTGACATAGACGGGATCGAAGCATGTCAGACCGTATTGCAGGACAAGCGTTACAAGGATATTCCGATTATATTCGTTACCGCCGTTGGGGACTCGAACAAGATGGCCGAAGCGCTTGATGCCGGAGCTTGTGACTATGTGATGAAGCCGATCAATCGGATGGAGCTTCTTGCACGGATTCGTTCCGCCATGCGGCTGAAGCAGGAGATTGACAGGCATAAGGAACATGACAAGAGAATGAAATTTAAGCTGGAATTGGCCAAGCAGGTGCAGCTCAGCGTTCTCAGCACCGCGATTGATGATGAGAATTTGAAGATTAACGCCGCATACCAGCCCTCTTCCGAGCTTGCAGGTGACTTTTATAACTGGTACCGGATTGACAAGAACCGTTATGGCATCATTCTGCTTGATATGATGGGCCATGGCATCTCTTCATCGCTGGTTTGCATGTACATCTCGTCTGTACTTCGTGATACCATTACCCGTATTTCCGACATCGAGCAGGTCATGCATGAGCTTAACCGCTACATGAACCAGCTGCATATGAAGGACGAATTAATGAACTACTATTTTACAGCGATTTATCTGGTGCTTGATGTGGAGGAAAAAACGATCGAGTATGTCAATGCCGGACATCCCCCGGGGATCGCCTTCCTGGACGGCAAACCCGAATTGCTGGAGCCCTGCTGCAGTGCCATCGGCTTATTTAATAAGCTTAAGGTCAACAGTGGCAAGCTTCATTATGAGCAGGAAGCCGGCATTGTTCTTTATACCGACGGTTTGACGGACGGAATGGCAGGCGGACAGGAAATTTCAAGCGATACTCTTATTAGCCTTATGCGAAATGAACAGCGGCTGGACCCTTCTGAGCTTGTCGCTGCCATGATTCCTAAGGATAATGGCACCATACAGAAAGACGATATCTGTCTTGTCACCTTATATACCAAATAAATTACTCCAGCCTGTTTCAACTCCCGCCTTATAGGGTAATCCATAATAAGGCTAATGACAAAGGCTGGAGGGATTAATATGAAGAATACATTCCTGGCATGTTATCTTGCGGGAGGGATCATCGGCATCGTGCCGCTCACGTATATATCCCTGCCTCAACCCGTTCATGAGCTGCAGACTGCCTCTACACCAACCGAGTCGGTAACCGTATCCCATGCGGATTATGACCTATCAGACATCAAACTGCAGTCCATTAACGGTCTAACACTCTATGATGACAAAATAACAGTTGAACGGATGCTTGGCGAACCGGTCCGTGTCACCCATGATGACTATTTCACAGAACTCGAGACCTACGAATATCCGGATTTGGATGTCGTGTTTAGCGAAGGGATCATGGAAGAAATCAAGGTAAGCGGCAGCGCCGACACGATCTGGATTGATGATCAGGAAATCCCGGTTTCCATTGAAGCATTAATTAAGGCGCTTGGCGAGCCGAATTATAAGGCCGAGGACGGTATCGTCTATGAAAGCAAGGAGAACGTGCTGAAGCTGTTCATTAACTATGACAACGGTACGCTTGAATCTATCGCGTATTATCATATTTCATCTGTATAACCCTTATTAATATGATCGGAGTGAATCGAATGAAGTCTCAGCAATTCCAGATTGACCAACAAGAAACAAAGGACAGCTACATGATCTCGCTTGGCGGCGAACTCGACTTATCCGTCGTTACCCAGTTAAGATCCGTATTGGAGCCGGTTATAGACCGGGTTGATCTGAACCTGGTCTTGAATCTTCGGGAACTGACTTATATCGACAGTACCGGAATTGGTATTATTGTGTCCATATTGAAGTATCGCGACGGGATTAACGCTCCTTTCTCCGTTAAGGAAATTCCCCCGTCTATTCAACGTCTATTCGATTTGACAGGCATTTCCGGATATTTAACTGAAGGGACAGAGAAATAGACATGATACGATTACAAATTCCGTCTCATGCCGACTATATTGATATCGTAAGAGTATGTCTATACGGTATTGCGTCCAAGTTGTCCTTTTCTTACGAAGATATTGAAGATATGAAGGTTGCTGTCTCTGAAGCATGCACCAATGCTGTGCTGCATGGCCGTTCCGCAGAGGAAGGCGGCAGCCTGATTGATATCAGCTTCGAGCCGAGCGAGGCCGGTATTACCATTATTGTGAGAAATGACGGGCCTCCATTCGAACATCATGAATCCAGAACGGACGCTCCTCCCCTCCAAGGGATCGAAATCAGCGAACTGCCGGTCGGCGGACTTGGTATTTATCTGATGGAAGCTCTGATGGATGAAGTATTGGTGCAATCGAGTGAAAATAGTACAGAGGTTATCCTAACCAAATATGTGAGTGAATAAAAGCGAAGAGCTGTCCCCATCGTTATCCATAATAACGATGGGGACAGCTCTTTTGCATGATCTTCGTCGCTATAGCAGCTGTTACCGCTCGCTGAGCATCGCCAAAAACATGGACCTGAAGCTCGATCTTAGCGCCCGCGCTCTCAAGAAGCTATTGTCTAGTGCTTCTCCACACTCTGTCTTCACCGTACGCTGGATTTAATCCAGCGAAATAAGGCCAATGGGAAGGATTCGGGGCCTACGTTGGATTTACTCCAGTGAAAACATCCAGTTGGAACCTCTTTTATTCAAATTGAGCTGATTATACTGCAGACAATCCAATGTAGGCTGAGATTCTAATAAAAACGCTCCGTTATGCTGTACGAAATCCAACGTAGCTCTATTTGGTGCATAGGGATAGGTAACCTTTTGTCCCAAATATGAAAGGCTGTCCCATCATTAATTAATGACTTTGGGGCAGCCCGCATCAGCTATTCCTTCAAGGCTTCTTCGCAAAAAGACGCTCCCCGTCCGCCAGTTCTTCATACTGATGCTTCCAAGGGGTCATCAAATATTCCATGCTGCCAAGGCCCAGAATGCCATGGTCTGTTAAGCTGTCATGAAACAGCCGGTGAACGCGGCTCTGAAGCTCAGGGTTGAAATAAATCATCACATTGCGGCAGAGGATAACGTGGAACTCGTTAAACGTGCTGTCCGTAGCCAGATTATGCTGCGCAAACATCATGTGATCCGCCAGAGAACCGTCAAATATCGCATAATCCCGGTCAGTTGTGTAATAGGCCGAGAACTCTTTCGTACCGCCGGCTTGCAAATAGTTCTTCGTAAAGGTCTGCATCCGCTTCAGCGGGAACTTCCCTGCCTTCGCCTGCTCAATCGCACGCTCGCTCATATCGGTTGCATAAATTCTGGTATTGCCAAGGAGCCCTTCCTCCTGCAATAAAATCGCCATGGAGTAAACTTCTTCCCCTGTCGAGCAACCGGCATGCCAGATTCTGATCTCAGGGAGTTTCCTGAGCAGCGGAACAGCCCGTTCCCGGAATGCCTTGAAAAAGCTTGGGTCCCGGAACATCTCCGTCACCTTAATCGAGAAATCATTAACCAGCTTATTGACATACCCCGGCTCATGAAGCACCTTCCCGAGCAGCTCAGTTACCGTCTCTGCCCCGTCAAGACACATCCGGTTCCGTATGCGGCGCCGCAGCGAGGAACGCAAGTAATGACGGAAATCATGACCATAAGCCAGATAGATTCCTTCAATTAAAAGCTCAATCTCAATATTTTCCCATTCCGTAGCCGGAAGCTCATCCCCAGCAGCCCCCAGCGCATCTTGGAAATGCTGTTCATCCATTAATTGCCCACCTGCTTCGTCAGCCATACCCGCATAAGAGAGAACAACTGATCCATCTGTAATGGCTTGCTGATGTAGTCCGAAGCTCCTGCTTCCAGACATTTGTCACGGTCGGATTTCATGGCCTTGGCGGTAAGGGCAATAATCGGCATCGCTTGCAGCTGCGGCAGCTTGCGTATTTCCCGCATCGCTTCGTACCCGTCCATCAGCGGCATCATAATATCCATTAATACCAGATCAAATTCCGAATTGCCTTGCAATATTTCCATGCAGCGCCGGCCGTTGCCCGCTACCGTAACCTGCATTTTTTTACTCTCGAGCGCCTGAACAAGTGCAAATACATTTCGTGCATCATCCTCTACCAGCAGCACTTTTCTGCCCGCGAAGTCCGAACTTCCTGCTGGCTCATCAGACCTTGTAGAATCATAGTCATTGCCGTCCTCTTCCTGTACGTGGATCTTCGGGATCTCGCCAAGCTGCTGGGCTGCGGCAGCCGCTTCCTGGACACCAAGCAGAATGGAGTCCAGCTTCTCCTGGCTAAGCTCAGGCAAATAAACGGTAAAGCAGCTCCCCTCGCCAAGGGTACTGTTCAACTGGATATAACCGCCAAGAAGCTTAACAAATTCGCTGGTGATCGATAAGCCCAGACCGGTGCCTCCATAGACTCTGTTCGTCTTGCCGTCTACCTGCTGGAAGGCTTCAAAGATCAGCTTCTGTTTATCTTTTGGAATACCAATCCCCGTATCGGTCACCGAAATGGCCAGCAGCCCCTCATCAGCCGATTGGATCTGCAAGTGAACGGAGCCTTTTTCGGTGAATTTGAAGGCATTGGACAGCAGGTTCTTCAGAATCTGCTGCAGCCGCTGCCCGTCCGTATGCCAGACATCCGGCAAATCATCCGCCATCTCAACAGAGAAGGCAATATTTCTTTTCTCCGCAATCGGATTAAAGGTCAGCTTCATCATTTCCGGAAATTCAGTCAGGTTGACCTCATCAACGGTTAGCACGACTTTCCCCGCTTCAATCTTCGACAGATCCAGAATGTCATCAATCAGCTTAAGCAGATCAGTGCCTGAAGTATGAATAACTTTAGCATAACCTTCTTCGTCTTCATTTAATGTCCGGTTCTCATTCTCCGCGAGCAGCTGGGATAAGATAAGAATACTGTTAAGCGGCGTCCGGAGCTCATGAGACATGTTTGCCAGGAAGTTGGTCTTGTATTGCGAGCTTTTTTGCAGCTGCTCGGAATAGTCTTCGAGCTCTTCCTTTGCTTTCTCCAGCTCTTTTGTCTTCTGCTCGGCGACCAAATATTGCTCTTCCAGATGCTCGGTCGTCATCCGCATTTCCTCCTGCTGCATCTGGAGTTCCTCCGTCAGCACCTGAGATTCGCTGAGCAGCCGCTCTACTTCCATCCGGCCCGATACATTATTAACCGCAATGCCAAAGTCCTTCTCAATCTCCTCCAGCAGCTTCAGGTGCTGCGTGGTGAATGACTGCAGTGAAGCAAATTCAATAACGGCTTCCAGCCGCTCCTCATATTCAATCGGAACCATCAGAATGCTGCGCGGCTCCAGTTGGACAAGCCCTGTTGTAATAAGCGGAGCCTGCTCCGGCTGATTAAGAAGAAACACACGCTTCTCCAGTCCGCATTGTCCAACCAGGCCTTCACCAAGACGGAATGACTCCTTGCCCGCATCTTCTCCCGAGCCGGCGTAGGATGCCAGCTTCTCCAGTCTCTGCTGCTCCCCTGTTCCTCTGCGGATATAAAATACAGCGTAAGATGCATTAATCATTGGCGCTACCTTGGTCAGGAAGGATCTGGCCAATATCCCCAGATCATTAATACCTTGGTTCATGGTCGCCACTTCAGCCACCTTCGCTTGAATCCAGCTTTGCGCTTCAAGACTTGCAAGCAGCTGGTTCGTAGCGTCACCAAGCTCCTTGATCTCATCGTTGGTATTTACTTTGATCCTTGTTCCCAGATCCCCTCCGGAAGAGGCAATCTCGGCAATTGTTTTTACAACCTGCTTAATTGTCTTCACAATAGACCCCGATACAAAGGAAACGATCATTAAGGAAATAATCGTTGCAGCCAGCAGCAGGACATAGATGCCGACGGTCAGCATGCGGTTTTTATTTTCCAGATCAATTATATGCAATCTTGTCGATTGGACCTCCTGATTACCGATGGCATCAAACTTCGTGCGGAGGCTGTCCATCTGCTGCTTGCCTACATCATTCTGGAAAAATTCGATAATGCCAGCAGCGCTTCCTTGTTTTTTCATGGCGATTGTAGGCTCTGCAGCCTTGTTGATCCATTCCTGAATCGTCAGCTTGATCTCTTCAAGATCTTTCTGGGTGCTTGGGTTATCGGAGATATAAGCGTACAGGCTATTGTAATTCGCCTCCCATTGGGCTTTTCCCTTATCATAAGGCTCCAGATAACTCGTTTCGCCCGTAATGAGGAATCCCCGCTGGGCGGTCTCCATACTAATAGCGTCATATTGAATGGATGCGATCAGATTATGGATCTCCACATCCCGGGTTGTAATGGTCTCTACTTCATTCTGCAAAGCCTCGATACGGTCTGTTACAGCCAAGACTGAGGCCCCCAGACAAACAAGAACGAGAAAATACCCGATCGCAATTTTTGTCCTGATATTAAATTTAATGGCTCGAAGCATATCGATCTCCTTCTCTCCTAATCTCTCTATGCAGTATACCACTTTCGAAACGGTTGTTTCACTTCTATTATTCCGGGGTATCTATAGAGAAAAGAGGAAGTGATGCGAAATGGATCTTTTTATCCAGATCATTATTGCTGTAATTACGGTTGCTTTCGTCATCCTAATGTTTTTTCTCATTCAGACCATTAAAGCATTAACCGCTACCTTGGACGAGGTTCGATCAACCGTTGGAGAGCTCAGAACCGATGTCTCGCAAATTAGCGGAGATGTGAAAGAAATGATTCATCATACCAATGAAATGACGCTTGATGTCCGTACCAAGCTTCGCTCGCTGGATGTTGTATTTGCTACCGTTCATGATATTGGTCAGACGCTCCACAGCTTCACCGGCGTAATGAAGGAAACAGCTGTCAGCCTCGCTGCCAGCGTGAAAAGCAAGCAGCAAGAAATCCATGACAGCAGACAGCCGCGCAGCAGCAAGATGACCAGCGCCATAACAGATGGCATTGTATCCTCGGTACGGATTTGGAGAAAGCTCAAGCAACAATAGGCTATAATAGGACAAGCGGAGAGGAACGAGAACAAATGATGAAACCATGGATAAGCTTAACCATACCAGCACAAGCAGAATATATCGATATCGTGCGGCTAACCCTGTCGGGGTTGGCTGCAAAAGAAGGCTTTTCCTACGAGGAAATTGAAGATATGAAGGTAGCTGTTACAGAAGCATGCACCAATGTGGTGCTTCATGCTTATGACGGCGGTGTCCACGGCATTATGGAGATTATATTTGAAGTCCAGCAGGACTCCCTTTACATCCGGGTGAAGGATTCCGGCACCAGCTTCCACTATGAACCGACCCTCATTGCCGGCGCATCTTTGCATCACAAGCCCTTAAGTGACGCCAATGTGGGAGGTCTCGGCCTATTTCTGATGCAGGCTTTGATGGATCAAGTAGAGGTCCGCACAGAAATGGGAACCGAGGTGATTCTAACCAAGCGACTTGGTAGGAAAGAGGAGATGGCATGAAATCACAATCATCCTGCCTGGATCAGCAGCAAGTAACAAATCTTCTTATGCGATACAGACAAATAAGCTGCAATGATGCCGCAACGGCATTATTGCAGCATTTTGAGCCATTGGTCCGTATCGCCGTATCCAAAATATCGCGCAACCGGCCGGATCTGTATGAAGATCTATTCCAGGTCGGTCAAATGTCTCTGCTGCGGTTGTTCAAGCAATATGACAGTGACAAGGGCGTTCCATTCGAAGGATATGCGATGAAAAGCATCATCGGTCAGCTCAAAAATTATTTGCGCGACAAATCATGGTACATACAGGTGCCAAGAAATATGAAGGAAAAAGGGCTTCTTGTTCAGAAGGCTATCGATGAGCTGACAACAAAGCTCGAGCGCTCGCCAAAGATGGATGAGATTGCAGACTATCTGGGACTATCGGTAGAGGAAACGATTGAAGTCTTGTCATCACGGGAATCCTATCAATACGTATCCCTTGATACTCCGCTCTCAAATGATGGCGACAGCGCCACAATTGGCGATGTTATTAGTGATCATACAGACAATTACCGTCATGTCGACAATCTGCTGACTCTAAAGGATGCGCTGGATCAGTTGAAGGAAGAAGAACGCAAGGTATTGGTGCTTGTCTACCAGCACGGCCAATCTCAACGGGAAATCGCTGATCAGCTCGGCGTCTCCCAAATGAGTGTATCCCGCTTCCAGAAGCGTGCTCTGGATAAGCTTAAGCAGATCTTACACCCGCCGCATAGTGAAGAAGGATGAACCGAATAAACCGCTTGTCTCTTAGGAGGCAGGCGGTTTTCTTTTACTTTGCTACTTTACTCTGCTACACTGCGCACCAAAAAAAGAAGCTGTCCACATGGGACAGCCTCCCCTCTTTCCTTCACTCCATTCTCCTGCACTAATTGGAGGAGGATCTTACCTTATCCCTTACATCGTCCTTTGCAGCATTGAAGGCATCCATGACATGTTCATTGGATTTCTTCGCATGCTCGGACAAATCCGATGCTTCCTCCCTTACGCTCGATAAGACATCCTTTGTTTTATCGCGGGCTGTCGAAGCAAGTTCCTGTGTACGCTGGCTTAACGCCTGGAACTTATTCGAGATATCTTCCCTCAGCTTCACACCTGATTTCGGTGCAAGCAGCAGTGCTCCTACAGCACCTACCGCTGTTCCGACAATCGTACCTACCAGCAGACCGCTGCCTGTGTTTTCCTTTGGCATAGTTATCTCTCCTTTATTCCGTTCTCGTATTCGAAACCGTATTCGATCTCGTATGATCTATTACACCAAAAGGGTTATTTTGAAACAGCCGAATTTCCCTCAGCCGCCTGCAAAAATTTTTTTCTAAAAAAACGTTGCATCTTTTAATGTTTATATCATATACTGTTTATATAATAATCAGTGTATACCGTACACAGAAAAGAGGCGTCTCATGAAACAATCCGCGATTGAAATTTCAGGCCTTCGTAAAAGCTTCGGCAAACAAACCGTGCTGAGCGGCGTTGATCTGACTGTCCCTGCTGGAACCGTCTTTGCCTTATTAGGTCCTAACGGAGCCGGTAAAACCACCTTAATTAACATTATGTCTACGCTGGTATCACCAGATGAAGGAAAGATCCGGGTAGGAGGTTATGATGTCCTGACAGAGCGGGAGCAGGTCAAGCAGAACATCAGTCTTACCGGTCAATTCGCGGCAGTTGATGAGGTCTTGTCCGCTGAAGAAAACTTGCGAATGATCGGCAGGCTCTCCGGCCTTAGCGCTGCACAATCCCGGTTACGTACAGAGGAGCTTCTAAGAGCATTTGATCTTGTGGATGCAGCCAAGAAACGGGTGAAAACCTTCTCGGGAGGCATGCGGCGCAGACTGGATCTTGCCATCAGTCTTGTGGTCAGCCGTCCCGTTATCTTTCTCGATGAACCTACAACCGGACTGGATACCATCAGCCGCAGGGCATTATGGGATATTATCAGTCAATTGGCAAGACAAGGCAGGACGATCTTTCTTACAACGCAGTATTTGGAAGAAGCCGATCAGCTTGCCGACCAGATTGCCGTTATTAATGGAGGAAGAATTGTGGCATCCGGCAGCGCTGAGCAATTAAAAGCTCGTGTGGGAGGAGAAGTCATTGAGCTGCTGAATGCCCATGATGAAGTGATTCATATCGTGCCAACTACCGGCAGCATTCAGGATATAAACCGCACTTTGAATGAGCTGGTCCAGTCGGTTCCGCCCGGAACACGGGTCAACATCCGCAGGCCAAGCATGGATGATGTATTTGTTGCTTTGACATCAAATGAGAAAGAGGTGTTGCATGTATGATCGCAACCGATAAATCAGTGAAACCAGCATCCCTTATGACAACAAACCTTGTCTTTATTGGACGGAGTCTGCGTCACAGCCTGCGCAATACAGAAGCTCTGCTTATGGCTATCATGCTGCCTGTTATGCTGATGCTGCTGTTCACCTACGTATTCGGGGGGGCTATCGATTCCAGCGGGGATTATGTCAATTACGTTGTTCCCGGCATTATTTTGCTCTGTGCGGGATTTGGCTCTTCAAGCACAGCCGTCGATGTATCCAATGATATGACAAACGGCATTATTGACCGGTTCCGGACAATGCCGATCAAGAGCCTCAGTGTTGTAACCGGTCATGTAGTTGCCAGTCTCGCCCGTAATTTATTTGCCACCGGGGTTGTCTTTGGTGTAGCCTTGCTTGTCGGATTCCGGCCAAACGCAAGCTTTATCGAATGGGTTCTCGCGATTGCCGTTATTACGCTGTTTATTCTAACCTTCACCTGGTTATTCGCTGCAATCGGGCTAGTAGCCGGCAGTCCTGCCGCTGCAAGCGGATATGGCTTTGCGCTCCTGTTCCTCCCTTATTTATCGAGTGCCTTTGTTCCGACTGACACCATGCCTTCCTGGCTGCAAGGTGTAGCCAATCATCAGCCGATCACCCCTGTCATCGAGACAATCCGGGGACTGCTGACGGGTACGCCGCTGGATGACAGTGCATGGTGGGCTGTCGGCTGGTGCCTGCTTATTCTGGCCATAGCTTTCTTGTGGAGTCTCTCCTCCTTCCGCAAAAAAGCAGGCCGACGCTAACGGAGCAATCCAAACAAAGACAGCAGCTTGATGAAATTCATTCATCAGGCTGCTGTCTTTGTTGTTTCGAGTTATTATTTCGAGGCGAGATAATGCTCAATCCCGTCCAAAATGCGCTCCAGGCCAAAATCAAAGTCATTGCCAATCGGATTATCCGCTGCATTCTCCTCGGTGTATACACCGGATGCGACAATAGGCTGCAGATCCGGATAACGCTCCTTCTTGACCAGAAGCTTAAGCGCCTTGGTATAATCAAAACCGCTGAATTCTCCCGGACTTGCCCCTCCTTGAATCGCCCGCTCCATATCCCGTTGGATCAGACCGGTAGAACGTGCGTAGCTGCTTAGCAGCAGTACAGTCGACATTTTCTCATAATCATTAAGCGGGAGATTCCGCATTGGACGCAGAGCCAAATCCACGATCAACAGATTATTGGGAGTTAACGGCACACCCGATACCGGGATATCCGCATACCAGGGATGCTTGACAAAGACATGAGTACAAGACCGTACATACTGACGCAAGCCCTCACGCCAATCTGTGCGCTCTTCCGCGGAATAATCAGGAAATTTGCAGACCGCTTCCTGCATCAGTAACAGCAGATCATCTTTGCTTTGTACATACCGGTAAAGGGACATCGCCGTGAATCCTAAAGCGGCAGCCACCCGGCTCATAGAGACAGCCTGCAGCCCTTCTTTATCCGCAAGCTCTACCGCCGCGGCAACAATCTGATCCAGGGACAGCTCGCGCTTTGGTCCTCTCTGCGGTGCTTTCACCAGCCCCCATGCAAGTGCAACTCCATGCGGCAGACTGTTTAACACTTCAACCTCATCGTCATGCTCCATTTCACTATCCTCCATACCTGACTTGCCATAATTGCTTACTATGTAAACAGTATATCACAAAAGGAGCCCCTACAAAAAAAGCAGCCCCTTATTTTAGCAAGGAGCCGCTTTTTTCTTTAATCCAAACCATGCTCTGCCCGGATTTTGTACAATCCCTTCAGAAGCAATTCCGCCGGATCGCGATTCAAAAGCTGATGCGTATACAACAGATGAAGAGAGAAAGCGCAAACATTATTGCCGTCAACGATAGCCGGGAAGCCCGTTTCGAACACAGGACCCTTCAGCTCTTCATTCCAGGCAAGTCCTGCGTGAACCTTCTCCTCAGGGAATTCTTCTTCAACAGACTTAATGCAATGCGGGATGAGTACATGATCAATTAATGCTTTGGCATCATCTTCGCTTGCAGGAGGCTCTGGAAGCGGTTTACCCCCCTCGATTTTCATTAATTCATAGAAAAACGAAGCCATCCATTCTGTTGCCTCATCGTTACCCGCCTGGAAATTCGCGATTAACTCACGAAGGAAGAAGCCGCATACATAGTCGCTGCCCGATTCATCCTTCACTTTGTAAACAAACACGGGACCATAAAGCTCTTGATTCAATACTTGGCCTTGGACGTCTTCGAAATGCCGTCTCAATGCGACAAAGCCGTTATGCTGGACCGCTTTGACCAGCTCAGCGAATTGCTTCGCCTCTTCTTCTTGATTGCCTTTGATCTCTTCGTTAGTTGTCTCATTATTCATTATTCGCTTCACCCGTAATTATCATATCATTCCATCAATTAAACAGTCTAGTCCAATTCCTGCAAAAGAAAAGCCGCCCCAACGGGACGGCTTATCCTTCATACCTATTCAACACCATGCTTTTGGCGAAGCTTGGTCAGTGCAATCAGAAGCGTATCCGCAGGATCACGGTTCAACTGCATCATTTTGTACAAGTAATGAATCGGGAAGACACATTTCTCTGCCGGGATGTCACTAAAGCCCAGTTCAAGAACAGGCGTAAGCTTGTCATCCAGCCCCCTCTTGCCCGTAATGCCAAGCGGAGAGAATTCCTCGCTGACCGCGCCTAGGCAATGCGGGAACAGAACATTATCAATAAAATCCTCTTCTTGCTGTTCGTTCTCTATCGGAGCCGGCAATTCCTTGCCGCCCTTCGTCGTCTTCATCAGCTCATAGAAGAAGGAGGCCAGCCATTCTCCTGCATCCCGGCCGCCGTCCTGGAACTGTTCAGCCAATTCCCGAAGGAAGAAGCCGCAGTCGTACGATTGCTTGAAATCATTCGTTACCCGGTAGATGAAGATCTGGCCAAACTTATCATCATTCACAATAAGACCTTCTACATTAGGAAAGAATGGTCTTAAGGCAGCTAGTCCCCTCTGGAAAATCACCTTCATCAAGGAGCTCCATGTTTCTTCATTATCGTTATTATTCGTATTCACGATATCATTATTCATATTCTAATCACCCTCAAGCATCATACCATCCAGCGCTTTGCAGCGTCCAGTACTATACTTTAACAGTCTATCCGCGGCTGACGAAGAACGGAAGCTTCTCAATGCCTGTCAGACGCAAGTAAGTAAACAGCTGGCCTTTATGATGAATTTCATGGTCTTTTGCATTTTGCAGCAAAGCAAAGCCCGGAACCGGGTTACCAAAGAAATCAATGGATTGTGCGAGCTGCTCGGGAGTAAGAGAACGAAGAACAGCTTCCGCTTGTTCTGTCGCCGCTGCTGCGGCCGCTCTCAGTTCCTCCGCTGTTGCAACAGTCTGCTTGCTGCCCGGCGTGTATACGCCGTTTTGTACAGTCTTCGCGAACATATCCATCGCACCTGTGATATGCAGGACAAGCTCTGCGATGGACATGCCCTTTTCCCAAGGTCTGAAGGATAATTGCTCCGTGCTTACCTCTGCCAGCATGTCATGCAATACGTTGCGGTGGCTCTTCCACCCGGCAATAAATTCATTGATGTCAGTCATCTTATGTTCTCTCCCTAAGTTCGTTATAATCCCTATTCATTATAATAGCTGCCAACTACAATTTCATCTTTTAGGCTTTCTCCCGGTTGCACCAATCCGCGATAAAAGCAATTAGGACCTTCGTATATTCTACAAGCTCCCTTATGTCCAGACTCTCATCAACGCCATGAGCCTCGCCAAGCTCTCCCGGACCATATAGAACCGTTGGAATTCCCGACCGGCCGATCCAGCCCGCATCCGTAACCGTAGGACTCATGCCAACTTCCGCTTCACGCTGCAGGAGAGCCTGGTGATTCGTCAACAATACCTGAATACCTTCTCCCCCTTCATCAAGCTCCAAAGAGGGAAAAATCTCTCCCCGCTCCTCAATCATCGATCTGCCGCCCCAGCGGAATACAGGAGGATTATCCCGAAGCCAAGGATCGCCTTGCGCCACACGCAGCAAATGATCCTCAATCTCCGCGGCCACTGACTCATAATCTTCATCCGGGTAAAAATGAACCGTTATCCATAAGGAGCAGCGGTCCGCAATAAATGCCGCATGGCGTCCCCCTTCAATAACAGCAGGATTAATCGTATTGGAGCCCGGCGGAAATCCCGGATAAGATTTCGTCACTGCCCAATGCCGTTCGAGATCTTGTAAACCGTTGATCAGCTTCGCCATCTTCTCAATTGCGCTTGCTCCGTGCAGGCCGCCTCCCGCATGAATCATCCGCGAACGCATCGCATCATGGTGGGTAACTGGACTTTGGACCGTTACCCAGCCGGTAATTACTCCGCCTTGCCCTTGAACAGCCAGATGACTTGTATCCGCCACAATAGCGAAATCCGCAACACAGCCCCGCTCCATGCAGGCTCTAGTTCCTGCCTCACCCGCTTCTTCCCCAATAACGGACTGGAACAACAAATCACCCTTCAGCTCAATCCCTGCTTCTGTCAGAAGCTTGACCGCAAACAGAAGTGCAGCAAGACCGCCTTTCATATCCGCTGTGCCGCGGCCATAGGCTCGTCCTTCGCGGATCGTTAAGCGAAACGGATCAACCGACCATTCCGAGCTGTCTCCTACTTCAGCAACATCTATATGTCCATTCAGCAACAGGCTTCGGCAAGCATCGCTTTGCGTCCCTTTTCGAACAGCCGTTACATTGGGATCACCCGGGTATACCTCCCATAGCTCGGTCTCAAAGCCTAGACTTCTCAATTGCTCCTCCATAAACCGCTGTGCCTGCATCGTATTGCGGGCTGGCGGGCTGACGGTGGGGAAGGCAACCAATTCAGCCAGCAAAGCAAGCAATTCCTCTTGACGCTCCTCCACCTGATCCCATACATGCTTCAGCTCGAGTTCCTTCATCTAATAGATCCCTCATCTCTATAGAAGCTTTCCTTCCTACTATAGAGGATTCGATCCCGCTGGAGCAATTTTTACAACACTCAAAAAAATTTACATTGCGTTAACATGATTAGGGTTTTCTGTTTACGCAGCCCTACTACAATGACTCTTGTAAGCAAAAACAAAAATGATAGTTTGGAAGGGGAACCTACTCAAAATGAAAAAGTCTCTGATCGTCACTATGGCACTGACCCTGTCGTTATCGCTTGCAGCTTGCGGCAACAACACGAACAACGGTGCTAACAACGGAAACGCAGCCGCAACAAACAATGCTACAACAAATAACACAGCTTCTGCTGATCTGTCCGGTTCGATTCTGGCTTCCGGCTCCACTGCTCTTCAACCGCTGGTTGACCAAGTATCCAAAGAGTTCATGGACAAAAACTCCGGCGTATCGATTCAGGTTCAAGGCGGCGGCAGCGGTACTGGCTTGACACAAGTATCCGAAGGCCAAGCCCAAATCGGCAACTCTGACGTATTCGCAGAAGAGAAGCTGGATTCTGCCAAAGCAGCTGAGCTGGTTGACCATCAAGTAGCGGTCGTAGCTATGGCAGCTGTAACCAACAAAGACGTAGGCGTTGACAACCTGACCAAACAACAACTGGTTGACATCTTCACTGGCAAAGTGACGAACTGGAAAGAAGTTGGCGGCAAAGACGAGAAAATTCAAATCGTTAACCGTCCTTCGAGCTCCGGTACTCGCGCTACTTTCGAGAAATTCGCTCTTGGCACAAAAACAGAAGATCTTGAGGGTTCGATCCAAGAGGATGCTTCCGGTACGGTTAAGAAGCTCGTAAGCGAAACTCCAGGCGCTATCGGTTACCTGGCTCTGTCCTACCTGGATGATTCGGTAACAGCTGTGAAGTACGAAGGCGTTGACGCCAACGTAGATAACGTAGCAAACGGCACTTATCCGGTATGGGCTTATGAGCACATGTATACAAAAGGCGAGCCTGATGCAGCGACTAAAGCTTTCCTCGACTACATGGTTTCTGAAGAAATTCAAAACGGAGACGTTGTAGAAATGGGCTACATCCCTGCAAGCAAAATGGAAGTTAAGCGCGACGCGCTGGGCAACGTAACGAAATAATTGATCTTCTATAAATAAAGGCATAGTCAAGAGGCGGGCCAGCTCGTCTCTTGACTGCATGCCTATATGCAAACTAAGTAAAGGGTGGTCACGATGAAGAAGTCTAATGATCGAGAAGTAGCCACGCCGCATCTTGCGGAGGAATGGGTTGGCAAAGTTTATACATTCATCTGCATCTTGTTTCTTATCATCACCATTTTTTCGATGGTTTACTTCGTCGCGTCAAAAGGACTTAGCACCTTTATCGTAAACGGCGTAAATGTAAAGGATTTGTTAACAGGACTGAAATGGAAACCTGACAGCGATACTCCAATGTTTGGCGCATTGCCGTTTATTTTTGGATCGTTCAGCACATCGATTCTTGCAGCCATTATTGCGGCACCGCTTGGCTTTTGTGCGGCAGTCTTTATGGTTGAGCTGTCTCCGAAGCTCGGCCGTACGTTTATGCAGCCGGTTATTGAGCTGCTCGCCGGCATTCCATCCGTTGTATACGGATTTGTTGGCTTAAGTGTGATCGTCCCCTTATTCCGTGATCTGTTCCCCGGCCAAGGTGTCGGGATCGCAGCAGGCTCGCTAGTACTCGCCTTTATGATTTTACCTACAATTACGACTATAGCAACGGATGCGCTGGCTTCTCTGCCCGCGGGCCTGAAGGAAGGCTCCTACGCACTTGGCGCAACCCGTTGGCAAACGATATATCGCATTGTCCTGCCAACTACGCTTCCTGCGCAGATGACAGGTATCGTGCTTGGCATTGCCCGGGCATTTGGCGAAGCGCTTGCTGTACAGATGGTTATCGGCAACGCTCCCCATATCCCGCATTCCTTATTCGAATCGACTTCAACGCTGACCAGCGCCATTACGCTTAGCATGGGTAACACGGCGATGGGCTCCGTTCAAAATAACGCCCTGTGGTCGCTTGCATTAATTCTGATGCTGATGACCTTTGTATTCGTCTTTATCATTCGCTGGCTGGAAGGAAGGAAGAAGCTATGAGCGCCAAAACCGCAGATAAAATCGCAACAGGCATTATTATTGCTATCACCGCCTTGATTGCTCTTGCCCTGATCGGGCTCTTGGGCTACATTTTGTACCGTGGACTTGGCCATATCAGCTGGCATTTCCTTACTTCCCCGCCGGAAGCCATTCGTAAAGGCGGCGGCATTGGTCCGCAGCTGTTCAACTCGCTGTTCCTGCTTGTACTAACGATGATTATTACCGTGCCGCTTGGCATTGGGGCCGGCATCTATATGAGCGAGTATGCCAAAGCCGGCAAGATCACTTCCGCTATTCGTCTGGTAGTCGAAGTATTATCATCCTTCCCTTCCATTATCGTTGGTTTGTTTGGCCTTCTTGTTATCGTAAATAAATTCAACCTCGGCTTCTCCCTGTTATCCGGCGCTCTTGCGCTGACGATCTTCAACCTGCCGCTCATGGTACGGATTACCGAGCAAGGTCTTCGCAGTGTACCCGTGCAGCAGAAGGAAGCCAGTCTTGCCCTTGGTATTTCCAAATGGAAAACGATTCGTTCCGTCCAGCTTCCGATTGCACTGCCCGTTGTACTCTCCGGTTCGATTCTGGCTGCCGGCCGAATCTTCGGGGAAGCAGCTGCGCTTCTGTTCACCGCCGGCATGAGCAGCCCGCGCCTTGATTTCAGCGACTGGAATCCGCTTCACTCGGCTTCGCCGCTAAACCCGATGCGTCCGGCTGAAACATTAGCCGTTCATATCTGGAAGGTCAATTCCGAAGGTCTGGCACCGGATGCGACGCAAATCGCGGCAGGCGCTTCAGCTGTACTTATCATTACGGTTCTTCTCTTCAACTTGGGCGCGAGGGCGCTTGGACGATACATGCATAACAAATTTACAGCTTCGAAATAATTGCTTCGCAATTCTTCAGCTAATGCTGACGAAGTAATTCTTCTAAGGAGGTCCTGGGTATGATAGATATCGCCTTGTCTGCCAAACAATTAAATGTTCATTATGGAGAAAAACATGCCGTGCATGACGTCTCGCTTGATTTCGCCGAGAAGGAAGTAACGGCCTTAATCGGCCCTTCGGGCTGCGGGAAATCAACCTTCTTGCGGAGCCTGAACCGAATGAATGACCTGATTCCTTCCTGCCGGGTTACCGGGGAAATCTGGATCAAAGACCGCAACATTAACGGCAACAATACGGATGTAGTAGCGCTTCGCAAGAAGATCGGCATGGTATGGCAGCGTCCGAATCCATTCCACAAATCGATCTATGAGAATATCGCGTTTGGCCCGCGTTACCACGGAATCCGGAACAAAAAGCAGCTGGACGAGATCGTTGAGCAATCGCTTCGGAAAGCGGCGATCTGGGAAGAAACGAAGGACCGTCTGAACAAATCCGCGCTTGCATTATCCGGCGGCCAGCAGCAGCGGCTCTGTATCGCCCGTACCATTGCGGTTAAGCCGGATGTTATTCTGATGGATGAGCCGGCTTCTGCACTAGATCCCATCTCAACCTCCAAGATCGAGGAGCTGATCTCAGAGCTGAAGCAGGATTACAGCATCGTAATTGTTACCCATAATATGCATCAGGCCGCGCGGGTATCGGACAAAACAGCATTTTTCCTGAACGGTCATGTGGTCGAATATGATAAAACAGAAACGATCTTCACCAATCCTGCGCATCAACGGACCAATGACTACATTACAGGACGTTTCGGATAATGAAGGGGTGCAAATAATAAGGGCTAGAAGAACCGGTCAGGTTCATCTAGCCCTTATTATTTATAGATTAGTACCCAAGAAGGCTTTTGGTTTTGCCAAAGATTTCGTTCGCCATTTGCGTATAACGGTCGCTGCCGTTAGCTTTTACTTGATCAACATACTTATCAAAGTTCTCCATCTTCTCTTGGCCTGTGATGAATTTGAGCGTCATCGTGCTGACGAAGTCCATCAGCGGCTTCGAGATCAGATTGAGCTGCTCGCTCTCGTCCGGCGTACCCATAATCGGAGGCGCCAGCTTGCGCGGCTCGCGGTTATTAAGGACACGAGAGACAAAGTCTTTTTCGCCGTCAGTCATTTTGGACATTCTAAGCTTAGAGGTACCGCCGTAAGCGAATACGCCGCCGCCGAAACCATAGTCTGCGTTCAGCAGTTTTGTTGCTGTAGGGTTCATACCGTTGTAGGTAATATCCGGATTAAGTGTAATATTGCCGCTTGCATCCTTCGTATACGTCTCGCCCTCCACGCCCCACAGGCTGAGCGTTTGACCTTCATCGGAATACCAGAGCCAGTCAACGAAACGAAGCATCTTGATGAATCCTTCTTCGCCTAGATCCTTCAGCGCGTTCTGGCTAATCATAATACCGTTCTCCAGACGGGAGGTTTCAACCATCAACTGGCCTTTTGGACCGCCTGGCTGCGTAATCATATACAGCTGTGCATCAGGATCTTCCATCTTCGTCTGATAATCGGCAAGCAGCTGATAGTTGCCGTTAATAACAAAGGTATCGCCTTTGAAGAATTTGGATTTCGCAGCATCATCCTCTTGCGTGAACGATTCCGGATCCATAATGCCTTCTGTAATCAGCTTGTTGAAATAAGAGACGAAATCTTTAAAGTCTTGCGTGTTATCTGCAAATTCGAACTGATTTGTATTATGGTTGAAGCGCATGCCGTTTGCTTTGCCCCAGCCGGCTGTTACGCCATATTCAACCGCAGCAATGTTCAAGGTAGACTCGCCTTTAAATTCATCAGACAAAACATATTTCTTGCCGGTAAATTCTTTTACTTTTTTCATTGCAGCGTAGAAATCTTCATACGTCCATGTTGCTTCCTTGGACAAGTCTACGCCAGCTTTCTCAAAGATATCTTTGCGGATAATGTAAGAATAACCGCCGCCAGGTGCTTCCCACATGCCGGGCAATACATAGTATTTGCCGTCAGCCTGCAGCTTCGCCTTCAGGTCTTCTTCCATGCCCCAGTTCTTTACGGCTTTCTGATAGTTAGGCATGTATTGTACATAATCGCTGATCGGCACGATTTGACCGCCGGCCACAAATGCCCCTTCTTCGTATGTCTTAGGAATGATATATGGTGCGTCGCCGCTGTTAACGAGCAGCGATTTCTGGTTCTCATACTCGGTTCTTGCTGTGATCGCCAGATCAAATTGTACGTTTGTTTTCTCCTTGATTGCGCTCCACAGTCTCCAGTCTTGCTTGTATGGATAGGCTTCATGGTCGCTGTACATCATCGAGTACTTAACCGGTTCATTCGAATGGAAGGTAACGTCCTCCCCAAACGCGTAATCCTCTGCCGGTTTTTCCGACTGGGTTGCATTTGTTGCCGCATTTGATTCTGCAGGTTTGTTATTGCCTTTCCCATTGTTATTGCCGCTGCACGCTGCCATTACAGACAATACCACCATGACTGACAAAATGATCCCCATTGCTCTACTGAATCTTTTCATGCCGTGCCTCCCTTTTAATAGTTATATAACGGAACTCGCCTTGCGGCTGCTCCGGTTATATCGCGGTTTAGCCTTTCACAGAACCAATCATCATGCCTTGCACGAAATACTTCTGTACAAACGGATAGATACAAATAATAGGAAGTGAGGTTAATACCATGGCTGCAGATTTGACCGTTGCGGCAATCTGATTCGCCTGCTCCGAGCTTGCTCCAATTTCCGTTGGGCTGATAGCCGTCTCGATAACCTGCCGCAAGTACAGAGCCACCGGCCATTTCTCCTTGGACTGGATATAGAGTGATGCATCAAACCAACTGTTCCAGATCCCTACGATAACAAACAAGGTAATTGTAGCGAGAATCGGCTTGGACAAAGGGAGCGTGATCCGGAGGAAAATGCCATAGACATCAAGTCCGTCAACCTTCGCCGACTCCTCCAGCTCATTTGGCAAACTGGCAAAAAAGGTTTTCATCAGGATTACGTTAAAGGCGCTGATGGCACCGGGAATAACAAGGGCCCAAATCGTGTCACGCATATCCAATGTTTTGGCAACCAGAATATAGTTCGGGATAAGTCCGCCGCCGAAATACATCGTAAAGAGGACAAATGGGATGAAGAACTTGTTCAAGCGAAGCTTGTCCTTCGACAGCGGGTACGCCATCACAGATGTTGCCGTTACCGCAATGAGAGTCCCGACCGCAGCATACAGAATCGTATTGCCGTAGTAGTGGAAGAAATCAGGCTTGCTCAAGATGACCTTATACGTAAGAGCTGTGAAGTCTACAGGATAAAAGCTAACCTTTCCCCCATATACAGCAGCCTCCGAGCTGAAGGACTGCGCGATGAGATAAACGAACGGATACAGGGTGAAAAATACGACCAGCGTCATGATTAAGGCGTTAATGCCTTGAAATATCCGAGAAGATGAGGTTTCCTTCATGTTAAGCGCTCCTTCCTACCACAGACTTGATTTCGTTGTTTTTTTCGAAATGGTGTTTGCTGTTGTGACCAGAATCAAACCGATAACCCCTTCGAACAAGCCAACAGCCGTTGCATAGCTGAAATTGCCGCCAGTAATACCCATCCGGTACACATAAGTAGAGATAACATCCGCTGATTCATAAGTAAGCGGATTGTACAAGAGCAGGATTTTCTCAAAGTTCGAACCCATAATGCCGCCGATATCCAGGACGAGAAGCGTCATAATCGTAGGCAGAATACCTGGAATCGTGACATGCCATGCGAGACGTAAACGACTGGCACCGTCAATGCGGGCTGCCTCGTACAGCTCGGTATTAATGCCGGTCATCGCTGCGAGGTAAAGAATTGTGCCCCATCCAAGACCTTGCCAAATGCCGGAAGTGACATAAATAGTCGGGAACCATTGCGGCAGCGAAATAAATGCGATTGGCTCAACTCCGAAATGACCCAGCAAAGCGTTAATCGGACCGGCTGCGGACAACATCTCCTTCACCATACCCGCCAAAATAACCATTGAAATAAAATGCGGCAGGTAAGAAACGGTCTGAACGAATTTTTTCAGCTTAAGCCGTCGAATTTCATTAATCAGCAAGGCAAAAATCAAAGTTAGCGGAAAGCGTACGATCAGGTACGAAATACTTAAAACCAGATTGTTGGTGAAGGCTCTCCAGAAGGTCGGATCCTTCATAAACATCTTGAAGTACTGCAGCCCCACCCATTCCGTACCAAGGAAGTCAGGACCGCCGCGATACTTCCGGAAAGCGATTACATTTCCGATCATAGGCGCGTACTTGAAAATGAGAAAATAGATGATTGGAAGAACGAGAAAGGAATACAGCTTCCACTCTTTTCTGACATGCTTCCAAAGCGGTGAAACTTCAAATACCTTGCTTGACCCTTCCATTTATCTCCACTCTCCTCTAGTCCATTTCGTCTACTGATCGATTAAAAACAGCTATATTTAACTACTTTAGCCTTATGGTCATGTAGACTTCATGATGAAATAATGCAAGTTATAAGTCACTTTCCGACAAATGTATTCGCTTTCATTGGCTTTATTATAGCGATATTTGATAGGCCCCTCTTCGTAAATATAGCTTTTGACTTATCATATATTGCCTTTTTTGATAGACTTATTGATTTTCTATGAAGAGGATGCCATTATCTGATTAGCTACTAACGAGAGGAAGTGTGATAGATGATCCCCATCCTAAACGGAGCCAAAGAAACGGTATCTTACGGTGAGCATATCGGAATGAGGCTTTATTTGAACAAGGAAGTCGAGAACTATCCGATCCATTGGCATACCGCGGTGGAAGTCATCATGCCGCTCGAAAACATCTACACCGTTATCGTTGATGAAACAAAACATGTCCTTTACCCGAACGATATTCTGGTTCTGCCGCCGGGCGAGCTTCATGAGATTTTTGCCCCCGATTCCGGAACCAGGCTGATCCTGCAATTCGACTGCTCACTGCTGTACTCTCTGAACGGCTTTGACTCTACCTTTCATTTGCTTCGCCCATGCCTCTTGATTACGGCAGAACAAAACAAAGAGCTGCATAGTCTGTTGAAGCCGATGCTGCTCGAGCTTGTGAATGAATATTTCAGCTATACGATGCTGAAGGAGGCTTCTACTTATGCAAAGCTGATTGCCTTCTTTGTCACCCTGGGCCGTAATTTCATGCATGAGGAACGCCGTTTTCCCCGCACCAAAAGCAATAAGCAGCATAAATACATTGATACGTTTTTGCAGGTATGCAACTATATGAACGAGCATTGCACGGAGGATATTCGTGTGGAGGAGCTTGCCGAACTGTCAGGCTTCAGCAAATATCATTTCACGCGTATGTTCAAGCAGTATATGGGACTTTCCTATTACGACTATCTGATTCAGCACCGCATCATGCATGCCGAAAAGCTGCTGACCGATCCGAATCTGTCGATTATGGAGGTCGCCATGAGATCCGGCTTTGGAAGTCTGCCGACCTTCAACCGGGTGTTCAAAACGTACAAAAAATGTACGCCTTCGGAGTATAAGGCTTTGCATGGGCGAGGGTAGATAACGGTTAAGGGGCGCGCTGCGCATTTGAATGAGAGGACGTTTATGGCACGCTGCACATTTGAATGTTCTTCCGATCGCTGTTGTCTCCTGATTCCCTTAACTAGTTGTTATAGGCTGGAATCAAGAGACAAAGGCGAACGCTCCGCTTCTCCAGAATCATTCAAAATGCTCCGCTTGCATTTAACCGTTTTTTTGAGGAATAAACTTGGCCGTGCAGTATAAACCTGCACGGCCGTTTTTGTTATAGGCTGGAGTGATTTACTTTTGGGAAGCGCTGCTGTTTGCTTTTACGGATGGAAATAGCGGCTGCGACGAGAGCTAGGATGAGGACAAGGCCGGCTGCCAATGGATTATACAGCACGGTGTCCTGCCAATTCACAACCAGCCCGCCAACGCTCGCTCCGGCGGCGATGCCTACTTGAGTAACGGATATATTCAAGCTGATAATCAGATTCGAGGATTGCGGCGCTCTCTCGATAAAATAGGTCTGGGTAGCCGGACCTAAGGTGAACATGGACATAATCCATAGGGATAGCAGGCTAATAGCAAGCGGAAAGGAATACACCATTAAAGGAAGAAGCAGAAGTGCAATGACATGGATGGCAACCCCAATCATGATTAATTTGGCGCTGCCCCATTTGTCTACAGCCGAGCCTCCGATCCTGGAGCCAACCGCGCCCGCTAACCCGAACAGCAGCATCATGAGGCCAATCTCAGCCGTACTTCTGTGAAGGATGTCGCCAAGGAATGAGGCAATATAGGTGAACATCACCGAATTGCCGGCTTCTCTGAACAATACAAGCATCAAGGCGAAGAAAATGACCGGATTAGCCAATACCCCAAGCTGCTGCCGGAAAGGAACCGGAGCATCGCCCTCGATTTGCGGGAGAAGAATTGCCAGGCCAATAAGTATAATCATTCCTCCTGCACCCAGAAACCAAAAGATCATCTGCCAGTTATACATATTGGTTAAAGCAACTCCAAGCGGAACGCCCAGAATCATCGCGCTGCTGAACCCGAGAATTATCGTGCCGATTGCGCTGCCGATTTTTTCAACCGGTACCATCTTGGCAGCAGCACTAAATGCCGCGACGATAAATACACCCGAGCTTATGCCAAGCAGCATCCTTGCTGCCATTAACAGTACAAATCCGGAGCCAGCAATCGACAGGAAATTACCTGCGACAAATACCACTATCGCACTCAGCAGCAGCTTTTTCCTCGGCCATTTGGCTGTTGAAGCGATAATAATTGGCGTTCCAATCGCAAACGCGAGTGAATAAGCCGTAATCAGCTGACCAGCCAAGCTTACCGATATATGCATTTGATCGGCTAACACATTTAAGATTCCGGCAATCACCAGCTCCGAGGTTGCGGTGAAGAATACCGCTGTCATTAAGAGATAAATGACCAAGCGATTCATAACGACACATCCTTCCTTACCAATCGATTATTTGTTTAATCGGATTATAACGAAGGAGCTTACTTTAAGTAAGAACGCAAATGATTTTGGCCTAATCCATCAAATTGGAGTAACTAACAGTTTGGTAAGTGAATAGACGACAAAAAAAAGGCTGTCGACAAAGTCCATTTCAATGACTTTGAGGACAACCTTTCTCCTTCTCACCGTACGTTGGATTTTCTCCAATAAAATCAGGATAAAAGGAGGGATTCGGAAGCTATGTTGGATTCACTCCAGTATAAAACTCCAGAATGAACCACTATCATCTGAATGAAACTGGTTATACTGCAGGGAATCCAAGGTAGAGTGAGCAGCCAGTCAAAAATGCTCCCTTACGCTGCATTCAATCCAACGCAGCTTAAGAACGGCTGGGGCGGGGATTAGGCGAGCCGCCCCATTTTTGCACCCATTTCTCCATCTCTCTCAGCGCGGCTTGAAAATCTCTGCCCTTCTCCGTCAGCGAGTATTCCACCGTTACGGGTACTGTCGGGAATACTTTGCGGATCACAAGGCCATTGTTCTCTAGATGGCGGACCGTATTCGTTAACGATTGGGTCTTTACAATCGATACATTCCTCTGCAGCTGGTTAAACCGAAGAGGGCCGTTCATCAGCTCCTCCAATACGAGGAAAGCCCATTTTGCCCCCAATATTTGCAGCACTTCGCAAATGCTTGAGCCGGTATTTTCATTGCTGACTGCCTCATTGTTGCTTTCCATGCTGTCACCCTCCTCACCTGTCTCAGCTGCCCACCACATCAATTGGTGTCTCTTTGCCGTTTATAATAACCTTAATGATGTCAGCCTTCTCCTGTTGTTTAAGCTGATAAATGGATAATGGCTTTATTCGCTTATCCTTAGGATCGGAAGTTTCCGCAACATCCATAAGAATCGTAAAGATATCATCGCGGATCTCTGCTCGAATATCAGCAAGAAATTTCATCTTCTCGCCTTGCTTAGCTGTAGAATAGTTCACGATAAAATACTCATTCTCGCCTGCAACGGAATACAGATAGATCCCATTCTGGCTTTTATTCTGATCTGCAAAGGTTTTAACATCATGATTCAGCTTTTGCAGATCAACTTCCCTCATCAAGCTTGTTGAATGACTGCAGCCGGTAAGAACAAAAGCAAGCAATAGCAGCAAATATACGAGCTTATACAATTGATCCTCTCCATTTGCAATGGAATTCATTTCTATATGCTGACTTTATCACAATCCCCCAGTTCTGCACACTTCCATGCAAAAACCTCACGATTCGTGAGGTCCCGGCTCGTTCCCTGCTACCCTTTGATTGACCCCAGCAGCGCGCCTTTCGCAAAATGCTTCTGCAGAAACGGATAGACGAGCAGAATCGGGAGCGTGGCGACGACAATAACGGCCATCTTCACCGCTTGATCAGGCGGAGGCACTGCCCCATCAAGGCTCGAGCTATAGTCGAAGCCGCTTGCAAGAACAACGATCTGGCGGAGCAGAACCTGAATCGGCCACATTTTGCTGTCATTCAAATACAAGATAGCGTTCAAATAGGTGTTCCAATACGTAACCGCATAAAATAACGAGATCGTCGCAATAGCCGGCATCGACAGTGGAAGTACAATCCTAAACAGAATGCCAAAGTCGCTGCAGCCGTCCATTTTGGCCGATTCTTCCAGCCCTTCAGGAATGTTCTGGAAGAAATTGCGGAGGATGATCATATTAAAGGCGCTAATCGTCAAGGGCAGAATAAGCGCTGCATACGAATCAATCAAATGCAGCTCCTTCACAACAAGGAAGGTAGGAATAAGTCCGCCGTTAAACAGCATCGTGAATACGACCATAAACATTAGAAACTTGCGGCCGTCCAGGTCTCTGCGGGACAAGCCGTACGCCATCATCGAAGTCACCAGCATACTGAAGGCCGTTCCGACCAGTGTCACGCCAATGGATACCGCAATCGAACGGAAGATGGTATTCGTCGAGAATACAAATCGGTAAGCCTCAAAGCTTATATCCGTCGGGAAAATGATAAATTTCTTGACTGCCATCTCTGCACTAGTTGTTAATGAGCCGGCTACGACATGGATGAACGGAAGCACAGTGGCAAGCGAAAAAATCGCGAGCAGCGTGAAGTTGGCAATGCCAAACAGCCGGCTTCCTATGGTTCGGTCCTGAATCATGCTGATTCCTCCTGGTCCGTCTTAATAAATTCCCTCTGATCCGAATTTCTTGGAAAGCTTGTTTGCTGCAATGACCATAGCTAGCCCAACAAATGATTTAAACAGTCCGATCGCTGTGCTGTAACTAAATTTCCCCTGCTTTAATCCTGCCGTATACACATACGTATCGATAATTTCCGCCACATCGCGGTTCATGGAGTTAAGCAGCAAATACACATGCTCAAAACCAAGCTCAAGCACATCACCAATCTTCAGAATAAGCAAGACGATAATGACGCTGCGAATGGCTGGAAGCGTAATATGCCATATTTGATGAATCCTTCCGGCACCGTCCATTCGTGCCGCTTCGTACAGCTGCGGATCAATGGCGGCCATAGCGGCCAGATAGATAATCGTCCCCCATCCGGCTTCTCGCCAGATAACCTGAATAATGTAGGTCGGACGGAACCATTCGGGACTAAGCAAGAAATTGATTTTCGCAAGTCCGAGTTCTTCCAATACCGCATTAACAATCCCGCCGTCCATCGTCAGCATGACATAGCTGATCGAGACGATAATGACCCAGGACATGAAATGCGGCAAATAAATTAGCGTTTGGAACAGCCTTTTAAAAGCATGCAACCGCAATTCATTCAGCATTAAGGCCAATACAATGGGAACAGGGAAGTAAAATAAAATATTAAATCCAAACAGAATCAAGGTATTCGTAAGTATGTTTAAAAAATCCGGTTCCGTAAACAAACGGTGGAAATGATCGAGCCCTACCCACTCGCTGCCACTGATTCCCTTAAACGGCTTAAAATCCTGGAAGGCAATAATAAGTCCAAGCATGGGAGCGTACTTGAAGATTAAGAAATAGAGAAGTCCCGGCAGCACCATGACATACAGCCATATATTGCGGCGAAGACGCCTCCCTATCTCTCTTCCGGTTCTTGGCGCCTGCAACTGCGCCGGGCGAATGGTCACTTCCCTCATCCTGCTTCTTCCTCTCTTCGCATGGGGTCGAAGAGGCTGCTGACTGAACAGCAAGCCTCTCCGGCTAAGCTCCTATTTCTTATATACCGCATTAAACTCTTCGATGATTTTGTCACCGCCGCGTTTCTTCCAGTCCGCAATTGCTTTCTCAAAACCTGCCCTGTCAATTTCCCCATAGATATACTTGTAGGTAGCGTCTGTAATAATCGTCTGCAGCTCTACGCCTTTTTCCGTGTAGGTCGCGGAATCAAGTGCTGCTGTAGGATCCATGATGGCAATCTTCTCATTCTCTTTCGTGAATTCCTCCGCATGAATACGTGCAGGGAGAGAATAGAAGCCCTCATACATGCCGTTTGTCTCTGTTTCGCCAATCACACTGTCCTTGTATCCTTTTACCTCACGTTCGATCAGGTCTGAATTATCCGTTACTTTCGCCTTGCCGTCCTCAACGGTATAGTGGGTGCCTTCGATTCCCCAGAACATCATATTGGCCACTTCAGGGGTCATCTGCTTGTCGAAGAAGGCCAGTATTTTTTTCAGCTCTGCCTCATCCTTAATCGCAGATTTCGGGAACAGGACCACGTTGTTATAGCCGGGAATCGCCCAAGTCGCCTGTTCGCCGTTTGGCCCTTTAATGAGAGCCAATGTATCAACGACGGCATTCGGAACGTTCTTGATCAAATCCTTGTTCAGCGAGTCGACATCCGACATCGAACCGATATATAGACCGGCTTTGCCGCTTGTGAACAGGCTGATCTGATCCGTTTTGCTCGTTGCCGCAAAATCTTTATTCATGGCACCGGCATCGTGGATTTGCTTCATCGCATCCATCGCTGCTGTATATTGCGGGAAGGTAAAGTCAGGCTGCAGCTCGCCATCCTTCTCGCCCCAGTTATTTGGAGTTGCATACCAGGAGGCGAGTGTTTTGAAAGCGCCGTAGATCAGGTCATTCCTGTCAGCTAGTCCAATCGTATTCGCTTTCTTATCGCCGTCCGGATCCTGATCAGTAAAGGCTTTGGCCATCGCAATCACTTCATCTACCGTCTCCGGAGTCTTCAGTCCAAGATGATCCGCCCAGTCCTTGCGGTAAATAATCCCCTGGCGTGCAAGCGGACGGCCGATATAAAGCGAGTACAGCTTGCCGTCTACTTTTGTATTGTTCAGAATAAGCGGCTTCAGCTTGTTCAGATTCGGGAATTCCGCAAGGTATGGCCCGATCTCCCAGAATTGGCCGTCACGGATAGCCCCTTTCATCTGAACAAACGTCGCCTGGTTCTTCAAATAAGTGACTTCCGGAAGCCCGCCGGTAGCCAAGGTTGTGTTCAGCTTATCTTCATAAGTGTCCGCCGGAAAAAATTGATACGTCAGCTTGGTGTTGGTCAGCTTCTCGATTTCATTCTTGATTGTATCCGGCGGTGTCTGTGCAACGTTAAGCGGCAGCATAATCGTAATTTTTGTCGGCTCCTCCTTAGCAGGCTCGGTTGCTTCAGGCGAAGCATCCGCGCTTGTCGTCGGCGTCGATGGATTCCCTCCGTTATTTGCTGCATTGCTGTTATTATTGCTGCTGCAGGCTGATAGCATCATGCTGAGGCTCATCACGGTTCCTAACAGAATAGCAAACCCCTTCTTGTTCATGCTTTTTGACCTCCACTTTAAAGTGATTGTGTGCTGCAGAATCAACCATACCCTGACGCCGATTAGTACCGATACAATCATTCCTGCAGATCAGCCGCCTTTATAGGAACATCTGTAACAATGATTATGGCCTCAGAATATGCGCATCCAAAAAAGCCCGCCTCGCATGAAACGAGATCGGGCTTGCTCTATTATTCAAAATAAGATTGCGTAAATTGCTCAATAATCCGCTCACCGCCGCTGCGTTTCCATCTCTCTACTTCCTGCTCGAAACCTGCTTGGTCCATCTGCCCAAGAATATAATGATAAGTCGCGTCAGTCATAATCTTGTTCAATTCCTCGCTCCGCTCGTCAAAGGTCACGGATTCCAGATTAACCGTCGGGTCTTTGACAATAAACTTCTCATTATCAACGGTTAGCTTCTCCGCCAGCGCCAGCAGCGGGTCCTCCTGGGCAACCTTCATCAGGTTAGGATTGCTCAGATCGGCGATCATTAGCGAATACAGCGGGCCAACCTCGTAAATACGAAGCTGTTCGCTTTTTTCAGGCAAAAGCACCTCTTTACCGGCTAATGTATAATGCCTGCCTTCTATACCGTATTTCATCAGATTAGCCGTATCGGCCTCCATCGTACGGTCGAAGAAGCCAAGCACCTGCTTCAGCTCCTCCTCCGTCTTGATTGCGCTTTTTGAGAACAGAAACAAGCCGTTGAAGTTAGGAATTGACCATACCTTATAGCCTTCAGGCCCTTCAATCCGGTTCACCACGGTAAATTTGGCATCGGGATTGATCTGCTTGGCCTCATTAGACAATCGCTGGACATCCGTCATACTGCCAATATATACGCCGGCTTTGCCGCTGATTAAGAGATCCCGCTGGATATCTTTGCTGGTCACTACGAATTCCTGATTGATCAGCTTTTCATTGTACAATTTCCGCATGAAATCCATCGTATCCCTGTATTGCGAAGTCTCAAATTCCGGGATAATCCGATGATTCTCCACGGTCCAGTTATTCGGAGTACCGAAATACGAGCTTAACGTCTTAAATGCGCCAAAAACAAGATCATTCCGGTCGGTTAAGCCAATGGTATCCTGCTTGCCGTTCCGGTCAGGATCTCCGTATGTAAACTGCTTCATCACGTTATACAGCTGATCAATCGTCTTGGGCGGATCCAGACTCAGATTATCCAGCCAATCCTCCCGGATAATCACCCCTTGCCTGGAAGACGGACGTTCGGTATAAAGACCATAGATTTTGCCGTCTACAGCGGTTTGGTTAAGAATACTTTCATTCAAACGCCTCAAATTCGGGAACTCGCCGAGATAAGGCCCCACCTCCCAGAACATGCCGGAGCGGATCGCGCTTTTTAGAAAGATGTAATCCGTATATTTGACAAAGGTTGCTTGCTTGAGCGAGTTCATCGTTAACGCGGCATTCATCTTATCCGTATAGATTTCGTCGGGGACCCAGTCAATGATGAGGTTGGTATTGGTCATCTCTTCCATCTGCTCTATTAACGAAGAATCCGGCTCCTGCGGAAAATGAAGCGGCGCCATAATCGTAATCACAGGACGGGACTGACTCTCTTTATGTACAGCCGCTCCTTGTGCAGCAGCACAGGAACCAAGCAGAACAGCCGCCAGCAACAGACAGGCACAGCCCGGCAGCCTGCCCTTATGATCATTAAGAAACATAGAATTCCCCCTTAATCTGTCATAATGATTACTCCCGGAGCTAATGATTATTGTCCAAGTGATGGTTCATGACCTACAATAAAAGCATATTAACGATGATAAGGTGTTGGTTATTCATGCGTTCCTTCAGTTTTCTAACCAAAATGACCATCTTCGGATTTTTGTTAAGTACACTTCCCGTCTTGTTTATCGGCATTTTTTCATACGTTACTGCCTCAAGTGAAATTCAAAAGGATGTAAATAAAGGAAAATATCAGCTTCTCGTTCAAATTAATGCCAATGTAGAGCAAATCTTAACAACTGTCAACCATACGTTAAACCAGGTCATCAACTCCAATGTTCTGAAACAGACGATGAACAGCTCATTAAATGTAAGCGATTTCAATTTGTACGGAAATTTACGCGATGAGCTTCTGCATATGCAATCGTTCGATACCAAGCTGGAGGACGTTGTGCTCATTAATAACCGCCATAATTGGATGATCAAGAACTCAGGCTTGTACCGCTTTGACCAATATTCTTACTATGAACAGCTTACCGGCCTTATCAATTCCAAGGAGGAGGCCTCCTGGATGTTGAATCCCTCTGCATGGTTCTACAGCGAGGAAAGCGCCGACAGCGCCAGATGTGAATACAGCATTAGCCTGATCAAGAAGCTGCCCGTAACCGAGCCTAATCCATATGGATTGATCATGGCCAATATCCCGTCCTGCAGCCTGCAAGCTTTGCTTCAATATGACCCGGAGCAGCCCGATACAACGCTTGTACTGGATGATAAGCACCACATTCTGCTGTATCCCGACCAGTCCATGATTGGCAAAAATGTCTCCGTTCTTGGATTTGACGATGAACAGAAGCTGACCGGACCATCGGGTCAATTCCGTTCGCTCCTTTATCAACAGGAATATTCGGTGACCTATTACAAGTCTCCGTCTAACGGCTGGATCTATCTGTCCTTTACATCTATCGCGAGCTTAACAAAGGAATCGAAAAAAATCGGCATCTATACCCTTGTCCTCTGCTTGTTTATGCTGCTTGTTACGATGCTGCTTGCTTGGCTGGGTTCCCGCAAGATGTATTCCCCGATTGAACGGCTGCTGAAGCAAATGAACGTCCGTACTCCGGAGATCCGGCAGAAGCGCAAGAATGAATTCCAGGCAATCGGCGAGCAAATTCAGCAATTATTCCAATCCAAAACCCGACTGGAGAGCGAACTGCAGCAGCATTTGAAGCAGGTGCGCCTCTTGTTTCTTGCGAAGGCCTTCCAGGGCCAAGTCAAAAATAATGATCTGACCGAACAGCTGGAGAGGTTTGGCTATAATGATCAGCTTCAGTCATGGGATATGATGGCTGCGATCACCATCCAGATCGATTCCCTTGAAGACACAAGGTACGGGAAACAGGATACGGAGCTGCTGTTATTCGCCATCCATAATATGATCGAGGAGCTCATTCCCGAGTCGAACAGACTTGGTTCTGTTACTATTGATCGTACCGTCGTTACGCTGTTTGGCAGCGCATCCGTAGAGAATGTTGATTTCAAGACGGCCCTGTTCGAATTAACGGAGCATCTCCAGCAGCAAATCCAAAGTCTGCTGGAGCTTACCATCAGCATCGGGATCAGCCTTCCGTTCGAGTCGATCACCCAAATCTCTCTTGCTTACCAGGAGGGGCTGGATGCGCTTAAGCACCGTCTTAAGTTAGGGGAAGGAATCGTCATTCAATACGAGAACGTCAACCAAGGCAAGCATTATCTCAACATCCGGTATCCGAACCATCTGGAGAATGATCTGATCGATGCTATTAAATTAACAGACAAGGAGAAGTCCAAGGAGCTTCTTCACTGCTTCCTGGTGCCCGTCTTTTCAGCCGAGCTCTCGCCCCAGGATTATCACCTGCCGTTAGTTCGATTATTGAACAGCCTGTTAGTTGTGAAGCAGGAGTCGGGCATTAGTCTAAATCAGATTCGTCAGGGCAAAGGCTCCTTATTCGAAGAGCTGCTTGCCTTAAATACGGTGAAGGAAATCGAGGATTGGTTCTGGAGCAAGGTTATTCATCCGATGATTCACATTTTTATGGACCGGCAGGATGCCCAATATCATAATATTTCGGAGAAAATGATCGATCTGATTCATACCCATTACGATTCGGATTTGTCCTTGGAGGATTGCGCAGCAAGGCTCAACTACAATGCCAACTACCTGAGCAGCGTCTTCCGCAAAGAAACGAATACCTCATTTAGCGAATATCTCGCCGCTTACCGTTTCAGTATGGCGAAGAAATGGTTAAGGGAGACGGATACGCCGATCAAGGATATCGCCGCCCGGCTCTGTTACAACAACCCGCAAAACTTCATCCGCTCTTTCCGCAAGCTGGAGGGAATTACACCCGGACAATACCGGGAGAAGCATATCACCTCTTGATAAATGGGGCCGAACAAAAAGGGAGTACCCCTCCCACGTTGGATTTCATCCAGCATAATGATGAGTTAACGTCCAGTAATTAAAGCTACAATGGATTCTATCCAATAGAAACTGCTTATTAGGACTGGAGTGGACTCAATATTGTGAAAGTTACTGGACGAAACCAACGTAGCCAGCATTAGCCTGCATTCATGCTCTCGTTCGTTGGAGCAATTCCAATGTAAGACGCGACGCAGGATTTCCCGATAAGCTGCAACTGCACCAAGCCGCGAAAAAAAGGGATTCCAGTCAACATGGTGACTTTGGAATCCCTTCGCTAATCTTATTATTGGGCAAATTCAGCATGAAGCTCATCGAACAAAGCTTTTAGCTTCGAAGCGCCGTTCTCAGAGAACATCAGCTTCAGATTATCATCTGAATCCTTCGCAGATTGCGAAGAATACTCGTACATTTGCTCTTCGTAAGCTTGAATGGCCTGATCCATATCCTCATGACGGGTGATCGCAAGCGCCAGCTCTGCTGCATCCCGCATTGCCAGATTGACACCTTCACCAGCAAATGGGGACATTAGATGTGCAGCATCGCCAATCAGCGTAATACCAGGCTTATGTTCCCATTTCAGCCCGACCGGCAGCATATAAATTCGTCTTGGCAGAACGATATCCTCCGACTTATGGATATAGTTCTGCAGCGGCTCTGCCCAGTCATCGAAATACGAGAGAAGCTGCTGCTTCGCTTCTTTCGGCTGATCAAACGGTATTCCGCAAGCATCAAGCCAGCTCTGCTCGACGGTAAAGGTTAAATAAACTTTGATCTTACCGTCCCCATTCAGTTGTGCGAGTATACCTTTTTGATCATTCAATGCAAACACCTTGCCCCTCGCATTAAAAGCGGCCTGGTCCGGATGTGCCTTGGCATCCACATGCAGCTCTACCATCGTTAAACCTGTATAAGCGGCATTAGCATCCGTCAGCAGCGGGCGAAGCTTCGAAAAAGCGCCGTCGGCCCCGATTACAAGATCAACCGTCCTCTTCTCGCCATTGTCAAAATGAAGCTCGTGTTTTCCATCCTCCAGCGCTGCTGCTTCGGTCAGCTTATACCCGTAACGGATCGTACCCGGCAGTAAATCCTTTAGTAAAAGGTCGCATAATACCCCGCGGTCAATCTCCGGACGGCCGCCTTTTTCCCCCTCTTCTGCTCGGTCATCCATATAGATCTTGCCGGTTTTATCGAACAGCCGGAAATCCTCTCCCTCATATCGCGCAATCGCCTGGAATTGTTCAAGCAGTCCCGCTTCCCTCAGCGCCATTTGGCCGGAATCCTCATGAATATCGAGCGAACCGCCCCGCAGGCCATTTGTATCTTGCGCTTCGCGCTCATAAATCGTTGCCTCAATGCCATGTCTTTGCAATATCAATGCGAGTGTTAGTCCACCAGGACCTCCGCCAATAATAGCGATTTGTTTCTGTGTTTTATTTGTTGTCATCATGACCATCTCCTATATCCGTGCAGGTTTGTTTGTTCCTTACACAGCTATAGTAATTCCACTACTTAAACTGAATTTAAACCGCCCTTCGGCCATACGGTTTAAAAATTTAAAATCCGGTCTTCGGAATCTCGTCCGGGTGCCGATCATAAGGCTTGACCCTTCCTGTACGTACGTCGTACAGCTGGTCATGTGCCTTTTCAACACCTTGAATAAAGGATTCATAGGGACGGTTGCACACATCAACAACACCAATCTGATAATTCTCTCCGTCAAACCGTCCAAGTACAGGCTGATCATTCCATTGGAAATAATGAACGCCAATCAGCTCCGGGATAGCGGCAGCCTGCTCTACATAATAACGATAAGCAAGCGCGCGCTCTTCCTGCGTCGCAACCGCCCGTATGCCGTAAGCCAGCATGCCGCTGTCCGCCGCTCCAAAATGATACTCGCCAATCATAATGGGTCTGTTCAGCTTCTCGCTAATCCGGATAATCTCCTCCCTGTCAGGAGAAAATTGATAACAGTTAAGAGAGAACACATCAAACCATTCGCAGCCTTCTAGCACCTCATCACTGCCTACCCAGGCATAACGCATCCCCAGATTGAGATGGTTGGGGGCGAATTGCTTGCATAATTTTGCCGGAATCTCGACATACCGCCGGATCATCTGACGGTTAAACGCGGCATAATCCGCCGCACGCATAGGGGACTCCGTGTTCCCGCTTCTGATCTCAGGCTCATATAACTGTTCGAAACTGCAGTAAGTGCTGTCCCAAGCTGTGTTTAACCTTGCGACAGTCCCATACATCTCGCGCAGCCAGTCGACAAACCGTTCTTTGCTGGCAGACCGGACCGGGGAGTTCATCATCTTCTCCGTCAGATTCAAGCTGTCTACAAACGCCCAATGCGGTTCATTCCGCATGAAATAACCAATCATTCTGCGGTCATCATTGCGAGCAAGCAGCTGTCTGGCGAACCGCTCGGCATTCTGTTCATATTCCGGACTAAACACATCCGGGAAGTCACGGAAGATCGTATACTCCGTCGCAGGAAAATCCGTCATCGGATACACATACGGAAGCTGAGCATCTCGAATAAATACAGGATCGGACCAATTGCCGATTGTATTAAAGCCCCATCGCTTCAGACGGGATTCCGTGATTAACCGCCAGTCAGAACGCCATTCTTCCCCAAAAGCGGTAATAAGATTGGCAATCTGGAAGCTGAACTCCTTGCCTTCCCTCGACCAGGCATCCCGGTAGAGCCCCGTCTTATCCGGCAGTGACGGAATGAGATGCTCCATTCCGGCCACATGCATGGAAGCGGATGGACCCACACAATCCATTCCCGAGCTGAACAAGGCATAACCTTCCGGGTCAACAAACCACCAGTTCTGCCCATCCCTTTCCGTACGAAAATAGCCCGTTGCCTCAAACTTCAGACCTTTCCAGCCTCCATAGGAACCATACTTATCTTCATCGTCCCGGCTTGCTTCCATCGCTTTCTCCCGCTCAGTCTGCAAAAAGGAGACAAGCTCCTGCACATCCTGTGTCTTGCCCTGCCATTCTCTTGCCTTATATTGGCCCAGCTCATCGACATAAGGAGCATATTCATAATCCGTCTCTGGCGCTGTCTTGCTTAAGGTTAATCCTCGGACATCAATACTTCTGGCTGTCGTTGAAGGAATGGAAGACATACGAAACTGAATAATCCGTCTTCGGTCAACCTGCGCATCCCCCCGCAGCACCGTCTGCATGACTCCAGGGAATCGGGGAAGGAATAGCTTCTCTCCATTCAAATGAACGAGCGGCAGGCAAATGACCGTTCTCACACCCGGCAAGATGCTCAGTCTTGAGGAATTAGGCAAACTTGTCCATCTGCATCCGGTGTATCTCTCGAAGCTTTATAAGCAGGAGACCGGCAGCAATTTATCCAGCCACATTTCTTTGAAACGATTGGAGAAGGCCGCGCAGCTATTGACCGATTCGACGCTGCATGTTGTGGATATATCTTTATTGGTCGGATATAAGAAATCGCAATATTTTATCAAGCTGTTTAAAGAGCAATACGGCATTACCCCTTATCAATACCGAAGAATGAAGTGTGAAGCGGTAAAATAAAAAACCAGCCCGATCAGGCTGGTTTTTCTTATACTGCTTATGTCCGGCGCATATACGCGCGAACCGTGATTGGGGCAAATACCGCAACAATAATCGCTGCGCCAACTAAGGACCAGACCAGATCCGATCCAACCGTACCGGAATTAGTCAATTCCCGAACAGCGGATACAACATGGGACACCGGGTTGATGTTAACGAACCATTGCAGCCATTTCGGCATTGTTTCCGCAGGCACGAATGCATTGGACATGAAAGTTAAAGGGAATAATACAAGCATCGAAATCCCTTGTACGCTGGAAGCCGTACGGGAGATGACACCAAAGAAAGCAAAGATCCAGCTCATCGACCACGATACGAGAATGACAAGCAATGCGGCAAGAATAACGCTGCCGATACCGCCGTCAGGACGATAGCCCATAATAAAGCCCATGGAGAACGTAAGTACAGTCGCAATGGTATACCTGATTGTATCGGCAAGCAATGCTCCGGCCAGCGGGGCGATCCGTGCGATCGGAAGTGACTTGAACCGGTCAAAGACGCCCTTGTCCATATCCTCCCGGAGCTGAACACCGGTGACGATTGAGGTTGTAATTACCGTCTGTACGAGAATACCAGGAATAATGACTGGCAGGTAGCTTTGTACATCACCGGAAATAGCCCCGCCAAATATATAAGTGAACATTAAGGTAAAGATAATCGGCTGCAGCGTAACGTCAAACAACTGCTCCGGGGTGCGGCGGATTTTCAATACGCCCCGGTATGCCATCGTAAGCGAGTTGCGCAAGGATTGGATAAAGCTTGTGTGGTTTTTTAATTGACCTGTTTTTACTGATGTACTCATACGTTTACAGCCTCCGCTCTTTTTGTTTCCGTTCCCGCTTCTTTTGTTTTTTCTTCAACGCCATGACCGGTAATGGTCAGGAAGACTTCATCTAGTGTCGGCTTCTGCACGCTGACCTCAGACAATGTGATTCCTTTCTCGCGAAGTGCGATTAACAGATCCGTAACGAGATCGGCATTAGCCATAGGCGCTGTAATTTTTGCAGCTTCACTTGTTAAGGTTGCTTGAACCTGAAGCACATGTTCGACGGTATCTCTCGCAATTTCAATATCGGATTGATTCTGAACTCTCAGCTGCAAGGAAGAGATCCCTACTGAATGCTTCAATTCATCCACCGTACCTTCTGCTACGACATGACCGCGGTCAATAACGGCAATCCGATCGGCTAATTGGTCGGCTTCATCGAGGTATTGAGTAGTCAGCAGAACGGTGGAACCCGTCTTCACCAAACGGCGAATGGTATCCCACATTTGAGCACGGGTACGCGGATCAAGACCTGTAGTTGGCTCATCCAGGAAAATGAGCGGCGGCTGTGCAATCAAGCTTGCAGCCAAATCCAGACGGCGTCTCATCCCGCCGGAGAAATTCTTAAGCGGACGTTTCGCCGCTTCTGTCAGCCCGAACTCTTCCAGCAAGTCGGCTGCTTTCTTCTTCGCTTCCGCACGTCCCAGCCCCAGCAGACGGGAGAAAATAACCAAGTTCTCGGTTGCGCTGAGCGATTCGTCTACTGATGCATATTGGCCGGTAACACCAATCAGTTGGCGGACGATCTGTGATTCCTTCAACACATCATGCCCAAAAATTCGTGCCGAGCCGGCATCCGGACGCAGCAGCGTCGCCAGCATGCGGATCGTTGTTGTTTTGCCTGCTCCGTTTGGACCAAGCACGCCATAGATCGAACCTGCTTTCACATTCAAATTAACGCCGTCTACCGCTTTATTATCGCCAAATACTTTGACAAGACCGTTTGCTTCAACAGCCCAGTCGCCGTTGTTTGGCTTTTTTACATTCTTATAGTCCATTTCCTGTTTCCTCCCAAGAATTGTTGTTGTTATGATCCTAACGTACTTTTTTAAACTGAATTTAAACGATTGTTAAACGTGACGTTACATATTTTGATTTCGCAAAGATGTTCTTATCTTAAGCCAATTAATTTACAGCTAAATCAGTCTGCGGATGTATTCCCTTGTAGTCCGAAGCATGAAAAAACGGTAACCTGCCCCTTTTTACAAAAAAAAGAAGACGTTCCTCCCTCGATTCGAGAGATAACGTCTTCTTCATAAGGCCTGCATGCATGGTTATTTCACCCAAAGCTCGAACAGGCCCTCTGTAACTCCAAGGTTGTACATATAATAAATGCCGAATAAAAAGCTCACTGTACCGGCAGCCTGCATTAAACCGCGATTCCATTTCCTATTCGATTTGCTGTACACAAAAGGAATACCTAGTATTGTGGTAAAGATCAGCATGCCGGTAATGGTTCCCGCACCAAACACCAGAATGTACAGCGCGCACTCCCATACAGAAGAGACAGTGGATAGTGTCAGAATGACCATTGCGGCACTGCCGGCAAGGCCATGAATAAATCCGATCACCGTCACTTTTAGAAGCGAGGATTTCTCATGCTGATGAGAATGCTGGTAGGCGGCTTTAACCGATACAACGTTTTTGAAGCCCAGGTAAACCAGCATAATGCCGACCAGAAACTCCAACGACATCGCCCATACTTCCGGCAGCTCGCCCTTTAATAGAACAAGCACCATACCAACAATAAATAAAGTGCTTGTATGTCCGATCCCCCAGAAAATCCCCGTTAATGTCGAACGCCACAGCTTCTTCTGATTGCTGACCATCGTTGAAACCGCGATAATATGGTCGGGTTCAATCGAATGCTTGATCCCCAGTACCAGACCAAGAAGCAGTACCGTTATCAAACTCCCCATCCAAATAACCCCCTACAGGTTTATATCTATAAGTTGTTAACCGTTTTGTGCTATTCGAACTTTATCATATACCTGTTTAAGAGGGAGCCCGTGTATATTCGCAATGCGTTTGCAATCCTCATATTCCGGGGCCCATTGGACGACCTCTCCATTGTAGAGACCTTTCTTCACCGTGACGGCTCCCCACTCGGTCATAACGGTCTCAAACACCCGCTCCAGCCGATGAACGGTTAACGGATAATACCGGATGCCCAGCGTTGTTGTCTCACGGAACAAGATGTCTTTCATAGCCGCCACTTTTTCCTGAGAGCATAACAGTTGGAGCATCGTTCCCGGTCTGTTCTTCTTCATATAGATTGGCGTGTAAAAAACATCGTTAGCGCCGTTCTCAAACAGCAGGTCCATCACATAACCAAGCCATTCGCCCGGTATATCATCCAGGTTTACTTCCATCTTGATCATGCCGCTGTCTTCATGCTCATATGCCGGCTGGTTGTTCATTCGCCTATCACGACACGCAAAACATTAGGATGATCCGGGAACGTCTTGGTCCCTGCACCATAACCGATGGCCTCAACCTTGAAGGAAGGCATTGGTCCAAAGCTCTCTGCAAGTACCGCCGCAATAGCTGCTCCCGTAGGCGTAGTCAGCTCCGCTCTGATGGTTGATTGCTCAAGCGGAATGCCCTTCAGCATTTCGAGTGTTGCCGGCGCAGGCACCGGATAAATGCCATGGTCGATCCGGATCTTGCCCACACCAACAGGTACAGGCGCACATTTCACCGTTGTGATCTGCAGCTGATGAAGCAGAATAGCAGCACCAACGATGTCAACGATCGAATCAACCGCTCCCACCTCGTGAAAATGAACCCGTTCCAGCGGCAGGCCATGAATCTTGCCTTCGGCCTCGCCGATTTTCTTGAAAATCTGAAGCGCCGTATGCTTCACCGGTTCAGCTAATGCGGATTTCTCAATAAGCTGAACAATATCCTTGTACGCGCGATGATCATGATGATGATCATGATCATGGCTATGTCCGTGATCGTGACTATGGCTATGCGTATGGTCGTGACCGTGACTATGTCCGTGATCGTGGCTATGTTCATCCTCGTGGTCATGACTATGTTCATGGCTGTGACCATGGCTATGCGCATGGTCGTGATCATGACTATGTCCATGGTCGTGGCTATGCGCATGATCATGCCCGTGACTATGACCATGACTATGCACATGCTCCTCTTGCTTCAGCTCAACATCAAACTTCAGAGCTTTGATGCCGTTCTTCATCACATGCTTCCAGGTTAGAGCGTACTCATCGCTAATCTGGAGCTTCTTCAGCTCTTCCAGCAGATGATCGGCATCGCCTCCAGCATCCAGAAGAGCGCCGATAAACATATCTCCGCTAATGCCGGAGAAGCAGTCCAAATATAAGGTTTTCATAAGTCAGCGGCTCCTTTGTTTATAAGCTGATGGATAAGAGCGGCGTTATAGCCGCCGCCAAAGCCATTATCTATGTTGACTACACTGATGCCGGAAGCGCATGAATTCAGCATGGTCAGGAGTGCTGACAGTCCATTAAAGCTGGCTCCGTACCCTACACTCGTCGGGACCGCAATAACCGGATGAGCGACAAGCCCGCCCACCACACTTGGCAGCGCGCCCTCCATCCCGGCTACAACAACCGAAACAGCCGCCTGCTGAATCTCTTCCGCATGATGCAGCAGCCGGTGAATGCCTGCCACGCCAACATCGTAGAAACGGCGAACGCTGCTGCCCAGTACTTCAGCCGTTACAGCTGCTTCCTCCGCAACAGCCAGATCCGATGTTCCGGCGGCCACAACCGCAACATACCCTTGCAGCTTGCTCGCTTGATTATCCGCATGCTTCCAGAACAGCAATCTTGCTACGGGATCATATTGATAATCGGAGCATAAGCCCCGGATTTGATCCGCTTTTTCCTGAGAGACCCGGGTAATCAGCACCTCATGATTTTGCGCTTGCAAAGATTTCGCAATCCCGATAATCTGCTCTGCCGATTTCCCTTCGCCATACACAATTTCAGGAAAGCCCTGACGCTTCTTCCGGTGATGGTCCACCTTCGCAAAGCCCAAATTCTCGAAAGTCGCCAGCTGTTTGGCTGCAACCTCAACACTAAGCGTACGGTCCTGCACCTGTCTCAGCACTTCTTCAAGCATGTATTCACCTCTTAAGCCGAATCAGATCTATTAGAACAATGCTGCAATACTGGCTGCCAATTTCTCGTACCGATTATAGACAGCTTTGTACACCTTGCTGTTCTCATGATTAGGAAGCACGGCTTCTCCCATTGGAATTTTGGATTTGATCGAAGCCAAATCCGGTTCTTCCCCAATCGCAACCAGCCCTAGCCATGCAGCTCCCCAAGCTGCGCTGTGATGATTCTCGGATACATAAATCTCCGCTTCAAAAATATCCGCCATCATCTGCAGCCAGATCGGCGAGCGGGATAAGCCGCCATTGACATAAATTTTTTGGGAAGGACCGGCAAGCTGCTCCAAAGCCCGTCCGATCTGATACAAATTAAACGTGATGCCTTCCAATACAGCCCGTACATAATGCGCTTTCGTATGGGCAACCGTCATCCCGTAAAAATTCCCTCTTGCCCGTTGATTCCACAGCGGCGCCCGCTCCCCGTTAATGTACGGGAGAAACAATAATCCCTCGGCTCCGGGCGCAGATTGGCCTGCTTCTGCAAGGAAGCTTTCGTAGCTGCCCTGATCATTAAGCAGCTGCTTCAGCCATTGGAGCGCGATGCCGCCATTATTTGTAGGACCGCCAATGATATAAGAATCCTCGGTAAAAGAATAACAGAATGTCTCGCCGCGGCTGCTGACCTTCGCCTCATTCGTCACCTGCCGAATCGCCCCGCTTGTCCCGACGGATACGGCAACCTCACCCGGCAGCAATGCGCCAATCCCCAGATTAGACAGTTGGCCGTCGGCAGCGCCAATTGCAACGGGCACCATAGAGGCAATGCCCATCTCGTCTGCAATCTCTTCTTTCATAATGCCCAATAAAGTCGTGGGAGCTACAATCTGGGATAACTGATTGGCGCGAATGCCTGCCAGATTCAAGATTTCATCATCCCATGCCAGAGTGGACGGGTTAAACAAACCTGTAGCGGATGCCATCGAGTAGTCAATGACCCTTTTCCCGAACCAGCAATAGATCAGATATTCCTTAATCGACATGAAGTAAGCAGCCTGATGATACGGCTCAAAGCCGGTTTCCTTCATCCACAGCAGCTTCATAAATGGTGTCATCGGGTGAATGGGCGTGCCTGTCTTTGTATAGAATCTTTGGCGCTCCTCCTCTGTCAGACGGTCGGCTTGATCCGTTCCTCTTCCGTCTGACCAGATAAAAGCAGGGGATAACGGCAAACCCTCTCCGCTCACCGGCACAAGAGAATGCATCGCTGCGGAGAAGCCGATTGCAGCCAGCTCAGCCTTGCTTATACCTGCTTTCTGAACCGCATTTTTCACGGCCAGAACAGCCGCCCGTTCAATAGCAGCAGCATCCTGCTGTACCCAGCCTACCTGCGGATATTCGGACAGAACAAGCTCCTCCGCTTCAGCAACAAGACTTCCCACCCGGTTAAAGACACAGGCTTTGGCACTGGTGGTGCCCAGATCGAGCCCAATTACGTAATTTGACATCCTGTAAACCTTCCTTTTCCACGGACAATTATAAGTTCAGCGAACGGTTCATACTGCCGCTCCGGTACCCCAGCAGATCAAGAGTTACATACTTGTAGCCAAATGACTGAAGCTGGGCAACAATGGCCTCATGATGAGTGAGAACAAGCGGCATATCACCAGGTTCTACCTCTATTCTAGCAATCTCGTCATGAGTACGCACGCGTACTTGTCGAATATGGAGCGATTTCAGGTAGGCTTCGGCACGCTCTACCTTCAGCAGCTTCTCATTCGTAATTCTCTCCCCATAAGCAATCCTTGAAGACAAGCAGGCAAAGGAAGGTTTATCCCATGTCGGCAAGCCAAACGCTTTCGACAGCTCCCGAATCTCCTGTTTATATAAATCCGCTTCAAGCAGCGGTCCTCTCACGCCTCTTTCCTTGGCTGCCTTCATGCCGGGACGGTGTTCATTCTTATCGTCAGCAATAACGCCATATACGAGATTGGCAAAAGAACGCTCTTCCAGCAGCGGGACCAGATGATCGAACAGACTGCTTTTGCAAAAATAACAACGGTTCTTATTATTCTCCGCATAACCCGGAATCGCCAGCTCTGAAGTTGAGATCACTTCATGCTGCACGCCAATCAGCTTCGCTAATTGCTTCGCTTCTTCCAGCTCGCTGGTCGGATAAGTCTCCGAATCGGCCGTGACGGCCAGTACATGCTCGGCGCCAAGCGTCTCTACCGCCGCTTTTAACAGAAAGGTACTGTCCACCCCTCCTGAAAAGGCAACAACAACCGATCCCATCTCACGGAGAATCTCCTGTAAGGCAACATACTTATCAGCCGGCACTGTTATTCCCCTCTCTAGATCGTCATGCTGCCGAAACCGCCGTCCACCCGGATGAGCGTCCCTGTTACAAAGCCCGATGCTTTCTCGGAAGCCAGCCATACTGCCGCCCCCTGCAGTTCCTCCGGTGTTCCGAACCGATTCATCGGCGTATGTTTCATAATGGAAGCGACACGTTCCTCGCTTAATATTTTACGGTTTTGTTCAGCCGGGAAGAACCCCGGAATAATGGCATTTACCCGGATGCCTTGCTCCGCGAATTCGCGGGCGAGGAATTGCGTAACGCTGTTAAGACCAGCCTTGGATACCGAATAAGTGAATACTTTAGACAGCGGAGTTGTCGAGGATACAGACGAAATATTAATAATGCTGCCCGTCCGCTGCTGTTCAATCATCCGTTTGGCAAAAATCTGGCAGGTGAGCACAATCCCTTTCAGGTTAACGTCCATAATGTCGTCATACTCTTCCATTTCCAGCTCGAAGAATGGCGTTGCGCTGTTTTTGCCCGGAGCATTCAGCAAAATATCGCATCCGCCTCTCCACGCCTCAATCTCCGATTGCACTTTAAGCAGTGACTCCTTCGACATCACATCCGCCTGGAACGCCTTCGCGCTGCCGCCGTCGCTGATAATGGCGTCTACGACGTCCTGCGCTTTTTCGAAATTCCGCCCAACAATCGCAACATGAGCGCCGTGAGCGGCAAGTCCTGCTGCCATGGAAGAACCAAGTACGCCGTTACCGCCAATTACAACCGCTGTTTTCCCTGTCAAATCAAATAAGTTAACCGTCATTTCTCTTCTCTCCCCATTGTCTCTAATTTAAAAAAGGTTTCCGTCGTTGTTGAAATCAAGCTCATACAAATCCTTCACAACTTCCATGCGCGGATGATTTTTTACGTACTCCAGAAGGGCTTCCGATACTTCAATCTCGCCAATCTCCAGCGTGTTTTTGATTCGCACCATTTTCACCTGGTCAAAATGCAGAATATTGCAGGTCTTGATCGAAGCTTGAATCGTTTCCCGGTCATTCGGAAGCGTGGTGGCAATCTTCGTTGGCGCCACCACCGTTGACGTCAACCCATTCGCGTACGTTTTCTCCAAATCCATCTTGTCTACGAGACGCTGCGTTGTGAAATCTGCCGTTCCTACTCCGTTGGCATTACCTTCCGTCTGATGCGTCAGGTCAAGGACCGCCATCTTGTTCACATCCGGTCCTCCATGGGCATAAGGCGTTGGATAACGGCCCGTAATGTTGGGGTCCATTCCGTCACCGCTGATATTTTTGCCAATCTGATCAATAATCAGCACATCCAGCTGTTCAAAAAATAACTTAGGCAGCAAATCCTTCGCCTGAGCGAGGAATTGCGGCTCACGTTCCACAATCTCATCCGGAGTCAGCGTTTCGATAAATCTTACTTTGTCAAAAGCATTCTCGATCGAGGCTACGCCAAACAAAACAGGCTTCTGCTCCATAATGAGCTTTGCCATAGCCGGAACATTCTCTGCCATATACTTAAAGCCAAGCTGATGGCAGGCTTCCGCTCCTCTTTGCTTGCCAAGGCCGATGCTGATCATCTTCATGATACCGCTTTCTACATTGCCTCTAAACGCCGTATGCGGCTTAACCCGATTAATAACAACAATACCGTCCGCTGTAGCAGCGAATTTATCAATATAGACAGGAAGGCCATTCGGCAGCTCGCCAAGCTGTACAACTTCCATTGAGGAGCGGATTTCGCATCCTGCCGTTTCTTCCGTTACGCCCAAATGGGCCAGAACCTCGCGTTGTCCATCCGCTGTAGCGCCGCCATGGCTTCCCATGCTCGGAACGATAAAAGGTTTTGCTCCGGCATCCTTCAGAAATTGCACCGTAACCGCCGTAATCTCTACAAGACGGTCAAGCCCCCGGCTGCCCACTGCAATAGCAACCTCCATCCCCGGTTTGACACGGCTTGCGATTTGCTCCCGCTGAAGCTTGGGCAGCAGCTCGCCCGCGAGATCATCAATCTTCGTATCATCGAAATTCACCTTAACCTTGGCCATACGCGGAATCGGAATATCCTTTACCAGATCCTGCAAAATACCCATCCTGTCATCGCTCCTTCTTTGCTTCGATAATTTGTTTGTTTAATGAACGAATTAATTGTATTATTAATGTATCAAGCGCTACCCCCATTGTCAATTCTGTATTTATGCTATTATTTTCATATACTTGAGATCTATGCTTACGAAGTAAGAATCGTCACCAAAAGCATGTGACGATTCTTAAGCTAATGCTTACGATGCAAGAATCGTCACCAAAAGCATGTGACGATTCTTAGCTAATGCTTACGAAGTAAGAATCGTCACCAAAAGCATGTGACGATTCTTTTTAGGAGGAAACAATAAATGATTACCGGTGATGCTTCTTATATAAAGAAAATGAATCGCTCTCTGATTTTGAAAGAGATACTGAAGGAAGGCATGCTCTCCAGGGCCGATGTGTCCAAAGCAACCGCCCTCACTCGGGCGACGGTATCCGGTCAAGTAGCCGATCTGCTCGACGAGGAACTTGTCATTGAGAAGGAAATTGAATATAACCTGGTTGGACGCAAGCCGATTATGCTGTCAATCAATGCTGAGGCAGGTTATGCGGTTGGCATTGATCTGGAGTTTGATCAAATTTCATTTGCAATCTCGAATCTTCAGGGATCACTTGTCCTCTCAGACACGATTAAATTGCAGAACAGCTCGTATCCGGACATTCTTTCTTTGCTGGTTGCACAAATCAAGCATTATCAGGAACGGTTCGCAGCCAGCCGGTACGGCATTGTCGGAATTGTAATCGCCATCCACGGACTGGTATCCACGAATGAAGTGATCCATTATATCCCGTCTTTTGACTGGCATGATGTACCGCTCAAGAGCGATCTGGAGAATGCGCTGGGCCTGCAAGTAAAGCTCGAGAACAACGCCAATCTCAGCGCTTTTGCAGAACGTGTATTTTTCCATCACGAGACCGACGATTTATTAAGCGTTACGTTGTACTCCGGCATCGGGATGGGCATGATGATTAATCACTCCTTCTTCCGCGGGCAAGACGGCTTTGCCGGGGAGATTGGCCATATGATCGTTGTTCCTGGAGGCCTTCCATGCAATTGCGGCAATAAAGGCTGCTGGGAGAAATACGCTTCCGAGACAAGCGTCTTCCAATTATTACATGACAGGAAACCGGAAGCAGAGATCACTTACGCCCAGATTGAGCGCTGGATTCAGGACAAGGATCCGGAAGTAACCAAGCTTATGGAGCAGTTCATTTATTATCTATCGATTGGATTAAATAACATCATTAATATTTATAATCCTGAAGTGGTTGTACTCGACAGTGAATTATTACGGATCTATCCGGATTCCCTCCCTACAATCGAACAGAATTTGAACTCCAGAGTAAGTCATTACCGCGAGATCAAAATCTCAACAATGGGGAAAAAATCTTGTGCGCTAGGCGCATGCGCCATCGCGATTCAGAACTTCCTGCAGGTCCCTGTATTGAATTTGCCTTATAAGGGTTAATGCAAAAAAGCAAAAAAAGCGGAACAGAGATCATCTCTGTTCCGCTTTTTTATTAGTCATGGAAGTTCGTTCCATCTGTTACAGCCTTCACATACCCTGCACGGATAACAAAGTCGCCAAAATGCTCGCCTTTATCGCGTTCAGCCGCATACCGGTTAATGATTGGGGTAAGGGTATCAATAATTTCATCTTCGCCAATGTTCTCTTTGTACATCTTGCTCAGGCGGTCGCCGGAGAAGCCTGCACCCATATACATATTGTATTTGCCTGGCGATTTGCCGATAAACGAAATTTCGCCAAGCGCTGGACGTGCGCAGCCGTTCGGACAACCTGTCATCCGAATGTTGATTTCTTTGTCCTGAAGCCCCGCATTCGCAAGGATCGGCTCCAGTCTATCGATCAGAGACGGCAGGTAACGTTCTGCTTCTGCCATGGCAAGACCGCAAGTCGGCAGGGCAACGCAAGACAGTGCGCTGCGGCGGAGTGCCGAATAATTCGAGCCTTCCGCAATACCGTACTCCTTCAACAATGCAACAATCTTCGTTTTCTTCTGAGGTGTTACATTTGCAATAACCAGGTTCTGGTTAGCCGTCAGACGGAAATCACCCGTATGGATCTTCGCAATTTCGCGAAGCGCCGTTCTGAGCTTGTTGCCCTCTGTATCTACCACACGGCCCGCTTGAACATACAAATTCAGATTCCATTTGCCGTCCTTGCCTTTAATCCAGCCATAACGGTCGCCAGTGTGCTCGAAATGGAATTCACGGGCAGGAGCAAGCTCCCAGCCTAGACGGTCTTGAAGTTCATCGATGAACCAAGGAAGACCATGACGGTCAATTGTGTATTTGAAACGGGCATTTTTCCGTACAGAACGGTTGCCGTAATCACGTTGAATCGTAACCGTCTTCTCCGCCAGATCCAATACTTGATCCGGAGTAACAAAGCCAATCACTTTAGCAAGCTGCGGATAAGTTGCCGTATCGCCATGAGTCATCCCCATGCCGCCGCCAACACAGACGTTAAAGCCGGCAAGCTTGCCGTCTTCTCCAACAATTGCAATGAGGCCAAGATCCTGCGAATAGACATCAATGTCATTCGAAGGCGGTACCGCAATACCGATCTTGAATTTACGCGGCAGATAGACCGGACCATAAATCGGCTCAACCTCGCCTTGCTCCGCGCCGTCCACAACCTTCTCGCCATCCAGCCAGATTTCATGATACGCAGGTGTTTTGGGAGCCAGATGCTTCGTCAGCTGCTGCGACCAATAGAAGACTTCGCTGTGAAGCTCCGATTGGTAAGGGTTCGGATTACACATGACATTACGGCTAACGTCGCCACAAGCCGCAAGAGTTGAAAGCATCGCTTGATTAATCTCTTGAATCGTACTTTTCAGGTTCCATTTCAATACGCCATGCAGTTGGAACGCTTGACGAGTCGTGAGCTTCAGGCTGCCTGTACCGTACTTGTCAGCCAGTCTGTCCATCACAAGCCATTGCTCCGGAGTCGCTACACCGCCAGGTGTAACGACACGAAGCATAAATTGAAAGTACGGCTCGAGCTTCTGCTTCTGACGCTCATTCCGGTAATCCCGGTCGTCTTGCATATAGCTGCCGTGGAATTTAAGCAGACGGTTGTCAAGATCAGGCAAGCCGCCTGTAATCCGGTTCGACAGCGACTCCGTTAATGAACCGCGCAAATAGTTACTTTCCAGTTTCAGATGTTCCACGTCGCTCGGCGGTCCGCCGATGGGCTCGACTTTATGGTTTTTTGCCATTGCTGTTAGCTCCTTTGCCCAAATGAATGGGTTCATACTCTCTTGATCTATTCTTGCATTGCGCTGTTAGCGAAGCGCTTAATATACGTCCCGTTGGTAACGTCCTTGTTCTTGAAGTGCAGCCAGGTAAGCTGCCGCTTCTTCCGGAGATCTGCCGCCATATTGGCCAATAATGGTTAGAAGTGCAGATTGCACGTCATGTGCCATATGCTTCTCGTCGCCGCATACATACACATGTGCGCCGTTCTCCAGCCACTTGTACAGCTCTTCACCGTTCTGAAGCATTCGGTGCTGGACATAAACCTTTTCATCCGAATCACGGGAGAACGCGACATCCAGCTTCGACAATACGCCGTCCTTCAGCATACGCTGCCAATCTGTCTGGTACAGGAAGTCCGTTACGAAATGACGGTCGCCATAGAACAACCAGGTTTGGCCTTCAGCACCCGACTCCTCACGCTCTTCCAGGAATGCGCGGAACGGAGCAACGCCAGTACCAGGTCCAACCATGATAACCGGTGTTTCCGGATTAACCGGCGGCTTGAAGTTCGGGTTCTGCTGGATAAAGACGGGCAGCTTGTCGCCAGGCTGCAGACGCTCGGAAACGTACACCGAGCATACGCCTTTGCGCTCACGGCCGTGAGCTTCGTATTCCACTTTCCGGATCGTCAGATGAACCTCTTCCGGATGGGCATTCACGCTGCTTGCAATAGAGTAAAGACGCGGCGGCAGCTTGCGGAGCAGCGCTGCAAGATCAGCCGGAGCAAGTGTCCATGGCGCATAGTCACGGAGCAGATCAAGCAGATCGCGTCCATTCAGGTAAGCCTTCAAGTCTTCTTTATTTTCCGGTTTAACAAGCTCGGCCAGCTTGCTGTTCCCCGAGAAGGCAACGGCTTTTTCCAGCAGAGGCTTTGTTAACACTGTAATTTCATAATGGTGGAGAAGCGCTTCGCGGAGCGTTGAGGTCTCGCCTGCTTTGCCTGTTACCACCTTTTCGTCTGCGTTCCATTTCTGCAATGCAATAATCTCTTCTACTAATGCAGGATCATTCTTGGCATAAACGCCAACCGCATCGCCTGGAGCATAAGTAAGCCCCGAGCCTTCAAGCGACAGCTCCAGATGACGGGTCTCACGGTCCGAGCCTCTGCCGTTCAGGTTCAAGCTTTCCAGAACTTCAGCCATAAACGGATTTGCACGAGTATACTCCGATTCCCCAGCCGTCTGTACAGCTGCTAGTGCGCCTGCAGCTCCTTGCGGTGCTGCAGATACGCCAGCCGCACTTACAGCGCCGGCAACGGCTGCAATCCAGCCGGATGCTGCGTCTTCGAAATCAACATCGCAGTCTACACGGTCAACGATTCGCTCAGCGCCAAGCTCAGCAAGTCTTGTGTCAAAGTCTGCGCCTGTTTTGCAGAAGAATTCATAAGACGTATCGCCAAGCGCCAGAACAGAGAACTTTGTGCCTTCCAGCTTTGGCGCGCGTTTGCCATTCAGGAATTCGTAGAAGGTTAATGCGTTATCCGGCGGATCTCCTTCACCATGCGTGCTTGCCAGAATAAACAAATAACCGACTTCTTTTAATTTGTTTGTTTTGAACTGATTCATCGCCGACAGCGTTACTTCAAAGCCTTGACCTTTCAGCTTCTCCGCCAGACGTCCAGCAAGTCTTTGTGCGTTGCCAGTTTGCGATCCGAACAAAATCGTTGCTTCTTTTGGTCCTTGCGGTACATCCGGCACTACAGCCAAAGGTGCCTCAGCAACAGCAGCAGCTCCTGCAGCTACCGATGCCAGAGCGCTGTTATTACCTGCGCCATAAAAAGCTAAATAACCGCTCAACCATTGCATTTGAGATCCCGATAAAGTTGGGAGCAGCTTATTGAGTAGTTCTGCCTGCTCGCCTGTAAACGGACTATTCGTTACTTGAAGTTGCAAACAACATCCACCTCACATCAATCTATAAATTCCGACTTTGATACTCTGTTTTCACTATACTTAAATACTAACGCAGCCTTACGTCAGGTTCAATGTATTCGTCGAAAATTGTCTATAAAATATTCTGTAGAATTAATCACTTTTATTTATAAAGCCGTGAAATGTCCTATTATAGCTATATTATTGCCTAATTATGGTTCGCGGTTTCATTGTCGGGTCTATGTGGTAAATCAAAAAGAGACCGTTACTCGGTCGTCTGCCGAGACACGGTCTCTCTTGTTATGGCTCATTATTTTGCGAACCTGTGGCCGCCAATCGTAGCTACAACTTCAAGGCTGTTCCAGAAAGCCCCTTTAGTAACATTCGGATTAAAGAAATATACGGCGTTATATACGTTGTTTTTCCCGTTCAAGGCATCCTTGGCTGCGCGTAACGCGCTTGCGTTAGGCTTGCTTTTGTCCAGCAGCCCGTTATGAGCCGGCGGGAATTGCTTGCCGGAGTAGATCACATCATGAATGGAATCCGGAAAACGCGAGTCCTTCACCCGGTTCAGAATAACATTCGCAATGGCAAGCTGTCCTTCATAAGATTCTCTGCCTGCTTCAATCTGCGAGATCTTGGCTAGCAGCGTCAAATCGTTTTGCGTAAAAGTTGCAGCCGGATTATCCAGGAATGACGGGATAACGACTTTAAGCTTTGTTCCGGGCTTTATCTGATCCTTGCTGTTCAATCCATTGCGCTTGAGCAGTACCGCTGTGCTGATTCCGTTGTTCTTGCTAATGTCAGCCAGACCAATTTCCTCGGTTACAACCGCACGCTCTACTTCAGTCAACTCAGCCGTGTTTGAATCGGTATCCCATGTCAGATTGGCATGGAGCACCTCAGCCAGCTGGCGAAGCGGCACGTACATTCTGCCGTCTTCCATGAATGGAGCTGCATCCATCTTGTAACGGGTATCGTTAAAATAAACAACCGGTACGCCATTGCCGAATACAACTTTATCATTGTAGGCTGTATCTAATGTCAGTTCTTCGTTATCATTGTCCCAGCTGATCTCCGCGCCAAGCATGGCAGCAATACGCGCAGCCGGTACATACATTCTGTTCTTCTGTGTAATAATGGAATCAGACAACTTCGCATTCTCGCCGTTCACTCTGACCGATGCGCCAGCTTCTGCTGCAGAAACGCTGGCAAGCGGTCCAACACTAAGCCAGAGAAGCGCTAAAGCCATTATACAAAACATGATCTTCACAGATTTTTGCATGCTATGTATGATCATATATACCTCCCTAAGATTATGTAGGTATAAAGCCCTGAACCATTCATGCTCTGGGTAATTGTACCACATGGAAATATGAAGTTTGGATTAACATTTTCACAGAAATGATGAGATCTGCTATAAATTCTTTCATTTTTCTCATAATTGAGCGGATTGTTTCTCAATTATTATTAATTTATACTGTTAATAAATAGTTGGTCGTGAAGAACACGCCGTTTTGATTTCAGTCTTATCCTCCCGGATGAGACGAATTCAGGACGGCGTTTTTGTTTGTTTTCATGACTAATCTGATACAAGGGAGTGTTGGGCATATTGAAATATGATCAAGCCTTTGATGAATGGATGCAGAGCATGATTAAACAAGAAGTGAATCACCGGAGACGTGAATTATTGGAGAAAGGACTCGGTCATGGAACCGTAGAGTTTCTGCGGTCGGTCTGGTACCCGGCCATCGGGAGCTTTAAACATTTGTATCCGGAATGGGAAGTCCAGGATTTCCACAACGGTTACCGCTACCTGGATCTGGCTTATATGCCGGGCGGTGTGGTAAAAGGCGGCATAGAAATCCAAGGCTATGGACCCCATGCAAGAGATCTTGATGTGAGGCGCTTTAAAGATTTGTGCTGGCGGCATTGCCTGTTGGCACTGGATAACTGGTTGTTTTTGCCGATTGCTTACCTCTCTATCGCAGATGAACCAAAGCGCTGCCAGCAGCTCGTGCTTTCTTTTATTGGTAAATTCATCGCAACCGATGTGCAAGAATCATTAAGCTGGCTTGAGGCAGAGACTATACGTTTTGCCAGAAGGCTGCTTCGTCCGTTTATGCCATCCGAGCTGGCTGCGCATCTGAGGATATCGGACCAATATGCTCGAAAGATTCTTGGCAGTTTGGTTGACCGCCAGCTCCTGATCGTAGCCAGCGGCAAGCAGCGTTACCGCACTTATGCTTTAAAGGTTTGATTGGTCTGGAACGGCCTGCTGGCCGCGGCGGTCACACATCAGAGTATCTTGGAGCCATCACGCCTCAGGTTTGCTATTCTGATAACGAAACGTCATCACGCTATTGGCTCGAATTTGGGGCTGCTGGAGTTGTAACGAAACCTCTGATCGCTATTTGCTGTTTTTGCGCCGCCTATAGACCCAAACTAGCCAAATAACGTTACCTGGTTTCGTTAGCTCACCAAAATGGCTGGTTTGGCGGCGATAAGATTATGACGTTTCGTTAGCGGCCGCGGCGGTCACACATCAGAGTATCTTGGAGCCATCACGCCTCAGTTATGACGTTTCGTTAGCGGAGTTAAACGGCCTAAGCGGCCTCACCAGGGGATGATTAGTTGCCGGTAAATTCTTATGTGGTAAGCAAAGACCTCCGGATCCCCGGAGGTCTTCATAATCCATGTTACTTTTTCAGGCCGTTAGCTGTACGGATCAGCGAGAAGTATTGGTCAGCCAGCACAACTTGATACTCAGGCCCAAGCTCGGCTGTGACGTTCGCCAGATCCGTTGGCGTCATGCCCCATGCCAGGATGCCGAGGGATACGAACAGCGGCGATTTGCCGTCCCATTTCGCTTTGGCATCCGCGAGAGCTTTTTTCGTATCGTTTACGGAGCCTACGCCTTGGATGTTAGACGTTGGAACCCCGTCAACGATTTCAGATTTAGTGAAGTTATCCCAGCCGATGAACAGACCAGGCACATCGTATTGGTCACGGTACGCCGCATTGTTCGCTTTGCTGAGCGGCAGGTTTTCGCCATTCAGACGGTTAAGCACATACGGAATGTTCATACCGGTTTTCTTCATATAGTCTTTCGTGTTTTTCAGATAATCGGTAAGAGCCTTCTCCGGCCAAGCTGCCGGGTAGAAGTAACCCGCTCCGGAAGGTCCGGCGATAATCTGATCATTAGCCGTTGCCGTACCATAGAAGTAGTTCAGCATGGCAGGAGCGGCATCGTAGAGCAGCGGGCTGGAAGTCCAGTTGATCGGCACCTGGCCGCGCTTTGGATCGTCCCACAAATTCCGCAGTCTATGCTGGTTATATTGAAGGTTGTCGCCTTCGCTGAAGGTATACGTTACATAAATTTTGTTATCCAGCTTCACCGGCTTCGGCGCTTTAGGCTTCGAGAATTCCGGCTTCGTGCCGGAGAATACGGTCATATTGCTGAACCAGTCCGCCGCAAGCACGTATACGCCATGATTCGAAGCAACCTCTACGCCGCTGAACTCGCCTTGGAAGTCATTGCTGAACCATCCGAGGTACGGAGTTCCCGGCTTCACATCGGACAGGATTTTCTCGAACAGTTCCTTCTCCGCCGGATCATTGGAATCCAGCCAGAAGACCATCGCCTTATTCGCTACCGCATAATCGCGCAGGTAACCATATGGCTCCTTCGTCAAGGAAGAGAACGGCTGATCATTGGTCGCGCTCACCTTGTACTCATTCCACATCTCAACCGACATGGTCAGAGCTTTCGTGCCTGCTGGAGGCGTGAACTTGTAAGTGAAATAGTTGCCGCCATCCGCAAAGCGGTGACCGCCGCTGCCCGAAGATACCTGGGAGCTTTGCGGGTCATACAGGAAAGGCTTCTCTGCATCCGTACCCGGCAAGAAATGCGCAACCTCTACGCCGTCAGCCTTCACCGTAATCTCGTGAACGGCCGATCCCCAGCCATCCTGGGTGAAAGCATCTCCGAACTTCACATACACATCAGGCTTTTCCAAAAACGAAGACAAGTCGAGATCATATACTTGACGGTTCTTGGCATCGCGTTCTTCCGTCTGCTCTTGGGCTACAACCTTGTAAGTATCAGGCTGATTCGCAGGCGGACGCGCCGATACTTCCGGGCTCAAACCAACCAGCATCCGGTGGGTTGTTTCTTTCCATAGATTCTTGTATTCCCATGTATAGGCGTCTACGCGGTCTTTGAATTTGCCTTGAAGATCCTCGATTACTTTGAAGTTATACGGTGCGGCTTTCAGCTTTGCGCCCAGCTCAGGGCTTACGGCCACTCCGTCGCGAAGTCCGGCAAGCGTTGTTGCCACGTTTACGGAATCCGGTACGTTAGGATCGTAGATAATGATACCTTTTATTTCTTTTTGGAACTTTTTCAAAAGATCAAAATAATCATCCCGCACTTTATAGTCGACGTCCAGATCATTCAGCCATTTGAATTTGCCTTCTTCCTTGCTTTCCAGCAGGTAGATACGGGGCTCCTTACGGTTGACGATCCCCTGCAAGGTAGACAGCATAAGCTTCACATCGCCTGGAGCATCATAAATGTCGGCAACTTCCAGTTGCTTAGGCTGCTTGAAGGTCGGAAGCTGTTGTTTGTCCGGCCATGAAATTGTGGATGCTTGCGCTGCTGGCTGCGGATTGGCATACGATCCTGCCGCCGTGAAAGACAGCGTACTGACAATGGCTAGACTGATTGCCGTTAACTTTCGAATCATGTTTTCACACCTCTTATAATTTAATTAGTGATGCTGCAAGTTCGAAAACGAAACGCTGACTTCCCACCTCCTAGTGGTGCATCGTAGCTGTGGTCCACACACAAGACATATTATATATATTGTATATGTCATTTCAATGACTTCGACAAAAATTTCCAAATAAATAGTTCTTTCTTAACATGTCCGGGGTCTTTAGAAGCAGCTTTGTTCCGCCCGCAAAACAAAACAAGAGACTTCCGATCACCCGGAAGTCTCCCATATTAATCCTCTATTGCCGCCTTGCGGCTGTTAATACGGCGGATCAGCTCGGGGTCAAATTTCGCCCGTCTGTCGTACGTATACAAGCCGTTTACTTCCTGCTCCACATCATACAGCTGCGTATAGCAGAAGCCAAACATCATCGGATGATCCAGCAGCGTATCCGTAAGTCCCGCATAACGGGCAAGGAAGTCCTCCTCCGACACCGGACGGTCGCCGTACCCCCACGACTTCCCGTCCTTCTGGTCCGGATTCCACCAAATCCCGCCGTATTCGCTGACGAAATAAGGCTGGCCTTCATACTGCTGCCGCTTAGGGAACGTATTAAACACTTCGCCCCCGTTTTTCATCGGCTCGTATCTCGCCTTAAACGTCTCCGGATTCTGATCATAATCATGAACGTCAAATATATCCGTAACGACATGGAAGTTGCCGCTTGTATCGATAACCGGACGCGTCGGGTCCATCCGCTTCGTCACCTCATAGACGATACGGAGCACCTCGTTATTTTGCCTGGTCCCGTCCTTATCCCAAGTCTCGTTAAACGGACACCAGCCAATAAGCGCGGGATGGTTGAAATCGCGTTCCATTCCTTCCAGCCATTCCGGTAAAAAGCCGGCCAGCCCCTCCGAAGTCGTAATATCCAGACCCCAGTTGGCATGCTCGCCCCATACAAGGTAACCAAGCTTATCTGCCCAATACAGGAAACGGGGCTCGAATATTTTCTCATGCAGCCTTGCGCCGTTAAAACCAAGCCCCATCGAGATCTCGATATCCTTGCGGAGATCCTCGTCGCTTGGAGCCGTATAGACGCCATCCGGATAAAAGCCCTGATCCAGCACAAGCCGCTGGAACACGGATTTGCCGTTAATGCGGAATGCCATACCGTCCAGCTTCACCGAACGAAGCCCAAAATAAGACTGGACCATATCAAGCGTCTGCCCATCCTGAACGAGACTCAGCTCGAGATCATACAGTTCCGGACTGCCCGGCTCCCAGAGATGAACCGCCGATAACGGGAGCGTCAGCTTCGCCGACGGACCGGATACGGCAATCGCAGCTTCGCCACCCGCAGCGCCTTCATACAAGGCTTTTACAGCCAGCTTGGTACCAGCCTTAACTCCGCTTCCGCCAAGCTGCAGCTCCAGATGCACGCAAGCGTTATCCGGGTCCGGGACAAGCTTCATCCCTGCCAAATAAGCTTCCGGTACCCGCTCCAGCCAGACCGTCTGCCAGATGCCCGTTGTGCGGGTATAATCGCAGCCTGAAGAGTAATACCCTCCGCATTGCTTGCCCCGCGGCTGCCGCCCTGAACGTTGGTCGTCTACCGCGTAGACGGTAATCACATTGCTTCCCGCCGTGACCGCAGACGTAATATCAAAGCTGAAGGAGGAATAACCGCCGCGGTGCCTGCCTGCGGGCATATTGTTCACCCATACCTCCGCCTCGTAATCCACAGCGCCAAAGTGAAGCAAAATTCTCCCGCCGTCTGCCCAATCATCCGGAAGAGTAATCTCTCTTTTGTACCAGACCGCTGCCATAAAATCCTTGTATTCAACACCCGAGAGCTTGCTCTCCGGGCAGAACGGCACGGTAATCGTACCGGACAGCTCAAGGCCGGGCTCCTGGAAGCCGCGCTCCTTGCCGCTTTTGCCATGGTCGATCTCGAACTGCCACAGCCCGTTCAGGTTGATCCAATCAGGCCGAACCCACTGAGGACGCGGATATTCGGGACGGGGAATCGTAAGTTTCATAAGTTAGCAAGCTCCTTTGCAATTAGCCTTTAATAGAACCAACATAAACGCCCTTAACAAAGTATTTCTGCAGGAACGGATACACCATCAGAATCGGCAAAGTGGAGAAAACGATCGTGCAATATTTCACCAATTCCCGGAAAGCGGTCGCGCTGGATGCGCTGTCGATCACAACGCCGCCGGCACTGCCTTGAGTCGTAGCCGTAGAATCGTTCGCGACCAGAATTTCCTTAAGCAGCAGCTGCAGCGGGAACTGATCGCGATCCTTCAGCAAGACCATCGCGTTAAACCAGGAGTTCCAGTTGCCTACGAGATAATAGAGGAAAATAACGGCAAGCGTCGCCTTGGACAGCGGCAGAATAACGTTTACGAGCAGCTTCAGCTGGCTTGCGCCGTCGATAATCGCCGCCTCTTCGAGCTCGGTCGGAATCGACTGGAAGCCGGTACGAAGCACGATCATATTCCAAGTATTCAGCGCCGTAGGCAGAATCATCGCCCACAGATTGTTGTACAGGCCGATATCCTTCATTAATAAGAACCACGGAATCAATCCGCCGCCAAAAAACATCGTCACGGTAATAATGATCATGATATATTTTTTGAAATACAAATCGCGCCTGGATAGGACAAAAGCGCCCATAATCGTCATGAGCATATTCACCAGCGTTCCAAGCCCTACATACAAGATTGTATTTTTGTAGCCGACTAATAGACTGTTATCCTTGAAAATCAGCTTGTAGCCGTCCATCGTAAGACCAAGCGGCTTTAACAGAACGCCTTTATGCGCAACGAGTCTTGCCGGATCGCTGACGGAAGCAAAGATGATATGGACGATCGGATACAGGCAGCACAATGTTAAAACCGTGAGCAGGACATAGATCATGACATCAAATGCTCTGCTGCTGATCGAATGATAATTCATCGTAAAAGCCTCCCCTTTCTACCATAAGCTCACTTCAGATTTACGGCTTGCTATTTTGTTCGTTACCCACAGCAGGGCAAAGTTAACTAACGCGCTGATAAGACCTACGGCCGTCGAATAGCTCAAGCTTGCTTCGCGCAAGCCTCTCCGGTAGACATAGGAAGCAATAACATCGGCTCTATCGTAGGTAAGCGGATTATAGAGAAGGATAATCTTCTCATAGCTGGACGCCATAATGCCGCCTACAGCGAAAATAAACAGAATGATGATGACCGGGCTGATCTGCGGCAGTGTAATATGCCACATTTTCTTCAGTCTGCCGATTCCGTCCATATCCGCCGCTTCGTACAGCGTCGAATCGATCGAGCTCATGGCAGCGAGATAGATAATACTGGACCACCCGATCGTCTGCCAGATGTCGGAGAACGTATAGATCGGCCTGAAAAAATTGGAATACCCGAGCAAGGACGTATAATCCTTGCCTGTAATCAGCTGAAGCAGTTGGGTGATAACCCCTTCATCCGCCGTAAAAATATGAATCATCCCGCACACGACAACCAGAGAGATAAAATGCGGCATGTAAGTGATCGTCTGAACCAGCTTCTTGAACTTGCCATCACGGATTTCATTGAGCATTAAAGCCAATATAATCGGAGCGGTGAAGCCAAAGGCAAGGCCCCATACGTTCAGAAGCAGCGTATTTTTGACGACCCGCCAGAAATACGGCCCTTCGAAGAAATCGATAAAATGCTTCAAGCCGACCCAGTCGCTGTTCGAGAAGCCAAGCAGCGGCTTAAAATCTTTGAATGCAATTAATAATCCCCACATCGGTCCGTAACAGAAAATAACAAACCATGCGATGACCGGTACCGCCAATAAGTAAACAAACCAGTTTTTTCTGACGTCCTTTTTAATGATTTGACCCGTTCTCATGCATCCACCGCCTTATTTCCCAGGTAGGGCATGGCTGCCTGCAGAATCCGCAAACAGCCATGCCCGTTTATCTCCTGTATGAACCTGAACTTGAAGTTACCGTGCGTTATACCGGTCAAGTGCAGCCTGATGGATGCTCAGGAACTCGTCTAGCCCCATCTTCTTCGCTTCGCTCAGGAATTTGTCGTAGGCATCTACCGGCAGCTGGCCTTTAATAATCTTGGCAAAATATTCGCCGCGCAGCGTCGAAAGCTGATTGCCAAGCTCCGCTTCGCGGGAAGCCTCTTCCGTCGTGAACGTAATCGGAGGCATCGCAACGCTTGTATCCGTATTTTCCGTCCAATACTTCCGGATGTCGCCCGAGTAACTGCCTTCTGCCACGATCAGCGGGTTGGAGTTATGCTCGTCGCGGATATCCGGCCAAGAGTGCATGCGGTATTTCACAAGGGTTGTCGCCACCGGCTGACCGTCCGGATCCTTGTAAATATAGCTGTCCAGCTGGAAGTAAGGCTTGCCGGTCTCGTCAACCAGATGCACCTTGCCGTACTCGCCGTAGTTCAGAATCTCCCAGCCCTTCTTGCTGTAGGCAAAGTCGAGCCATCTCATAGCCGCTTCCACATCGTCGGCCTGGGTTGTGATAGCAGCAGATCTGCCCGTTCTCTTGAAATTCTTGTAGGTGGAGGCCGCTTTATCGCCTGCATTCAGCACCGGGTTCAACGCGCCAACGAAGTCAATATTGTTCTGCTGCTTCCAGTAGCTCCACATCGTATCCGGGGAATCCATCATTGCTGCTGTTTTGTCCGAGATGGCACTTGCCATCCGCTGGTTGAAGTCCGCTGTCGCCCAGTCCTTGTTCAGCAGCCCTTCCTTGTTCCATTGCTGCATGGTCGCCAGATAATCCTTCGCTTGAGGTTGGGCCGGCCCCCATTGCACCTTGCCGTCCGCATCCATAAACGTCCAATCCCATACGCCGTAAGCGCCGTTAATGATGCCGGTAAAGATCTGGCCGTAAGTGGAGCCGTAATTAAGCGGCTCGCTGTAGCCGACTTCCTTCGCTTTGGTCAGGAATGTATGCCATTCTTCCATCGTAGTTGGGACCTCGAGCCCCGTCTTCTCGAGCGCTTCCTTCTTGATCAGCATGCCGAACCACATCCATTCGGAATAAGGGGCGATGCTATAGAAGCCAAGCAGCTTGCCGCTGTCGGTTACGGTTGTTTTCCTTCTAAGCTCATCGGAGTTGCGCCATTCGGAATAGTTCGGAGCGAATTTATCCATATAATCGGTCAAATCCAGATAAGCTCCGTCCTTGACGCCTGCTTCAAGGCCGCCCGGATAACGCTCCGGTTCAATAACAATGTCCGGCAGCTCGCCCGAGGACATCATCAGCGTAAACGCGTCCGCTTCCTGGCCAACCGGAGGGGTAATGAAATTAACCTTGATGCCGGTTAATTTCTCAACTTGCTTCTGAACGACCTGGTTGTTCATATCCGGGATTTGGGAATCGGCCGGCAGCCATACGTCCAGCGTGACATCCTTTTTATAAGGGTAAGCATCATAATGGCTTGGAATTTTCTCGTCGTACAGATCACCGAGATAAGTATCGTTTAACGTGTTGTTGACTTCATCCATCTGCTCTTGGGTTGGGGTTTTATTGCCGCGGATCGTTGGGCTGATATCCGAGAAAGCCGTCGTCTCTGCCGGTGCCTGCGAACTATCGGTTGTTGCAGCCGGATCTGCGGACTCCTTTGGATCATTATTGTTGTTGCTGCAGGCCGCCAGAGCGGAACCGGTCAGTACGGATATAAGTAACAAGTTAAGCAAACGTTTCTTCATCGTTCCCATGTTTTTATCCCCCTGCTTTCACGTTTAATGAACTTCCACAAGAATGTCAACGTTTTCATTTTTAAATATTGGAACTAACAAAGTTAATCTCATCAAATCCCATACGTTAAAGGAGTTTTTCTCCGTTTTGCCTCGCAGAAAAACTATTTAATTACATAATTGATGTATCAATTAATAAAAAAAAGAGCTGCTGCTTATTCTCCCGACGGCACATTCAAAGCACACGTATCCCCGTAAGGCACTCCAAAATCAGGTGTTCCGTCCGTATGCCAGCCAAACCTCTGAATACGGGTCGCACGATGCTTTGTCTCCACTCCCGGCGCATGCAGCGCATGGTAAACAATCCAATCCTCCTGATCATCAGGCGACTTGGTAAAGCTGTTATGTCCGGTCGCATACACCCCGTTCTCCACGCTTTTCTTAAATACCGGCTGCATCGTTTTCGTCCAGGAATCCGCAGCCATCGGGTCTGCCGAATCCTCCATGGTCAGCATCCCAAGCGAATAGTCCTCGGACCAGGTTGTGCTGGCTGAATAAATAAGAAATAATTTTCCGTTACGCTTCAGCATAACAGGTCCTTCATTAATCGCCATGCCGCCTTGCTTCTCCCATTCCAGGGTTGGCGCCGTCAGCAAGGTCTGCTCTCCGGTTAAAGTCCACGGATTCGTCATCCGCATGATATAAATGGCTGATCCATAATCCGGGAAATGACCATAACCGGCGTACAGGAAGTACAACTGCTCCCCCATCTCAAGAACGGTTCCATCCAGACCGGGTACAGGAGTCTGCAACGCTCCTTTCCAGACCCACTCGCCCTCAAGCGGATTTGCCTGCTCATTCTCCAGAACGCAAATCCGGCGGGTATCATCCCCTCCTCCATCATTGGCGGTGTAGTAGATATACCATCTGTTATTCAGGAAGTGAATTTCCGGCGCCCATAGATTGCTGCTGTACGGGCCTCCAGCCTCAGGTGTCCAGATTGTTTCTTTGCGCCCCCCTGCAAGTCCTGTCAAGCTGGCCGATTGCGTCAGTTCCAGACGGTTCCCCCGCGTATACATAAAATAGTAATAACCGTCCGTATGCTTATACACCCATGGATCACCAGCGTTTGCAACAATAGGGTTGCAGAATGTCTCAGCTTGTGTCATCTACTCTCTCCTTTTCTTGCACCAACATTACGTCTTGCATCTCCTATTATCTAGGAGACTACCACCCGCGAACAATTACGAAAGCGCTTTAATTTTTGTTCAAAAAACGGAATAGCCAAGTCGATTTCGACGGTCGAAAAAAAGCCGTCTCCCAAGAGCAATGCCATTAAGATAGACTTAACTTAATGACATTGCTCCAGGAGACGGCTTCATCAAAATTGTTATTTCATGTTTTGTTTGCGCCATTCGAACGGTGTTATTCCGACTGATTTCACGAAGAAATCATAGAAGCGGCTGGAGGAAGTGAAACCAACTTCGGAGGAAATCGATTCGATGGCTTTATCGGTCTGCCGCAGCAGACGCTTTGCCTCTTCCATACGCAGATTAATCATATACTGCTTCGGCGATACGCCAACGATGTCGGTAAACTTCTTGCGCAAGTTGCTCTCTGATACAAAATGCTTGGAGGCCAGCTCATGAACCGTAAGCTGACTGTAGAACCTGGCGTGAATTTCCTTCAATACTTCCTGAATAATCGTCTGATCATTTTTGCCTCCGGCTGTTTGGGGAGAAATCGCTTGATACCGCTGGAATAAGACGATCACCGTCTCAAAAGCGATCCTCATTATATTGAAGGAATCCATGCTGCGCGTATCTTTCTTCCACTCCTTCTCCAGCTGGCTATAACTGATTTCCGCCCACTCAGTATCTTCCTCATTAAGCTGAATATGATGAATTCGATTACATTCATATCCGGCATGAAACAGGTACCGGGATTGCAGCGGAATCCGCTCATGGTTGAAATGAACGGATACCCCCCTCCAAGGCTTCGTGCATACAAAGCCATGATGCAGTCCGGGTGGAATCAGGATCAGACTGCCCGCGCTTACCTTTATGTTTTGTTCCAGGGAGCTGTAATAGCCCTCTCCATCCAGAACCAAAGTCAATTCATCATAATCATGAGAATGCGAGATAAAAAGGCCGTCACCCTCTTCCAATTGAAAGGTATGCGGCTTGAAACGGTCGATGCTTATAATAAAACTTTCGTTGCAATGCTCCATCTGCCATCCCCCTTTTGCCTTTGCATGCTCTCCTGAAGCTCTATTAGGAGATTATAGCAATTCATCCAGCAACCGCTCAAGCAAGGGGAGTGGCTATATTTTTGGAACTTTTTTCTATGATTTAAGAAGGTACTGCCGGTTTAAGCGCTTGATCAGCAATAAACTGCTTCGGTGAGCAGCCATAATGCCGTTTAAACAGCTGATAAAATTGAGCCGGGCTTGCAAATCCTACTCTGCCGCTGATCTCGGTTACCGACCAAGTTTCCGTAAGCAGGAGCTGCGCGGCCCGCTTCATTCTTCGCATTTGCACATAAGATGTAAACGTCATTCCCATCCCTCTCTTGAACAGCTTGGCAAAATAACTGCCGTTGTAGTTCAGCTGCCTGCCGATATCGGCGATCAGGCAGGATGTCTCCAGCTGCTGCTCAATCAGGGCTAATGCAGGACGCAGCTTTTCCGCCAGCTGCGGGTCCATTGGTGCAATAACCTTCCTCTCATCGATTTGAATCAGCGTATACAAAAGCATTTTGAAGCTGGCGTTAACAGCAAGCTCATAACCCCTTTGCCTGACGGTCATATCCTGGAGCATCCTATTGAGCAGCTCATAGGCTTGTCCCTTTGACCCGGATTTGCTTAACGGCTCGCTTAGCATCGTCAGATTAGCGGATTTTCCGGTAAGAGCCGCATAATACGTAAGCAGAGACGGGTCCATAAAAGCGGTCATATCAACGTGGCATACGATGTATACCAGTTCGGAAGATCCGTATTTATGGGATCGATGAAGCTCATTTGAGCCTAGCAGCATCACATCGCCGCCTTGCAGCGGATAATGACGATTCGTTGTTTCAATGGTCATCGTACCCTTCAGAACAGCAATCCACTCCACTTCCTCATGATAATGCCATGGACCGTACTCCTCAGAAACTTGACTTTGATGGTTAATCGTCCATATTTTCATGCGACAATGAGGATCGGCGTAATCGACCTGCTCCCTGTCATAAGTACTGAAGCTCATCGTCATTTTCTGGCCTCCCCTTTGGCTATAATGGCTTTATCGTATCATGAATGTCCGTTTTCAAGACAAAAGAATCGGCTATCAAGAGGCTTTTTCAGACACCTGTCTTTAAAATAAGAGAAAAAGCCAAAGGAGCGGTCTGACATGAATGGCTATCAGCATCTGTCCAATAATCATGACCTGAATTTACCTTCCTGGGGACCTTATGCCAAGCAATATATCGGCATCTCCCATATTAACGATCACTCGAAAGGCGTTCGATTTGATTTAAGCCTAATGCCGGGATTCTATCGGAGAAAAATAGATATTCCTAATGTCTTATGGGAATCCGGCTATCATCCCTGGGAGGCTTCGCCGGATTTCAGCCATTTCTCCCACCGCCATGAACTGGAATGGAAGGATCGCGTCTACGCGGATATATCGTTCAGCCGGATTGATGGACAGAGCCGGCTGATCCGCGTGAACTTCGCCAATCAAACGGAGCATCCGCAAAATCTGGTGCTGCACGCGATGGCTTCGCTCCAGCCTCCCCGGCTGCCGGGACATGGTGCAATCCAAATTTTCACGGAAGCACAGCTTCCAGGTGGGGCCAAGTGGGTAGATGCGCTCGATTACAAGCAATTGATCTTTGCCAAGCCGCGGCCTGCAAACGGTCTGGTCTACGATGGATTGGCGCGCGGGGAAATACGCGGACAGCATTTTACGGGCGGATCGGCAATCGGCGGCCCGTTCGGAAATGATGCCGGAGATCTGCTCCGCTATGAGATCAACATCGAGACCTCCCTGAAGGACGCCGTGTTCCTGCTGCGCGGTCAAGCCATACAAGGCGCGGAGCTTGAGCTGCGACTCGGGGAGCAGGAGCATCGGCTTCATGTGGAACCATCCGGCAGCTTAACGTTATCAGAGCTGCATATTGGGAACTTGCCTGCAGGCAAGGTTGCTGTCAGCCTTTGCACACGGAGTGCTAACCCGCTTGTTCTTGACGGCTTTACACTTGTTGAGCAGCAGACTTCCAAAGAGGCTGCATTCGTGGATCATCCTTGGCGCATGGAACCGGAGCTATTGGAAGGTCCCGTTACCGGCAGTCTTGTTCTTCATTATCCGGATAACTCCTGCTATTACGGCTTATTGTGGAATTATCCCGATGCGGAGATCAGGCAGTTCAGAACGGGCGAGCTTGATCAATTCGCCCGCCATACGGTACACAATCATGTGGATGCTATTTTGCAAGGCAACGGAAAAGGACATTATACGAATGTATTTATGCGGCCTATCCCCCTAAATCCGGCTTCCTCCCTTGTTCTTCACGGCATGGTGTGCTGCGGGACTTTGGAAGATGTGCATGCCCGTCTGGCAAGCTTTTCACTGGATGTCAGCAGCTGCGAATCTATCTATCTTGCGGAATATAAAAAGCTGGAATCTCCTCCTGCTTATCCTTCGGGCGGCCGGTATTCCTTCAGCCAGCAGCTCATGCGGGCGACTTTGCTGACCAATACGGTGTTCCCGGTTTACACCAAGCGTACATTCATTCGTCACAACACGCCGGGCAGATGGTGGGATTCCCTGTACACTTGGGATTCCGGGTTTATCGGACTTGGTTTCTCCGATCTTGATGTAAACCGGGCAATTGATTGCTTAAATGCTTATATGACGGAGCCGGGAGATTCCGAAGTTGCCTTTATTCATCACGGCAGCCCGGTGCCCGTACAGCATTATCTGTTTCACGAGCTGTGGAACCGCATGCAGTCTCCAGAGTTCCTAGACTATTTCTACCCAAGATTACGGCAATACTACCTGTTCCTCGCAGGCAAAATTAATGGTTCAACAACGGGTGTATTTCAAACCGGTCTGCTGCAAACCTGGGATTATTTCTATAACTCCGGGGGCTGGGACGACTACCCGCCTCAGAAATACGTACATGAACATAAATTAGAGAATAAAGCAGCTCCCGTCATTACGACGAGTCAGGTCATTCGAATCGCCAAAATCCTTAAAATGGCGGCGGCAGCATCCGATGATTGGCAAATGGATATCCAGGAATACGAGAAGGACATCCAGAGATGGAGCGATGCCCTCGACTCCTATGCTTGGGATGAGAAAGCCGGCTATTACGGCTATGTGCTGCATAACGAAAAAGGAGAATACGAAGGCCTTCTGCATCACGGCTCCGGAGCCAATTACAATAGGGGAATGGATGGCCTGTACCCGCTCCTGGCAGGGATCTGCAGCAAAGACCGTGCGCGGTGCCTGATTGACGCCTTGTTTGACGAACAACGTTTCTGGACGCCAATCGGCTTATCCACCGTCGATCAAAGCGCCCCGTATTATCGGGCAGACGGTTATTGGAACGGTGCGGTCTGGATGCCTCATCAGTGGTTTTTCTGGAAAACCATGTTTGATTACGGTTACCCGGACCTCGCTTACCGTATTGCAAGCACGGCGCTGGAATTATGGAAACGCGAGACCGAAGCCACTTACAATTGTTACGAGCATTTTATCGTGCAGTCGGGACGCGGCGCAGGCTGGCATCACTTCGGCGGGTTATCCGCACCTGTCATCAATTGGTTTGCGTCCTATTATCAGCTGGGCAAGGTTACAACAGGCTTTAACGTCTGGATGCTGCATCAACAGATGAAAGATGACTATACGGAATATCAGGCGGAATTTCATTACGCCGGACAATCCGATCAGACCTTTCATATACGGGTCAACCTGGCCGAAGAATTGGCATACGAGGCTAACGGCACAGGATGCGAAGTCGTATGCACAAGCCTTCCTGACGGAGGAGTGGAGCTCATGATAACCAACTGCCTGCCGCAAGCATCAATCTGGATTCAACCAGCTTGAATGGAGGTAAAGGCCTGAATGCAGGATTCAGGCCTTTACCTTTGCCTAATTCTTCAGTGCCGGAATTTTGACGGTTATGGTCGTGCCGTAACCCATCCGGCTTTCTATGCCTACTACTCCATAATCTTCTCCAAACAGCAGCTTTATCCGGTTATTGATATTGGGTAGACCAATGCTTTTCCCCGAAGGTTGATTATCTATCCTCCCCGAGTAGGCCATATTCAGCTTCGCTCTTAACTCTTCCAGCTTATTCTCGTCCATCCCTCTTCCCGTGTCGGATACATAAAAGCATATATCCCCATTAGCATCTAACAGGCCGCTTACTTGAAGATGTCCTCCCGCGTCCACTCTTTCAAGTCCATGATAGACAGCGTTCTCCACAATAGGCTGCAAAATCATTTTGGGCGTTTGCAGGTCCAGCAGCTGTTCATCGATCTGCATTTCCATCGTAAATTTGTTCTCATAACGGATCGAAATAATATTTAAATAAGACTTGATGCATTGGATTTCTTCATATATATGGACAAGCTCCGCCTCTTTTACGCTATAGCGGAAAATCTTGGACATGCTTGAGGTAATCTGGGCAATTTCCTTGCTTCCGTACTCAAGTCCAATGCTGCTTATGCAATTCAAAGTATTATAAAGGAAATGCGGATTGATTTGACTTTGCAATGCCGAGAATTCAGCCTGCTTCTTGTTAAGCTCCGACTCGTACAATCTGGCTTGCGTATTCACGACATGGCTGGTCATATCCTCCATTTTGTCGATCATGCGGTTAATATCATAAGCCAGAGCCCCAACTTCGTTAGTGGAGCGCACCTTGACTCTAAAGCCCGCTTCCCGGTTGCCGATTTTTCTCATATCCGCTACAAGTCCCATAACCGGCCGCGTCAAATTGTTCAAGAAGAAGTATCCCAGAATAAGCAGACTAAGAATGATTCCGATTCCGGCTATAATGCTGTTGTTCTTAATCGGGTTCATGTCAGCTGTCAACTCATGAACAGGAATGATGCTGACGATACTCCAGCCTTCCGCCTGCTCCAAGCCTTTTTTCTGGACAATTACCTCTTTGCCGTTAATCCTTGTTTTTACACCGTCTGTCAAATTGTCCTTGTCGGCCGAATAGATATCCTTGAATAAAATGCCTTGGGAGCCTGCATTGTTGGAAGCTATCACTTCGCTTTGACTGTTCAGAATATACAAGGTGGAATGCGGCGTAAGCTCTGTATTCTCGACTAGCTCCTGCAGCTTTCCGATGTTGATCATAATGGAGCAAAAGCCGGTTCTTTGAGAAAAATGTACGCCTCCTACCGATTCGATAATAGGCGATACATAGAAGAAATATTCATTTCCGCTTTTCTCGTCTCTGAATAAATCCGTAAATATTCCTTTTTTTAAGACTTCGCTGTCGCTTTTATATTTATTGATAAACGCATTGTATTGATTCAAAAAAAATACGTCGCCGGTTATCGTATCGATGCTGTAGACCTTTCGGCCTTCATTATCATTAACAACAATCCCGTTCACATACGAATTAAAAGATCTCATATACGCCATCAGGTCGATGACGTAATTGCCGACATCAATATCTCTTGTATAATCATCGGGAGCCGTTGTAAACTCCTGAATTTTTTTATTATCTACAGCTATGTTGGTGCTGACTTTTATATCGTTAAACACCGAATCGATCTTCTGGCGTGTCTGTTCAATGATTTTGTTCCCGTAATTCGCGGCTCTCGTCTGGGTCAGATTATAAAAGCTGTAATAGAAATAAGCCTCCATAACGGTGAAAATAATGACGGCAAACAATACGATAAGCAAGATCTGATGCTTTAGCTTTAATCTGCTGATTTTCAAATGGCCCACTCCGATTCGTTAAGTTAAAAATCAGCTTTTCCTGTACTTTGCAGGGGTAATGCCGCTGCTCTTCTTAAATACTTTATTGAAATAATAATAATCCGTAAAGCCTACCTTTATTGCGACCTCCTCTACGGACAATTCCGTGTGCTTCAACAGCTCACTGGCTTTGTTAATACGCAATTCGGTCACATACTCCGAGAAAGTTTTCCCCAAGTTTTTTTTAAACAGCTGACAGCAGTAGACCTGATTAAGGAAAAACTTGGTCGACAGATCTTTTAAGTACAGCTTGCTCGAATAGTGATTGTCAATATATTTCACCATCTGGGCAAAGTACGAGTGAATATCGCCTTCATTTGCGGACTGGCGGTTCAACTGCCTGATATATTGAAGGACATCATATAAAAAACTGCATAAAGAATCAAAGTTTTCAAAACGTTCCTTCAGCTCGGAATAATTAAGGAAGTCAAGCTCCATATCTCTCAGCTCCCCGTAAAAGGAAGCCAATAACACGCTGACTACCTGATTCCATAAGTAAACGACCTCGCCCATGCCTGCATTATGCTGGCTGAAGTCGTATTTGAGCCTGCTAAAGGCAGCATCCAATGCTTCAAACTGCTTCTCTTTAATAATAGAAGAAATACTATCGATAAACGGCTTCACCATATCCAGCTTTTGTTCGTATTCGAATATGCCCTTTTCCTCTTCATTCAGAAAGACTTTGGACGCCGCAAGATCAGACTCCTTGATCAGCCTCGCAAACTCCCTGCCATTATTCGAGATACTGCTGATGCCTGCCGCTTTTATATCCGGTCCGATTAGTTGATCCGCCAATTCGGCGATTTGACCGCTTTTTAAGATATATAATGTTTTCCTGGAACCTAGTTCAATTTCCAAGGTATGTCTGCCATTAATAATCTTCCTGCTGCCGGTTCTATCATGTTTGGCATAGAGGATAAGCGCGCGGTAATGTTCATCCTCCGATGAGCAGTCAAAAAAGCGGGTTAAGCGGCTTAATTCGTTTTTATCCGCTGAGAGTAATGCTTCCAGCAGGAGGTTATTCCGATTGCTTCTCTTTGCGGCAAAATGACTGGCCAGCTTTTCTATTAAGGAATCTGCCATCTCAATATCGATAGGCTTCAAGAAATAATCCAGCGCCCCATACCTGATTGCCTCCTGGGCATAAGCAAATTCCGCGAAACCGCTTACAACTACAAAGTCGACATCCAGGCCCTTCTCTTTGGTCATCTTCATCAGATCAAGTCCGGAGATCTCAGGCATTCGAATGTCGGTAAATACCAAATCCGGACATTCCTCGCATATAAATTCAAATGCCTTATGAACACTTGTGAATTGACCTGTTATTTCAAATCCGTATTTACTCCAGTCAAAGGCATTCCTTATTCCCTTTATCGCCCACGGTTCATCATCAATAATAATGACACTATACATAAATACCTCCCTTAATCATGAGGATTCCAAGTGATCAGGCAGGAATCTCAGCCATACGCTTTATATAGATAAAGGCCTATGGACCCTTAAGGTCCATAGGCTTGTAGCCAGAACAACTCATTATATCACTACTTGTTTGCTTGCATCTTTTCATAGATTTTAATATTTTCTTCCATAACAGCCTTGCCGCCGGCTGCCATATATTCGTCAACAAGCTTATCGTACATGCTGTCAAAATCGGCCGGCTTGCATACGATCAGTTTATCGACCATTTGATTGTTCATATCCCCAAGCGTCTTGCCGAATTTGATGCTGGATTCATTTGGCGTATCATAGTAGAAGCCCGTATAAGTGTCCGTTGTATTGATTTTATAAGATTGCTCGGCCACCTCTTCGTATCCTGGTGCCGACGCGGCAAGAGCCTTAATATTTTTCTCCTGGTCCCCAAGCTCTACGCCGTTTACTACCGGCGTATAGTCCAGATTCAGGTAGCTGGTCTGCATATTGTCACCGGTTTGTGTAATGACCTGCGGAATACCGTCAACCATCTTATGGTTAACGCCTTCCTCTCCGTATTGCAGGAAGAATAATACCTCAGGGTTTGCCATCCAGTTCAGATATTTGATAGCCAACTCTGCATTTTTGCTGGATTTAGGGATAAAGACGTTAACGCCATTTTCGTTATAAGCAATTTTTTTGTACTTGCCTTCATCGTTCTTAAACGTATCAATCGGAACAAAGTTAGCTTCAGGCACATTGGCTTTTAGCGGCTCGCTTATATTTTGTCTTAACGGGTAATCCCAGTTTGCGCTGAAGAATCCGACTTTTCCGTTGGTAACGTCTGCGTCCGCCTGCTTCGTTGTTTTGTCCAGTGCAAAATCAGGACTGATTAATTTTTCGTTATACAGCTTGTTGAGGAATTTCAGCGCATCCTTGTTGCCGGGCTTTAACCAGTTTGGTTGTGTAACAAAATCCTCTTCTGATTGCTCGCCCCAGAAGGAGTCGATCAAATTACCGGTGCCATAATTCATGCCGGTCGCCGCTAATCCCCAAGGAATAACGCCGTCTACGCCCCCGGGATTTTTATCTCTAAACGCAACGAGGGCATTATACAATTCATCCCGGTTCGTTGGAATCGGCAGTCCTAATTTATCAAGCCAATCCTTACGGATAAAACTGCCGATCCAGGCCAGCGATGTTCGTTTTGCTGGAATAGCCATCTGTTTTCCGTCAAATTGCCCGTATTTGAGAACGGTCTCTCCCAAATAATTTTTCAGATTCTGGCCATTCTTCTCAAGCAAATCCTCCAATGGCGTAATACCGTCGATTTTGGCATACCGGGACACGGTTGCGCTGTCATAAGTAAAGGCGATATCCGGCGCCTCGCCTGCTGCCATCAACACGTTAAGCTTGTCGATTTCCTGCGATCTTGGAACCGGAACAAATTTCACGACAGCGTTATTTTCTTTGCCAAAATGTTCATTAATATATCTTGTCCAAGTGTTGTTGTTCAGATCCGGCTGTCCCTGTATACCTCTGTCAAATACCTCTACCGTAAGTGTAGTCGGCGGTCCCGAGGGAGCTTTCGTCTCTGTTGAAGTGTTCGATGATCCGGCCGGCTGGTTCTCTTTATTATTATTACTGTCGCCGCATCCTGCCAAACCGGTGGCTAACAAAGTAAGAACGGACAATGAAACCAACATTTTTTTGTTCATGTTTTCAACCTCACCTTTTTCTCTTAGTCGTCTTTATGAAATCATACATGGCCCCAATAATTGTTCCTGAAATCCGGTAATTAGGCAACAACCACCACCTTTCCATACTTTTGCCTCGCCTATTGCCTTATCCCTTAATAGCGCCTGTCATTACGCCGTCAACAAAATATTTTTGAAGCTTAGGATAGACCAGCAATATCGGTACAGTAGCGAACATGACGCTTGCGGCCTTCAAAGATTCCGGAACGATAAAGGCGCCCATGCTGCCTTCGCCTTGCTGCGTATCCAGCTGCTGATTAGCGCTAATAATCTGATACAGTTTTAATTGCATCGGATACAGGTTCTTGTCTGTAATATAAAACAGCGCATCCTGGAAGCCGTTCCATCTGTCAACCGCATAAAAGAGGCTTAGTGTGGCTATAGAGGGCATGGATAACGGAAGAACAATCTTGACCAGAATGCCCCATTCATTACAGCCGTCGATCGCCGCCGCTTCTTCCAGGCTTTCCGGAAGAGACGAGAAGAAGGTTTTGAGTATGATCATATTAAAAACGCTGAGCGCGCCGGGCAAGATCAAACTGCTCATTGTGTTCATCATGTCCAGGTTTTTCACCAGAATATAACTTGGAATCAGTCCTCCGCTGAAATACATCGTGAACACCATAGCGGTCAGCAAAAAATTTCTGCCCATCAATCTTTTCTTCGTAAGCGGATAAGCCGCGCAAATGGTTAAAAACATGCAGCATGCGGTAAACAAGATCGTAAGCACAATGGTATAACCAAGGGTATACAGCATGTCGACATCGCTCAGGATCGTTTTATAGGTTTCAATCGTAAATCCTACCGGCCAAAGCGAAACCTTTTGCGATATAATCGCGTTGTTCGAACTCAGGGAAAGCGCTATCATATATAAGAATGGAATAAGACAGGTTAATGAAACTCCCGTTATGAATGCAATAATCAGAATATCTACCAGATTTGTTTTTGATTTTCTGTTCAACAAACTCACGCCCTTTACCAAATTCCTTGCTCGCCGATTTTTTTAGCAATATAATTGGCCGATACGAGAAACAGCAGCCCCACAACCGATTGGAACAATCCGACAGCTGTTGCCTGAGAGAAATCGCCGGACCCGATACCAATTCGATAGACATAAGTGCTTATCACATCGGAGTAATCGCTAACGAGAGAATTTCCCATTACGAATGGCCGGTCAAACCCGATCGAGGCCATTCTCCCGATCTGCAAAATAAGCAGGATGATGATGGTCGGCTTGATACCCGGCAAAGTAATATGCCAAATTTTGCGAATCCTGCTGGATCCGTCAATATCTGCCGCTTCGTACAAATCTTTGTTTATTCCGATAATAGCGGCCAGATAAAGGATGGTTCCCCAACCGGCGCTCTGCCATATCCCAACGGCTACATACATGATCAGCCAGTTTGTCTTGTCAGAGAGAAACTCAATTTTGCCAAGTCCAAGGCCGGACAAGATCGTATTAGCCATGCCGCCCGAAGAGAACATCAGGTATACCATGCCTCCGATAATAATCCAGGACAAGAAATGCGGCAGGTACAGAACGGTTTGCGTTATTTTTTTGAACCGTGTAAACCTGAGCTCGTTTAACAAAACTGCCAGTATGATCGGCGCCGGGAAGCCTGCAGCCAAGTCCAGGAGATTAAGAATAAACGTATTTTTTAAAGCACGGTAGAAGCTGTCTTGCTCAAAGATAAACCGAAATACGTCAAGCCCAACCCACTGACTTCCGCCGATTCCTTGAAAAATGTTGTAATCCTGGAAAGCCATTAACACGCCGTAGATTGGCGCATATTTAAAAATTGCGATATAAGCCATTGGCAGCAGCAAGAGGGCATATAACAAATAATCTCTTTTTAGGTTTTGAACGAACCGGTTTGTTCTCCTTCGTTTGATGCGCTGACTATCGCTGCCTAAAACCGCTTTCACTTTTATCAATCCCTCTTTCCGTATAAGGTGAGCTCATGTAAAAAATTATACCTGCAGGGATTTTTAATAAAATGTAATTTATTAAGTGAGGTTTTGTAATAAATTAAAATAACAAAAAGCACGCCATTAAACGGCGTGCTTTTACGCTGGGGTTATATTCTAACGAGAACCATTCATTTCGCAGCTCAGCTGCCTTCACTACCTCATCCGGCTTGCCTTCAATCGGAATCTGATTAGGGAGATGGCTTTCGGCTGTCCAGCTCCTGGAAAGGCTCCCGGTAATATTCATGCTATTCCGATGTATAGATCCGGTTAATGATGATGCTGGGCATGCCCCTCACGTTCTCCGGATGACTCCTTGCATATTGCAGGCCAATCGCCATTCCCCAATCATGTCCAACGATGATGATATCCTTCAAGCCCCAATTGTTCAATAAACTTGCTGACATAAGAAAATGGGCTTGCCGCTTCCCTGCTCAATATCATTTGTGCTAGTCATAAGCGATACTTGCTCCTTTTGTCTTTTTCCTCATCATACCCTTTGCAGAAAAAGAGGCATTGTAATAATGCGACAAGTATCCGCCATTCCGGCCTTATGGATACATATTTTGCTCTAGTGGCAAGCGGAGGGGCTGGCGTAAAAGATAACAGCAGCATCGCTATCTTCCTTTCTCTAATCAAAAAAAGCGATCTGAATTAACTCTTTCGCCTTCTGCAACTTGCGCTCATCTAATTGCTGAAGCAAAGCCAGCATATCGCCCATCGCGGATGTTTCCTGCGATGATTCATCATGCGGCTCCGGCTCATCCGCAACCCATGAGGCTTGCGAGGTCTCTTTCATGCATTGCACAAGAAACTTCATCTGTTCGATATTGTATCTGCCGAGAAATCTCCGTACATTGTGCTCGATATGAACATGCAGCCGCTTATGGATATCATAAATGCTTTGGCCCAAGGGGGTAAGCGAAAACCATACCTCTTTCTTATTGTCCGGCAAGCTCTCGCTGCTTATCATCTCTTGTTCCACAAGCCTGCGAGTCATTTTTGAGATGCTGCCTCTTGGTATGCCAACATGCTTCGAGATCGCAATCCCGTTTACCGGCTGCATCTGACCAATTGCATCAATCACATGAAGCATAACCGTTGTCGTTTCTCTCAGAAATTGAATAGCTTTGGCATCCTTCGTTTGAGCTATCATCCAGCGCTTCTCTTCATCCTCGCCTTCAGCCTGGAATCGCTTCTGTATGAGACCTACCTGAATCAGCATCTCATTCAGCAGAATTTCTTTCTCTTGAGCGGAATGTCCCATCCCGAATACGCTCCTTTTAGATCAACTCCTGTTAGTATACCAGTGATTGGACATCAAATAAATATTCTACGAAACATTATTGACTTCGAAGAAACAAAATATTATGATTGTTTCAAAAGAATCAATATTGATTCCAAAAATTCAATAAGAGGTGAATCTTCATGAATATTGTCATTGTCTTTGATCATCCATATGGCGCTGCCGCATCCGAAAATATCGCCCATCAAAGAAGCTATTCCGCTGCTTTATTGGCAGCTGCAACTCGCGGTCTAACTGCGAATGGCCATCATATTGATCTCATTGATTTACATGCTGACGGCTTTAACCCGGTAATATCTGCCGAGGATCTTGCAATGTGGCGGCAAAGAAAAACAAATGATCCTATGGTTGCCCAGTATCAACAACGGCTTATTGCCGCAGATCATATCATCTTTATTTTTCCGATCTGGTGGGAGGCCATGCCTGCCCTTACGAAGGGTTTTATCGACAAGGTATTTGTGAAGGGCGTTCTATTTGATGAAGGAAAAGGCGGCCGCCCCTTTTACAGCCTGATGCCCAAGCTTAGGGGCGTTTCCTTATTAACGGTTATGAGTACGCCAAATGCTATATATAAGTGGATTTTTGGTGATCCGGTCACCAAGATTTTATTCCGGGGAACGTTTCGAAAAATGGGGATTCATAAGCTGAAATGGTATAACTATTCCGGTATGGAGCATCGCAGTCTGGAGAAACGCCAGCAGTACTTGCGGAAGACAGAGCATAGATTTACAAAGCTGTAGTAAGCGAGGGGCCGGAAGCTCATTAAACCGATTTCCCCCCGCCCAGATTGCAGCTCCAGTTCCAGACCGACACGGGGGCACAGTAACCCGTTAAGTCGGTTTTTCCGTCTTGCAGCTCTCGTTGGAGGACGTTAGGGAAAAAAAAGGCTATACAACATCAAGCTGTACAGCCTTTTGTCATCTTGCTATCCTAAGTTCAATTCAAAAGGTACATCTTGAGCAAGCGGGTAGTCATGACCGTTGATCCGCACCATTCCCCCTGCCGCATCAGACTTAACCTTTAGCGTATCCTGCGACAACTCAATGGACACCGTCCCCCCGTTGACCGGAACTATGCCTTTTACCCACTCTAATCCGCCAAGCTGCGGCTCTACCACAAAGCTCTCGTATCCCGGCGAAGTTGGGTACACGCCGAGATAATACCGCCCTAATACATAGATTGGACTTGCTCCCCAAGCATGGCATAAGCTTTTGCCATAACGGTCACCGTACATGCTAAGCCGCTCAGGACCGGGGATGTCCGGATTGTACTCCTCCCAGAAGGTTGTAGCATCCAGCTTCATCATACCGCCCCAATAGTCCTGTATCTGCTCCGATACATATTCCAATTGACCAATCCGGCACATCGCTTCCAGCTCATAAAACTTGAAGTAAGGCGTGCTGATCTGAGGAACTTCATCATTAAGAAGCACATTTGCGATGATGCTCGCTCTCTGCTCTGAATCGGCCAAGCCCCATAATACAGCAAAAATATTAGCATGCCGCGTGACATTACGCTTGCCGGATTCAAAGCTGTCTATATAAGCTCCCCGCTCTTTGTCCCAGAAACATTCATCAATCCGGCTTATTAACTGTTTATACCGCTCCAGATAACGTTCCTCACTGGCGCCAATCAGCTCTCCGCAAGCCCATACCGCCTTAAGGCTTTCCGCGTACAGCATTTGCTCGGCGCACACCGCTCCAGTCTTATCGATTTCCGCCCAGTCGATGAATACCCAGTCTCCCTCTCTTCCCCGAATGAATCCGTCCTCATCTGTTCGCGAGATACAATAATCCATCATGGATTTCATTCGAGGATAAATAAAGGAAATAAACTCGATATCTTTCGTGGTTTGATAATAATCATAAACACTCATAAGCCAATAGAAAGAGTAGTCGAGAATGGTGTTGATATGCCTAACGATTGGATCCTTGCCCCGCAAAGCAACAATCGTCCGCTTCGTAATAGCCGGATCGAAATATATATAGTTATTGATCAAATAACTCTGGTAAGCGTCGCCCGACCAAACCCAGCGGTCCCGCTTGATTCCATCAAGGAAGAACTCTCGGCTGTTGAGATGCAGCGTATACTCCGCCGTCTCCCAGATCCGGTTGATCTGTTCATTCGAGCATGCAAAGCTCCCTTTTTGCTCTAGCGGCAAATATTCGTACATAGCAGTTAACTCGAACTGTTCCTTCTCCGCTCCTTGTACAAATAAATAGCGGAACGCCCGGGGATGACAATGATACGAATCATTGGCAGCCGGAATGGTATCTATGAGGATGCTATGCTCCGTATCCAATGCTTCTTCTATGGATTCCCCGTAATAAAGCCGAATGTCATTGGAGGCCCGAATCTTTTTAAACTCAAGCGCAGTAAACGTTTCTTTGCCATAGTCGTATAGAAGCCCGTCTTCTTTTTGCTCAATTGAAACAGGGCGGATCTCCTCATACTGAAAAGCAAAAACAGCAGGATCATCCTCCGGCTTCCGGTATAACCCGTTACATCCGGCTGGCAGCCAGTCGATGCTGTAATCATTGGCTTCCCAAGTCGCATTACTCGCGCTCTGTTGTCCTTCGATGAAGATACAAGGCAAAGCATCTGTACGCGCTACATTAATCTCGATCTTATGACTGCCGGATGAAAGGCAAATCGTTTGTCCAAAAGGATACTTTGTTCCGTCCACCCAAATATGTCCGCTGCCATGCGCATACACCGTCATTTCTTCAGGGGTATCGCATTGTACTTCTTTGCGGAAACGTACATTATGATAGCAGTCGTCCAGGCGCCAGAAGGCAGGCCATTGATGATACCTTTCTTCCCGCCTGATGTTCAGCAGCAAATGATGATAAATCTCGAAATCACCCGGGTACCATATCCATTCAGGAATTTGAACTTGATTCATATTGATCTCATCCTTTCACAACCTCCGCAGGAAACGAACGAAGGCCATATGCCGTAGTATGGTTCCATTATATCGGCTGCACGTTCAGGACTTCCGGTCGAAAAGGACATTTCATCCCCGACATCAAGACATCCCGCGAGGAGATACGTTATACTGTGCGTATATCAGATGTGAGGAATGAGCCGGCTAATGAATCAAACCTATCAGGTATTTGAGAGTCAACATTTTCTGCACAACAATCTCCATATGCTGGTCAACCGGTTTACGGAAGATTTCATGGTCCCTTATCATGCTCATGATTTCATCGAATTTAGTTATGTGGCCGAAGGAACCGGCTTCCACCATATCGGACAGGACACGTTCCCCATTCATAAAGGGATGCTCTTCGTCATTCCCGTTGGATTAGCTCATGTGTTCCGGCCTGCCTCAACTGAGCGGACTAGCAAACCGCCCGTCGTCTATAATTGCCTGTTTGACTTGCATTTGGTTGATCAACTGTCGGTTTTTCTGGAGCAGCCTATGCAGGAGCAACTTACATCTCTTGTAAGCCAGGCCTCTTCCTATTATTCTGTCTTTGATCGGGACGGATCAATCGAGAATCTGATGCTGAAGCTGCATCAGGAAATGTCCGAGAACCAAATAGGTTCCAAGACCATGCTGTATACCTTGTTGACTCAACTGATTGTCACAGTCTACAGGCGGAAATTTGATGGAAATGAGAAGCGGTTGCCTGAATCGGAGGGCTTTCATCTGGTGATGGACTATTTGGAGCAAAACTTTAATAGAGCCGTTACGTTGTCCGAGCTGTCCCGCGTATCGGGCTGGAGCTCGAGGCAGCTTCAACGCCTCTTTGCGAAATATACCGACCAAACCTTTGGCGCTTTTCTGCAAAGCCTTCGCATTCGCAAAAGCTGTGAACTGCTGCGCAGCAGCAGTCATAAGATTGCGGTCATTGCCGAGCTTGCCGGCTATACCAGCATCGACTCCTTTAACATCGCATTCAAAAAAAATGTCGGGCTTACGCCTACGGAGTATCGGAAGTCTTCCTTGTAAAAGAAACGATGGACGATGGGCTGTACAACCGAATGTTCTTCCAATTGCCGGGCAAAGCAATGGCAAACGCTTAGAGCTTTCTGCAAGCAAGCTGCTTCGGAAGCATACTCTCGTTTCTCCAGAATCATTCGAGCTGCTGTATCCTCTTTTCTCTTGACGCTAACGAATCCTCATAACGTTATTTGACCAAAATAGGCGGCTTGGGAGTTGTAACGAAACCTAGTAACGTTATTTACCTATTAAAGGCATTATTAGGCCTACAAATAGTCAAATAGCAATATGACGTTTCGTTAGCACTGCCGAAACGGTTATTTTTAACAAATAAGATTACCACGTTTCATTAAAGCTTGCGGTTGCTGAGCAGAGGCACATTCTAGCACAAAGAACCAAACCACCAGCAGTTACTCAAGTACTAGCCGACGGGACTCTTCCGCTGACTCAGCTTTCTCACCAAGGCTCTATTACATCCCTTTGCATCATGACTCTCACCCCCTGTTGTTTATTTTATTAAAAGTATCCGCAATCCTTTGCTCTGCTCGCGCTGCTCAATTTCGCAAACAATAATAAACAGACAGCGGCAACCTCTAGGCTGCCGCTGTCTGTTTATTAGTTATTCAGCTTGATGATTTGTACATCATGGCCCGCTAACTCTGTTTTGCCGCCTTGAACGGGGCTGTCTGTCAGCAGATTGATACCAGACTGTCCGCCCAGCTCCACCGTAACGGAATCCGCGTTATGATTAAGCACGAACAAATAATCCTGACCATCCTTCGTGCGGAGCGTCGTCTCTACACCTGCCGGTGTCGAAGGAATAAGAGGCTTGATGCCGCGGGACGCGCATAGCTGAGGCAGCCATTCCTGCAGGAATGCCGCTTCCGGGCTTGTCGCCAGATACCACGCTTCGCCTGCTCCAAACTTGTTGACCGTAAGAGCCGGCATACCGCGGTAGAAATCCTCTCCGTATACCGCCTTCACCTCCGCGCCTTCCGTATGAATCAGATCGCAGAGCATGCCGCACTCATATTCCGGCTTCGAACCAAGCGTGTTATCCGATAAAACAATCCGGTTACGCTGAGTAGGAAGCAAGGCATCAATTTCTTCCGCCCAAATGCCAAACAGCTTTCGAAGCTCGCCTGGATAACCGCCCAACGTAACCAGATCCGTCTCGCCCACAATACCGCTGAAGTAAGTTGATATAACCGAACCGCCCGCTTCAACGTATTTCTCCAGCTTGTTTGCAATCCCGTTCTTCACCATATACATGACAGGCGCGATAACGAGGTCATAGCCGCTTAGATCCGCTTCTACACTAACGACATCAGCTGCGATACCTGCCCGGTAAAGGGCATCATAGAATTTATGCGCTTCATCTACATATTTGAGGGCAACAGACGGACCGCTGGACATTTCGACCGCCCACCAGTTTTCCCAATCGAACAGAATTGCGACTTTAGCCTTCACTCTGGAATCGAGAAGGGTATCCCCAAGCTTTCCAAGCTCTGCGCCAAGCTGTGCGCATTCGCGGAATACACGGGTATGTTCGTGGCCGACATGCTCGATAACCGCTCCATGATATTTCTCGCATGCCCCGACCGACCGGCGAAGCTGGAAGAACAGAATGGTATCCGCGCCGCGGGCTACCGCCTGATAGCTCCACAGCCGCATCACGCCGGGACGCTTAAGCGAGTTGTACGGCTGCCAGTTCTGCTGGCTTGGCGTCTGCTCCATCAGCATAAACGGCTGGCCGTCCTTCAGACCGCGCATCAGATCATGCATCATGCCGGTGTAGCTGTGCGGCGTATCGAAGCGAGGGTAGTTATCCCAGGACACCACATCCATATGCTTCGCCCATTTGTGATAGTCAAGCTTCTTGAAGGCGCCCATCAGATTAGTTGTAACCGGAATGTCCGGCGTATGCTTCTTGACCGCTTCATACTCCAGCTTGTAGCATTCAAGCAAACTGTCGGAATGGAAGCGAGTATAATCGAGCGACAAGCCTTGGAAGTTTGTTTCCGTCCGGCCGTTCGCGCCGTACCATTCCTCGCTGCGACCGCTTGGCAGGACGATATCTTCCCAATCGTAGAAGATATGTCCCCAGAACGCTGTATTCCAGGCACGGTTGACCGCTTCAATCGTACCGTAGCGCTCCTTCAGCCATACACGGAAAGCGGCTTCGCAGTTGTCGCAATAGCAATTGCCTGCGCCGCCGTATTCATTGTTGATATGCCAGATGAGCAAGGCCGGATGGTCCTTGTAACGTTCAGCAAGCTTCTCCGCCATACGGGCCGAATACTTGCGGAATGCCGGGCTGTTTGGACAGGAATTATGGCGTCCGCCAAATTTGCGTTTGTTGCCGTTGAAATCCACTTGCAGCACGTCAGGATATTTGCGCGCCATCCAGGCCGGATGCGCAGCCGTGCTTGTTGCAAGACAGACGCCCACTCCATCGGCATGAAGCTTGTCCATCATCTCATCAAGCCAGCCAAAATCATACGTATCCTCGTCAGGCTGATTCTTCGCCCATGCGAATACGTTCAGCGTCGCCACATCAATTCCGGCAAGCTTGAACATCCGCAAATCCTCGTCCCAGACTTCCTTTTCCCATTGATCCGGATTGTAGTCTCCCCCGTACCAAATCTTTGGTTTTTTATCATTTATCATCTTGTCACACCTCTTCATATATGATAAAACTGCATTATATTCTTCTATTGTAAGCCTTAACATTTCTTTATCCCATATAAAATAAACGATATTGCATATAAAAATATGGAGGTTTATGATGATGCGACGTGTTGTTCCCGCCTCCCCCTCCGAACCGCTGCCGCTGCAGCTGGAGACAATCGGATTTAACCCCGATCAAGAAACTTTGGACAGGCAAAGCGGCTATCCCTATTTTCACTGGCTTCAAACACTCAAGGGGGAGGGTGAATTAACGGTGAACGGTCAAGTCTGGAAAATGACAGAGCAATCAGGCGTTCTTCTGTCGCCGGGCACAATCCACCGGTATGAGGCAAGAAACGGCCGGTGGCAGACTGGCTATATTACTTTTCACGGGAGCATGGCGGCAAGTATTGTACAATCGTTCGGTTGGGGCAGCGCAGAACGTTTTCAATGGGAAGCCGACAGCGACCGGATTACAGGGCAGTTGAACAACATGCTGATGTTCGCCGAATCCGGAAGTGATCCGTCAGGCTGGCAATCCTCGGCTTATTTGTATCAATTCCTTACCCTCCTGCGGACGGATGCGCGCACAGACAATCGGCAATCCATGTCCAAGCGGCTTGAGCGCATTCAAGTGCTGCTCGACTGGCTGGAACAGGAATTCGCCAATCCGGACATTGGACTATCGGATATGGCATCGCAGCTTGGGATCGGCGAAAGGCAGCTGAACGAGAGATTCCGGGAGCTGTTCGGCCAAACCGCCTATTCTTACTTGATTCAGCTTCGCATCCGCAAAGCGAAGGAATGGCTCCCTTCACGGGCGGACTGGACTGTGCGCCGCATCGGCGAGGCCGTCGGATTCCGCGACGCAAGCCACTTCGTATCCACCTTTCGCCAGAAGGAAGGCATGACGCCGGAGACTTACCGGAAGCTGTACGGAGCTTAGCAAGCTCTCCTGTCATTCAAGGCTTCTGGAAGCTCCTTCGGCTGATTGGGGAAGAGAAAATGACGGACAAATATCAATTATCCGCAAAAGTATATGAATGGATGCTTACTCTGGTCCAGACAAGCAGAGAGATCAGCAAAGAGATTAGTGCAGGTTCAAGCTCCATCATTCAGCAAGCGAAGGAATATATGAAGCAGCACTATACCCAGCCCTTAACTTTGGATAACCTTGCCGAGCATTGTGGAATCAACAAATATCGCCTATGCCGATTATTCCAACGATCAGAGGATACCTCGCCGCTTGCTTATCTTCGAGATCGAAGAATAGAGGCTGCAATTACAATGCTCAGAACAACGGATCTGCCTGTTCAAACGATTGGAGAGCAATGCGGTTTTGATAGTCCAAGCTACTTCGGCAAAGTTTTTCGCCAGTATATGTCAATGACACCAAAGGACTACCGGATGAAAAAGATGGCATTTCCTTATCATGCTATCTATTATGAATAAGGCTATGTTAAATCTTAATGTTAATTATTAGCAAAAAAATAAACGCCCCGTAAAGAGCGGTTTAATAAGTTATCGTGCTTCTTCGTTAGGTGGATGACGTAATAAGGAATTACTCAGCATGTTTAAAATTTTTATCATCCTTGCCTCCCCTAGGAGCAACGCCATTTTGAGTTATATCTTTGTTTTCCGATTTATAGTTATATTTATAACCATAAATTGCGTTCGGCTCATCGTTAAAAACTACATTAATGGCGTAAGGACCTCCGAACTTGCCTTCTCCTGATTTATTATATTTAACTTCGATATTAAACTCATTTTCTTTGTAGCCTTCTGAAACAAGATGAGCGATCACTTTCTGTTTAACCGATTCTTCAGATTCTGGTGGTCCTGAAAATGTACTGCAACCAGTTGAAAGAATAGTCATTGCCAAGATGATAATTAGCAAAGCAGCATTTCCCTTAAGTATCATGCCTATCTTCTCCCCTTAACATTTTTTTATATTTTCCAACGGGCTAATCTTCGGACATTAGATAAAAAACCGTATTAACACTGAAGTCTAACATAGCCATAAATAAAAAAACAGGGCTGTCTCAAAAATGGACAATTGTACTGGAGCAGCTTCAATGTAGCCCTCGCAGGCCACCCGTTTAACCTGATTTCACTGGAGGGAATCCAAGGTAAGGTGACTAGGCCGACCCAAAATTAGACTTGAGATTGGTCGGCAGCTTCCGCCCTTCAACAATCTGCTGAAAAAGCAGCCGGAAATCAAAAACAAAAAAGCAGCGTTACAGAGTTATTTCTCTGTAATGCTGCTTTTGGGACTGGTGCGAACCGTCTCTTTACGAGCGAACCTCTTCTGGGACGGCATCGTTCGGTTATGATCTGCGATACCAGGGCAATCTGGATAACGGAGCTTGGACCTCAGCTTCACATGGCCCGGCCACCTCGCTTCCATCGTCACCCAGCCAAATCCCCTCCGGAAATAGGATTATGCGCGTAACTGCCCCTCTCTCTAATACAGGTGCAACCAGAATATCATTGCCTAACAGGAACTGATCCGCCACTTGTTCGTATCCGCCCTCTGGAAACACATACGCCATATGCCGCATGATAGGCTCGCCAGTAACGCCAGCTTGTTGAACCAATTGTTCGATCTCGGCTCCCATCTGGCTGTGAAGCTTTGCCGCTTCCTTGCAATAAGCCAAATGAGTAACATCCAATACCCGCCAAGGCGCCGTTGAAAATTGCATCATCGGGAACAGTGCGGAGCATTGCGCATAACGTACAAACAACTCGCCGTCCACCTTGAATTCAGGTCTAATCAAATCCTCATATTGTCCTCCGCCCACCATATCCGGGCAATTAAACGCATAGCCGCTTAATCCTTGTGCAAGACCGTTTGGAATCAAGGAGGCCAGACCGTCATGATCCCAGCTGTGGTTCTTGTCACTTAGCCGCTGAACGAGGGGTTTGCCTGCATGCTTCCAACATGCACGGTATTCATTAAAGGTATAACGAAGGCCAAGGCTTGCCCAAATCTCACATTGATCGTTGGGTGTTGCCGGTCGTGAGCTGATATCTGATGTTTTGTAGTATTGAGGGTCGCCTGCATCCAGCTTAAACCCGTCAACACCGTATGTTTTCATCAGATCATCCAGTTGCTGCGTAAACCAGTCCATTGCCGCGGTATTTGTACCGTCCAGAATGGCGCTGTAACCGTTCCACCAATGACGTACAACCGGACTTCCGTCTGCTTCCCTGAGCAGATATTTCTGGTTATGCAAATAACGGAAGGTTTCCCCATCAGGACTGATGAACGGACAAACCCATAGCATCAGCCGGAAGCCCAGCTCATGCAGCCGATCGCTCATCGCTTTGGGATCAGGGAATCTGCCGGGATGGAAAGCAAGCGTCCCGTAATCCTCATGCCAATTGTCATCAATCATCATAATACCCGGCGGAAAACCATTGGCAATAATCGCTTCCGCATAAGCGAGCACCTTATCCTGTGTTGGATGATAGCTCATTTCCATCCATGTGTTGTACTGAGGCAAGTTAAAAAATAATCGATCAGGATAATTACCGGAGGGCGGGAAATACGATTGGGAAGCATGGAGAAACGCATCACGCAAATGCCCGCCGCCATTTACCAGCTTGATTTCTCCTTCGAATCCTTCGATAATCAGATTTCTTCCTTCAAAAGAAAAACGGAAGGGCTCCTCTGACCAGATATATCTCCCCTTATTCGACAGAAGCAGCGGGCATGCCTGATTATAACCGGCGTCACCAAATAGATCACGCTGATGCGTTCTGCTGCCGAACGGCATTTGTACACCGTCTGAGACAGCCCCTCCCCACCAATATTCATTATCCAACAACGGAATTGTGATCGTTGAATTATACATAGGAACAGCCTCCTGGATCAGCATCAAAGTAACTATAACTACATTGATCTTACAACCCAGCAAACAGCTCTACAATCTTAATCTGTTGTCCTTGTCTATAACAAAATTGACTCTCCACTTACTCTTCATCAGGAATACGCACCTTAAACGCCGTACCCTCGCCAAGACGGCTGTCCACTTCAATCGTTCCTCCATGCAGCAGTACAATCTTCTGGACAATGGACAAGCCAAGTCCCGTGCTGCCGGAACGGCGGTCTCTTGCACTGTCCCCGCGATAGAACCGGTCGTATATATAAGGAAGCTGTTCCACTGGAATCCCATCCCCCGTATCATGGACCGTCACCACGCAAGCTCCGTCCGCCTGCACCGCGGAGACATGAATGGAGCGCCCGCCCGGAATATGCTTTACGGCATTGGACAGCAGATTTGTCCACACCTGCATAAGCAGAACCTCATCGCCATAGATGCGAAGCTTCATCGGCACAGCAACCCTGACCGCGATCTCCTTTTCCGTAAGCTGCCATTCCAGCAATTGAATCGCCTGACGGAGCTGCGGCTGCAGCAGGAAGGATTGCTTGCCCGGCGAATAGCCGGAATGATCCAGCGTCGAGAGCAAGAGAAGCTGCCGGCTTAACGCCGCAAGATGACGCGTCTCTTGCCCGATGATAGAGGCATAATGACGGGTCTGCTCCGAATCGATATCCTCCCGGATCAAGGAATCGGCATATCCTTGTATGGACGCGAGCGGAGACTGAATCTCGTGAGAGACATTCGCCACAAATTCCTTTTTCGACCGGTCAGAACGTTCCAGCTCGGTGCTCATCGCCCTAAAATGTCTGGCGAGCTGCCCGATCTCATCCTTCCGTTTTACCGGAATTTGAATATTGTATTGTCCTTGCGCGACCTTCTTCGTCGCTTCTGTCAAGCGGACAATCGGCTGGACCAGGTAACGGGCGCTTATCAAGAAATACGGGAAGCTGAACAACACCGTCAGAATAAACATAATGAGGAAAAACATCCGCAGCTCATCGAAATGCACACGGCTGTCATGCCGCAAAAATAAGGCGTATCGCTCAGCATTAGCCAAGACAGATACGCCTACGGTGTTGCTCAAAGCGTTGTCAAAGTAACCTGTCTCAAACGCTTTATTCGGGTATTCCGCCACGCCATGATAAGAACCGCCGCTTAACACCCGCTTCTTCACAGCTTCCTCTAAATCTGCCTTCGAAAAAGGTCTTCCGAAGTAGATCCCGTTACCGGATTCATCATAGATATAAATCTGATAACCGAGCCTGGCAGAGCTTTGAAGATAGTCGCCCATCCCTTCCGGATATTGCCTGATATAATCCCGAAGCTGCTCTGCCGCACTCATTAGCTTTGTATCAGACTGCGGTTTCTGAGACCAATGATAATAGGCCGTTGCAACGTAATAACCTAGAAAACAGCTGATCGCTATCGAATAGACAATAACAATCAGCACGCGAAAGTAGAGCGATCTCATGCGGAGGGCACCTCAAGCTTGTAGCCGACCCCTCTTATCGTATGAATGACAAAGCCCCGTTCGCTTTCCGGGAATCGCTTGCGGAGTCTTTTAATATGTACATCAATCGTTCTTTCATCCCCATTGTAGTCCGTTCCCCATATAATCCGAATCAGCTCATCTCTGGAGAATACCCGCCCCGGATATTCCGCCAGCTGCGCCAGCAGTTCGAATTCCTTGAGCGGAAGCATTTGGACCTCTTCACCGTCTACAATCTCATAATTTTTCCGGTCGATAATGAGCTGATTCAGCCTGATCTTATCACTGGATGCAAGCGAATAACGGCGAAACAACGCCTTCACGCGATACAAAATCTCCGGCAGCTCGAACGGCTTGGTTACATAATCATCGGTTCCGCTTAAATAACCCTGCTCTTTGTCGCTTAGTTGATCCCGTGCGGTGAGCAGTATAATCGGAATATCGTAATTTTTTCGCGTAAATTCGCATAAAGTCAATCCGTCAACAATGGGCAGCATAACATCCAATATAGCAAGATCTACAGGTTGTTTCTCTAGTACGGCAATCGCTTCCAGACCGTTCTGCGCTTCCAGAACGCGATAGCCTTCCCGGGTCAAATAATGACCAAGCAGTGTCCGGGTGTTGGAATCATCGTCTGTTATGAGCAATTGTTTCATCGTCTCTTCTCTCGCCTCCCATATCGGCGTCTATCCTTTACTTCGATTAACGGGCTTTTCTTCTCCAGATTACAATGCCGCCCGCCCCTACAATAATGACGGCTGTGATCAGCCACCATACCCAATTGCCTGAGCCGTCTGCATCCGTGTTAATTTCACCCGCTGAGAGAGCGTGTTCCTCTCCTTGCGCAGTAACTGCAAGCTCCGTTCCGCCCGCTTCATCGCTGGCTTTAACGCTGCTTGCATCGTTCGCCGACTGTTCGGCACCTGCATCCGTACTTTCAGCTGCAACTTCCGGCTGTTCTTGCACGGTTGTCTCCGCTGAAGCCGAAGGAGATGATGCTGGCGCTGTGCTTGCTTCAGCTTCCTGATGATCCTTGCCGGCATCCGTATCCGTTGATCCCGCTGCTTTATCCTCAGCTTGAACGACGGGGTTGGTTGTCTCCGAAGCAGCCGGCTGACTATCAGATGAAGCAGCTGCTGCCGGCTTGCTAGTCTGTTCCGGCTTTTCTGTTGCTGCCGGCGTTGGGGTTGGGGCCGGCGTCACCGCAGGCTTTTCCGTTGGTTTGGGAGAAGGCTCTGATGATTGCGCTGTATCTGCTTTCTTCACTAATTTGAAGCTGTCTGTATCAAATACAAATCGGATCGTATAGTCATGATCGTAATCAATGTCGGCTACCGTTACATGGATTTTGGATACAATCGGCTTTGTTATATCCGCTGTAAACTCAACAAGTCTTGTATCCGCCTTTTTATTCGAGCTAACGACCTTCGTATCTACATATCCGCCTCCGCCCGGAACCTTGAACTGCGTTACCCAGAAGCTGTGATTGATCGTAACGCGGACCGTAGCTTTTCCGTCTTTAATTACAATGTTCGCAGGCTTCTCCCAATAGTCGTTGGCCATGGAGACCGAATCATTATCCGCTTGCAAAATAAGATAATCACCGGTATAAGTCCCGTCTGCCAACCCGGCAGCTTGTGCACTTCCCGCCCCTACAAGCATCCATATGCAGAATGCGGCAATAATGCCGCTTATCGCTTTTTTCACTTTCACTTTCCTTCTCATCCTCTCTGATCATGCTCTTTCTCTTATTCATATGTTGATAATGATAATTATTATCACTAATAATCCTACCAATATTTTCTTTTAGCTGTCAACCCTCAATTTCCAATAACTTGTATTTCACGCATATACGCATGGAAAGGGGCTTTAAGAGTCGGAATTGACTCTCCAAAGCCCCAATTCAATAGCTATGCGTTTTGAGTTTCTGTCTGTGGCAGCGGATGACGGACGATTTTGACTTCGTAGAAGTTGATTTTGTTTGAAATAATATAGTCCGGTATCTCGCGGTGTGAATGAGATTCCTTAAAAGCATCGCTTCGCGTCCACGCCTGGAAGTTCTCTTTGCTCTCCCATCTTGTGCTGACCGTCACCTCATCGAATTCCTTCGTATTCTCAGTCAACATGACTTCCAGCCCTAAGAAACCTTCCATTCCTTCAACCTTGCCAATGCGATCAAAGCGTTCAATAAGCTTCATACCGCTGCCCTTCGTAATCTGCGATACGTTCGTTACAATTACCATGCCGATCCCTCCCCCTGATTATTCATGTGGATTTTACTTCCACAGTGTGAACGGAGCGTGAATTCCAGATTACAAGTTTACTGCTTTCTCCACTTCATGAAGTTGTAATCTAAAATTCATACTCCGTTCATAATCACCGTTTAGAATTCGGGGCGTAGTCAAATCTTGGCAATGGAATAAGTGAAACGCTATATTTTTTTTGATTTGTCATTGAGAATGATAATCATTGTCCGAATATAGCAGTCGACAGTTTCATGTACCATGCCATTAATAAAAGGAGCGGATGCCTGCAAACAAGATGATTCGGACAGCATGGGATACTAGAAAACACAGCATAGCAGCGAGATTTAACAGAACAAAAAACCATTATAAAAAGAGGAGTGTTTGTACAAATGGCACAAATGTTTAAAAGATCGTTGGTTATGACGTTAATGGCTGTAGTTCTGTTAATGGGAATGGCGGCTTCCGCCTTCGCATCGTCTGAAAACTATCAATTCAACTACAACGGCAGCTATCATGCTCATTCGAGTTCTTACATTGCAGGCCCAGCCGATGTTGACGGAGGCAACGTTACGATTACGCTGACTGGCGATTACTTCCCGCAGGTTGATGTTGGCGGCGTTGCTTACTACGGTTCCTACAACTCCACTACGAATCTGACAACCCTCACATTCCCTGGAGACGCATCGGACAACATCAATCTTAAATTGTACGTGGTAGCAGGACCACATAGCACAGCATATGATCTGGAGCTTGAATGGCAGTAATAGCAGCCTAAGCATCAGGCGATAAGCTCTGCAAGAAAGGAAGCGTTGATTGGCTATATCAACGCTTCCTATTTTCCAAATAAAGCAAAAGGGAGTTATTAAAAGTGACATTATCGATTAGAAGGTCATTGGCGATTGTAATGGCGTTCGCACTGTTCCTCGGCATCCTACATATCCCCCCTGCCGCCGCTGCCTCTTCAGCGCTCCGCGACGGTGAATTTGATGTTCCCTTCCGTTATTTAAAAGACGGCTCAACGACTACATCCGCTGCCGATGCTTTTATGGAGAAAAACTCAGGTAAACTGATTATTACAAACGGCAAGGCCGTATTTGAGCATCAAATCACAAAGGAATACTATTCTACTTTTGAATATTTCGGTTCACGCAAGCCCGGTGCGGCCAAAGCTGTTATTAGTTCAAGCAATAATGTGGACACCGTCAGCGGTCTGGATGGTTATACACAGGCTGTCTCCAGAGACGCTGCTTCCCCTAACACTGACAATATCGTTATTCGATTGGAAATCGAAGACGTTTATTCCAAGCAGGATATTTTAATGCATATTAACGACAAAGAGAATATTTTTGGTCTGGAAACCAACTACAATAACTGGTATAACGCGCAATTAGAGCTGCAGTTGGATGGAGTCAACCTGACTCCGCAGCCCGGTGATGGCGGAGATGATAACGGCAATGACGTAATCACTAAAGAAACTTTTGATGCACTCCTCGCATCCGCCAACGATTTATATTTAAATTCCGTTGAAGGTCAAGCGGATGGCCAATATTCGGCAAGCTCCAGAAACGCTCTAAAAGAGAAAATCGATATAGTGGAAGCTTTATCCAAAGATGAAGCCTATCTGGAGGCAGCTTATAAAGCGCTTGATACAGCAATCAAGCAGTTTAAGAGCACGGTCGTTGTTGTGAACAGAGCTGCTCTCTCCAGATGGATTCTCGAGGCCAAAGCATGGCTGGCTAAGGATCCTAAGGACTCCGGCTTTGCCGAAAGCGGCAAAGCATCCTCCTTAACTTTTGGCGCAGCTTATTCCGAAGGTGAATACCCTTCAGAGTTTCCTAGTTATGAAGAGACTGAGCATGGCGTGCCGCTTGGCCTTACGGCTAAGGTGCGAAGAGAACTAGCAGCTGCCGAGACTCTGTTCCAGGACCCTGCCGCCACTCAAGCCCAGGTCAATACAATGGTGTATGAACAGCTCGCCAAGTATAACTGGGCAGATATTGAAAACCAGCGGTACTCTAAAAAATCAACAGTGGGAATTTATGTACTTGATTCCATCGCTGCAGGAACCAATGAAAAATCGCAATATGCTTCGGAAATAGCCGACACGGCTGTACTCTTGCAGCAGGAGGGGACTTATGGAACTCTTGCGAATATCACCATCTATGATGATCCTAATGATTCCATTGACTATACGGGAAAATCGATTGCACAGTCTTCGCCTAGAACCAGTGACGGATTATTCGGCCCGGCCAATTCCGCTAATGCAGGCAAACCAGTAATTCTAAGCAGCACTGAAACCGAGAAAGTCTTCCAGTCATATGTGAGAAGTAACTATAAAGATAACCCTGATTTAATTCAAACCGACATGCTGTGGCAAGGTTTTGTGAGAATTAGATACCCGATGACCTATGCGAATGATAAAGTGACAACAATACCAGACGTAACAAAAACGGTCTTCATCAGCTTTAATGCCGATCAGCATAAGGCGCTGCTCGATCTTATCGATGAGGCGCAAGCGCTGCACGATGAAGCTGTTGAAGGCAATGATATAGGCCAATACCCGGAAAGCTTAAAAGCCGCCTTACAGGCTGCTATAGACTCTGCAACAACAAACGGCGGGTATTTGGCCGCACCAAGACCGGCTATTTTGACAGCAACAGCAGATCTTCAAGCCGCAATTGACAACTTTAAAGCAGGAGTAACCAGAACTGTCTACTTCTCTGCTGCTCCTGCAACTGATGAGGCATTCTCCGCTGTCGGAAGTTATTTCAATAATCCGGCAAAGGTTACTTATGTGGATACCGACACGGTAAAGGTAACCTTAACGATTAATAACAGCACTTCTCTTCCGGAATTCAAGATCAAATCAGGTGAGAGCTACGCAGACACCAATGTCATCAGTTCAAATCCAGTGGCTAATACAAGAATCGTATCATTCGAGGTTAATGGTCTCACTTCGCTTGTAGATGCCCAAGTCAAAATTGCAGATGAGACACAAGCGATTCGTCTGAACTTCAATAATGTAGATAATGCGGCTCTATTGACCCTTATTGGCGAAGCGCAAGCTGCATATGATCAGGCAGTCGTTGGAACTGCCGTTGGACAATACCCGGCCAGCGCGAAGACGGCATTGCAAGCCGCTCTTGCTGCAGCGGGCAAAGAAGCTGTTCGTATCCCTGCGGCAAGCACAGATACGGCTGCTGCTGTTCAAACCCTGCAGCAAGCCTACAATACGTTCAAAGCATCGTCTATTACAAGCCCAACAGATCCATCAACTCCGCCAGCCGGCCAAGAGCCTCAATATCCGGAGAATGGCAAGTATTATATGAACTTCCGGATTCTGAAGGACGGAACAGATGAGAATTCGATTATGAGTACTTACGTCAATACGACAGCACTCGTCAATGTAAGCGGAGGTACAAAAAGCGTTTCCTTCACGCTGAAACAAAGCAAGCAAATTACCGCCGTGAAGCTGAACGGAAGCAGCGGCTCTGTCTCTAGCAACAACACCGCCAACAATACCCGTGTCGTTACCTTCCAGCTCTCGAATTTGTCTTCGAAGATTAGTGGCTGGGTAGACGTCAATTGGCCTGAAATTAACTATGTACACAACTATGATGTTCAATTCCTATTTAATGAAAGCTCCGCTGTATATGCAGGAGAGAGCCCTTCCGTTCCAGGCAGCGGCGAGAACGGCAACGTAGGTAATCCTCCAGGACTAGAGCTGCCTGGATCAGAAGAAGAAACAGCAGCAGAAGAAACAGAGGAGAACGGAACGGAAGAGCCGGCCGTCACTGTCCAATTCTCGGATATTAGCAAGCATTGGGCGAAATCCAGTATTGAATCCGCTGTGAAGCTGGGCATCGTTAACGGCTTCTCGGACGGCAGCTTCCGCCCGGATAATAAAGTAACCCGCGGAGAGTTTGCGGTTATGATCAGCCGCGCTCTCATGTTAGAAGGCGAAGATACGGAGACCGTCTTCAAGGATGGAAACACGATTCCGTCTTGGGCTAAGGACCACATTGCCCGCGCAGTAGCCGCCGGCCTCATTCAAGGCTTCGCGGATGATACCTTCCGGATCTCCGAACAGCTCTCCCGTGCTCAGCTTGCTGTCATTATTGCAAGAGCTGCCAATCTGAAGCTGTCAGACAGCAGCACCACAACCTTTAGTGATTCGGCAGATATTCCGGCTTGGGCAAGCAAGGAGGTCTCCGCTGCTGTTGAAGCAGGGCTGGTTCTTGGCAAAGATAATCGCTTTGCTCCCAATGAGACGTCAACACGCGCCGAGGCGATTACAATGATTATGAGACTGTTGGAATTCTTCGAAGCTAAGACGCAAGCGGCTTAACAGCAAAGGCTGCCCCGAATGTCATTAATTGACACCTTGGGGCAGCCTCCTTTCTCTGCGTACAACAAACAGCATCCCCCATCCCAGGAGCCCCCCGAGACCGTTCAGAATAAGATCATCAACGTCAAAGCTCCCCATAGCAAAAATGAACTGCGAGCATTCCAAGGCCAAACTTAAACCAAAGGATAACGTAGCCGCGCCAAGAAACGAGATGGCCGTACGTTTTGCCCATAAACCAACCAGTATTCCGCAAGGCAGGAATATGGCAATATTGCCGAATAAATTGATCTGGTCATTATAATTGGCAATTCTATGGATATTTTCCTGAATCGATTCGAATGGCGTGAAGTTGGCCCGCCGCAGCCCGTATTGCATATATTCGGGATATTCCAGCGTAGAGTGAAGCTGCCGCCATAGATAAGCCAAGCTAACCGAGCCGAACTTAAACAAGATCACCTTAAGTAGAATATATAGGTAAAATAAAAAGAGGATCGATAAGATACTTCCTTTCGTGTACTTCATAATTTGAATCCCTGCCCTTCTGTTCATCCAATCTTCCTGTTCTTATTCAGCATAAGATCCATTGTTTAAAAAATAAGCAGGGCAAATCTAAAGTTTTTCTTAAACATCCTTCTCCTGTAAGCAAGAAACAAGAATGGCGCCGTGTTCATGAAAGGCTATTATTGATTGGATGGACAAACGTTAGAGGAGATACGGGCCGAAGCTACAGCGAGGCTGGAAGATTGGAAATAGAAAAAGGGTGCTGTCCAAGTCATCCGTGATGACTTATGGGACAGCACCCTTTGCTTGCAGCTATAAAACAGCTCGTTCAGGATAGTCAGGATATCGTTGAGGTGCTGATGCAGACTGCCGGATGATGAGTGAAGGAGGAAGCACAATTCGTTCGATCCCTTCTCCCGGCTGCCCGATCTGGCGCACCAGAAGCTGTACAGCCTTCTGCCCCATCTGTTCAATCGGCTGAGCAATGGTGGTCAGCGGCGGATCGGTCACGGAGGCGAGCACCGTATCATCAAATCCGATAATTGAGCAGTCCTGCGGAATTCGCAATCCTATTTCCTTGGCCGCGCGCAACGCGCCAATAGCAAGCAGGTCATTGCAGCAAAAGATCGCGGTCGGACGGTCTTTCATATGGAGCAGCTCCATGGCTCTGTCCTTGCCGTCTTTATGACCGCAGCTGACGACAAATAACGGTTCGAGGGCAAGACCTGCCGCTTCGGCCGTTTGTCTGAACCCCCGTACCCGTTCTCTGCTGCTGCTGATCGAATCCTGCTCTGCCAGAACGGCAAGCCGGCTGTGACCAAGCGAGATCAGATGGCCGGCCGCTGCAGCCCCTCCCGCATAATCATCCACAACAACAGATGGAACGGCAACCAAAGGAAACTCCCGGGCCAGCAGTGTGATAGGGATACCGCCCTGCAGCAGCGGGTTTAATACAGACAGCTCCTTCATACCGGTACTTATAATAACGCCGTCGACGTTTTTCTGCTGCAGCAGCGCGGTATAATGACGGGCTTTCTCGTCTTTGTTATCTGTGCTGCATATAAAGACGCTGTATCCGTGGCGCTGTCCTTCGTCCTCAACCGCTCTGGCAATCTCGGCGAAGAAAGGGTTGGAAATATCGGGTACAAGCAAACCAAGTGCATACGTCTTCTTGCCCGTAAGCGCAGCAGCGATCATGCTTGGCTTGTAGCCCATACGTTCCATGATCTGCCTAATCTCTTCCCGGCGTTCCTCGCTTATTTTCCCTTTGCCGTTAATGACAAGAGATACAGTAGCAATCGATACGCCGGCTTCCTTGGCTACATCATATATGGTCGCTTTCATGATTGGCGTTCTCCATTCGCTCGTAATCAATCTTAAGTCCATTATGCTCGCAAAGGAGAGCGCTTTCAACGATTATCTGGAAATTATCCAAATCGCTCTTATGAGCTTATATTTTCTACCTCAACAGAGAGTACATTCTTTAAACGGCGCATTTCTTCATAGACAGAGGCCGTCGGATACAGCTCCCCGGACGACAAGACAAGCCGGATCTCCTTCCGGCCTTCGCCGATGTCCTTGATCGTAGTATGCTTGATCTGATGATCGGACCGGATGCTTGCGAGCATGCCATCCAGTTCGGCTGAACGGTCGAAGATCATGCAGACCGATACATCCCGCTCCCGCAGCTTGGACGGCCCAAATGCACGAACAGCAAGCGGCACCAGATTAACGGCAAGAATGATAATACCGGCAGCTGTGAAAGCTTCCTTGTAAAAGCCCGCACCAGCCGCAATGCCAAGCGCCGAAGCCGACCAGACCATCGCAGCTGTCGTCAGCCCGGAAATCACATCATTATTCCTTCTCAGGATAACGCCAGCGCCGATAAAGCCAACGCCGCTCACAATTTGCGCCGCCAGACGCATCGGATCCATGTTGGTCATCCCCGGATGGGACAGTGCAGCTGCCGCTTCGATGGATACCATCGTAATCAGGCAGCTTGCGACCGAGATGACCATACTGGTCTTAATACCAAGCGGCTTATGCCGAAGCTGGCGGTCTACTCCGATCAGCAGTCCGAGGGCTAATGCCGCACCAAGCTTAAGTGCAAACAAGGGTCCCCCTCCTTTCTGGTGGAGATGCGCTCATCTATCCGGCAGCCTTTCCAGCGCCATTAAGCATGCTGATTTCCACTCCGGCAAGCATCATAATGCCTATACCATGATTATCATTAACAACGGTACGCAAGTCGTACATATAATAATCCGGCGAGAAGGAGTAACGGGAGCCGCTGCATACCCCGTGCACATTGCCCGAACGATCAATGGCGTTCTCTGTTAAACCTCTCCATGCTTTCCTTGCTGCAGCCGCATAATCCTGGTCACCGTCATTATTCAGCCAGCCGAAGCGAATGCCGCGGGCGAAGGCATAGGCGAACATCGCGGTACAGGAGGCCTCCTCATAAGCATCGGGCTCGTTCAGCACCTGTCTCCATAATCCCGAACTGCTCTGGAGATCGGCAACTCCGGAACACATCGCCTGGAAGAAATCGAGCAGGGCAACGCGGTCCGAATGATCCTCCGGCAAGCGCTCAAGAAGCTCGGAGAGCGAGAACAACACCCAGCCGTTGCCGCGGCCCCAAGGTACCCTTGTTGCCTGGCCGTATTTGAAGTCATAGACATGCGACATAATCCGTTCTTCTTCAATAAACAGATACCGCCGGAACAGCAAAAACTGCCGGGCAGCCTCGTTTAGCACTTCCATATCTCCGCTAATAACAGCATAACGGGTCAGGAACGGCGCGCTCATATACAGATCATCCGCCCACATGGTGTTATCGAAATACTCCCCTTCGCTTAGCCGGAAGAATGCCCCGTCCTCTCTCCGCTCCAGCTTCTTCAGCATAAAATCGACGATTGAATCCGCAATGCGGCGGAACCTATCGTCTCCTTCCTGAAGGTAAGCCTCCAGCATCGCGGAGCCAAACGAACCGCAGTTGTCCAGCATTCGCATCAGCACCAGCTGATGATTTACGCTAGGGAAACCGTACTCTTGCCGGTCCCATAAGGAGTAGTCGTACATCTCCGTGCATGTATGGATATGCGACAGCGCATATTTGGACCAGTCCTCCCGGTTTAATTCCTTCGCCGTACGCAGCAAACCATACATCGTAACGCCAAGCGGATAGTCCCACCGCCCATAATTAGTCGCCGTGCCTACCGTCCATTTATTGCTCAGCATCGCATTTTCATAGTATGGACGAAGCCGGGTCTTGGGCATATCCAGCTCCCAATACGTGTTGCCGGCAGCTTGCCCGTCTAATTGAACGGCTGGAAGAAGAGTGGACAGCTGGCAAATCGCTGCAGCATCCAGCTCCGAATTTGCCGCGACTGGTCCGGCATAAATCCACTCCCCGCTATATCCATGAATATATACAGGCTGCTGAAGCATAAGCGGCTTGCCGTCTGCCAAAGCCTTGAGCTCGAAGCCCCAGCCCTGCGAACCGCTCAAGGTGCGGATTAATAGATCCCCGCCGCTATAATCTGCCTTCACGTTTTCCCGGAAAGCTCCCGCTTCAGCAAGACTTAGTACCAGCTTGCCGTTCAGCCACACTGATGCCGGTCCGAATACACGGCCCTCCAGTACAATAGATTCCGCTGCGCCTAGTGCCGGAAGCCTTGTCCAGCCATAACCGGCAACCGTTATCTCCGGCGTCCCGTATAGACGCTCCAGATTCGGCTGTGCTTCTTCCTCCTGCCATTTTATGCGGGGAAGCCAGCGGATGCCGGTCTCCTCTTCCGGCTGACGTTCATTGGGAAAGCTTGCTTCCCCATATAAGGACTTCTTCACCGGTTCCGAGAATACCCATCCCGCACTCCCGTCTCGTCCTGTGAAAGGAGCAAGCACGTTCAGAATCCGTACCTTCGCTTCATCTGCCCCAAACCGGCAGCCGAAGCCCGCAGGCGTCCGTCTTGCCTCGATCAGAATCCGGTTCCAGCCTTGCGCGAGCAGCATCGGAACAACAACGCGGGCATCCGGCTTCATCTCTTCCACGGCAGAAGTACGGAACAGCAGCTGATCGTTCATATACAACCGAATGGGACCAAGCGGCTCCAGATTACAATCAATCGAGCGTTCATTGTCGCTCCATACAAGCCCGTACACATAAACGTAATCGCCGTTTACCGCCTGCGGCCATCTGGAGCCAAGCTCCATGTCATACAAGCCTTCTTCATTTTGCAAAATACCTTGTTTCGAGAATGGGCGATAGGCAAACGGGATTGGCGGATTTGCGCCGACATAGCGGCTTGCCAGCAGCCCCAAAATGCGGTGCTCCTCATCTCCGACCGCATACCTTGCGCTCTGCCGGGGCTCTATATACACGGTCATTGTCCGTTCCTCCCCTTCTCTTCTGATGGTGACAACCGTATATCAAACGTCCGGTCATAAGGTGTCAGCACATTTACGACAAGTGTCTGGCAATCAGCCGGATAGGAAGCTCCGCGAATGGACTTCATCCTGTGCTCAAATGCGCCGCCATCCAGTGTAATCCAGTCTTCGCCAGCCGCATAGCTCACTGTGCCTTCCTTCCAGAACTCGGTACCCGCTTCAGCCGGTGCCCGCTCACCTCCGCTAAACTCCCCATCCTTCCCGAATACGAAGGAAATCTGGGTCATCAGCACATCCGGCTTGTCGCAGCTTACGCGAAGTCTCCAGCCGTCTTCCGTCTCGGTCAGCTCCACCCGAACCTGATGCTGCTGCAAATGCGTGACCTCGCGCAGTTGATGCGGCAGCAGATACCAAGGGCTCACCTGTTCTGCCGCCGATGCAGGCAAACTGTCAGACGCAATCGGGCCATAATAGCCCTTTGATTCCAAACCAACCAGCTTGTAGCCATTCTCCGTTTGCTCCAGCTCGTTCATCTTGATAAAGCCAGGCTCAAACGTGCTGCTCACCTGTACGCCAAGCAGCTTTGCCTTCCCGTGACGCAAAGCAAAAATAGAATTGGTCTCCGCCATAACCGTTACGCTTGTTTGTCCCTCCCGCTGCCGGGCAACCGGAGCCCCAAACTCGGGGTGAAGGCGGCTGTGATAGATCTTGCCGCCATGTCCGGCCGATTCCATTCTTCCTAAATAATGCTTTCTGTCGAATTGCCCGTTGATCACAACCTTATAGCGGTCCGGCAGATCGCCCGGTTCCACCTTAGACTCACGCAGCTCAGGGTGAAGCAACAGCCCCAGCAAAGCGTTATTCGGAATCGCACCGGGATGAGTTGAACACTCTGCTCCGAGCTCAGCAAGCGCGGCAAACAACGGGTCCTGGTCGTATTCCGCCATCAGGCAGGATACAAACAAATAACCGGACATATCGTACTTGTGACCAAAATCCTGCCTGCCGGAATAATCGGTCACAACTTCCCCGTCCGGATGAATTAGATAAGCCATCATCCGCAGATTGCGGCGAACCGGCTCCAGCAATTCGTCATGTCCAAGCAACTCGGCGGTATGATACAGCATCACGTCGCTTACACCGTTATAGATGCCGTTGCTGCGTTCTGTCCATTCTCCGTCCTCCGTACAGTCAATTCCTTCAGCCAGCCATGCATCCGCACGGGCAAGCAGCTTTTCATTGCCGGTCAGCCTGTACAAAAAGCCAAGAGCGGCCGTGAGTACCCAGCGATGATTAGGGGTATGGCAGCCCCCGGTCAGCATAGCCGGAACCGACTGCTCCAGGAACCGCCGGATATTGTACCGAACGGAGCTCAATGCCGTCCATTCATGCTTCTCCAGCAGCTCATAGAGCTGGGCAAGCCCAACGACAGCAAAAGCCGTATCCGGCGGTGAATGCATATTCGTCCAGCCCGGCGAGATCGTGCCGTCAGCATGCTGCTGGCGGACAATAAAAGCCGCCGCCAGATCCAGATTGGCAAGCAGCTTCTCATCACGATAATAACGGGAATCCGTATTAACGAGTGCACATCCCCAAACAGCCATTATAGCCAACGTTCCGGTGTGGGTAGCAAACGGAATTCCGCTGTCCGGATCAGCCACCCCGCCATAGAATCGGCTTTGGCTGTCTTTTATTTGATTATCCAAACCTCGCGTAACCCAGTCATCATTGACGGCAACAAGCTTCTCGTACATCCTAATCATCCTTCCAAAGGCTCCTTCAAGCCGGCAAGTGTTTGTCTGATCGTTGCCAATTCCGCTTCGATCCTATCCGGTATTTCCTCATACAGCAATTTCCATGGAATAAACAGGCCTTCCTGCCCTGCAAGCTCATAAGGGACAAACTCGAAGGAGGGCGCAAAACGGTGATATCTCTGTTGATACTCGCGCACCAGATCGTTTGTCTTGTCATCGTACGAATCTCTGGCCCTGTACCATTCCGGCAAAGTCAGGCCATCCGCTCCGGCCCCTTGATCCGTCACCGTTCTTGCATTCGGCAGCAGCTCGAACAGCAGCGGCAGCGGCGAGAAAGCATGCTTGCCCGGCTGGGAGTAGAGGCTGACCGTCCTTCCGGACAAGTTCGAGCCGTCAGGAAGGAGTGCCTTCAAATATTTGCCGTGGAAGCTTGCCTCCGCATTCGCAACTTCGCCATCCCGGTCCACATACACCCAGACATGCTCAAGCTCATACAAATGCTGAATGTCATAATCCCAATAAATAGCGAATTCAATGACATAATCGATTTCTGCAGCCAGCTCTTCGAACCTGCGCCGAAAGGACGGGGACTGTTCGCCCCGCCGAATGACAGATACCCCAACCCGTACCGGGAGAAAAGGTTCCTTCTTATCGAAAAATAACCTCGGAGCGTAAGCGGCCAAGCGCTTGATATCCATGCTCTTTATCCCCCAAGTGCCGCGAGTTTATCAAGCAGCCGCTCGTGGCTAAGCTCGATCTCCTCCGGCGTACATGCCGCCTTCAGCTCGTATACCTTCACAGGCGCCGCTGCGATAATCGGGAGGAAACGGTCGAAGTAGCTCATATCACCGCTGTGTACATAAGGGCACCAGTGATCCGACAAGCCCACCGTCTCATGGATATGAATGCCAACTACGTTGTCCTTGATCGCTTCCATATCCCGTGCATTATCGTACAGCCCCATTCGTTCCATCATCATGCCGTGGCCAAAATCGTACCATAGACCAACTCGCGCGCCCTTCAGCCGGTCGAAGACCAATTGTGCTTCTCTCAATGTCGGCATTTGGTAGCAGCGCGAGCGTGTCTCGATCCCAATCGATACATCCCATCCCTTCGCATCAATCCGGTCGCATACTTCCTCAAGACTATCTCCGATCCGTTGCAAATAATGGCCGGCCAATGCCTTCCTGCGCTCGATCATTTCCTCCCACAGCTTGGTGTAAGCTGCCGATTCCGGGCCTTGCTCGTTATAAATCTTCTTGAGCTCCTGATCGATGTTATAGTCAAATGGCACCTCTCCCGGATGCACCACAACCGCTTTGGCCCCGTACCGGTTCGCATATTCGGCAGAACGGATGAGCAGCTCGATTGAACGCTCACGCTTCTCCTCATCATCAAAGCCAAGCAAGACAGAATCAGTTCCATAATCAGGATCTGCAACATGCGGGAACGTATTATGAACGCTGGATACCCCGATTTCTCCCCGCTCGATCATTGGCTCAATCGTCGACAGCAGCTCACTTGTCACATTATAGTTGAGCTCAACATAGCGGAAGCCAAGCTCCCGAATCTCATCGATCATTCCGCTGCCTGTTTGATGCCGTTTAATATTCCAGCATGTTGAGAACGAATATTGTCCTTTGTCCTTCCCCATAACCTAAACCCTCCACATGAATAATGGCGATTTGCCGCCGCGAATGATTACCCTTTAACTGCTCCAAGCATTACACCGCTGACGAAATACCGCTGAAGCCATGGGTATACAATCAGAATCGGTACTGTTGCGAAAATAACGCTAGCTGCCTTCAAGCTTTCCGGCTGCAGCTTTGCCTGGCCGCCGGCGCCTTCCGCGGCAATAAGATCGCTGACCATGTTGTTCTGAACGAGCTGATACAGCTTAAGCTGGAGCGGATACATCTCCGGACTAGTAATATACATCAGCGTATCGGTAAAACCGTTCCAGCGGCCAACCGCATAGAACAGGCTAAGAGTAGCGATAACCGGCATCGACAACGGCACGATAATGCTGACCAAGGTACGGAAGTAGGAACTGCCGTCGATCTCTGCCGATTCCTCCAGAGAATCCGGAATATTCTGAATAAAAGTAATAAGGATAATGAGGTAAAAAGGACTAATCAATCCCGGCAGCACCAGCGCCCAGATCGAATCCAGCAGATGCAGATTACGCACCAGCATATATTCCGGAATAATACCGCCGCTGAAAAACATCGTAACGATGATAATAAACATAATGATCTTGCGGCCCTTCAGCTTCGTCTTAGCCAGCGGATACGCTGCCGCAATGGACATCAGCATACAAAAAACAGTGAACAGCACGGTCATCATAACGGTGAAGCCAAGCGACCGGATCATCGACATATCAGAAAATACCTGCTTGTAGGAGCCCCAGTTTAATTCCACAGGAAATATGCTGACCTCGCCTGACAAGATTGCACGGGGAGAGCTTAATGAGATGGAAATTATATGGATAAACGGAGCCAGACATAGCAGCACGAATAGAAGTATCGCAATCGTATTGATCGCGTCAAAGGTACGGCTGGCGTGTCGATCTCTCATGCCTTATCGCTCCTTTCTCGTTTTCGATAGCATAGTGTTATAGAATACTTTGATCCGCCAATTTCTTGGAGGTATAGTTCGCGCCAAGCACGAAGACAAGTCCAACAATAGCCTGGAATAAACCTACAACCGTAGCAATCGTATATTGGCCGGATTCAATACCGACACGGTATACGAAGGTACTGAGCACATCCGCATAATCCCGGACGGCCGTGTTGCCGATAATGTAAGGACGCTCGAAACCGATTGCAATCATGTGACCCAGATTGATAATAAGCAGGGTAACAATTGTTGGCTTCAGCGAAGGCAATGTAATGCTCCAAATTTTTCTGAGCCGGCCAGCGCCATCCACATCTGCTGCTTCAAATAGTTCCCGATTAATCCCGGTAAGTGCCGCCAAATAGATGATCGTGCCCCATCCGGCGCTTTGCCAGACACCAACAACCAAATAAGTAATCAGCCAATCCTTCTTATCGGTAAGAAACGGTATCGCGTCGAATCCCATTGAGGTAATAATATTGTTGATCATGCCTGATTGAGTGCCGAATACCTGATAGACAATTCCGCCGATTATGACCCAGGAAATAAAATGCGGAATATACAAAATGGTTTGCGAGAGCTTTTTGAACCAGACAACCTTGAGTTCATAGAGCATAATAGCCAAAAACAAAGGTGCAGGGAACGATACGATTAAATCCAGGAAGTTAAGCATCAACGTATTACGCAATACCTTGAAAAAGTCCGGCATTCCGAACACTTCTCTGAATCCGTCGAAGCCGATCCACTCACTGCCGTTAATACCCTGGAAGAAATTGAAATCTTTAAACGCAATCAGAATGCCGTACATCGGACCGTATTTGAAAATAATAAAGTAACTGACTGGTAACACCAGCAAAGCATACAACTGCCAATATCTGATGAAATATGAAAATCCCTTCAATGCCATCCACCCCTGTCCGCTTACGGTCATACCCGGAGACGAGAACTGAAAGTGATGTCCATCGTCTCCCGGCTTCTTTATTTCAGAGCTTATTTTTTCATGTCTGCGTAAGCTTTTGTCCGCTCATCCAAAATGGCTTGACCACCGTTTGCCATATAGTCCTTCATAGCCGATTCATATGTGCTTTCGAATTGATCAGGCTTAACCATTGCTGCTTTAACGATCATTTCTTTGAACTTATCTTGAAGTGCTGTTCCGTATTTGGCTTGTGCTTCAATCGGACGATCGAACAACACCGGCTTAATCGTATCAGTTCTGGAGATGGTCAGAGCTTTGCGTGTTTCCTCCTGATTTTCCTTAGGCATACCAACGATGTAAGCTTCAACGTTTTTGTCTGCATCGCCAAGCTGCTTGCCGTTCGAGATGATAGCCATATCGCCGAAGTTATAAATACGGTTCTTAATATCATCAGCTGCATCGGTCTTCATGATCGGAACGCCGTTCTCAAGCGTATAGTTCTCGCCTTCTACGCCGTTTTGCATATCAAACAGGTTGTTCTCAGAAGCCATCCAGTCGAGATATTTAACGGCTTCGACTGCGTTCTTGCTGCTCTTAGGAATCATAAGATACATGCCGATTGGCGTGTATTCCGGCTTCGCATGTTTGCCTTCCGAATTGGAGAAGACATCAACTGCAATGAGATTCGCATCCGGAACATTTTGATTAAGCGTAGAGTACGTGCCGTCCGCATAGAACGGGTTCATATCATCTTCACTAAAGAATCCGACCAGACCTTTAGCAGCATCTTCATTCAGCTTCTTCTCGTCTTCGTCAAGGCTGAAATCAACGCTCATCAGCCCTTCGTTATACAGCTTGTTCATGAATTGCAAAGCATCCTTGAAGCCCGGCAGCAAAGTCGGATAATCCGCCGAACCAAGCTGCTGCGTCAATGTATAACGTTGTTCTTCCGTCACCGGCTGAATGAAGGACCAGATAAACGGATCATAACTGGAAGGAGCAAGCGACATCCCAAGCGGAATGACTTTACCGCCGGTTTGGCCTGGATCTTTTTCTTTGAATGCTTTCAAAGTCGTGTACAGCTCATCTGTTGTTGTTGGTACAGGCAGTCCAAGCTTGTCGAGCCAATCCTGACGGATGAACGACGAATATTTGCCAAGGTGTGAGCGTTTGGCCGGAAGAGCAAATTGCTTGCCTTCATATAGGCCGTATGCGAGTGTGTCATCGCCGAGGAACTTCTTCAGGTTAGGACCATACTGATCAAGCAGCTCGCCAAGATCGGTCAAGCCGCCTTGCTCTGCATAACGGTAGAAAGTACCCGAATCATAAGTAAACACAATGTCCGGGACGTCGCTGCCGCTTGCCATCAGAACATTCAGCTTTTGAACCTCTTCCGAACGGGGAACCGGTACGAATTGTACATTAATGTTGTTAGGAGTACCGAACTTATCCTGTACAAGCTTCGTCAAGTAGTTATTTGTAATCGTCGAACCGGCAGGAGAATTGCCGCGGTCAAATACTTCAACCTTTAGTGTCGCAGCTTTACCTGTTGCCGCTTTTTCACCGCCTGTTGATTCCGCTGCTTTCTCACCGCCATTGTTGTTGCTGCTGCATGCACTGATCAGCATTGTGCCTGCGAGGGTTGCCATTAATAGAGCACTGGCTTTCTTTCTTCCGTTGTTCACTTGTTTCATTTGATCCCAACCCCTCTTTCATCCCTATAAGGTTTGCTTCCGCCACCCGGATATTATTGAATGCGTGAACGCGCTTTCAGGCTTCACTGCCGGTCCGTGCTTGGGAAGTGGTCTCAGTATGACACGGCCTGCAATCTAGTGACAATAAACCAGTTTCGGTGCAGCAAACCGTTCCTCCAAACCGTTGATATATAAGGCTTTTCAGACCTGGAATAAATCATATTCCCGATATAAACCGGATGGGAAAACAGGCCGTATAAAGCCGATTCGTACAATAAACCGTAAGGTTTGGAGTAATAAGAAAGCAGCGGTCCGATATGTGATCACATATTCGGAGCGCTGCTGCCATTAAGCATCATTTTATTACGTTATATGTCTGTTACGGATTCATCACGGCCTGCTTGTCTGCCCACAATGGGAGCTGAAGGACGCATCTTCAGCTTGCGGAATTCGCCAGGCGTTACACCTGTCATCCGCTTGAATACCCGTCCGAACGTTATCGAGTTCGCATAACCAACCTGGAGGGCAATATTTTGCACCGTCTCTTCCGTCTCAGCCAGAAGACGCTCCGCCTGCTGCATCCGAAGCTGCACAAGAAAATCAACAAACTTCATATCATATTCTAACTTAAACAGATGGCTGGCATACTTGCCGGAAATTTCGAAGCGGTCGCTCAAATGCTTCAGAGACAGATCCGGATCGGCAAAGTTTTCTTGAATGTAGGCTCTTATCTCGGTAATCATCGTTTTATAGCCTTTAGCCTGGCTCATCGCTACATACGTATCATAGACTTGAATCAAATAATCCGATAACAGCTCTTTCATCTCCGGCAGCGTTGATGTTGCTCTCAAGCCCGCGAGCAATTCCGAAACCCGGGCAGCATCAAAGCATTCGTTCAATGTATCAGACAGTTCCTTCAGCTCACGGCTGAGCATCTGCAGGAAGAGCTCAATAAGCGATAATATATCCTCATCCTTCATTACATCTGTCTCAAAATGCTTGAACAGCTGCTCGAACGTATCCCGCCAGCTATCGCTTGTCAACCGGAATTCCTGGACACAATGGGTACACTCCTGCATGTAATTGAACATTCCGCGAGGCTGATCCTGCAGAATATCCCCGCTGAAGGTAATCGCATTACGTCCGATGGCAAATTGATATTCCATCCCGTTTAACGCATCACGATATGACCGCCCGATTCCGCCCCAGTCATCCACGATAGAGCCGATGCCAATCGAAAGGTCGAAACGCAAATGCTCCCCGATCCATTCCCGTGCAACCGTTGCTGTTTGACGAAGCTGATCCTGAACTTGGGCCTCCGCGTCGGCAGTAGCCAGCACAAACGTGATCCGATCCGATGCCGACCATTCTCCCCAGCCCTGCAAGCCTTCATTATTCGCCAGCTCCTGCATGACATTACCCAAGGCGAATTTTAATACATTCTGCTCATGAAGCGTATTGTCCGCCTGGAAATCGGCATACTTGTTCAGCCTGACGACCATAACCGCATACCGGCCCGCTTCCGGAAGAAGATTCAGCCTGCGCAGCCGGCCCATCATTTTATCGTCGCGCTGTCCGCTGATGAGCTCATTAAACAGCTGCCTGCGCCTAAGCACAATACTCTCGCGCTGCTCCTTCTCATGATCAAGGGACTGGACAATCAGATTCTCGAGCGCTCGGTCGATCATCGTCAGATCATCCAGCTTAACGGCGGCGCCGTCGCTTCCCCGCAGCTGCAGCGCTTGAATCCGGTTCATCATCAGCCTGATCGGCTTATAATTTCGCCGGGTTACCCAAACAATATACACAATGGCCACCACGAACGTCAGAACCGCAATAATAACCCATACATACGATACAACCGATACCCAGCTAAGCAAATGACCGGCCTGAATACCGCTCTCAAACGTCCAGCCCAGCACCCCTGAAGTGAGCGTTGTCAGCACATTTCCGTTGGGAACAGCCAAGCCGTCTCCCGGATAAATCGGCTGATTGGCCTCATCGGTGATTCGCATGAACGAGACCTGATGGTTCGTCATGCTGCCAATCATTTGCTCAACATTATACAATTTAATGTTAATGACAAGAATGCCGTCTTTCCCGAACGGAAGCGGTGTCTGCTTGTACATCGAAATGACCCGGACCGGCTCCAGCCCGTCATATTCCCGGAATTCCCGGCTTGCGGACCATCCCTGATAGTCACGGTGTTCATCAGCCTGTTGAATAAATTCCCGGTCGCCAAACTCTGCCAGATCAGTCTGCCCGCTGGACGTCAATACGGTGTTATCCGCCTGTCTGTACAAATAAATGGATTCAACCATATCATTATTATCAATCATCGACCGCAAACTATGGACGACATTATATTTAATCGTTGTGGACACGGATGTATCATTCAGATAGGCCGCATAGTTCTTGTTCGACCCGGCTTCTTTCAGTACATTAAATTCGACTTCACGTACAGCCCGTTCCACACTGTCCACAACATACCCGGTCGTAATTTTGTCTGCCTTGGCCGTCTCTGAGCGGGATATTTCATTAACCGCAATAAACGACAAGAAGATGATCATGGATACGGTAAGTACCAGGATTGGAAAATAAGACACGAGCAGCCGTAAATACCAATTGTTAAGCTTGAGCATGAATAACCTCCTGCCACGCCCGACTTTGCATGGAAGCGTTGTCATAAATATTGTCAAAAAGGTGGGAGCATCAACGAGTAAAGCGGTTTACCTTTGCCTATATTGTAGCATGGCTTATCTTGAATCGAAACCGTTTCGACAGTAAAACTTTAAGTAAATCCGTGATTTCAAGAAGTTGGCACTAAAAACAGGCTGCCCCGTTAACCCTCCTGACCTAATTTTTGGAACCCCTTACAACTTCCAGTTTAGAACATAATCTGGCGTTCTATTCGAACCGCTTTATTTAATGACGGTATCAACTCTTCGTCCAAGAATAACTATTAATCCGGTTAAATTATCAGATTTGCGTGAAGATTAGATGAATTTTTGCAACTAAGATTGATTTCGGTTTCATATCGTTTTATAAAGAGGATAAGTGCAAATTTTTCTCTATCATTTGCTACTTTAATACAACTAATAGGAGATGATCGTATGGACGCTACCGTTTCTTCTAACGCAGGAAAGTGCCCGGTGATGCATGGAAGCGCTACAAGTTTTAAATCTAGCGGTACTTCAAATAGGGACTGGTGGCCTAACCAGCTTAACCTGAGTATTCTGCGCCAGCATGACAGAAAATCGAATCCTATGGGTGAAGAATTTGATTATGCAGAAGAATTTAATAAATTAGACTATCAGGCTTTGAAACAGGATCTTCTTCATTTAATGACAGACAGCCAAGAATGGTGGCCGGCTGACTTTGGTCATTACGGCCCTTTCTTTATCCGTATGGCTTGGCACTCTGCGGGTACATATCGGACAGGCGACGGACGCGGGGGTGCCGGCAGCGGCACGCAGCGTTTTGCACCGCTTAACGGCTGGCCGGATAACGGCAATCTGGACAAAGCCCGTCGACTGCTCTGGCCAATCAAGCAAAAGTACGGCAATAAAATCTCCTGGGCCGATCTGATGATTCTGACAGGCAATGTCGCCATTGAGTCCATGGGCGGCAAGACATTTGGTTTTGGCGGCGGGCGCGTTGACGTCTGGCATCCGGAAGAAGACATTTATTGGGGGAATGAAAAAGAATGGCTGGGCGACAATCGCTATACCGGTGACCGGGATCTTGAGAATCCGCTTGCCGCCGTTCAAATGGGGCTGATCTATGTCAATCCGGAGGGACCTAACGGTAAACCCGATCCGCTGGGCAGTGCCCGCGACATTCGCGAAACCTTCGGACGTATGGGGATGAACGATGAAGAGACGGTTGCACTCGTGGCAGGCGGCCATACATTCGGCAAAGCACATGGTGCAGGCGATGCTGCTCTTGTTGGTCCGGACCCAGAAGGCGCTCCGCTTGAAGCACAAGGACTTGGCTGGCTGAGCACGCATGGCTCCGGCAAAGGACGCGATACCATTACAAGCGGTGTAGAAGGGGCTTGGACGCCTAATCCGACACAATGGGATAACGGATTCTTCGATATGCTGTTTGGCTATGAGTGGGAGCTTTCAAAAAGCCCGGCAGGCGCACATATCTGGGTTGCCATTAATCCTGATGAGAATCATCTTGCGCCGGATGCAGAGGATGCATCCGTTCGTGTTCCAACAATGATGACCACAGCGGATATGGCTTTGCGCGTTGACCCTGAATACGAGAAGATTTCCCGTCGTTATCATGAGAATCCGGAAGAGTTTGCCGATGCCTTCGCCCGTGCATGGTTCAAGCTGACTCACCGTGATATGGGTCCCCGTGCAAGATATTTAGGTCCTGAAGTTCCGAAAGAAGAATTAATCTGGCAGGATGTTGTGCCCGCGGCCGGTTATGCTTTAACCGATGAGGAAGTCGCTGAATTAAAAGCCAAAATTTTGGATTCAGGTCTTACGATCAGCGAGTTGGTCACAACCGCATGGGCTTCGGCTAGCACTTTCCGTATCTCCGATATGCGCGGCGGCGCCAATGGTGCCCGCATCCGCCTTGCCCCACAGCAGGATTGGGAAGTCAATCAGCCGCAGCAGCTTACGAAGGTCCTCACCATTCTTGAAGGCATTCAGGAGGATCTGGATAAAAAGGTCAGCATCGCCGATCTGATAGTGCTGGGCGGCAGCGCCGCAGTAGAGAAAGCAGCGCAAGACGCCGGCTTTGCCATTACGGTTCCCTTCGCGCCGGGACGCGGCGACGCTACGCAGGAACAGACGGATGTTGACAGCTTTGCTGTACTGGAGCCGCTCGCGGATGGCTTCCGCAATTATCTGAAGAAGCAGTACAGCGTATCTGCCGAAGAGCTTCTGGTAGACAAGGCGCATCTGCTGAACCTGACTGCACCAGAGATGACCGCCCTGGTTGGCGGCCTGCGTGTTCTCGGTACGAACCACGGCGGCACTCAGCATGGCGTGTTCACAGACCGTGCAGGCACGCTTACAAATGACTTCTTCGTTAAGCTGCTCGACATGAACATTGCCTGGGAGCCTAGAGAAGGCGGCGTGTACTATGGACGCAACCGCCAGACTGGCCGGGTCGACCGTACGGCAACGCGAGTGGATCTTGTATTTGGCTCGAACACTATCCTGCGCGCTATTGCCGAGGTGTATGCACAAGACGATAACCAGGAAAAATTCGTTCGTGACTTTGTTGCGGCTTGGGTGAAAGTGATGAACGCGGATCGTTATGATCTTCGGGTGAATGAATAGATCCTCATTCCCGAAAGCCTCGCGAATTTGCTGCCAATAAGAAGAAAGGCGTTGCCGGATATAGTCCCGGCAACGCTTTTTCTGTTTACTCGCATATAATCTCATTCCTTGCGACCCGATCCTCCCCTCCGTCCGACAGCGTACACCAATCAACGCTTTTATTCATAAAAACCCCCGTCTATTTTCACTAAGACTCATACTTATCTTTTCAAAAAAAATGTCCGTACGATCTAAAATGATGTCCTGTCTATCACTGACTGGAAATGATTAACTATACCTGAATGCTCATTCAAAGCGAAGGGTTGGTGTAATGATGAAATCGAAGTTTTATGTAAGCGGTATCAAAGGTTTGATGCTATTCCTGCTATTGCTTCTTGTTCTGCCTGGAGCAGCAAATGCAAGCCCCTCGACGCAAAGCAGCAACTTTTACAACGTGATCTTCCAGGATGGCGCAGACCCGTGGATTTACAAACATACCGACGGCTTCTATTATTTCACGAAAACAACAGGCGGCGACGTAACGATCTGGAAATCCAGCTCGCTTACCGGAGTTGATGCCGGTACAAAAAGAGTTATCTCCACCGGCTGCTGCAATGTCTGGGCTCCTGAAATTCATTACATCAACGGCGCCTGGTATATCTACTACGCCAAGGATGACGGCAATAACGATAATCACCGGATGTACGTTTTGGAGAATACCTCTGCTGATCCGATGACGGGCACATGGGTGAACAAGGGACAAATTACCGACTCCACTAACCGCTGGGCGATTGACGGAACCGTGCTGCAGGTAAATAACAATCTGTATTTCATATGGTCTGGCTGGGAAGGGACCACCAATGTCTCGCAGAAGCTGTACATCGCCCATATGAGCAATCCGTGGACAATCGACTCGGCCCGGGTAGAAATTGCTCATCCGACTTATTCATGGGAAACCAATACTTCCCCTTCTGTTAACGAAGGACCTCAGGTCATCGTCCGAAACGGTGTCATCAGTCTTGTGTACTCGGCCAGCGGAAGCTGGACTAACGGTTATTGTTTAGGGCTTGTTACGGCAAATACGAGCAGCAACCTGCTGCAAGCATCATCCTGGACCAAACGAAACCAGCCGATCTTCCAATCCGGAAACGGCTTGTACGGTCCCGGTCACCATTCATTCACCAAATCCCCAGACGGTACGGAGGACTGGATCGTCTATCATACAGCCAAGTACTCTGGCGCGGGCTGGAACAGAGAAATCAGGGCACAGAAGTTTACCTGGAACGCGGACAATACGCCAAATCTTGGAGTCCCTGCAGCACCCAATACCCCAATTGCCATTCCTTCGGGAGATACAGGCCGCGTCCGTTATGAAGGCGAAGCCGGCGTATTCGGGGGTGCCGCTTACGCTTCCTCCAGCCCGAACGGTTCAGGCGGAATTAAAGCCGGACATATCGACACGGCTGGCAGCTATGTCGAATTTGACGTCTATGCGGCGGCAGCAGGAGATTATGTGATGTCCGCGCGGACAGACAACGGGACAACAGGACTGGATTGGTCTTATCTGGTTTTGACGGTCAATAACACAAGCTCCAGCAACCTATATATTACGAACAAGGGCTGGGAAAACTGGGGGGCTTCGGTCGCACGCCTTACGCTGAATGCAGGCTGGAACAAGATTCGCTTCTCCAAAGGCGACGGCTACGGAGAGCTTGACTGCTTTGACCTGTTTCCCGCGAATCCTGCGGTTGTCTCCGGGGCGGTGTACAAACTGATTAATCCGATTAGCGGCAAAGCTTTGGACGTTGCAGGCGGCAGCACGGCTGACGGAGCAAACGTCCAAATATGGGATGATCTGAATAATACGCCTCAGGAATGGCGAATAACCAGTCTGGGCGATGGTTCTTACAAGTTAATTAACACGAACAGCGGCAGAGCGCTTGATGTTGCCGGAGGCGGCACGGCCGACGGCACCAACGTACAGATCTGGCAAGACTACAATAATGCGGCCCAGCGTTGGGCAATCATTAATACCGGTGGCAGCAGCTTCAAGCTAATTAATCCAAACAGCGGCAAAGCGCTTGACGTCTCAGGCGGTTCAACCGCGGCAGGCGCCAATGTGCAAATCTGGCAGGACTATAATAATGCCGCTCAAACATGGCAGCTGATACGGAAATAACCCTGCTCCCTCTTCCCTCCACCGCGCCATATAGCAAACCCGCAGCCAGGAATGGCTGCGGGTTTGCTATTCGTACATGGCAATCACAGCCTTCGCCTGATGTACAACTTTTTCAATTAAATTCGCTGGCTGCAGCAGCTTCATAGCCCCGCCGTAACCAAGAACATATTCCGCAGCTTCCTGCTCCGTATTAAAGTGAAGCGTTACGGGTATCTTCCCGTCAACAGCTGGTGCAGTCGTATCGATCTTCTCAACAAACCTGTCCGTGAAAGTCAGCCGAGCTAGTATAGACGGGTCCGCGAGAACCTTCACTTCTAGCGAAGGGAGCGAACCGGCAAAATCCAGCTTGCTTTGTTTCCAGTATTCAGCAAGGTCAAATTCGGCAGGCCGGGAAAATAACTCCTCCGTAGCTTCGGCCATCGTAATTCTCGATACCCTGAAACTCCGGAACTCTCCTTCGTCATTCATAGCAACCAAATACCAGGAGCTGCCCTTCGCCACCAGCCCCAACGGACTTACCGTTCTATCCGAGCTTGTTCCGTCGGCTTTCCGGTAAGCCATTTTGAGCCTGGTATCCTCCCATAAAGCTTTTTGAATCGTAAGCAAAGCTTTATTCTTGTCGGCGGCAGGCTTCCACGTTCCCGTATCCATATAGATTTTCTCCATATAATGCTGGGCTTCGCTTTTGGTTGAATCGGGCAGCGATGCCAGAAGCTTCTGACGGATATCCAGCCCCTTTATCTCCATACCCAGATCCTTCAGCATTTGTTCGGCAGGAAGAATAAATAAGGCCTTTGTATCCTCCAGCTTCAGACCGCTTAAGGAACTCCGGAAATGATCCATCAGCCTCCATCCTCCTGTTTTCCCCCGATCAGCTACGACCGGTATGCCGGAAAGGCTAAGCGCATCCATATCGCGAAGGATTGTCCGGGCCGATACCTCCAGCCTTCTGGCAAGCTCCCCGGTTGTCATCATTTCATGATTCTGGAGCAAAATCATAATACTAAGCAGACGGTCTGCCCTCATTTCTATTCCCCTTTGCTTTTTATATATGACAAAAGATGTCGTCATTATAGTTTACAATGATGAAAGAATCAATCAGGAGGCGAATAGATGAAACCTTTACATGGAAAAATCGCTCTGGTAGCAGGAGGAACGCGGGGAGCCGGGCGCGGCATTGCCATTGAGCTGGGAGCGGCAGGGGCAACGGTGTATGTCACGGGTCGCACGACGCGGGAGCAAATGTCTGAATACAAGCGGCCGGAAACCATTGAGGAAACAGCGGAGCTTGTGACGAAGGCAGGCGGACAAGGAATTGCTCTGCAGGTGGATCATCTGGTTCCCGAACAAGTGCAGGCTTTGGCCCAGCGCATTGAGCAGGAGCATGGACAGCTTGATATTCTGGTCAACGATATATGGGGCGGCGAAAATCTCGTGGAATGGAATGTCCCGGTGTGGGAGCATTCATTGGAAAAGGGACTGCGTATGCTGAGGCTCGCTATCGATACCCATCTGATTACGAGCCATTTTGTTCTCCCTCTGCTTATTAAGAATAAGAACGGACTAATTGTCGAGATGACCGACGGAACAGCCGAGTACAATCAGAACCATTACAGATTGTCGATGTATTACGATTTGGTCAAGAACTCTATCAATCGTATGGCTTGGGGGCTGGCTCAAGAAGTGAAGCTTCATGAATGTACGGCTGTTTCGTTGACGCCCGGCTGGCTTCGTTCCGAGATCATGCTGGAGATTTTCAAGGTTACAGAGGATAACTGGCGGGATGCCGCTGCCGAAGAACCCCATTTTATTATTTCCGAATCGCCCCGCTATGTTGGACGTGCCGTTGCTGCTCTCGCAGGAGATCCGGAGGTACGCCGCTGGAATGGACAATCCCTGTCAAGCGGCCAGCTTGCGCAGGTTTACGGTTTCACGGATGCGGATGGTTCACAACCTGACTGCATGCCGTATCTGGTTGAGGTTATTGAGGCGGGCAAACCAGCGGATACGACAGGTTATCGATAATAGAGACGAAAATAAACACCGCAACCCTGATGGGTTGCGGATAAAGTGTGAGGCAGAGGCCTTCATTACGTGTCTTCGACTATATATACGACGAGTAAGGGCTTTTCGCGGAACCTTTAAGTCCCTCAGGGATCTTAATGGCTTTCTTTTGGCCCATGCGAGGTGAGTTAGGGTCCCCCAGGGACTCTAACCCTCAGACTATAGAGACTTGCTCGACAACCATAACGCCTAGTGGCTGACTGCCGCTTTATCCTTCTCATGATTCTTCACCGTTAGAGGAAGACCTAAATTCCCCCGAAGCGTGCTGCTCTCGTATTCCGTGCGGAACAGGCCTCTGCGCTGCAGTTCGGGAATGACCAGCTCGATAATATCTTCGAATCCTCCGGGGAAATACGGCGACATAATATTAAAACCATCGGCGCCCTCATTCAGGAACCATTCTTCCAATTGATCGGCGATTTGCGAAGGTGTCCCAACGATTTCACGATGTCCGCGCGCGCCGGCAATCCGCTCATATACGGCACGAATGGTCGTTAAATTCTCGCGTTCGGCAATTTCGCGGATAATGTTGTAGCGTATGCGCGGATTGGTCTTATCCTCAATAGTGCCGAATTCAGGCAGCGGCCCATCCACATCGTATCCGGACAAATCGGTATTGGTGAATGCCGACAGATAAGAAAGTCCGACTTCAGGCAGGATATAGCTGTTTAATTCCTTTTGCTTCGCCAGCGCTTCCTCTTCTGTCTTAGCTACAGTAATGAAAACGCCAGGCATGATTTTCAACTCATCCTTATCTCGTCCATATTTGGCAAGCCGCCCTTTGACATCCCGATAGAAGGCTTGCGCTTCCTCCAGTGTCTGCCAGGCTGTGAATATGACTTCCGCCGTCTTGGCAGCAAGCTCTTTCCCCGCTTCCGAGGAGCCTGCTTGTACGATGACCGGATTACCATGCGGATGCGAAGGCGAATCCAGTGTGCCGGTTACTTTGAACCATTTTCCTTCATGATCAACGGGATGTACTTTATCCACATTGAGGAAACGCCCGTTTTCCTTATCGATAACAAGTGCATCGGGGTCAATCGACTGCCACAGCTTCTGAACTAGCCCGACGAATTCCTCTGCACGTTCATAGCGGCTGGCATGCTCCAGATGCTTCTCTTTGCCAAACAAATAGGACTCCTTGTCATTCGCGGAGGTCACAACATTCCAGGCGGCACGGCCGTTTGAGAGATGATTGATGGAACCAAATTTGCGAGCGACATGGAAGGGCTCGTTATACGTAGTTGTCAAGGTAGCAACTAACCCGATATTCTCCGTCACCGCCGCAAGTGCCGAGATCAGGATAACCGGATCCAGCTTAAGGGCAGAATGAGAATGCTCGTTCAGATTGGAACCGAAGCCATCTGCGAAAAAGATAGCATCAAACTTGGCGCGTTCCGCCGTCCGGGCGATCTCCGTTAGATAGGCCAAATCAAAGGTACGGTCTGCTCCTGAGAACGGATGCCTCCAGCTTGCCACATGATGTCCGGGCAGCATGATAAAAGCTCCAAGTTTCATTTGTTTCACTGTCATCTTCACCACTCCATATTTTTTATTTGTTCTATTGGATTACCTTTTACTTTTTGTCATAAGGATTAAATTCGTTTGTATACAAATCTTCCGCCTTCACTTGCCCTTTCTTCAAATCACCGTTTGCCACCAGCCAGTCAATCCAGACCTGATATTCATCCGGCGTAATGACACCGCCAGCTTGAGCGATCCCCGTGCTTTTCCAATATTGCAAATTTTCAGTCGATTCATTCGGGTCCCGTTTCTTAATAATAGCTTCAAAGCGCTTGATGACCTCTTCCCGAGGGGTCGTGCGAGCCCATTCAATAGCCTTAGCTACCCCTTCTACAAACTGCCTGACGGTGTTGGGATTTTTCTTGATATACTCCTCACTGAAGAAGTAATCTCCTGCCGTAAACTCCGAGCTAAACACATCAATATCCTTAAAGAGCTCGACGATCCCGCCTTTATCCAGTGCCCGGTCTCTTGCAACACCGCTTAATAAAACGACATCAATCTGCTTGCTGCGAAGGATTTGCTCCGCATTGGCGGACGGAATTGTCACAAGCGTCACCTGTTCGATCTCCTTCTCGGTCAAGCCGCCTTTGCGCAAATAGTCCTTGGTAACAAACTCCAGATGGGCGCCTAGCGTATTAACGCCTACTTTTTTACCAATAAAATCTTTGGGTGAATGGATTGGACTTCCTTCAAGGACATAAGCGCCGATATACGTATTCTTATCGCTGCCATACGAACCGATTACCGATTTGATTTTTACGTTTTGCGAGATCGATTTGATGATAGCCCCGTTAAAGGCCGAGCCAAAATCTGTTTGTTTGGTTGCGGTTAACTGTATACTTTCTGGTCCGCCGGTAGTGCCCCCGATTGAATCCAGTTTCAAATCGCCAAGATACCCCAAATCCTGCGCCAATTCCGGGAACGATACGCTGCCAGGCGCCGAATTGTACTGGATCACCTTGTCTTCTTCTCCCGATTTGGCCTTGCTCCCCGAGCAGCCTGCCACTAAAACAGTTACTAATCCCACGGTAAATAAAAGTGCAATGGTTTGTTTGGAACGCTTCTTCATAAGACAATCCCCCGACCTGTTTAATGTTATGAATGTGTTTGCTGCGGCTGCTTCTTGTACGGATTAACAGGAATAGACAACCCCAAATTCCCGCGCAGCGTATGACTTTCGTATTCCGTACGGAATAATCCGCGGCGCTGCAATTCCGGAATTACGAAATCTACAATATCGTTTAGACCTTCCGGGAACGTAGGCGGCATGATATTAAATCCGTCCGCACCTTCGTTCAAGAACCATTCCTCCAGCTGATCGGCTATTTGACCAGGTGTGCCAACGATTTCCCGATGGCCGCGTGCACCCGCGATAAATTCATAAACCTCGCGCAATGTCTTCAGCCCTTCGCGTTCCGCCAGGGTCCGGATAATGTTCGTACGGATCTGCGGATTCGTTTTGTCCTCCGTCGTCTCTCCAGTTGTCGGAAGCGGCGCGTCCACATCATAACCACTCAAATCTACGCCGATAAAGCTGGATAAATACTCCAGACCAACCTCTGGCAAAATGTAGCTGTTCAACTCCTTTTGTTTCGCGATTGCTTCCGCTTCGGTTTGCGCAACCGTAATAAATACACCCGGCATAATTTTCAGATCATCCGGTTTGCGGCCGTACTTCGCGAGGCGACCCTTCACATCCCGATAGAAGGCTTGCGCTTCCTCCAATGTCTGCCAGGCGGTGAAAATAACCTCAGCCGTCTTCGCCGCGAGCTCTTTTCCCGCTTCTGAAGAGCCGGCTTGCACGATAACGGGATGTCCTTGCGGCGTCGAAGGCGCATCCAGCAAGCCTTGCACCTTGAACCATTCCCCTTGATGCTCTACAGGGTGGACTTTATCCACGTCCAGGAATCGGCCATTCTGCTTATCGATGACCAGCGCCTCATCTTCAATGGAGAACCACAGCTTCTTCGCAAGCTCAACAAATTCTTCCGCCCGCTCATAACGCCGTGCATGCTCGAGATGCTTCTCCTTGCCGAACAGCTGCGCTTCTTTTTCATTGCCGGAGGTTACCACATTCCAGCCTGCACGCCCTCCTGACAAATGATCGATTGCCGCGAACTTCCGTGCCACTTGAAACGGCTCATTATAAGTGGTAGTCAGAGTCGCGGTCAGACCAATATTTTTGGTGACTGCCGCAAGTGTCGTGATAATGATCAGCGGGTCCAGCTTAACCGTTGAGGTCGCGAAATTTCCCAGGCGCTTCAGACCAAGAATATCCGCGAAGAAAATCATATCGAATTTGCCCCGTTCCGCTGTTTGTGCCAATTCTTTCAGATGCTCCAGCTCCAGGGTTCGGCGGGGATCCGTGGAAGGATAACGCCAGCTGGCCACATGATGCCCCGGCAGATTAAAGAAAGCTCCAAGCTTCATTTGTTTTGTTGCCATACTACCCACTCCTATTCATACTATTCCTATATATTTAATCAACTTTGGTGTAAAAAAATAATACTGCCTGTTATCCGTTTACTTGCTGCTTCCATTTGGACAATTTACGCTCCACCACGCTTAAGCCTTGGTTAATCAAGAGGCCTAGCAAAGCGATCGTGAGGATACCGGCGAACATCTCAGGAATTTCAAAGTTATATTGGGAATAGGTAATCAGATAACCCAGACCTTCCTTGGCTCCTACCATCTCAGCTGCGATCAGGACCAGTATCGCTCCTGTTCCCGCCATGCGAATCCCTGTAAAAATAGTGGGTACCGACGCCGGCAAAATAACCTTGAGAAACAGCTTGAAGGAAGAAATATTCATGGAACGGGCCGATTTGATCAGCAAGGGATCCACATTGCCTACAGCGGCAATCGTATTGAGAAGAATTGGCCATGTGCAGGCGAATAATACGATTGCGATCTTGGATGTTTCCCCGATTCCGAGGATGAGCATAAATACCGGAAGCAAAGCTAACGCCGCTGTATTACGAAACAATTCCATCACCGGATTCAAGAGCTCTCTGGCAAGAGGATACCAGCCTATGATTAAGCCTAACGGGATCGCAATGAGCAGCGCGAGGGCAAACCCGCTTAAGGAACGAACCATACTTGCTTCAAAATGATGAAACAGCTCACCGGATAAAATCAAATTCCACAACGCCTGGATCACGTCAGAGAACGGTGGTAAAAAGGCAGGGTCTGCCAATCCCGTCAGCGGAGCAAGCTGCCATACCAAGGCTAATAAAATAAGCACAATAGATTGCTTGAACAGCTTTCTGATGTTGAGTGACAAGTTGATTCTAATCCTTCTGCTTTGCAGGGCTCCAGGTACAGCTTTTACATTTTCCATGACCATGCACTCCTTCCTTTATTAAATTAGATATAAGCTCCTTGATATTCCAATTCGTGGAGCAGGCTCCACACCTCATGCCGCGCCTTCACAAACTCCGGGTTTGATCGGATATCCGCATCGTATAACCGGTGCTTCAAGGGAATATCTACGATCTTCTTCACCGTGCCCGGCCCCGGAGTCAGAACAACCACACGTTCCCCCAGGTATACGGCTTCATCAATCCCATGCGTAATAAAAATAATGGTTTTCTTCGTTTTCTCCCAGATTCGGAGCAGCTCGCTTTGCAGAGTTTCCCGAGTTTGCGCATCCAATGCCGCGAAGGGTTCATCCATTAGCAGAACATCCGGATTAAAGGCGAGACTTCTGGCAATTGCCACGCGCTGCTTCATGCCGCCGGACAATTCATGGGGATAACGATTGGCAAAAGTACCAAGTCCTACTAATGATAAAAAATGCTCGGCTAATTCCTTGCGCTCATGCTTTGGAATTCCCTTCGCCTCCAGCCCAAACTCGATATTCCCGCGTGCCGTCTTCCATGGGAATAACGCATACTGTTGGAAAACAATCCCTCGATCAAGGCCGGGACCGGTAATTTCTTTGCCGTCCATGTAGATACTTCCGCTTGTTGGACTTGTTAAACCGCTGAGCAGGTCAAGCAGGGTTGATTTGCCGCAGCCGCTTGGGCCCACTAACGTGATGAACTCGCCTTCCTTAACAGTAAAGCTTAAATCTTTTACTGCTGTAAATTGCTGTGTCGCCCCTTTTTGTTTTGGATCCCGCACAATAAAGCTTTTTGCGACTTTCTCAAATCTGATTTTTTCACTTACAGTCATCTCTCTCACCCTTTCTCTTTACACCGGGCAAAAAACAAAAAAACGCAGCTGACCACAACAAATTGTTGGTCCTCTGCGCTTCCAGTTACCCGGTCAGCATTTCCTATTTGGATGCTTCATTCGGTAAATCTTTTAAAACCAAGTAAAACCATGAGATTAATATAACATAAAGTTTTCCATTGTCAACAACTACTTCAAAATTGATTCCAAGTATCTACTGGCTGGACAAATAGACTATTTTCTCACAGTAAGCTCCAATTCAAAGTTGCAGCCGGCTTAGGCACTGCGTCCTGCCATTCATGAATAAAACCCAGTTCAAGAACAGCCGCAATTCTTTCCTTGTCCGTCACGCCAAGCTTTTGACAATGCCTTTGATCAAACATCCACTCATAGAAAGAAACCCGTACTCCCAGTTTCTTGTCCCAAGCGAGCAGCTTGAAATTCTGGATGAGGCAGAAAATAGCAGCTAAATTCTCATCCTGCTTATGTGTACTGCTTTCATTTTTCATCGTAATAATTAAATGGCCCGGAGCTTTTGTTCGGATAAATGCCAGCTCGTCCCTGCTGTTCTCTCCGACATAAATAAATCTCCAAGGCTCCCGGAGTCGATGATTTGGAGCCCAGACCGCGTGGTTTAACAATTCAAGAATAAGTGCCTGAGGAACCGGATGGTTGTTAAATTGAAGGGAGCTTTGCGGCTCTATACTCCTATCCATCAGCTTCATGGTTCAGATCTCCTCCTGCTTCCCGCTATTTACGAATTCGGTCCAGCTCCGTTCAGCAGCAGTTCTTGCCCGCCCCTTCGGCGCCTTATCAAAGTAACCGATCTGCAGAATGCCGACAAATCGTTCATCTTCTTGTAAGCCAACTCGCTTGAAAAATAATTCACTTTGAATAGCAGGTTCTGTAATCCAAACCATTCCAAGCCGCTCTTCCCAGCCGAGCAGTTGGAAATTTTGCATGATACGGCATACGGTCCCATAGCTGCTCTCATGAATGATTGGATCGGAATCCGTTTTGGCAAACACAATAAGGTTCGCAGGCACCTCTACAAACCGTTTATGGAAGCTCTCGGTCAGCATGCCTAAAGCCAGCTTAACGATTTTGTTTTCCTGAAATTTCTCTATCATATAGTCTGCCAGCCGTTCACGCGCTTCGGGAGTACCAGCGTAGACATAACGCCAGCGTGCTTCTCCATCATAAGAACATAATTGCTCGGCTTTGTGCAGCAGTCTTTTGACTAAATCCTGCGGCACAGGCATGCCGTTGAACTTCCGAATACTCCGCCGTTCCCTGATTAACTGTTCCAAACTCATGCTGTCTCCCCCTGCCCAAATCTTTCATTCCCGTAGTCAGCCCCATCGTATTCGATGGGAAAATGACCGTCAATGGAATGCGGGAAGATGCCATAAATAGTCCGGTTAATCCCTTCTTTTGTCTGGAAAATGAAGAAAGCCGTCCTCCCGCTGCTGAACGGAAGAACGACTTTATTATCCTTGCTTTCGAAACTCGGTTGGTGACATACCGACATTCTTTTTGAACAATCGCCCGAAGTAGGAAGGGTCACTGTAGCTTAATTGGCAAGCGATCTCATCAACTGATGCCGTTGAATACCGCAATAATCGTTTGGCTTCTAACAATTTCCGTTCACGGAGCACTTCACCCGGCGATTGTCGAATCGTCTTTCGGACCGTTTCAATTAAGTGATTGGCCGTCACATGCAGCATTAATGCATAATCAGACACACTATTATCCGTCTGGAAATGTGATTCAACCAGCGTAAGATACTGCTTCGTGAGATGAAATCCGGCTTCTTCTTTATGCGTCTGCTGCCAGCTGTCATTGATCCGGCTAATTTCAATTAACAACAGCTGCACATAATTCGATACCGCAGTCTGATGATCCTTGAGCGCCATCGCCTGCTCCCGCTCCAATAGACGAAACAAGGCTTGGACAACCTCATTTTGCTCAGGACCCAGAGGAAAGAAAGGCTTCTCGCCCATAAAATGATAGGGAGTCCGGGACCCCTTATCGATTTGATTAGCTGCGAGCATATCCTTGGAAAAGATAAGCAGATATCCGCTAATGACTTCATCCGATTCACTTTCCAGCCAGCCGTGAATTTGACCGGGGGAAATCAAGCAAATGGAATGGGGAGAAAAGCTGTAGGTTTGAAAATCAATTTGAAATTTCCCATAACCGCTTGTCACCCAAAATATTTCAAAACAATCATGCCGATGCATAATCGAAAGCGTATTCGTAAGCTGGTTGATCTCATTATGAAGCTGCTCATCCCAACTTAAGGAAAACAGCCTGAAATGGCGGGCTTGCAATTCCTCGGCGGATATGACCGGTATGTTCATCATGGTACCTCATTCAAATGAAATGTTATAATGCAGCCTAAGCTCCAAGCAAGGATTGAGCGACTTCATCCACAATACGATTAATACCCGTTGGACCGTAAGAGCCAATCCAGGTCGATGCATCCACCGTATACACACACTGCTTCTTCACAGCACTCAGCGAGTTCCACTCCACACTCTGCTGCATATCGGTTACCCGCTCCTTAAACATTTCATTGCAAAGAAGAAAATAATGACTGGCATTCACTTCAGGCAGATCCTCCAGCGAAATATGGTACGCGGTATCAGAGACGGAGTCTCCTGCTATATAAAAAGGCGTAGGCAATCCCAAATCCTCATATAAAACCGCACCCGTGCGATGAGTTGCCGTATGAAGGCGAATAGACGTATCGCGTGGACGAATTAAAGCAACATGCTGACCCCGCAGCTTCTCAGCCAGCATGTCAGACAATTTTGCCGTCTTCTCGCGGTACTCCAGTAATATTTGATCAGCCTCTTGCCTTTTACCTGTAATTACGCCGAAAATGCCCAGTATCTTGCGCCAATCCTCATTTCGATGAAACATAAGAGTTGGTGCGAATTGGCATAACCTCGCATACAATTCCTTATGCAAATCCGTACATATGATGAGATCGGGCTGCAGCATGGAAATAGCATCCACATTGACCTGCTCACAAGTCCCAAGCACCGCAAATTGCCCCAGCTTTTTCTGGAAATAATCGGGGAAGCAGGAAATTTCAGCGCCCCCTATCCCTACACTACCGGCAGGGAATTCATTTAAGGTGAACAGCTGGTCCGCATACTGAACATCCAGCACAGCAATCCGCTTTGGCGGCTGCTGCAACCGAAGCTCTCCTTTTTCATGTGGAATAACTGCGGCATCCTCTATGAATTGGGAAGCACGACGGAAGTCCAGCGGAGCGGTCCCGTAATAATTTTTAAAGGCTCTGCTGAAATAATAGATATCGCGGTATCCAATGCTGTGGGCAATCTCCTGAACAGTTGCCGCGGTGTGCTGCAGCAGCTGTGCCGCATGACCCATTCTGACCTTTATCACATACTCCATGGGGCCAAGCTGCATCTGTCCGTTAAACCATCTCTGCAGCTGCCTTGAGCTGCAATGCACAAGCTCGGCCAACATATCCAGTCTTAGCGGCTTGTTATAATGGGCATCAATATGCTTCGTCACGATGCTTACTGCCTCTGACGGAGTTTGGTAGCTGCCTGTCAACAGCTGCTTCAACAGCTCATATAGCAGGCCCTGCAAAAGCGCATTGGCATGAAAGCCTTCCATTCCGTGCCTCATGCTCCATTTATGCTCGATTTGTTCCATCTCCTGATGCAGAGACAGCCACTTGGAAGGGCTGAATCCAAACACAATCTGCAAAAGCGCATCATGATGAGAAGGCAGCTCCAGCTCTCTGCTGGATGAAGGCATCAGCTCAGCCCGATAATAAATAACGGTATATTCGATCGGCTCTGTCACTGCCACCAGATCGACGGCAGTATCTCTGCCTGCGTGGCAGATAAAAAAGGGGCTGACCGTATGAGAGATCCCGTCTACAAGCATTCTTCCATGTCCGCTGCGTGCAAAAAACAGCATATTGGCCGGCAGTCCATTATGGCGGAGATCGTTGCCTGGAAGCAAGCTTTCCCGCTGAACATCAAGTACTTTAATCGCAATATCATCCCATAGCAATAATTGTTCCTGCAATGGCATCTAACACATCTCCAAACCTATTGTCATCAAGGAGCTATACGCTTGTTATGTATCATTCCCGCTTCTACTATTTTAAATGAAAATGATTTTCATAGTCAATTGCAAGTCTCCAAACTGATTATGGTTTAGGACATTTCAAACAATATTCAGGCGCCATTTGATAATAGAGACAGCAGGTCAAACGACTGCTTCGTCCCGTGATACAAAAGTCATCGCCAATCTCCGTATAGGAACTGAGCGGATTTTTTCTCATGCCGAACAACTCGCCTGAAGAGCCCTTGGCAAGAAAGAAAAAATCATCCCGTATTCGTTGACTAAGCTCTTCATCCTGATCCTCATAATGAGCATACACCGGCGCAATGCGTGCCATGACATTTTCCCAGAGGATCGCCATCGATACCGGCCCCGCTGCAGCTATGACCTTCATTAGCGGGGTCAGGCACTCCGCGAACAATTGTCTGATCACTTCCGCCCGCCACATTTCTCTGTTAGAAGCATCAGGAGCGGTGACCCTGACATCAGATATCGCCATAAACGGAAAAGCAGTTCCGGCAGTTGCAGCGTCCATGTGAAAAAGATGACAATGCTCGAGCTTAATGCCGATTCCTTTATTGTAATAGGTCATGGCAGTAAGCGTCGGAGCAACGAGCAGGTAGGCAATTCTTTTTACGAGCATGGAGGAAGCAACGCTTGTATGGGGGGCACCAATATGCCCCATCAGCCATTTCATATAAGCTTTGCGCGGTTCTTCCTCCAGCAGCTCGCTTAAAGCCAGCGACTTGAAACTCTGCCGGGGAACCTGTTCAACGGCCAAGCTGTAATCGCGCGCCAGCTCTTTCCAAGCATCGGATGCCAGAAATAGATCCATTCTCTATTGTTGTCCCAGCAAAGCTTCCGCAGCTTGATCAATAATAAGACTATTCGCAATAGGCCCGTAATAGGCAATCCATAATGTACTGTCCACATCATAAACATGATGGTTCTTGACCGGCTCCAAGGATTTCCATATATTCGTGCTTTCCAGCTGCTTGACTGCGTCTGCAAACATAGCATCCGACAGTAAGAAATAATGATCGGCGCCAATTTCACTCACGGCTTCGAGCGACAGCTCATAAGCGGTATCGTCAACTGCTGCAACGGATGCCGGAACGTTCAAGCCCAAATCCTTATACAGAATTGCTCCTGTACGATGATCCGGGGTATGGACGCGAATTCCTTCTGTTCTTGGACGAATGAGGGCAACAGTCTCTTTCCCAAGCTTTGCAGCAAGCTGCTCCTTAAGTTTAGCGGCTTTATCCTCATAGGCTTTTTGAACAGCCTTCGCCTCTGCTTGCTTGCCCATTATTTTACCCATTGTTTCCAAAGTCACACGCCAATCCTCATCGAAATCAAGCACGATGGTTGGTGCAATCTTACTGATATTGTTATAGGCTTCCTCTTGAAAATCAGTCATAAGAATCAAATCCGGCTTTAATGCCAGAATCGCTTCCAGATTAGGCTTATCCCGCGTGCCCAATACCTTCACATCTCCCAGCCGGTCGCTCAAATAGGCCGGAAAATCCGTATCGGAACCTGCAGCTGTTACACTTCCCGCCGGCTGCTCATTAAGCGCAAGCAGCTGGTCAACAAATTTGGTATCCAGAACGGCAATAACCTCCGGCTTTTTCTCCAGCGTATATTCACCCTTCAGATGCTTAATGGTCACCGGAAAAGAATTTCCTCCCTCAGGCGCGGAGGTGTCTTGCGCCTCCGTTGATGGAGATGCTTCTGGCGTACTGCTTGGCACATTGCTGTTTTTTCCTCCCGAGCTGCATGCTGTCAGCAAGAGCGCAAAACAAAGTAACCATGTTGCAAATTGAGTTGATTTATAAAGTCTTTTCACTAGCTTATCTCCCCTTTTTCAATTATGATAATGATTTTCATTATCGTTTTTGATTATACTTGTTTTTCACCCCTTTTCAATGAAAGTTCGCGACAGACCACTTATCTTTTTGCGACAATCAAGGGTAATAGAAAATGAAAAAACCGCCTTTTGCGTCATATGGACGCAAAAGGCGGTTTTTTTCTTCCTCATTCGTATTACGGTCTATAATCCGGCGTATAAAATTCCGAAACAAAACGGTAAAACAACTGCTCTGTCGGAAGTAATTTTCGCTGGGTTGGACAAATAATACCGATACTTCGAGTCACAGCCGGATCCGATATCGGAACCTTCACCGTCGACTGCGGGATGCTCTCAACCAATGTAACTTCAGGCATAAGCGCTATTCCGAGGCCCGCTGACACTAACCCTTTTAAGGCATCAATATCATCACCTTCAAAGGCAATATGAGGCGTAAAACCAAGTTCACTGCAAGCAGTTAATACAATTTCCCGGAAGATCGTCCCTTCAGGAAGGGTGACAAAGGATTCATCCTTCATCTCCGACAGTTGTATGCTGGATCGTTCAGCAAGCGGATGATGGATGGGCAGAAGCGCAACAATTTGTTCGGTAAAGAGCAGCTTTTGCTGAATATGTGCATCTTCGCTTGGCAGCGGAGCAATCATGGCCAAATTGAATTCACCATTGATTACACCATCAACCAAGTCATGATAAAGGGCTTGTCTCATCTGAAATTTAGCTTCCGGATACCTTTTACGAAAGGCATATATAGCCTTTGGCAGCACATGGGCTGCCAAGCTGATTGGAAAAGCGATACGAACAACGCCTTTTTCCGGGTCCAGATACTCCTTTACTTCTCTTTCTGTTTCGTTCATCATGTTCAGCATCTGCTCTACTCGCTTCAGCAGGATCTTTCCTATCGGAGTTAACTTTACTCTCCGCCCTTTACGAATAAAAAGATCTACCCCTAATTCGCTTTCCAGTTGAGCCAGCTGTCTGCTGACAGAGGATTGTGCAACATGCAAGACGTTGGCGGCTTCTGTAACATGTTCTCTCTTGGCAACTTCCACAAAATATCGCATTTGTCTAAATTCCACAGTAAAAGCCCCTATCCTTTATGCGTAAAACGCATTAACTTTATCTTATTTGAATATTGTTGTGATTAATTATTTAAGATTAATATTAAACTACTAAATCAAAAAAGAAAAACGAATATGTGTCACCATCCATTTTAAGGAGTGTTGTCGTCATGAGTATCGTACAAGAAGTGGAACAAGCTAACACAGGAGCTGCACATGATTATATCGATCAATTGTTTGAAATCGTTCAAAAACGCAATCCGGGCGAAACAGAATTTCACCAAGCAGTAAAAGAAGTTTTCCTTTCCTTGATTCCAGTGCTCGCTAAAAACCCGAAATATATTCAGCATGCTGTTCTGGATCGTTTGGTTGAGCCGGACCGTTTGATTTCTTTCAGAGTACCTTGGACTGACGACAAAGGCAACGTACGAGTGAACCGCGGTTTCCGCGTTCAATTCAGCAATGCTATCGGCCCTTATAAAGGCGGATTACGCTTCCATCCTTCCGTAAATGCCAGCATCATCAAATTCCTGGGCTTCGAGCAAATCTTTAAAAATTCGTTGACTGGACAAGCTATTGGCGGTGGTAAAGGCGGTTCCGACTTCGATCCTAAAGGAAAATCCGATCTTGAAATTATGCGTTTCTGCCAAAGCTTTATGATGGAGCTCAGCAACCATATCGGCCAAGATACAGACGTTCCAGCCGGTGATATCGGTGTTGGCGCAAGAGAAATCGGCTTCATGTTCGGACAATACAAAAAACTGGTCGGCGCATACGAAGCAGGCGTGTTGACTGGTAAAGGTCTTGTATACGGCGGAAGTCTTGCTCGTAAAGAAGCAACTGGTTACGGCTGCGTATACTTTGTTGATGAAATGCTGAAAAGCAAAGGACACAGCTTCAATGGAAGCACTGTAGTTGTATCCGGCTCCGGCAACGTATCGATCTATGCGATCGAGAAAGCACTCCAATTGGGTGCAAAAGTTGTAGCTTGCAGCGATTCCGCTGGTTACATTTATCATGAAGCAGGCATTAACCTTGATACCGTTAAACGTTTGAAAGAAGTAGAAAACCGCAGAATTAAAGATTATGTACTTGAGCATCCAGATGCTGTTTACGTAGAAGGCTGCTCCGGTATCTGGTCGATCGCTTGTGACATCGCTTTGCCATGTGCAACACAAAACGAAATCGACAAAGCATCCGCTGAGCTTCTTGTAAGCAATGGAGTTAAAGCGATTGGCGAGGGCGCTAACATGCCTTCCACTTTGGAAGCTATCGATGTCTTCCTCGACAACAAAGTCCTGTTCGCTCCAGCGAAAGCAGCAAACGCAGGCGGCGTGTCTGTTTCCGCTTTGGAAATGGCGCAAAACAGTCAAAGACTATCTTGGACATTCGAAGAAGTTGATGCTAAGCTGCATCAAATCATGCACAGCATTTACACAGAAAGCATGAAAGCTTCCGAAGAATACGGCGTTCCTGGCAACCTGGTTATCGGTGCTAACATTGCCGGATTTGTTAAAGTCGCTGATGCGATGATCGCGCAGGGCGTTTAAGCTGCTGTTAAAAATATGATGTAAAAGAAAAAAAGGCTGTCTCAAGTCACTAACTGACATTGGGACAGCCTTTATATTTAAAGTGAAATAGTACCTCTAATTCCAATGCAGCCCTGCAAGCCACCCTTTTAACCTTATTTTACTGGAGGAAATCCAACGTAAGGTCCAACTGTCACTTAGCAACCTGCTTCATCAGACGAATTTCTTTGAAGCCCACAAATCTCTTGTTGCTCTCATCCCATAGACGAAAACGAATCGCTTGCAGGCTGGAGGCAATGGTTATCGTGGTTACCTTGTGCAAAGCTGGTGTCTTCTCATGAGCTTCTTCCAAGTAATAATTCGGCACCCTCGGACTCAGATGATGAACATGGTGAAAGCCGATATTCCCGGTCAGCCATTGCAGCAGCTTAGGCAGCTTATAATAAGAGCTTCCATCAACGGCTGCCTTCACATAGTCCCAATCCTCTTCTTTCTCGAAGTAGCTGTCCTCGAATTGATGCTGTACATAAAACAACCAGATTCCCGCTGCGCCGGAGAGATAGAAGATCGGAAGCTGAACCAATAGAAATGCTTGCCAACCAACAGCCCAACAGACCAGCCCTGCTAAAACCACAATCCCCAAATTCGTCAAATACAAGTTGAGACGTTCTTTTGTTTTGGCATTTTTCCGATTGAAGCGATTTTCAATAAGCATCGTGTAGAAAGGGCCCAGAACAAACATGACAAAAGGATTTCTATACAGTCTGTACCCCAGGCGCTTCCAGAAGGAAGATACTAAATATTCCTCTACCGTAAGAATCCAAACGTCCCCGGTTCCCCTTTTATTAAGATTGCTGCTCGTAGCATGATGAATCGAGTGCGCATGCTTCCACTGATGATAAGGATGGAAAGTAAGAATGCCGGTAATCGTTCCAACTATTTCGTTTAATCTCTTGCTTTTGAATAATGACTGGTGACAGCAATCATGAAAAAGGATGAAGATCCGAATGACGAAACCGGCGGCCACAACAGCAAGAGCTAAAGTGAGCCAATACGATACAGCCAGCGACTGATAGGCAAAAAACCAAAGCAGGATAAACGGCAGGATGGTATTCAAAATCTGTAGAACGCTGGTCCTGGCATGTGATTTCTCATAAGGAGCCATGTCTTTTTTCAGTTGACGTACAGTTGGAGTTGGCATATTGTTCCCCTCTGTCCCTACGGACATTCCATTTAGTTGGGTTAGATCAATTCTTGATTCTCTTGACCTGGAAATAATACATACTGAGCGGCCACCACAGAACAGCAAAGATCGGGTAGATCGCCCAGATGGTATCCGGGGAAGAAACCACATTAACTGTAATAAAGAAAGCAATCATCAGTGCACTGGCAGAGATGGAAAATCTGTAGTACTGCTTATTACGGGTATAATACAGAACAAGCGGCCACCAGATTACCGCAAAAGCAGGATAAATCACCCATGGATATTCAGGTGATATAGCAGCATTCAAGATCGTATAATACAAAATCGCACTTATACTCGAGATTATGGCGAAGGTTAAAGTCTTTGCTTTGCACCCGCTATACATCGTAATCGGCCACCAGATGACTGGAAATAGGGCATAAATGAACCACGGATACTCGGGGGATTGCATATAGTTGATCGTAAGCACAAAGACGATGACAAGCAGGCTGCCAAGCAAGGAATACAGCCTGTAATAGCCCTTTCTTACGGATGCCAGGCTGAGCGGCCAGAACAACAACACAAATGCGGGGTAAATAAACCAAATTTCACTCGGGCTTGTTAAGAAATTTACGAGCATAAAGAACAAGATACTCATCAAGCTGCCCACTGCGGCAAATCCAACTTGCTGCTTATCTATCATTAGGCCAACCTCCTCACCTTAAGCGCAACCAATTAAACACCATAGACAACGGCCACCATAGAACGGCAAATGTCGGGTAAACGAACCAGATCACATCCGGCGTATAATAGAAATTTACGAATACAACTAGTGCAATGATCAGAAGGCTGCCCCAAATTGAAAAGCCGAGATTTAATTTGGCATTGTTCCTTCTTGTAGGCAGCTTATGTCCAAGCTGCTGCTTGATTTCCTCGATATCTCCGAACTCAACAATCGCTTTGTTGATCGCATCCTCTTCTTCCTTGCCCTGCTCCATCAAATCAAATACTTTCTCCTGGAGATTAGCCACAATTTCCTGTTTGATGATTTTCTTTTTCTCGCTTTCCGGAATACCCTTGAACAATTCGTCTACATGCTGCTTTATCGATTTCAATTCAATCCCTCCATGAACACGTCGATAATTTCCTTAATTTCTTGCCATTCTTTAACCATTTCACGCAAATAGGCTTTGCCTAATGTTGTTATTCGATAATATTTTCTCTGTCCCCCGTGGGAGACATCTCCATAATAAGACTCGATGAGCTCCTTGCTCTCCAGCCTTTGGAATACCGCATACAAGGTCGCTTCTTTAATCTGAAATCTGTCCTTCGTTCGCAGGCTGATCTCTTTAGAAATTTCATATCCGTACCGATCCTTTTCCAGAATCAGGCGTAAGATAATTGGATCCAAATGTCCGCGAATAATGTCGCTCCTAATAATACTGAGCCCTCCTTGCCTAACTATTCTATCTGATAGAGTAATACTAACCGAAAGTACTCTGTCTGTCAAAGTAATGTTTTATTGTGAACATCCATACAGCAATAAATTAAGAAGTTCTTCATTATTTTTACAATCAGATATTAAGATTTTCCAATTATAATGAAGGAAAGAACAGCTTGTACAAAGGGGAGGCAGAAATGGAGCAACGCGTAGTGCTGGTCGTCGACGACGATAAGGAAATTCGTGACGCCATTGAAATTTATTTGAAGCATGAAGGCATTTCCGTCCTGAAAGCGAAGGATGGCTTGGAGGCATTGGAGATGTTAGAAACCAACCTGGTGCATCTCATCATTCTGGATATCATGATGCCTAGGCTTGACGGTATTACGGCAACCTTCAAAATCCGGGAACAGCGCAACCTCCCCATCCTCATCTTAAGCGCCAAGAGTGAGGACAGCGACAAAATACTCGGACTCCATGTAGGAGCGGATGACTATGTGACCAAGCCGTTTAATCCGATGGAGCTTGTGGCCCGGGTGAAGTCCCAGCTCAGGAGATATGTTACTTTTGGCTCCTACGAAGGCGTGAAGAAGATGATCGATTTGCACGGCCTCGCGTTAAACATTGAAGGCAAAGAAGTAACCGTGAATGGCGAAGCGGTCAAGCTGACGCCTATCGAATATAAGATCGTGGAGCTGTTGATGACAAATGCGGGACGAGTTCTCTCAATCCAGGAAATTTATGAACGAGTCTGGAAGGAGCCGGGTTACAATGCCGAAAATACGGTTGCCGTCCACATTCGCAAAATCCGTGAAAAGATCGAAATCGATCCGAAAAACCCAAGATATCTGAAAGTGGTGTGGGGCATTGGATATAAAATGGAGAAATAGTACTCGTTTTTTCCTATACGCGCTCTTGCTCGTGATTGGCTTGGGCGGACCGTTAACCTTAATGGATCAAGGAAGCCGTTATCTTCATCGCGATTACTACCAGACGCAACAATTCCGTCAACAGCTTGATCAATTCGCCGCCTATTTGAACCTGTTTGAACTCAATTCGTCTTCTGCGCAGGCCGCAAAAAACTCCATTAAGGTAGAGCCGGAAGAAATCATGGATTATCGCAACCAGCTTGGCCTCCTTACAGACCAGATGAATGCCATTCAGAGTGAATATGAACTGCTTATTCAAGAAGCATCTGCCGAAGGCAACAACAAAGCGGCCGATTATTACATAGCCCAGAGAGACAGCAAGCTGGAAGATCTCATGAAGCTTTTCAAAGATGATGATTTTGTCGTTTCTCTTATCCGTAAAGGAAAGGAACAACGTATAGACAGCTACTACAGACAAAGGGAAACTTACCGCTCCGAGTATAATAATTTGAAGAGTCAGTTCGACTATTACTTGTGGAACCCTGCAGCAAGCTTTGTTCATACAAGCTTGAACGTTCAGGATCATGACTCTGCTCGCAACGAATTGTATAGCAACGACCATGTCTTTACGACGGACTATACAATAGATATCACAAATTCGCTTCACTACTTGATTGGGGCGCATGAATTGCTGGACGATTCCATTATTCCGTATCAAGGCTGGATCGCAGTGCCTAAAGACAGTCCCTTGCGTGAAGCAGCCAAGCGGTACAGCTGGGAGCAGTTGCTCCTGTTCGCCTATTGCTTGACAAGCATCGCTTTGCTCCTTGCAGCCTTGAAGCGTTTCAAAGGCATCGTTGAAGCTCAAGCAGAAACAAACCAATGGGCAGCCTCGTATCGCAAAATCCCGCTGGATACGAAATTATTGCTTTTCGCCGGAGCAGCTGCGTTGACAGTCGGCTTGCTGGTGAACATGGCGGGGCATTATCCTTCTATGCTCGTAATGCCCCTGTTGTATGGCGGGAAGCTGTTTATTACCCTTTCCATCGCAACGATTGGCATGGCTCTCTCCCTTCTTCAAGGACAATTCCTGGCCAGCGAGCTTCGCAGTTGGAGCGATATCCGAAGACAATGGTCAGGCTCCTTATTAAGGAGAGGCGGCTTGCGCGTGAAAGCCGCCTTCGTTCAAATCATAAATCAGGTGAAGGATTCTTTTATTTATAAAAGCACAGGAATAAGATTGCTCATTCTCGCGTTGATCTTGATCGGATTAGGCTTGATCGGGATGTGGGGTGCGGTCCTCTTATTTCAGTATCGCTCCTACAATGAGCTATCCTCCATTGTTCCATTTGTACCGATTCTTGCGGTCATTGGGATTGTCGCAATCCTCATCACTGTAAGGCAATCCATCCATCTAAATCGGGTAGCCAAGGCCGCAGATGAGCTCGCCGCCGGCAGAATGCCAAGCGAGATTCCCGAATCGGGAAGCGGCGTGCTTGGTTCTCTGGCTGCCAATATTAACGCGTTAAGGCAAGGGGTTACAATCCTGCAGAACGAACAGGCCAAAAGCGAGAGATTAAAGACGGAGCTCATCACAAACGTCAGCCATGATCTGCGGACTCCCCTCACTTCCATTATGACTTATGCGGGGCTGTTGAGATCTGAAGAATCGACCGTGGAGGAACGGGCAGCCTACGTTGAGATTATTGACCAGAAATCGAAGCGATTAAAGACGATGATTGACGATTTGTTTGAAATATCCACCATGACTAGCGGCAATGCCAAATTACTTCTGGAGACAACTGATCTTGTCCAATTGATGCAGCAAGCATTGGCAGAATATAAAGAGGCTATGGACAGCTCCGATATACAATTCCGGGTATCCTTGCCTGAGGGGCCTATCTATACGATTGCGGATGGACAGAAGCTGTGGCGCGCTTTCGACAACCTGATCGGGAACATGCTGAAGTATTCGCTGGCGCATACGCGCGCCTATATCTCCATGCAGCTAACGGAAGGGCATGAAGTTGCGATTATATTCAAAAACGTATCGAAGTATGAAATCAGCGATAATACCGATGAGCTGTTCGAGCGTTTCAAACGCGGGGATACGTCACGCCACACGGAGGGCTCGGGCCTTGGACTTGCGATTGCCAAGTCGATTATCGACCTTCATGAAGGCCGCCTGACGCTCGAGACCGATGGGGATTTATTTAAGGCTTCCGTTATTTTGCAACAACAATGACAGGCGGATGCTGGTATTGCCTATTAAAAACAATCGACTGCATACCAATAGATAGGCAGCGGAAACCAGTCATGAGGAACAGATAGGTTCATATAGCGGCCAAATGGTGTAAGAATCAATCTTTGGGCTTCCATTTTATCAAGCACAACGGCCTCTGGCATAGCTTCCCGCTCGATATTTACACCGGACTGATCCACACGGATGGTGACCGGCTGATTATCCATGACGGCTGAAAAAACACCGGGCGAAAGCCCAATCGTATTAAACTTCAAGGTTAAATAAGCTTCCAATACATTTGCAAAATCAAAAATATTATACATATTGGAAGCTTCTATTTTATAGTTTTCCGAAAAAGTACTAAGCACCTCATTGCTTGCCGTTTCATATTCCGGAAGGGTAATGTTCACTTGGTCAATCGAATATTTTTCAAAATAGGCTTTAACTACTTTTCTAATATCCTCCGCGCTTCTGACCGAAAGTTCACTTATTGCCGTTCCGCTGCTGTTCATAAGCAAATACCCGATAAGGGTATCCTCGTATAAAATACCAATTGGAGTTTGGGCATAAGAGGTTAATATGTTCTGTATAAGAAGCGGCTCGCGTGAAACGTAAGCAAGGCGCGACTCATTCATTTGGCTAACAAGCTTTTCCGCATCCTTAAGTTCAAACAGCGGCGAAAAGGTTATTCCGCTGCTGTTTATGTTTTTCAGCGCATGTCTGACATTTGCCTTGCTAATCGTGTATTCCATCTTTATTCCGCCGGAAGAATATCCGAAATACTCATATCTCTGCCGCTGACCGCTTAATATGCTGATATCGGAATTCCCCTTCATTTCCTCCAGCCAGCTCGTCATCAAAGCCTTCATGTGTCCTTCTCCCCGAGCCCTCGGATGAACAGACACAATCCCCAGAAACTTTGCGCGAAGCTCTTTAGCACCTGTATACAAAGATTGCGGCAAAACCGCCACTTGCGCTGCCAATTTCCCTTCTTCATTTACAGCAACCTTGGTTATCGCATAGGATTGGTCATTCTCATGGTATACCTTTGAAAGCAGCTTCTCCGCATCAATACCAAATGCATAGTTTGCTAAATCAATAAATTCGTTTCGTTCTTCCGGCTTAGCCATTCTATATTGAGCCATCTTGATCTCCCTTCCTTTCGCTTTTATTCTTACTTCGTTCAGAGCAATGGTTAATCCTGCATTTAGGGAGAGCATGGCATTCAAAAAATAATAGGGAGGTCACCCTCCGCGTACCGAAGCACGCATAAAGGCTAACCTCCCCGTGATGCAAAATCAAATTATGGTTGTTTCCGGATATGGTACATCAAGCTGTCGAAGTCTCCCCTCAGCGGCAGCTCTACGCCTACCCGCATAAGTGCCCGCCCGCTGTATGTACCTTCAATACCTTCAATAATATAGCGCTCATCCGGGTCCAGCCCTTGCAGGAGCAGACGCGGAAGCCGGTCACCAAGCTTTTGGGAATGCAGGAAGGCGAACAGCACGCTCTCCTCTTCCCCGCTTTTGCCGATACCGACGTACTGCACCGCCTCCAGTCCCTTATGCTTCAGCTTGCTTAAGCGATATTGCCGGCCTTCTTGAACGAGAGGACGTACCGTTTTGTACTGAGCGACCAAAGCGGCCGCTTCCGCAAGCTGCTCCTCGCTCCAATGATTCAGGTTGGCTCCGATGCCAAGCGTGCCCGTCATGGCACTGTGAAAACGGTAGGGGATCGATGTGACGCGTTTATTCATCCCGCTTATCTCTTCTGTCACCCAGCAGGTCATTTGCTTCGGTGCATAGACATACGAGAAGCCTTCCTGAATGCTGAGCCGGTCATAAGCATCCGTGTTGTCGCTAGGCCAAGCCTGATCAGCATAACGCAGCATGCCGAAGTCGATGCGGGAACCTCCGCCTGCGCAAGTCTCAAACGCGACATGAGGGAATTTCTCACGCAGCTCCGACCAGATCTCGTATAAGCTTTGTACGTGGCGGACCCATAGCTCCTTCTGCCGGTTAAGCGGATGGTTCAGCATGCCCGGCTCGGTAATCGTCCGGTTCATATCCCATTTGACGAAGGAAATATCATGACGCTCAAGCAAATCGGACATAAAGCCGATAATATAGCGTTTTACTTCCGGCATTGAAATATTAAGGACAAGCTGGTTGCGCAGCTCCGTCCGTGAGCGGGTCGGGAAATGGTATACCCAGTCCGGATGCTGCCGGTACAGATCGCTGTCCGGGTTAACGGCTTCCGGCTCGACCCAGATGCCGAACTCCATGCCAAGTCCCCGAACCCTGTCAATCAGCTCGCCGAGCCCGCTTGGGAACTTCTCCGGATTAACGGTCCAATCTCCAAGTCCCGCGCGGTCATGATTGCGCTGCCCGAACCAGCCGTCGTCAATGACGAACAGCTCTACGCCAAGCCTCGCCGCACGCTCGGCAAGGGCTGTCTGGTCCTGAACGTTGACGTCAAAGTACGTCGCTTCCCACGAATTGTACAATACCTTGCGTAAGTCCCGTCCCGGAGCTACGACTTCATACTGATACTGATGCAGCATGCGGCTCATCGAACCAAAGCCGCCGGCAGCGTATCCCCCGACAAATACAGGCGTCTCGAAGCTTTCTCCTGATGCAAGCGTCCATTCGCTGTCGAAGTCATTGATACCGCCCGTCACCCGGACAAGATCAAACGCCGTTTTTTCCGCAACGATTTTCCAGTTGCCGCTCCAGGCCAGCGCGCCAAACCATACCTCTCCCGCTTCCTCCGTTGCTCTGCCGTTATCAATCGCAAACCACGGGTTCGCGTGGGCGTCGGTAAAGCCGCGACGGGACTCCAGCACCTTCTTCCCTTCCGACAACACCGTCTCCCTCAGTTGAAACTCGCCGGCCCATTTGCCGGTTACATGCGTCAGCCGGTAATTCTCGAGCGTTGGCATTGTCCAAGCGGCCGACTGGCTGCTCTCCAGCACGATATCCTCGCTGCCCGTATTTACAATAACCGCGGACCGCTCAATCAAATCAAGCCCTGGCACTACCGTGTAGATCAGACGCGCTTCAATCGGATAGGTCTCATCCTTCAGCGTAATCGTCAGTGTCTCTTTGTTCCCGGCTTCCTCTATTCGATATCCATCATATATAAGGCGCAAATCGCGTACTCCGTCATGCCAGCGAACCTTTAGCGCAGGCTCCATATATGACAATCCGCCCCAGAAAGCATATTCTTCGGCTTCGCGGTCAAGCGCGGCATCAAACGAGCTATGCGAACGGGAGCCCATGAGAGAAACACAATCGGCGGCAAGGACGGGAGCTCCCCAATACAAATGCTGCAGGATACCCCTGTCGTTCAGGCCAAACACGTAAGAGCTGTTCTCCGTCGAGATCGAAAACAGACGCAAATTTGAATCAAATTGTATATGCAAGTGAAATCACCTCGATTATTTGATGAGCTAATCGTACGGAAAATCGCAATGCGATTCCATTGACGATATGCGGATAATGATGGACGATATGATGATTCCATCAAGCTGGCAATAAAAACGATAAAAATCCAATCGCTGTGCCAATGGCCTCTCCCCCGCAAGACGGTATAATGAAGTCGCAGAAGATGTATAAGGATCTGAATCTCTCTGATTTTAAACCAATCCCTGCGCCAAAGGAGAAACAGAATGAAAGCCATCATCGTGATGTTTGATTCATTAAACCGCCATATGCTCCCTCCCTACGGAGGGCAGGATGTTCATGCGCCTAATTTCAGCAGGCTTGCGGAGAAAAGCGTAACCTTTGACAACAACTGGGTAGGCAGCATGCCCTGCATGCCCGCAAGGCGGGATCTGCTCACCGGCCGGCATAACTTTCTTCATCGAAGCTGGGGGCCGCTGGAGCCTTTTGATGATTCCCTGCCCGCGCTGCTCCGGAAACAAGGGGTCTATTCACATCTGGTCAGCGACCACTATCATTACTGGGAAGCTGGCGGAGCGACGTACCATAACCAATATACGACCTGGGACAACGTACGGGGGCAGGAAGGAGATCCCTGGAAAGGCGTTGTCGCCGAGCCGGATATACCAGAGCATGTTCATCGTTATGAAGGGTACCGGGGATGGCTGTTCCGTCAGGACTGGATCAACCGCCAATACATGTCCACGGAGGCCAGCCACTCCCAATCACAAACCTTCGAAAAAGGACTTGAATTTATTCGCACCAACCGGGATGAAGACCGATGGCTGCTTCAGATTGAAGCCTTTGATCCGCATGAGCCTTTTTTTGCGCCGCAAGCCTATCGGGATCTTTACCCTCATGAATACGACGGCAAACCATTCGATTGGCCCAACTATGCGAAGGTACAAGAAACGAGGCAAGAAACGGAGCATTGCCGTTATGAATATTCGGCGCTGCTCAGCATGTGCGATGCTTCGCTTGGCAAGGTGCTGGACGCGATGGATGAATACGACCTGTGGAAGGACACGATGCTGATCGTCACAACAGATCATGGCCTGCTCCTCGGCGAGCATGACTGGTGGGGCAAAAGCATGATGCCTTTCTATAACGAAATCGCCCGTACGCCGCTGTTTGTATGGGACCCGCGCTCTGGCAGCAGCGGCATAAGATGCGGCCAATTAACGCAAATGATCGATCTTGCCCCTACCTTGCTCGAGCTGTTTGGCGTTCCGGCTGCGCCCGATATGACCGGCATCCCGCTGACGGAGGCGCTTAAAGCCGATACCGAAGGACGACGCAGCCGCGAGGCCGTACTATTCGGCATTCATGGCGCTCATGTCAATTGCACCGACGGGCAATACGTTTATATGCGCGCACCCGTACTTCCGGACAACTCGCCTTTATATAATTATACCTTGATGCCAACGCATATGGCCTCGTTGTTCTCCGTAGAAGAGCTGCGCGGCATGGAGCTGGCCGAGCCCTTCTCGTTTACGAAAGGCGTTCGCACGCTCCGGATTAAAGCGGACTGCTTTGTTCCCGCCCATCGGATGGGTACGCTGCTCTACGACACGCTTAATGATCCGGGGCAATTGCGGCCATTGGAGGACAAAGACGCCGAGAACCGGATGAAGGAGCTGCTCGTCTCTCTTATGAAGGCAAGCGATGCCCCGTCCGAACAATATGAACGCCTTGGTTTGAGCTGAGAAGGGCCATTCAAGGCTCTCAGGCGTCTTCCGGTGAATAGCCGTAATCGCGGTATTCTTGCGGAGTGACGCCTACTAGCTTTTTGAACAGATAAGTAAAATACGCGGTTGTCTGAATGCCCACCTGATCGGCAACCTCATAGACCTTAATATTAGGATCCTGAAGCAGCTTCTTGGCACGTCCGATACGGGTGTCCTGGACAAATTCAGAGATCGTCCGGCCCATTTCTCGCTTGAACAGTACGCTGAGGTAACTGGCGTTCAAGTTGAATTGTTCCGCCAATTGCTTGACCGTCCAATGCTCATGAAGCCGTTCCTCAATGAACAGCGATATCCTCCGAATCAGATGATGCTGTTGATTCAGTTGCGCCTTCTGCTCGGTTGCCATGTACCGCTGTACATAGTCGGCCAGCAGCTCCGCCATCTGCGACGCGCTGCCGCAATCAAGCATTTGCCGCCACATGAGAATATTCACCTCTCCATCCGGCTCGTTCCTCCACTTCAAGTGGCGGATCAGCTCGCCCAAAAAGCTCATCCCAAAGGCCTGCGCATACGAGAAAGAAGCATTTCCGGTTGTGAGCAGCGCAGCCCTGATTTGATTCATATATTCCGCGACTTGCTTCGTTTCGCCTGATTCCATTCGCTTAAGCAAGCCAGGGACAAATTCATCATGCATTCGGTATGCCGTAAAGTCGCCGGGCTCTACGTCGCTGCATCGCATGATTTGTCCATCGGCTATCAATCTCGCCTTGGTCATACTGAATCGGGTTTCCCTGTACAGCAGCGGCGCAGCTTCCCATGCGCTGCCTTCACGGCTGCATCCGATCGTGACGGTAGCCCCGTATTGCTCGCTCATCATCGATTGAATGAATTGAAATTGCTTCTCCGCTTTGACACGCGCTGCCGGCGGCGGATTAACATGAAGCGCGACAAATTCATCGGATGATGTCTGTGCAAGCCAGATCGAATCATCGTGAGAGAGACCAATCTCAACAGTCTTCTTAAAGCTGCTGCCCAGCAGCATTCGCTCCTTCGCCTCCATGCCGGAGACAGGGTAACGGTCCAGACCAAATACGATAATCTGATATCCGAAATCCAACACAGGAAGCGTCAACAGTCCATCCCACGAAGCAATAAGCTCGTCCACGGGAATGGATTCGGCAATCAGATCACCAACAAATCTTTCTTTGACGAGCCTGACGCTGCCTGACACTTTTTTCTCCAGCTCCCGAGTCTGCTCGACAACTTCCCTCCGCATCTCAATGGCCATCTGGAAGCTTTGCAGCCGCGACATAACCTCTTCCATCTTTAGCGGCTTCAGCACATACGCCTGAGCGCCAACATGAATGGCATCCTGGACAAATTCAAACTCGTTATAACCGCTGATCATCAGAATCTGAATATGGGGATGAATCCGCTTCGCCTCTGCTGCCAGCTCGATTCCGGTCATGCCGGGCATCGACACATCCGAGATAAGAACGTCGAAATCTGAGCTTAACAGAATATCTACAGCCTCTTCGCCCGATTCCGCCGTTACCGGATGCGCAAAGCCAAGCTTTTCCCATTCAATGAATCGGACAAGTCCCTGCACATGCGATATTTCGTCATCCACAATAAGAACATTCAGCATGATTATCGCCCCTTCTTAATGGTTGGCTGTACCTGACAAGCCGGAAAATCAATCGTAACCAGCGTCCACGCTCCCAACGCGCTGTCAATGGTATAGCGGGCATCGGTGCCGAAATAAAGCGACAGGCGCTCCTTAATATTGGCAGAGCCAAAGCCGTTGCCATGGCCCGCATGGGAACCTTCGGCGAGCTGCTTGATCGTATCCTCAGAAATACCCTGCCCGTTGTCGTACACCGTCATCTTGACCCGGTCACCTTGTCTTTCAATGGAGATGCGGATGAAGGCATCCGGCTTGCGGACAATCGCTCCATGCTGGTAGCAGTTCTCCACAATCGGCTGCAGCACCGTTTTGATCGTATACAAATCAAGCGCCGATTCGTCGATATCCCACTCAATCCGGACTTTGCCCGGGTAGCGGAATTGGCAAATGTCCAGATAAGCCTTCGCATGCTCCACCTCTTCCCGGATTCGAATAACGCTGATCTGATTGTTCAGCGTCAGCCTGTAGAAAGTTGTCAGCGAATCGATAATCTGAATCTGCTCCTGATCCCTGGCATCCATCGCGCGCCAGCGGAGCAGCCCCAGCGAATTATAAATAAAATGCGGATTGATTTGGGCCTGCAAAGCCCTAAATGCCTGCTCCTTCTCCTGCAAACCGGCTTGCGTAATGTCTTCGACGAGTTTGCCTAGTCGTTCGGACATCAGGTTAAACATGTTTTCCAGGTCGCCTAATTCGTCCTGCTCGCTGTAACGGATAGCCGCTTCGAATTCACCCCGGGACAAATCGCCCATTCGGTTGCCCAGCTTCCGGATCCGCCGAACGATGTTTTGCACAACGGTCATCATCAGCGATATGGAGAGCAGCAGGAAGAAGATCGTAATTCCGGCAATAAGAAGCAGAATCATGCGGTCCTGCGCGCTCAGCTGCTTCATCGCGGTGGACGATACAACGCTCCAGCCGGAGGACAGCGGCTTGACGATGAGCAGCTCTTTGCTATGCGTGAGATCCAGCCAATGGGCCGTATCGTTGAGATTGTCTTCCGTGAAGTCTTCCTGCCACCCGCTGAGCGCAAGCTTCTTCCCGATCTGCTCCCGATCGGTCGATGCCAGAATACTCCGGTTGTTATCCACGATGAATAAGCTTCCCTTATCGTTAAACGGACGGTCGACCCGCTCTCCGAATACAGCATCGTAGTCCAGCAATATATAAACGAGACCCAGCGGAGTACCCGTCCTGTCTACAATCTTGTGCGTGATGACGACACGATCCGGGCTGCCCGGCACGCTGCTCCATTTGAGAGGCTCCGCAGCCGCCATGGTATCCCGATACCAGGCGTTTTCCTTTTGGCCCGCAATGATTCTTGATTCCGGGCGCCATAACAGCTGACCGTCCTGCACAAGCGTGTCATTCGTATGATAGATGCGAAAATCCAGGATGCCGGGCAAATATTTGCCCGTAAGCAGGAACGTGCGGTCCGCGTAATTGACGGTATCCACCACTTCGGTCATATCGTCGTAATGCCTGGATAAACGGGCTATCAGCTCGCCGTCGGTCGCCGTTCGGACCGCCAGCAAATCATAGTTTCGCTTGCTGAAATCGGCGATCTGCGCCGTCTGCAGGACCGTCTCATCCACGGCGGACAAGTAGCTGTTGTGGAAGCCCCGGGCGACCAGATATGCGGAACCGCTTCCCAACAGCAGCGTAGGAAGCAGCAGGATAAGCACGTATAAGGACAAAATCTTGCCGCGGAGACTCATGCCGCGGGTGAATCTGATGATCCATCGAGAGAGAGGAATACGCAAGAGACCCCCTCCTTTCCAGAAAAATGCCCAGCCGCAGCCGACGGAAGGGAAGCCGGCTTCCCGGCTTCCCTTCTCTTACGGCTGAGCTGCGCCGTATTTATATTTTACGCTCCAGGGTATTGCTTGGACAGCAGCTGATGCCATTCATCCTTCAGCTCGCTCCAATGCGCACGTTTCTCAAGCGCCGACTGGAACTCGGTCCAGGCCGCTTCGAAGGCCTTGTCGTCCTTGGCCATCATCAGCTTTGCCTTGTATTCTTTCCTTACGTTTTCCAGCTCGGGCGCATATTTCTCCCACAGGCTGCCCGGTTCGGACTTGACCAGGTCATACGACTCAGCGACCCGAATAGCTCCCATTTTGCTGATCGCGTTGGTGAAGTCGATTGTCTTCTGACGTCCCGCTACGCTGTCGGTAGCCTCGTAATTCCACCATGGATACCACTCGTTGCTGTACGAGGAAGCTGCGTAAAGCTCTGGCGTTGTGCTTGCTTTCTTCGCCGCATCGCCGGAATCATGAAGAGCCGTGTAGTTCTCATCGATATAATGCCATTTGCCCAGCGGCTTATCAACCCAATCCCAGAAAGTTCCGGCTGGCCCTTCATTGATTTCCTGCTGCATTTCCGCTTTAGGAGAAAGTGCATAATCGAAGAATTTGAGTATGGCGTCGAGATTTTTCGTATTTTTGCTGATATACACGTCATCGCCCGGATTCGGATTGATGATGGTATTGATGCCGACTTTGTCTACGCCGGCCACCTTAGGATACGGAACAGTCTGATAGTACCAGGCCGGCGCGGTTGGTCCGTTCAGCACTTCCCACAGATGAGCATCCATGTTGAAGAATCCGCCAACGTTCATCGCCATGCGACCGGACTGATTTTTTTCCTTATAACGCTCTTTTTTGTCCGTAATCGCTTCTTTGTCGATTAGTCCTTCGTTGTACATTTTGTTCATCCATTTGTAAGCTTCTTTGTATTGCGGATTGTCATAGATGAACTCGTAGTCGTCGCCCTTCTTCTCTACCGGCACCACGCCGCCGCCGCTTGTCGATACGCCAAACGTGTTCAGGATGACGTTCTCGTCATTGGCATCCGACAGGAAGCCAAGCGGAATAAGCTTGTTGCCGGAAGCGTCCGTCTGCTGGCTTGCCGCCTTCAAATATTGCTCCACGCCTTCAATCGTAGCCAAATCCTCCTGCTTCATGCCCGCTTTCTCAAGCACATCCTCACGTACGAACCAGCCAAGGGATGCCCAGCCCGGCCATGGATCTTCCGGGTTCTGGTCAAACCATGTCGGAATGGACCAGATATGTCCGTCCTTATCCTTCATCGCATCCAGGTATTGCTTCGGAATCGAAGCGAGTCCCGGATATTTGTCCGGCATGTCGAAGTATTGCTCAAGCGGCTGGATGGTGCCGGAACGGATCATGGACGTATTAATAACGTCGCTCCGCCCGAAAAGGGCCGCATCCTCGAAGCCGCCCGTATTCAGCTTCAGGTTAAGCGCGGTGGCCGCATCGCCCTGCGTGGATTCGACCTGAACATCGACGAATGGTTCGTTCTCTCTCCAATATTTCTGCACCATGCTGTCGTTGTTGACGGTGGTCGTCCATCCTAGCCATAGATTAAACTTTCCTCCTTGCTGCTTGCTTCCCTCGGCCGTCTGCCCGGTCTGTTCCGGAGCCTGCGATGGCGAGTTCGTCGAGCTGCCGCCTCCGCCGGAGCAAGCGGTTAAGGCAAGCATAAGCGCGGCGAGCGCACCGGCTGTGGTTGATTTCGCGTAAAATGCGCGACTTTTCATGTTTTTTCCCCTCTCTGTCTGGCTATTTTGGTATATGTGATAAATCCTAATACCCTGCGATAACTTGCAACAAGACCGGAAAGTCTTAGCCTTTGACCGAACCGATAAGTACGCCTTTGACAAAAAACCGCTGAAGGAACGGATATACGCATAGAATCGGAATGGCGCTTACCATAACGGTTGCCATCTTGACCGACATCAGTGTCACCTGGGCCAGGTTTTGGCTGCCCCGCGCTAGTGCCTCCACGCTATTGTTAGAGCCCATCACCACCGAGATATCCTGGGCGGACAGCAGCTGCTGCAAGAATGTTTGGACCGGAATCAGATTCTGATCCGAGACGAAGAAGGCGCCGGCGAACCAATCATTCCAGTGCATAACACCCGTGAAGAGACCAAGAGCCGCGAGCATCGGCTTGGATAACGGAATAATAATCGAGAACAGGACTCTTGGCGGCTTGGCGCCATCCATCTCAGCCGATTCGATCAGCGCTTCCGGTATGCCTTGGATAAACTTCAGCATGACGAACATGTTCCAGGCCGAAAAGGCGCTTGGCAGAATGTATACCCAGAACGTGTTGATCAGCGACAGATTAAACAGCTGGATATAGAACGGAATGAGACCTCCGCTAAACAGCATCGTGATCAGGACGATCGCCAGCAGCGTCTTTCTCGCCGGCATCTGCCTGTAGGACAAGGCGAACGCGGCAAGCAGAGTCACCAGAAGACCGCTTACTGTGCCGATAATCGTTCGCAGAATCGTAATCAGGTAAGAATGCTGAATGACCTTATTACCGAGCACGATATGGAAGTTGGACAACGTGAATTGCCTCGGCCACAAATATACGCCTCCCTTGGCGGCGTCGCTGCCCGTGTTCAGGGAAATCGCCAGCATGTAAACGAAGGGATAGAGGACCGTCAGACAGAGCAGCAGCAGGAGCAGGGTAATAACCGCCTGTCCGAACTTTTCGCCGGTTGAACGTTTCATCGGTTACCAGAGCCCCTCTCCGTTGATTCTTCTGGATATCTGGTTCGTGCTGAGAACCAGCAGCAGACTGATAACCGAAGACAACAATCCTACTGCCGTCGCGCTGCCGAAATAGCCTTGCTGCAAACCGCTTCGGAGAATATACGTATCCAGAACATCCGCAACCGGCTGGTTGGCAGGGTTCATCAGCGGATAAATCTGATCCATGCCGACCGCTATGAGGCTTGGCATGCTGAGGATCAGGACGATGGAAATCGTCGGCAGGATACCCGGGAACGTGATATGCCGGATTTGCGCCAGACGGCCCGCTCCTTCCACCTTGGCTGCTTCATAGAGCTGCGGATCGATGGATGTGATCGCGGCCAGATACAGAATCGTGTTCCAGCCAACCTCCTTCCACAATCCGCTGGCTACGATCATCGGCCGGAACCACTCGGTCGACCCCAGGAAGAATACCGGATCACCGCCAAGAGACACGATCAGCTGATTCACGAGACCGTTGTCCAGAGTAAGCAGCGATTGCAGAATGTAAGCGACTACAATCCAGGAGAAAAAGTGGGGCAAATAGCTGACCGATTGAACGAATCGCTTGAAGCCCCCGTGGCTTACCTCGTTGATCATCAAAGCCAAAATGATTGGAGCGGGAAAACCGAATACGAATTTAAGCAACGCGATGTACACGGTGTTCTTCACTACCAGCCAGAATTGGCTGTCCTGAAGGAATGCGAAATTTTCGAAGCCGGTCCATGGACTGTTCCAAATCGTATAGCCGATATGGAAGTCCTTGAACGCGACCTGTATACCGGCCATCGGCACGTAGCTGAACAGCAGAAGCAGCACGACGGCCGGCATGATCATGAGATATTGCCATTTGTATTTAAGTATGGCAGACATCGTATCACCTCTTTCTAGCTTAATTGTACGGCAGCGCCGGCCTTTCGAACTACGCAACAACGATTGGTTTTCTATCGCTATGTTTGTCAATTTTGTTTGGCAGCTCCGAAGAGAAAGGACACACGCAAACGGCTATTGCCGGGCGTGTGTCCCCTTTCTATGAAGAGCTTTATTCAAAAGTATCGTATAAGCTTGTAACGACGAGCTGCTCGCGGAACGCCTCCAGGCTAAGCGGCTCGGACAAGCCTTCCTTCGGCACCGTCACCACGGCCGGACGGTCGGCCGACAGAGCGAACACGTTATCGCTCCATCTGGCGTCGGCGTTGCTAAGCTCCAGCAGAACAAACGGAGCAAACGCCTGGCTGTCCAGCGTGACGACAAACCGATCATCTTCCTCCGTCACCTCAACGCGGAATTCCGGATCAAGAAGCTCGAAATGCTTCGGCTTCACGAATAGGGCCGTACCCTCGCTGATCGTCTCTCCGCCAATGACAAATTCAAAGGCGAGATAGCTTTGGCTGAGCAGCTGCTTGGTTGTCAGCGTCTCCGAGAAGTCCAGCGAGACGATCTCTTCCGAAGTGAGAGCATTCAGCATTACATCGGCTTCGCCGAATTGGATCGTCTCCGACTTGCGGTCCAGCAGTCTCCAGCGAAGCTGCCCGCTTACAGCCTGCAGCGATTCATTGGTCACATGAAGCGATACCGTTGTTCCTTCTTCCAGAGCGGAAGCAAGCACCGGCGCAAAGAACCGCTTGGCGGCATGATGCGTTGCCTTCCATCTGCCGAAGTAGTCGAGACTCGACCAGGATGCGCCCGGCCAGATATCGTTAAGCTGCCAGTAGACCGCACCCATACATCTGCCGCGGTTGCGTCTCCAATGCTCCACGCCAACCCGCATGCCTTCGGCCTGAATGAGCTGGGAGACATACAGCAGCTTCTCAAAGTTTTTCGGATACTTGAAATATTCGCTGATGTAATACATGATCTTTTCGTTGCCTGTGCCGTTCTTTTGATGGGCCTCCATCACCCGCGAGAAAATATTCCGGTCCTCCGGCAGCGTAAACGTCTCGACCGTCTTAATAGAAGGGAAAGACTGCAAGCCAAACTCGGACATAAAACGGGGATGCAGCGTCCGGTATTCCGTGATCGGCTTGCGCCCGTGCCAGACATCCCAATAATGCATGTCCCCGATATCTTCGTTATTCGGATCGTCGATACCGCCCTTGGAGGATGGCGATGACACCAAATAGGAGGTATTTGGATCAAGCGACTGCGACAGCACCGGCAGGAACTCTTCGAACTGCTTCAGGTAATCATCGCGCTGCTTCTCGCCGTAGCGCTCCGTCCAGCCCCAATACGCCCAGGCGTATTCCAGCTCGTTGTTTCCGCTCCACAGGCCCAGCGAGGCATGGTGACGAAGCCGCTTCATGTTATCGATTGTCTCCAGCCGGATATTTTCCTTGAACTCGTCATTGAAATCGTAAGCGCCGCAAGCATATAAATGATCCTGCCACACGATCAGTCCATGCCGGTCGCAGAGATCGTAGAAGTAATCGTCTGCGTAGTACCCGCCGCCCCAAACGCGGATGCAGTTATAGTTTGCTTCAATGCAGCTTTGGATCAGCTGTTCCGTCCGCTCGTTGCTGCGCCGCCCGAAGATATTGTCCTCCGGAATAAAATTGGCGCCCATCGCGAAGATCTGATGGCCGTTAATTTCAAACGCAAACGACTCGCCCCACTTATCCGGTTGACGCACGACATGCAGCGTGCGAAGGCCGATGCTCAGCGAGCGTTCATCCAGAAGCCGGTCTCCGCTCCGCAATTCAACCCTCAACCCGTATAACGGCTGGCTTCCGAGATTGTTCGGCCACCAGAGCTCGGGATTCTGAACATCGATCACAAGACTTGCGCTTCCATCGATTTGCCCGGCCGATGCCTCCAGCATTCGACCATCCGGTGTCTCGATAGCAGCGTAAAGAGCAAGCGGCTCGTCAGAGGACCAGCGTTCCAATTCTGCGGTGATGTTCACCTTAACATTATTGTCGCCATGCTTCTGCGTGATGTAGACATCATCGATCCGGCCGATATTGAAGCCGCAGAGCGACATGTCCCGCCAAATCCCCATATCCGGCAGCTGCGGACCCCAATCCCAGCCAAACATGCTATGCGCCTTGCGCAGATGCGAGATACCAGGCACTGCATCGGCGCAGCTCGTCAGATGATGCTCTTTGTCCTTCGCGAGCACAAAATTCGTAGCTGAGCGGATGATGACATGAATGTCATTGTGCCCGGCGGACAGCAGCTCCTTCACATCGGTTTCGTACGTCCGGTGCATATTGTCCGTATTTAATACAACTTGTCCATTTACGTAAACCTCGCATAACGTATCTAAACCCTCACAGCGGAGCAATACGCGATCCATAAGCAGCAAATTCTCGTCTACAAAGAAGCTTCGGCTGTATTCATAATCGAATTTGGTCAGTTCTAAAATATCGTATTCATTGTCGCGGAAATAGGGATCTTCCATCTTGCCGGCGGACATCAGATCATGAAATACGGAGCCTGGAACAATCGCATCATTCCATTCCGCCTCATCGGTTCTTTTCATCATCCATTGGCCATTAAGTGTCACTGAGCGCATGCTTATCAACCTGCTTTCAAATAAATGAATTGTGCTGGAATGATGCCATATCTTCAGAATTGATTAGCGAAGAATGCATGATTCTGGCCTATCTTAGCATTCGATGGGAATTATCGTCTTGTTATGCAAACTCCTTTTTTGTGCTATATTAGCATCAACAACACTTCCCATATGGGCAAGGAGGCTGCTGCTGTGACTATTCCCATGCTGTACGCATCAGCTCTGATTGATCCGCTGGTGCAATCCAATTTTCACATCGTGCCTTCAGTGAGACATGCGTATCCGCTGCACGGGCATGACTTCTATGAAATCTTCATCGTCATTTCCGGCCAATGCACGCATGCGGTTAATGGAGAAGCCCAACACCTGAAGGAAGGTGCTATGGTGTTCATTCGTCCCGACGACACTCATGGCTACGATTTGCTTGAAGGAGCAGACTGCCAATTCCTGAACGTCAATTTCTATAAGGAGGTCGTGGAGGGCGCCTTCGATTATATCGGACATTCTGCGTTCGCCCAGGCTCTCCGAGGTCCGCTGCTGCCGCCTGTCCTCATGCTATGTACAGCGGACATGGAGACTCTAATGAGGAAAAGCGAGCAAATCCAGTTATTCACGTCTCTTGATAAACAAAAAGCGAGGATATTAGCCCGCAGCTTCTTAATCGATGCCTTGACCCACTTTTTCCTCCACTTCAGGAATAACAGCACGAAAGCAACGCCGCAATGGTTCGATTATCTGCTCGCACAGCTGCAGAAAAAAGAAAATTTCAGCGCCGGTTTGCCCCGTTTGCGCGAATTGGCAGATCGCAGCGACGGCCATCTTAACCGCGTATTTAAGCAGTATCTTCGCATGACGCCAACCGGATATTTAAACCATCTGCGGCTTAGTCATGCCAAAAATTTGCTGCTCACGACGCAGCTGCCCATCGTCGATATCGCCTTCGATGCCGGGTTCGACAACTTAAGCCACTTCTACCATCTGTTCAAGGATGCCTACGGCATCGCGCCGGGCAAAATCCGCAACTGGCAGTAAGCTCTCTTACATATTTTTTTGTCATTCCACTCATTTAGGACAGATATTGTCCACCCTATCATCTATAATATGTATTAAATATAAGCACCTAGGAGATGAGAACTAGAATCTATGTCTGACAGTAGGAAGAATGAACGAATATTATCTCTTTATACAAGGCTTAGTGAAGGTCAAACTATATTCAAGAAAAACGAAGCCAGCACATATGGCGTTGCTGAACGAACGATCCAACGGGATATTGAAGATATTAATTTTTATTTCGAGCAGCGAATGGTCGAAGGAAGCGGCTCCAAGAACCGAATCATCTTCGACAAAGCAGTCAACGGCCATCGCCTTGAACAAGGATCGGACAAGGCACTCTCCAATAGCGAGGTATTAGCCATCTGTAAAATCCTCCTAGAGAGCCGGGCATTCACCAAGCAGGAATTGATGCCGATGCTTGATAAGCTGCTTCACCGCTGCTTGCCGAAAGAAAATCATCGGATGGTCTCGGAAATGATCGCCAACGAGAAGCATCATTATGTTGAGCCGCAGCATAAAACGGTCTTTGGTGATAAGCTCTGGCAGCTAGGCCTTGCCGTGAAGGAGCACCGCATACTCGATATCGAGTATCAACGCGTGAAGGGCAATTCGATTGTAAAACGCCGGCTTCAACCGGTGGCCATTCTTTTTTCCGAGTATTATTTCTACCTGGTTGCTTTTATTGATGATAAAAAAGACCGCTATTATGAAGGAGAACTGGATCTCAGTCCTACCATATACCGTATAGACCGCATTCAATCCTTCCGCCTATTGGATGAACACTTTAAGATTCCTTATAAAGACCGATTCGAGGAGGGGGAATTCCGCAAGCGTGTTCAGTTTATGTATGGCGGTCATTTGCAGACGATCAAATTCCGCTTCAAGGGCGAGTCTGTCGAAGCAGTGCTGGACCGGCTGCCAACCGCCAAGATTATCGATGAGACGAGCGGCGTTTATACCATTACTGCTGAGGTCTTTGGTACAGGCATTGATATGTGGCTTCGCAGTCAAGGCGACTTAATTGAACTTTGTTAATATAGAGAGGACAAGTGAACCATGGAACAGCTGCGAGCAGTACTAGACGAGATTCAGGACATCAACCGTGTCCACAAGCAACCCAATGAACCGATTGAATCCTTACTATCCGACATGACACATAGCAAAGTAAGCATTCCGGTCATCGGCAAATTCAGTGCAGGCAAGAGCGCTCTGCTTAATACATTGCTTGGCTTCAACAAGCCGCTTCTGAAGGAAGACATTACACCCGAAACAGCCGTTCCTACTGAGATCACCTTTGCTCCTGAAGATTCCGTACAAGTGGTTCACGCCAATAAAACGATTGAACATATTGCCGTCGCAAGCTTCCGCACGCTGGAATGCGAGGCCGGGCAGATCGATTCCATCCGCCTGTTGCTGCGCAACACGCAATTGCTGGCGAAAGTTCCTGATCTCATGCTTGTTGACATGCCTGGCTTCGAATCCGGAAATGATGTACATAACCGCGCCATCGATCGTTATATGCCGCAAAGCCTTGCCTATTGCCTTGCCTTCCCCGCTGACGATATGGTGCTCAAAGCAAGCATGAAAAGTTTTTTGACGGAGTTGAATTTGCATCAAATACCGGTTTGCGTTGTAATCACCAAGAGAGATAAGGTAAGCGACGAGATTCTGCAGGAAAACTTCGACAGACTGCGTGAAGATTTAAGCAAATATATAGACCGCCCTGAACGCATGTCCTATTGCACAACCAGCAGCCATGATGGCGATGCGGAGGAGCTGGAGCAATTTCTATTCGATGTTCAAGGTCAGTCCCAGCAGCTGCTCAGCAAAAAATTCCGTCAATCCGTTCTGAGCGAGATTGAGCGAACAGCCAGTTACTTGACAACGCTCCTGCAGAATCAATCCCTCTCCATGTCCGAGTTGGAAGAGCAAGAGGATAAACTGCAAAGCGAGATGCATGCGCTAAACAACAAGATTGACGAAGAAACTGGCCTGCTCGCCAATCAGATTCCGTCTATTACACGTGAAATCCAGGCTGATGTACGAAAAAGCCTTCAAGACGCGGAAGGCACACTCATTACGATGCTTCTTAATAATCAAGAGATTGATGAAAAGATCAATCTCCTTATCCGTGAATCATTAACGCGCAGCATGCAGCAACGATTTCTGCCGAAAGTACAGAGCTATCTCAAACATGTGTCAGAAAGCATTCAGATTAAGACCTTTGCAGATATGGATCTTTCCGTTGCTATAGATACCGCAAGTCTATCGAGAAAAATACTAGGCGGCGTTATCGCTGGACTAAGCCTAATCATTCTGGGACCCATTACAACATTGATTGGCGCTCTTGTTAATTATTTCATCAGCAAAGGCATTCAGAACAAGAAACGCGAAGAAGCAAAAGGCCAAATCAGGCTTAAGCTGAACTCCGAGGTATTTCCGAATATCATAGAGCAGGTTGGCAGTACCGTCGAAACGGAGCTGCTCAAACAGGTTCAAGAGCTTAGCGACAATATCGCCAGCCAGATCGCGCTTCAACGCAAAGCATTGGAATCTGCTCTTCAGGAGTTGAAGCTTCAGCGGATGGAGGAGCAACTGACGAAAGAACAGCTTATCTCCAAGGCGAAAGAGCATCTTATTCGAATCGAGGCATTAAAACATGACATCTGATACCCAAACCTTCAACAAGCTGCGCAGCAATTTCGAACTGCTGCGAAATATCATCCGCCATTCCAAACAGACGGAGCTTAAAGTGGATCTAAGCAAGATCGAAACGATTATCCATCATGAGATTCCGCAGATGCTGCAACATCATGCACCTGCGGATTTCCATGTCCTATTCACCAATTTCAAGGCGGAGTACGAGCGATTCAAGGATTTTATTCTGTTCGATAAGCTGATCGGCAAAAATATTATTGCTCTTGGAGGCGGCTTCTCCAGCGGAAAATCCAGCTTCCTTAATGCGCTGATGGGTAAGAACGTACTCCCGGCGGATATTGATCCTTCAACCTCTGTTCCCACCTATATTGTGAGCGGCCCCGTGCATCAGGTACAGGGTATTAATGTATTTGATACAAAAATTGAGATGGAGCTGTCCTCGATTAGAAGAATATCTCATGGTTTCGGCAAGCTTGAAAATGATGACGATGAGACTCTAACTGATGTCGTGACACTTGGTCATATTCTGAATTCGATATTTTTCTCCACCCCTCTTCATCAATACAGCAACATTGCATTTCTGGATACACCGGGTTATTCCAAATCTGATGACGTCAATCATACGGTCAAGACCGATGAACAAATTGCCCGTTCGCAATTAAACTCATCTAACTTTATTCTCTGGTTCGTTCAAGCAGATGCCGGTACCATCACCAATGAGGACATTACGTTTATTCAATCGCTGCACAAAGATATTCCAAAGCTAATCATCGTCAATAAAGCGGATAAAAAGGCAGCGTCTGAACTAACGGCAATCATCACAAATATCAAACAGGTGCTGGATCTTCGCGGGATTCGTTATGTAGATGTACTTGCCTTCTCCAATAAAGAGCCGGAGTCTCACGACAGTGATTCCATACGCGGACAGCTTGAGCAATGGAACCAGCAGATCTATGAATCCAGCTTCGCCCGTAATTTCAAAACGATTTTTATGCGCTGCAAGCAATACTATGAGGATGAGCTCGATCAAGAGAGCCGAAGATTAAATCAACTGAACAAGGCTCGAACGATTGCAGATGATCAGACCGTTATCGAATGCCTGGATGCTCTCGTCGCCGATATTACACGCAATATTAACGAAATCAAGCGAATAAACTCGGCGTTAAAGCAGCTGCAGCATGATTTCTTCGGCGAGATCAAACTGATTGCCGATATTGTCGGAATAGCTATGCCCGAACCGTCCGAAATTGAATTGATTAAAGACAAATCCGGAGATCCGCTGGAATGGCTGAATGCCTATAAGCAAAAGAAAGGGATTCGTACAAACGGCGAATCGCTAAGACTGCTAAAGGACATCTTCGCGGATATCAAGCCGGTAATGAATAAGACACCTGGCGGCAGCCAGTATATTACAGAGTTAATGGACGTCATACGAACGAACTGTGTTGTTGACCAAAGCCATATTCGCATTCACGATATCATGCGAACCAGTTCCGAATATGCAGAAATGTTTGATTCTATGTTCTCGACAAGCAGCGAGGAAGAAGGAGCAGGACAAAGATGACCTTAATCTACAACAATGTGAGCCGTTTCCGCGAAATTCTGCGCAACTCCAAGGCGGAAACCTATCCGCTCGCGAACCATCCGCTTGCTGAACAGGATGAGTATACAAAAGGACTGTATCTCAAAATGTTGTGCATGGTCGTGCAATATTGCGAGAAGCTCCAAGAGGAGCAGCCGCTTCTGCTCCAGCGTCTGATAATTGGAGCAGAAGCGGAACACAACATGCTGGATTATATGAGGATGGCGCTTGAGAGCGACGAAAGTTTCCTGTTCGATTTCATTAGTAACTTCCGGGATCACGAATTGAAATATTTATTCGTGCTTGACTGCCTGGTTGTTGCCAATTGCAGCGGACCGGCCACTCAAGAGCAGCATGAATTTATTGCGGAGCTTAGTGAACAACTTCTCCTGCTTAAAAATGATATCTATTATCTATCGCTGCTTGCCCAATGCATCCTCGAACAGGATTCTGATAAATACCAGAGAGCGGATGAATTCCGGCCGTCTGGCGTCCCATTCCATTCTTTTTTATATTTCACAAAAGCATTCGTATCCGCATTTATCTCACGCAAAGGAGAAGATTTCTATATCTCAAGCAAGGAGAAAGTACTTTTTGACTTCTCCAATTCCGTTTCATCGGGTCCTAACGGTCCATGCGTCGTTATTCATTCCCCCTCCGTCTACTTAGATAGTGTAGTCATTGATACCAAAAAGCATCAGATGATTTTTTCTGGTGAATATGTGCATCTGCGTAATTGCGAATTTATTGGCTCCGGTAACCCGGTACTATTCCGAGGATGCAAAAAGGTAGTGCTTGAGGATTGCATCTTCCGCGATTTTACCGGAAGAACAATTATCGTTGAAGAGAAAATTGAGGACTTTCAACTAAAAAGCTGTACGTTTGAGAGATGTGTCTGGCAGTATAACCGGTCATCAAATGACTGGCAAACTCTTGGCGCAGTTATTTTTACCACTAACACTGCTCATATTAAAAACTGCGTCATTGATAATTGTACTTTTAATGATTGTGGAGGAGCCAATTCACAAAACTATTATTCTTCTGCCATCATCTCTAACTGTATTTGCATCGTGAGAAACTCAACCTTTATTAATTGCTGGAATCGAAATTCCGTGACTCATATTGATCCTGATAGTTCAAGTCGCACGTTATTCCTCCCTAATACGGAGAACGAGAATAACCGAGTGATTGATAGCGCTGCATTTTCCTTCTAATGGATTAACAAAGAAAGGGAGGCTATCCCCAAAGTCCATTTCAGATGACTTTTGGGGATAACCTCCCTTCTCGCCTTACACTGGATTTCTGCCAGTAAAATCAGGACAAACAGGAAGGGGTCCGAAGGTACGTTGGAGTCACTCCAGTATAAAGCTCAAGAAGGAGCCTCTATCGTCCAAATGAGACTGATTATACGGTATAAAATCCAACGTAGAGGGAATTAAGAGCCAAAAATACTCCGTTACGCTGTAAGGAATCCAATGTAGCCGCATCATTGCTAAAAAGAGAGATCCGTTTAGACTTCCATGGAGAATGGAAGCTTATTATAACAGCGATTCCAAGTATTGCGCGAAGCTGTTCGCTATCTGCTTACTTTCCCCCGCTTCATTAAGCTCATACACTGTACCTGCTGCATCTTGAACGATGGTAATGCCTTCAATACCCAACTGTTCAATGACGACAGCCTCCTGAGGAAAATCACTTCTTACCTTACGCTCCTCCAACGTCACGCTGACAACGTTGATGTAATCCTCAACGTTTAATCCTGTGAACTCATGAGAGCCGAAAGAGATTGCGCCATATTGGAGTACATAATTGCGGAATTCGTCAGAAAACTTGAGTCCCAAATGCTTTTCTGCCGCAATAACCTGATCAATACTGCTTCCTTTTGAATGGAACAGCTTTTGCTTCTTTTCAATTTGCTCGATAATAGTTCTCATCATCTTTCCTCCTCTAGGTTCGATTTTTCCAATGATCGGCTTTCTCCATATTGAACTGGTTGCGGTCAATCTCGCTTTCCACTGTCTTGTCATGGAGGATTGTATCGTTTCCTTTGCCGCGATGCTCCTCCATCGTCAGTTCCGCTAACGGAGAATCCGCCTTTTGTCCGATATGATGCAGCTCAATAGGCTTCCCTTCATTCGTCAAGGGCGCAAGCCCGTATTCCATCCGTTCCTTATTCGTGCGCCCCATCGCATCAACTCGCTCAGAATCAAAATCATTGCGGATCAGGCAGGGACGGCCGGCAATCTCCGTCTCCACCACTCCCGCTTCACGGTAAATGTTATATTCCTCAAGTGACCGGATACTGTCCATAATATCATCCGACCATCCCGATTCAAGCTGCTTCTCCCGTTTCTCCTCCTCTGTCCACTCCGGCCGAGTCTGAGGCGCATCCGTCTCAGCGGCCGTTTCTGGACTGTCATCGCCGAATAACGGGCGGTATAGTTCAGTCTTGTCGACATCCTTGGAATCGCCATGTTGTCCAACATCATTTAGTTCGCTTTGGCGGCTGTCCTTCGCTTCCAGCCTCGCCATGCTCAATTGCTCCATATACGTACCCCTTATATTAATTTATGATTTCGGATATGAAAATCCCATTCATAATAGAGCCGCTGCCATTCTTCCTTCTGTTCCGCTTTGTCAATAAGCAAGCATTGGCAGACGGCCAAGGTCAGCTTGTCACTCGTCTTTCCGATTGAACGTCGAACGAGTCGGCTTAGATCATCGGTTAACCGCTCGGTTTCCTGTGTCAATGCTAGAATTTGATCAACAATCCGGCGCTCATCGATCAATGCACTCACCAGAGCAGATAAGCGAATGACCTGTTTGCGATCCCATAGTTCAAGCTGCTTCGTTTGCTTAAATTCAGTTAATAAGTCCGCAATAGCCAGCTTATTCTTCGTCGACAATGCCGATGCCGGAAGAGCAAGGGCCAATCCGTCCACATCCACTTCGAGAGGCTCAAGCTGTTGCCCGTTCAGAAGAAGTCTTATAAGCTGCTGCCGCCATATTTTGGCTGCCTCGCCTTCATTTGCCGTGCTCGGGTCATAGTTATAAAGCTGTTCACCGGCATGGTAAGGCTCCATTCTGCATAGGACGGGTTCAAGCCAGCTGTTCTGATAAACGGCTGCTATACCGGTTGGCAGCTTCGCAAGCTCGACAATTTGTTCATCATTCAGATTGGCGGCGCGCCCAACCAGCTGTCTATCGTTCAGATCCGGCATCTTCAGGATAATCTTCGTATTTGTGTTGCGTATAACCGATGCATCAAGTGAGCCCGGTGCCTGATCGACGATAATAAAGCCTTCACCGTATGTCCGCATTTCCGCAATCGCGTTCGCAAGCATCTCTACCGATTTCCCTAGCAAATTGGAGCCTTCCATCGATTGCTCGGTTGATGTTCGTTTCAGAAGATGATGCGCTTCCTCCAGCACCGTCACATGTTTCAGAGGCTGATTTAATCCCCCTTGCGTCATCCGATACTCCTGAAGACGCATCACCAGGAGGCCCATCATAAGCGATCTCGTTTCCTCTGAGCCGACGCGGTGCAAGTCCACAATAGTCCGCTGATCAAACAACACTTCGTTGCTCAATTCGCCATTACATAGCATTTGACCGTTCAAGCCGTTGGTGAGCGACTTCACGCGGGTCAGGAGCGAACCTTTATAATTGCTCTTCAATTCATCGGAATAAGCGGATTGGGAGATAACCTTCTGCAGCGATTCCATGACATCGATGAAAGTAGGGAAGCAATCACTCCCATTCTCGTTGATCGAATCGACCAAATCCCAGCCGCTGGCGATATAAGCATCCTCAACCGCTTCTTTCAATACGGCCGGCATTGCCGCATACATCGACCAGCAGACATTAAAAATTTCAATCAGACGATCAATATGCTCCAGCACATGTATACCATCCGGGAAAGAAAACGGGTTCAGACGAAGCAATGAAGCTATAGAAGGATTTGTACCAAACACGTTCACATCATCCCGATTGCCGAATATATGCTTGTATTCCCCTTTTGCCGGTTCAATGACTAGGAACGAAATCCCCTTATCCTCGAGCTTCGACAGCAAGTGGTAGATTGTATTCGACTTGCCTGAACCTGTCGAGCCTGTCACAAAGGTATGGGCAGCGAGACTTTGCACATCCAATTCTACAACCGCTGAATCCGGCTGCCCCATATGATATAATTCGCCAAGCTTCAGCGAGCGGGCCTCTTCCACATCACGAACATTTCGCCCAAATGGCGCCATCGGAATGACGGATATGCCGGAGACCGATTTTTTCGGCAGACCGATTTGAATAGCCATCTCCTTGCCATTAATAATGGAGGATGGCGTCACTAACAGCTTGTCCGCCGCTTCCCTCTGCGCTTTATCGAAGAAACGTGGATGCACAAAGGAATTCAGATAGGTCAGCAAGGTTTCAACATCCTGCTTCTTATGCCAGGTGTTAATGTAGGACGCTTGAATCGATGAATCCTCACCGCGCATGAGCGCATTATAATTGCTGGACACGGTTAGCGCCGTGTTGCGATTGTCCGCAATAACGTATGCCGCGCAGTCAAATGCGCCAAAGCTTTCACAGAACTCCAGGCGCTCAAGCTGCTTATCTATCTTATCGAGGAGCGCCTTGATGCTCCGATTCTCATAATTAAGCTGTACGCTTCTTCCTTCGCTTCGCGTTGTTGCTGTTGTATTGCTTGAGCTGCGGTTAATCTGCTCGGATTCATTAAAGCTTTTGGCCTCACCGGCGGTTTCACTGCGAGAACTGCCGAAGCTACCGTTAATTCCTGTGGAACCGCCTATAAATCCTATCCCGGGAATGCCGATCCCCGCATTCACACCTACGTTAATTCCGGCACTTTTATTAGTCCCTCTAGTCTTGCTTTGGGTCAGTGAAATTCCCTTCGTAATGCCGGTTGTAACACCGTTAGTATACGCTTGAGACAAGGAGATGCTGTCATTCTCGTTCATCGTTATCGAGCTCCGCCAATACGAGGCAAGCTGCGAGTACAGCAGCTCATAGCCTTGCTTAATGACCTGCAGTTCACCGCTATTGATCGGATCGGCTACGAGTACAATGGTGTACGCTTGATTCCTTAAGGAATCAACCAGATTCTCAATTCCTTGCACATAAGCCATGACATCCTTCTCTTTGCCATCACGCAGCGCAACGATGCCGGAAATAGAGGATACCGCCTGATTAGACCTCGCAAAGGTGCTCCGCTGCAGCTGCTCAACCTCCGAAACGGACAAAGCGGTGACAGCCGAGCCGATTAAATTCCCCTGAATAGCTCCGTGGAACGCAGCAGCAGCAGCTTCACGTCTGCGAATACTCATCTCGTTCATCGTGCGGTTCTTCTTGGCGATAATTCCTATATAATAGTCCACATGTTTGCCGTCGCTCTTGATTATGGATACGATGCTGCCGTCCACCGAAAATGCCACATTCATAATCGTGGTCAGCTTGTCCAAAAAATGCTCATCCTTATTAAATACAAGCTTTGATATATGATAGAATTGGCCGATTTCGGCCACATCGATATCCAGATCTTCCAAGGACGGTGATGCGATCACATACTGCTCCAAATCACCTAAATAATTTTTTGTTACAATATTATTGGCATTCTCAATTGCTGCTTCCAGTTCCTTTTCGCTGTCCCGGCTTTGTAACTGGGTTGTGCTTGTAGTCATATAACTCCGTCCTCCTATGCTGCTACAGCTGTTTTAATTCGCTTGTCAGCAGATATATATAGTTCCGATAGTTCTCAATCTCTTGCTCCCGATGCTGCAATTGCTCCAACAGCATGTTGAACTCGTCATGAATATCTTTCAGCAAGCCTTCCATTAACTGTTCAGAGATCGAACTCATCTCGGACTTGAAATGACGCACAGTATCCGCCAATTGATAAGTGATGCGTTCGAATAACTGGGACACGGCGCTCAGCATAGCCTGATGCAGACCGGCTTTTTGACTATCCGACCGGACTTGACCGTTGAACTTGCTGGCCAATTGGTCTGTAGCTTCCGAAATATCCAGTTTAAACACAGGATATTCTATTCTCTTTACTTGCTCTTCAACCAATATGCGGAACAAGGAAAAGTCATATTTCTCGCTGCCCATATCAAAATTATTAATCAGGACATTCAACAGCTTGCGTTTCATCTCTTTCAATTGAATGGCGTCGGTGAATACCTTCTCTACTTCGTTCAGCGCCTCTGTACTGTACGTACGCAGATTATCGAGCGCATCCGAGACGGCCAGATACGAGTAGCTAACATCATAAGAATAGTACTCGGTCTCGGTTTTACCCCAGCTGAACGGGTTATACCATTTAGAAGTCGAATAAGTGCGGCTGCCCGTCTTCACCTCGGTTCCCGTACGCTCCGTAAGGGTTCCGTATTCTTTGCTCGCTTGACGCAACTCCCGAACGGCTTCCGCTTTCTCTGTCTCGAGTCTGGAATAGAGCTCTCCGAACACCGTGACTACTTCCGAGCGTATCCCCGCCATTTGATTCTCAATCATCCGCTGCTGCTCCAGCAGTTGTTCACGATCACTGCCTGAGATCAGAGAAAGCTTCTTTTCAGCCTTCTCGCGGATTTCCGCGATGCGCTGCTTCAATTCCTCCACAGCGGTAGGGATAAAACTCTTGGCCTTTTGGCTCAAAATCTCCTCTTTTTCCGCAACAACCGTATCATAGATGGCCTGAATCCGGTCGATATTACTTAGCAGTCGAAGATCGCTTGCTATGTCGCTATCGCTGGAGAACGCCCGCAAAGCACGGAATACGTTCATCTCCTCCGCATTATACTGTTCTGCAGATTTAGAAGATATATTGTGACACATGGAGGATACGAGAATCGGCTCCTGGCATTGCTCAAGAACATTAATAAGCTCCGGTGAAGCGCCCCTTCTTCTCAAATCGTTCGTAAATTCGATAACCTTGGAACGAGCCCGGCGGCTCAGCTTCTTCGAGATGATCTGACATGCCTGTGGTATGTTGTCCGCTGTATTATCATCCTCAAATTCATCGAAAACATCATCTTCGTCCTTATGCTTTAATACATCCCGAATACCGCTGTCATATTTGCTCGCTACCAGAACAAGCTTCTTCACGCCTTTCTGCGGAAGCTGGCTGGATAACAGGGTCCAGTCGCTCTTGTCCAGGAAGCTGCCTGTTTGGCTCAAGAAAAATACAACATCGCATACTTCCATAAATTCCTTCGTTCGTATGGTCCGGGAGACAATCGGATCATTAAGCCCAGGCGTATCTACGATCGAAATATCCTTGAGTTCTTCTTTATTCATATATAGCGTTACTGCCTTAACAATCGGCGTGAACCTTCCGTTCTCCCCGACATATTCATTAAGGCTCGACATTAGATTCTCGTAACTATCAAACTGTTTCTCTTCAAACCCTTGCTCGAGATAAGCATGCGGTTCGAGACCGGAGCGCGTAACCATGCCGATAATTTCCCGCGCTGTTTGGAAAATCTCATTATCATCGTCTACAGCAGCATTATCCTCGATCGCTTCCCATTCCTCCGGCGAATAATATTCCACATGGATACGGTTTACTTCCGCATATTCTATCTTGGTTAGCGTTGCTGTCTTCGGGGTTGAGGCTTTCGGCAGCACCTCGGCTCCGCCGAACAACAAGGTGTTCAGGAACGAGGATTTGCCCGCCTTCACCTGACCAACAACACCTATATTCAACTTCCGGTTATCCCGGAAGAAGTCATTCGTCTTTATAATAAACTGATCTTTAATGCTCTGAATAAGCTGCATATCCTTTTCATTCCCAGGCCCGCTCAGCCTTTGAATGACCGCTTCAATGCTAGATACGAAGGCGGAAAATGAATGATCAACCTCTGCATGATTTTTGAATGTGGACACTGTCTTCTCTCCTTCTGTTTGGCTTCCTTATGTTAGATGACCTTCTGCCTGTGCCCACTCGCGGACACGGTCGTGGTCGTCAAAGCCATTGACGATAAATACGCTTATTCGCTCCCGCCAATTGAGATACATGAGGTACCCGTCAGCAGGGGCTTTTACTTCCAATCCAAAAATAAATATGCTAATTTTACGATCTTTGGATGGAGAATAAATAAGATCACCTTGTTTAATAGAGGAAAATTCCTTCTCTATAAACTCCTCACCCGATTTTGCAGGGGAAAAGCTTCCGCCTTCTTTCCGCAGTGCCTTCAGCCACTCTTCAGGCACATGATGAGTAAATAATCCAAACCAGTTTTGCCCCTCTGGCACTTGAATGGTATAAAAACTTTCCTTGCTCTGCTGGATCACGCTGCTTGCAAGCTGGGCGATAACCGCCATTTCAGCCTGATTGACCTTAAATAAAGCAGCTAGCTCAGCAATAACACGTAGCTCGGTATCCGAAGAACGGCCTGCGAGATTAACGACAAGCAAGCTGTCAAGCAACAAGGAAAGCAAATGATCACCAGCCTGCTCCAATACTCTATCAATAGCCGTGCTCTTATGTACAACACCGCTCTTCAGCAGCTCTTCGCTGCTTATATCACAGTTAATTCCGCAGGCAATTCGCTGAAGGAATAGCAGCTTTTGCTCCAGCTGATTCTGTACGAGATGAGCAATGGAAGCTAACAGATACAGGTAACTTTTCTTAGCTATGTCTGTCGCAGCCCGCAATCGATGATTCTCAATTGGATATTGCTGGGCCATCCGGTCGATTTGTTTGTACATCAGCATTCGAGTGTCCGTTTCTCTGGGCCTAGACTGTTCGATTTCTTGAGTTAGAGCCGCTATGTATTCCTTCATATATTTCAAGTCTGCCTGTATGTCCGTCCACGTCTTCAACAGCTTTCCTCCTCCGGTTAAGTTCATTTCGTCCTGCTGTCGTTATTCGAAGCAGCTAACCGTGTACACTTTTGTAATAGTCTCCCATTCGTTGTTATCCTTTTTATTGCGCGACGCCACATAAGACACATATCCCGGTTCCTTAGCTTTGATCTTCTTTATTTTTCCATTAAATTCATAACTTACAATGAGCTCGTCCTTACGAACAAATGAGCCGATTGGAGTAGTTGTTAGGAGATTAAAGGCAGGCTTGTTTTTAGATAAATAAGCGAAATAACCGATTGAAGCAGTTGGTGACGTATACATTCCGCAATAGGCTCGTGCATCCTCCAGCCATTCTTTTGGAATATGATGATTAAATAGTCCTTTCCATTTGATCGAATCAGTCATGGGAAGCAAAGCAAACTCCTGCTGATCTTGCTCCAGAAGAGATTTGGCCAGCTTCGCAAGAAAGGAGAGGTCATCCCGGTCGATCTGAAGGATCGAAGCAATCTCCGCAATAAGCTGCAGCTCGTTGTTCGAAGCATGGCCTGCCGCATGACTCACAAGCAAACCATCCAGCAGCAGAGAATATTTATGCTTCTTCAGCTGTTGATGCTCCAAAGACTCTTCAAGCAGATGGCTAATGTTCCTGATGCCGCTGCTAACGATATCCCCGGTTTCCATATTTAATTTCATCCCGTAGACCATACGCTGGATAAGCAACAGCTTCTGTTCATAATTGCTGCCATTGCGTAATGCTAAGAAGGCAAGAATTCGAATATATTCCCGCTTTGCAGTCTCTGAAGCAGCAGCCAACTTTTTGTTCTTAATTGGATATCTCCGGGCCAAGCCCGTTATTCTCTCATAAGCTTTTGCTATATCATCAGTGGCGTCTGGATTCAAACTCCCCAATTCACGGCTTAATTCGTTTAGACGTTTGCTTAAAGCACGAATTTCCTCCTGCATCTCTACTACTGATTTCAATGCTTTTTCTCTCCTTCTCTTCCCTGCTAAACCCTATATGCACCATTATACCTAATCAGAATGACATATTTTGTCGCTCGTGTAAGAAATGCTAGGAGAAACTTAAAAGCTGTTCGTATCATCTTGCTTGCAAGAGACCAATTCCCTATTAACATTCGGCAATAAAAAAACGCAACCGTTTAACAGGTTGCGTTGAGTTATTTTACCGATTCGCCTATTTTAAAATGTTCTCGATCCGATCCAACTCTTCTGGCGAAAATGATGCATTCGCGAGTGCGCCCACAGCATCTTCGATCTGTTCTACTTTGCTTGCGCCGATTAACGCAGAAGTGACCCGGCCGCCGCGAAGAACCCAAGCTAATGCCATCTGGGACAATTTCTGCCCTCTTTCCAAGGCTAGTTTGTTCAATTCTTTGACCTTCGCAAGACGCGTCTCGCTGATATCCTCTGGACGTAAGAATACGCTTGGTCCCGCTGCACGAGAATCAGAAGTTATGCCATTCAAATACCGGTCGGTAAGAATTCCTTTCTCAAGCGGCGAAAATACGATCGATCCGATTCCCTCCTCCTCGAGAACTTCCTGCAGGCCATCCTCGATCCACCTTGACATCATCGAGTAATTAGGCTGATGAATCACACAAGGAGTGCCCAATTGCTTCAAGATGCGAGACGCTTCTCGAGTTTGTTCCGGTCGATAATTGGAGATCCCCACATACAGCGCCTTACCTTGACGGACGATCATGTCCAGCGCAGCCATCGTTTCCTCTAGAGGTGTATCCGGGTCAGGGCGGTGGTGATAGAAAATATCAACATAATCAACCCTCATCCGCTTCAAACTTTGATCCAGACTGGAGACGAGGTTTTTCTTGGAGCCCCATTCCCCATAAGGTCCAGGCCACATGTAATACCCCGCTTTCGTCGATATAATCAACTCATCCCGGTAAGGACTCAAATCATCCTTCAACATACGACCAAACGATTCTTCTGCAGATCCCGGTGGCGGCCCGTAATTGTTCGCCAGGTCAAAATGCGTGATGCCTAGATCAAATGCCCTTCTAACCATCGCCCTGCCATTCTCATACTTATCGATTCCGCCAAAATTATGCCATAGTCCGAGCGAGATCGCAGGAAGCTTCAATCCGCTCTTTCCGCAGCGATTATATGTCATCGATTCGTATCTTTCTTGTCTTGCCGTATATAACATTCTTATAACCTCCTCTTAACGTATAGGCTCATTATAGTACGCCTGATTGGGACGGCCTATATCCGCATGGAAGGTAAATATGGCATAATGTCTGAATTTTTCTACTATCGATACAGCTTTGGAGGAACTCCTTTTAGCTTTTTAAACATTTTGGAGAACAGCAGTGCATCCTGATAGCCTACCGATCGGGCAACCTCGCCTACCGAATATTCCCCTTTCCGCAGCAGTTCCCCCGCCCGATCCATCCGGTAGTTAAGCAAGTATTGCTGCGGGGGCAGTCCCATTGCCTCCTTAAAGAGGAATGATAAGTACTTGCGATCCAACCCAAGCGAGGCAGCCATCTGCTGAACCGTAATCGGCTCGCTGAAATGGCTATGGATGAAATCCAAACTGCGATGGATGTACGTGTCTTGCTTGCGAGGCTGTACACCAGCATCTGCCGACGATGGCAGCGAATCAATCAACACGGTAAGAAACTCAATCAGAAGCGAAGTTAATCGCAAGTCATAATTCTTCGGATGGTTCGCCGATTCCAAAAGCAGCTCGTACAAGTTCGGCATCAACTGCTTATCCATAGGGAATACCGGCTCCTCCGATGTCAGCATAGTTCGCTCCAGAACCTCGCTCACCTGTTCGCCACGAAAGCCAATCCAAGAATAACTCCATGGATCGAAAGCATCAGCCTGATAAGAAATGACTTTACCGGGGTAAGCCAGAAAAGCTTGGCCTGACGTCAACTTAAACGTTGTACTGCCAATCTGCACTGTCCCGGTTCCCCGGTGTACAAAATGCACCTTATAGTGGTCACGTATGCCAGGACCAAACGCATGGTTAGGAGAACAGTCTTCTTTTCCCCAATAAGATAAATAAAAATCCGGGTTGTCTCGGGACGAACGATACGAATTATAATGAAAAGCCTTCAACGAGTTGTCTCCTTCCCTTGCTGCAGATGTCCTGCAGAGCGTTTGACCGCCTGCCCCTTTTTGCGCTATTTTGGCATAAGGCGGCATGTATTCCCATTATATCCTCAAACTTAGGTTTTGAAGTGCTTTAAACTCACCACAAATGCGGCCCCCTCCTTATTTCCTTCTTGCCATCGTAAATCTCCTCTCAAGCTATTCTGGAAAATAACACCACGCAAAGTGAAACGGCTAGCGCCGTCCTTGGCGGAGCGCGTTTCAATCCGGAGAATTCTAAGCCGTATTTATAAGAAAAAACTTATACATTCTTAGAATTCAAGAAAAGGCAGCCGGTCATTAGACCAGCTGCCGCCATAGGTTCTGAACTATTGTTCGAGGGAGCTTATTGGCTTGACTCATAAACTTGCATGGATTTCTTTTAGTAATTTGAAGCAATCTCTCTCCAGTTGATATAACTCTTTGACGATTGTGATACATTGCTCTTTATGCTTTATTTCGCTTTGACGTGGTTCTTCATATGGATACATCTCTTTCAGGGTTTTGTATCTTGAAGCAACCTCGCTGTATATATTTATCCCTTCATCTATGGTTTGTTCATTTAAACCTGTAATTCTTCCTTTCAATTGCGTAAGAAACTCCACTGCATGACTTCTTGCTTCATACAAAATCTCTATAAAGAGGCTGAAAAAATATTTATCAACAACCTCGCGTTCCAATGCACTTAGCCATTTTTCGTGAGCCTTTGAACCGACATAATAAGCTTTTCCTGACCACATATAGCTTCCTTGTTCATTCAGTCGAATAACAAATTCAAGCGCATTTTTAAGAGAAGCTATTTCATCAGCAGGTTCAATTGGAGCAGCCCAGTGTAAAGATATCAAACCACCTTCCGAGTTAACCATCTGGTTGTTTGATTTCCGATTATTTACGCAATTGATACATGGACATTGACTTAAACCCAGTAAGTTCCAAGGAATAACATCTTCACTGCCCTCATATCCAGTATGCCAATTTTGCGTATAATAACCGACATCATCATAAGCATAAATCACTGATGTTTGATTCCCGTTATCTATATTTTTTGCGAAAACCGGTTGCTTTGAGGCAATGGCTTGTTTTGCTTTCTCCCATGCTTCTGCCTGTAACTTAATAAAGTCTTCACTTTCTGCATAAACATGCAGACCAGCTATCTCTAATCCAATATTACGTACTAGATTAAAAACCTCTGGTTCAGGTGGTCCTCCATTGGGTTCCACTAAGTTCTCATCAAGTACGTGCAAGAAGGAAAGCCCTGTCATGCCATATATCCATGATGTTGTCAAAGGAATCTGATAATAGTCAGCAACTGACTTAATCGCACCTACTAAAGAAGCATCAATTCCTCTAAACTTATAGTTTTCTAATTGCACTTTATTGATGTTAATTCCAATATTATCTGACATTACGCCCCTCCTATTTTTCTTGTTAATTTATACCAATTATATTGAAAATCCTTTCTTGTTACGCATTCTCCTTCTTATTTCATCCAATAGTAAGGCTCTTTCTGCTTCAGAAGTGGAATCAGCTGAAAGTTTCCTGGCTGCAACAGGAGCGATCCAAGGTTCGATTTCTGCATACCCAATGCCCGATAGCTGTTCGTATTCATCTAAGAATATACGAATGGTCGAATCCCTGATTTTGTCTAAGAAGATATTCAGTTCAGTTGGCAGATAAGGGGGTATGACTGTATATTTGAGCAATATGACGTATTCTGCCAAATCTGCTTCCGGGTTCCCGGTAGAAGCATCATTCCAGTCGATGATGAGGGCATCATGATTTCGCAGCAGGATGTTCCCGGGGTTCGGATCACCATGGCAAAGCTGTTGCTTTACGGGCAGTTTATCCAAGTGGGCGATCAGCGCTTCTACTTCTGGTTTCGTTAGAAATGGTGCACGGACGATATCATTCCTGATTCTTGTCCGCTGGCTTGATAAACTCACGGAATTTGTATGGATTTGATACAAAAGCCGAGCTGTGATCCGGGCGTCTAAAGGATCTTCCAATGAATCAAGTCCGTTCTCTCGTTTATTTGGTCCTATCGTCTTGTTTATAAAACGATTTAAAATTGACTCGCCATAAACCCGTTCAAAAACAATGCCTGGTTTCCCTTCTACATTAACCAGACCAAACGGCCTCGGCACAGGCAGTCCGCACTCCCAAGCACTCCGACAATGCTTCCATTCTCTTTCTAAGGCAGCGAAGCTTGTGTTTGGCTTTGCTATCTTAACAATTTTGTTGCTGTCTTCCCATTCAAATACTTCCGCAGATGCGCCTTCTCCCAGCTTTTGCCCTAACGCATTCGTCATGCAAGCCCCCCCTTAAGTCATAATAACCCTTCTTTTCTCGTAAGCATTTTGTACATTTCTTCTAACATCTCCGTGGCGTCATTAATATCCAACTCGATTGTATTTGTGTTAATACTAGTCCCAATTCCTAACCAATACGTAACCAACTTAAAAAAGATGGTTTTGGCCTTGCTCTCTTCAAGCACACTTAGCCGATTATCGATCTGTAAAAAAGCAGCAAACAAACTCTCGCTAAGCCTGTCTGTGTTTCGCACTAAAAATTGTCTTCGATAATCAGAAAGATATAGAGCTCTGAATAAACCCTTTTCTTCCTGAGCGAACAAAAGACAACCAATGGCCAAATTCATGGCGGCTGAGTTTTTTTCGTTCCTATACTGATTCATTCTGGCCAGAGCATAATCAATGGCCCGATTATACACATCGTCATTTACCTCTTCCATGCTTGCATACATACTATATATTGGCTGGGTGGAACATTTTAGCCTTTGGGCAATACTTCTGGCTGACAATGCTTCAACGCCTTGCCCCCTTACGATTTCAAATGCGGCATTTAACACTTTTTCTTTTGTTATTACTGCTTTGGGAGGCATTTCGTCATCCCCTTTAAATAACATTTGTTATATAACATATGTTATTATTTAACTTTAAGAATGTCAACGTATTTTAGATAAGTGTTCCAGCTTAACTGCCTTCACTTCAACAAAAATGGAAACTGATCATCTATCCTTATAAGAAAGCAGCTTTGGCATGTGCCACTAGCATATTTCCGCTTGGATCATAAAAGTCGAAATCCATTTCCTAGTACCTCTTTTACATCTCTGTACTCGACTATTCCACCATTTTGTCTGATCTCGCCGATCTTTACTCCGTTACTCTTTAGAGCGGTTAGTAATTTCCCAATGTCCTCTACTTCAAAACCGATAATGAACGGCATTGTCCCTTCCAATTACTCTTACTTCGTCAAGTTTCCTTGAAGAGTGGAACATATTCCCCTCCAATTAACCTGTCATAGTAACATGGTCCTGCCCATTAGATGAAAATGGATCTGTTGCTTCCTTCCAAACCCATTTCTTTACATGGGTTGAACTAACATTCGCAAGTATCCGAATACTTTGCGGGGATCCCGAAATAGATAGTCTTCGCTCCATCCATGCGGACTGAACCCGGAGGATCGAAATTATGATTAAATGGAGGTTTTTTCAACGAAGCGAAGCATAGCAGTAAATTTCGATGCCGTGCTCCTCATCATGGGATGTCCGAATCTTTTATCTAATGGCTGACGAGGCTTACTCGACGAGGATTTTTAGCGGTAGATTCAGACGCCGTGCTCGTACGTTGATGGTAATTCTAAGAAGAAATTCTTCCACTCCCTCCGCGCGGGCGAACCATTAGGGGTTCATTTCCCCCTTGGCATTCCACCAAATAAAAAAACGCAACCTATAATGGTTGCGTTGAAGTTCTTATTTGGTGGAGCCAAGGGGGATCGAACCCCTGACCTCATCGCTGCCAGTGTCCGCCGCGTGTTATCTCTGGTTATTAGAAAGTCTTGCAATACTTTATCTTTCAAGGTTTTCTGATGCATATATTATTTCTGGTTATTGAGAAATCCTATATAATATCTCACTGTTGTTACCGCATTGTTACCGTGATTTGTTACTTCGGATATTGTACACTCATGTTCTTATTTTTGATTGTAAATCCCTTAATAATAACATTCGCCTAAAATTCTTATAGGATATTTCAGTGAAGTTATTGATGTGCTCATCAAATAACTCTAATAATAGAGGAATTTGAACTGGTCTTGTTATTTTCTTTTCAAAGCGAGTAAATGGACCATCTGTTTCAAAAAGGAGTAAATCTTGAGGTATTTTTTTTATAATATTTTGTCCCTTTTTTGACAACAGCATATTGATATTAACTGAAAACATATACTTCCTATCCACAATGCGTTCTAATGTAGAAATCTTACCCGTGTACCAGTGAAAAACAGCATTCTTAACATCATTCTCAATCAATATTTTTAAAACTTCGTCCTCTGCACCTCTAGAATGAACTGAATATATTTTATCTTTATTATATTTTCTCTGAGTGACAAAATAAAAATTATCAATTTGTCTTTGAAGGTTATCTGTTGGTTGATTACCACTGATATCTATCCCTACTTCACCAATGTATGAGGTCTTACTAGCTAACCTATCAAATAATTCCTCATTTAGTGGAAATTCATCAGTAAGGTCAGGATGGTACCCTAAAGCCAGCCGTACATATTTAAAACCTTGATAAGCGTCGAATTGCTTTTCAAACAACTCTGGCAAATTAGTCACAAAAAGAGCATAAATCTTATTAGACTCATACTCTTTAGCTAACTTTTTTGGATTTGGATAGTTGTCGATATGAACATGAAAATCAAAATATGTCATACTTCTCAAGAAACCTTTCAACTTCTTTGCTAAAACGTTGAAACATATCATTTGTTTTAACAAAGTAATTATCCTCATTATAAAATGTATTTTTTAAACCGAGAGTCAACATAATCGAGTTATTATCAATATCGTTCTTACACTCCCTGAAATACTCTATAGATGATTTCAGATCTTCGAACTGTTCCAGTGTAATATTCTTATTTTTCCCATCATAACTAACGTCATACAAATGCTCATCAAATTTTTCATTATCATATGCTGATAAAGAAATTTTTCTTAGTATACAAGGTATACACGTGCCACATTGTTTAGACTTGTCCGATAAATGAAGGGATTGCCTACTCTTTGCACACGTATGTGTATATTTTATTTGTTTCTTAAATTCATCACTTAATTGATTTATGATTTCACCTTTTGTTTTAAAAATAAAGGGATTAGAGATGCGCTGCACAAGTCCCAAAGATTCCAGAATTGAATTAAACAAGTATATAGTTCTAGGGTGGGTAGTCTTGGTCGTAAATCTTCCATTTTTATTTGGGTTCAATGACAAAAAACCATTTTCATATATTAATATATCTTTCACTCCATGTTCATATGCTACAGCAGATCCTAAACTTAAAAATAATAGGGATCGCGTAGCTTGTGTCGGCTCTGCTTTGTTACAATTAAGTTTATCAAAAAAATACCCAATCGAATTTTTATGTTTACCTGTAACAAAATTTGCTATTGACTCCTGCTTGCTTTGTTCAAATTTATTTAATTTGTATCCTACATAAATTGAACTAACACCTGAAGAAATATTTTGAAACGCACCACTGAATGAATCTAAGCCACCAGATAGCAAGGAGACATTGTTAAATTTTCCAAAATCCAATTCTAATGAAGTTCCAATAAACATTTTATTTGAAAGTGTAAAATTGAAATCAACAATATCTCTACTCACAAATTGAACAAGCTTTTTCAAAATAGGTTTGGTTTGCTCCCAAATTTCAAGATTAGAAACTGGTACATTAATAGAGTAAATTCTACCACCATCATTAATCCTTTTAGTCATAATATCCATAAAGTATATAGCGGTTACAACATCTATTAAATCCAACACAATTGAATCTTGAGCATTCTCAAATCTAGTTAATTTACTTAGGAACAATTCATGCGGTAACAACCCGAACTCTTTAATAAAGGAATTTTCCATTTATTAAAACTCCCCGAATTCAATTGCTTCAGCTCTCTTAACCACTGTTGTAATAAGTTCTTTTAGACTAATTTTATTATTTATATATCCTTTAATTAAACTTGTTAATTCTTCGGTAACAATCTTTCTCGCTTGTATTTTAATTAAAGAATTGATTTCATCGTGGGGTATTTCTAAATATACATCACTAAAAACCTCAATCAATTCGGTTTGAACTATTAGATAGATTAAATAATATGTAAATTCAGAAATAAAACAATCAATATCTATATTCTCTTTAAGAATTGCTGTTATAGCGAGTCTAAATGCTTGAAGCAATAACTCTGAAAATTCGTCTTTAAATTCTTCTTCTGCAAGTTCAATAAGCTTTTCAAGAAATTCACTGAAAATGCTCTCGTCGCTTTTTATTTCATCATACGAAATACCACCAAATTGCCCTTCAGACATCATACCATTTATACTATTAATACCTTGCTGCAACAGAACTTTAAATGAGCCTTTATTTAATTCTTTGGTAATTCGTTGTTCATCAAGAACCAGCGATGTAGCCTGCGGTATTGATTTCTTAATATCTTGTTTTCCCAGTTGTTGTAATAGCTTTTTAACATCTCTATTAATATTTTTTTTGGACGTCCCCATATTATCCAACGTTCCTTTCAAAGTTCGTTAAAACTAGTATAGCAAAGTTATAATTCGAACAGTATAGTTTTTCCATTTCATCCAAGTTAAAAGTCACCTTGGGTTCAGATGGCACTACTCTTAATTCATTCATCATAAACAATCTCAGTCTACAACTCCATTTTAGAAAAAAATCTGACACAATTTGTACTATTTCGCCCAACCAGTTCCAATCTCCTGCACAATTAGGAAAAAAGCCCTGCGTTGGCAGGGCAGCAATGAAATGATTATTTAATTTATCAATAATCCAATGACGACCGCTACTTGAGCAGCACGTAACAGACAATTTCATGGTATATGCTTCCATTTGGATATCCAACAATTATGCCGTTTGTTGCCACCTAGAACATCCAAAGTTCCAGAGGCGACAGATTGCTATAATGGTTTATGCCCCTTGTCGTATGAACGTCGACACCATCAGCAATTATGTTATTATCTTTAAGTTATATATACTGTATTTGTTTCACCATCCCACTTGACGTTCATTTCAAAGAACTCACTGACAAAACGAAGAGGGACAAACATTGAGCCATTCACTGTAGTGAATTTAGACGCTTCAAGATTTAAAGTGGTGTCTCCTTTTGTTGCTATTGCGGTTCTCGTTTGATTATTCCAATCAACGTCAGCCCCAAGCAGCTCAAAACAAGCACGTAATGGAACTAGAGTTGAACCGTTTACTATAATAGGTGATTGGGGAAAGTTAACTTGAATGTCATGAATGAAAACCTGAATACCTATGATTTTTTCCCAATTAACAGAACGATACTTCTGCCCGTATTGTTCTAATGCAATTTTTTTGGTGAATGGCACGGGGAATGGTGTTGAATGTGATTTGAAATTATAGTAATACTCAGGTGATTTAACATAGCCTGTGCTTGATTCATCAAAAGCAAGCAATCTGACAACATCTTGGGTGTCAGAAGCCGGACGTAAGTAGCTTATTCCATCATTGCCAATAGGAATGGACTCCTTGAAAAAATGAACAATATTGTCTTTACCGGTATGTTTGATTTTATCTGCAAATCGCCCCACGGAGATGAAATATGTAAGCTCCTTATTAGGATTTGTAGTTGCTGAAGAAAATTCAATTCGATAATATAGTCCATCTTCGTGATTTTCAGGTTGGAAGGAAACTAGATGCGGCATTGCTGCCGATTCAAACTGACCATTTGGAGTAAGTCCGGTTAATTTTTTTAGATAAGATTGTAATTCAAGTAATTGAGTTGGATCAGGAATAATACCATTACTATTTTTTGTTAGTTGTGGCATGTCTCCATTATTAGCATTTACATTATTGGCACGAAGTCTTTTATCTCCATATAGTGTGGCATAGTCATCAGCCATGATTTCATGAATAGACCAATAGTGTCCTTCGCTATCATAATGTATTTCGTTGTTTACAGGATAATATTCGATACCCCTGAGTTTGCTCCATTTCTTTTCGTCATGAAGCCAATAATACGAAAAGTGGTGACCATATTCATGAGAAAGAGTCAGGTTTAATTCAGTCCCGTCATGCCAGGTTTCTCCGTAATTTAGAATAATCTCTCCATTTGATGCGTAGCATCCTGAAATACCAGTATCTATTCCTTCCGGTATTGGACAACCATTTCCAGCGACTACAGTAATTCTGTTTAGAGTTTTTAATTCCTCACCATGCTGATTATTTGTTATGAAATTTTGATAAAGATCTGCAAGGTCAGATTTGCTCCAACCTGGTGCTGAACTTGAGAAAATGATTCCTTCGGGAGAAGTATAAGAGACAGTCCCGGCAGCAACTCCAACATGACTGGAGTATGTGCTAATGAGGAATACTCCTATTGCTAGAGCGATTACCTTCAAAACATATGATTTAATCATTTTTGCCTCCTTCAATGATTTTAATTTAATATAGTCCTCTTCGTCGGTTAATTTCCCTACAATTAAAACGAAGGATGAGCGCTTTACAGCTCATCCTTTATATATCTGCAAATTAAAATTGAAATTTAAGCTGTGTTTTAATACAAAAATTTTGCTTCAACTAAACCAAATCCGCCAGTTGCGGCATGATATGTGCCGTCTCCTTTGAAAGCAATTTTAACTTTGTTAGCTCCAGTCAAGTCAACGTTCACTTTAATTGGTTCAGTGATATTAGAAGCAATCTTTCCACTTTTGTAAACAGATACATCATCAACAAATACTTCTAAGCTTCCACTAAAATCAGTTTGTGATGGTGCCGTACTCCATTCCTTACTTGGAATCAGTAGAGCTTGAAATGTCTTGTATTGACCGTTCAAAAGATATTCTTTAGTAAATCCCCAACCAGTCTCTTCATCCGAACTACCACCAGTTTCACCATTAAAAAACGGCAGTTCATACCCATGAAGATATTGGTCACCAGTGTTTGATGTAAATGTTTCAATTTTTCTTTCACCGATTTTAGACTGGTTTGAGTAAGCTTTCATTTGTTCCATATATGTAAAGGTACCTTCTTTTTGCTTACCCACATAAATGGAAGAAGTCTTTCCATCATATCCAACCTTCTTGCCAAGTGCCTCCGATACAAAGCGCAGTGGCACATAAGTTGTTCCTTTGTATACAAAACCTTGCTGGTCAGCCGGCGCTTTTTTCTCCACTCCGTCAAAGAAGTATTTCAATGGCTGGAAATTTACATCAATACTCGTGGAAGCAGCATACGATACCCCCGAGAATAACACCCCGCCAAGAACCACTCCCACTGTCACATCTTTAATTCTTTTAAGTTTAGACATTTTTGTTTCTCTCCTTTTGGTTTAATTACTTACTCCCCTACAATTCAAAGCATCCAACAAACTAATTCGCCAATTATAATATGTTATTAAAAGTTTGCGAATTGACTACCATTAGGGAAATAGAGCAAGGAGTTGTTTCCCTATGAAAATCAGCGATGCGCGAAATGCTAAAACCTGACCCAAGAAAAGCTAAGCCGCGCCATTAATGTTTCCTTGAAGCATTATCAAAATATTGAACACGGGATTACGATGCCTACGGTAAACATTGCTTTGCACATATGTGAAATCTTAGATGTTGACCCAAGAGAAATTAACGAATGGAAAGATAGAAGAGCAGTCGACTAATTTTATAAAATCCATCGTTACACTAAGGTTACAGCAATCATTACAGTAAATTTTGATAAAAAACGGGAGGGTCTGTTAAGACCTTCCCGTTTGTTCTTTCTTTATTCTCTTTCCTTTTTGTTGTTCAACTCCGCTTTTCAATTGCTCATATAATATAATTGTCTCATCATACAGCCATTCATCCTCAGGATGGTATTTAAGCGCTATATTATAAAAGTAAATACTACTTTGCAGATTTCCCCTAACTCTTTCAATTTCAGCCGCTTCCTTTGCTAAATCAACAATCTGATTCTCCAACTTACTCCTGTATAGATTTATCCAATCATCATATAGACCTGGGAGTAAGGTATCTGGCAATGAATTAAAGATCTCTTTACACAATTTCAATTTGAAATCATTATTCTTTTCAATCTGAGCTTTTTGCAAGTCACTATTGAGTTTTAATACATCGGAACGTAGACTTCCACGAATAGCAACATGTTCTTTATCAGTCATCAATATAGAGTTGCTGGATTCATCAATTTCAATTAATTTTTTTAAGTAATTCAAATATACTTTGAGATTATTTAAAGCCTGTTTTAGTGGAACATTAGGAAATAAGGAATCACAAATCTGCTCGCGAGTCGTAGTTTGATTAAACGTAAGAAAAAGAAGCAAGCTCTTGGCGTAACGCTGATTCCAACCATCCCATATGTCTTCGCTATTTATGCTTACACGAAATGAAGACAAAAAATCAACCTGTATAATCTTTTGCTTGTCTAATTTACTGATTCCAATCTCATAAACTTCATGAAAATAATCCATTACATCTTCAGCACCAGTACTTTCAAATGAACCGTAGTTACTTCTAACTAAAATTGGATTTTGTATAAAATCATGAATCCACTCAGCAGATAATTTGGGCTGGTCTATAAATACTGCATTTGAAGAATGAGGTACAACTAACAATCTAGTCTGCATTAATAATTTTGACGACAGCGTATACGAAGTCAAATATATTGGATCATGAACACCCACTAACGATAAGGTAGGATGTGTTATAAACTCAAAATCCCCATTTGGCGGTGTATCCAGGTATAAATCAAAAATCTGAAAATAGGTTTTAGGTGTTACTTTTGAATAGGCGTTTATTATCTTCTGAAAAATACTACTGTCGGACGGCTCCATCGTAATTCCTTTTGCCATGTTCTGAGCGAGCGGCAGCATGGAACCACTACGTGACAGTACTTTTCGACTTTCAATTAATGCATCAATCGATTTTCTTGGAAAAAAAGCCGGGACAGCTAAAAGGATGATACTTTTCACTTTTTCTTTATACTTCTGGCTATACTTCATGGTTAGAGTAGCACCGAGTCCATGTCCAATTAGATGAAACGATTCTATATGAAGCAGATTCATTAAGCGATTTATTTCGTCTACAAACAATTCCCAACTAAAATCGGACGTTCCTCTTTCGGTTTCACCATGACCCCGTAAATCAAAGATAACTACATCATAATTATGAAGGAGGTAGGGAAGTATAGGTTCCCATAATTCCATACTCAATCCCACACCATGAACGAGAACTAGGGTATTAGTTGCATATTGGGATTTGTAAATTTGATAGTGCATTTTTATATCTTTCACTTGAATAAACGACATATTATCCTCCTACAGCAAATCTCTATTAGGAATAAAGTACCATAGAAGATCAATAATGTAATCATCTTTTCGATAGTCTTCACTCCGTCCGCGCGGACTGAACCCTTACAAGGCTCCACCAAAACAATAAAAAAAACCACTTCATTATGAAGTGGTTTGAATTTATTGTTTTGGTGGAGCCAAGGGGGATCGAACCCCTGACCTCATCGCTGCCAGCGATGCGCTCTCCCAGCTGAGCTATGGCCCCGAGTACTAGACTAGCAAAATAATAGCATAAAGAAATATCAGCTGTCAATCCTTCCCTTTGCTCCCTCGCAAGCTTATTCCGCATAGTTCGAGATCTCCACCAGATTCCCGTCCGGATCACGGACGTAGACCGACATAATCTTGCCAACAGCCCCTGTCCGGGCAACCGGTCCTTCCTCAATCTGGACACCGCAGGTTGTCAGGTGCCGGATAACCTCATCCATCGGCGTCTTCGTAATGAGACAGAAATCAGCCGATCCCGGACGCGGACTCCTTGCCTTTGGCTCAAACTCTTTGCCTGCTTCATGCAGATTAAACTTCTGCTTGCCGAATTGCAGCGCCTTCCGGTTATCTCCAAAGACAATGACCTCCATATTCAATACCTTTTCATAAAAGGCGATAGTCTTCTCGATACTCGCTACGGTCAGTACAAGATGATCTAACGCTTCAATCTTCAACATATCGTCACTTCACTCCCTTCCTAAGCAAAGGCAAAAAGCCCTTCCCTAATGAAAGGAAAGGACTATTTCATACAGCTACAATCCGCCTGGATTGTTCATCGGATGCTTGGACAAAAGACTGTTCAACTCTTTCATGAACATATCAATGTCCTTGAACTGTCTGTACACGGATGCGAAGCGTACATAAGCTACTTCATCAACCGGATATAACTGGCTCATTACGATCTCACCGATCTCGCGGCTTTCGACTTCCGCAAGGGCAGTCGTGCGAAGCTCCTTCTCCACTTCGGAGACGATAACTTCAAGATGTTCAACCGAGACCGGACGCTTCTCACAGGCACGGATAAGGCCGCGCAAAATTTTGTCACGGCTAAACTCTTCACGGCTGCCATCCTTCTTGATCACGATAAGCGGGGTTTCCTCGATCATCTCGAAAGTGGTGAAACGACGGCTGCATTTCTCACATTCACGCCGTCTGCGAATCGACTTATTCTCGTTGGCTGGTCTGGAATCAAGCACCTTTGTACCGGCATAATCGCAGTATGGGCATTTCATTTTTTTCACTCCTTCCGAATGCTGATTTTATTTTTTTAAAAATTTCCAGTCGTTACCTGAATGAAGTTGCGAATTCCGCACATAATACATTTACCAACCGCAAGGAGGTGAACAACAATGAGCGCAAACAGCAACACACTGCTTGTACCGCAAGCTACTGCAGCACTTGACCAAATGAAATATGAGGTCGCACAAGAGCTGGGTATTGCGTTGTCGCAAGACGGCTACTATGGCAACCTGCTTACTAAAGACGCAGGCTACATCGGGGGTAACATTACTCGCCGCCTGGTGCAAATTGCCGAACAATCCCTTGCTGGCCGTCAATAATGATTTCATCAGTCATGTATAACAGATGCTTTGGTTGTTCCGTCCTGAAGCGGCGGACGGCCAAAGCTTCTTCTTGTCTAAGTTAAAGAACCGGATAAAAATCTCTGTACTTATTATAATAGTAAATAACGCGTTGTACATAGTGTCGGGTTTCCCCATACGGAATCTGATCCGCTGTATCAAGCCTGCCGTCCCATCTGCCTGAATCAAGCCACTTTCTGACATTGCCGGGACCGGCGTTATATGCTGCGATCACCGCAATCTGGTTCTGATCAAACTGTTTATGCAAGGACTGTAGATACCATGCCCCAACTTCAATACTGACATCCGGCCTGTTCCGCAGCATATCTTTGGTTATATTCGTGAAATCTGCTTGCTTAACGATCCAGTCCGCTGTATCAGGCATAATCTGCATGAGGCCAAGTGCCCCTTTTTTCGAAACCTGCCCGGTTGAATAATTCGTTTCCGTCCGGATAATCGCCGCAATCAGATGCGGGTCAACGCCATAATTAGATGCACTCGCACGGATATCTTCCTTGAACTGTATCGGATACATCAGCCGAGCGAGCCAATTGGAATTAAGGAATAATACACCAATGAGACCGATGAGCAACAAGAGAAGCACTCTTTTTCGAATTAACCACTTCATGACAAATCCTTGCTTTTCCAAAAATCGTCCACCTGTCGCCTCGTCTCTTCAAGTGAACCGCTATTATCAATTACCCAGTCCGCACGGTTTCTCTTCTGCTCGATATCCATTTGGAGTCCGATGCGCCGCATGGCCTCTGTCTCTTCCAATTGGTTACGCTCCATAAGCCGTTTCAGCTGAAGCTTCTGCGGAACATAGACAACCATTATACCGTCATACAGCCCTGCCTGCTCTGTTTCATACAGCAAAGGGATATCCGCAACCACCAGCTGACGCGGATCTTGCTCCTCATATTGCTTAATCCGCTGCTGCATGCGGCTGCGTATAGCCGGGTGTAGTATATTCTCAAGCTGCGCCAGTAATTCACGGTTATTAAATACAATTTCGCCTAGAGCTTTCCGGTTAAGCGTCCCGTCCGTATGTATAACAGCTTGTCCAAACGCAGAGGCGACCGCCTCTAAAGCCGGTTCGCCGGGCATAACAACCTCTCTCGCAACCTGATCAGCATCGACCAACATCGCACCGCGTTCTACCAGCATGCTAGCAACGGTGCTTTTGCCGGAAGCGATCCCGCCGGTTAAACCGATCTTCATTAGCTTTCACCCCGTTCAAGTAGATCCTGTCTGCTGCCTTATAAAAGCTTGCAAATTCCAATAACGATCAATAAAATGCCCGGGAGCACCGATACGGCCCGCATCCCCTTCCAGTTCGAGAACCGGAAGCCAAACTTCATCCCGCCAAGCAGAAAAAGAGCACTCGCCGCAGCAATCATAATTGGAGTTAATAACGGAGACAATCCAATCATCGAAGCTCCGATTCCGGCGCCAAAAGCGTCAAATGATAAGGCAACCCCCAGCATTACTGCTTCGGCTGCGGATATCGTCCCCGACTTATCCACGTCAGCAGCCTGCGGAGTCCGCAATATTTGTATAACCAATCCTAAGCGCTTCAATTCAACGATTACAACCAGAACGGGATGAGATCGGTCAGACTGGTCCGAATCCGCTTCCGCCGCATGCTCGGCATCATCTGCCTGAGCTTCAGTTCCGCTCCGTCTTAGCTGCAGCAAGGCCCATGTACCAATACCAACTAGAACAACCGCCCCAATCAGCTTTGCCACAAAAGGCGATAAATACCCCGTAATCCATGAACCGACCAGCATTGATGCAAAAATAACCAAACCTGAGCAACATGCGATAATGACAACTGACAAGAGCGGTATTCTTATTCGCCGCAATCCGTATGTCACGCCTACTCCGAAGCCGTCCACACTGACAGCAAAAGCAAGCACCAGCAATGAAGCAAAATGCGCGAACAACCCGCAGCCCTCCCCGCACACCGGGATGTCTTACCTGACGCCAAACGCGCTGATCTAGACATCCGCCTATTGTTCGTAACAACAATAGCATATGCGGGGATTTCGTTACGGTGCATTAATCCTTTCGGACATCACTTTTGCGGGATTTCGGAAAAGGCTGACAGCTCGCGCAAGTATGCGTTCCCCTGCCGCCTACAACGGATTTCTCAATCAGCCGGCCGCAATTCGTGCAAGGCTCGTTCTTCCTTCCGTATACAAGCAACTGGTGCTGGAACATGCCCATCTCCCCTTGCCCATTCACATACGATTTGACGGAAGAACCGCCGGCGGCAACTGCTTTAGCAAGCGTTGAGACGATTGCCTCATGAAGCCGGGCCCATTCCGCCTTTTTCAAGGAATCTGCTGTCCGCTCCGGATGAATGCCTGCAAGAAACAAAGCCTCGTCTACATAAATATTGCCAAGCCCCACCACATATTCCTGATTTAACAGGAGAGGCTTGATCAGACCCGTCTTCTTGCCAAGCAGGCCACTAAGGACATCGGCTGAGAACTCATCGTTATCCAGCGGCTCCAGCCCCAGCTTATTCAGCGGTTTCATCTCAAATTCCGTGCCAGGCACGAACAGATGCATCGTGCCAAACTGACGTACATCCTTATATCTCAAATCCGTTCCATCATCGAAATGAAACAGGACATGGGTATGAAGCTCTACCGGCTCATCGCTTGGGAACACGCCGTAACGTCCTTCCATCCGGAGATGGGAGACAAGCACGAGACCGTCTAATACAATCCGTAAAAACTTTCCGCGCCGTTCGACGGTTTGGATCGTCCGTCCGGCTAATGCCGCTGCGAACTCTTCCGGCTCGGCAGGGCGTTGTATAATACGCGGCAGCTTAACCGTCACCGAAGCAATCCGTTTACCGGCGACAAGCTCGATTAATGTTCTTCTGACCGTTTCTACCTCTGGCAATTCAGGCATTTCTATTCACCTCAACACCCATTATACCTGATTCGCTAAGCCTTAGGGACGGGATTAGTTGACAATCCCGTTGCTTAGCGAAACTTTCGCTTTACATCGAATGGCTTAGCCATTCCAATCCCCATGCTATGCGAAACTTCGCTTTGGACGGGATTAGTTGACAATCCCGTTGCTTAGCGAAACTTTCGCTTTACATGGAATGGCTTAGCCATTCCCTTTTCCATGTCATGCGAAACTTCGCTTTGGACAGGATGTTATGTCAATCCCGTTGCTTAGCGAAACTTTCGCCGCCCGCCTTACTTCGCTTCGTACCAGTTGACGCCGTAGTTCACGTCCGCCTTCAGCGGCACGTCAAGCTCCAGTGCTCCGGCCATCACGCTTGGCACAAGCTCCTTCATCAGCTCAAGCTCTTCCTCGGGAACTTCAAAGACCAATTCGTCATGTACCTGAAGCAGCATGCGGCTCTTCAGGCCGCGCTCGCGAAGCGTCTCATCCATGCGGACCATCGCCAGCTTGATAATATCGGCTGCCGTACCCTGTATCGGCGTATTCATCGCCGTACGCTCTGCGAAGGAGCGAAGATTGAAGTTAGACGCTTTGATCTCCGGCAGGTAACGGCGGCGTTCCAGCAAGGTCGTGACATAGCCGTCACGGCGTGCTTGCATCACGATATCATCCATATACTTGCGGACACCCTTGAAGACTTCGAAATACTGCTCAATAAACTTCGCGGCTTCCTTACGTGTAATGTTCAGGTTCTGGGACAAGCCAAAATCACTGATTCCGTAAACGATACCAAAGTTAACGGCCTTCGCCGAGCGGCGCATATTTGAATCCACCTGATCAGCAGAGACGCCAAAGACGTCCATTGCTGTCTTGGTGTGAATATCCATATCGTGAATAAAAGCTTCCTTCAGCCGTTCATCGCCAGAAATATGAGCAAGCACGCGCAGCTCGATCTGTGAATAGTCCGCCGCAAGAATATACCAGCCCGGTTCTGACGGAACAAATGCCTTACGGATCTGCCGGCCTTCCTCAAGTCGGATCGGAATGTTCTGCAGATTCGGGAACTGACTGCTGAGACGTCCCGTAGCTGCGATCGTTTGGCGGTAATACGTATGGATTTTGCCGGTTTCCTGACGAACCTCCTTCAGAAGACCTTCAATATAGGTCGACTGCAGCTTTGACAACGTACGGAAATGCAGGATAAGCGGAACAATCTCATGATACGGCTCCAGCTTTTCCAAAACTTCAGCATCCGTCGAGTAGCCCGTCTTTGTCTTCTTAATAACGGGAAGTCCAAGCTTATCGAACAAAATCTCGCCAAGCTGCTTAGGAGAGCCAATATTGAACTCCACGCCTGCCAAGCGGTAGATTTCGCTCATTGCTATAGACAGCTTGCTCTCAATCTCGCTGCCGAGACGCTCCAGCTCAGCCTTTTCAACCTTAATCCCTTGACGCTCCATCCCCGCGAGTACAACGGACAACGGCTGCTCAAGCTCATAATACAGCTTGTTCATGCCGGTCTTCTCCAGATCTGCATGCATAAGTGCCGTCAGCCTGCGGACTGCATCCGCCTTTGCAGCCAGATGGCGGTGCAGCGTTTCTTTGTCCGGCACTTTGAATTTAGCGCCTTTCCCGTATACTGCTTCGTCGAGCGGCACTGAAGCTTGACCATAGCGGTCACATAGGGCATTCAGCGTCAGGTTCGTGTCCGTCGGATCAAGCAAATAGGCGGCAAGCTGGACATCGAATGCAGCACCTCTCCATTCGATTTCACTCCAGCCAAGCGCCAGCTCTGTCTTATGGGTGTCAAAGCCATTCTTTGGCTTGTCCGCATCAGCCAACCAAGCGCGCAGCTCCGCAGCAAACGGCTGCTGAAGCGCTTCTACAGTCACCACATAAGTCGTGTCCCCAACCGCTGCTGCAAGACCTAATACTTCCGCATGATGCGGGTTCTCACCAATCGCTTCTACATAGAAGCCATGTTCCGCACCATCAGCCTGTAATGCCGACAGCATCGACTGAAGGGCATCACCGTCATTATCCGATTCTATAACAACCACATTCAGTTCCACGGCAGGGGCTGCCGAATCGCCGCCGTCCACTCCTGCACCGTTCAGATCCAGCCGCTCAATCAGCGACTTGAACTCCAGCTTGCGGAATGCATCGGCCAGCACAGCCGGCTGGTAGCCTTCATAACGGATATCGTCCGCGCCATGCTCAAGCGGAACTTCACGGAAGATCGTTGCCAGCTTTTTGCTCATGATCGCATCATCTTTATGCGTCTCGACTTTTTCCTTCATTTTGCCTTTCAGACTGTCCGTATTCGCCAGCACTTCCTCAACCGAACCGAATTCATGCAGCATCTTAAGCGCTGTTTTTTCGCCGACGCCCGGAATACCCGGAATATTGTCCGAAGCATCGCCCATCAGACCTTTCAGGTCGATGATTTGCATCGGCTTCAGCCCGTATTTCTCATCAATGGCAGCGGGGGAGAACTGCTCCACCTCGCTGATCCCTTTGCGTGTAATTGCAATCGTCACATTCTCCGATGCCAGCTGCAGCATGTCCTTGTCGCCCGTAACAACCAGCGTCTGCACATTCTGCTCATCGGCCATTCGCGTCAGCGTACCGATAATGTCATCGGCTTCATAGCCGGACAGCTCGAATTGCGAGATGCCAAACGCCTTCAGCAAATCCTTCATCACCGGGAATTGCTCAGACAGCTCCGGCGGAGTCTTCGCACGGCCGCCTTTATATTCCGTATAGCCTTCGTGGCGGAACACCACTTTGCCCGCGTCGAAGGCGACAAGCACATGAGTCGGCTTCTCTTCTTCCAGCAATTTAAGCAGCATAGTCGTAAATCCAAATACCGCATTTGTATGTAAACCTGCTGAGTTCGTAAGCGGCGGCATCGCGTAAAATGCACGGTTCGCGATACTATTGCCGTCAATTAATATCCACTTGTCCATTCCGACACCTCACCTAACCATTTCTAGCCTCTATCATACCATATTTATGAAGCAAACTCCTCGCTAACGGCAGGCAAAAAGAAAACCGCCAGGGCATCCGCCCCGGCGGCTTACTTCATCTAATTACGCTTATTTCGTAAACGTAAGAATCGACAGCAATCTGTACAGCATGACTACGCTTTCCGCGCGGGTAGCCTCACCGGCAGGGTCAAATTCATTGCCCGGTTTACCGTTTACAATACCAAATCCTGCAAGCTGGCTGACGGCTTCCGCTGCCCAAGCCGGAATATCGCTTTGATCGGCAAATGCTCCAGTTCCCGCAGCGTCGCCTTTGCTTCCTGCAAATGCCAGACCGCGAGACAGAATAACCGCCATTTCCTCGCGTGTAATCGTCTGATCCGGTCTAAACTCGCCATTTTCATAGCCGTTTATGAGGCCTGCACCAGTCGCCGCTGCAACAACGGAGGTGAACCAATCATTGGCTTGAACATCCTCAAATCTGCTGTTTCCAGCAGCAGCTGGCGGCGTAAGACCAAACAAGCGAACGACTAGCGCTGTAAACTCAGCACGAGTGATGGAGCGGTTCGGATCAAAGACTCCTTCGCCTACTCCATCAACGATAAGGAGGTTCCCGAGCGCGTCAATCTCGTCTTTTGCCCAGTGAGATGCTGTATCATCAAATGTTTTATCTGTCTGTACGATCAGGAAAGTACCGTCAGTACGGCTCATAATCGAAATATCTGATCCGCTCATGGTAAACGGTACAGGCGTATAGATCGTTTTGCCATTTGCATCGGTATCGGCACGGACTGCCGCTACATGTCCGGAAGCTGGCTGGCTGTCCAGCTTAACCGCATGCTTAATGTAATGGCCAAGATCGTTAAGAACAATCTCTTGACCATCCTTTTTCACGGCCTTTAGCTTAAAGTTAACCGAACCCAATACGTCAAGGCCCGCTTTATCTGCGGAATCAGCAGTCATGTGGTCATTAGTTATTTCGAGCTTCAACTGCAAATCTGTCAAAGTAAGCCCAAGCAATGACGTGAGCTGGTTCCAATCATATTGACCAGGATTAAACACATACGAGCCTGCCTGCGAATCAAAGACGATTGTCTCTACTTTGTTCTGCGCCAGGAACTTCGCCAGCTCAGCCGCGCTAATGCTAAAGCTTGTACCCGATACCTTCACCGTAATTGTAGAAGAAGTCGCATTGTTTAATGCTTCCTCAAGCGGACTTGACGGTACGGCCACGTCACCGCCTCCGCCACCGCCGCTGACTGGCGGAGTTACGACCGGTGCATCCTTTTTCGTAACCGTTAAGGTGTACGTCTCCGTCATTGTGCCGTCTGGCGAGGTGACTTTAATCGTGAATACAGTAGTCTTGTCCGGGATATCGAACATTGCCTTGATTGGTTCATCCGGATCCTGCACTCCACCAGTAATGGATACATCGGCATCGGCACCCGTTGGAACAACGAACATCAATAATTGCTTCGTATTGCTCTCTACTTCCACCGAGTAATTCTTCACATCCGGTGTAACAACCGGTGACTTATACACTTCGTTTGTATTGTCGAAGACCGACAGCTCTTTCATGGATGTATCCTTGGGATTGCCGCGTTTGAAATCCAATTGATAGACAAATGCAATATTATTAAGTCTAACATTAATAAACACAGTATAAGTCTTATTGTCGGGTGTTAATAATGTCGCTTTATTACCTTCTTGCTCAGCCACGCCTGAATACGTTACGACATAACCTTCTGGTGTAACAGGAGTCGATTCTATAGACAAAGAAGTGACCGAGTCATCCAAATTCATTTCATAAGCTAGATCATTCCAGTAGAAGGACTCCGTAAACGCCAGTTCCCTGCCGGATTGATCTTTAACAATGATATTATCCAATGCAAAATGAGGCAGATTTTTCTTCGTCACGGTTAAGGTGTACGTCTCTGTAGCTTGTTGATCCGGTGAAGAAACCACAATGGAGAATATGGTAACTTGATTTGTTAGATTAACGATTTTTCCTTCCTGTTCAGCCTCACTTAATAACTCACCATTGATCTTTACCGCAGCATGCGGATTAGCTGTAACCGCATTAATGAGCAACTGTGTCGTATTACTGTCTACATCAACGCTATATTCTCTCTCATAAAGATTAAAATCTGGAGAACGGTCATACCTATTCGTCTTGTCATATACCGTTAGTCCGAGCAAAATATCTCCCGGGGACTTAATAACCGTCAGCTCTTTCGTATCCCGCACACGTATACGAGCACGAGCACCATCGAAGTACCCGCTCGACAAGCCAGTGGCTTCCAGCGTATCTCCAATTTCTGCTTCCGGAACGGGACCTGTTTGGTTAACAATATCTCCGTCCGTCAAGACAAGGACTTCTCCGTAGCGATCATTAATGATATAAGAGTTCTCATCAAACTTTCCTGTTACGATACCCTTTACCTTAACCACTGTTCCTTGATATTGAAGATATCTTGCTGCATCACCGGAAACCTTTATCGGCTCAGGTGGTGTTGTATGTCCAGTCACAACAACATCATCTGCGAAAGAATCAAAGGTGATTTGCAAGTCGTAGTCACCCCGTTGCAATTTGCCATGTACCTGTACAATATCGCCAGCTTGAAGCGATCCTTCGGGTACATCATGGACAGCCATAATACCGCTGGACCCATCCTGAATATAGAAGGCATTATCGAAAACGCCTGCTCCTGTAGAAACAATCCCTTCCACTACAACCTCTTCCCCAACGGGAAAGTTACGTACGTATACAATAGGTAAAAAATTATTGGATAGCTCGTCTCCACCTGCAGCATGCACCTTTGGAATTCCTGCGCCGGACAACAATCCTGCCGATAGCAAAACAACCAGCAGCATGCTTGTCCATTTCTTTGTATTGCCAAAAAAAGAAATAAGCATAATCCACTCCCCATACTCTATCAATTTTTAAATATGACTACATTAAATATAACCACCCATATTCTTCCTTTGCAAGAAAAAATATAGATGTCGAAGCGAACAAAAAAAAGCCCGTTGTCCAAGTTCGGACAACAGGCTTTCTCGCTAACCTGACTAAATATTATGCTGCGTATTCAAATCCGGACGTTTGTTCGTCACGAGATATACAACGCTTTCGCCGATATTGGTAGCGTGGTCGCCAATCCGCTCAATGTTGCGGGCTACAAGGTTCAGAACGGTTGCCTGCGAAATGTTGCGCGGATTCTCCATCATAAGCGACAGCAGCTCACGCGAGATCTGCGCGCAAAGCGCATCGACCTGATCATCCTCGGTTGCCAGCTTGTAAGCCAGATCCACATTCTCCTGGACAAAAGCCTGGATCGACTCATACGTCATCGTTTGCACAATCTCCGCCATACGCGGCAAGTCAATCAAGGGTTTAATAAGCGACTGCCCTTCAAGACGAATAACGAACTTTGCGATGTTCACGCAGAGATCGCCCATTCTCTCGAGATCCGAGGCAATCTTGAACGCGGACAAAATCCGGCGAAGGTCCTTCGCAACCGGCTGCTGCGTCGCAATCAGCTTGGAGCCAAGCTCTGTAATCTGTTCTTCCAGATGGTTCAGATGCTGGTCATTATTGATGATGGCTCTTGCCTTCTCTACATCCGTGCCGCTGAGCGCTTTCATTGAATCCACCAGTGCTTCCTCTACGAATGTTCCCATCTCAACAAGCAGATTATGAAGCTGCTCCAATCCATGGTCAAACTCTTTCCTTGTCGTCATCATCATTCTATTCCCCCTTGTCTTAGCCGAAACGTCCGCTAATGTAGTCCTCTGTCCGCTGATCAGTCGGGTTGGAGAACAGCTTCTCCGTATCCGAGAACTCCACAACCTCACCGTTTAAGAAAAAGACCGTTTGATTCGACACGCGAGCCGCTTGATGCATGTTGTGAGTAACCATCACAATGGTATAACGGTCTCTCAGCTCTTGCGCCAATTCCTCGATCTTGAGCGTGGAGATCGGATCAAGTGCAGAGGTTGCTTCGTCCATCAGCAGAACATCCGGATTGACCGCAATAGCACGGGCAATACAAAGCCGCTGCTGCTGACCGCCCGAGAGGCTAAGCGCGGAACGCTTCAAATAGTCCTTCACTTCATCCCACAGCACGGCTGACCTCAGACTTGTCTCGACAATCTCATCCAGCTGCTTCTTACTGGTAATGCCGTGGAGGCGAGGACCATAAGCCACATTGTCGTAGATCGATTTCGGAAAAGGATTCGGCTGCTGAAACACCATGCCCACCTTCTTGCGAAGCGTCTCTACGTCCACCTCATTCGAATAGATTTCCGTACCGCCAATCGCAATGCTTCCTTCAATTCTTGTACCCGGAATCATATCATTCATCCGGTTAAGCGTGCGGAGCAGCGTTGATTTGCCGCAGCCGGACGGACCGATAAAAGCGGTAATCGCCTTCTCGGGAATGGTAAGCGATACATCCTTAAGGGCATGGAAAGCTCCGTAATACAAGTTCAGCTTGCTAATGTTAATTAAGGGTTTCGTCTGCAATAAAGCCGTTTGCATGATCGTTCTCCTCCGCATATGCATAGATAATGAACAGTAGCCCCAGATGAACGAGTTCCATACTGAGGCTTGGCCAATCATTTCGAATCATAATCATAACCGTCATCATAATGGGGAACCTATATGGTAAATACGCTATAGGACTCTGACGTATCTATCCTACTAGCCCTTTGTAAATCGGGTATTGCTGTTTTGTAAATTCCATGTTAAAAATACGATCCAAGCAGCTTATCGATCTCCTGCGACACATGTATAGTCTGCTGATAGGCCTGCTCGGACAGCTTGCCTATCTGCTCCGTGCTGTTCTTGCTGTTTGCCGATGCTTGGAACAACTGACTGAAGACACTGCCTGCCTCTTGAACGCAGGTTTCACTTACAACCGCCTCTTCACGGCCCTCCCGGGCAAGCGAGGCTGTCTGTTCAATCGCTTCAACAATCGTTTTGGTGAGCGTTGTAATAGCCTCAGCGGAACGTTTCGTCTCGCTGGCCAGCTTCATGACCTCGCCGGCTACCACAGCAAATCCTCTGCCATGCTCACCGGCGCGGGCCGCTTCAATCGAAGCGTTGATTGCCAGCAGATTGCTCTGCTCCGCCAGCTCTTTAATCAGCTTGGATACATGGCTGATGGAGCCCGCTTCGGCTTGCAGCTCATTCATCTGCTGCTCTTGCTGCATCGAATTGGCTGCCAGCTTGCCGAAGGCAGCAGTCACCTTATCCAATTGATTTTTACCGCTTAGCGTCAAATCTACCATTTCCGCAGAAATTTGCTTGCCTCCCTGCGCGGATTGCCGGACTGAACTTACTGCCTGATCAATTTCCTTCACCCGGCTGCCAACACTGTTAATCGTCTTCACCTGTCCATCCACCGCCTCCTGCTGAAGCTGTCTGGACATACGAAGCAGATCAGAGACCGTCAAAATCCCCTTTAAGAAGCCGTCTTTCGTTACAATGACACAATTGTATAGAACGCTGTCGTCACGCTTCAGCGCATTATCGATTAATAGCTGCGGGGAATAGGTCTGATCTACGATTAAAGGAAATGGATCCATCAAATCCGAGATCGGCTTCTCGTAATACAGATCAACGCCAAACCGCTGGCTGAGCCGCATAAAAAAATGATTGCGCATCATAAGGCCAACGGGCTTGTCCTTCTTTTCCTCCTCCCCGATTACAACAACACATTCACTGTCCGGATATTGCTTGAACAAGGCAATCGTTTCTTTGCAGGAACGGGAGGCATTAATTACAGGAGCTGTCCGGATAAATTCCAGCAGCCGAGTTGAGATCCGGTCAGCTTCGGTTCCAATCTTCATCGGCATATCCGTTTCGACTTGTTTCCCTTGTGTCTGACGCTCCAATACAGCAATTGTCATGGTCTCTCACCTTTCTCTACAGAACCTTTAGTATCAATAATAGGCCTTAAGCATCAATTCCATTTCATAGAAATGTTTTCGCAGTGTTAAAATTGCTTGTGAGACAGATTAAAAAACAAAAAATAGCCGTGCACGAATGCGAGGCCACTGAATAACTAAGCTTTTTTGCAGGGTTTCTTGAACTAACACAAAGAACCAGCCAATTATCCATGTATTTGGATGGTTGGCTGGTTCTTTGTGACCCTAATTTCAATCCGCTAATTTCAAGATTCGTTTTAAATTTACGGCGAAGATCGCCATGGCACCTTGTAGCTCCATGCCTAATAGACCCGAGGATGTGGCTACATCATACCCGTGTCGGTGTTTAAGTTCGCTGTTCTTGGCTTCAATCTTGTAACGTTCCTTTGCTTTCTCTTTAAAGGCTTCGCTTTCCTGAAAGCTCATTTGCTCTTTGTGCACGTCAGATTTTATGCTTACGGAGTAAGATTTGCTCTTTGAGCCTTCCTTGTAGCAACCCTCTTTGAGCGGACATCGCTTGCACTTCTCAACGTCGAAATAATACGTGTCGGTTTGGTTTTTCCCAACGTCTTTCTTGCCCTGACGTGCTTTTCGAATCGCCAGATGACCAGCTTTGCACACATACATTCCGGCATCTTTGTTGAATTCGAATTCATCTTCTTTCTTTCGTCCTCCTTGCGTTATGAGGGGGTTAAGCTTGGAGATTAACGTCAAGTCATGTTCCTTACTGTACAGTAGGTTGTCCTTCTCCGAATACGCCGTGTCCCCAATGACGGTTTTTACCTCCATACCCGTTGCTTGGCTTTTCTCAATGAGTGTCTGCAATTGTTTTCCATCGTTCTTTTCGCCAGTCGTGACGATCGCTGCTGTAATAATCCGTTCTTCAGTCATCGCAAGATGTGTTTTGTAACCGAAAAATGAGCTATCTGCTGTCTTGTGACCGACACGCGCATCGGGATCGTTTTGCTGCTGCAGGCGTTCTGTGTCATCTTGCACCGTTTCTTTTAGCAGATTGAGCGGCTCCAGGATTTTGGGGATTTGAGCGATGTCAGACTTGGTTTCAAGAAACTGGATCAGGTTGTTGCAGTAGGTTAGTTCATCTTCCAGTACATCGCTCACATTCTTAGCCGGGAGTTTTGCCTTCATGGATTCATCTACGGTGTAAATAGCCTTCCGCAATTTGCGAGCGCGATCCTGAAGCACTTCCCGAGGCGTCTGTTGGTTGTAGCGTGCTTTGGTATGTGTGGCATCTACAATAATGGACTTGCTCTTTAGGATCCCTTGTTCTATCGCGATGGTGACCGTTTTTCCAATCAACAGGTCCAGCATGTTCGTGTCTTTCAGCCGCAGCTTACGAAACTTTGTTAACGAACTTGCATCGATGACCGGGTCTTCCGGCGCCATGTTCAAGAAGTACTTAAACGACATATCATATCGAGAACGTTCTACAATATCGACGTCGGAGAGATCAAATATCGTTTTGAGCAGCAGATATTTAAACATCCGAATGGGATCGATGGCATTGCGGCCATTATGAAGGCAGTACTTACTTTTCAACTCTTCATAGATGAATGAGAAATCCACCAACGCATTGATTTGCCGCAACATGTTATCTTTCGGTACCACAATATCGTATAACGCCGCATAAGGGCTAATCATTAGTTCCTGTTGTTGTTGAATCATCCCGTCACCTACTCTCTCATATTCACTCTATTATAAAGCACAAAAAGAGCAAGCTCCTCAAAAAATGAGCTTGCTCTTTAAGAACTTTTTCAGTGGCCTCCACGAATGCACAGCTATTTTTTGAACTTGCCTCTTTTAGCCCCAGGCCACTTTCACCAGAACACCTTCCGGCTTGCCGGGATACCGGACGAGCAGCGTTCCCGAAGCTTCATCATATACATGCTCCGCCTTAAGTCCGTCAGCCGTTACAAGGGTTGGCGGCGAAGCTGCGCGGAGACGTGTGCTGACCGTCATCTCTGACGGGCTCTCCGAACGGAATGTAATCGTCTTCGCGCCCGCCGTCTCGTCCTCAATGCGAGATGAGCTGACAAGAACCCTAGGAATGTTGTTACCGCCGGATGCCTCCGACGTTTCCAGATCATATAATAGACAATTGCTGCCTGGCTTCAATTCAATATTATTCAGAATCGGGAGATCATCCTCGAACAGATCAATAAACATTCCGTCTATTCGATTCCCCTCATGCTCTGTTTCATCAAGCGCTTGCGCAATAACATACGGTCCCCGTTTGATACGAAGCATTCCGCTTTCGCGGTACGCCTCTGTCTCTCCCCTGAGCTTCAGCGCCAGCTGTACGCTGTCCCGGACGGAATCCGCGCCTTCGCTTGTACGCGATAGAGCAGCCGGATGTACGCGTCGCACAATCACAAATCCGTCTCCGTAAGCATACTCGCCATCCTCCTGATTGGCCGCTAACCCAAGCGTTTCAAACAAATGCTGGTCCGGACGCTCATAAGAGCGGCGGCTTCCTTCCCGGTTCCACCATTCGCGTACGCCGTGGAAAGCATCCGTACCATCTCCGACGTAGATAAGTACGCCTCCGTCTCTGACCCATCCCGCAATAGCTTGGTGCAAGCCGGCATGCTCCGGCTTCATGAACTCATAGCTGAGCAGCAGCACCTTGTAGTCATCCAAGTACCCCGGGAAGGTCAGCGCGTTATCCAGCTGTACCGGACGAAGTGGAATGCCATGCTTCACGAGCGGCAGAGCCAGCCCGTAGAACGCCGAGAAATCGAGCAGCTCCCGTTGTTCCGGCGACAGCATATCCGACGTTGTCACTCCGCCTTCTTTTTTGCCTGCTGAAATTTCCGGCTCTTCCGGCAAAACATCGCCTCGCTGGTACATCGCTGAATTGGACAACAGCAGCCCGATCCCGCTTGTATAAACGTCGGTCGGCTCTTCCTCATGATGATGAAGATCCCGAAGCACGTTCATCACCGTAAGAAGAACGGTCTTGTAACTCGCCGGTATTCCTTCCTTGCCTGTGCCGTCCTCCGTCGGATAACCGCGCGTGAATACCCGCCACGGCCAAGGACAGACCTCAAACTTCGATACGCCGGGATGAAGCAGGGAAGCAACAACCGTTGCCCGGTAGTTATAACGGTAATCGCTCCAGCTATAGCGGGGATTATCCTCAATCGGATCGTGAAGGAACCACATGTCCCTTCCCGTGCCGCGGGTCAGCTCCTGCATGACGCCGTATTCCAGAAATGCCGTCTCGAAGGTTCGCTCCCGCCGGATGCCCCGGTATACGTTTGGCGTTCTTGACGTACCCGTCCAGATCTGCGCGATAAATCCGTCGCAGGACGGCATCGACACAAGCAACGCCTCCGGGCTGATAATGCGCCATTGCGTGTAGTTAATCAAGCTATGAGTAGGAACATAGAACCGAACCTGGCGGTTATAAGTAACAAGCGCGTATTCCTTCATCTGCGCGCAGAGTCGGTCAAGCGCACGGTAGTACAGATACGCCTTCAGCTTCGAAGCCCGGTATTGCGCATCCGGCGATAAGTGAGGAGCCGTCCACGGCTCCCCGTAATAGGTCAGCCACTCCCGCTTGAACGCCTCGGAATAACCCGATGCCGCCCAGTATTCCGGTTCTTCCAGATGGATCGCTTCGACGCCGCAATCAATCGCCTTCTTGATATAAGTCGCCAAATATTCGGAGAAAGCGATAGTCGGGTCCATGTACGGCACGTCTTTGCCATGCTGAATATAGTTGCCGAACCGATCCATCTGGGCTTCGTCCCAGTGATTTCTTCCGTCGAATTTCTCGTACAAATAATCCTGGTACTCGCCCCATGATACGCCGGTCATAAGATGAATCGTATAGCCGGCTTTCCTCCAGCCTTCAATTCGTTCCTCCAGCTGATCCGACAACCCGTACACCATTACGAAATCCGTTCTTAGATCATACTTCGGCCCATAGGGGCGAGATTCTTGAAATCCCGTCCACTCGGCGCGTTCAAGCTGTTTTCCCACTCGCAAGCTGCCTCCTTTGCAGCCGAACCGTAAGTTCGGCCAATCTTCTTCATTTGGTTGAGAAGGTTCTTAACAGGATTCGGAAAAGGACAAGAAGTAGTTCTTGCCCACATATTAATATAAATATTAGATATAATCAATATTTCATTTATCTATTCAAAATGAAAAAATCAGCAAAAACGGACTCATATTTGGATGAATTCGTGAGATTTCGATAAATTACGCGAATTCCCGCCTTATTTCCACTTATTTAATATATCTAATAGATCAGAAACAAGATCTGATTTTACTTTTTTTCTTTTTCCCAGCTGCAATATAGGTCGAAAGAATGATTTCCTGGCAGCAGTAGACAAGAAAGGGGTGTCCCATAAGTCATGTAAATGACGTTGGGACACCCCTTTGTTTGTATTTGGGCTAAACAGCAGCCTGCGCATTAAAATGTTCTTCCGATCGCCATTGCTCAGGGATTCCTTTGAATCAACGAGGTATGGTTGGCATCCCTTCACAAAAGCGAACGCTAACGCTTCTCCAGAATCATTTAATGCTCCGTCTGCCCTTCACCTG